>OJBO01000004.1_pt1 | contig 178325 bp, 147 predicted proteins | sample 1590461 | NCBI WGS metagenome assembly OJBO01 (sample SAMN05416836, study PRJEB24817) | seawater metagenome | isolation source: Sea water | place: Canada:Atlantic | collected 2013-07 | reverse complement strand
TATGAGGGCATTTTAGCACCTCCTATTACGCGACCGGAATTAGTGTGCCACTACACAGGGCCATCTCGACAATTGCTCCTGCATTGTTCTCAATTCCTCCATCCATGGCGGTCGCTGGCCCTGCCACTTCGTGCGCCGGAGGCGGTGCGAATCGTTCCCTACGATTTGTGGAACCTGGAACTATGAGAGTTCACTTCCAGTATTCGCGATATTCAAAAAAAAAGGCCCGATACCAAAATACAGTATCGAGCCTTTTTCTTTAAATTGGAACGGTGGCATTTAAAGGGTATATAAAGTAGATCTTGAGTCATACCATACTGCCTCAAGCAGCATGAAAATCCATCGTAATGGCAAAACCACAGGCGCGTGCGTACTTACGTAGTGTTTTAAGGCTTGGGTTTGTGTTTCCCGTTTCTAGACGACTGATATTGCTCTTTTTTGTGCCCATACGCTTGGCTAGCTCTTCTTGAGTGAGGCCTGCAGTGGTACGCATGGTTAATAACTTATTGATAAGCTCGAATTCATCTTGCAGGGCATCGTATTCCGAGCGGACTTCTTCATTCTGAAGAGCGCGCGCTTTCAGTTGTTGTAAGTTACTCATGGCTTAATACCTCTTTCATTCTTGCTTTAGCGAGTGCTAGCTCTTTCTGTGGTGTCTTCTGCGACTTTTTTACAAAGGCGATCAGGATGTGTACCTCTTCATCTTTCAAGTAACAGAATAAAGAACGTCCTATACCTTCTTGGGCTTTGGCTCTAATTTCAAATAAGCCAGCCCCCATTGCTTCTGTATGTGGCGCACCAAGATTTGCACCATGCTCTTAAATCATTTCTAAGAGCTTCAGCATCCGAGCTTGAATCTTGGGTGGCATAGATAGAATGTCTTCTTCTACGCCTTGGTAAAAACTGATTGTCCATGTCATTATTGTTATCTTATATGATAACTCTGTTTTTGCAAGTTTTGGTGTTATGTGACGAGTGGAACCCTTTCTCCAGACAAATAAAAAAGCCCCAACCAAAAAACGGTTGAGGCTCTTTCATTTGTATTGGTGGAGATGGCGGCGGGATTGCACTCAGGGCCATCCATGGCCCTGCCACTTCGTGCGCCGGAGGCGGTGCAAATCGTTCCCTACGATTTGTGGAACCCGTAACTATGAGAATTCACATTCTTGCCGCTCCATAAAAACAAAAGCCCCGATGCCAAAATGCGGCACCGGGGCTTTTATTTTCAAATTGGTGGGATGGCGGGATTTGAACTTTAACTCTAAGTTATTGAAATATAAGTATTTATATTTATTTGAGTGCGGCTGATACTACTAACGGTACTACTAAAACAAAAAGTCACTACAAAAAGCGATTATTAGCCCAATGGGCATACATGGCCTTTTGATGTCCCATAAAATCCAATACCTACCTGTATGAACTCACTGAAGTGCGGTAATCTTTCCGCTTTGTAAAAGCGCTAGTACAAGGACGCCTTCATCCCATGACACCGTTACAGCAGATTCTCGAAGTTTATCGTGCCAAATCACAAACCGAACGCGAGAAGGGCACTTACTTTGAAGAGCTAACCCGCACTTATCTGCGAAACGAAGCCACCTATGCCGACCTCTACAGTGATGTATGGTTGTTTAGTGATTGGGCCAAAGCGCACCCTGAGTTCAATATCAGCGCAAAAGACAAAGGCATTGACCTTGTGGCGCTTACTCGCGGTTCTGGCGAGTACCATGCCATTCAGTCTAAGTGCTATGCCGAAGACTACCGCCTACAAAAGAAAGATATAGACAGCTTCTTTACCGCATCTGGTCAAAAGCCTTTTGTTCATCGCATTATTGTTGCTACTACGAATATCTGGAGTGAAAACGCTGAATCGTCTTTATTCAATCAACAGCCGCCGGTAAGCAAGATTGATTTACACGACTTAGAAAACAGCCAGATAGATTGGTCTAAGTACAAATCGAACGAAGAGCCTGTCTTACGTCCAAAGTATGGACCTAGAGAGCATCAAGAGACTGCCATTACTAATGTGGTCGCTGGTTTAAAAGACGCCGACCGTGGCAAGTTGATCATGGCCTGTGGTACGGGTAAGACGTTCACCAGTTTAAAAATTGCCGAGCAAGTCGCGGGTAAAGGTAAGCGCGTATTGTTTTTAGTACCAAGCCTGTCACTGTTGTCTCAGTCCCTAACCGAGTGGACACAACAAAGCGTTACTCCATTGCACAGCTTCGCCGTGTGTTCTGATAGCGACGTAGGCAAACAGCGCAAAAAAGACGACGATGCCGTACAAACCTTTGCACACGAATTACGTTACCCAGCCACGACACAGGCCGATAAGCTAGCCGCTGAAATGACTAAACGCCACGACGCTACCCATATGAGCGTTGTGTTCTCTACCTATCATTCAATCGACGTAATCAACAAAGCACAGCAGCTACATGACCTAGCCGACTTTGACCTTATTATCTGTGATGAAGCGCACCGTACTACTGGCTCTAAGTTTGCCAACGACGACGAAAGTAACTTCGTAAAAGTACACGATGGCGACTTTATCAAAGCCAACAAACGCTTATATATGACGGCCACACCGCGCATTTTTGGTGATGCTGCCAAGATTAAACAAGAGCAAGGTGAAGTGGCGTTATTCTCAATGGATGACGAGCAGCACTACGGTAAAGAGCTACACGTCATCAACTTCTCAGAAGCCGTCAGCCGAAAACTTCTGTGTGACTATAAAGTCATTGTCCTTGCCGTAGACGAAGGCCACATAAGCAAGCGCCTACAAAGCCTACTAGCGGATGAAAACAACACCCTCAAAGTAGATGATGCCGCCAAAATAGTGGGGTGTTGGAAGGCACTTAACAAAGAAGGGCTAGCAAAAGATTTAATATCAGATACTAGCCCAATGAAACGCGCCGTCGCTTTTTGCCAAGTCATCGAAGCAGACAACAAAAACGCCAAAAAGCATCGCGTAAGTTCTAAGCAAATATCCGGCATGTTTCAAGAGGTAGTCGAAGCCTATCAAGAAGCTGAAGACAAAGCAGGTGTTGAACATAGCACCTTATTCTGTGAAGCGTCCCACATTGACGGCAGCATGAATGCCACCGAAAAAGAAACACAAATTAACTGGCTAAAAGCCGACACCCCAGAAAATACCTGCCGTATTCTCAGTAATGTACGTTGTTTATCTGAAGGGGTAGACGTACCAGCGCTTGATTCTGTGTTGTTCTTAACGCCACGTAACTCACAAGTAGACGTTGTGCAGTCTGTGGGCCGCGTTATGCGTAAAGCGGAAGGCAAAGAATACGGCTATGTCATCTTGCCGGTAGTGATACCAACCGGCATAGAGCCACACGAAGCACTAAACGATAACAAAACCTACAAAGTCGTCTGGGAAGTATTGCAAGCGTTACGCTCACACGATGACCGCTTTGATGCCATGATCAACAAACTCGACTTGATCGGCAAAGACAACAAAAAGATGGAAGTCATCTCAATAACGGATGACGTACAAAAGAAAAGCGACACAAAAGGTAAAGGTAAAAAAGGCAATGGTGCCAAAGGTGGCGATAGCATAGGCAACCCAGGTTACGACGATAATGGGCAAATAAAAGAACAAGCGGGCTTACAGTTTGAAGTGGGCGAAATAGAACGCGCACTGTATGCCAAAATTGTTAAAAAATGCGGCAACCGTAACCACTGGGGCGACTGGGCAAACGATATAGCCAAAATCGCCAATACCCATATCACTCGTATCACCAGCATTGTGCAAAACCCTGCCAATACCAAAGAGCAAAAAGCCTTTGCCGAATTCGCCCATGAATTGCGCGATGACCTTAACGACAGCATTACCGATGCCGAAGTGATAGAAATGCTTGCCCAGCATCTAATCACCAAGCCGGTTTTTGATGCGCTCTTTAGCACCTACAACTTTACCGACCACAACCCCATGAGCAAAGCCATGCAAGGGGTGTTGGATGTATTGCAAGAGCATAACCTCAACAAAGAGGCAGACACCCTAGAGAAGTTCTACGCCAGCGTAAAAATGCGCGCCGATGGCATAGACAACGCCCAAGGCAAACAAAAAATTGTGGTAGAGCTTTACGACAAGTTTTTCCGCAACGCCTTCCCCAAAATGACGGAACGCCTAGGCATTGTTTACACACCCGTGGAAGTGGTGGATTTTATTATTCACAGCGTCAACGACATTCTAAAACAAGAGTTTAACCAATCCCTAGCCAGCGATGGCGTGCATATTATTGACCCCTTCACAGGAACAGGCACCTTCATCACCCGTTTATTACAAAGCGGTCTAATTCCCGTGGATAAACTAAAAGCCAAATACAAATCCGAAATTCACGCAAATGAAATTGTATTGCTCGCTTACTACATTGCAGCAATCAATATAGAGGCGGTTTATCACAGCTTGGTGGGCGGCGACTATGTGCCTTTTGAAGGTATTTGTTTAACCGATACTTTTCAGTTGTGGGAAAAGGAAGACTTGGTAGATGAGATTTTGGTGCAAAACAGCGCGCGCCGTAAAAAGCAAAAGAAGTTGGATATTAAAGTCATTCTTGGCAACCCGCCTTATTCAGCTGGGCAAGAAAGCGCTAATGACAATAATCAAAATGTAGCCTACCCACATTTGGATGGATTAATTCGAGACTCCTACGCCGCACGCTCAACGGCTACCAATAAAAATGCGCTTTATGACTCCTATATTCGTGCTATTCGCTGGGCAAGTGATCGTATTGGTAAAAGTGGGGTGATTGGATTTGTTACCAATGCTGGCTTTTTAGAAGCCAATACTGCCGATGGATTGCGCAAGTGCTTAGTGGACGAATTTAGCAGCCTGTATGTATTTCATTTACGAGGCAATCAAAGAACGTCGGGAGAGTTATCCCGTAAAGAAGGTGGCAAGATTTTTGGTAGTGGTAGCCGCGCACCAATCGCTATAACTCTTTTTGTGAAAAATCCGAATGCAGAAAAACATGGTCAAATTTACTTCCATGATATTGGCGACTATCTCAGCCAACAGGAAAAACTTGAGATTGTTAACGACTTTGGTAGCGTAGAGGGTATTTCTAAAGCTGATGGTTGGCAGTCTATTAATCCCGATGAACATGGTGACTGGTTAAAGCAGAGGGATGACAGTTTTGAAGAGTTCATTTCTTTAGGGGATAAAAAAGATAAGTCTTCTTTGTTCGTTTTTGAAAATTATTCGCGTGGTATAGCTACGAGTAGAGATGCTTGGTGCTATAACTCGTCAAGGCCTTCCCTTTCACGCAATATCAAACTGATGATTGATTTCTATAATGAAGAGGTTAATAGATATGAGTTGTTGAGTGCTGATTTAGACCTGGATTCAGTAATCAATACAGATTCGACCAAAATTAGCTGGAATCGCGGATTAAAAAATGATTTAAGTAGGCTAATTAAGCATAGCTATCAAGAAGAAGCACTAGCTGTGGGGCTCTATCGTCCATTTACTAAGTCGCACGTTTATTTCAGTAAGCATATGAACGACATGGTTTATCAAATGCCAAAAATATTTCCAAATTACTGTAGTAAAAACGTAGTGATTTGTATGACTGGAAGAGGTTCAACAAAGGGTTTTTGTGCTTTCGTTTCTAACGTTCTGCCAGATTTGGAGATGGTTTCAAAAGGGCAATGTTTCCCTCTCTATCTTTACGAAAAAACGACAAATGATGACCTTATAGATTTTGATGGATTGCCGAAAATCACCGATATGTTCGCCACACAATCAAGTCAAAAAACTAAAGTGGGCGATTCAAAATATCAACGCAAAGACGGCATTAACGATGCTGGCCTAGCACACTTTACAGCGGCATACCCAAACGAAAAAATCAGCAAAGAGGATGTGTTCTATTACGTCTACGGGCTGCTACATTCGTCCGATTACCGCGAGCGCTATGCCGATAACCTAAGCAAAGAATTGCCGCGTATTCCCTGTGTAAAGACTGCGGGAGATTTTTGGCACTTCTCACAGGCGGGGCGAGATTTAGCAGAATTACACCTTAACTACGAAACCGTGGAGTGCTACCCAGTTACCCTAGATACCGGCAAAAAGAAGCTGGCTGAATTGGATGATAAAGATTTTTACGTCACCAAAATGAAGTTCGCCAAAAAAGGTGAAAAGCACACAGTTATCTACAACCACCAAATCACCATCCACGACATACCCGAAGCTGCCTTTGATTATGTGGTCAACGGCAAAGCCGCCTTGGCTTGGGTAATGGAGCGTCAAGCCGTCACCACCCACAAAGCCAGCGGCATCGTCAATGACGCGAATGATTGGGCCATTGAGACGATTGGTAATGCTAAATACCCACTAGAGCTTTTGCAGCGAGTGATCACGGTCAGCCTAGAAACTATGAAAATAGTGAATAATCTACCGGCATTGGATATTGATTAACCGCTGAATATTAAATAAGAGGGAGTTGAATAATGCAGTTAGGGAAGATCGAAAAGCTGGTGATTCGTGACCAATGGAAAAATGAAGAATACGATTTTACACCTTGGTTAGCGCGAGAAGAGAACATTCAGCTATTGGGTGATGAAATCAATCTCGACCTTGATGTTGAGGGCACCGAGATAGCGATTGGTTCTTACAAGGCCGATATTGTCGCTAAAGACGGTAATGGCCGTACCGTTATTATTGAGAACCAGCTAGAGAAGACGGATCACAAACACTTGGGGCAAATCATTACGTATGCCTCTGGTGTGGAAGCACAGATTATTATTTGGGTATGCACCCAAGTAACCGATGAACACCGCCAAGCGATTGACTGGCTGAATGAAGTGACCCGAGCTGATATTGCTTTCTTTGCCTGTGAAATCGAACTGTGGCGCATTGGTGACTCTATCGCAGCCCCCAAGTTCAATGTGATTGCCAGCCCTAACGACTGGACTAAGGTGGTCAAAAGTACCGTTAATAGCAAAGACCTAAGTGAGACTAAAAAAGCCCATCTTGATTTCTGGAACGCCTTTAAAGCCTACATGGAAGATTCAGGCACTTCTCTTAAAATGCGCCAGCCGAGAGCGCAGCACTGGTACACCTTAGCCGTAGGTCGATCAAAGTTTAATATCTCAATGACCACCAATACCCAATCGAAAGAAGTCGGTTGTGAAATATACATTCGTGGTAAGGATGCCAAAGTCGCATTTGCTGAACTGGAGCGACATAAAGAATCCATTGAGGCTGTACTGGGTCAGCTTGAATGGCATGAGCTACCTGACGGGCAAGATTGCCGTATAAAGCTCTCTCGTCGTGGCGACAGCAAATCTCAAGCTCAGTGGCCAGAGCTACATGATTGGCTTAAAGATAAATCTGAAGCTTTTTATGACGTGTTTTCACCCAAAATTAAAGCCCTCACGTTTTGATTAGGTACTCAATTTAAGGAAGATAGCGTGGAATCACTCGATTATTGGCGTTTGTGTGAAGAGTTTAATATCGTTCAAGCTGCATTGCTGGTGGTTGGTTCCAATCCTGATTTTTCTGTAGATGTAGAGGATTGGCCTGCTGAGAATCGACCAAAAGGGTATGAAGCTGCTAAGGCTGCTATTTGCGGCGGATTAAGAAGTTATGTTCGTTATAAAACCGAGCTTTCTGAAATCGAATCTGATCAATCGTTTAACCAGAGTGAAATTATTGTTTTTCGAGATTCCGATGAACAAGCCTATTTCCAAGAACTCTTTAATCGTTCTATCGAAGGGAATTTGGTACGAGATCATTCCGTTAATATACCAGAATTTTCAGGGGTCGATGTCCCTGTTCAACTCTATCATTCAACAGTAAATGCCGTGTCACTTAAAAAATGGCTTAGATCAAAAGGCATTACAAAGGGTTTTTTCTTTCCTGAGCTTGTTGCCACTTTAGATTTTCTTGACCCTACACATCCTAGATATGCACCTAAATTAGCGGCTGCTGTTAAAGCTTGGCAAGCGGTCATTGATCCTGTTAAGAAAAGTCCGAAACAGGCACTAGGTAAATGGTTGCGAGAACACGCCGTTGAGTTTGGTTTAACGAATGAAGTAGGTCAGCCAATCGAAACCGCCATTGAAGAATGCAGCAAGGTGGCTAACTGGGATGCTAAGGGTGGTGCAACTAAAACACCAACCTGACTACTCCTTAACCTATTGAAAAACTTAGGAAAAATATATTCTTACTTTGTTTTTTAACCTACTCTGATTCAACTTACAGTGGAAAACTGCTTTATATAGGGTAGGTTTTATGTAAGTTACCCATCTATTCCGGCAACGTTAACCATTCAATTATGTGTGCATATTCAATAACGCCTTAAGGGGTGTAAGCATGTCACATACGATTCTAAGACTTCCCGAAGTTATCAAGCGCACTGGCTTATCACGAAGCTCAATTTATTTAAGAGTGGCTAATAAAGAATTCCCAGCCCCACTGTCTTTAGGGGGCCGTGCCGTGGGTTGGTTGGAGCAAAACGTAGACGAATGGATCGTAGCGCGCATTGAAGAGAGCAAAGTAACGGATCTTGGTTAATCCAAGCTTTGAATATTCAATACGTGCAGGCGAGTAAGTGATGACATTGACCGAAGACACTCAACTGCCTGAGTTACTGCCTAGCTGGTCGCGTGAGCGTGTATTACAGCTATTGGACAGAGCTGCGGTGGCGGTTGATCATGGTAGGTTGGTAATACAGCCTAATAGTGGTGAGAGCGTCCCTGAGTCTTGGTTTGGTGATAATCATCGTGCCATTTTAACGGTCATTAGCCGTGTAATGGATGTCTCTATTTATCTGTATCAAGGTTATACAACGAAGTCTGGTAAGTATTCGGGAGTAGAGCTGACCTTCTGGGATATACGCAACGACACTTATCCTTTAGCGTATTTTAATGCTTGTCTGAAGCGCCAGAGGAATACAAAGAACGCTAAGGCGGGAGAGCTGTTACCCAAGGGGCATTTTTCGATATTTATTAATAGGGGGAAGCGACCACCTGCATTTTATCAATTTTGGCAACGAACTGGATTAAGACAGCCGAAACGACTGAGTACCTATCATGAGAAAATGGGGCAATTAACTTCGATTGTATTCACCGCCAATACGACGAAGACCAGTGCCATTGATCGAAAGATAATAAACGAGACTCTAAGCCCTTTATGTTTGTCCTATCAGGCGATATTTGCGGCTTTTAACAATGTTGGGGCAACAGCTTCAACTTCGAGTTCTCGACAAAAGGCTTTCGACAATTCACCGGCAATGTCTCGACAGAGTGACGACAATCTCTCGACAACCGACCGACAAGCTTGTTCGACAACAAAATCTAACGGCGCCAGTCAGGCTGTGGCTTCTGGCCAGTTTAACTCGCAGGCGTTTAAACCGCAGAACACAGAACACAGTTATACAGAAACGCAGAATAACAGTATGGATACTATAGGGAGTAATAGGGAGGTTATGCCATTTAATGCTGGTGGTGGTCGTTGTGTTGAAGAGCAGTCAGTTGATGAATGGTTAGATGATTATGACTCTGCTTAAGGGCCTATGCCTTTTTCAATATAAGTTAAATTCAACAAAGGCAACACAATATGCATACTTTGAGATGCAGGGTTAGATTGAAGAGTTACAGCTAATGGCTACCTTCAAGTTTATTAGTTGTCATTTACCAATTTAAGCGATTTTTTTCCGCTCAAACTCATGTTGCCGTTGGCAGCTTTCTCTATGTGTTCGCTCCACCAATTCATCATTGGAATACGTCGCTTTATGTATTCTGAGCGGTTGTACGCATTACGTACTTCGTTGTCGCCTATGTGAGCTAGTGCTGATTCGATGATGTCGCCGTCAAAGCCTTGCTCGTTAAGTGTGGTACTGGCTAACGCCCTGAGTCCGTGGGCGACGAGTTGTTTTTCAAAGCCCATGCGTTTAAGTGCCATATTGGTTGTTTGTGCGTTGGTATGGGTGCGTAGATTTCTATCCGATGGAAACACGTATTCACTACGTGAACTTATGGGCTTCATTAGATTGAGTAGCTCTAAGCTCTGTGATGATAGCGGGACTATGTGTGTTTTCTTCTTTTTCATGCGTTCAGCAGGGATGTTCCAAAGCGCATTCTCAAAGTCGATTTCATCCCAGCGAGTGCCTGCGGCTTCACTGGGTCTGACCATTGTATGTAGTTGCCATTCAATTAAGCACCGCGTTGTAATTTTAATGCTAGCCATTGAAAGTGCAGCCATAAGTGTTGGTAGCTGTTCAGGCTTTAGGGTCGGTAAGTGTTGTTTAACGGGAGTTTGAAACGCTTTGCCTATGCCTGAGAGTGGGTTCGCTGTAATTAAGCCGGTGTTGGCTGCGTACACCATAATTTCGTTTAGGCGCTGACATAGGCGCTTAACCGTTTCTAGGTGGCCTTTGGCTGCGATGGGCTTGATCGTATCAATGGCTTTAACTGCCGTGATTTTATGAATGGGTACTTTGCCAAGATTTGGAAATATATGCCCTTCAAGTGAGCGCCACGTATCCAGAGCATGGTTGGCCGATACCTTGCTCTTTTTCACTTCCAGCCACTGGGCTGCTATGTGTTCAAGGGTGTTGTTGTGGGCTTCTTCAATTAAGCGATTGGTTTCATCCCTGTGGTCCTTGGGATCAATGTCTTTAGCTAGGAGCGCTCTTGCGTCCTCTCGTTTATTTCTGGCGTCGGCAATAGAAAGGGCTGGATAAGAGCCAAAGCTGAGGCTAGTACGTTTTTTTGTATATGGTTTGAAGTAATCAAACAGCCATAACTTTGAACCGTTGGGCTTTACCCTAAGTTGTAAGCCACCACCGTCGGATAGGGTGTAAACCTTCTCTTTTGGTTTGGCTTGTTTCACTTCCGTGTTGGTCAATGGTTTAGTAGTTCTGGCCATTTTAGTAGTACCGCTTTTAGTAGTATCGGTACGGTACTACATTGAGTACTACTAAAAAAGAGGGATGTTATGGGATGCCTTAAAACCTTACAGGCAATAAAAAAGCCCTTAACTCGTTGAAGTTAAAGGCTTTTTAGGTCTATCTAGTATCTGATAGAACCTTAAATTGGTGGAGATGGCGGGATTTGAACCCGCGTCCGCCAATCCTCCACTAGAGGATCTACATGCTTAGCCGTCTCTATTGATTTAGTTCGTCACGGGCCGAGGGGCAGGCCGTTCAGAACGAGCTCGATTAAGTTTAACTCTTCAGCTCCGAGCGAAGCATCCAAGCGATCCTATAAGACGTCGCCCTCGTCCCCCGGCTATAGGAACCCGAGTTCGGAGGTTAGCGGGGCTTAAGCCGCTAGTGCGTAAGTTTCGTCGTTTGCGACTATAACTATGTATAACGTTTATTTACGAGATCGCTATACACTCTCGGCATGCACCCATAGCTTTGTAATCAACGTCGAATCCTAATCATCCCCAGATTCTTGCTGGCTGTTAAGCCTGAGTTACTTCTTCATATATGAGGCTGAATCTAGTGAATTCAACCTCTAGAAGATAGTAGCCAATGTAACACACTGGCGTTCGTCTGTCAGCGAACTGAATGCTTCATGACGCGTTCTTTTTGCTTAGCCCAGTCACGGTCTTTTGCAGTGTCACGCTTATCGTGGCTTTGTTTACCTTTGGCCAAGGCAATTTCAGCTTTAACGTGCGGGCCTTTCCAGTAAATCGCAGTACACACGCAGGTGTATCCTTTAGCTTGTATTTTTTGTACAAGCCGGTCGATTTCACGGCGATGCATTAATAGTTTGCGCTCACGTCGTGGATCGCAGATAACGTGGGTGGATGCTTGGTGCAGTGGGGTAATTAACGCCCCATGCAGCCATGCTTCACCTTGGTGAATCTGGATAAAGGAGTCGACGAGTTGGCACTTACCTTCACGCAGGGATTTAACTTCCCAGCCGTTTAATACCAAACCTACTTCTGTTTTATCTTCTAAGAAGTAGTCATGTCGGGCTTTTTTGTTCTGTGCGATGGTGCCGCCACCGGGTTTAGGCTTTTTGTTTTTACTCATAGTGGCCAGTATAACTTACCGATTAGGGAAAAGGCAGTGGATGAATGGAGTGTTCGTACGTCGAGTTCTTGTGTCGGCAAGGGGTTAGACTTGAGGCGTGCCGGTAATTCCCCCACAATAAACGCGACTTTGTATAAGGATCAGGCAATGACGACGGATAAACGCGGAATTAATGGTATCTGGGCCAGTCGCTGGACGTTTATTTTGGCAGCGGTGGGGTCGGCGGTAGGTCTAGGTAATATTTGGAAATTCCCTTACATCACCGGTGAGTATGGCGGCGGTGCGTTTGTGCTGGTCTATCTCGTGTGTATTTTATCCGTGGGGATTCCGGTAATGATGGCCGAGGTTTTGTTAGGGCGCAAAGCTCGGATGAGTCCGATTAATACCATGAAGCGTTTAACGGCTACCTACAAAGCGCCTAAGGTATTTGCTGGGATAGGTTGGTTAGGGGCTATTGCTGGGTTTTTTATTCTTTCTTTTTATAGCGTTATCGCTGGTTGGTCTTTGTATTACAGCTATCTAATGGTGACTGGGCACTTTGTGGCTATTGATGCGGCAGGAGCCGGAGAGACATTTGGTGGCTTGTTAGCTGATCCAATGACCTTGGTGATGTGCCATACCTTATTTATTGTCTTGGTTGGCTATGTGATTTCACGTGGGGTGCATCGCGGTTTAGAGACGTCACTGCGTTTGTTGATGCCGCTCTTGTTTGTAATGTTGTTGGTGTTGCTCGGTTATAGCTTAACGACGCCGGGTTTCAGTGAAGGTTGGAATTTTTTGTTTAAATTTGAACCGGAAAAACTCACGGGGGATGCCGTGATTGTAGCCATGGGGCACTCGTTTTTTACATTGTCTTTAGGTATGGGAGCCATCATGGCATACGGTGCGTATATGCCTGCTGAAGCTCCATTGGGCAAAACTGTATTGGCCGTTGGCTTGTTAGATACCTTGGTGGCTTTAGTCGCCGGGTTGATTATTTTTCCGATTGTTTTCTCAAATGGATTAGAGCCAGGTGCCGGCCCAGGCTTGATGTTCCAGACGTTACCTTTGGCCTTTGGTCAGTTACCCGGTGGTGTGATTATTGGTACGGCGTTTTTTGTATTAGTGGCTATTGCGGCATGGAGTTCGGCAATTTCATTGGCAGAGCCTGCGGTAGCTTGGGCCGTTGAGAAGGGCTTTAGTCGTAGTCGTGCCACTATTTCGGTGTGTATTTTGGCCTGGACGCTGGGTTTAGGCACGGTAATGTCGTTTAACGATTGGAGTGATAAACAGTTTTTTGTCAGTGTGACGGGTGTTTCTTCTGCTTCTTCAGAGCAAGAGGCTGGCTCCGGCGGCAGCAGTCCGGTGATACATCAGGACTTTCTTTTGTACGCCGATGTAGGTGAGTTGAAGGCTAATCTGGAAAATAACGGTAGTGTGACTTATGACGTCAAAGGAAAAACATTTTTTGATCTTCTCGATTATTTAACCACTAATATTATGCTGCCATTGGGCGGTGTTTTGATCTCGTTGTTTGCGGGCTGGTTTATGACGCGCCGAGCCTTGGCTGATGAAGTACGCATGCGAAGCAACACATTGATGACTGTTTGGCGCTTTATGATTCGGGTAATATCCCCGCTGGCTGTACTTCTTGTGCTGTATCATGGCTTGGTTTAACGCTTTGAAATGTAAGTTAGGGTGTCTCTGATTAATACAGTGATACTTTGGGCATAAAGTGTTTGATGCAACATTCTGCAATTAGGTTTTTGGAATAATGACTCAAATAATTCGTAGTGCATTAGTTATGCACTCCGCAGAGAGAATGTTTGATCTTGTTAATGATGTTCGCCGTTACCCTGAGTTCTTACAGGGGTGTACGGCAACGGAAGTTATTAACGAGAGTGACGATGTTATTGAAGCCAGGCTGACGTTATCGAAAGTGGGTTTTGAGCAAAGTTTTACCACTCGGAATACATTATCACGCCCTCAAAAAATGGAAATTCGTTTAGTGGAGGGGCCATTTAGTCGTTTTACTGGCACATGGTATTTTCAGCCTTTGTCTGATGATGCTTGTAAGGTCTCGGTGGAATTAGAGTTTGAGATGGCCAGCCGAATTGCGGGTGCGGCGATGGGGGCGTTATTCAAGCAAGTAGCGGGCATGATGGTAGATGCGTTTGTGAAACGCGCGAAGGAAATTTATGACTGATAAAATTTCAGTAGAGGTAGCGTACGCGCTGCCAGATAAACAAAAAATAGTGCAAGTTGACGTTGACGTGGGCACAAGCTTGAGCGAAGTGGTCCGTCTTTCAGGTATCGTTAATGAATTTCCTGATATTAATTTAGACGATGTAAAACTCGGTATTTTTGGTAAAGCAGTGCGTACACCGGACACTGAGTTGGCGCGCGAAGGTGATCGAGTAGAGATTTATCGTCCGCTGATTATCGACCCTAAGCAAGCAAGGGCAAATCGAGCGGCAAAAGCCACCGCGGACAAAGCAGCCGCTGCAAAAGAGCCTGGCACGAAAGAGCCTGGCACGAAAAAATAGCCGGGTAACAAAAACGCCTGATGTTGAGCATGAGGCGTTTTTGTATTTGCGCTGCAGCCTTCTAACGTTAGCCCTTTAGATTACCCTTCCAAAGAAGGGATCGTCGGCTGACGCTCTTCTAAAGGAATTTCAGCTGATTGGTCGTCTTCGCTAAAGTTCGCATCTGGCGTGCCAGTATAATGCGAATAGAGGCCATCTTCTCCGAAGAACAAGGTCACGTGATAGCGCTTAACTACTTCGTCACGTCGTTCGAGCGTGTAGAGATAATCCCACTCGGTATCAGTGTAAGGATTACGCACAACGGGATTACCCATGAGGTAAATCACTTGGCGTTCGGTCATGCCAGGCTTAAGCTCAGCCAGCATATCTTCAGTAACAATATTTCCTTGCTGGACGTTTAGCTTGTAAACGCCAGGGAAGGTACAGCCGGAAAGGGTTGCAAAACCCAGTAAACCGGTCAGAATTAGAACTCGCATAATCAGGGTGAAATCCGGGCACAAGTTTTTGTGATGGGAAGGATCATACCTGAATAAACCATCACCTGTGAAATGATAGAGGACAACCATGTCGGAACAGAACGTGGAACTGCGCAAAGCGGGCCTAAAAGTAACCCTGCCACGCGTTAAAATTCTGAGCATTCTCGAAGCCGATCCGGATGCCCACTTAAGTGCTGAAGACGTTTATCGTGCTTTGATAGAAGCGGGCGAAGACGTTGGTCTGGCCACGGTATACCGTGTATTAACTCAGTTTGAGACGGCGGGCTTGGTATCGCGTCATAACTTTGATGGCGGCCATTCGGTGTTTGAATTGGCGCGCGGTGATCACCACGATCACATGGTCGATGTGGATACCGGTGCAGTCATTGAGTTTACTAATGACGAAATCGAGCGCCTTCAGCATGAAATTGCTGAGAAGCTAGGATTTGATCTGGTTGATCACAGCCTCGTGCTTTACGTTCGCAAAAAAGCGTAATATGCACGGCTGAACGGTGAGGTTATCACCGTTCGGCTGTTGCTAGTTTCAGCATTTCTTTAGCATGAACTAACGTTTGCTCTGTTATTTCTACTCCTCCCAACATACGCGCTAATTCTTCTGGGCGTTGAGTCCCTTCTAAACGACGAATTCTAGTATGAGTGGCGGTATCACCGCTGACTTTACTAACTTGGTAATGATTGTGTGCCTGTGCCGCAACTTGTGGCTGGTGTGTTACACACATAATTTGCGCTGATTCGCCTAAGTTTCGCATTAAACGGCCCACGCGTTCTGCCGTGCCGCCACCAATACCTACATCCACTTCATCAAAAATTAAACAGGGGGTATGCGTTGTCGCAGCGGTCACCACCTGCAGTGCCAAACTAATACGTGATAGCTCACCGCCAGAGGCAACTTTAGCCAATGGGCCAGATGGCATACCTGGGTTGGTTTGCACTTCAAAGGTGATGTGATCAATACCGTGAGCATTGGCTTCATTTGCTGGTAAATGTTGCATGCGAGTAAAAAACTTCGCCTTGCCTAAGGCCAGTGATTCAAAATGTGACTCAATGGCGGCATCCAGTGTTTTGGCTGCTTTTTGGCGCTCTGCTGACAGGACTTCTGCCCCTTTCATAAAGGTGACTTGCAGTTGTTCGATCTCTTCCGCCAGTGCTTCTAGGTCGTGATCTGACAGATTAAGTTCGGCGAGAGCCGCTTCCTGTGTTTGCCAGTGCCCGTATAAGGCATCAGGGCGAATATGATGCTTGCGCGCCATGCTGTACAAATCACTGAGACGTGACTCGACTTGTTGCAAACGATGCGGATTCATATCGACTCGATCAAGGTAGCGTTGCAGTGAGCTTGCGGCTTCGCTGAGTTGAATCTGAGCTTGGCTAAGCATCTCTTTCGTTTCCAGCAGCAAAGGGTCTTGATCATCAATGTGTTCAAGTTGCTGCAATGCGTGATAGAGAAGCTCGCCTGCGGCGCTTTCATTTTGTTCGCCGCCGGTACAGGCAAGCAGTGCAGACTGGCCACTGAGGAGGGTGTTCTCTGCGTTGGCTAAACGCTTATGTTCGGCTTCTAGCTCTTCCAGTTCGTTTTCTTGAAATGCCAAAGCTCGAAGTTCTGATACCTGATAATCAAGGAGTTGGCGTTGAGCAATGATCTCCGCACTGGACTCGCTGAGCGTAGCGAATCTTTGTTTTGCTTTTTTCCATGTGTGCCAGTGGTGGCTAACCTTACTCGCCTTTAGTGATAGGCCTGCATAGGCATCAATGATTTTTCTGGGTGCGTCTTTTTCGAGTAAGCGTTGATGCGCATGCTGCGAATGCACGCCGATTAAATGCGCGGCGATGTCGCGTAAATCTGCAGCAGACACTGGGCGACCATTGACGTAACCGCGCGAGCGACCTTCTGCAGAAATGACACGACGGAGAATGATGTCGTTGTCTTCCGGCATATCGTGGTTCGACAACCACTGGCGAGCGGCATCGTTGGCTTCAAAAGAAGCGGCGATGTCGGCTTTATCCGCCCCTGATCGTACACATCCAGCTTCTACTCGTTGGCCTAGTGTTAGGCCGAGCGCACCAAGCAAAATTGATTTACCGGCGCCGGTTTCTCCGGTGATGACGGTCATTCCTTGATCAAACTCAAGCTCCATATGGTCAACCAGAGCAAACTGATGAATCGATAGTGACGTCAACATAGACCCACTCCATCTGAATGTATATACAGTGTTTTTATATACAGTAGTGGTAAATGTCAAGCCGGATTCGAATTTGTATGTTCATTTTAGGGTTGAACTGACTAGTGACGCCCCCATATACCCGTCAGCGAAACAATTTTTAAGCGTTTCAATGTAGACAGTATTTGAAATTAGCACTTGAGAGAGGCCCACGATGTCTGAAGAGCAGAAAGCACAAGAGCAAGCCCAGGAAGAGATTCTGGAGCAAAACGCGGAACAAGAAGCACCAGTAGAAGATGTGGCTGAGGCTGCCGATGACGCACTGGCAGCAGCTCAAGAAGAAGTCGCGGCGGTAAAAGACCAAATGCTTCGCGTTCAAGCTGAGATGCAGAATGTTCGTCGTCGTGCCGAGCTAGATGTTGAAAAAGCCCACAAGTTTGCGGTTGAAAAATTCGCCAATGAAATGGTGACCGTGGTCGACAACCTAGAGCGTGGCCTAGCAGCAGCGCCAGAAGAAGAAGCGACCAAGGCGATTCGTGATGGCATGGCCATGACCCTTGATGGCCTGATCAACGGTTTGGCTCGCTTTAAAGTTGAGCAAGTAAACCCAGAAGGTGAGACGTTCAACCCTGAGTTACACCAAGCAATGTCGATGGTTGAAAATCCAGATCTCGCACCTAACACCGTCATCGCGGTGATGCAGAAAGGTTATACCTTGAATGGTCGTTTGTTACGCCCAGCTATGGTGATGGTGAGCAAAGGCGCGGCTCAGATCGACGAAAACGCCTGATAATTTGTAAGGTTTTTAGTGTGTGGGCCTTGAAACAAAATGTGGCGGCCTCATATAGAAATCATCGAAACAAAAACTCGCAGCAAAGCTGGTTAAAAGCGAAAGAGCACTAACAGCAATACGTGGGTTTTAAATATTGACAACGTCGGCCGGGCCGACAATTTAGGAGAATTAAAAATGGGTAGAATTATTGGTATCGACCTTGGGACCACTAACTCCTGTGTGGCGATTCTTGATGGCGAAAAAGCCAAAGTTATCGAAAATGCAGAAGGCGATCGTACAACCCCTTCTATCATTGCATACACCGATGACGAAATTTTAGTTGGTCAGTCTGCAAAGCGTCAGGCCGTGACTAACCCACAGAACACACTATTCGCCGTTAAGCGTTTGATCGGTCGTCGTTTTACTGATGATGTCGTTCAAAAAGACATCAAAATGGTACCGTACAAAATCCTGCAAGCTGAGAACGGCGACGCATGGATTGAAGTAAAAGGCGAAAAGTACGCGCCACCACAGATCTCTGCAGAAGTTCTGAAGAAAATGAAGAAAACTGCTGAAGACTATCTTGGTGAAGCAGTCACTGAAGCGGTAATTACAGTTCCAGCATACTTCAATGACTCTCAGCGTCAGGCGACTAAAGATGCAGGTAAAATCGCAGGCCTAGAAGTTAAGCGTATTATCAACGAGCCAACCGCTGCAGCCTTGGCTTATGGTATGGACAAAGAAGGCGGTGATCGCACTATCGCTGTATACGATTTGGGTGGTGGTACGTTCGATATCTCTATCATCGAAATCGCTGACGTCGATGGCGAAAAACAGTTTGAAGTACTCGCAACCAATGGTGATACATTCCTTGGTGGTGAAGATTTCGATATGCGTTTGATTGAATACCTCGCCGCAGAATTCAAGAAAGACAGCGGTATCGATCTACACAACGACCCTCTGGCGCTTCAGCGTCTTAAAGAAGGTGCAGAGAAAGCGAAAGTTGAGCTGTCTTCAAGCCAGCAAACAGACGTTAACTTGCCGTACATCACCGCCGATGCGTCAGGTCCTAAGCACCTTAACGTAAAAATTACTCGTGCCAAGCTTGAGTCACTGGTTGAAGATCTAGTTAAGCGTTCACTTGATCCTTGCCGTATGGCTCTGAAGGATGCTGACCTAAGCGCTTCTGAAATTGACGAAGTTATCTTGGTAGGTGGTCAGACTCGTATGCCAATGGTTCAGAAAGCCGTTGCTGAGTTCTTTGGTAAAGAGCCGCGTAAAGACGTGAACCCAGATGAAGCCGTAGCCGTAGGCGCAGCGATTCAAGGTGCCGTACTGTCTGGTGACGTAAAAGACGTTCTATTGTTAGACGTAACACCATTAACTCTAGGTATTGAGACAATGGGTGGCGTAGCGACGGCGGTGATCGACAAGAACACCACCATCCCAACCAAGAAGTCTCAGACGTTCTCAACCGCAGAAGACAATCAGTCAGCAGTAACGATTCACGTTGTTCAGGGTGAACGTAAGCAGGCGGCACAGAATAAATCATTGGGTCGTTTCGATCTCTCTGATATTCCGCCAGCACAGCGTGGCATGCCACAAATTGAAGTAACCTTCGACATCGATGCCAACGGTATTTTGAACGTAAGCGCGAAAGACAAAGCGACCGGCAAAGAACAGTCGATCGTTATTAAGGCCTCTTCTGGCTTGAGCGATGAAGAAGTCGAACAAATGGTACAAGATGCCGCAGCAAATGCTGATGCAGATAAGCAGTTTGAAGAAATGGTTCAAGTGCGTAACACGGCGGATGGCTTGATTCACGCAACTCGCAAGACGCTAGAAGAAGCCGGTGATAAAGCGACGGATGAAGAGAAATCTACCATCGAAGCAGCCATCACTGACCTTGAAGGCGTAATGAAGGGCGACGATAAAGAAGAAATCGAAGCCAAAACTAACGCATTGACTGAAGCATCAGCACCACTGGCTCAGAAACTATACGCAGAGCAAGCGGCTCAAGCTGAAGCGGGCGAAGGCGCAGAGCAATCTGAATCTGCGCAAGATGATGATGTTGTGGATGCGGAGTTCGAAGAAGTAAAAGACAAATAAGGTTATAGACCTGGCTGCGTTGCTATCGCGGTGTTGGGAAAGAGTTCGGAATGCTCATGTATGACTTATACACTGTGCTTCCTCACTCTTTCCCGCCTTGCGTTAGCGGCCTCGCCGACGGTCCCGAAGTACCGAATTTATTGAACGGCGCTTTGGAAACCTTCAGAGAATAAGTGGACGCGGCAACCAGTTTGCCGCGTTTTACATTGCAAAAAACGCGTTTTAACGCTGTAAGTAACAGGACTCCCAAACAAGGTGAATCATGGCTAAGCGGGACTATTATGAAATTCTTGGTGTCAGTAAAGGCATTGATGCCAAAGAGCTGAAGAAAGCCTACCGTAAGCTGGCGATGAAGTATCATCCGGACCGAAATCCGGACGATAAAGATGCGGACGCTAAGTTTAAAGAAGCGACCGAAGCGTATGAAATTCTAGGCGACCAACAAAAACGCGCGGCTTATGATCAATATGGTCATGCCGGAGTAGACCCAAATGCTGCCGGTGGTGGGTTTGGCGGTGGTGGCGGTAACTTTAGTGATGTCTTCGGTGATGTGTTTGGCGATATCTTTGGTGGCGGCGGCGGAGGTGGCGGTCGTCGTGGAGGCCCACAGCGTGGTTCTGACTTGCGCTACACCATGGACCTCTCGCTCGAAGAAGCCGTTCGAGGTATCGAAAAGAAAATTCGCGTACCTACGCTAACCAGTTGTGATCCATGTGGTGGATCTGGTGCTAAGCCAGGGACCAAGCCAAAAACCTGTGGCACCTGTGGTGGTGCTGGCCAAGTACGTATGCAGCAAGGGTTCTTCTCTGTACAGCAAACGTGTCCGAGCTGTCGTGGTCAAGGCACCATGATCGACGATCCGTGTAACAGTTGTCATGGCCGTGGTGTTAAAGAAGAAACCAAAACCTTATCTGTGAAAATTCCACCAGGTGTGGATACAGGCGATCGTATTCGTTTGTCAGGAGAAGGCGAAGCCGGTGCAATGGGTGGCCCAGCAGGCGATCTTTATGTACAAGTTAGCGTGCGCGAGCATGAACTCTTCCATCGTGATGGACGCAACTTATACTGCGACGTGCCAATCAGCATTGTGGATGCCGCACTCGGTGGTGAGCTTGAAATCCCAACACTAGATGGTCGCGTGAAACTTAAGATTCCAGCAGAAACCCAAAGCGGTAAGCTATTCCGCTTGCGTGGCAAAGGCGTAACCCCAGTACGTGGTGGCGCTGCCGGTGATCTACTGTGCCGTGTACAAGTAGAAACGCCAGTGAACCTGAACTCGAATCAGAAAGATCTGCTGATGAAGTTCCAAGAGTCTCTGACCGGCGAGAAGCATTCGCCGCAGAAGAAGACGTGGTTTGAAGGTGTTAAGCGTTTCTTCGAAGACATCTAATCCTGACCTAGCTGCATCGCCATTACGGCGTTAAAAAAGGCCCGAAAATGCTCATGTATGACTTATACACTGCGCGTTTTCGGGCCTTTTTTGCCTTGTACTGGCATCTTCGCTAACGGCCAGGCGCTTCGACAGGTGTTGTATTCAATTGGATCTGCGTTTGCTCACGTACTGAAGTACGCTCCGCGCTCTCGATCGAATTTGCCTTGCTCCGGCGGCCTCGTTAACGCTATTCATCCTGACCTAGCTGCATCGCCATTACGGCGTTAAAAGAGGCCCGAGAATGCTCATGTATGACTTATACACTGCGCGTTTTCGGGCTTTTTTGCCTTGTACTGGCATCTTCGCTGACGGTCTGGTGCTTCTAAAGGCGTTGTATATAATCGGCGATGCGGTTTCAATCACCGCGATTCGTGCCTTATTACCATTATTCTAACTATCGGATTTTCCTATTGCCTGTGCCTTAGGTATCCTTAGCGTTATCTCCTTGTCTTACATTTATAAAGCAGAAAAATAATGACTCGAATTGCTATCACCGGTGCAGCCGGTCGTATGGGACGTGTACTGATTGAAGCAGTGCATAACGATGAACAGGCTACAGTGGCTGGTGCAATTGTACTGGCTGGTGATGCGATGGTTGGCGTTGATGTTGGTGCGATTGCTGGTTTAGGCAAGGTGCTGGATGTTAAAGCAGTAACGTCTGTTGAAGCAGCTATTGACGATTTTGATGTGCTAATCGACTTTACTTCGCCTGAAGCAACGATGGCGAACGTTGCGCTTTGCCAAAAGCACGGCAAGGGAATTGTGATTGGTACGACGGGTCTGACTGACTTGCAAAAAATTGAACTTAAAGCAGTGGCGAGTTCTGCTCGTATTGTGTTTGCACCTAACTATTCAGTTGGTGTGAATCTGTGTTTGAACCTTCTTCGTATGGCCGCCTCTGTGATGGGCGAAGACAGCGATATCGAAGTGATAGAGATGCACCACCGTCATAAGGTTGATGCACCATCGGGTACCGCATTACGTATGGGCGAAGTCGTTGCTGAAACCATGGGTTGGGATTTGAACGAAGTCGCTTGCTATGGTCGTGAAGGTCAAACAGGTGCACGTCCACATAAGCAGATTGGTTTTGAAACCATTCGTGGCGGCGACGTTGTCGGTGATCATACGGTGATGTTTGCCACTGACGGTGAGCGTGTTGAGGTGACTCACAAAGCTCAAAGCCGCATGACGTTTGCGAAAGGTGCAGTGCGCGCTGCTAAGTGGCTTACAAGCCAAGATGCAGGTTTATATGACATGCAAGACGTATTGGGTTTCTGAATCTATCTCATTACTCTTGATCATAATAAAAGCCGCAATTGCGGCTTTTTTATTTCCAATCGCTAAGCACTTAATCGTCGTTAGGATCAAGAGGATCACTATCGTCTAGGTCTTCAATGGTTTGCAGTAACGCGGCAAGTTGCAACTTGTGTTCGGGCGACGCGACGGAGGACAAGTCATTAACGGTGGCGTTATCAAAATCACGTTCGCCGTCATCAAGTATGTCTCTCATCCCTGCGAGGGTGACTCGTGGCGCTCGGCTGGAAACAGCGTTGGCCAACCAAGATGGAAGGCGACCTGCTAGATCAACGAAGGTGGTGAAGCGTACCTTCGTCATCTTTTTGCCAAGCGGTGTGATCTCAAACAAGTTGTGAAATTCACGTAGCTTAACCATGTTTTTACGTTCGGGCCCTACATCATCAATATTTCGGCTGCTGATGTAGATAACGCCATTCTCAATCCATGAGTCGCTTTTTACGGTGACGTAGCGTGAGGCAACAGGCCACACACCTTTGTATTCCATATAGCTGTAGTTGGGTGGAACGCTCTTGCTTGCACGGCAGAAGTAAACCCATTTAACTAAGTCGTCAGGGGTATCGATGGTAAGTAATATTTCTAGGGCAGAGTGCTCAAGAATAACTTCGCCGCGGAATTGTTTCACGTCGGCACCAGGTACTTCACGGCGCCATGTGGACACATCGCCGATGTCGTCTCGTTCGGAAGTCACTTCCCATTCGATAGAATCGTCGATCTCTGTAATTTGCGTTGCTTGGGCGCTAGTACATACACTCAAGGCAATAATAAAGGCCGCTAAGACTTGGGCTGATTGTTTGAACAACACGATGCATACTCTTTTTAATAATTATAATGGGCAGTAAAAATCTGCCTAAGAAGTTTGCATGCTATCAAGCTGGGCGCTGGCGTCTAGACTCTTTGACGCCAAAATTGAGTAATTCATGACCAATTTGGAATTATGACTTGATGCCCAGTATGTGTCGGAAGCCACGATTGACCAAAGAGCGTATTTCGTCCTGATCTGTCCCATCGGGTGAAAACACCATAGATACGAGCATATGAAGATTGCCTAGCGCCCAACGTGCTCTATCGGAGGCAGGTAGGCCGGGCTCTAACACATCATTATTGATCGCAAAACTGATTTGTACAGTCAGCAGTTCCAGCAGGCGTTCTTGAAAAGCCAGATACATTGGCCAGGTATCTTCTCGGACGGATGAACTCCACTCTAGCCAGATTTTAATGTAGTCAGGATTTTGATGGCAGGCATCTAAGAATGTTGAGATACAAGCTTCTAATGTTTCTTCTGGCTCTCGACTCTTTTTCAAGGCTTGGGTTGATAGCTTTATAAGAAAACTCTCAACTTCTTCTAGTACTTCCTCAACCAATGCTTCTCGAGTCTTGAAGTAGTTGAACACCGTTGCCACCGACACACCTGCAATTTGAGCGATCTCAGTATGGCCGGCGCGGCCAATACCGCGTCTAGAAAACACCTTTATGGCATGTTCCATGAGTAAGCGTTTGCGCTGGGATGGGTTTAGGCGGCGTCTCGCCTCCGCTTCTCCGTGCATATGTCCATGTCCTTTGATTGCGTTCCACCTTTTTTTATAAAGGGTGGGTGTAAATATCTGTTTTCCTTTTGGGACACTATGGTGCCTTTTATTCAGGCTAATGGGAATATGTCTGTAACAAAACCTATACATAGGTCTCATAATGAGCGGCGCAAATGGATGTTTTACTGGGGTGTCATTCAAATGGACATAAGGCCCTGATTTCTGTATAGTTCGCGCCAATTAATGTGTGTATTGCAGGCGCTAGCAACACTCAGCAAATAACAGCGAAAAAGCGGGATGGAGCAAATTTGACCATTCCGCTTTTTTACGGCTGAAGCCTACAGGGCGGTTGATATTCAGCCGGCCCGCATCACACGCACGCCAGTTTTATCTTAAATTTCGGGGAACGAGTCTTGTCTACGCCAGCGATTCTAGCTCTTGAAGACGGCAGTATCTTTAAAGGCATCAGTATTGGTGCTGAAGGTTTGTCGGTGGGTGAGGTGGTATTTAATACCTCCATGACCGGTTATCAGGAAATCCTGACCGATCCATCCTATTCCAATCAGATGGTCACTTTGACCTATCCTCATATCGGTAACTACGGTACCAATGATGAAGATGAAGAGTCTGATGCCATTCATGCAACTGGGTTGATTATCCGTGATTTGCCCTTGATCGCGTCCAGTTTTCGTAATCAAAAAGCACTGGATGAGTATCTTCGCGACGCTAACGTATGTGGCATCGCCGACATCGATACGCGTCGCTTAACACGTATTTTGCGTGAAAAAGGTTCTCAGAACGGTTGCATTATCGCCCGTGACGATGCGCACAGTGATTCTTCTGTTGCTGAAGCGATTGCCGCGTCTAAAGGGTTCCCTGGTCTGAAGGGAATGGACTTGGCCAAGGAAGTCACGGTTAAAGAGTCTTACACGTGGACTCAAACTGACTGGACACTTGGGGAGGGCTACGGTGAACTCAGCACTCCTAAATATAAAGTGGTTGCCTACGACTTCGGTGTGAAGCGCAATATTTTACGCTTACTTGCTGAGCGTGGTTGTGATCTAACGGTTGTTCCAGCGCAGACGCCAGCAGCTGACGTGCTAGCAATGAATCCTGATGGCATTTTCTTATCGAATGGCCCAGGTGACCCGGAACCGTGTGATTATGCTATTGCTGCGATCAAAGAAATCCTGACCACAGGCGTTCCAGTGTTCGGTATTTGTTTAGGTCACCAGTTATTGGCTTTGGCTTCTGGCGCTAAGACGATGAAGATGGGTCATGGTCATCATGGTGGCAACCACCCAGTGCAAGATCTTGAAACTGGCCGTGTGATGATTACTGCTCAGAACCACGGGTTTGCGGTAAGCGAAGACGCATTGCCGGCGACGCTGAAAGCGACGCATAAATCATTGTTCGATGGCACCTTGCAGGGCATTGCGCGCACTGACACGCCGGCATTTAGTTTTCAGGGGCACCCTGAAGCAAGCCCAGGTCCGCGTGACGTGGCGCCATTATTCGACCATTTCATTGAATTGATTGAAACCGCTAAAGCTGCAAACGCCGCTAAATAGCAGGAACAGGAATTACAGAGTCATGCCAAAACGTACTGACCTAAAAAGTATTTTGATTATCGGCGCTGGCCCAATCGTGATTGGACAGGCCTGTGAGTTCGACTATTCCGGTGCTCAGGCGTGTAAAGCGCTGCGTGAAGAAGGCTACCGTGTCATTCTGGTGAACTCTAACCCAGCGACTATCATGACTGATCCATCGATGGCCGATGCCACGTACATCGAGCCGATCACGATTGAAGCTGTCGCTAAGATTATTGAGAAAGAGCGCCCTGATGCTTTGTTGCCGACTATGGGCGGTCAGACGGCTTTGAACTGTGCACTAGGCCTTGAAGCCGCAGGTGTACTTGAAAAGTACAACGTTGAAATGATTGGTGCCAACGCTGACACTATTGATAAAGCGGAAGACCGTAATCGCTTTGACCAAGCCATGAAGAAGATTGGTCTTGAGTGTCCACGTGCTGGTATTGCGCACAGCCTTGAAGAAGCACGTGCCGTGCAAAAAGATTTAGGCTTCCCTTGTATTATTCGTCCGTCGTTCACAATGGGTGGAACCGGCGGTGGTATTGCCTACAACAAAGAAGAATTTGAAGAAATCTGTACGCGTGGTTTGGATCTATCTCCAACCAACGAGCTTCTTATCGATGAGTCTTTGATCGGTTGGAAAGAGTACGAGATGGAAGTGGTTCGTGACAAAAACGACAACTGCATCATTATTTGTTCTATCGAAAACTTTGACGCGATGGGGGTTCACACGGGTGATTCCATCACTGTCGCACCAGCACAAACATTAAGCGATAAAGAATATCAAATCATGCGTGACGCCTCGTTGGCGGTACTGCGTGAAATCGGTGTTGAAACCGGTGGTTCTAACGTTCAGTTCGGTCTAAATCCGGCAGACGGCCGTATGGTTGTGATCGAAATGAACCCACGTGTATCACGCTCCTCTGCGTTGGCGTCTAAAGCAACAGGGTTCCCTATTGCCAAAGTGGCTGCCAAGTTAGCGGTGGGTTACACACTGGATGAGCTGCAAAACGATATTACCGGTGGCCGTACGCCAGCATCGTTTGAGCCATCTATCGATTACGTGGTAACCAAAATTCCTCGTTTCACTTTCGAAAAATTCCCTCAGGCGGATGGTCGTTTAACGACCCAAATGAAGTCAGTGGGTGAAGTGATGGCGATTGGTCGTACTCAGCAAGAATCATTGCAGAAAGCGCTGAGAGGTCTTGAAGTAGGCGTATCAGGTTTTGATCCTAAAGTGAATCTTGCTGATGATACTGCTCGCGATAAAATTATTTCAGAATTACGCACGCCAGCTGCCGATCGTATCTGGTATGTGGGTGATGCTTTCCGCGCTGGCATGTCAGTGGATGAAGTGTACGAGCACTCGTTTATTGATCCTTGGTTCTTAGTGCAGATTGAAGACCTAATCAAAGAAGAAGCGGCCGTTGCTCAGAGCAGCTTGCAGTCGCTTGATGCTGATCGCATGTACCGTTTGAAGCGTAAAGGCTTCTCCGATGCACGCTTGGCGGCCTTGATGGGAATCAAAGAAAAAGCCTTACGTAAACATCGTCAGAAACTGAATATTCGTCCGGTGTATAAGCGCGTTGATACCTGTGCCGCTGAATTCGCGACTGATACAGCGTACATGTACTCTACATACGAAGAAGAGTGTGAGTCGAACCCATCAGATCGAGACAAAATTATCGTTCTTGGTGGTGGCCCGAACCGTATCGGCCAAGGTATTGAGTTCGATTACTGTTGTGTACATGCAGCACTGGCCGCGAAAGAAGAAGGCTACGAAGCCATCATGGTTAACTGTAACCCTGAAACGGTTTCTACTGACTACGACACCTCTGATCGTTTGTATTTTGAGCCAGTAACGTTAGAAGACGTGCTTGAAATCGTTGATAAAGAAAAGCCAAAGGGCGTCATCGTTCAGTACGGTGGTCAAACGCCATTGAAGCTGGCTGAAGAGCTTGAAGCGGCCGGTGTGCCTATTATTGGTACGTCACCAGAAGCGATTGATCGCGCTGAAGACCGTGAACGTTTCCAGCATATGATTCAGCGCTTAGGCCTGAAGCAGCCGGTTAACGCGACCGTTACCTCTGCAGAAGAAGCGGTTGTTAAAGCGGCAAGTATTGGCTACCCATTAGTTGTGCGTCCATCTTATGTCTTGGGTGGTCGTGCTATGGAAATCGTTAGCAATGAAGCTTCATTGCGTCGTTACATGCGTGAGGCTGTTAAGGTTTCAAACGACTCGCCAATCTTGTTGGATTATTTCTTAGATCGTGCCATTGAAGTAGACATTGATGCGGTGTGCGATGGTGAGCAAGTTGTGATTGGCGGCATTATGCAGCACATCGAACAGGCGGGTATTCACTCAGGTGACTCCGCGTGTTCATTGCCTCCGTACAGCTTGGCGGCAGACGTTCAAGATAAAATGCGTGAGCAAGTGGCTGCCATGGCATTAGAGCTAGGTGTTGTTGGTTTAATGAACACCCAGTTGGCGTATCAAGATGGTGAGATCTACGTGATTGAGGTTAATCCTCGCGCCTCACGTACTGTGCCTTTTGTCTCTAAGTGTGTTGGTGTTTCTTTGGCGTCGATCGCCGCTAAAGTAATGATGGGTAAGAGCTTGAAAGAACTTGGCTTTACCAAAGAAATCGTCCCACCATATTTCTCAGTGAAAGAAGCCGTCTTCCCGTTCAATAAATTCCAAGGCGTGGACCCAATCCTCGGTCCTGAAATGAAATCAACCGGTGAAGTGATGGGTGCTGGTAAAACTTTTGGCGAAGCTTTCTTTAAAGCTCAGCTAGGTGCCAGTGCCGGCTTACCAACCGATGGCCTTGCTTTCTTATCAGTACGTGAAGCTGATAAAGCGGGCGTCGTCGAAATGGCTCGTGGTTTGATTGAATGTGGCTTTGAAGTGATCTCGACAGACGGTACTTGTCGCGTATTGAAAGCGGCAGGTGTTGAAAGTAAGCGTGTGAATAAAGTGACTGAAGGTCGCCCTCACATTGTAGACATGATCAAAAATGATGAAATTTCGATGATTGTGAATACAACGGATGGCGCTCAGGCTATTTCTGACTCGGCGGATATTCGTCGCAGTGCACTGCAGCATAAAGTCTATTACACAACGACATTAGCCGGGGCTGAAGCTGTTGTTGAAGGGCTTCGTTCTGAAGGCTTGAAAGAAGTACGTCGTTTACAAGAACTGCATGCGTTAATTAACGGTTAATCAGCGCGTTTTTATAAGGAAGTCGCAGAATGCAAAAGTATCCTATGACGGTTGAAGGCGAGCAGGCATTGCGTGATGAGCTAAAGCAGCTTAAAGGCACTGATCGTCCGCGAGTAATTAAAGATATTGCTGTTGCTCGTGAGCATGGCGATTTAAAAGAGAATGCTGAATATCATGCTGCACGTGAGCAGCAGGGTTTTATTGAAGGTCGTATTCAGGATCTGGAAGGTAAGTTATCTAACTGCCAGGTGATTGATGTCAAGAGTATTCCTCATTCTGGCAAGGTGATATTTGGCACAACAGTGACCATTATTAATCTAGAGACTGATGCCGAAGTTACTTACAGAATTGTGGGTGATGATGAAGCGGATATTAAGCAAAATCGTATCTCCGTCTCGTCGCCAATTGCGCGTGCGCTGATTGGTAAGGAAGAAGGCGACGTGGTTGTTGTTAAAATTCCTAGCGGTACGGTTGAGTACGAAATTGATCGTGTTCAGCACCTTTAAGGTCTGATCTGAAATAAATAAAAAAGCCCGAATTTATTCGGGCTTTTTTATGGGCATTATTAAGCGTTTATGTGTTTGATGCAGCTAAGCGCATCACTTGCCAATACGATGGAGGGTTGGGGACTGCTTGTTTTTCTCGCAATAAACGATGCAGTTTAGGCAGCTGCCAGTAAGGTACGGAAACCAGCGCATGGTGTTCAATATGGAAATTCACATTAAAGGGAGCAAATAATGCTCTGCCTATAATTCCTGCCTTTGTTGTGCGAGTGTTTTTTAGCATATTGCCGCTGCGTTCTGTCATGGCATGTTCCGCGATTGATCGAACTCTGATGCAAAACGGGTATGCAAATAGATATCCGGCCCACCATATGAAATACAATTCGGTTAAATTCGAGAAAAACATAGAGAGAAAAAATACTCCGTGGAATATCAGTGTTCTTCGGCTCTCTTTGATGAATGTCCAAAAGTAGTCGGCTTTAGATTGGCCATTGTTTGGCAATTTTTCCACGGTACCTGCTACATTCCACTTAAGGATTCCAGCATTCATCATGCCTAAGCCAATGAGGGATTTGATACCTGTCATTCCTGAGATATCGCGCATAAATTTACGCATCATGGATGGAGGGCTAGTTGGAAAGCCATCGCAGAGGGGGAGGTCTACATCCAGTTCTGTGCCCGTATGTACATGGTGCAGCGCGTGATGACGGCGGTATTTTGCGATATCTATAAATATAGGAGCAGCGCATAACCAATTACAAACGGAGTCATTGAACGTTTGCGTTTTAAATAAAGTGCGATGTGCGCCTTCATGGCTGAGAATGGCGAGCCCGAGTATTCGTCCGCCAATCAAGGAAATGGCGATAATCAGCAACGGCAGGCTCCACCAAGTGAAGGCATCAATAGCGACCTTGGCCATAAAAAGAGCGAAAGCAAAAGTGGCCCAGCAGCTTGCGATGCCGAACCAGCCCCAAGCATCAGAGCGTCGATGTAGGGATGCAATCACCTCTGGCCCTAGTAGTTGAGTAAGTGTGTCGCGTGCTGACTTGCGCTCTAAGCCTGTTTCAAAATCGTCATGTGTATCAGTCATGGTATTCATCCAAGTTTTGTACATTGAAATTACACTTACTATAACAATGCGTCAACTTTGGTAATTAATGAGTTTGAGGCGTTATGGTAGTATGTGGGTGTCTTAATTAGGCCAATCCTATGACTGTTCGTGCACTGCCTTATTCCGCTAAGAAACTCATTCTCAATCTTGTGAAAGCAGCTGATGATCCTATTTCGGCGTCTACCCTTGTGCGCATAGGCGCCTTGTTTGAGCTAGAGGCTAATAATATCCGTGTGACCCTAAACCGTTTGGTAGCTCAGGGTTTACTAGTCTTGAGTGAACAGGGTAGCTACGCTTTTGGTCAGGAGGCGCAAATGCTGGCAGATCAGCAGAAACAGTGGCATGAACTAGAGCAGGGTCTTAAACCATGGTGTGGTGGCTGGTTAGCCATTTATGTGGCCAATCTTGGGCGGCGAGATCGAAAGTTGCTGCGTAAGCGTGAGCGAATTACAACGCTTTGGGGGTTTCGTGAGTTTGAGCAAGGGTTATTGATTCGGCCAGATAATCTTAAAATTGATAGCGCGACCTTAAGGCAAAATCTTATTGAACTTGGCTTGGAACCGGAAGCGTGTGTGTTTCGTGCATCAGAGTTTCAGTGTGATCGACAGCCCGGCGAATTGGCTTTGTGGCCGGTGCAGCAATTAAATGAAAACTACGTCGAGCTCACCCGTGAAATGCGCTCCTGGCTTGCTGATTATTCTTCCAAAAGCCTACAAGATGCTGCTCGGGAATCTTTCATGATTGGTGATAAGGTATTGCATAATATTGCTTATGATCCCAGATTGCCGGGGGAGATGATCAACAGTGCTAGTCGCGGAAACATGGTTGAAACTATGATCCAGTTTAACACTGTTGGTAGGGCGATCTGGTTAGAGCTAATAGATAGGGTTGTTAATGACTCTCCCTTAGACTGATTAAGGGCAGCTTACTGATGCAATGTCTAAGTGATCAGAGCCGTCATCTAATTCAATGGCTTTCATCATTTTTTCTAGGCGTTGGCGTGCTTCACGACGCTTAATGGCTTTATTACGGCGACGTGCTTGTACATCGTCTTTTAGCTCTAAGGGGGGTAGTGGTGTTGGTTTGTTGTTTTCATCCATGGCAACCATGGTGAAATAACAAGTGTGAGTGTGGCGTACTGTTTTTGCTTTAATGTCCTCTGCTATTACCTTAATACCAATTTCCATGGAAGTTCGGCCTACGTAGTTCACTGTGGCCAAACAGGTGACTAGTTCACCAATGTGAATAGGTTGTTTGAACAGTACGTTGTCAACCGATAACGTTACGGCATAGTGTCCGCTGTAACGCATGGCGCAGGTGTATGCGACTTTATCCAAAAGCTTGAGTAGTTCTCCACCGTGCATATTGCCAGAAAAATTAGCCATGCCAGGTGTTACAAGTTCGGTCATTTCTGTTGATGTAATCTGTCCCACGTATACTTCCTACTGTGCTTTAGCGATCGTTCATTTTGACAAAAAACGCGTTAAAAATCTGCATGTGTTCCTATGTGTCTAGTTTGTCCTGCATCTTTACGCATATTTATAACTTTATGTTTAATAGATCAAAAAAATTCCAAAAAAAACCGATCAGATGATCGGTTTTTAGCTTTATATAAGTGCGAAAATATTTAAATTTTCTCAACCAATAAACTACCTACCGAGTAGCCAGCACCGAAGGAACAAATAAGACCTTTCTCGCCGATGTTGAATCCATCTTTATGACGGTGGAAAGCAATTAAAGAACCAGATGAAGCAGTGTTGGCAAATTCATCGAGTACAATCGGTGCTTCTTCTGGCGATGGCTCACGCCCCAATAGTTTTTTGGCGGCAAACATATTCATGGTTAGGTTTGCCTGGTGTAACCACATACGCTTAAGGTCGCTGGCTTCCATTTTATTTTCAACAAGCTGTTCGCTGATAAACTTGGTTACTAATGGCAATAACTCTTTAAATACTTTGCGGCCATTTTGTTTGAAAAATGGACGGTCGCTAGGTAAGTCGTCGAAGTTATGGTCCGTATAGTTACCATCGCAGCGAATATTATCTGAGAAGTCCGTTGCTTGCTTGGTATCGATGATGCGGAAGGCAACCTTTGAAGTGCAGGTTTCTTCTGGTTCGATAATGACTGCGGTAGCTACATCGCCAAAAATAAAGTGGCTATCACGAGATCGAAGGTTGAGCTGCGGCGATGCAAATTCAGGGTTCACGACAAGAGCGCATTTGGAAGCCCCAGTTTTAACTGCCATATATGCATTAATCATGGCAAAGGTCATGGTTGAACAAGCGATTCCCATGTCGTAAGCAAAGCCTTTGATGCCCAGCTTCTTCTGAACCTCAACTGCCGCAGATGGATAAGGGCGCTGATGATTGGTTGTGCCCATTATGACTAGGTCGATGTCTTCAGCGGTTTTGCCCGCTTGTTCCATCGCTTGGCGAGCAGCGTCCAAAGACATGGTTACTGTTTCCAGTTCTTTGTCATCGCTGGCTGGCTCAAAAATTGGACTCATACGCTCAATATCAAGCATGCCTTCTTTATGCATCACATAGCGAGATTTAATGCCTGACGCCTTTTCGACAAATGCACTACTGGAAGATGGAAGTGCTTCTACTTCGCCTGCTTCAATGGCTGCGGTGTTCTCAGCATTGAATTTTTCAACGTAAGCGTTGTATGACGCGATCAGCTCGTCGTTTGAAATTGTGTAGGGCGGAATAAATAGGCCTGAGCCTGAGATGACGATGTGAGACATAAGTGATTAACCTTTTTTCTTTTATTATCACAGCTGGCGGCTGAGCTTCCAACCGCTCTGATTGTGCAGGCCTTAAGTTGACCTGCAAAGTAGAAAATTTAGCGACTCAAGTTAGACAGTGCTGGCTTTGCTTTTGGATTTCGACGCAACAATAGCGCTGTGTTTCCAATTTGCTGTACTAGCTCAGCCCCCGTTTTTTTGATCAGTTCGGCGATCACCACTTTTTTCACTTCCCGATCACCGACTGACACTTTAATTTTGATCAGTTCGTGATCGTCCAGTGCTCGGTTTAGCTCGTCCATAACGCCGCTAGTCAAACCATTGTTGGCGACGGTGACGATTGGATTGAGGTCGTGTCCGATACCTCGGTAAGCTTTCTTTTGCTCGTTACTTAATGCCATTGAATGCGATCACTCGTTGTGTGGCTATATGAAAAGGTAATTCCGCTGTTAACGGTAATTCAGCCTAGCCTAGTGTAAAATGGCGATTATACCCTACGACCGGAGTAAAAACCGCATATGGCACGTTCAAAGTCGAGTGCAGATTGGTTAAAAGAGCATGTTGACGATATCTGGGTGCAAAAGGCCCAACAAGACGGTTACCGAACTCGCGCAAGTTACAAGTTGATTGAAGTTGACGAGCGTGATGCGTTGATCCGTCCAGGGATGGTTGTGCTCGATCTTGGGTCGGCCCCAGGGGGATGGTCGCAGGTGGTGGCGCGTAAAATGGGCGCTAAGGGCACTATTATCGCGTCCGATATCCTGCCTATGGATTCCATCGCGGATGTTACCTTTATTCAAGGGGACTTTACGACGGATGAAGTATTTGAAGAATTAATGGTCGCCGTAGATAGTCGTCCGGTAGACCTTGTAATTTCGGATATGGCCCCAAACATGAGTGGTATGGCTTCCATTGATCAGCCGGGAGCTATGTATTTGGTCGAGTTAGCTTTGGATATGGCCCGTCAGGTGCTGAAACCAAACGGTAATTTCGTTGCCAAAGTTTTTCAGGGGGATGGCTTCGATGCCTACCTGAAAGACCTGAAGACATCGTTCACGAAAGTAAATATACGTAAACCCAAGGCGTCTAGGGCTCGATCCCGAGAAGTCTACCTTGTTGCTAAAGGTTTCCGTCCTTAACGAATGGCTGCTAAGCTAACATCCATGTTGCTGTTAGTAGCGTATCCTTAGGTAGTTGTCCCTAATAACAGACAGCGGATCTTAGGAAAGTGATCTTGAATTAGAGAGTGACCTTACAAGAAAGGTCCGTTAAAGAAGGTGGTGCCTCGCATGGCAAAGAATTTCGTTTTATGGGCCGTTATCGCCGCAGTATTGATGATGGTGTTCAATAGTTTCAATCCGGCAACTCGCGGTACTGAATGGTCGTATTCTGAGTTTATGTCTGCTGTCCAAAATGGGCAGGTGCAGGCAGTGACTATTGCTGGGCAAAACATCACTGGCAAACAGATGGATGGACAGCCATTCGAAACGGTATTGCCTGCCTTTGACGACAAGCTTATGGACACCTTGCTTGAACGTAACGTTGTCGTGACTGGAGAAAAGCCAGAGAAGCAAAGCTTCTTATCGCAGTTGTTGCTGGCTTCACTGCCTATTTTAATCATCATTGCTGTATTCATGATCTTCATGCGTCAGATGCAGGGTGGTGGTTCGGGTCGTGGCGGCCCTATGGCGTTTGGTAAAAGCAAAGCCAAGCTGCTAAGCGAAGATCAAATCAAAACAACCTTTGAAGATGTTGCTGGTTGTGATGAAGCTAAAGAAGACGTTAAAGAATTGGTTGAATTCTTACGTGAGCCGGGTAAGTACCAGAAGTTAGGCGGTAAAATTCCACGCGGTGTATTGATGGTTGGTCAACCTGGTACAGGTAAAACCTTGCTGGCAAAAGCCATTGCCGGTGAAGCGCGTGTACCTTTCTTCTCAATTTCAGGTTCTGACTTCGTTGAAATGTTTGTGGGTGTTGGTGCCTCCCGTGTGCGTGACATGTTCGAACAAGCGAAGAAACAAGCACCGTGCATTATTTTTATTGACGAAATTGATGCGGTAGGTCGCTCTCGTGGCGCTGGCATTGGCGGTGGTAACGATGAACGTGAACAAACCTTGAACCAACTGTTGGTTGAAATGGATGGTTTTGAAGGTAATGACGGTGTGATCGTGATCGCAGCCACTAACCGTCCAGATGTGCTTGATCCTGCACTATTACGTCCTGGCCGTTTTGACCGTCAGGTGGTGGTTGGATTGCCAGATATTCGTGGCCGCGAACAAATTCTTCATGTGCATATGAAAAAAGCACCGGTATCGTCAGATGTGAATGCTTCATTGATTGCACGTGGTACACCGGGCTTTTCAGGTGCTGATTTGGCTAATTTGGTCAATGAAGCGGCCTTGTTTGCTGCCCGAGCTAATCGCACGGAAGTGACGATGGAAGAGTTCGAACAAGCGAAAGACAAGATCCTCATGGGTGCTGAACGTAAGACCATGGTCATGTCTGAAAAGGAAAAAGAAAATACCGCGTATCACGAAGCGGGCCACGCGATTATTGGTCGCTTGGTGCCTGAACATGATCCTGTTTACAAGGTATCCATTATTCCTCGTGGCCGTGCGTTGGGTGTTACTATGTTCTTGCCCGAAGAAGATCGCCACTCAATCAGTAAGCGTGGTATCGAAAGTAATATTTGCTCCCTTTACGGCGGCCGTATTGCTGAAGAGTTAACACTGGGTAAAGACGGTGTGACCACGGGTGCTTCTAACGACATCGAGCGCGCGACTAAGTATGCTCGCAACTATGTGACCAAGTGGGGCCTGTCGGATCGCCTTGGTGCGCCTCAGCTTTATACTGAAGAAGAGCAGGGCGGCGGTTACTTAGGTGGTGGCGGTGGCGGTGGTCAGTTGTCTCACTTATCTGATGATACGGCCCGTTCTATTGATTCTGAAGTGAAAGACTTACTTGATACGTGTTATGCCAGAGCAACGCAGTTGCTTGAAGATAATCGTGATAAATTAGAAATGATGAAAGATGCCTTAATGGAATACGAAACCATTGATGCGAGTCAGATTGACGATATTATGTCGGGTAAAAAACCGAGCGCGCCAAAAGGTTGGTCCGATGGTTCAGGCTCCGGTCCCTCTGCTACGGTTGAGGAAAGTGTCGATATGGCCAGTGACGATGATGATGTTGTCGATGGCGAGCCAGCAGGCGAGCGTTAATGTTCGTGTGCTGTTGAAAAGGCGGCTTTTGCCGCCTTTTTTATTGCCTGATTGTTCTGTGCGAATTTAATATCTTCGTGACCGATGTATATCTCTGTTAACAATAGTTTGTTGAAAATAAATAGGTGCTGAAGTGAATTTCCGCTTTAGAAACAAGGCGCTCGACTTATCTGTTCCTCAAGTTATGGGGATTTTAAATGTCACCCCAGATTCATTTTCTGATGGTGGACTATTTGATCGCCCTGATGTGGCCTTGCGTCATGCGGAAAGTATGATTGCAGCGGGTGCCAGCATTTTAGATGTAGGCGGTGAATCGACGCGGCCGGGAGCAACGCCTGTCTCCACTCAGGAAGAGTTAGATCGGGTCTTACCTGTGGTTAGAGCCATTGCTACCTCTTTGGATGTGATTGTTTCGGTTGATACCAGTAATCCTATCGTAATTTCTGAGGCGGCGAATGCTGGAGCGCATCTTATTAATGATGTTCGTGCGCTGCGTCGTGAAGGGGCGCTAGAGGCTGCCGTGGCCAGTGGTTTGCCTGTGTGTTTAATGCATATGAAGGGTGAGCCGGGTGTAATGCAAGACCAGCCGAGTTACGACAACGTTGTGGACGAGGTATCTGGTTTTTTATTACGGCGCGTACAAGACGTTATGGCGGCGGGGATCCCTAAAGACCAAATTCTATTAGATCCGGGGTTCGGTTTTGGAAAAACATTTGAGCACAATTGCCAGTTATTAAACCGACTAGAGCAGATCTGCCAGTTGGGTTTTCCCTTACTGACCGGGCTGTCGAGAAAGCGTATGATTGCCGCGATTCTTAATGGTGATGAAGCGCCAGAACAAAGAGATGGTGCAAGTGCAGCAGCCGCGGTTATTTGTGCAATGAAGGGTGCGCGTATTGTCCGAGCGCACGATGTAAAAGCGACTTGGGAAGCATTGCAAGTCGTGAGAGCCACCCTAGGAGAAGGGCATGTCTAGAAAATATTTTGGTACAGACGGTATTCGTGGTCGGGTAGGTGAAGCTCCGATTACACCGGAATTTGTTATGCGTCTTGGTTGGGCGGCGGGTAAAGTCTTCGCGGCCCGCGGCAAAAGTCGAATTTTAATTGGTAAAGATACGCGCATTTCAGGCTACATGTTTGAATCGGCGCTGGAAGCTGGGTTGTCAGCGGCAGGTGTCGATGTGGGGCTGTTAGGGCCAATTCCGACGCCGGGTATTGCCTACCTAACCCGTACCTTCCGAGCACAAGCCGGTATCGTGATCAGTGCGTCGCACAATCCGTTTTACGATAACGGCATTAAATTCTTCTCCGGCGATGGCACAAAGCTGGCTGACGATATTGAATTGCAAATTGAATCCTATCTTGATCAACCCATGACCTGTGTTGAGTCTGATCAGTTGGGTAAAGCGATGCGTATCAGTGATGCCGCAGGTCGTTATATCGAATTCTGTAAAGGTACTGCGAATTCCTTGAACTTACGTGGGCTGAAAGTCGTACTGGATTGTAGCCATGGGGCAACGTACCAAATTGCGCCGGCTGTATTTTCAGAATTGGGTGCCACGGTGATCACCATTGGCAACCAGCCAAACGGTTTAAATATCAACCATGAATGCGGTTCGACTCACCCAGAATTACTTCGCTCCACGGTATTAGAAGAAAAAGCCGATTTAGGCATCGCCTTTGATGGTGATGGTGATCGTGTATTGATGGTCGATCATAAAGGCGAACTTGTGGATGGGGATCAACTTTTGTTTATCGTTGCTACTCACGCGCATGAGCAGGGTCGTTTGAACGGTGGTGTGGTTGGCACTCAAATGAGTAACCTAGGTCTTGAACTGGCTCTGCGCGATAAAGGCATTGAATTTAAGCGTGCGAAAGTCGGCGATCGCTATGTAATGCAAGTGCTTACGGAGAATAACTGGCGTTATGGCGGCGAATCGTCTGGGCATTTATTGTGTCTCGATTCAAACAGCACGGGTGACGGCATCGTTTCAGCGCTACAAGTGCTGGTGGCGTTGCGAGACAGTGGGGTTGGTCTACACGAATGGCAAAAGCGCATGGTTAAAATGCCGCAGACGATGATTAACGTTCGTCGGTCGCATGATATGGATGTAATGTCGCACCCTGATATCATCACCGCTGTTGCCGCAACAGAGAAAAAACTCGCGGACCGTGGGCGCGTATTGCTGCGCCCGTCTGGTACTGAGCCTCTGGTGCGTGTCATGGTTGAAGCTGAAGACCCTGCGATTACACAATTGTTGGCCCAAGAGTTGGCCGAAGTGGTCGAAAAAGCGTTGGCTTAATGCAAAGCATGTACTTCTGAGGGTCCATCGGCTTGTCTCGAAAGGGGTTCTCGGATAGTATCTGCGCTCTTTGAATTTCGGAGTAACTCATGCGACGCATATTGGTAGCTGGCAATTGGAAGATGAATGCGTCTTCCGCTGATACTAAGGCGCTGTTGAATGGATTACTCGATGCCGGGGACTTGCCATGTGATGTGGCTGTGTTTCCGCCATTTCCGTACTTAACTCAAGCGGTATCTGAGTTAAATGCCTCTGCAATACGTGTTGGTGCGCAAAATTGCTCTGACCAACGCAGTGGGGCATTCACTGGTGAAGTCAGCACTGAAATGCTGGCAGATTGTGGTGCGGAGCTCGTTATTATTGGTCACTCAGAGCGTCGAGCTTTGTATGGTGAAACAGACGATGTCGTACTGAGAAAAACTCGTCTCGCCATTGATTCTGGTTTGGTGGCTGTCGTCTGTGTTGGTGAAACATTAGAAGAGCGTAAAGCAGGGCGTGAAGAAACCGTTGTTGCAGCGCAGCTAACACTTCTGCTCTCAGAGCTAACCGATGCAGATTGGAAAAACGTGGTTGTTGCTTATGAGCCTGTTTGGGCCATTGGTACTGGTGAGACAGCGTCGCCAGAGCAAGCACAAGCGATTCATGCTTATATTCGTACTCTGCTTGCAGAGCGCAGTGCAAATATTGCAGAAGAAACCCGTATTTTGTACGGCGGCAGTGTAAAGTCTGCTAACGCGGCTGATTTATTTTCTCAGACCGACATTGATGGCGGCTTAGTTGGGGGAGCTTCCCTAGACGCCGCTGAATTTATTGGAATATGTAGGGCATAAGGGTTCAGGTTTTACTATGGAACAAATTATTCTGATCGTTCATATCGTACTCGCAGTGGGTATTGTCGCTTTTGTTCTGCTTCAGCAGGGTAAAGGTGCTGATGCGGGCGCATCATTTGGTGCGGGTGCATCACAAACTGTGTTTGGTTCATCGGGTTCTGCGAACTTTATGAGCCGCAGCACCGCAATTTTAGCGGCTGCATTTTTTGTAACCAGCCTTGGTTTGGCTGTGTTTGCAAAAAAAATATCAGAAGGTGCATCGGAAGTTGGTATTCCTACCGCTGAAATGGCAGAAGTACTTGAGCAAGACACCCCAGTTGTGGAAGAATACGCGCCGTCTTCAGATGACGCTCCAGAACTGAATGCCTCTGCGGAGTCTGATGAGCCAGTGATTGAAGCACTGGAAGAAACCTCGGAAGAACCTACTAAGTAAGTTCTTTCTTTGATGCGGATGTGGTGGAATTGGTAGACACGCTACCTTGAGGGGGTAGTGAGCTATGCTCGTGCGAGTTCGAGTCTCGCCATCCGCACCAACTTATTGTAGATCGACTGCTGATATGACGGTTGATCTGGAAAAAGCGAACACTGGTTCGCTTTTTTTATAGGCAACGCATATAATGCGGCTGCTTGTATTTTAAGCCCCTCATGTCAGGGGCTTTTTTGATAATTGGGCCTAGTGAAATTATTGGGTCCGCTGAGCGTCACAGAAATTAGTTTCGACTAATTTCAATCTGCGAGAGCAGTAGTGGACTGGGCATGTATGCCCAGTTTTTGTTTGTATCGGGAGTGAATCCCGGGAGAGTTTAGATTGGCAAGAGATAGTCAGTTAATTGAAATGATTGCCCCGGTTGTAGAATCAATGGGCTTTATTTTCTGGGGACTTGAATATACCCCTCAAGGTAAACAATCAATTCTGCGAATTTATATCGATCATGCTGACGGCATTAACGTAGACCATTGTGCGTCTGTGAGCCGTCAGGTGAGTAGTGTGCTCGATGTAGAAGATCCGATTTCACAGGTTTATAACTTGGAAGTGTCATCGCCGGGTATGGATCGTCCGATCTTCACAATGGAGCAGTTTGTTTCATTAGCAGGAAATATTATCGACGTACGTTTACGCATGGCGTTTGACGGACGACGGAATTTTAAGGGCCGCTTAGTTGGTGTCGAGCAGGAAGATATTGTCGTGCACGTTGACGATAACGAATACCTACTACCAATTGAGTTGATTGACAAAGCCCATGTTGTTCCACAATTCAAGGATTAAAGTGCAGAGAGAGGCTAGAAGATGAGCAAAGAAATTCTCCTGGTCGCGGAAGCGGTTTCGAACGAGAAAGGCGTTTCTAAGGAAATTATCTTTCAAGCGATTGAGGCTGCCTTAGCGGCAGCGGCTAAAAAGCGTTACGAAGACGAAGAAGCGATTATCCGCGTGGATATCGACCGTAAAACTGGTGATTACGAGACATTCCGTCGTTGGTTGGTAGTTAGCAATGATGTGGTTCCAGGTTTGGGTGATGAACTCACGCTGCAGGAAGCACATGATATCGATACTAATTTACAGCCAGGTGATACCTACGAAATTGAGGTGGATAACCCAGATTTTGGACGTATCGCTGCGCAGGCCGCAAAACAGATCATCGTACAAAAAGTACGTGAAGCTGAGCGTGCGCAAGTGGTTGATCAGTACCAAGACCGTGTGGGTGAGCTGATTGGCGGCACCGTTAAAAAGGTGACTCGCGACAATGTGATCGTTGATCTTGGAAATAATGCTGAAGCGTTAATGCCAAAAGATCAATTGATTGGTCGTGAGATCATGCGAATGGGCGAACGTGTTCGTGCCATCTTGTTTGATATTCGCCCAGAGAATCGTGGCCCACAGTTGATGTTGAGCCGCACCGTGCCGGATATGCTCATTGAGCTATTCCGCATTGAAGTGCCAGAGATTTCTGAAGAAGTTATTGAAATCAAAGGTGCTGCACGTGATCCCGGTTCTCGTGCAAAAATTGCCGTGAAATCTAACGACAAGCGTATCGACCCTGTGGGTGCGTGTGTTGGTATGCGTGGTGCGCGCGTCCAAGCTGTTACTAATGAACTTGGTGGTAGCGAGCGTATTGATATCGTTCTTTGGGACGATAACCCAGCGCAACTGGTCATCAATGCAATGGCACCTGCTGAAGTGGCTTCTATCGTTGTTGACGAAGAAACCAACTCAATGGATGTGGCTGTCGCAGAAGACAACTTAGCCCAAGCGATTGGCCGTGGCGGACAAAATGTTCGACTGGCTTCTGAGCTCACCGGCTGGGAAATCAATGTGATGACCGAAGAAGAAGCGGTTGATAAGCAGAACGAAGAAGCTTCAGGTTTTATTGAGGGCTTTGTTAACACTCTCGACCTCGATGAAGACTTCGCGACCTTATTGGTTGAAGAAGGATTTACGACGTTAGAAGAAATTGCTTACGTCCCAATGGAAGAAATGCTGCAAATTGATGGTCTTGATGAAGAGATCGTTAATGAACTTCGTAACCGTGCAAAAGATGTCCTGTTGACTCAGGCGATTGCTTCTGAAGAGAAATTGGAAGCCGCTGAACCGGCCGAAGACCTTCTTAATATGGAAGGTATGGAAAAACATCTCGCATTGGTCATGGCCAGTAAAGGTATCTGTACGATGGAAGATCTCGCCGAGCAATCCATCGATGACATCATGGACATTGAAAACATGACCGAAGAGAAAGCGGGTGAGCTGATCATGACTGCCCGTAAGCCTTGGTTTGAAGGCACTGAATAATCACTCGCCCGGCATAGGAGAAACGTATGGCTGATGTAACAGTTAAAGAACTTGCCGACGTGGTAGGGACGAGCACTGATCGTCTGTTGTCCCAAATGAAAGAAGCGGGTCTGCCTCAGAAAGCTGAAGCAGATTCTGTCAATGACGAACAAAAACAAAGCTTGTTAGCGTTTTTGAAAAAGAGTCATGGCGAAGCCGACGCGGCACCGAAAAAAATCACCCTGAAACGTAAAGTCACGACGACTTTAAAAACGGGTCAAGGTGGTAAAAAAGCAGTCAATATTGAAGTACGCAAAAAACGTACTTACGTTAAACGTGACGACACTGACACGGCAGCAGAAACCGCTCGCCTGGAAGAAGAAGCCCGTTTGGCTGCTGAAAAAGAAGCGGCTCTAAAAGCACAGCAAGAAGCGGAGAAAGCGAAAGCTTCTGCCGCAGAAGCAGAGAAACCAGCTAAAGAGGCTGTTGCTAAAGCGCCTGAGAAGAAAGCAGAGCGTGCACCAGCACCTGCGGCGCCTGCCGTGACTGTTTCGAAAAAGCCATCTGCAGGCGGCGCGGCCAAAGCTAAGCCTGAAGAAGACGAAGCTCAGAAGCGTGCAGCAGCAGAAGCAGCTCAGCAGCGTGATGAACACCGCAAAAAAGCCAAAACGCCTGAACGTAAGCGTACGGATAAAGACAGTCGTTTCGACGACTCTGATAACCGTGGTGGACGTAATCAGCGTCGTGGTGGTAAAGGCGGTAAGCTGAAAGCCAAAGCGCGTGTGAATCAAGCGAATAATGAACACGCCTTCACACGTCCGACAGCGCCAGTGACTCATGAAGTTGAATTGCCTGAAGCCATCACTGTCGGTGAACTGGCGTCTAAAATGGCAATTAAAGCCGGTGAAGTGATTAAAGTACTGATGAAAATGGGCATCATGGCCACGATCAATCAGACACTCGATCAAGACACCGCGACGCTTGTGGTTGAAGAAATGGGCCACAAAGTATCTAAGCTGATTGCTGACAACCAGCTGGAGCAAGATGTTACTGAATCTGTGAATTACGAAAGTGATCTACAGAATCGTGCACCGGTTGTGACTGTTATGGGTCACGTTGACCACGGTAAAACCTCGCTATTGGATTACATCCGTAGCTCACGCGTTGCCTCTGGCGAAGCGGGTGGTATTACCCAGCATATTGGTGCGTATCACGTTGAAACCGATCACGGTATGGTGTCATTTCTTGATACCCCTGGTCACGCCGCGTTTACCTCAATGCGTGCACGTGGTGCTCAGGCAACAGACGTTGTAATCCTTGTGGTTGCCGCGGATGACGGTGTTATGCCGCAAACTGAAGAAGCTGTACAGCACGCGAAATCTGCGGGCGTACCTTTGGTTGTTGCTGTGAACAAGATGGATAAAGAAGGCGCTGATCCGGATCGTGTTAAAAACGAACTGTCAGCCCATGATGTTATTCCTGAAGACTGGGGCGGTGATGTACCTTTCATCCCTGTGTCAGCAAAAACAGGTGATGGCATTACCGAATTGCTAGAAGCCGTGCTGCTGCAAGCTGAACTACTTGAACTGAAAGCGCACTTCGTTGGCCCTGGCCAAGGGGTTGTTGTTGAATCTCGTCTTGATAAAGGCCGTGGTCCAGTGGCAACGCTATTAGTGCAGAACGGTACCTTGAAGAAGGGTGATATTGTTCTTGCGGGTACTTGTTATGGTCGTGCTCGTGCCTTGCTGGACGAGAATGGCAAGCAGACCGATGAAGCTGGCCCATCGATTCCTGTTGAGATCCTTGGTCTTAATGGTACGCCAGATGCGGGCGACAACTTTATGGTTGTTGAAAGCGAGAAGAAAGCGCGCGAAGTGGCTGAATACCGTGAGTCTCGCTTTAAAGAGCAAGTGCAGCAGCGCCAGCAAGCGGCTAAGTTGGATGCACTCTTCTCTGGCATGGGCGAAGGTAAAGCAGAAGCACTGAACGTGGTTATTAAAACTGACGTTCGTGGTTCTCTTGAAGCCATCGTTGCTTCATTGCAGAAGCTAGGTACCGATGAAGTGAAAGTGAATGTTGTGGCGTCAGGTGTTGGCGGTATTACAGAAACAGACGCGACTTTGGCGGTTGCTGCAAACGCAGTATTGTTTGGCTTTAACGTTCGTGCTGATAACGCGTCGAAGCGTGTTGTCGAGAACAGCGGCGTTGATATGCGTTATTACAGCGTAATCTACGATCTTCTGGACGATGTTAAGCAAGCAATGGCAGGCCTTCTGGCTCCTGAATTGCGTGAAGAGATCGTTGGTATTGCGGAAGTACGTGAAGTCTTCAACTCACCTAAATTCGGCCAGATTGCTGGTTGTATGGTGATCGAAGGGACTGTACACCGTAATAAGAAAATACGTGTACTACGTGAAAACGTTGTTATTTACGAAGGTGAACTTGAGTCGCTACGTCGTTTCAAAGACGATGTACAAGAAGTTCGCAGCGGTACTGATTGTGGTATCGGCGTGAAGAACTATCAGGACGTTCGCCCAGGCGATCAGATCGAAGTATTCGACGTGAAAGAAATAGCACGTACTCTGTAATAGAGCTCGTTGCTACTATCTGGGCTTGTTCACAAGCCCTAACCAAAGCCCGGATTAATCCGGGCTTTGGTGTCTCTGGAGATCAGGGCTTTCGGCCCGGGAGTAAGACATGCCAAAAGATTACAGCCGTACATCGCGTTTAAGTGAGCAGATTCAGCGCGAATTGGCACAGTTGATTCAGTTTGAAATGAAAAACCCACACTTAGGTATGGTGACATTGAATCAGGTGAAGGTTGCTAAAGATTTAGGTTACGCCGATGTGTACTTCACTGTGATGGGTGCCAAGGGCGAAACCGACGAATTTATCCGTCATAACACCAGCCGTATCTTGAACGATGCCGCTGGGTATTTACGCTCTGAGTTAGCGCGTATTCTGACAACGCGAGTGACGCCATTACTGCGATTTCATTACGATGAAGCGATGGATCGTGGACACTTTTTGACCAGTTTGATTAAACAAGCTCGCCAAGAAGACGACGACCGCAATGATGTTGATAACCACAACGAGAAAAACGATTAGAACAGATGGCAAAACGTAAGAGTGGCCGCGATATTAGCGGCATCATTGTCATTAATAAACCGCTGGGACTAACGTCAAACGCTGTCTTACAGCGTGTTAAAAAACTGTTTGATGCGAATAAGGCGGGCCACACCGGCGCGTTAGACCCTGAAGCCAGTGGTGTTTTACCTATCTGTATAGGTGAGTCGACCAAGTTTTCTCAGGTACTGCTTGAATCGGATAAGGGCTATAGCACTACAGGGACACTGGGGGAGATCCGTAGCACAGGTGATAAAGAAGGTGAGGTGCTAGAGACAAGGCCTATTCCGTTATTGTCGTCGGACATCATTGAATCGGTATTGTGTGATTTTCGTGGACCTGTGGTGCAGGTCCCCCCTATGTTTTCAGCATTAAAAATGAACGGCCGCCCTCTTTATGAACTCGCTCGCAAGGGCATGTCTCAAGAAGAGATGAGAGTTATCGCTGAGAAGAAACGTCGCACGATTCAGATTCATGATCTCTCGCTGGAGAGTTTTACTGAGACCACATTTGATCTCAATGTGCTGTGCTCTAAAGGCACCTACATTCGCACTTTGGTTGAAGATATTGGGGAGGCACTGGATTCAGGTGCCTATGTGAGCCGCTTACATCGAACGCATTCAGGTCCTTACACCTCAGATCTGATGTACACGCTTGACGAGCTGGAACTGATTGCGGAGCAAGGCTTTGATGCCTTAGACGCACTTTTGTTGCCAACCGAAACCGCAATTCCTCCTGATTGGCCATTCGTCGAACTAGACGCCGATGAAACATGGCGTATACAGTGTGGAAAGCCTATAAACACTGGCTTAAGCGATGCGGCTTCTGTACAATTATGGACCGTTGAATCTGGAGCCCGTATGTTGGTCGGCATTGGCCGTATCGCAAATGGTGTTCTGCGGGCTAAACGTCTTATGCAAACCGATCTGTAGTGATGTGTTAAACATCGCACTACTGGTTGTATTCGTTAAGATTGAAGCTTGTAGACGACACAGATTGAACTGCCGCAACGCGGTACGCATACCACTGTAGATGTGCACGGTGGCTATGTTTTTTTATGCACATACACGGAGTTTTTAACATGGCATTATCTGCTGAAAAGAAAGCCGAAATTCTTAAAGAATTTCAGACGGCTGAAGGCGACACTGGTTCTCCTGAAGTACAAGTTGCACTACTGACCTTCAACATCAATGGTCTGCAGGGTCACTTCAAGACGAACAAGAAAGATCACCACTCTCGTCGCGGTCTGATTCGCATGGTTAACCAGCGCCGTAAGTTGCTGGACTACCTGAAAGGCAAAAACGCAACTCGTTATCTTGAACTGATCAAGAAACTAGGTCTGCGTCGCTAAGACAGCATGATAAGAGCCGCATTGCGGCTCTTATTGTATCTGCCTTATGTGATTACTTTGTGGTGAGAGTATTCTCTGGTCACAAAGTAATGAGTTAAACCAAAAGCAAGTAAGACAAAACAACAAGTAAGACAAAAGCCCCTGTGACTCACTGTGGTGCCAACCCCAAGAAACCATGAGGTCTCTATGGTGGTGCTTCTAACCATTTTTCTTCGACGTAGTATGGCTACGCGAGGACAAATGCTTAGAAGCACCGGCGGAAGCACAGGCAATCATTTCTAAAAAGGAAATACTGAATGAGCAATATCCCGGTCGCTAAGACTAAAACGTTCGAATTCGGCGGTCAGACCGTCACTCTAGAAACTGGCCGTATCGCCCGTCAAGCTGACGGTGCCGTATTGGCAACCATGGGTAAAACCCAAGTATTGGCAACAGTGGTTGCGGCTAAGTCAACCAAACCTGGACAAGACTTCTTCCCTTTGTCTGTTCACTACCTTGAAAAAATGTACGCTGCTGGCCGTATCCCTGGTGGTTACCTAAAGCGTGAAGGTCGTCCTTCAGAGAAAGAAACTCTAACATCACGTCTTATTGACCGTCCAATTCGTCCATTATTCCCAACGGGTTTTATGAACGAAGTTCAGGTGATTCCTACGGTGGTTGCGTCAGAGAAAGGCGTTGATCCAGATATCCTAGCTATGATCGCTGTATCGGCAGCTCTGGCCGTATCAAGTGTCCCTTTTAATGGTCCTATTGGTGCAGCACGTGTTGGTTTCACTGAAGAGGGTGGTTACCAGCTGAACCCAACTCAAGCACAGCTTGAAGAGTCTTTGCTCGACATGGTCGTTGCTGGTACTAAAGACGCGGTTCTGATGGTTGAATCAGAAGCAGACGAGATGACCGAAGATGAAATGCTGGGTGCCGTTTTATTCGCACACACTTCATTCCAAGGCGCGATCACTGCCATCAGTGAGTGGACCGAAGAGCTGGGTATTAAGCAATGGGAATGGACGGCTCCTGAGAAAAATGTTCCTTTATATGATGCGGTTAAAGCTGAAGCGGCTGCTGGTATTGCGGATGCGTACACTACTTCTGACAAGATGGAGCGTTACGCTAAGCTAGATGCTGTTAAGAACGCGACGGTTGAGAAATTAGCCGCTGGCGAAGGTGAAGAAGGCTTTAGCGCTGACGAAATCGCTGAGATGGTTGGCGAACTGAAGTACGAAGTTGTACGTCAGCGCAGTGTTGATGGTCATCCGCGAATCGACGGTCGTGATAACGATACCGTTCGTGCGTTAACCATTGAAACCGGTGTTTTGAAAACCACACACGGCTCTTCTTTGTTTACTCGTGGTGAAACACAGGCGATCGTAACAACGACCCTTGGTTCTGCACGTGATGCACAGATGGTTGATTTCCTTCACGGTCTGACCACTGATCCGTTCTTGTTCCAGTACAACTTCCCATCTTACTCAGTGGGCGAAACTGGCCGTATGGGTTCACCGGGTCGTCGTGAAATTGGTCACGGTCGCTTAGCTCGTCGTGGTATCCAAGCCATGATGCCGTCGCACGATGAATTCCCATACACCATTCGTGTGGTTTCTGAGATCACTGAATCTAACGGTTCATCGTCTATGGCATCGGTATGTGGTGCTTCACTTGCACTAATGGATGCGGGTGTGCCGATTAAAGCACCAGTTGCTGGTATCGCCATGGGTCTGATCAAAGAAGGCGATAAGTTTGCCGTTCTTACTGACATCTTGGGTGACGAAGATCACCTAGGTGATATGGACTTTAAGGTAGCGGGTACTGACGAAGGTATCACTGCACTGCAGATGGATATCAAGATCGAAGGTATCACTGAAGAGATTATGGAAATTGCACTCGAGAAAGCAAAAGCAGCTCGTTTGCACATCCTGACTGACATGAACAAAGTCTTGGCTGAGCCACGCACTGAATTGTCTGAAAATGCTCCGACGATGACAGCGATGCGCATTAACTCTGACAAGATTCGTGACGTGATTGGTAAAGGTGGTGCTACCATCCGTGATATCACTGAGAAGACAGGCGCTTCTGTTGATATTAATGATGATGGTGAAATCAAAATCTTCGCTGCTGATAAAGCCAGCGCAGATGCGGCGGTTGAAATGATTCAGGCCATCACGGCTGATATCGAAGTCGGCGTTACCTACGAAGGTAAAGTGAGCAAAATCGTTGATTTCGGTGCTTTCATTACCGTACTACCTGGTAAAGACGGTCTACTGCACATCTCACAAATCAGTGAAGAGCGTGTAGAAAACGTGACTGACTTCCTGACTGAAGGTCAGATGGTTAAAGTGCACGTGATGGACGTTGATCCAAAAGGTCGTGTTAAACTGACGATGAAGGGTATTGAGCAATAAGATATTGCTGAATCTCTGAAATAAAAAAGCCGCTCAATGAGCGGCTTTTTTATTGTTTTGACGGTGAAATTTTACTTATTGCTCTTCGTCTTGGGTTAAGCTGAAGAAGTTTAGGTTGCCGCGATTGCCAACGGAGCGATCAACAACCGTAAGAACATAGCTGCCTACAGCACTGTTAGGTGATGCTGTATATTGCCCTGTAGCTCCTGAAACACTAGTTCGTGACATAGCAGTTTGACTGCCATCTGCCGCCGTTAAGGTTACGCTTAGTTCATTGTGGTTGTTGTGGTTAATGGTGACAGAAACGCTGGAGTTTTCACCCAAATTACTAACCACAAGTGGTATTTGCGTGACACCTTCACGAGTGAAGAACCAGAAGTAGCGGCTAGCATCGTTGAGGCTAACATTGAGCGCACCACCATAATTAATGCTTTCAAAAATAGGGTCGGTTGGTTCTGGATCCACTGGGTCTGTTGGATCTGGGTCAATCGGGTCTGCGCCTGTAATCAAACCTAATGCCGCATAGGCATCGACAATACCTGCACCGCAACCATTACATTCTCCAGGGAAAGGGCGAACAGTTTCAATCAAGATATCGCTGATTTGGGCTGGAGTGAGAGAAGGATCAGCAGAGCGCATGAGTGCAATAACACCAGCCACTTGAGGAGTAGCCATTGACGTACCTTGGTACTCTGCATAACCAGCCCCTTCACGGCCTTTTGAACCCGTATCGATAGTGCTTAATATCCCAGCGCCATTTCCGCCGCCCGGGGCCGCGATATCGACGATGTCGCCATAGTTAGAGTAGCTGGCGCGAGCACCATCTACTCCTATTGAGGCGACAGTGATAACGTTGTTACAGTTGGCTGGGGTTGAACTTGATGCGTTGGTATTTTCGTTACCAGCGGCGACCACAACAACCGAACCTGCAGCCGTTGCTGCATCAATGGCGTCTTGCATAAAGCTAGTACAGCTGCCCGTACCACCAAGAGATAAGTTAATAACGTCGGCAGGATTTTCGTTAATTGGAGCGTTACCCACTTGAAGCCCAGCAGACCACATAACACCGTCGGCAATATCTGACAGTGAACCACCACAGCTGCCTAGAACGCGAACCGGTACAAACTTAGCACCGGGAGCAACCCCAGAGATGCCTACGCCATTATCGGTAACCGCGTTAGCAATCCCCGCAACGTGAGAGCCATGCCATGATGAATTGCTGGAGTAACCACACGTCCAGAAGGTGGTGTAATCCCCTTCATCAATACCATTGGTATCACGTCCGTTACCATCTCGTGCAGCGCTAGAACTGCTGATCATGTCGTAACCTTGTAAGCGATTGGCATCGAGGTCAGGATGTGGAACATAACCAGTATCCGCTACAGCAATAACGGCGCCTGTACCATCTGCGATGTCCCATGCGTCTAATGCATTGATGCCGGCGGCGTCACTGAATAGTCCCCATTGCTCGCTTAGAGAAGAGTCGTTTGGTACGACTTGGGTGGTGACATGAATATCAGGTTCGATGCTTTTGACCAATCCCAAACGTTGTAACGTTTCTAACAGTGGGTATTCGCGGTCGTCGGGTAAATTGATGACCCAGCGTCGACGATCAGCCATGCGGCGCTTAATTTTGAGCTGAGGTAACCATTGTTGTAGGCGCGTACCATTGTCATCGCGCGCTTCATTGGTGGTGATTACGTATTGCCCTGCACTGACTGGAGCCGACAGGGAGGCCGCCAACATGGCGCCTGCTACTAAAGAGACCTTTTTCATTATTTTTATTCCTTATCTCAGCCCTGATTATTGTTATCGAGCCATTCACTTAACTTTTCTTATTTCAACAGTGTCATATAGAATATGCGCAGCAGTATATGGACATACTGAGCCAGCTGTTTATATTTGAGACTTGTATAGCAGTGCTAAAATAATAGGCCGAGTAAATGACCTGTCGTTTTTGTCAATCTTGCCGATTTCCGACTACACTGTAGAGGCTGTCAGTCGTAACTCCTGACGAGTACATAATATAACAAGGTATACTCTGGCATTATGGCATCATCAAATCGTTGGATTTTAGGAGCAATTCTCCTGCTTCCAGGTCTATTTATTGCGTTCAGTTTGCAGTTGTTTGGGCAAAGCTCTGAAAGTAGCGCTGTGCCTAGCTCGCTGAACGTAAATCAAATGCCGCCCACCAGTGCAGGCGGTGCTGAGCCGTTCTATAAAGACCAAACATCTAAAGATCAAAATTCAGAATGGGGCATTTCCCTTTCGTCCTCAGCGGTTTCCACAAAACAGCTGATTGAGCTAGCGGGTATGACGGGTCAAGTGTCAGTGCAATTACCTAAATACCGCTTTCGTCGAGATGAGAAAATTCTGTCGAGAGTGAGCTTTGATCTTAAAAGCGGAAGGCTGCCAGATGGCTTTGAAATGACCGTTGCTTTAGTGACCCAGCAAGGCAATATGATTCGTGATGTGACTCCGAATTGGTCAATGAGTAGTGGACGTATGCATGGTTTGATTTCGGTAGTTTCAGAAGCCGATTGGCCTGAGAACCTTGAACTGGACGCCATCATTAAAGCACCGCAGCAATTGGCTCACGAAACGAAAGTACAGTTGGAGTTGTTTTCGCCTAAAATTGTGGTGACTGGTGTATCTCCGCCGTATTTAGATGGCGATGACTGGCTTATTCCTGTCGAAATAACCGTTAATGAACCTGGTGTCGCTGTTGTCTCCGCTCGCTTAACGGAAGACAACGGTACCTTAGTAACACACCTTCAAAGCCGCAGTCGATTAACCAAAAGCGGAACATTATTAATGCATGTTCGAAGCCAGTTGATCAGTGATCACCATTTTAAGCAAAACCTGATGTTGACGGATATCACCGTAAGGCACATTGCAGATGGTTTGAATGCAAAATTAGGGTGGGGTGACACAAGTCGCGATCGATATGTCATTCCCACGCTGGACGAAAGTCGAAAGCCTTAGATCTGCTTGGGAAGTTGCCTGGTGAAGTAGGCTGAGTTAAACAAACAGGTCGATCAAACTACCTACGCGATCGCGGTTACTGGTATTTTCTATGGTTTGATAAGCCCCCGTCGGCCCGACCTGCTCGCGCTGATTCTTGCTAGTATTTGATCCAGCTTCTGCCATTGCGGCTATCGACTCCTCATCTGGAATGGCCGGGAAATACTCTCCATCGTTTGATGATAACTGCGGTTCAGTCTTGCGCTGGGGGATCTCTTTCGCTATTGGGCGTGCGTCGGCTTCAGTTCTTGACGGTGTTATTGTGCTCTGCCCAGAAACTGTGGTGGCAGTAATTAGCGAGGATGTGGCAGTGAATTGATTCGATATCATGTGTTGATTCTAGTCTCTGAATGAAAAGTCTCAATCAGGAATACGAATAACTCCCTGCATATAGTGAAATGTACTACCTGCGATATGAACAATATCGCCATTTAATGCGAGGCTGACTTCCCCTCCACGTTGAGAGCACTGTTTTGCTTTTAACGTCGTCTTATTTAATTTCTCTGCCCACAGTGGCGCCAATGAACAGAAGGATGACCCCGTCACTGGATCTTCGGCAATGCCTTGCTGAGGGGCGAAAAAGCGACTGATAAAATCAAGGTGGTCATCTTTACTTGCTGCGGTAATGGCGACGGCAAAGCAGTCAATGCTTGCGAGTAAGGATTGGTCGGGTTCGCAGCTGAGTACGGCATCGTCATCGTCGAGTACGGCAATTAAGTCGCGAGCTTGGTATAGAGCGACAATATTTTTTCCTAGCGCTTTTGATAGGCGATTCATTAATCGTTTGCCAGACACTAACTCCGGTGGACGGGCGGGGAAGTCTAGTTGATAGGTCGGGCTGGCTTCCGCATTTTTAACGGTGACCGCAATATCACCAATCCCACAAACCATGGGTAAAACATCGCGCTCGTCGTTCAATATTTGATGCATAACATGAGCCGCAGCTAATGTGGCGTGCCCGCATAAATCGACTTCACTGGTAGGAGTAAACCAACGTAATGCGTATTTATCGTCATCTTGGCGGACAAAAAACGTCGTTTCTGAGAGATTATTCTCAGCCGCGATGCTTTGCATAATGTGGGGAGCTAACCATTGGTTCAGAGGAATAACAGCCGCCGGGTTGCCACTGAATATTTGATCACCTTGGCAGGTAAACGCATCAATTTGAAATATCGGTAAATCCAAGGGAGTACTCACAGGCGCTAATAAAGTGGCAGCATGCTAGCACGCAGCCCTATGCCTGTCCTAAGGAAGTTCTGTCCCTGCTGCATTTGATTTGAGCCAGCCCCTGATACGTCGGTTGATGCTTGTATCCCTAATGGAAGCCGAAGACTGTTGAATTTGCTGGTAGCCAATAAGGTGCTTACGTTTCATTGCGCCTTTACGGTCGTTAATTTGCCAGTCTGATTGTGTTGAGTCACCGGTAATCAAATCAAGAATGGGCACATCGAGTGTTTCTAACACTTGAGTTAATCGTAGCGGGCTACCTGGAAATTCTCTCGCATTGATCATAAGCAGCGCGATACCGCGAGCGTTGTCATTATCACGTTGTCTGGATTGAATGTGTTTCGCCGCCCAAATCGCACTGTCACCAACCGCTATGATGGCTAAATTCAGTTGGCCTCTTGAGTTTAGAAATGAGAGGCCTGCCTCTATACGGGCTTGGATGTCTTGGTCGTATTGATTCACGATCGCTTTGTCATCGGAAGCGATAGCGTTTTGGATTGCTGGGGTGGCAGGTGTTGTACCTGTTGTGTCTGTTGTACCTGTTGTAGGTACTAAGTTGGTAGCCTCAGATGGTTGGGCTTCAGTTGTATCGTTTTCGTTCGGGTCAGTATCAGTAGCGGGTGTTGACGTCGATGCAGGGGGCGGGGTTGTGGCAGCAGAATTAGAGCGTGCCGGAAGGGGCTGCTCCGGTGCCGTGGGTAATTCAATAGCGAGTGTCGTCCAGCCGTGCTCAGTGAGCCCTTCGCGTAATGGGGCAACTAACGTTGGCCAATGGCCGTGTTGTTCTAAATCGTGAAGAATAAGAATCCCCCCTTGGGGGTTACCGCTGCGCTCACGAAGAAATAAACCATAAAAACTTGCTTCTCCGGCGACTAGAGTCATGACCTCTTGTTGGCGTTGATGTTGTTGAAGGTATTCAATTAAGCTTTGATGGCGCTCAGCGTCGGGGTATGGGCGTACTCTTAAGCGGGCTGAGTTCTGAGATTCTGGTGAGGTATCTTCGGCTGTGCTAGGGGTTTCCGTATCGACCTGTGAATTGGCCGTTGCTGTCTCTGTTGCAGCGTTATCGTTGACTAAGTTTGTTTCCTCTTCATCGGCCGCGTGCGTATAAAGGTTGAAAGACACTGCCGTCATTAAAGTGACAAGTAGGGGAATCCGCATAGCGTCAGAAAACTCACGTTTTAGGTATATCGGTAATTTACAGCAAAAAGCATTCCGCATAGTGCTTGTACGGGCGAATGTTCAAGCATGGGAAAGTGCGACATACATGAGACGCCGTGGCATGGCTGGCGCTGAGCAAGTACAATAGCGCGATATTTTGTTACCGGATCACATTGTTATGACCTCGTCTGCTTTTAAAGATTGCCTGATCGCTCCGTCGATATTGTCCGCTGACTTCGCTCGCCTAGGTGAAGAAGTAGATAACGTACTTATTGCAGGCGCCGATGTTGTGCATTTCGACGTGATGGACAACCACTATGTTCCTAATCTGACGATTGGGCCGATGGTGTGTAAAGCGCTGCGTAAACACGGCGTAACTGCTCCAATAGATGTACACCTGATGGTGAAGCCTGTTGATCGCATGATTGGTGATTTTGCCGAAGCGGGCGCGACTTACATTACCTTCCACCCAGAAGCGTCCGATCACATTGATCGTAGTTTGCAGCTAATCAAAGCCGCAGGCTGCAAAGCAGGTTTGGTATTTAACCCAGCGACCCCCCTGCATTACATGGACTACGTAATGGATAAACTGGATGTTGTCTTGCTGATGTCCGTTAACCCAGGGTTTGGTGGCCAATCATTTATTCCTGCAACGCTCGATAAGCTGCGCGAAGCACGCCAGAAAATCGATGCGTCAGGTTTCGATATTCGCCTAGAAATTGATGGTGGCGTCAAGGTCGATAACATTGGTGAAATCCGTGCTGCCGGTGCGGATATGTTTGTTGCTGGCTCGGCGATTTTTAATGCCCCTGATTACCAGCAGGTGATGACCGAAATGCGCAATGAGATCGCCAAAGCTGAGAAGTAAGTCAGTGACATTTAAGCCAGACACGTTATTTTCGCCTGCCGTATGTGCACTAACACACGGCTTAGACCCGCAGGTTGTTTTGTTGGATCTCGACGGCACCTTGATCGATAGCGTGCCTGATTTAGCGTCGGCAGTGGATCACATGCTGGTGGCGCTAGAGCGGCCCCCAGTAGGGCGAAAGCGAGTGGCAGAGTGGATTGGTAACGGTGCTGATATGCTCGTTCGCCGCGCATTATGTGACGGCGATGAAACACAGGCGGTTGCTTTATTAATGCAAGACGTACAAGCCGCGCGCCAGCATTTTGATGCAGCCTACTTAGCCGCCTTACACCAAGCGACGGGGGCTTTCGCTGGCGTGGGAGAGTTTCTTCAGCGCGTATCAATACCTAAGATCGTCATTACCAATAAACCGCGAATGTTCACCGATCCCTTAATTCAATCGCTGGGCTGGTCTGGGTATTTTCCATATATTATTTGTGGTGACGATTACTCAGAACGAAAGCCATCTCCAATGCCGTTAATCAAAGCGTGTGAGAAACTCTCGATTTCTCTGAATTGTGCGTTAATGATTGGTGATTCGCGTCATGATATCCAAGCCGCGAAAGCGGCAGGTATTGCAACCGCCGCTGTGACTTACGGATACAATCACGGCGAAGATATTCGCACTTCGTCACCTGATCTCATATGTGACAACTTATTGGAATTATTGAGCGCATCATGACAGACACCCCCTTAAACTTTAGCCCAGAAATTCTCGCCTTTATTATTCTTGCATTAATTGCTTCGGTCTTATTAGGTTGGTTGTTAGGTGATCGAAAGTCGGCAACGTACCGGGTTGATTTGAAGCGATTAAATGAAGAGTCCGAACGAACCCAAGCTGAATTGATGCTGTTGAAATCAAACGCTCATAACAAACAACATGACATTGAAAAAGCGACAGCAGATATTCAGAGTCAGCTGTTAGATATAGCTCGCTTAACTGAACGCGAAGAACAAACCAAAGTTCGTGAGCGAGAACTGCAAGAACAGCTCAAGCGTGCAGAAGCTAACCTCAGTGAGTTGCGAGGAAAAGAGCAGCACTTGAATGCAACGTTGGCGACAGAACAAGAAGCACGACAACAGGAGCAGCGCAATGCGGAAGAAAAACTCATCGTTTTAAATGACGCACGAGAGCAACTGCTCAAAGAATTTGAAAACCTATCGCAAAAAATATTCGAGAAAAAGACCGCGCAATTTGCAGAGCAAAGCCAGCAAGGAATTAATACATTATTAAGCCCGTTTCGTGAACAGTTGGATGGATTGAAAAAGAAAGTCGAAGAAGTGTACGTGTCTGATGTCCGTGATCGTGCGACCTTAAAGGCGCAAATCACAGAGTTACATACGCTAAATCAGCAAATGTCTGCCGAAGCTCACGCACTGACCACCGCTTTACGTGGTGAGAAAAAAACTCAGGGTAACTGGGGAGAACTGGTACTTGAAACCGTATTGGAAAAATCCGGATTACGGGAAGGCCAAGAGTTTGTGCGTGAGCAAAGCCTTAATAACGACGACGGCAAACGCTTCCGCCCGGATGTCGTGATAAACCTGCCAGATGACAAACACATCGTGGTGGATTCAAAAGTATCTCTTAATGCCTACACCGATTACGTGAATGCCGAAGACGATTCGCAGCGTGATATGGCGGCACGTCGCCATTGTGAAGCCATTAAACAGCACATTCGTAGTTTAAGTGATAAGGCCTATCAGCAACTAGAAGGCATTAATTCGCCGGATTTTGTTTTCATGTTTATGCCGGTAGAGCCTGCGTTTATGCTGGCTTTTCAGCAAGATGACGCTTTGTTCAATGAGGCATTTGAGCGTCGTATCGTGGTTGTCACGCCTACCACACTCCTCGCAACATTACGCACAGTGGCCAGTATTTGGGCTATTGAGCGTCGTAACAAGAGCACTGAGAAACTGGCGGAGCAGGCCGGTAAAATTTACGACAAGTTGGCTATTGTGGTTGACCGTATGGAAACTCTTGGTAAGCAGCTGGGTACAGTGCAAAACACCTATGATGATACATGGAAGGCACTCAAAGGTGGGCGTGGCAACCTAGTTAACCAAGCTGCCCAGTTTACCCAACTGGGGATACGTGTGAAGAAAGAGCTGAGTAAATCTCTGATCGAAGATGCGCAAGAAGAGCATGAACGTGCTGGTTTGACAGGTAAAACCAACTCAGACTGACTCACGACTCCACATAAGTAAACTAGCCTGAATATGTGGCCTGATGAGATAGGCCGAAGGATTGTTACTATGTCATTAGTGAGTACTTCCACGTACACCCCTAATCAACAAGGCCCCTTGTTGTTTAGTCTGCGCTTCCTTGGGTATTTTATTTTCGCAGTAGCGTTACTCGTTATGCTCGGATGGGTGATGAATATTCACTCTTTGACGACCCTTTCCCCTGATTTTCCTAGCATGAAGTTCAATACGGCACTGGCGTTTGCGATTAGCGGTATTGGTATTCTGCTTGGCCAGGCCGCCAGAGAACGACATGGGTTGCAGATCTCTGGTTTGATTTTGATGTTACTGATGGGTACTTCACTTATTGAGTACTTGCTCAATATAAATTTGGGGATTGACGAATTTTTTTGGCCAGATGACTACAGTAACAATCTACCTGGGCGGCCCTCCCCAGCAACGTGCATCTTATTTATATTAAGCGGCGCATTAATGATGTGCTCACAACAAGTCAGTGATCGATGTATCTGGGCGATACGCTGTATTCTTGGTGTTGGTTTTTTTATATCACTCGCCGCGTTAGTGACTTATTTACTTGATGCCCATAGCCTTTTTAAGGTGAAATTTTTCGCATCAATCGCAGTGCATACCGCTGTTTTATTCTTCATCCAGTTTCTCGCAAATTCCTTATTAATTAATAAGAAAAATTCTGAATTTCATAAAGAAGCACTCCCCGGATGGCGTCAGATAAACCGACTATTACTGCCGATTGTGGTGGTGCCCCTTGTGCTCGGAGTCTTGCTATTTCATTGTGTGAACTCTGGATATCTCAGTGTGGCATTTGGATTTGGCATCATGATAACCGGATTTTGTATGACCGCCTTTGCTGGCTTGATGTGGAATGCCAGCCAGGAAGATCGTTGGTTTCAGCGTTTAGTCGCAGAAGTTGAGGTCAGAGAGTCCATGCAAAAACGTTTAGCGACCATGATGGATTCAATGCCAGGCGGTGTTTTATTCTTAACCCGAGAAGGGGATATACAAGATGCCAATGTAGGTGTAGCGACTATGTTCGGCTATGCGCAGTCAGATTTTATCAGCCTGAACATAGGGCAGCTTCTGCCCGAGGAGCATCGTGAGCGTTTTTGGTCTGTACTAGACCGGGCAATTACTAATAAAAAAATGAAGCATTTTCGTCGTCGTACATTTCGAATACATGCACTGAACCACAATGGAAAAGCGTTTGTAGTATTGGCGAGTGTTTGGGCGATAGAAGTGGATGGAACGGTAGGTCTTGGCGCGTTCGTATCTCATGGTGAAGCGATTGAACAGCAATTTGAAGCGTTGAGGCGCGAGGTGCGTATTGATCATCTAACCTCTACTGCGAATAAATCGAGTTTAGATGCACGACTAGAGCAGTTGCAGGCGCATGGTTCTCGTTCTGGGGAGCAGGTAGCCATTATTATGATTGATATTGATCACTTTAAAGTGGTGAATGACAGTTTTGGGCACCCAGTCGGGGATGCAATATTAAGTGAATTTGCACGGCGAGTATCAGACTCGCTGCGTTACTCTGATTCCTTGTATCGATACGGCGGGGAGGAGTTTACTGTACTGGTCGTTGGTGCATCAGAAAGTGCCCTTTACGAACTGGCCGAGCGTATTCGGGGGAATATCGAGAATCTTGCTTTTACGTGTGATGACGAACGAATTGCAGTGACTTGCAGTTTGGGAGTCGCTATTAATGATGGCCGAGAGTTGTTAGTGGATACGCTCACACGAGCTGACAAGTGCTTGTATAAAGCTAAGGAATTAGGCCGCAATACCACGGTAATGGGTTGATACCGTTGGCCGCGCTTGTCTAGCTGAGCTAAAATCTCCAGATTACTGTATCTGGACTTCCTATGAGTGAACGTGACGACATCTACCAAAGCGCCCTTGGCGACGTGCCAAACTTCGCGTTTGATACCGCGGTAGCCCGTGTATTTCCAGATATGATCAAACGCTCAGTCCCCGGTTATGCTGAAACCGTTGCCATGAGTGGCACCATAGCCGCGCGTTATGCGCAAGCAGGCACCAATGTATATGACCTCGGTTGTTCGTTAGGCGCTGTTACTCTGGCGATGCGTCATGCATTGAAAACACCAAATTGCCGTATCATTGGAATCGATAACTCCGAATCCATGCTAGAACGAGCGGGGCATTATCTTGCATTAGATGATGACGGCACACCGGTCGATTTTGTTTGTACCGACGTGTGTGAATACCCACTGGAAAATGCGTCAGTCACAGCGCTGAATTTTGTACTGCAATTTATCGAACTCGAAAAGCGTTTACCGTTATTAACAAATATTGCCAATGCCACCTGTGCTGGTGGAGTGCTAATTTTGTCAGAAAAAATCGCCTTTGATGAAACCGAGCAAGCTATTCAAACAGAATTACATCATGATTTTAAACGCGCCAATGGCTACTCTGATTTAGAGATCGCGCAAAAACGCAGTGCAATTGAAAACGTATTGATTCCAGAAACCGAAGCGGTGCATATTGAGCGTTTAAAAGCGGCGGGTTTTTCTCAAGTGATTCGCTGGTATCAGTGTTTTAATTTTGTATCCTATCTTGCCATCAAATAACTGGATCAATAGCTTGTCATGTCTGTAGAAAATAATACATTGCTCCACTGGTTTGATGAAATACATGAATTTATGCAAGAAGGAAAATTTGCTCCTTGGGGGAATGTACTCAAGGATCAATTACAAGAAATTCTGCATGATAAAGAACATGGCGATCAAGAACGTTGGCTGGAAGCATTGGAGTCTTTACCTGCGATCAAGCCTGATACCTGTAATCTGAGTGTCAGTGATCTTGCCCTGGCTAAAACTGATGTGAGTGACGAAGAGAAACAAAAAGTTGAAGAGGGCCTGCGTGGCTTAATGCCTTGGCGTAAAGGCCCGTTTCGATTTTTTGATACCTACGTAGATACCGAATGGCACTCTGACTGGAAGTGGGATCGCGTGGCTCCTCATCTTGCGCCGCTCAGAGGTCGAACTATTCTTGATGTCGGTTGTGGTTCCGGTTATCACATGTGGCGAATGTTAGGTGGTGGAGCCGATCGTGTGGTGGGGGTTGATCCGTCGCGTTTGTTTTTAATGCAGTTTCAAGCGATGAAACGCTATGCAGAAAAAGCATTAGGCCCATTAAAAGCCGATCTCTTACCGCTAAAAATGGAAGATGTGCCAGCGCGTTTACAATCTTTTGATACCACCTTCTCAATGGGGGTTCTGTATCACCGAAAATCTCCGATTGATCATATTCAAGAACTCCGTGACACATTGCGTCCGGGTGGGCAGCTGGTGTTAGAAACTCTAGTGATAGAAGGAAAACTCGGTGAAGTGTTAATGCCAGAAGATCGTTACGCCATGATGCGTAATGTGTGGTTTTTACCGTCGGTGGAGACATTATTATTGTGGTGCCGTCGTGCCGGTTTACGCAATCCACGCGTGGTCGATTTAAATCAAACCAGCATTGAAGAGCAACGTACAACGGATTGGATGCGTTTTAACTCACTGCCTGATTTTTTAGATGCGGATAATCACGACCTCACCGCAGAAGGTTACCCAGCACCGCTAAGAGCGGTGATTCTGGCGGAAGCACCCTAATGTCATTAAATGCGTTTAGATAAACTCATATGCATCAGCACCACTCTGACACGAGATAAGGCAACTCGTTGCATCCTCGCAGGTGAGGTCACCGTCGACGGCGAACTCATCACTGATATTCGGTGTCAGGTGCATACCCATCGAGATATTCGCCTAAATGGTGAAAAGCTCATCCCAAGACCCTTTCGTTACCTGCTGATTCATAAACCTAAAAACACCATCTGTTCGAATAAAGATGAAGCATATCCATCGGTGTTTACTCATGTCGATCTACCAGATCACAGCGAGCTTCATGTCGTTGGGCGTTTGGATGCCGACACCACAGGGTTAGTATTAGCAACCGATGATGGCCACTGGTCGTTTGATATTATTCGCCCAGAAAGTCACTGCAAAAAAGTCTATCGCGTTGGCTTGTCGCGTCCACTTACCAGCGGTGCTGCTGATCGCCTTCGCACAGGTGTAATATTTCAAGGCATTACTGAACCAACATTACCCGCCGCGTTAGAGTTTGTTACCCCGACAGAAGTCCTACTGGCAATTACAGAAGGTAAGTATCACCAAGTAAAACGTATGTTTGCCGCCGTGGGTAATCGTGTGGTTGCGCTGCATCGTGAGCAAATTGGTGACGTGCGTTTAGATATTAAAGAAGGGCAGTGGCGAGCACTGACGGCTGATGAAGTGGCGTCTTTTGTTAAGATCTCAGACTGAGTAAACCATTACAGGGAGAAAAAAGTTGACCTCCGAATGCGAGGTGTATACATTTGTATTCATTAAGGAAAGGCTTATGATTGCGTAACCAAGGAGGAAACATATGCTCAATAAATCACAATCAATCAGTGTCAGGCTGTCACCCGAAGACTATGCCTATCTGATGCGTATTGAGCAGAATGGCGCGATCACTCTTAGCGAAAAAGTTCGTGAACTTATTCATATGGCTCAAGAGCAGGTTGGGCCAGAGAGTTTTAGTCGTGCTTACCTTTCTTCAAGCGAATGTGTTGCTCCTTATCGCGCGTTGAGTAAAGAACACCCTGATCAGCGCAGTGATATCGTAGATGCCTTATTAGATCTCGTGAGTGAAACGGCAGCGGCGGTTCAGACAACTAATAAAAACGAACGCTTTACTGCCGATCTAGAAAAACGATTAATGCCAGTGTCTGAAGCCTTGATTGCACGGTTGCTGCCTGCATTACTGTCTTCGCGGGGTGCTAGGCTAGCCAATGGTGTTGATGACCAACAGTCACAGCGTGTTGAGCGCATTCGTTATCTTATTGAAAAATTAAATAATCAAAACCCCTAGAAATAATAAAGGAGTACGTCATGCCAGAAGGATATATCACCCGTATCGGTCGCTTGATTTCAGCTTCAGCCAATACTCTGATTGATTCACTAGAGAATGTTGCACCATTGATGGTGATGGAACAAACGATACGTGAAATAGACGAGGTCATTGCAGAGGTGCGTCAGCAGCTGGGTAAGGTTGAAGCTGCGCGTTATCTTAGTAGTCAAAGCTTGATTAAAGATAATGCTCGTCATGTTGAGTTGCAAGAGCAAATAGACGTTGCAGTCAATGCATCGCGTGATGATTTGGCAGAAGCTGCAATTTCTCGTCAAATGGATATCGAGGCCATGATTCCAGTGGTTGAAAAATCCATAATCGAAGCAGATACAGAAATTTCAGAGTTGAACTCTTACATTCAAGCGTTGCAGGCTAAAAAGCGTGAGATGCAAGAAACGGCTGAGGAATATCGAAAAGCGGCGGCTCATAGTTCTGGGTCGGAAAGTGGTTCCGGAAGTAGCTCTTCAAATACGGGTGCAAAAGTAGATAACGCGACTTCTGCATTTAATCGAGTGATGAATGCTGCTGGTGCGCCAGGTATAAGCGACAGTAAAGACGCCGCTAAATTGGCCGAACTAGAGTCTCTTTCACGCAGTAATCGCATTCAAGAGCGTCTCGCTAAAGCGAAATCAGAGGCTAAATAGTCAATGGAATTTCTGTTTTCAGATGACAATTTACCATTCAGCATCGCGCTAACTCTGATGCTGATTATTGCCTTAATGGAAGGGGTCTTAACCCTTCTTGGTATTGGTATGTCACAAGCACTTGATAGTTTGTTGCCCGATGCTGATCTGAACGTCGACCTTGATGCTGACTTTTCACCTAATGGTGGTGCACTGAGTAACCTACTAGGGTGGATTCGTTTTGGGCAGGTTCCTGTACTCGTAATGTTTGTGGTGTTTTTGACTGCATTTGGTCTTATTGGCCTCGCTATTCAGCTCGCTATGGATGGCATCTTAAGTATGACCTTGCCTGCGTGGATTGCGGCCCCCCTAGCTTTCTTCGCTGCTCTACCTGTCGTACGTGGCAGTACTGGCGTGTTATCAAAGGTAGTATTCAAAGACGAAACGGAATCTATTTCATCGAATAGCTTTGTTGGTCGTGTTGCCATGATCACGCTGGGTGAAGCACGCCAAGGTTCGCCTGCAGAGGCACGTTTTAAAGATCGTTTTGGCACCACGCACTACGTCATGGTTGAGCCAATGGAAGATGTTGTTTTTGTTAAAGGCGATAAAGTATTGCTTGTAGAGTCTGCGGGCGCGGTCTTTAAAGTAATTGAAACGAACAATCCCAATCTAACCCGCTAAAATAAATATTGTATTTTGAATAATTAACGATACATAGAAATAATTTAAGGATACGGAAGCCAAATGAAAAATTTACCAACTATTATATTTTTTGCCACCATATTTTTTACCGCGCTGGTGGTTGTCGGAATTATATTTTCGCGTTTGTATACAAGAGCATCAAAGGAACGTTCTTTTGTTCGTACAGGTATGGGGGGGCAAAAAGTCATATTGAATGGTGGCGCTATGGTGTTACCAGTATTGCATGAAGTTATTCCCGTAAATATGAACACACTGCGACTGGCAGTGATGCGTAAAGAACAACAAGCGTTGATTACCAAAGACCGTATGCGGGTTGACGTACTTGCCGAGTTCTATCTACGGGTGAAACCAGAGAATGATGCTATTGCTAATGCAGCTCAAACTCTTGGTACTCGGACGCTTGATCCTGAAGCCCTGAAAGAAATGATCGAAGGTAAATTTGTAGATGCATTGCGTTCTGTCGCTGCAGAAATGGAAATGGCTGAGCTTCATGAACAGCGCAGTCAATTTGTACAAAAAGTACAACAGGTAGTAAGCGAAGATTTGTTGAAAAATGGTCTTGAGCTGGAGTCGGTATCATTAACAGGGTTAGATCAAACCCCGCGCGAATTTTTTCAACAAGATAACGTGTTTGATGCAGAGGGCTTATCTCGCATGACCCGATCTATCGAAGCCCGCCGTAAGGAAGTGAACGACGTAGAGCAAGAGACGCGTGTTCTGATCGAAATGAAAAATCTCGAAGCAGAACGTCAGCGGTTAGAAATTGAACGTGAAACTCGTTACGCAAAAATGGAACAAGAACGTGAAGTTGAAAACCGTGAAGCACAGCAGCAAGCCGATATAGCCAAAGAAAAAGCCGATAAAGAGCGTACGGCACTCCAGGCTGAAATTGAAGCTAAGCGTGAAGTAGATGTGTCTCGTATCGCCGCAGAGCAATCAACCCGGCTATTAGAGATCGAAAAGGAGCGTCGTTTACGCGAGCAAGAAATTGAACGTGAACGTATGCTGGAAGAACGTGAAATTGAAAAGCATAAGTCGTTAGAAATTGCTGAACAAGAGCGTGCCATTGCTGTGGCGCAGAAGTCGAAAGAGCAGTCGGTTGCTGATCAAGAAGCAAACGAAGCGCGCTCTTTAGCAGTGCGTGCTGAAGAAAAAGTAATCACAGCTAAACGTGTCGAAATTGCTGAGCGTGAAAAAGAAATCGAATTGATTGAAGCGCGTAAAGAAGCCGAACGTCAGGCAACCGGTGTAAAAGTCTCTGCTGAAGCTGAAAAAATGGCAGCAGAAGATAAAGCAGAAGCATTGCGCATGCAGGCTAAGGCCGAAGCCGATGCGATTCGAGCACGTGTTGAAGCCGATCGCGAAAAGTATGAGGTTGATGCGGAAGGTCAGCGCTCAATGAATGAAGCGTTAAATAGCCTGAGCGAAGCTCAAATTGCGTTGAAAAAAGTACTAAGTTTGCACGAAAACTTGCCAATGATTATCAAGGAAAGTGTAAAGCCGCTAGAAAATATCGATGGTATGAAAATTATCTCTATCGATGGTATGACAGGTTTTGGTGAGCGTAGCAGTAATGGAATTTTGACTGCGGATGCAGAAGCGAGTCAAAGTTTGCCGGAGGCTCTAGTGGATAGTGCGTTGAAACATCGTGCTATGGCTCCACTTGTTGACTCTTTGTTGCAAGAAGCTGGTGTGGCGGACTTAGCAAAAGATCTGAACATAAGTAAGTAATCTTCGTAATTAGCATAAATCGGCCTTAAATTTAAGCCAGTCACTTTATGAGTGTCTGGCTTATTTTTTACCCAGCAATAAACGATCATCAATCGGCACAAATGTATCAGCAGCATTAATTAACGACTGCGCAGTTAAAGCCTCGGCGCCATACACCCAAGATTTCGCACCATCTTTTCTGGCTCGCTCAAGTGCGAGATCAAAATCACCATCGCCTGATAATAAAACGACAATGTCGGATGCCGCTGCCGCGTCGACCAAATCAATGGTGATGCCTACATCCCAATCGCCTTTAGCCGAACCGTCGCGGCGTTGAATATAGGGTTTTAAACGCACTTCAAAACCGATCTCTTTGAGAATGCGCTGAAAATTCATTTGGGCCGCATCACCACGATCAATCGCATAAGCAACAGCTCGTACGACTTCTCGGCCCTGAGTCAGTTCATCCCATAGCGCTTGGTAATTGAAGTGACGACCAAACGACTGCCGAGTGGTGTAATAGATATTTTGCACGTCGGCAAAAATAGAAATTTTCTCAGTCATCTAAGTGCCAATGTACAGTGCGAGTTAATAGTGAGTGCAGATAGCATACATGAGTGACGCAGTGGAAGTAGTCCCTATTGGGCAGCTAACGTGTTGGATATATCAGTACAGGCATTGTCTAGCGCTCTAAAGAATATGTCTTTATTGAGTTCACGCTTGACCACTTCAAATACTTGAGCAATCTCAGGTGATTGCATTGAAAAATAATGCAGCCATTGCTTCATTCGCGATGTTAGCTGTTTGTCCTGTAAGTGTGGTAACGATTCCGCCAGCACTTTCATTAATTCTAGGCTTTCTTGCCACGTCATTGGTGTATGCTTCGGGTCTTTGATCTGCAAGCCCAAATCGGGCACGGCGACTAATCCACGACCTATCATTAAAATGTTAGAGCCACTTTCTTGTTGGCATTGTTCAGCGTGTTCGGGTGTCCAGATTTCGCCATTGGCGAGTACGGGAATATTCACCATGTCTTTTATTTGTCTAATCCACTCCCAGTAGGCCGGTGGTTTGTAACCTTCGGTTTTGGTACGTGCATGAACGGTCAGCCACTGAATTCCGGCTGCTTCTAATGCTTGAGCGTTGACTAAGGCAACGGATTTGTCGGTAAAACCTAAGCGCATTTTTGCAGTGACAGGGATGTGATCTGGGACGGCTTTGCGTACGGCGCTAGTAATGCTGTGCAACAATTCTGGGTATTGCAGTAATACGGCTCCACCCATATGTCGATTCACCGTTTTAGCCGGGCAGCCAAAGTTAAGATCAATCGCAGGCGCGCCCAAGCTCGCCGCTAATGCCGCGTTTTCAGCCATGAGTTCTGGTTCGCTGCCTAATAACTGGACGTGCACTGGCGTACCCGCTTGAGTTTTTCCGCCATTGCGTAACTCGGGGCAAAGGCGATAAAACACTTTAGGTGGCAGTAGTTGTCCTGTGACTCGGACAAATTCCGTGACGCAGTGGTCAATGCCGCCAACAGACGTCATTAGCTCCCTAAAGGTACCATCCATCAGGCCTTCCATCGGCGCAAGGGCAATGTACGGGCGGGGCATGTCGGTAAATGGAAGTTGGCCTGTAAACATGACGGGTAATAACGCTTTGATTGTCTAGGGCGGATCGGGTCGCGAGTATACGTGAGGGGCAGGGTATAAGGCCAGTTTGGCCGTTTGTTGCAGTTGCTTTACATTGGCAGATTAAGTACTCTAGCGCAGCTTGCCGACCCCTTGGTAGGGCGTTCTGCGTCTTGCTGGAATCGCAGCAAGCATCTTCACAATGTTTAATGAGGAGCCGCCTGCATGACTGAGCCAAGTCTAGTAGCGCAAGGTTTGGAATTGATGGCCTTTGGTATGGGAACCGTGTTCGCGTTTTTGACGATCTTGGTTTTTATCACCAGCTTTATGTCCAAACTGGTCACCAAACTTACACCTGAAGAAGTTGCCGCGCCTGCCCCTGCAGCCGCTGGTCCACAAACTCAAGGTGTAGACCCGCAATTGCTGAAAGTGCTTTCAGCTGCGGTAAAAGAGCATCGCGCGCGCCAAAAGTAGCTCGCGATTAAGAATAACCCATACGTTAACAACGTTTACGGAAGAAAAGGCCATCACCCATGACCGATTCTAAGAAACCATTAGGTATCACAGACGTCGTATTGCGCGACGCTCACCAGTCCATTCTGGCGACTCGCATGCGCATAGACGACATGCTCCCCATTGCAGATAAACTTGATCAGGTAGGTTACTGGTCGCTTGAATCTTGGGGCGGCGCTACATTTGATTCATGCATCCGCTTCCTCGGAGAAGATCCATGGGATCGTATCCGCGAGTTCAAGAAAGCCATGCCGAAGACTCAGCATCAGATGTTGTTGCGCGGTCAAAACCTGCTTGGCTACCGTCACTATGCTGACGACGTGGTTGAAAAATTCGTCGAGCGAGCCGCTACCAATGGTGTAGACGTGTTCCGCGTATTTGACGCAATGAATGACCCACGCAACCTTGCAACAGCACTGAAAGCTGTTAAAAACCAAGGTAAGCATGCGCAGGCTACTTTGTCTTACACCACGAGCCCAGTTCACACGTTGGATGCTTGGGTAAGCCTGGCAAAAGAAATTGAAGATATGGGTGCAGACTCTATCGCCATTAAAGATATGGCCGGTGTTCTGACTCCATATAATGCATTTGAATTGGTATCTCGTCTGAAAGCTCAGACCGACCTTGAAGTTCAACTGCACGCACACGCGACGTCTGGTCTGTCTGATATGACCATTCTGAAAGCAGTAGAAGCCGGTATTGACCGAGTTGATACGGCTATTTCTTCTATGTCTATGACCTACGGCCATACAGCAACAGAATCTGTTGTTGCCGCGCTGGCAGGTACTGAACGTGACACAGGCATTGATCTGTTGTTGTTAGAAGAGATTGCTGCTTACTTCCGCGAAGTGCGTAAAAAGTACGCTAAGTTTGAAGGCGCACTACGTGGTACTGATAGCCGTATTTTGGTTGCTCAGGTTCCGGGTGGCATGCTTACAAACATGGAAAACCAGCTGCGTGAGCAGGGTGCTTCTGACAAGTTTGATGATGTACTGAAAGAAATCCCTCGCGTTCGTGAAGACCTAGGTTTCATCCCTCTGGTAACTCCTACTTCACAGATCGTTGGTACTCAGGCTGTCCTGAACGTATTAACAGGTGAGCGTTACAAGTCTATCTCGAAAGAGACTCAGGGCATCCTGAAAGGCGAATACGGTGCGGCTCCTGCGCCTATGAATGCTGAGCTGCAAGCTCGTGTTCTAGATGGCAAAGAAGTGATTACGTGTCGTCCTGCTGACTTGATTGATAACGAAATGGATCAGGTACTTGCAGACGTTAAGAAACTGGCTGACGAGAAAGGCTTCAAACTGGCTGAAAACGCCATCGACGATGCGTTGACTCTTGCTATGTTCCCTCAGGTTGCTCCTAAGTTTCTTGAGAACCGTGGTAACCCAGATGCGTTTGAACCAGCCCCTAAAGGCGAAGCAGAAGATACTTTCACAATCAATGTTGATGGCAACGAATACGTTGTAAAAGTTGACGATGGCGGTGACGTGAAAGAGCTTGCCCCTGTGAACGGTGCGCCGATTTCTATGGGCGGTGCTGCACCTGCTGGCGCCGCTGCAGCGGCTCCTGTTGCTGCTGGCGGTGGTGATCCAATCGTTGCTCCTCTCGCTGGTAACATCTGGAAAGTTCTGGTTCAGCCTGGTCAGGCCGTTGCTGAAGGCGACGTTGTGATCATTCTTGAAGCCATGAAGATGGAAACAGAAATTCGTGCACCTCGTGCAGGCACCATTGGTAGCGTTTCTACCAAAGAAGGCTCTGCAGTGAAGGTTGGCGATACACTGTACACTCTAGGCTAAGGGAGACTGATTAATGCAAAGCTTTATCAATCTCTGGTATGACACCGGCATTGCGCATATTGAGCCGGGTCAGATAATGATGATGTTGGTGGCCTTTGGTATGCTGTATTTAGCGATCAAAAAAGGTTTTGAACCACTTCTCTTGCTTCCGATTGCTGTCGGTACTCTACTGGTTAACATCCCGAGTGCGGGTATGGGTTGGTCGACAGCAGAAGCTGCGATTCGTAGTGGGGATGCGGCTCTATTAGCGCAATTCCGCGAATTGTTTGGCTTAGCTGCCGATGCTGCTGTGCATGATATTCTTCATGCCTACCACAGTGCTGAAAGCCTGATATACAAAAAGGCGTTAGCGCTTGGGTCTGCAGCGGGCTATGACAGCGGTATGCTGTATGTCTTTTACAACATGACCATTGCCAGTGGTGTTGCACCTCTGTTGATTTTCATGGGTGTAGGAGCAATGACAGACTTTGGTCCTTTGTTGGCAAACCCTAAGACTCTATTGTTAGGTGCCGCTGCTCAGTTCGGTATCTTTGGTACGGTGGCTGGTGCGGTATTACTGACAGATGCAGGCCTTATGGACTTTACTGTTCAACAAGCCGCAGCGATTGGCATTATCGGTGGTGCTGATGGCCCGACGTCGATCTTTATTGCCTCTAAGTTGGCACCTGAACTGCTGGGTGCCATTGCGGTAGCTGCATACTCATATATGGCACTGGTTCCTCTGATTCAGCCGCCAATTATGAAAGCGCTAACGTCAGAAGCAGAACGTAAAATTGGCATGAGCCAGCTTCGCACCGTATCTAAGGGTGAGAAGATTGTCTTTCCAGTGGCAGTGCTAGTGTTGGTGGCTTTATTGCTTCCTTCTGCAGCGCCTCTGTTGGGTATGTTCTGTTTTGGTAACTTGATGAAAGAGTCCGGCGTAGTCGAGCGTCTGAGCGACACAGCTCAAAACGCACTGATCAACGTGGTGACTATTTTCTTGGGCTTATCGGTTGGTTACAAAATGAGCTCAGATGCCTTCTTGAACGGCAGCACCTTGGCTATTATCGTCCTTGGCTTGGTTGCCTTTATGGTCGGTACGGCTGCGGGGGTATTGATGGCTAAGTTAATGAACAAGCTATCAAAAGATCCGATCAACCCCTTGATTGGTTCTGCTGGTGTATCTGCTGTGCCTATGGCAGCACGTGTATCGAATAAGGTAGGTCTGGAAGCGAATAGCCAGAACTTCTTGTTAATGCACGCGATGGGCCCGAACGTAGCCGGTGTTATCGGTTCTGCGGTGGCGGCTGGTGTGATGATTTCCTTCTTCGGTTAATCATTTCGCTCCTCAAAAACGGCGTCTATGCTTTGCATAGGCGCCGTTTTTGTTTGTATTGTCGATTGATCCCTTCTTACTAATACGAATCCTGGTTAAGAATTTCTCTTAAAGCGCCAATGTTAATATTGAGACGTTTTCGTCCTGCTATCGTCAATAAATCGTAACTAAGTTTCTGTAGCCTACGCAGTGTGACCGTTTTGGTTCCCTTCACATTAGGCATAGAGTTAGGGCAGTATGACAGTAGACGGTCAACGATTAGGGATTGTGATCATGAATAGCCTACAACCTAACGAGTGTTCGCAGGAGCAAGCGCTGCATTCGGAAGGTCTAAACCAACGCCTTATCGCCGAGTGGGAAGCCACGCGGAGGCAAACAGAGGCGCTGTGTGAGCCTCTTTCAATAGAGGATATGAGCTTACAGGCGGATATCTTTGTTAGCCCACCGAAGTGGCACTTGGCTCACACCTCTTGGTTTTTTGAAACGTTTATTTTGAGCGAGCTGGTTCCCAGTTACCAGGCGTTTCATCCTCGCTTTGAGTATCTTTTTAACTCCTATTACAACGCTGTTGGTGAGCAATTTGACCGCAGTAAACGCGGTTTACTTTCGCGCCCATCCTTAGATGAAGTCATTGCTTATCGACGATATGTGGATCAGCAGATGATGCGCTTACTGTCTGGTGACGACCGATTATCTGACGATGATACGTGTATCTTACTCACTCGTTGCATGTTGGGTGTTCAGCATGAGAAACAGCATCAAGAGCTGCTGTTAATGGATATCCGCTATTCATTGTTTCAAAACCCCTTGCTGCCAGCATACCAAGCTGGGTATCTCTTAAAACCACACAAGAAAGAACAGCAAACGCAATCACCCGAAACGTTGTGGGTGAGCCATGAGGGTGGTTTGGTTGAGATCGGCGCTGATCACAATGTAGGTGATGAACATTTTTGTTTTGATAATGAACTCCCGCGTCATTCAACTTACTTAGAACCTTTTCAGATAGCCAAAAACCTTGTCAAAAATCGTGACTATTTGGAGTTCATTGAGGCTGGTGGATACTCGTGTCCAGAGTTTTGGTTGGCTGATGGTTGGTCTACGGTGAACAATCAAAATTGGACATCTCCCTTGTATTGGCTGAAGCAAGAGTCGCAGTGGTTTGAATTTACACTGGCTGGATTACAGCCGTTAGATTTGGATGCCCCAGTAACTAATATCAGCGGATATGAAGCGGCCGCGTTTGCTGAATGGGCTGGAGCGCGGTTGCCTACGGAGGCGGAATGGGAATTTGCTGTCTCGCAAGCGGAATCTCACTCTAGCGAGAGTCTGAATCAGGTCTATACTTTTGGGTGGCAATGGACAGCAAGCGCTTACCAAGCGTATCCGGGGTATCGTCCGGAGCAAGGAGCGATCGGTGAATACAATGGCAAATTTATGTCGAATCAGTGGGTATTAAGAGGCGGGGCATCGATCTCACCAGCCAACCACTTACGTGTAACCTATCGAAATTTCTTCTACCCACAAGACCGGTGGGTGACAACATCGATTCGTTTGGCTCGTTAACTTCAAGGAAGAATTATTATGACTGCGACATTAAACGCTGAAACGGTAAATAAAAACATTACATATGAAGATCAATCAAGCAACCGATCTCAAGTCTGTGAAGAGATACTTGTAGGATTAACCTCGTCATTTAAATACATTGAACCTAAATATTTTTACGACGAATATGGTTCGGGGTTGTTTGAAAAAATCACGAAAACAGATGAATACTACCCAACACGTACCGAGAAAAGCATTTTAAAAAAATACGCTTCTGAAATCGCAAGTGCGTGTGGAGAAAACGCCATTGTCGTGGAACCCGGTTGTGGCAGTTGTGAGAAAATTCGATTATTGCTCGATGCTATTCGTCCAAGCTTGTATGTTCCTATGGATATATCTGCTGATTATTTGCAAGCTTCTGCGGCTACGTTAAGTGCAGAATATCCATGGTTAACCGTGAGAGCGGTGGCTGCTGATTTTAGTGGTGAGCGAATAATTCCTCACGACTTGCATGTTGATGATGTTAGTTCTTTAAAAAATTCTAGTAAGCCACAAACGATGGTTTTTTATCCTGGATCAACGATAGGCAACATGACGCCCTATCAAGCCAGTGATTTTTTAACATCAATTCGAACATCGCTATCATCGGGCGATGGTATTATCTTAGGTGTCGATCTGATAAAGCCGGATGGTATATTAAATGCTGCTTACAATGATCGCGAAGGTATCACCGCGCAATTTAATCTCAATATATTAAGCCATATTAATCGCGTCGCCAGTGCGGATTTCAAACACGATACTTTTTTGCATCATGCCTTTTATAACTCAATGGCTGAGCGCATAGAGATGTATTTAGTCAGTAAGGCAGAGCAGTGGGCCGAAGTGGCTGGAGAACTAATCTATTTTGAAAAAGGCGAAATGATTCATACTGAATATTCTCATAAATACAGTCTTGAGGGCATTGGCGAGCTGGCGCAATCTGCTGGATTTAAGCTGGAACAAAGCTGGACAGACGACCAAGATTACTTCAGCGTGAATATCTTGCGTGTTGTCTAATATCCGATGCTTAGTGTGAGTTATTGAGTCGATATAAAAAGGGCCAGCTAACATACGTTAGCTGACCCTTTTTATGTATGAACTGAGTTATTTTGCTAACTTCAACGTGCTCAGTGTATAGCTACGTACTTCTGCCAATAACTCAGGATCAGTTTTTAACGACTTACCATACGATGGGATCATTTCATTAAGCTTATCTGCCCAGCCGGATGCCATCTTCTCTTTGAAACAACGTTCTAGGACTTCAATCATCGCTTGTACGGCAACGGAGGCTCCCGGAGAAGCACCTAACAGTGCGGCGAGCGAGCTATCTTTTGCAGCAACCAGCTCAGTCCCAAACTCAAGTTTGCCTCGACCTTGTGCGTCTTTTTTAATGATCTGAACGCGCTGGCCAGCTTGTGCTAAATCCCAGTTTTTATCCTGACATGCCGGAAAATAGTCGCGCAGTGTTGCAACACGATCTTTATGAGATTGGCGAACTTCACTGATTAAGTATTTAGTCAGTTCCATATTGTTAATGCCAACATCCATCATCGGCATCAAGTTACTGATACTGACGGATTTTAAGAGATCAAGCTTAGAGCCTTTCTTTAGGAACTTCGTGGTAAAGCCGGCGAAAGGGCCAAACAGTAGAGCGGGTTCACCGTTGATCATACGCGTATCTAAGTGAGGAACCGACATGGGCGGCGCACCGATCGCGGCTTTGCCATATACCTTGGCGTGATGCTGGCTCACTACCGCAGGGTCTTTACAGACTAACCATTGGCCAGATACAGGGAAGCCGCCGTAACCTGCGGCTTCATCAATGCCTGATTCTTGCAGTAAGGGCAATGCACCACCACCGGCGCCTAAGAATACAAAATCAGCATGAACAGTGTGTGACTTACCGCTCTTACGGTCTTTGACACGTACATGCCAGCTGCCGTCTTTAGCGTGGTCAAAATCATCCACTTCGTGGTTCAGCTTTAGCGTGAAGTTTTCATGTTGCTCAAGGTTGCGCACCATGTTGCGCGCTAGCGAACCAAAATCGACATCGGCCCCATGAGCCACACGAGTTGCTGCCACTTTTTCATCTGGATTACGATCTTTCATGACTAATGGCATCCACTGTGCCAAAACAGCAGGGTCTTCGCTGTATTCCATCTCTTTGAAGAGGTGGTGAGCGCTTAGTTTCTCATAGCGTTGGCGGAGGAAAGAAACGTTGTCCTCGCCCCATACGAAGCTCAGGTGCGGAGTCGGGTGAATAAATTGATCAGGTTCTGGTAACGCACCTTCCTTGACCAGGTAGCTCCACAGCTGCAGTGAGATTTCGAAGTTGGCATTGATTGATAACGCACGATCAATCTCTACCTCGCCATCATCGTTTGTTGGGGTGTAGTTAAGCTCGCAGTATCCGGCGTGACCGGTACCAGCATTATTCCAGCCGTCGGTGCTCTCATGGGCAACGTGGTCAAGACGCTCAACCAATGTGATTTTAAGGGAAGGATCTAGTCGGCGCAGAAGTGTGCCAAGAGTTGCGCTCATGGCGCCGCCGCCTACTAGCAGCACATCGACCTTTTGTGTCGTCATCGTGGAATCGCCTTTATAAAAGCTCTTTAAACGCAGGCGCGGAGACAACACTGAGGGCTTTTGGCCCGATGTCATACTCCAATCTGCTTCAGCCCGGTGATAACCGATTGGCTGAACCTGCTCGTCATTTTCAAGAGAAAAGACCTGTCAGTCAGGTCTGGGCCAGTGGCTAAGCAGGCAGAGCTTACACTGGCCTCACTACATAAGTTAGCCTTTTCATTTCCACGCGAAAATACCGGAAAAAGCCTTGTTGGTCAATAATTTAGGGTCTGTTTCAGTTGCCTGACAAGGTTCTCTTTAGCCACAAATCTGGGATCTGAATCGTTTATTTGGGCGCAGTTAAACATACTTTAGCTCACTTTTTTCGCTTGTGTGGCGCGTACTCAGGTGTTGATCGGGGTTTTCACTGTATAGCGAGAGTTGTTAACTCTCACCGACGTATTGAACCATCTCTGTATCACCTCGTCACAAAATGACCAGATCGTCGAATGGATCCATTGATTGTGAACGACAAGCCCTCGGTTTGCGTTAAGTTATAAAGCAGGAGGAAATTATGTCACTCAGAAATGCAGTACAACTGATCGCCTATCCTAATCGCCTTGGTAAAGATCTTAAGGATCTTGGTGCCGTTATGGATAAATATCTGGCTACCGCCGTTGGAGGGGTGCATATCTTACCGTTTTACCCATCCAATGCTGACGCCGGTTTTTCGCCGCTGACTCACAAAGAAGTAGATCCCGCTTATGGTGGCTGGAAAGACGTTGAAGCCATCGCTGAAAAATTCGATATTTGTGCTGACTTAACCGTTAACCATATCTCAGATGAGTCGCACGAGTTTCAGGATTTTCTCAAATACAAAGATAAATCACGCTACTCAGAGCTGTTTGTCCGTGTCGATAAAATGGGCGAGTTTACCGCCGACGACATGGCTAAAATCCATATCCGCAAAGAGAAAGAACCGTTTCGCGAAGTCACCTTTGCAGACGGCAGTACGGAACGCGTCTGGTGTACATTTACGGAAAATCAAATTGATTTGAATTACGACGCTGACATTACTTACGAGTTGATGGAAGACTACATCGGTTTTATGGCAAAAAAAGGCGTAAAGCTATTTCGTCTTGATGCCTTTGGCTACACCACCAAGCGGGTGGGAAGTAGCTGTTTCTTGGTTGAGCCTGAGGTCTATCGCAATCTTGACTGGGTCAATTCGGTGGCCCAGCGTCACGGCGCACGATGTTTACCTGAAGTGCACGATCATACCAGTTACCAATATGCGATCAGTCGCCGCGATATGCACCCCTATGGCTTTGCCTTACCACCGTTAGTGTTGTTTTCATTACTGGATGCAAATAGCGTTTATTTGAAGAACTGGTTACGCATGTGTCCGCGCAACATGGTGACAGTGCTGGATACACACGACGGCATTTGTATCCCGGACGTGGAAGGCGTTCTGCCAGAAGAGAAAATATCCGCATTAATCGATAACCTGCAGCAACGCAGCGCTGATCCTATTATGCGGAAGTCGGCGGCAAATATTCATAGCGTCGGGGCAATTTATCAGATCACTTGTACGTTCTATGATGCCTTAATGCAAAACGACGATGCTTATATTGCCTCACGAGCCATTCAGTTTTTCACGCCGGGTATTCCACAAGTGTATTACGTGGGTTGGTTAGCCGGTGTCAATGATGAACCTCTGATGGAAGAGACCGGCGAGTTGCGTGACATTAATCGTCACTACTACGATCTTGAAGAAGTTGAAGAATCTATTCAAAGGCCAGTAGTGCAGCGCTTAATGAAACTGATGGAATTTCGCTCCAATTATCCCGCCTTTGACGGCCATTTTGAACTAAACTCCAGCAACGACAGTAGCGTACATATGGCGTGGCGTAAGGGAGAGTATTATTGTTCGGCGTTTATTGATTTGAACTTTAATACTACGGTCTTAACCTATGTTGATACTGACACCTTGGAGGAAGTGACGATTCACTGTTAGTCGTCATTTCCTAATCCTGGATAAAGCCGGACGCACCCGCGTTCGGCGGAGATGTTCATGCTTGCACTCGTTAGACCGGTTTTTTCATTGTTTGCCGGTGTATCCCTGCTGTTACTCGGAAGCGGCTTACTTAATACCTTATTAGCCATACGTGGAAATCTCGAAGGCTTTAGTGATGAAGTCATGGGGTTCATCATGTCTGGATATTTTGTTGGCTTCTTTGTTGGCACTTTTCTCGCGTTGCCTGTGATTCGCCGGGTAGGGCATATTCGTGCCTTTGCCATGTTTGCTGCGATTGGGTCTGTGTCGGTCTTGTTGCACGATATATTTCCAACGCCTTGGGCATGGGGAGGGTTGCGTGTACTTACGGGAATCGCACTTGTTGTCTTATATACCGTGGTTGAAAGTTGGCTGAATGCGCAAACTCCAGCGAATTTTCGTGGGCAAGTGTTTGCTATTTACATGGTGGTTAACCTAGCCGCATTAGCGCTGGCACAACAGTTTTTACAGCTTGCCCCGGCTTCGTCTTACCTATTATTTGTACTTGCAGCCATCTTAGTCACATTATCTTTGGTTCCCGTGACGGGGACACGCTTCTCTCCGCCAGAAGTGCAAAACGTTCAACGGTTAGGTGTTCGTTTTTTATGGCGAATAGCCCCCGTGGCGGTCGCCGGTGCTCTGTTATCCGGATTAGCTATGGGCGCATTTTGGGGGATGTCAGCGGTATACGCTGGCCGGGTTGGTTTAGATACCGCAGGCGTCGCCGCTTTTGTTACTTCAGGAATCGTAGGGGGCGCATTACTCCAGATCCCAGTTGGACGTTTTTCAGACCGCTATGATCGTCGTCGAGTGTTAATGGTTGCTGCTGGTATTGCCGTCGTTGCGAGTTTATTTATTGTTCCCGCAAGCTACTTGGGCGGTTATTTTCTATACGCCGCCATTGCCTTGTACGGTGGTTTAGCTTTCTCTATTTACCCAATTACTGTGGCCCATTTAATTGATCACCTTGATGGACAAGATATTCTGGCAGGAGGCAGTGCCTTATTGTTACTGCACGGTATTGGTGCGGCGATGGGGCCAGCACTCAGCGGCCAACTGATGACCTTGGTCGGTGCCAACGCACTGCCTGTCTACTTTGCAGTGATGCAGAGCTTACTTGTGGTTATCACGGTATGGAAAATGCATCAAAGAAAAGCAGAGAAGATCACAGGCGAGCCAGCGCATTTTATGCCCATGGTTCGTACCACGCCTTCCGCGTTGGAAATGCACCCAGATGAAGGTGAATCTGAGATGACAGAGCAAGAAGCGGAAGCCGCTGAAAAGGAGCAAGAATTAAAGCGCAAAGCCAAACAAGAGAAGGGCGTACAGCAAGGCGCTGCTTAACGCTCTTCTCACTGGGCTAACTAGGCCCCTCAACTATAAACCTCAGGCTGAGAGGCCCAGGGTTATGTCTCGTTGGAACGTGTTCCGACTTTCCGGCCTAACTAGATCGCCCTGACCCGGCGACCTACCGGAACCTCACTTTTTAATTGCGGTCACACCCCTATTCTTGCGTCGTACAGACAGGCTTGAAGCGTACTGACGGCAGCAAAAAATTCAACGGACCCGGTCATAGCAGAGTCTTAAGTGACACTGACTGGAAACAGGAGAACGTTATGTTACTTGCAACAGATTTAGACGGTACTTTTCTCGGTGGTACTCAAGAAACTCGCCAACAGTTGTATCAGTTGATTGCTGTACATCCAGATATTGATCTGATTTTTGTTACCGGACGCGGCTTAGAGTCCGTGATGCCATTATTATCCGACCCAATGATTCCACAACCGAGCTACATTATTTGTGATGTCGGCTGTACTGTTGTCGATGGCGAAACCTTACAACCGGTCGTTGAAGTTCAGGGCCGAATTGATGATGTATGGCCTGGCGAGTATGCGATTCAAGCGGCGGTTGAACACATCCCAGGTTTAGTTCGCCAAGACGTGCCACAAGAGCGCCGTTGTTCTTATTTCTCTGCTCCGGATGTCATAGAAGAGTATCTGGATGAACTAACTCGAATCGGTAATTCGTTGAATTGTGACGTCCTATATTCGGCAGGATTATATTTAGATTTTTTACCGCGAAACATCAATAAAGGTTCAACGCTGACGGCCTTAGTCGAGCATTTAAAAATACCCAGAGAAGATGTCATGGTAGCGGGTGACACCCTCAATGACCTCTCCATGTACGAGCATGACTTTATCGGCGTGTGTGTAGGTGAGTCTGAAGAGGGTTTATTGGAAGCAACAGAAGGCCGAGCGCGTGTTTACCATGCCGGCGCGGCGGGCGCCGGTGGTATTTTAGAAGCAATTAGTCATTTTGGCTTTTTAGGGGCTGAAGGCATTGATGCTGAAGGCCGTGACGACATCGAGCCAGGCCCTTCAGATTTAGTGATTGTTTATCACCGCCTACCGTATGAAGAATACCTTGAAGACGGCTTAATGAAGCGCCGTAATCACACGTCGCCTAATGGCATTATCCCGACCCTTGCAAGCTTTTTTAAAGATGGAAAAAAAGGCGCATGGGTAGCTTGGTCAATTAAAGATGAGAGTCTTAAAGAGTTTGAAACTCATACGGAAGTCGATAAAGAAAAATATCCCAATTTAGTTGCGGCGCGGGTGGCGTTAACCAAAGAAGAAGTCGATATTTTTTACAAACGATTCTCGAAAGAAGCGTTTTGGCCAACACTCCATACATTCTGGGAGCGCGCGACATTTAATGAAGAGCACTGGCAGGTCTTTTGTGATGTGAATCGTAAGTTTGCTGAGCAGACAGCAAAAGAAGCTTCAGAAGGCGCTACCGTATGGCTGCACGATTATAACCTATGGATGGTACCTGCCTATTTGCGAGAATTACGTCCGGATGTAAATATCGCCTTTTTCCACCACACTTATTTTCCATCGGCGGATGTGTTTAACGTACTCCCATGGAGAAAAGAAATTGTCGGTAGCCTGTTGCAGTGTGACTATATCGGTTTTCATATTCCTCGTCAGTCAGAAAACTTTATTGATGTTGCCAAGGGTGTGATGCCCTTCGACGTGGTCGAAAAGACCGGCTGTGCGCCACGATTTCTAACGTATGGTTGTGCGGTGGGGTTGGATGAAATGACCACAGAAATTAAGATTAACGATCGAATTATTCGATTGGGCGCACACCCTGTTGGTTTGGATTTAAATCGTGTTGATGCGGCATTAGAAAAACCAGAAATTCAAGCACGAATGGAAGAGCTGCGTGATGAACTCCACGGTGTAAAACTGGTGTTGTCAGTAGAGCGGCTTGATTACACCAAGGGCATTCCTGCCAAGTTAGAAGCTTTTGAGCGTTTGTTAGAAGATCATCCTGAATTGCACGGCAAAGTTACATTAGTAACCGTCTGTGTCCCTGCCGCCAAAGGCATGAAGGTATATGATGATTTGCAAAGTGAAATTGAACAATCGGTTGGTCGGATTAATGGACGCTATGCGCAAGTTGGCTGGACACCGGTTCAGTTCTTCTTTAGAGCCGTGCCCTTCGAGCAACTCGTGGCTTACTACGCCATGGCCGACGTTATGTGGATTACCCCATTACGTGATGGTTTAAATTTAGTTGCGAAAGAATACGTTGCTACTCAGGGAAAAATTCAAGGTAAAGGCGTATTAGTTTTATCTGAATTTGCTGGTGCCGCTGCTGAAGTTAAAGGCGCAGTGCTGTGTAACCCGCATGACCCTGCGGAAATGGCAGAGACCTGTTACTTCGCATTATCCATGCACCCAGATGACGCCAGTGCTCGTATGAACGAAGCCTACGATGTGGTGAGTAATTACGATATTGCCCACTGGGGGCAAGAGTTTTTAAGTGAAGTGGCAGACAGTGCGGAAAAAAACGGTAAGCGGTTATCAACACTGACGAGTGTTGCCTAAGTCCATTGCTGTTCTACAGTTTTTAAGCACTACTGTAGTTGACGGCAAGCCGTGTTTTAATATCTAGGCCCAATGCCTCCAAAAGGGGAGTCTATCCCCTTATCTGGAGGCAGAACCTGACAGCTCATTAATTTTTTCAGCGGCCTCATAGGCCCTAAACCATGATCGTTGCCATATCACTTTTCAAATTAAATATTTGATTTGCTATTTCATGTTCCTAGAACCTATTGCTTTAAAATTAGCACCGTTTGATTTGAAATGAGGCTTCGCGGACTTTCCTTTAATCGGCGTGCGTGCGGCGCCAGAAAACAAAGTTATTCTGCGGCCTTCAGAGCAAAACCGTGCCCCGGAGCGATACAAATATATGGATACTCAAAGAGGTCGCTCCGGGGCGAGTAAATGGCAGGAGCCATTTCAACAGCCGCAGGCTGGCCCGGAGGGTGAAGGGCATGGATGCCCGTAGTCATTGTTTTGCGTGCCGCATAATGACTGCCGTTGGCTGGATGAAGCCGGATGCGCCGAGAAGAGAGGATCGTAAGGAGAAACCTCTCCTTGCATGGGGCCGGGGGCGGAGCCCCGAAAGGGAGTTGAGTTTGAGAATTGAGTTTAATAGTTGAGTTTAATAGTTGAGTTCGAGAGTTAAGCTTTAAATAATAACTATCACATAAATTGAGCAGTTTGGAATGACGAATATCACTCCAAACTATGAGACAGCAGTGTCCTAAGTCGGTTGGCTAAAAGATAAAAAAGACGCATGTTCTACCTATTAATTCATCATTTAGGCGGCCCAAATTTGCTTGATATTCACAAATTCGCGAATGCCATGTGGCCCTAACTCACGCCCATACCCAGACTTTCCTATGCCGCCGCTTGGTAAGCGCGGGTCCGTTTTAACGATGCCATTAATGGCCACTTGTCCGGCTTGAAGTTCAATGGCAGCGCGCTTGGCGCTGATATCATTGCTTGTCCAGATGCTTGCCCCTAAGCCATATTCTGTGTTGTTGGCGAGAACAAAAGCGTCGTCAATATCTTCCGCTTTGCAGATCGCTAGTACAGGGCCAAAGGTTTCTTCTTCAAAAGCAGCCATGCCGGGGGTGACGTCCACTAATAACGTAGGGGGGTAATAATATCCAGGCATATTCGGGCGTTCGCCACCGGTTAAACATCGTGCGCCTGCAGTGACGGTGCGCATGACTTGGTCGTGCAATTGGTCGCGTAAATCTTTACGGGCGATTGGCCCTAAGCATAGATTATCTTCACGAGGATCTCCCAGTTCTAAAGCATTAAAGCGCTGAGTTAATTCTTCACACACTTGCTCATAAATATTGGCTTCAACAATCACACGTTTAACGGCAATGCAGGATTGCCCAGCATTAATTAAGCGAGACAGTGTAATGACATCGCAGGCTTTGCCGATGTCTGCATCCGCTAAAACAATGCAGGGATCGGAGCCACCTAGCTCTAACACGGCGGGCTTAATACCTGAGGCGGCACGAGCAGCGACTTTTCTTCCGGCTTGGCTTGATCCAGTAAATGAAATCGCTTTAATACCGGGATGATCAATGGCTTCCCCGACTAACTCGGTTTCTACCATTAAATTCTCCATAACTCCGGCGGGTAATACTTGCTGAAATATTTGGGTCAGTAAGGTGGCGGTGGCGGGTACATTGGGGTCGGGTTTCATGACGCAGGTGTTGCCTGACATTAATGCCGGCCCTAAAAATCGTAAGGCCAACCAAACTGGCGCGTTCCAAGGTAAAATTCCAATAACGGTGCCTAAAGGCTGATGACAGACGTAACTGTCTCGTGCATCCGATTGTAGAAACTCCGAGGCTAAAAATGCCTCGCCATTGTCGGCGTAATATTCAGCACAAGAGGCCGCCTTTTCGACTTCGCCTAAGCCTTCTCGCAGTGGCTTGCCCATTTCTTCGGCCATCAAACGGGCGAGTTCGTCTTTATTTTTACGCATTAATTCAGCGATATTCAGTAAGTATTGTCCACGCTCTTTATAGGATAAGATTGCCCATGCCGGGGCGGCTGCAACGGCGCAATCAATTAAGGCACTGGCTTGTTCAGAGGATAGGGAAGGCACCTCAGTTAATGCACTTCCTGTCGTAGGGTTTATTGGCGTTAACATGCTCACTCTCCTTACGCAGTGACTTTGCGTTTGGTTTTTGGGGCGGTTGATTTTACTTCCGCTGTTGCTGTTTTTTCGCGCGCAATATCAAGGTCTATAAATTCACCTTTTGGTGATGCATTGCTCTCTTCAGGTTTGACTGTAAAGTCTTGATCGAGCGAGAAGAAAGACTCGCAACCGTCTTCGGTGATATGAATCGTGTCGGAAATCCCGCAGGTCTTATCGCCATCGACGCCCCACATCCAAGGAATCACATGGAAGGTCATGCCTTCTTTTAATACGGTGCCATCGCCTTGTTTTAGGCTGACGATATAGCCTTCATCCCAACTGGGTGGGAAGGCAATACCAATGGAATACCCTGAGCGAGTAATCAAGCGACCACCTACGGTGTTGTCGCTAATAATATTACGCACCAGATTATCAACATCGGACACCGTCATGCCGGGTTGCACCATATGGTGAACAGCAGCGAGAGCGCGCTTCATGGTTTCTTGTGCTTCGTACATAGAATCTTGCATGTCACCTAGCATCACTGTGCGCATCATGGCGGTGTGGTAACGACGGTAGCAGCCGCCCACTTCTAAAAATACGTGCTCATTGGGTTGTACTATTCGTCCTTCCCAGGTGGCGTGGCCAATCATGGTGCGTGGACCTGACGTAACATAAGGCATCACCGCTGGCACTTCACCGCCAGCACGGAACATTCCCGCACTAATCGCTGCGCCTATTTCATTTTCAGTGGCTCCGGCTTTACACGCATCAATACCGGCAATCATACCGGCTTCGGTCGCCTTTGCTGCGCGTTTCATCAGTTCGATTTCAACTGGCGATTTACATACTCGGCCTTCTTCAACGATGCCGAAGCAGTCGAGTAATTTCCCGTCTTTTAATGAGGTGTGAATTACGTCTTGGTGGTAGGCCGGGAAGAAGTAGCTATTACGTTCATAGCCAATGCGTTTATCGGCTAAACCAAACTCACGCAGGGCATCAACCAGCATTTGCATGGCGTCGCCGGTATCGGGGTAGGGACGAGTGAGATCGACCCAAGTGCGGTGTATCACGTTGGACTCTTCCAGCGCCCTTGTAATCATAAACGGCTCTTTTTCTAACGGGACGACTAAGGCCTGAAAAAAGGAGTAGCCGGTGGTTTGGTAGTTCGTCAGATACATAATATTTTCTGGGTCAGAAATTACGACTGCATCTAAATGGCGTTCTTGAATTCGTTGGCGTAATTCTTCAATTCGACGGACGTATTCAGTGTGTGGAAAAGTCATATCATCGCGTTCAATCATGCGGCTTCCTCCATAACATTACGTACGGCATCGGTGAGAATGGTCAGGCCACTGACTAAATCTTCTTGTGGAATGGTGAGCGGTGGAATGATTTTTAAGACACGCCCCCCGGTACCACAGGCAGCAATAATTAAGCCTTTTTTAAAGCAGGTTTGTACGATGGCAGCCGCGCGTTCACCGTCTCCGACATCCAAACCAAAGATCATGCCTTTACCGCGTAGTTGAAGAGAATTGTCGCTGTCTAATAGGGGTTGAATAGCACTTTTGACGGCGTCCGCTTGAATAAATACTTGCTCCATTAAATCTTCGTTGCGGAAGTAATCGAGAGCCACTTTGCCCGCCACAAATGAGAGACTCTGGCCTCTAAAGGTTCCTGTGTGTTCCCCCGGCGACCAGTGTTTATCTAACTCTGGTGACACTAAGTTCATGGCTAACGGTGTACCTGCGCCGCCAATGCCTTTGGCAAGACAAATAATATCTGGCTCTATGCCTAAATCTTCAAAACTAAAGTAGTTCCCCGTGCGACCACAGCCGACTTGAATATCATCAATAATTAATACGGCACCAAGTTCTTTCGCGAATGATGCTAAATTCTGTATCCATTCTTTGCTGGCAACATTAACGCCGCCTTCTGCTTGAATGGTTTCTAATAAAATCGCAGCCGGTGCTTGCAAGCCGCTGGATGGATCTAAGTACCGTGCACGTAATGCTTCAAGATTTGATAATCCGCAATTACTTGCGCAATTCATACAGGGTTTTTCACAGCCAAACGCTGCGTGTGTGACATGGTTTAATGGCACGCCAGCGGCACCACGAAAATATTGATTAGCAGTAGCGGCTAAAGCACCTAAGGTCATACCGTGAAAGCCTTTACTGAAGGCTAAAATATCAGTGCGTCCTGTGGCGCGGCGGGCTAGTTTCATTGCCGCTTCAACAGCATTCGTTCCTGTTGGCCCCATAAATTGCATTTTATGTTTCATGCCACGGGGTTTGAGAATGACATCAGTGAAGGCTTGCATAAATTCGGCCTTGGCTGTGGTTTGCATATCCAGCGAATGAAGTACGCCATCCGACTGTAAATAATCAACCATAGCTTTAATCATGAGTGGATTATTGTGGCCAAAATTTAAGACGCCAGCGCCGGCAAAAAAGTCGATATATTCTTTGCCGTTTTCAGCAATTTGACGGGCATTTTTGGCGGTTTTAAAAGTAACCGGGTATACGCGGCTGTAAGCGCGAATATTCGATTCGCGCTGTTCGAAAATAGTCATAAGGATGATCCTTTAAGATTTAATTTAAATGGTTGTTAAATCAAAACGAATCTCAGGGTGGCGTGCGCATTCCAGTGAGCCGACAAAACCAACGGCATACTTCACCGATTAGGCGATCGTTAAAATCGTAGCGTGGGCTGTGGCAAGGGTGTGGGTCATGAATACCATCGTGGCTGCCAATTAGTGCAAAGGCACCGGGTATTTCACGTAAGTAATAGCTAAAGTCTTCGGACGCCATAACTGGCATAGGCTGACCGTGCTGCATGGCGCTATCGCCATAAAGGTCTGTCCAAGTTGTTCGTGCATTAGTGGCTTGGGCTGGATGATTGATGGTCGCTTGATAGCGCATTTTATGAGTAATGTTGCATTCAACACCGTAGGCGACGGCCGTATGATGGGCGGTCTCTGTGATAAGGGCGTTTAATAATGAACGTGTATTTTCGTTCGGAATGCGAATACTGCCGCTAATGAGCGCTTTATCTGACATTACGGTAGGGGCGGTGCCAGCCTCTATTTGAGTAACGCTAATGACGGCATTGGTTTGTGGTGCTAAGCGGCGGCTGACTATTTGTTGCAAGGCCATAATGATGGCACTGGAGGCGAGCACAACATCATTGCAAGCTTCAGGCTGACTTGCGTGACCCCCACGACCGTGGACTTCAATGGTGAAGGTGCCGTTGCCGCACATGACCAAATCGTCAGGGCAGGCCATGGTGCCATATGGCAGTGCTGGCCAATTATGCCAGCCGTATATTTCTCCTACGCCTTCGAGTGCGCCCGCTTTAATCATTTCGCGCGCGCCATGTCCGCCTTCTTCGGCGGGCTGGAAAATCAGAATCACTTGGCGCTCTAATTCATGTTCGTGGAGTTTTAACCAACGTGCCGTCGCGATAAGGGCAGCGGTATGACCGTCGTGACCACAAGCATGCATACAGCCTTCAGTTTCCGATGCCCAAGCGACGCCACTGGTTTCGTGAATGGGGAGGGCGTCTATATCGGCGCGTAAGGCAATGGCAGGGGTGGTGCCGGATTCGTTAATGAGTGCGACAGTACCGGTTTTGGTACACGTCCTCCAACGAATATCCAGACGGTTAAGTTCAGTACGAATTGCTTCAGTGGTGTTGTTTTCCTGCCAGCTTAGTTCTGGTTGAGCGTGAAGCTGGTGACGAAAATTCCGCGCAAATTCTAATGTGTCCTGCCAGTCGTTCGACATAAAGTCTCCTGTCCTGTCATGGAAGTATTAGCCTCAAATACACTGAGACTCACTTAGCTTTTGCAATGGCTGTTCCAAAAATTAAGTTATTTAGTGCCCGAAATATTTTTTAGTTTTTAAAATAGGACAGTAAAGTCTTTATAATTCAATCGGTTAATAAAATTTTATTAAGCCTATTTTTTTTTATGGCGAGTAAAGTCATTCGCCTCAAATATATATTTTATTCGTAACCTGCGTGTTCGTGGTGCGCCGTGTGTCATGTGTGTGCGTTTTCACTGAAGGGTTTGGTTTATTGGGGCGGGTTATATGCGGCCACAATCGTTATTTTGTGGCAATATATGACGGCTTTGTGGGCCAATGTTGTGGTTAATTTTGTGGCAGAACCGCATCCCATTGCGGCTTTTGGGGTGCTGTTATAATCTGCAAGCAATGCCTAGCTCTGAGCTACTTTGCATCACGAGGAAGCGTTTCTATGTAAATTAGGGGCGCATAGGCTCCATATAAGAATAAATATAGGACAACATTATGATTTCTTTGCGTAAAGCCTCTTTAGGCGCGGCGCTAGTTTCTAGCCTTACTTTGTTATCTGCTCCCGCCTCTGCGGGTTGGTTTGATTGGTTGTTTCCAGAGAAACCAGTAGAAGATGAGGTTGTCGTTGAGGATTCTACTCCTGATTACAGTGACGGCCTACGTCCTGCTATTTTTGTTGGAAATAACTGGGATGGCACTATTGATGTGATCGACGGTGATAATTACGACATTCTAGGTCGTATCAATGCCATTCCTGATTACGAAGAGCGTATGGAAGAAATCAAAGATGACTTTTGGCGCTACACCATTTTCTTGGGTATTCGCCAGTTGATTGGTGAAGGCAACGATCAATTCGTCGATGATATGTACAGCACTAACGATGGTGAACTATTGATTGCTTCACGCCCTAGTTTTGGTGATGTGGTCGCTCTAAACTTGGAAACAGGTGCCGTTGTATGGCGTTTTGAAGTTGACGGTGTGCGTTCAGATCACATGGCGTTGTCGCCAGATGGCACTGAAGTCGCGGTATCTGCTTCAACCGGTAATGTTGTTCATTTATTGAATGTGTATACCGGTGAAGAAGTGAGTCGTTTCCCTGCGGGTAACTCGCCGCATGAAAACCTTTACTCGGATGATGGACAGTACATTTACCATTCTAGTATTGGTTATGTGTTTATGCCGTTTGATGGCAAGGTCTTACGTGACTCGACTCGCGGTGAGCGTAAGTTCATCGTCTATGACCGTATCAACGATGAGATCGTGAAAGACATCGATATGAAAACCAAGCTTGAAGAAGCAGGTTTTGAAGATTTAAGCCCATCTATTCGCCCTATGGCACATACTCATGATTATCGCTACTTCTACTTCCAGCTCTCTTTCTTGCATGGCTTTGTTGAGTACGATATGGAAACAGACACAGTCACTCGTTTAGCTGAACTGCCTAACCTAGTGCCATACCTTCCTAAAGTGTATTACGTGAATGACTCCGCGCATCACGGTATCGCCATGAGTGGGGATGATGGTGAGTTGTGTGTTGCCGGGACTATGTCTGATTATGCAGCGATTGTAGATCGTGAAACATTTGATTACACCGTTCTTGAAGGGCTAGGTGAGAAGGCTTACTGGGCGGTGACAGATCGCTCGGGTGAAAACTGCTTGATCTCTTGGAGTGGTACAGACCAAGTATCTGTAATCAATTACGACTCGCGTGAAGAGATCCGTCGTATTGATGTGGGCAACCACCCTCAGCGTATCCGTGAAGGCATGTTAAAAACGGACTGGAACTCTCTTTACTGAGTGACCTATCAACTACCTAGGAATGCATCATAAAGAGGGTGCTCTAGAGGTAGCTCAAGCAACCAAAAAAGGGCCTGCGTTAATCGCGGGCTTTTTTGTGGTTGAGTATTTATGCTTCTTATTCTAGTAGGTCAAGTTCCTGTGAATGTTTGAAGCACCATCAATTTCAGTAACATTTGCTATCAATATTTATGATTGAGTTAACAGTGAGTATCGGTATATGGACTAGGCTAATGAGTAACTAGGGAAAACTTGGTTCATTTGATGGCTATGATCCAGGATTGATGTATTCCTAATGAATACTCAGGACGTATACAATATATGAGTAGTACCAGTTTCTTACCCGACATTTTTTCGGACACTGATGAGTTTTACGTCGAACGAACTTCTTTGCTGATGTATCGTGTTGTGGCGGGAATTATGGTGGCTTTAGTGTGCACCGTGGCTGCTATTGTACTTATCTCTATTCGCCAAATGCCTACTTTCTGGCACTTCACTCTTCTTGGTTTACTTTTTTACTTTGTTCCGGTTGCGCTGTGCTTCAAGCATATAAAGATCAAACCCAATGATATTCATATTTGTAAAGGAATAGTACGTTGGTTAATGGGATTACTTATATGCATTGTTGTGGGTTGGACAAGCTTTGCGATGTATATTCTCCCGCAGCTAGATCCTGAAACGCGCTTGATCACTATCTGTCTTTTTGTTTCGACAGTGATAGCTCATTTTTTACCTTTCACGTTATTTCCTCGCAGTGCCTTGTTGATCTTGCTGATTAATTTTTTGCCTTTATCTGTACGACTTTTATTTCTCGGCGACGAAGGGGTTGTGGCTTTAGGTATGTCGGGGATTGTCTTTGCGAGCATGGAGGTCATGCTGGTGGCGTGGCTGTTTAGAACCGATATGGATATTATTCGTCGAGAAAAAAATAAAGACGAACATATCCTACAAGAACCTGATATTTCAGAAGTGGGCCTTAGGAGTATCCGTGTTTCGACACTGCACTTTCAAAGTACGCAATCGATTATTTTACAGTTGGCTACGGCTTTTTTTCTTGTTATCACCATGCGAACGACTGAAACCGAAGCATTAATGTGGTGCTGGTTCCTTGGGTTTATTTCTGTTCAAGCATTGCGTGCGGCAGGGTTTGTGAGCTATATGGATAACCCAGACAGAAGGCCACTGCACCAGTGGCGCTTAATGTTTGGTGCTGGCATGCTCGCCAGTCTTTTTGTTTGGTTTATCTATCTTGTGGTTTTTCATGAAACTCTCAATGGCGTTAGTTTTGGCTTAGTGAGTGGGATATTAATTGTTGTTGCTGGTCTTAGTACTATCGGCTTAGCCGCAGATAGAGCCATGCTCTACCTCAACAGTTTTTTATGCCTTGCGCCTCTCGTCTTGATATTAAATTCTGATGTTAACTTGTGGTTGGTTTCAGCATTGGCAGTGCTGGGGGGATTGAGTTTATTGGTTGTGGTTGAGAATATTTATCAATCATCAACGCGCTCATTAAAAGGCATCTTGATACAAAAGCTGGCGGAATATCGTGCTGCTAAAATGGAAGAGTTAAATGTTGATTTGACCAATGCTCGTCAACGGCTGACAGAAGTGAATCAATCGTTAGAGATACAAATACAAGAGCGTACTTCAGAGCTTAAGCATCAAGCCGATCATGACATGCTCACTGGCCTAGGTAATCGTTATCGTTTTGCATTTGTTGTGCAAGAAGCACTGTCGGATTTTAAGCGTGATGAGTCCAGTTTTGCTGTTTATATGTTGGATTTAAATCGATTTAAAGAAATTAACGATGGTTTAGGCCACTTTGCTGGTGATCATGTATTGCGTGAGACGGCCCAGCGTATTCAACGTATCAGTGGCGATAATCGAGTATGTGCGCGCTGGGGAGGCGATGAATTTGTGATTTTTCAGCCGTCCGTTTCAAGTCGTGAAGAAATACACAGGTTTGCAGATAAGTTGATCCATGGTATTCGTGAGCCTATCGAATTGGACAATGGCCCGGTGATTCTCGGTGCCAGCATTGGTATTTCTTTGTGCCCAGAACATGGAGTTAGTGCAGATGAGCTACTGGAGCACGCTGACATCGCCGTATATCGTGCTAAATACATGAAAGATGGTGTGTCTATTTATAACGATAATTGGGGCAAAGAAGCCGCCGAGCGTGTACGACTTGCTCAAGCGTTAAGGGCGGCTATTCACTCTCACGAAATAGAGGTTGCCTTGCAGCCGTTTGTATCTTCGAGTGATGGGCACATCAAAGGGTTTGAAGCCCTCGCGAGATGGCCGCAAAAAGAAGGGCGGCCCATTAGCCCTAGTATCTTCATTCCTCTCGCGGAAGAATATGGCTTGATGCCGTTATTAGGCAGAAGTGTATTACGTCGCGCTTGTGAAATGCTCAAAGAATATTGCTCTGACTCGTCACTGCGTGTCGCAGTGAATATCTCCGTTATGCAGTTACGTGATCCTGAATTTGCTAATGAGGTGTTTACCATATTGGAAGACACCGGTATTGCACCTGACCGACTTGAAGTAGAAATGACTGAGAATGTATTTGCCAGTGATGTTGAGCAAATACGGGGAGTTCTCAATACCTTGCGAGAGAAAGGGGTGCATGTCTCGATTGATGACTTTGGCACAGGCTACTCATCCATTAGTTATTTACGGGATTTTCCTCTGGATACCTTAAAAATTGATCGCTCCTTTGTTACGGCTTTAAAACAGGGTGGTGAAGGTATTTTTAGTAGTATTGTTGCCTTGGCATACGGCTTGGAACTATCGGTGATTGTTGAAGGTGTTGAAACGGATGATGAACTGGAAACGGTATTACGTTTAGGGGGAGATGAAATTCAAGGGTATTACTTTGCTAAGCCGATGATGCATACTGAACTGGAGGAGTGGATACCAAAGCACATTGATCATTCGTTTTTATTTCCACCTCAGCAATCCAGTAAAGTTTAACGTTAGTAATTAGACTCGGGATGTTATGAAAAAAACCCGCATTTTGCGGGTTTTTTAGCTAGTGTTTGAGATTTCAAATTAAAACCATTCTCTTAGACTTAACTGGTATGGCTGTTAATAGTCTGCATTATGATGCTTCGTCATCACTCATTTGCGACTGTAGGTAATTTTGAATACCTACCTTGTCGATCAAACCAAGCTGAGTTTCAAGCCAATCAATGTGCTCTTCTTCGGCTTCTAGAATTTTGTTGAACAAATCACGGCTTACGTAATCTTTGATGCTGTCGCAGTAAGCGATGGCTTCTTTGAGATCTGGAACGGCTTTGTGCTCAAGCTTGAGGTCACATTCCAACATCTCTTTGGTGTTTTCACCAATGGCCAAGCGGCCGAGGTCTTGTAGGTTTGGTAGGCCTTCTAAAAACAGGATGCGTTCAATGAGCCAGTCCGCATGTTTCATCTCGTCGATGGACTCATGATATTCATAGTCCGCTAGCTTTTTTAGGCCCCAATCTTTGTACATGCGCGCATGCAAGAAGTATTGGTTGATCGCAACGAGTTCGTTACCCAGCGTGATGTTTAGGTGTTCAATGACTTTAGCGTCGCCTTTCATTATGCATTCCTTAACTTGGTTTAAGCGTATGTCCCATTGTGGTGATTACATGCGGGGCAGGTCAAATAAAAATTGCCTGGTTAGCGTGATCTTATAGAGTCAGAGGGGCACAAGAGGGAGGGTGCGTATTGAAGGCGTTGATTCATCAAGGGGGGAGCGACGGCACACCGGTAGTATGGGTATGCCGAGGAAAGTTTATGCAGCGCTGAACATCCCTTCCATTTGGCGAGCTTGGCGTTTTGCGTCAGTAAAAATCGCTTTGGCATCTCGTGCGCACTTACCACATTGGCTAGCTAAGCCAGTGCACTCTTTTAGCTCACTCATACGGGTAGCCCCTTGCTCAGCAACAGCGACGATGTCACGGTCGGTTACGCCTTTGCAAATACATACGAACATAAGAGGTCCTCGAATAAATATTTGTTTCTTTTACTGGGGGTCACTGAACAACTGAAACAATTATAAATACGAACCATTATCAAATGCAACACTATTTGATAATAATTACTCTTTGATACTGATTTTGATTCATTAGTGTTTTTTGAACTGTAATTGGCGTCAATAGAGGAACAATGGGTAGAGTAAAGTCGAGATGGCTTTAAAAGGCCTTATTCCAAAGCATAGGTGGAGGTACTGAGACGGCCAACCCCTTTGTTTATAAAGGTGGGGATAGTCATTAGATGCTTCATAGTCACTTTAGTCGGACTTGGCTGGCGCTAATCCGGCCAGAAAAAAATAACTGCCAACTGGCTCACAGATTCTTCAACCCACAGCGTTACCATAGACGTTGTGCTAAGAAGGACTGGGTATTTTCCCGCTAGAGCCTAGGCTCTGGTATACGCATGTTGATTTACGAATCATCGAGTGAAATAAGGACGTCCCATAAAAATAATAAGGTACGCCATGCTTTATGATCAGCTCTCCATTTTTACCGCCACTATTTGCTGATACCGGGCTATTTCAGTCTGAGAGAACCCTGATATTAATGAAGCGCATTGTTATCGGCTTCTCCTTAGCGGCTATCTGCAGTTTAGCGATGATCGGAATGTTGTATTCAACCGATGCGCTGAGTTGGTGGTATGCGCTCCTTCCCTGTGTCGCGTTTTATGCGTTGCCTATATATTCAGCCTGCAAATACGTGAAATCGCCTCCTGACAGCGAAGAAGCTCAGGCGAAAGCATTGAGGTGGATATGGAGGCAGTTTTTAGTAATTCTTATTTTTTGGGAGGTGGTTGCTGCTTTAATTTTGCCAGAGCTGGGCGTTGATTCACGCTTACTGGCCATTTGTATTTTCCTCGCAGTGGTGTTTTCGCATTTTGCTCCTTTCACTATTTTTCCTTATCGGGCCATTTTTATTGGCTTCGCGAGCTTGGTCCCTCTTTCTATTCAATTGGCATTATTAGGTGATTCCAACATGGTGCCGTTAGGCATGACGGGATTGATATTACCTTTTTTAGAAATTGCGGTGGTGGCTTGGTTGTACCGTGCGGATATCGCCAACTTAATTGAACAAAACCGAGAGGGCGCGACACGAGAACCGGACATGTCAGAGGTGGGCATGCATAAACAGCGTGTGAATTTTTTGCATGCTCAAGGGGCGCAACCGATTGTGTTACAAACTGCGCTAGCCTTCGTATTAGTGATCACTTTGCACACTGATGACACTGCGTTAACTATGTGGAGTTGGTATCTGGGCTATATGTCGATTCAAGTGCTGCGAGGCAGCGGATTTATTAGCTACCTAAGCAACCCTAAGAAACATCGAATTCGTGGTTGGCGTTTGCAGTTTGCAGCGGGTGTTGTACTTAACCAACTTGCTTGGTTCGCGTTTCCCTTCATATTCCAAGACGTATTAAGTGGCTTTAGTTTAGGTGTGATTAGTGGTCTCTTCATTGTGATCTTGGTGTTAAGTACCTTGGGGCTGACGGTTGATCGCCCAATCTTATATTTGAATGCCATGTTGAGCTTAGGTATCCCGATATTTATGGCGGTTAACTCGTCAAATTTTTGGTCTTTGATAGCGTTTGGGGCTGTGAGTCTGACCGCTGCATTGCTGGTAATTGAGACTATTCATCGCTCTGCGTTGCAGTCATTAAAGGCTCGTTTACTGCAAAAGTTGGCGGAATATCGAGCGTTGCAATTACGAGAAGTGAATGCAGACTTGCATGAAGCACGTAAAAATCTGACTGATACAAATTCATCTCTTGAAAGCCAAGTGTTAGAACGTACTCAGGAACTCAACTTTCAAGCCAGTCACGATATGCTCACGGGATTAGGTAATCGTTATTATTTCTCTCGGGTTGTGTCTGAAGCATTGGCTGGTCATCACGAAGCGGATCCGAGTTTTGCTATTCATCTTCTCGACTTAAATCGTTTTAAAGAAATTAATGACGGCCTTGGTCATATTGCCGGTGATCAAGTGTTATGTGAGGCCGCTCGACGTATTTCTGATGTGTGTGGTGAGACAAACTATTGTGCCCGCTGGGGGGGCGATGAGTTTGTGATTTTGCAAAAAAATTGCACAACTGATGCGGATATTTATGGTTTTGCCGAGCAAATAGTTCAAGCCCTGCAGGTACCTATTGCGCTCGAGAGTGGTCAGGTGATCATTGGCGCCAGTATTGGTGTTGCTCGCTGCCCAGAGCATGGCTCTGTAGCTGATCAATTACTTGAGCATGCAGACATCGCGGTATATCGCGCTAAATGCACTAAAGAAAGTATCGCTATTTATGATGCTCAATGGGGGGAGCAGGCCGCGGATCGTCATCAACTCGCGCAAGCACTGCGTGTCGCCATTGAAACAGAATCTTTAGACTTGGCTATGCAGCCGTTTATTGGTGCTGGAGACGGTCGCATCGCTGGTTTTGAAGCATTAGCGCGTTGGACAAAAACGGATGGGACTCGGGTGAGTCCGGAGTTGTTTATTCCCTTAGCGGAAGAATGTGGTTTGATTTCTGATTTAGGGCGTTGGGTGTTGCGTCGTGCTTGTGAGACCTTATGTGAGGTGTCCGACGATCCGAACTTACGCGTGGCTGTGAATATTTCTGTGGTGCAGTTGTTGTCGCCTGATTTTTTCAGCAACGTCATGGATACGCTACGTGATACCGGAATGTCGCCAGAGCGTTTAGAATTAGAAATGACAGAAAGTGTGTTAGCCGGGGATGTAGATCGTATTCGCGAAACCTTAATGAAGTTACGTGAGCAGGGAATTCGTATTTCAATTGATGACTTCGGTACGGGTTACTCATCCATCAGTTATTTACGCGATTTCCCGCTGGATACGTTAAAAATTGATCGCTCGTTTGTGGTATCTCTTGATCAAGCGGGAGAAGGTATTTTTAGTAGTATTGTGACACTGGCTCAAGGGTTAGATCTGTCAATCATTGTTGAAGGTGTTGAGACTCGTGCTCAGCTAGATTCGGTGCTTCGCTTAGGCGGTGAAGAGATTCAAGGCTATTTCTTTTCTGAACCTGTAGCGCGCGATGAGGTTCAGGATTGGTTGGCAAAGCACGTCAACAGTCCGTTCAATATGAAGCGCCGCTATCTATCCGTTCGCTCGGGTTGAGTGCAGTATGTATTGAGTATGAAAAGGAACGCAGGGCCGCTGTAGCTCCTGCGTTCCTTTCTAAGCTTTTAATCCTCGTAGTTCTCAATTGCCGGACAAGAACAAATCAAGTTACGGTCGCCATAGACATCATCAATGCGGCCAACTGTTGGCCAGAACTTATGTGCACCGAGTTCCTTAACTGGGTAAGCCGCAAGTTCACGCGGGTACGCATGATTCCATTCGCCTGCGACCACTTTCGCTGTGTGTGGTGCATGTTTCAGTGGGTTATCTTCCGCGTCTAATTCACCCCGTTGAATCGCATCAATCTCACCCTTAATAGTGATCATGGCGTCGGCGAAACGATCAATTTCGGCCTTGCTCTCAGACTCGGTTGGCTCAATCATAAAAGTCCCGGCCACAGGGAACGACATGGTCGGCGCATGGAATCCGTAGTCCATTAAGCGTTTAGCGATATCCACTTCAGTGATGCCTGTTTCTGCTTTGATTGGACGCAGGTCGACAATACATTCGTGTGCCACACGGCCGTTTTGACCCGAGTACAAAATTGGGTAATGAGCTGATAAGCGATTGGCCAAATAGTTGGCTTTTAATAAGGCGTTTTGAGTCGCCTGACGCAAGCCTGAACCGCCCATGAGAGTGATGTACATCCAACTGATGGTAAGAATGCTAGCCGAGCCATAAGGTGCAGACGAGACCGCCCCGTTGCCTTTTGCTTCGTTCTCAATCGGGCGAACGGCATGGTTCGCAACGAACGGTGCTAAATGTTTACCCACACCAATAGGCCCCATGCCAGGGCCGCCGCCACCGTGAGGAATCGCGAAGGTTTTGTGCAGATTCATGTGTGACACATCCGCGCCGATAAAGGCCGGCTGAGTGACGCCGACTTGGGCGTTGAGATTGGCACCATCCATATAGACTTGCCCACCGTGCTGGTGGATCAGGTCACAGATTTCTTTCACCCCTTTTTCGTACACGCCGTGTGTGGAAGGGTAGGTCAGCATTAAACACGACAACTGATCTGACAGCTCTTCGGCTTTGGCTTTGAGGTCGGCGAAATCGACATTGCCGTGCTCGTCACACTCAGTGACAACCACCCGCATCGACGCCATTTGTGCGGATGCTGGATTCGTTCCGTGGGCTGAACGTGGGATCAAACAGACATTACGATGCCCTTCGCCACGACTCTCGTGGTATTTCTTGATGGCCAGCAAACCTGCGTATTCACCCTGTGCGCCTGAGTTTGGCTGCATACAGATGGCGTCAAAACCAGTGATGTCACGTAGGTAGCCATCTAACTCTTCAACCATTTGCTCATAGCCTTGAGTTTGATCCTTAGGCGCAAAAGGGTGGATGTTTGAGAACTCAGGCCAAGTGACCGGGATCATCTGAGTGGTGGCGTTTAATTTCATGGTGCAAGAACCCAGCGTAATCATCGAGTGATTCATCGCTAGATCTTTGCTTTCGAGACACTTCATGTAGCGCAGCATCTCGTGTTCAGTGTGGTAGCGGTTAAACGTTGGGTGCGTTAGGAATTCGCTGGTGCGAGCTAACCCTTGTTCGATGCTAGCGCTGCCGTCGTTAACAATGGCCGCATCCAAGGCGTACACATCCAAGTTATGGCCTTCGCCTAAAATTATATTGAACAACTCAAGCACATCAGCAGCAGAGGTTTTTTCATGCAGGCTGACACCTAATGCATTGCCTAAGCCAAGAGCACTGTCGTTGCGCAGGTTAATGCCTGCGGCCGTAGCCCGTGCGATTACGGCGTCACGATCACTGACCGTAAACGTGAGGGTGTCAAACCAAGAGGTATTCGTTAGCGTTATGCCATTGTCTTGTAGACCTTTGGCAAGGATATCCGTTAGGCGGTGAATTCGACCGGCGATAGTTTTAAGGCCTTCGGCACCATGATATACAGCATAAAATGCACTCAGGTTGGCCAGCAGCACCTGAGCGGTACAGATATTCGAGTTCGCTTTCTCACGACGAATATGTTGTTCGCGAGTTTGCAACGCCATGCGTAAAGCTTGATTGCCTTGAGCATCAATAGAGACGCCAATGATACGCCCCGGAATCGATCGTTTGTAGGCATCACGTGTTGCAAAGAAAGCGGCGTGAGGGCCACCGAAGCCCATCGGTACACCAAAGTGCTGAGCATTACCTAACACGATGTCCGCGCCCATTTCCCCCGGCGATTTCAGCATGACCAAAGCCATTAAATCAGTGGCAACGGCGGCTAATGCGCTTTTTTCATGTAAGGCGGTAATGATGTCAGTGAAGTCACAGACGTCGCCATTTTTGCCCGGGTATTGGAATAAAGCACCAAACACATCTGCGTTGGCGGCATCGGCGGCGGGGCCAACTTGCACATCCCAGCCAAAGGCTTCGGCACGTGTTTTTACCACGTCTATGGTTTGCGGTAGGCAGTTTTCATCCACGAAGAAGGTGTTGGATTTGTTTTTACGTACGGTGCGCTTGGCCATCGCCATGGCTTCAGCTGCGGCGGTGCCTTCATCCAACAAAGACGCGTTGGCGAGTTCCATGCCGGTAAAGTCGATCACCATTTGCTGGAAATTTAACAGTGACTCTAAACGTCCTTGAGCAATTTCTGGTTGGTAGGGCGTGTAAGCGGTGTACCAGCCTGGGTTTTCAAGCACATTACGTAAAATGACGGGCGGAATAATGGTGTCGTGATAACCCAAGCCTATATAGCTTTTATGAACTTTATTTTTTTCTGCCATCGACCGTAGGCGATTTAGCGCTTCAAACTCTGGGGTGGCTTCGCCAAAACTTAAAAAAGACTCACGTAAAATATCGGCGGGAACAATCTCGCTGGTAAGTGCTTCGAGTGACTCTGCACCGATTGATGACAATAGAGCCGATTCTTCGTGGTTATCGTAACCTGCACCATTTGAGGCGATATGACGGCTGATAAAGTTGTCGCGTTGTTCCAGTTCAAGTAGAGAAAGCGTGCTCATGAGTTACCCTAGCTAGTACCCCAGGTGGAGTCCTGACATACAAAAATAAAGAGATAAAAAACTAGAACGCAGAGGGCGGGCCTCTGCGTTAATGCTAACGATCGTTCGCTTATTCGCAGGCAGCGGCGTAAGCGTCAGCATCCATTAGGCTATCTAATTGTGCGGCGTCAGACAGTTCCATTTTAAAGAACCATGCTTCACCGTAAGGATCTTCGTTCACGGCTTCGGGGGCATCAACAACAGCGTCGTTAATCGCAATGATTTTACCCGTTAGCGGTGCGTAAATATCAGACGCCGCTTTTACTGATTCAACCACGGCAATGTCTTGATCCGCTGTCACTTCAGTGCCGACTTCTGGCAACTCAATAAATACGACATCGCCCAGTTGTTCTTGGGCGAAGTCTGTAATGCCTACGGTCACGGTGCCGTCTGCTTCAACGCGAATCCACTCGTGGGATGCAACGTACTTGAGTTCAGCAGGAATGTTGCTCATGGTTAACTCTCCAATCAGTATTCAAATGCTTTTAATAGATAAATCGTTCAGTTTGGATATACCAAACTGATTAAAATAGTTTTTTTCCATTGCGAACGAATGGTAATTTAATCACTTTGACGTCTATCAACTTACCGCGCACGTCCACTTGTGCGGTATCGCCGGTGTTGGTTGGAACGCGAGCAATCGCCACTGAGCACTGTAAGGTTGGCGAGAAAGTCCCAGAAGTGACTTCGCCTTCTCCTGCCCCTTCGACAATGACCTTTTGGTGAGAGCGCATGACTCCGCGTGTTTCCATCACCAACCCCACTTGTTTCATGGGGACGCCTGCGGCTTTTTCAGCTTCTAGAGCCGTGCGGCCAATAAATTCACGGTCACTTGGTTCCCATGCGATAGTCCAGCCCATTCCGGCTTGTAGCGGGCTGGTCTCTTCATCCATGTCATTGCCGTAGAGATTCATGCCAGCTTCTAAACGCAAGGTATCACGAGCACCTAGGCCGCAGGGTTGAACTCCGGCTTCAATTAACTGTGTCCAGAAGTCCGCCACCGCGTCTTCAGGGATCATGATTTCTAGGCCATCTTCACCGGTGTAACCCGTGCGGGCATAAAACCAGCCCTGTAGTGGTAAGCCTTGGAATACTTTTAAACCATCAATAAGATCAGCCGCTTCTGGCTTGACCTTCTGCACCATACCTATGGCTTCAGGCCCTTGAACGGCAACCATCGCCATTTCAGGGCGCTCGGTCAGGCTGATGTCGAAGCCCTTCGTGTGGGCCGTCATCCATTCGAGGTCTTTATCGCGGGTTGCGCAATTAACGACGGTGCGGTACCAGCCATCCATACGGTAAACAATCAGGTCGTCAATGACGCCACCGTTGTTATTGAGCATGCCAGAGTAAAGTGCTTTGCCGGTTTCTTTGAGTTTGTCTACGTCGTTGGCGAGCAGCGACTGCAAGAAGGCTTTGGCGTCAGGTCCACGTACATCAACGATGGTCATATGAGAAACATCAAACATACCAGCGGCTTCGCGCACGGCATTATGTTCTTTGATCTGAGATCCGTAATGAATCGGCATGTCCCACCCACCGAAATCGACGATTTTACCGTTAGCTTCGATGTGGCTGGCGTGTAAAGCGGTTTGCTTTCCCATAATGACCCTGCTGCTGTCCTGGCTCCTATGACTACGACTAGGCAGTTCAAATTTGATATAGGAGCGTCAGGTGAAAAAAAGGGGGCAATTATAGCGCTTTCCGCACCGGGGTTCACACAAAATTCGACACCACCATCCTTGGTGGTTTAGAGGGGCTTACTCGACAGGAGCAATTCGACCTTGTTTGGCGTGGGTGGGCGAAAATCCACTCCATTTTTTGAAGGCTTTTGAGAAGTTTGCAACGCTTGAGTAACCTAAACGCTCTGCCACTTGGCTCACGTTATACATACGGCGACTTAGCCAAAAACTGGCTTGAACTAAGCGTAAGTCCGCAAGAAGTTGTTGGTAATGCGTGCCTGCTTCTTGCAAGCGACGCTTACAAGTGCGCTCAGAGAGGCTTAGGCGTTCAGCGAGCTCAATTAAACTCGGTGGATTACTTAAGTTGCTGCGCATGATGTTCGACGCTTTTTGTGCAATTAAATGCGATGGGCGTAGAACGCCTGCGGCATGAAAGTTGGTTGGTCGAATCAGCAGCGACTGAGTAAGGTACTCAGACGGTATACGAATCGCTAAATACGGAGCATTAAACGTCAGTTTAATAGGGGCGTATTTATCGTATTCGCCTTGGTAAGACGGCTCGCTGTAAGGCAAAAAGACCGACAACTGATCTGTTAAGCCCTGCATAAGATTATTGCCAGAAGCAAAACCATAAGCGAGCAGTAGTTCTGATAATCCTTGAGTGGGGACTCGTGTCGGGTCTTTCTTCCAAAAAAATTCGCAATGACTGACTTGGCCGTCATCAAGAATGTGAAGGTCGAAAGGGCGTTCAGTCGTGCTTACCTGAAGGCACATTGACTGAAAAAGCTCAAGCAAATTGTTCGCTTCTGAACGATTTTGCAGCGCCATGATTTGACCATACTCCAAATAAAGCTCTGGGAGTTTGCCATGAAGCTCACTGTCACTCAGGGTCTTGAGTACCTGAATTAAAGCGGGCGTTGTGCTGAGTGGGCCATCTTTTGTGGCACTCAGCTTCGGGGCTGATTTTCGCAATTCCTTCTGAGGCATCAACCTGCGCAGGGTTTGTAAGTTTTCTGCGTGCGGTTTTAACGAATACATCTGGAGTAAATCTATTTAGTTATTGTGGTGAGTAATGCCAGAGTGCGCGCCTATGGGTCGTCAGTACAATGTCAATTTGCGCAGCATATTTTCTTTTTTTGGCGAAAAAAGACCTATGGGTGGCGGAATACAACGTGGTTGTTGCCTTGTCGATATTTCTATCAATAGTAGTTTCAAATCATTCTCACTAGTCATAATGCGCCTATGTTCTGCCTAGGCGCACCGAGTGGTTTTATGCTTGAAGTTTTATCGGTCTAACTTTGCCGATCTTTACGCTCTGTCCACTTTTAGTTGAAGGCCGCTTAGCTTGTCGCTGCGACCAGTGGTGGCCTGAAAAGACTTATTATTTTCCAGCCGGCTTCCGGCTCAAAAGATTTTCCAATTAAGCAGGTAATCACCTTGCCATCTGGTGTGACTGCGAATAAAGGGATAGCTTCTTTGCCATTTTGGTTGCTGAAGTCGTTGTATGTGAATTCGCTGGTCAAGCCCGTAGAGTGCAATTCAGCCCCTTGGGATAACAGGCTTGAAAATTTGCTGTAGGTCAGGTGATCAGCAAAGAGATATTGTCCGCGATGTTCTTCTCCATCGATATGCTTGTCAGTTAGGCGTGCATCAATGGAGGTGCGCATGGCGAAGACGTTGTGTTGACCAAACTCATTGCCGTAGCGCATTCCTGCAACGGTATTAATACTACGCTCGGGAGAGATGCCCAATAGCTTACCAATGCCGGTAAGATCTAGGCGCTGCTCTGCATACTCAGATACTGGGTTGCCATAAAATGTTTTGAGTCCGTCCATGCGAGCCGCTCGGATATTGTCCCAGTTGGAATCCGTTAGCAGAACTTGTACGCCATTTTTTGTTAGCTCTTTGCCTATCGCACGCGAAACACTGTTTGCACCAACAATAAGGAAGCCGTTGGGTGGAGGCTCAGCAACGCCAAGCCATCGAGCCAGTGGGCGAGACGTCGCACTCTGTAACACGACAGTTCCTAAAATCACGCTAAAGGTCAGTGGGACTAAAATTTGCGCATCGGTTGCGCCAGATTGCTCTAGCTTGATGGCGAAGAGCGCTGACACGGCAGCGGCAACAATGCCGCGTGGTGAGATCCAAGACAGAAGGGTTTTTTCTTGCCAGGTCAGTGTGCTGCCAATGGCGGACAACCAGACGGATAAGGGGCGCGCAATAAATTGCATAACACCTAGCAGAATCAGTGGTAACCAACCCAAGGCAATCAGTTCATCCAAGGTTAAGCGGGCGGCAAGAATGATAAATAGCCCTGAGATTAATAACACCGTGAGGTGTTCTTTAAAGTTAAGAATCTCACCAATGCGAATATCTTTTTGATTGGCTAGCCACATGCCCATTAGGGTGACGGCCAATAAACCAGATTCATGGGCCAGCATGTTGGCAACACTGAATGAGATAAATACCAATGTTAGCGTTGCCATATTTTCTAAATATTCTGGTACCCAGTGGCGTTTCAAAATGAAGCCTAATAGCCAGCCTGCGGCCAAACCAAAGAAAGTGCCTGATGCGATGATTTCAATAAAGGCTAAGAATCCGCTCATGACGCCTTCACTTTGACCTTGGGCGACGATGAATTCGTACACCACAACCACCAATAGCGCACCCAGTGGGTCGATTAATATGCCTTCCCAGCGCAATATGTTGCCAATGTCGGCGTTGGGTCTAACGGTTCGTAGCATAGGTACGATCACCGTAGGGCCGGTGACCACGGTCACGGCACCAAAGAGAATGCTTAGCTCCCAACTGAGATCGAACAGAAAATGCACCGTGGCAGCAATGACGACCCAAGTGACGGCTGCACCAACAGTAATTAGGCGCTGTACCACCTTTCGTTGGGTGCGAATTTCTTTTAGATCGAGGGTTAAGCTGCCCTCGAATAGGATGATGGCGACGGATAGTGAGATAAGAGGAAAGAGTAAATCACCAAACAGCTTATTAGGATCAAATACGCCCATGACTGGGCCGATAATTAAACCAGAGGCCAATAGGAACAAGATCGCAGGGAGTTTGACTCGCCAAGCTAACCATTGGCTGGTAAATGCAATAAGGCCAATAAAGGCAAAAGCGAGAATTCCGGTATCTAACACGTCGTGTCTTCCTCAATATGATTGCAAGCATTGTAGCCATGCGCGGGATGCACGAGAAGTTATCATGCTAAATTAATCCGATAATGACGCTTAGGCATACCATAGGGCAGCTCCAAACGACAATTTAACCGATGATATTACTTGGTAAGCACTAAGGTTGGGCGGAAATAATACGGTTGGGCTAATTCAGGCGGTACGGCAGGCACAGGGCTGACGCTAAGCATTGCGCGAATCGCCCAGTCATCGGTTGCCGAATTGCCGCTGTGATCAATAATGGTGACGCTGGTGATGATAGCACTGTACTCGATCTTCACTTGTAGCCTCAGCTGGCCAGAAATGCCTTCTGGATGGCTGGGCAGTTTCTTATTTAAATGGTCTATTAGGGTCTCGTAATAGGCCTGTTCGATTGGATTACTAAACACCTCTTGCCCGCCCTGGTGCTGTGCCCTTTGGCTGGATGCTTGGCGTACATCTGCGGCTGGCATCGGCATACTGCTGTGTTTAGGTATGACTTTTTCGACCGTTTTTTTCGGCGTCTCTGCCAATTTTTCTTGTTTGACGGCGCTAGGTTGCTGGGGGCTTTTGGGCTGCTTAGGCGTTAGCGTCGTCTTAGTGGGTGGTGGTGCTGTGGTCGGTCGCGCTTTGGGTGGGTCCGGCGAGATATTTGCTTTTTTGGCGGTGGCCGCTTGGTTGATTTTTTCGTTGGTGTCTAATTCACCGCGCTGATCAGTATCATCGGTTTGTGAGAATGTATCTGATGTCAGTGTTGCGGTAAGTATTAAAGGTTTAGGCGGGGTGTTGTTAAAATCAAAGTCTGGAATCAATACCAAATGCAGCAGGATAGACAATAAAACAGCAAAGACGATGCGCCAGCGAAATAAGCGCTTAGGCTTGTGTGCGGCATTTTGAATTCGATCGTTTTGAATTCCATTATTAATGACGCTCTCTTTTATCTGATCATCGTTCAATAGAGCGCCAACCTATTTAAGTACTTTGGCCTCGAAGCCAGCTTCGGAAAGAATGTAGGCGGCAGCTTCAGCACGCCCACCGCCAAACACGACGTAGATAAAGTCTTGTTCTAACTCTCTAAGGCGTTGGCGTAATTCTCCAAGAGGTAGGTTACGAGCGCGAAGAATTGGGGTGGAGTTCGCTTCTTGAGGTTGGCGCACATCGAGCACAATGACGCCAGTATCGGCCTCGTCAATTAAGGTATCTAGCTCTGTTTCTTTGATGTAGTTAATAACAGGGCTGCGTAGCAAGGTGTCGAAATTCTCTTTTGATAACCTCATTAAGCTGCCGCTGGCCGTCATGGTAATAGTCGCGTTGCGGGGAAGCTCGCTGATGAGCGCATCTTCGCCAAAGAGGTCGCCGTGAGTAATTGCTGCTAGGGTTTCTTTGTTGTCACTTTCCCCTCGAGTAATCAGTGCGTGACCTTCTTTAATGACGTAGCAGTGCTCACCAACTTCACCTTCCCGCACGATAACGTCGCCAAAATTGGCGGGTAGCTCTTCGAAGCGAGTGAGCAGCTTTTGAATGTTTGCCGGTGGGATACGTGCAAACAGTTCAGAGGTGATTAAGCGTTCTAGCCAGTCACTGTCTTCATCGTTTGCTTGATTGAAGGACTGGCATGCATCCGCCCATGTTGACAGTAGCTCAATGTAACTGCGTTTGACGGATACCAGCTGACATGGCGTTTTGCTGATCGCGCTCATGCTATGAATATGGTGCGTGTTATCAATCGCCATGAAGTTATCGTCGTCGCTGGCTTCAATAGAAGATACGTTGAAGTTGTCGTCAGCGAGATCCAGTGTCCCTTTTAATAAAAAGTGACACTCATCATCACTCACGCCGCGCTTGAATAAAATTTTGCGCGCGCCTATTTGATAGGTACGAAAATGGGGTGTAAGTTCGTTGATGATGTCTTCAGGCCATTCGTCGAATGGGATGAAGCGCTGCAGTTTTTGACTGAGCGAGTTGTCCATGAGATTTCAGGTACTTTTCTATCGAGTTACATAACTATAGCAAGAGCCTTGCATATCGTCACTGGGGCCAATGAAGCCGCTCGGCGACTTTGGCCATTTGTTCCGGCCTGAAAGGATCAATCCCGGGCAGGTGGGGCACGGTGCCTAAGTGTTCGACATTACGAGCGGCAAACCATTGAGTAAGGTAGCGGAGGTTTTCTTGTTGGGCATCCATGTCTGGGTCAATGCAATTGGCGACCCAGCCCGCAATTGTTAAGCCTGAGGCTTTGATTGTGTTAGCGGTAAGGCAGGCATGATTGATGCTGCCTAATCGTAACCCGACCACGAGTATCACTGGGCGATCCAGTTGTACGGCGAAATCGGCTAAGGTTTCTGTGTCATTTAACGGCACTAACCAGCCACCTGCGCCTTCGGTTAGTTGATAATCGGCTTTTTGCGTTAGGCCGGGTTGGCAGGCTTTTAGCAGGCTCTGGCAGTTGAGTTCGACACCAGCCTGCATCGCCGCAATGTGTGGCGCGATAGCGGGTCTGAGTGTGATTGGGTTGTGAATCGCGTATTCAATGGCGCCGCTTGAGTATTGTTGGTGCAAGAGAGCATCTGAGTTACGCAAGCCTTCCGCAGTGTCTTCCGAGCCGGAAGCGATGGGTTTTAAGCCAAAACAGGTGTGTCCATCTAATGCGGCTCGATGAAGTAGAGCGGCACTGATGAGAGTTTTGCCAGCATCGGTATCGGTGCCGGTAAGGAAAAAACGCTTCATGGAAGATCCACTTTTACGGGTTAAATAATATTACGTCGCGACGGCCGTGATCCAAAGAACTTCGTAACTAAGCGGGAAGCGTCCTTCCGAATCAATTGGGTAGTGTGCAGCCAGTTGGCGTAAAGCATCCCGCCCACCTAAGCCTGTGCGTCGACCTTGATTGACATTGGTCGCGCCAATGTTTTTTAAGCCGCGCAGCAGTGCTTGAATACTTTCGTAGTATTCGGTGAGGCATTCTTGCTGCAGTACAATATTGGCGAAACCGCTGTTTTCGAGCGCCTTAATGATTGTCTCTTGGGCGGTAAATTCATTGACGTGTGGATGGTTGTCGATGGCTTGCCACGCTTGTTTTAGCTCGTGTTGCGTGCCCGGTAATAGGGTAGCGATGGCCAATACGCCTCCGGGTTTAAGCGTACGTTGCCACTCTTGTAATGTGCGCTGTGGGTTTTCGCTCCATTGCAGCATCAAGCTTGAGAATAGGCCGTTGACACTGTTGTTATCAATGGGCAACGCATCGGCGTCGGCTAAAAGCAGTTGTGTGTTTTGGTCCTGATGTTGGGAGGCGGCTTTTAGCATCCCTTCGGCCATATCAATACCGATCAGTTGCTTGGCCCCACGGTGCTTTAAATGCGGTAGTGCGGTGCCTGTGCCGCAGCCAATATCACACCAATGGCCATCTATTGCTGCCAGTGATGGCATCCCCAGTAGCTGAGTAACGGCGCGGTGCTGAACGCCTGCAGCACTGTCATAGCTGGCAGCGGCGCGGCTGAATTGTCGAGCAACTTGTTGTTTATCACGCGTTGTCATGAACACCTCGCGTTGATATTAGACTCATTAGTTCATCCGCTATTTGCTGCTGGTTACTTTCGCAGGCAAAAAACGCATGGCTTTTGGCTGTAAAAGTAATGAGTGGCTCTTGGTGTGACGAGTCTGGGCTGCACATTAATGGAACTGGATGTAAGCCATCATTGCTACCGACCCAATGGGCTTGATGTTCAACCGCTAACGTTTGATTACTGAGGTCATATTCCGCGAGCCAGGCCAGCGTCTGAGCCAGCTCTTTTGTCGAGCTTTCTGAATCTGAGATGTTGTACTGATGGGCACTTAATGTTCGGATAAGTGCCTTTGGGTTGTCCGCGTGTTGGGCACACAAACCAAGAAATCGTTTGAGTGTTTTTTCAGGCTGTGTTGCCAAAGATTGAGAAAATGCTGCAAAGACGTCAGCGGGCATTCCACCCAGTTGCTCGCTGTTAGGGCGAGCAATAAAGTACGCGCTGGTGGCGAGTGTGGTGATGGAGGTGGGCTTTTTTAGTGCCGCAATCTTCATCCCGAGAGCACCCCCTAAAGACCAGCCGATAATATGCGCGTTTTCCGGTAAGGTATTCGCTAGTGCATCCCCCGCTTCTGACATGCTTAGTTCGCTTGTACGGTAATCTGCGATCCAATGGTTGCCAGGAATTCGAGTATATAGATCACTAAATACGGTGCCAGAGAAGCTCCAGCCAGGAATCCAACACCAGTTGGCGTCGTGAATGTCTTTGTTTCCTTTTGATACTTGAATCCAGCCTAGCTTATTGCTCATGTGGCATGACCTCCCAAATATCAGCGAGGGCGTGAATTAAGCGGTCTATCTGCTCTTCACTGTGAGCGGCGCTGAGGGTAATACGTAAGCGAGCTTCGTTTTGTGGCACCGTCGGGGGGCGAATGGCTGACACCCAAATACCTTGCTTGTGCAGTGCTGCACTCTGTGCCATCGCTTTTGCTGCACTGCCAATCATTAGCGGCTGAATGGGGCTGTTTGAATCCATAAGAGGGAGGCCAAGAGCTAGCGCCTTGGTTCTAAATTGTTGAATACGTTGTTGTAACGTTTCACGTAACTGATCATTTTGTAGTCGTTCAAGATTCCCCAACATGCCTTCCGCTAATGCGGGTGGCAACGCCGTGGTGTAAATGTACGAACGGGCAAATTGCACCATGTAATCAATCATTTCTTCAGAGCCGGCGACAAAGGCACCGTAACCGCCGAGTGCTTTACCGAGCGTGCCAACGTACACAGGAAGCTGCTCAGGAGTTAGGTCAAAATGCGCTCTTGCACCAGCGCCACCTGTGCCTAATACCCCAAAGCCATGTGCGTCGTCCGCCATCAATAACGCGCCATGTTTCTGGCATAGTTCAGCCATTGTGGGAATATCAGCCAGATCGCCATCCATGCTAAATATGGTGTCGGTAACGACGAGGGTTTCGCCTGCGTTTGTATTCCCTTTTAACAACGACTCAAGATGCGCATTATCAGCATGGCGGTAGCGCTTTAACTGCGCACGGCTTAACACTGCGCCATCTAACAAAGAGGCGTGGTTGAGCTTGTCTTGCAAAACCAAGTCGCCGCGGCGGGCTAACGCGCTGATCGCACCAAGGTTGGCCATGTAACCCGTAGAAAAGAGAATGGCGCGTGGATAGCCGGTGAGTTTTGCGAGTGCATCTTCAAGGGCATGATGCGCGTTACTGTGCCCACACACTAAATGCGATGAGCCACTGCCTAGCTGCCAGCGTTGAGCGGCAGCGGCCAAGTCGTCACCACCTTGTGCCGCCAAGCCTAGGTAATCATTACTGCAAAAGTTGAGTCTGTGCTCCCCATTGCAGGTGACCTCAGTGCCTTGAACGCTGCTTAATTGCGCACGTTGGCGCCAGAGATCTTGATCTCGGCGCTGCTGCAAAGCAGTGTGTAGGCGTTGCTCCCAACTCATTTACGGACTCGACACTTAAAAGAGCCTTCATCATAATGCTGAACGGTTCGTGGTCAACCATGTGTACGGTTTTTGGTTTACTACTGGTTCTAATCAATTTATCTGCGAGGTTCTTACCCGTGACATCTCCGTTTATGCAACCTGATTTAGCGTTCGATAAAGAACATATCTGGCACCCGTATAGCTCGATGACGGAGCCTGCCAATGTGTGGCCGGTGGTCAGTGCAGAAGGGGTTCGCCTAAAGCTAGAAGATGGTCGTGAATTGATTGATGGTATGTCGAGCTGGTGGTGCGCGGTTCACGGGTATAACCATCCGGTATTGAATCAAGCGGTACGTGATCAAGTCGAGCAGATGAGCCATGTTATGTTTGGTGGTTTAACCCATGGTCCTGCGATTGAACTTGGTAAGCGTCTTGTTGATATGACGCCAGCTGGGTTGGAAAAGGTATTTATTGCTGATTCAGGCTCTGTGTCAGTGGAGGTCGCGATTAAAATGGCGATTCAATACCAACACGCCAAAGGCGAAACTGGCAGAACGAAATTATTAGCACTTGAGCGTGGTTATCATGGCGACACGTTAGGGGCGATGTCATTGTGTGATCCTAATCGAGGTATGCATCACCTTTTTAGTGGCATTTTACCAACACAAATGTTCGCGCCAGCTCCCAGAACGCTGTTCAACGAAGCATGGCAGGCTGAAGATATCGAGCCTTTGGCCAATATGATCAAAGAACATCACCAGAGCTTGGCGGCATTAATACTGGAGCCGGTAGTGCAGGGCGCTGGTGGCATGCGTTTTTATCATCCGCAGTATTTGAAAGAAGCGCGGGCCTTGTGTGATCGTTATGGTTTGTTGTTGATTGCGGATGAAATTGCCACAGGGTTTGGTCGCACCGGAAAATTATTTGCCTGCGAATACGCCGACATTAGCCCAGACATTATGTGCGTCGGCAAAGCCATTACCGGCGGTTATATGTCATTGGCTGCGACGCTAGCGACCAAACACGTGGCCGACACAATCAGCCAAGGCGAAGCCGGGTGCTTTATGCATGGCCCAACGTTTATGGGTAACCCTTTAGCGTGTCGAGTTGCCTGTGCTAGCCTTGATTTATTGATGGAAAACGACTGGAAATCTCAAGTTGAGCGATTGGAAAAAGGCCTCAATAAAGGCTTGGCCCCGGCGCGTGATATTGCCGGTGTGAAAGACGTCCGCGTGTTGGGTGCTATCGGTGTGATTGAGTTAGATCAGCCGGTAGATATGAAAGCTCTGCAACCTGCGTGTGTTGAAAAAGGCATTTGGGTTCGCCCGTTTGCGCAGAACTTCTACGTTATGCCGCCTTTTGTGATGAGCGATACGGATTTGGCGACGTTAACTTCGAAGATGCTTGAAGCGTTAAACGAGACACTTTGACTGAGCGAGATACGGTGAGGGTGATGGCATAGTCATTTGCCGATTAGGTTGTTTTTGGTTCAACCGGTTCGGCAGATGATTGCGCAGACTCAGGTGTCTTAGTCTCTGCATGGGGTGTCGGTTCGTGTGAATGGGGTCGCCGTGCCTGACTTTGTGAGATCCCCGCAGTAACAGCAAAACGCATGGCGTCCTCAACTGACCAATCAACATGAGTTAGACGCTCTTCTGGCAAAAATAACGTGTAGCCACCCACCATGTAGCTCATCGGCATATAAACGGCGACCAGGTCGTCGTGATTGCCTTCCAGGGCTTTTACAGGCTCAGGTATATTCTTTGAGGTAACAAAACCGACAAGTTGACCCACGTTTGGCATGTCCACCAAAACTACTTGCTGCGCTTGAGGTTTGTCACCGTCAAACATCGCAGCAAAATCTTTAACTGCCCCGTACAGCGTTTTAACCACTGGCATACGAAGGAAGGTATCTTCGACATACTCATAGACCCAGCTGATTGGGTTGAGTTGAAATGCAAGGCCCACCACCAAAAGTAACAGCAGCATGACGACAACGCCCATGCCTGGAAATAGCAGTAAATCAGCATGTAATAGCTGCAGTACTTGCACGCCTAGATCATTGAGAGATGACAAAACCGACCACACAAGCCAGACCGTGACCAGTAGAGGCAGCAGCACCATTGAGCCTTTAATGAATGGTCGTAACAGCAGTTGTTTCATAGTTTGGTCATGTCCAACGGAGATGTGAAAAGTATCAAGGGTACGATTCTAAGCCGGTTAGATTGTTCCTGTCTTGTGCTTGTCTGATTTATCTTGAGCTTAATCAGCCTGATTGAACAATGAAGGGGTGATTGGGGGAGAATTTTTAGAAAAGTGGGAGGAAGTGCAGATTCCTAGGTTCGACAACTTGCGACATATTGAGCCGTATAACACTTTTAGTTTGTTAGTGGTCACTTCCATATGAAAAAAACGTCTAAAACAGCTTTTTTTGCCCATCTCTTAATAAGTTACATTAACTATCGCTCGCAGGTTGAATTGATCCTTTAGGTTTTACTCCCCACTTATTCCCACTGTTTCTCCCACCTTAGCTAAGTCCTTGTGTTTATTAGCAAAAACCCTCCTTTCTTCCCCTAGTAAGTACTTGCAAATGGGTAGGTCCATTCCTATAGTGTCTAATTGTGGATAAAAGTGGGAGATTGTGGGTCTTAGTGCAGATTGAAGCGCAAAAAAAGATCCCCTCACATAACTAGGGACGAACGAATGTTTCGTGGACTCAATACAATCAATATGGACGCCAAAGGGCGCCTAGCGATTCCGGCTAAGTACCGGGAGCGTTTGGCGGAGCTTTGTGACGGCCATTTGGTGGTGACTATTGATACCGAAGAGCGTTCGTTGTTGGTTTATCCGATGAATGAATGGGAAGTGATTGAGAAACAAATCGCTGCCCTGCCTTCTTTTGATAAGCGCGCACGTCGTATCCAGCGTTTGCTTATCGGTCACGCCTCAGATGTTGAGATTGATGGCAGTGGTCGAATCTTGTTGCCGGCGGCTTTGCGCGAATACGCCGGATTAGAGAAAGAAACCGTACTGATTGGCCAAGGCAAAAAACTAGAGCTTTGGAGTAAAGATGCTTGGGAAGGCACCCGTGAAGAATATCTAGATGAAGCGAATGACGAGAGTCAGCTTTCAGAACAAATTATGAGTATCTCATTGTGACTATGATCGACCCAGCCCATACCACGGTGCTTCTTCATGAAACAGTTGAAGGCTGTGTGACTGACCCCGACGGCATATATGTCGATGGCACCTTCGGTCGGGGAGGTCACAGTCGCTTACTGCTACAGCAGTTATCCGAGAAAGGCAGGCTGATCGGATTTGATAAAGATCCATTAGCCATCGCAAGCGGTAAAGAACTGGAGTCTGAGGACTCCCGTTTTCGTATTGTGCAGTCGAGTTTTGCGGATATGCCTCAGGAGCTAAAAGCACTGGGCATTGATCACGTGACGGGCATTTTATTAGATCTCGGTGTGTCCTCGCCGCAGTTAGATGATGCTGAGCGTGGTTTTAGTTTTATGAAGGACGGCCCGCTAGACATGCGCATGAACCCAGATGAGGGATTAAGCGCCGCGGAATGGGTGGCGCAAACCCCGGAAGCCGAAATTGCCCGCGTATTTTATGAATACGGCGAAGAGCGTTTTGGTCGACGTATGGCAAAAGCCCTAGTGCGTGAACGCCAAGAGCGTGAAATTACGCGCACCAGTGAGCTGGCTGAAATTATTAAAGTGGCAAATCCGGCGTGGGAAAAGCACAAACATCCAGCGACACGTGCTTTTCAGGCAATTCGCATTGCCGTGAATAACGAGCTGGGTGATTTGGAAAAAGTTCTTGCTGAAAGTGTTGATCTACTTGCACCCAAAGGTCGCTTAGCCGTGATCAGTTTTCACTCTTTGGAAGATCGCATGGTGAAACGTTTTATTCGCGCGCAAGAGAAAGGTCTCGACCTTCCTCCCGGGTTTCCGGTGACAGAAGATCAGTTGGGTCGCACGATGAAAAAAATCGGCAAGGCAATTATGCCAACAAAAGAAGAAATTCGCTGCAATACACGCTCACGTAGCGCCGTACTTCGATTGGCTGAGCGCTTAGCGTGACAGTAACGCACGGCTTTTTATGGATGCTTGTCATTATCTCTGCGGTAGCGCAGGTGCAAGTGGTGAGCTGGCATAGAAATTTGTTGCAGGAATGGCAAGGGACAGATCGCACTAGACATGAGTTGTTGCAAGAGAATACGCGTCTTGTTTTAGAAAAAAGCACATTAACTGCCCATGGGCGAATCGACTCGCTTGCGCGTAAAAAATTAGACATGAAAGAACCCGAACACACACAGGTATTTCGATAATGAGCAACACCGAAGAGACAAAAGTAGAAGGAGTTGAACGCTGGCGCTTTGCGCTAGTGCTGGCTGTCTTCGCACTTTTGTTATTGGTGGTTGCAGGGCGAATGGTGATGTTGCACACGATAGAGCAACCATTTCTATTTGAACAAGGTGAGAAACGTACGGTTCGTAGCGAAGTTCAGATGGCCTCTCGTGGGAATATTACCGATCGTTTTGGTTCTCCGTTAGCGGTCAGTACGCCGGTGGTTACCTTGTGGGTTAACCCTCAGCAGGTCGATCCGAGAAAATTAACCAGTGTTGCAAAAATGCTCGGAATTAATTCACGAGAACTGATTCGTAAAGTTGATCGTGTTGCTCGTCAAGGTCGTTCGTTTTATTACATTAAACGCCAAGTTCAGCCTGAAATAGCGGAACAAATATTAAGCCAGAAAATAGCAGGCCTTTATGGTGACGATGATTTTCGTCGTTACTATCCGGCGGCTGAAATCACAGCGCATACAGTAGGCTTGGTTAATATTGATGGCAAAGGCCAGGAAGGATTAGAGCTTGCATTTGAAGATCATTTGAAAGGATCAAATGGTAGTCGTCAGGTGGTGAAGGATCTTTTTGGTAATGTGATTAAACAGCTGGGTGTCGACTCCGTAGCCAAGCCGGGTAATGATCTAGCATTAACTATTGATTTACGTTTGCAGTATTTAGCTTACCGAGAATTAAAAGCCATTGTTCAATCTCATCATGCCGCGGCAGGCAGTGCTGTGATGTTGGATGCAAAGACTGGTGAGATTTTGGCGTTGGTAAGTCAGCCTTCATACAACCCAAATAATCGTGCAACCTTAAAACCACAGCATATGCGTAATCGTGCGATTGCAGATTTGATTGAACCAGGTTCAACCATGAAACCATTTACGGTTGCGGCGGCGTTGGAATCTGGAAAATATTCAGCCAATACACCGGTTAATACGTCGCCGGGTTATGTGCGAATTAAGAATAAAACAATACGAGATCACCGCGATTATGGTGTGCTGGATTTAACCGGGATTATTACCAAATCAAGCAACGTGGGTGTGTCCTACTTAGCCCGTGACCTCGGCGCTGAATCTATATGGCAATTTTTTAGTCACGCAGGAATGGGGAATCCGGGCACGTTAGGCTTTCCGGGAGAGGCTGTCAGTAGTATCCCTTATCCTGAGCAACTCGATGACCTACGTCTATCGACCGTATCCTATGGGTACGGTCTTTCTGTTTCTCCGTTGCAATTGGCAGAAACTTACACCAGCTTTTTTGATGGTTGTCGTCAGCACGTTTCATTATTGCTTGAGCAAGTAGGATCGCAGGAATGTGAACCTGTGATGTCTAAGCGCACGGCTCGCCAAATGCTTAACATGCTAGAGACCGTTGTATCGTTAAAAGGTACGGGAAAGCGTGCCGCTGTAGATGGTTATCGTGTTGGTGGTAAAACAGGTACGGCGCATAAAATTGGGCGTGGTGGTTACGAAGATTCCGAATATACCGCAGTGTTTGCTGGTCTTGCACCATTGACCGATCCAGATTTAGTACTGGTTGTTGTGGTTGATGATCCAAAAGGTCAAGAGTATTACGGTGGCGAAGTGGCGGCTCCAGTATTTTCTCGAATTATGGATCAAGCACTGAGACTGCGTCAGGTTGTGCCGGATAAGCCGGGCAAAGATCAGATGTTGCAAGTCGCGGGGGGGATTCGATGAAGCTCTCCCATATCGTTGCGCCTGATACTTATATTCCACCGGAGTGGGATCGCGATATTCTTAATATCCATGCGGATAGTCGAGATATTTCCCCAGGTGATTTGTTTATTGCGCGTGCTGGCCTAGATGATCATGGCGAAAAGTACATTGAATGTGCCGTTGAAAATGGTGCGGTAGCAGTTATTGAAATTGTCACTGAAGGTGCGTTTAGTTTTCGTTGCACCGACAAAGGTGTGCCTGTTTTTTCAGTGCCGCAAGACGAAGGTCAGCAACTGAAGTGGCTGAAAACACGTTACCTTGGTGTGCCAAAAATAAAGCTCATAGGCGTTACCGGTACTAATGGTAAGTCATCAGTGACGCAATACGTTGCGCAGTTATTGAGTGAACTTAATGAATCATGCGGAATTTTAGGTACTTTGGGTAATGGTGTTTGGCCAGCGCTAGAGGCGACTCGCAATACAACCCCTGATATTTGCTTGACCTACCAATATTTAAATGAGATGCAACAAAGAGCTACCGGTTTTGCGGCTATTGAAGTGTCATCCCATGGATTGCATCAAAATCGCGTTTCTGGTTTGGATTTTGATGTCGCTGTGTTGACGAATGTTAGTCAAGATCATCTTGATTATCATGGCACTATGGACGAGTACTTTGCCGCTAAAGCCAAGTTATTTTTGAATGGTTGCTGTCGTGTTGCTGTTGTAAATATCGATGATGAATACGGTGTGAAACTCTGGAATAACGATCAACTTCCTACCGGGTCAGTCAGTGTTGGTAGTGACCAAACGCCTGCCAATGTGCGTTATTCCAATATCAGTATGTCTTCAAAAGGTATGGTTGCTGATTTAACGTCCCCTTGGGGTGTAGCTACTTTAAACCTGTCTTTATTAGGTGCATTTAATATCGCAAATGTTGCGGCAGCGATAGCGGCCTTGGCATTACAAGGCTTAGATTTCAGCGCATTGGTCAAAGCGGCAAGTAAGCTGCAGCCTGTCGATGGTCGGATGGCTTTGTATGTAAATAACGAGCTTCCCAAAACCGTTGTCGACTTTGCTCATACACCGGACGCTTTAGAAAATGTTCTGCTAGCCATTAAGCCGCTGGCGCAAACAATATCGTTAGTGTTTGGCTGCGGAGGTGATCGTGATCGCAGTAAACGTCCGTTAATGGCTGTCGCAGCAATGATGGCAGACAGCGTTTGGGTTACGGACGATAATCCACGTTCGGAATCACCAGAGCAGATATTTGCTGATATTGCCCAGCATGAAAATACGAAAAACTTTATTTTTCAACACGACAGAGCAGCGGCAATAGCTGAAGCCATCGCTGCAACGCCAAAAGACGGCATTGTTATTATTGCCGGAAAAGGCCATGAAACTTATCAAGAAATTAACGGTGAGCGTATTGAATACAGTGATGAAACTGTATTGCTAAACGCTGGATATCAAAAAGCCGGATTAATAAAAGCCGGAGACCATCATGTTGCGTAATCTTTCTCTGCACGAATTAATCGAAGTGACACAGGGAAAATTCCTTACTCAAGATGTCAGAGCTGAATGTTCGCATATATCTACGGATACTCGTACGTTGAGCGAGGGCAGTTTATATATACCTTTGGTCGGTGAGCGCTTTGATGGGCATGCCTTTGCGCCTGATGCCGAAAAAGCAGGATCAGTGGCCATGCTTGCAGAGCGCCAAGTGTCTGCATCAATTCCTGTAATTTGTGTTGATAGTACATTAAAAGCTTTAGCCGATATTGCGGCTTGGCATCGTGATTTATTCACGGGCCCTGTGGTCGCTGTAACTGGCAGCGCTGGAAAAACCACAGTTAAACAGTTAATGGGCAGTGTGCTTTCTCAGAAGTTTAATACCTTAATTACCAAAGGTAATTTGAATAATCATATTGGTGCTCCACTGACATTACTGAGCCTTGAGCCAGAGCATGAAGCGGCAATGATTGAATTAGGTGCAAGCGGTGTGGGTGAAATTACATACACCGCAAAATTAGTAAAACCCGAGGTGGGAATTATTACTAATGTTGTGCCGGTACATTTAGAAGGATTTGGTTCAGTTGACAATATTGCGTCAACGAAGGGCGAGCTTATTGATGCCATTGTGAATGGTGGTACAGCCATCCTGAATGCTGATGATAAATACTTCTCGCAGTGGGTGAAGCGCGCTGCGCATTTGAACGTTATAAGTTTTGGAATGACAGATAGCGCAGATGTTCGAGCTGAAAACATCAATGCCACGATTAATGGCTGCACCTTTGATTTGTTGGTTGATGGTCAGCGTATGCATCTCTCTATTCCACTGCCGGGAAAGCACAACGTGTGCAATGTATTAGCTGTGGTTGCGGCGGCAAAAGCGATCGGTTTAACCATTGAAGAAACACTCGCCGGGTTGAATGCCATTGAACCTGTTGCAGGTCGCATGCAGGCGATTGAGGGCGAGAAGGGCCAATATTTAATTAATGATTCTTATAATGCAAATCCAGAATCTTTTCGAGCCGCGATCGATGTACTGGCGCTGGCTGATCGCACTTGGGTCGTCATGGGAGATATGGGAGAGTTGGGTGACGAAGCCGTCGAGTTGCATTCAAGTACTGGTAAATACGCACGCGAAAAAAACATCAATCATTTTGTAGCCACCGGCCCGTTAAGTCGAGCGGCATGTATCGCTTATGGCGATGATGCTCATTGGTTTCGTACACAAGATGAACTTATCGAATTTTTAACATATGAGACTGGCAGTAGAGATACCTTGCTGATTAAGGGCTCGCGAAGTGCGGCGATGGATAAAGTCGTCGCAGCTTTGAATAACAAAAAAGAGGAATGCTGATATGTTGCTTTGGCTGAGTGAATGGCTGGCACAATTTCAATCGGGTTTTGGCGTTGTCAGTTATTTAACGCTACGAGCTATTTTTTCGGTGACAACAGCATTGTTGGTTGCTTTGGTACTTGGGCCGGTTTTTATTCGTAAACTACGTCAATACCAGATTGGACAGGCCATTCGTGAAGTTGGTCCTAAGTCGCACCTGAGTAAAGCCGGTACGCCGACGATGGGTGGTGCATTGATTTTGGTTTCAATTGCGGTCAGCACATTGCTGTGGGGGGATCTTGAAAATCGTTTTGTGTGGCTTGTTCTTTTAGTCACCCTAGCATTTGGTGCAATTGGTTGGGTTGATGATTACCGTAAAGTTGTGGAGAAGAACTCACGCGGTTTACCTGCACGTTGGAAATACTTTTGGCAATCAGTATTAGCTCTGATTGCGGGGGCTTATTTATTTTATTCGGCCCAAAGTCCGCAAGAAACTCAGCTGGTTGTTCCTTTCTTAAAAGATGTTATGCCTCAGCTTGGTTTGTTGTTTGTCGTGCTAACGTACTTTGTGGTGGTTGGTTCAAGTAACGCCGTCAACTTAACCGATGGGTTGGATGGTTTGGCCATTATGCCAACCGTTATGGTAGCCGCGGCACTGGGGATCTGCGCCTACTTAGCGGGTAACGTAAATTTTGCTAACTATCTTCATATTCCATATATAGCAGGAGCCGGAGAATTGGTTGTTTTCTGTGCGGCTATGGTGGGTGCTGGTATTGGTTTCTTGTGGTTTAACACGTATCCAGCACAAGTATTTATGGGTGATGTTGGCTCGCTAGCGCTGGGTGCAGCACTGGGGATTGTTGCTGTGATCGTGCGCCAAGAAATCGTATTTTTTATTATGGGCGGGATTTTTGTTGCCGAAACCGTCTCGGTTATTCTCCAAGTGGCTTCTTTCAAAATGACGGGGCGACGTATTTTCCGAATGGCACCGCTGCATCATCATTTTGAATTGAAAGGCTGGCCAGAACCACGCGTCATAGTTCGTTTCTGGATCATCACCATTGTTTTGGTGTTGGTGGGTCTTGCTACGTTAAAAATTCGTTAAGAGTTATAAAGTAAATGACATTAGTTGCGTCTACTAAAAAGCATTACTTGATCATCGGGCTTGGCCTGACGGGTCTGTCGTGCGCGCGTTTTTGTCAGAAGAAGCACCTCAATTTTTCTTTATGTGATACTCGTACGGAGCTACCTGGTGTCGAGTCTATTCGTGCAGAATTTCCAACAGTCGAACTTTTTTTAGGCTTACCTGATCTTGAAGTACTGACCCAGTATGATGAGCTGCTGGTGAGTCCTGGTATTAGTATTAATACTCAGCAGTTTCGCGACGCCGAACAAGCTGGTGTCACTCTGTCGGGAGATATTCAACTATTTTCTGAATACGCTAAAAAGCCAATAATTGCGATTACCGGCTCAAATGGTAAAAGTACCGTGACAACGCTTGTCGCTGATTTACTGAATGCGACAGGAAGGCGTGCCGTCGCGGGTGGCAATATTGGTACCCCAGCTTTAGATCTTTTGGCTGATGAAGAGAATATTGATATCTATGTGCTGGAGTTGTCGAGCTTTCAGTTAGAGACGACTCGAGATCTTGGGGTTGATGTTGCTACAATTTTGAACATTTCTCCAGATCATATGGATCGCTACGATGGGATGGCGGATTACGAACGAGCCAAACAGCGAATTTTTCAGCAAGCAAAAAATATTGTAGTAAATAGTGATGATGACCACACACGTCCAGCCTTAAATGCACTTATTCGTACGACTAACTTTTCTTTAAGTGCTCCCGTTAGTGATGCTGATTTTGGCGTGATAGTTAAAGATGGGAGTGAATGGTTAGCAAAAGGCGAGACATTGTTGTTCCCAGTTGCATCACTGAAAATTCGTGGTGCACATAATGCTGCGAATGCACTCGCTGCATTTGCACTTATTGATGCCTTGGGTGTGCCGCTTACTGATACTTATCAAGCATTGGCGTCATTCACTGGTCTTGCGCATCGTTGTCAGTGGGTTGCATCTATTAAAGACGTTGATTATTTCAATGATTCAAAAGGAACAAATGTGGGTTCGACATTGGCGGCAATCACTGGATTGGGTGCTCAATGTGCGGGGCGTATTTGGTTAATCGCTGGCGGCGAAGGGAAAGGCCAAGATTTTTCAGAGTTAGCAGAATCATGTAACGAATCTGGTGTAGCAGAAGTCCTTACCTTTGGCGCTGATCGAGATGCAATTAAGAAAGACATAGAAAACGAGATAGCTGTCAGTTGTTGGAATACGATTGATGAAGCAATTGCCTCAGCGAAAGCAAAAGCAACGGCGGGTGATGTTGTTTTATTCTCACCGGCTTGTGCGAGCTTTGATCAATTTCGTAATTACGTTCACCGTGGTGAATATTTTTGCCAATGTGTCGAGGGTTTAAAATGAACCTAGATGCATTGCGTTGGCAGCAAAATAGTCCTCTTTTTTATCCATGGTTAGCACTCTTATTTGTTGGTTGGTTGATGGTTGCATCAGCCTCTACCGGCATTGCAGAGCATTACACCGGTAACTCTGCTTATTTCACTATTCGTCATGCATTTTATTTAGTGTTTGGCATCGTCACCACCTTTGTTGTTTCGCAAATTCCACTAAGCCGATGGGCTAAGTTTGATGGTTTATTACTGGTGCTTGGTTTCATCGGTCTAATTTTAGTTTTTGTACCGGGCATAGGGCACGAAGTAAACGGCAGTCAGCGCTGGTTGAATTTAGGCATTATTAAAATTCAGGCCTCTGAATTAGCCAAGCTTGGGGCTGTGTTTTATATCGCGGGTTACTTGGTTCGTCGTGAGATAGAAGTTAAGAGTCAGTGGTCAGGTTTCTTAAAGCCATTGGCATTGCTTGCTGCCATGGTGGGGTTGTTACTTGCTGAGCCTGACTTTGGTGCCGTGGTTGTGTTACTTGGTGCCGCCATGATTCAGCTATTTTTGGGTGGCGTTAAAGCCGGTCAATTTTTCTTATTAACGTTCGCCACCGTTGTGATCAGTAGCATTGTTGTGACAGGTGAAGATTATCGAATGCAGCGACTGATGGCATACCTTGATCCTTGGGCACCAGAGCAAGTGTACGGAACAGGCTATCAGTTAACTCAATCATTAATCGCATTTGGCCGTGGTGAGTGGTTTGGCGTTGGCTTTGGCGAAAGTGTACAAAAGCTCTTCTACTTACCTGAAGCCCATACTGACTTTGTATTTGCCATTTGGTCTGAAGAAACCGGTTTATTTGGTGGTATTGCCGCGTTGTTATTACTGGCTTTCACTATTGCTACGATTTGGAAAATTTCATGGCGCGCGCAAAAAGCGGGACTGATGTATGCGGCGTACATCGCCTTAGGTATTGCTTCGCTTTTGGGTCTTCAAGTTGTCATTAATCTCGGGGTGAACACTGGTTTGTTGCCGACCAAAGGCTTGACCTTGCCATTTTATAGTTATGGCGGCAGTAGTTTGATGATGTGTTGCGCCATGATTGGCATTGTTATGCGCATTGCCTACGAGACTAAGCAAGTTGAATAAGGTCATGAATTAGATGAAGAGAATGAGGAGGACGATAATGAGTAATGTTGTTCTCATGATGGCGGGTGGTACTGGTGGGCATGTATTTCCTGCACTAGCGGTGGCGCATGAATTAAAAGCCGAAGGTTATGAAGTACATTGGTTAGGAACTAAAGCGGGTATTGAAGCTGATTTGGTTCCTGCAAATGGTTTTCCCTTACATACTATTAATATTGCTGGGCTTCGGGGGAAAGGAAAATTTGGCTTGGCCTTGGCTCCTTTTCGAATTATTAAAGCGGTGTGGCAAGCTCTCGCTATTATTCGTCGTGTAAAACCAAATGCAGTCATGGGGCTGGGTGGATATGCCACTGGTCCGGGGGGAGTAGCTGCGTGGTTAAAAGGTATTCCGTTATTAATACATGAACAAAATGCCTTTGCAGGAATGACTAACCGTCTATTACAAAAAATCTCTACGGTTGCGATGCAAGCTTTTCCAGGCGCACTTCCCGGTGCATTAGTGACAGGTAATCCCGTTCGAAAAGATGTGATAGACCTGCCCGCTCCAGATGAACGTGAATACCATACCGGTAATTTACGCGTTTTAATCATTGGTGGCAGTTTGGGTGCGGTTGCGCTGAACAACTCTGTCTTCGAAGCGATGCAATTACTGCCAGAAAATGAACGCCCACAATTACGCCACCAAGCCGGTAAACGAAATATTGAAGAGGTGAGTGAGCAATATAAGGCTGCCAACATTGATGCTGAAGTGACGGCATTTATTGATGATATGGCTGCGGCATACTCATGGGCAGATTTAGTGGTTTGTCGTTCTGGCGCGTTGACGGTCTCTGAAGTTGCGGCGGCTGGAGTTGCCGCGGTATTTGTTCCATTTCCATTCGCTGTTGATGATCATCAAACCGCCAATGCGCAATATTTACAATTGCAAGGCGCAGCCATCATTCGTCAACAAACGGAGATGAGTGCGGAGTGGTTAGCCGATTTATGGCAGCAGTTAAATACAGATCGTGCATTGTTGCGCGATATGTCAAAAAAAGCACGAAGCTTGGCAATGACAGATGCCACTGAACACGTTGTGGCCGAGATCAGGAGATTTGCCCGTGAGCAATAAACAAACATCGAATTTGGTAAATATGATTCCGGAAATGCGCAGAATCCGAGTGATTCATTTTGTAGGTATTGGTGGCGCCGGCATGTGTGGCATCGCAGAAGTGTTATTGAACCAAGGTTACAGAATTACTGGTTCTGATTTGAAAGCATCGCCCGTCACTCAGCGTCTCGAAACGCTTGGCGCAACCATTATGAATGGCCATGCTGAAGATAATGTTAACGAAGCCGATGTACTTGTTGTATCTACAGCGATTGATCAAGAAAATCCAGAAATTCGCACAGCACTCGAACGCCGTATTCCTGTTGTGCGCCGTGCAGAAATGCTGGCGGAACTTATGCGATTTCGTCATGGCATTGCCGTAGCAGGTACGCATGGAAAAACCACTACGACCAGTTTAGTGACGTCCATGTTAGCAGAAGCGCAGCTTGATCCGACGTTTGTTATCGGTGGCAAATTAAACAGTGCAGGCACTAATGCGCGCCTTGGTTTGAGTCGCTACTTAGTTGCTGAAGCTGATGAGAGTGATGCCAGTTTTTTACACCTTCAGCCGATGGTTTCTATTGTTACCAATATCGACGCCGACCATATGAGTACTTACGGTGGTGATTTCGAACAGCTCAAAAATACCTTCGTAGAGTTTTTACATAATCTACCGTTTTATGGCTTGGCAGTTGTCTGTGTTGATGACGAGCATGTCCGTAGTATTTTGCCACGTATTAGCCGTCAATTTACAACGTACGGATTTTCAGAAGACGCGGATTACCGTGCGATGGATCTGATTCAAGATGGCATGTTTACCAGTTTTACCGTGCATCGTCCGGGAAAAGAAACACCACTAAAAATTCGTATGCGTATGCCGGGTGAACACAACGTACTTAACGCATTGGCCGCCATTGTTGTGGCTGAAGATGAAGGTGTTGAAGAGCAAGCGATTGTTGCAGCCTTAGAAAAATTTGCCGGTGTTGGCCGTCGCTTCCAAGTGAATGGTCAATATCCATTAGCAGACGGTGATGTATTACTGGTTGATGATTACGGACATCACCCGCGTGAGCTTGAAGTGACTCTTGATGCAATTCGCAAAGGTTTTCCGGAGCGTCGTTTGGTTATGATTTTTCAACCACACCGCTTCAGTCGTACTCGTGATTTATACGAAGATTTTGTTCGTGTGCTTACAGACGCAGACGTACTTATTTTGATGGATGTTTACCCTGCCGGTGAAAAACCAATTGCGGGTGCAGATGGTCGTGCTTTATGCGGCAGTATTCGTCAACGCGGTGGTGTTGATCCTATTTTTATCGAACGTGATGAGTCAGTTGAAGGGCCTTTGAAATCAGTCATTCGTCCAGGCGATTTAGTATTAACTCAAGGCGCTGGGGATATCGGTGGTTTGGCGTTGGTGCTGGCTGAAAACCTTGAAGGTTGGTTGCAGGAGGTTTCAGAATGACGGCGCAATCAATTGGAAAAATTGCCGTATTAATGGGTGGAACCTCAGCAGAGCGACCTGTGTCCTTGCGCAGCGGTGATGCCGTATTTTCTGCTTTGAAATCAGTAGGAGCAGATGTTGTAGCTATCGATGTTCAGGCACATGCAATCAGCCAATTGACTGAATTAGATTTCGATATCGCATTTATTGCACTGCATGGCCGTGGTGGTGAAGACGGCACTATTCAAGGTGTGCTGGAGTGGTTAGATAAACCGTATACCGGCAGTGGTGTAATGGCATCAGCATTAGCCATGGATAAGTGGCGTACTAAAATGATTTGGCAGGCAGCAGGCTTGCCAACACCGACGGCATTTTTATTAGAAGATAATTCAGATTGGTCTGGCTTGATCAATGCACTCGATCTCAATGCCATTGTAAAACCTGCTCGTGAAGGTTCGAGTATTGGTATGCGTCGAGTGCATAACGCTGATGAATTAAAAAACAGTTACGAATTTGCCTGTGAATATGACGGCATGGTTCTGGCTGAACGTTGGGTAGAGGGACGAGAATTTACCGTTGCTATTGTGGATGGTGAGGCACTGCCCGTTATTCAGTTAAAAACAAGTCATGAGTTTTATGATTACGATGCCAAGTACGAAGCTAACGATACAGAATACTTGTTACCTAGCGAGTTAAGTGAAATAGAAGAGCGTCATTTACAACAACTAGCACTGAAGGCATTCGATATTTTAGGTGCTCAAGGCTGGGGAAGAATTGATGTGATGCAAGATAGGTCGGGTGATTTTTGGTTGCTAGAGGCCAATACCAGCCCAGGTATGACGGATCACAGTTTGGTACCTATGGCTGCGAAAGCACATGGTTTAGATTTTCCAGCATTAGTGCTGCGTTTGTTAACTGAAGCTAAACAGCGTCATGGCCACTAAAAAGCACCAGACTAGAAGGGGAGCAACGCCGCTTAACGTTGAGAAAGCGAAGCGTCAACCTTTCAAGTTCAAAAAGCCGAGTTGGTTTCGTGCTGTGTATTTGAGTTGGGTCGCTGCACCGATCATGTTGGCACTTATTATATTGGGTGGTCGTATGGTGATGGATCGCTGGGTTATTAATAACGTGGTTGTGAATGGCGATTTAGCCATCTGGTCTGCTGAAGATATTGCTCAGCAAGTGCATTGGGTGGTTGGAGAAGGTTTTTTTTCAGTAGATTTAGAAAAGGTATATGACAGCGTTGATTCGATGCCTTTGATTAAGAAAGTGACGATTAAAAAGCGTTGGCCAGGATATGTAGAAGTAAAAGTGCAAGAGGACATTCCGATGGCGGTTTGGAATGGTAATAAATTGATTGGTATTGGTGGCGATTTAATGGCGATTCCAAATCATATATCTGTCGATAACTTGGCGCTTATAACGGGTGAGTCAGAGTACCTAAATACATCAATTAATGACTTTCGATTAATACAGCAATCGTTAGCAGCACAAGCGGTAAACATCGAGTCGTTAGAAATATCGAAAACAGGTTCATTGAGCTTAAAATTAAGTAATCAATGGAGTGTTCAGTTGGGGCGAAAAAATATCCAACAGCGGGCTGCGCGATTAAGAAAAATACTTATAAAACTGTCTGAAGAACAAGTCAGCGCAGTGGATCTTAGATACGGAAAAGGCGCGGCGATTGAGTGGCGACCTAAGCAGGAGAAGGGTTAATGAACACAGTGCAGCAGAAGCGAATGTTAGTGGGGCTGGATATCGGAACTTCTAAGGTTGTCGCTATTGTTGGCGAAGTCGATGTAGATGGAAATATCGAGGTGGTTGGACTCGGTAGTAGTCCTAGTCGTGGCCTAAAAAAAGGCGTAGTAGTAAATATTGAATCTACCGTTCATTCCATTCAACGCGCCATCGAAGAAGCTGAACTCATGGCCGGCTGTACGATCCACTCTGTGTATGCAGGAATTGCCGGTAGTCATGTGCATTCCATGAATTCAAACGGCATTGTTGCCGTAAAGGATCGAGAGGTAACACAGACCGATATTGAACGTGTTATTGATGCCGCACAGGCGGTTGCTATTCCACAAGATCAGGCCATTTTACACGTCATTCCGCAAGAGTACGTGGTCGATAGCCAAGAAGGGATCAAAGAGCCAGTAGGCATGGCGGGCGTGCGTTTAGAAGCAAAAGTTCACCTTGTCACTGGGTCGGTCAATGCAATCCAAAATATTGAGCGTTGTGTGCAGCGTTGCAACCTAGAAACTGACGATATAATACTCGAACAGTTGGCCTCAAGTTATGCGGTATTAACGGACGATGAAAGAGAGCTAGGCGTATGTGTTGTTGATATTGGCGGGGGCACCACAGATATCGCTATTTTCACTGAAGGAGCGATCCGTCACACCGCGGTCATTCCTATTGCGGGTGATCAAGTTACCAACGATATTGCGATGGCCTTACGAACACCAACGCAGCACGCTGAGAAGATCAAAGTTAAATACGCATGTGCTTTAACTCAGCTGGCAAAGGCAGATGAAAAAATCAAAGTTCCAAGTGTCGGCGATCGTGCTCCCCGTGATTTATCTCGTCAAGCTTTGGCTGAAGTTGTAGAGCCTCGTTACGATGAACTTTTTACACTTATTCAGGCCGAATTACGACGCAGTGGATTTGAAGATTTAATTGCCGCAGGTATTGTTCTTACCGGCGGAACATCGAAGATGGAAGGCGTCGTAGAATTGGCCGAAGAAATCTTCCATATGCCGGTTAGATTAGCACGTCCAGTTGGTGTTTCTGGTCTGTCCGATGAGATAAATAATCCTATTTATTCAACCGCTGTTGGGCTGCTTTTATACGCTGCAACTAGGGAGAATAAAAAAACAATAAATAAATACCAATCTGATGATAAAAAAAGCTCATTTGGCCGTATAAAAGATTGGATAAAAGACAATTTTTAATATTAAATATACTCGCGCGGAAAAAAGGAGATAATGCTATGTCTCAATCAAGAGAAGGCGACATGTTCGAACTAGCTGATGACCTGCAACAAAATGCAGTAATAAAAGTAATTGGCGTTGGTGGCGGTGGTGGTAATGCTGTCCAGCACATGGTCGAAGGCCAGATTGATGGCGTCGATTTTATTTGTGCAAATACTGATGCTCAGGCTCTGCGAAATGTTGGAGCAAGATCAGTGATTCAACTTGGCAACGGCCTGACTAAAGGTTTAGGTGCCGGTGCGAATCCGAATGTTGGTCGTGAAGCAGCCATGGAAGATCGTGAGCGTATCGCCGAAGCGTTACGTGGCGCAGATATGGTATTTATTACAGCAGGGATGGGTGGCGGAACCGGAACCGGTGGCGCACCTGTCGTTGCAGAGGTTGCTAGAGAACTTGGCATCCTCACTGTTGCGGTGGTTACCAAGCCATTTCCTTTCGAAGGGAAAAAGCGCATGGTCATCGCAGATCAGGGTTTAGAACAACTTTCTGAGTATGTTGATTCTCTGATTACTATTCCTAATGAGAAACTCCTTTCCGTTTTAGGCAAGGGCACTTCTCTTCTGGACGCATTTAAAGCAGCAAACGATGTTCTGCAAGGCGCAGTTCAAGGTATTGCTGATTTGATTACTCGTCCGGGTATGATCAACGTCGATTTTGCCGATGTGCGTACTGTTATGTCCGAAATGGGGCAGGCAATGATGGGTACTGGTACTGCTTCTGGTGAAAACCGAGCGCGTGAAGCCGCTGAAAAAGCGATTGGAAGCCCGCTGTTGGAAGACGTCGATCTTCGTGGAGCTCGCGGTATTTTGGTAAACGTCACTGCAGGTTTTGATCTGTCGCTAGGCGAATTCAGTGAAGTTGGTGAAGTTATCGAAGAGTTTGCATCGGAAAACGCGACCGTTGTTGTTGGCACTGTTATCGATCCAGAATTGTGTGATGAGCTACGTGTCACTGTTGTTGCTACCGGACTTGGCCAAGAAAAAGTGGCTGAGGAACCAAAGCCAACAAAGGTTGTCGATAATACCGTCAGCCCTCGTACTGCTGAAGGTAGTAATGATTACCGTGAACTCGATCGTCCAACGGTATCTAGACAGACGGGCAGTGCTGCACGCAAATTAGATTCTGGCGAAAACCCGGATATGGATTACTTAGACATTCCGGCGTTTCTGCGCAGACAAGCAGATTAAAGTATGTGCGCACTAGCGCACACTTTTATTGCTGCTATAATGCGCACCAGTTTTGTATAAAAAATGCTCAGCAATGGCAGGAATGTCCGATGATTAGACAACGCACGCTCAATAACACCATCCGCGCGACCGGCGTAGGACTGCACTCAGGTGAAAAAGTTTACCTGACGCTAAAGCCTGCCCCGGTGGATAGTGGCATTATCTTCCGTCGTGTTGATCTAGACCCTATCGTTGATATTCCTGCGAAAGCTTTGCAAGTAGGCGAGACGACCTTGTCTACGACCTTAGTCAGCGAAAACGCCAAAGTTGACACTGTTGAACACTTGCTATCCGCGATGGCTGGTTTAGGTATTGATAATGCTATTGTCGAATTGAGTGCTCAAGAAGTGCCAATTATGGATGGTAGCTCCGGCCCGTTTGTCTTCTTATTGCAATCTGCGGGTATTGCCGAGCAAGACGCTGCCAAGAAATTTATTCGTATCAAAAAGAAAGTCGAAGTTCGCGAAGGCGATAAAATAGCCTCCTTTTTGCCGTACGATGGCTTTAAAGTAACGTTTGAAATTGATTTTGATCACCCTGTTTTCCGCCAGAGTGTTCAGAAAGCAAGCCTTGATTTTTCTTCAACGTCATACGTGAAAGAAGTCAGTCGTGCTCGTACTTTCGGCTTTACTAAAGATCTTGAATATATGCGTTCAAAGAATTTAGCGCTTGGCGGTAGTGTGAAAAATGCCATTGTTGTTGACGATTATCGTGTTCTTAATGAAGATGGTCTTCGCTATGACGATGAGTTTGTTAAGCACAAAATCCTCGATGCTGTCGGTGATCTATACTTGCTTGGGCATAGCCTAATTGGTGAGTTTGTTGGTCATAAGTCAGGTCATGGCCTAAATAACCGCTTGCTTCGTGAGCTGCTTCAGCAGCAAGATGCATGGGAGTTTGTGGAGTACACTGAAACAGAAACTTCACCCATTACTTACATGCGACCAGCAGCCGGTTAACGTTTTGATACAAAACTAGGTTGTGTAGTTGTTACCTAAGGCCATACTCAAAGAACCTTCAATATAGTTGGTTCACGATATGGCCTTTCTTATATCTGTTTATACAGGCTTGATGATAGTGGCAGGAACCAATCGGGTACGCTGTAAAACCCTATGAATATAATTATCGTTGGTCGACGTCACGGCGAATCAAAGAATATACGCCTAAGTACTGCTGTTAAGCATTTGGTGCTAGGGCTTCTTTTTGCCCTCCCAATGGCGATGGGGGCGGCTGGCTATTGGCTAGCAGAGCGCCTCACTTCTGATATGGCACTTGATCCTAATGCGGCCAAAGCATGGGAACGAGACCTCGTTGAACAACGTGAAGAACTTCAAGAACTGCGCCAAACCAGTGACCGAGAAATGGCGGCCCTCACGGTTCGCCTTGCGGAACTGCAAGGTCGAGTCTTGCGTCTGGATGCGGTTGGCGAACGCTTAATCGACACTGCTGGCCTACAATCGGATGAGTTTGATTTTAGTTCAGCTCCATCGGTTGGCGGCCCTATTGTTGATCTTGATACCAGCTACAAAGTACCTGGGATTACTCGCGCACTTGATGAGTTAGCCGATCGTATTTACAGTCGCGAGCAGCAACTCGAAGTACTTGATGACTTGATCGAGGCGAATCGTCACAGTGATGACACCTTTGTTGCTGGTCGACCTATTGTTAAAGGTTGGATGTCATCTCGGTTTGGTCATCGTGCCGATCCGTTTACTGGTCGTTCGGCGTGGCATGGCGGCGTTGATTTCGCCGGTAAAGAAGGCTCAGGTATTGTCTCAGTTGCCGCCGGGGTGGTTACTTACTCAGGGCCACGATATGGCTATGGTAACTTGGTTGAAGTAAACCACGGCAATGGCTACAAAACGCGTTATGCGCATTGCAAAGAAATTGAAGTTAATGTTGGTGATATCGTTCGCAAAGGCGATATTATCGCGTTGATGGGCAGTACAGGCCGCTCGACCGGCCCTCATGTACACTTCGAAGTGTATAAAAATGGTCGAAGTGTGGACCCCGCAGCGTATATTCATCGCCGCCCGCGTTAATTTCCTTCCTTACTATCTTGTCATTCTTCCGGGTTATAAGTAGCCTTTAGCACTTTGCGTTACTCCCGGCGCACCAGTTTATATTACGGATAAAAACAACCTCATGATTGGTAATATTTTTCGCAAGATTTTCGGCAGCAAAAACGGCCGGGAACTGAAACGTATGGGCAAGCTCGTTGCTCGCATTAATGCACTCGAAGAAGACATGAAGGCGCTCAGTGATGAGCAGCTCAGTGCAAAGACCGGTGAACTACGAGAGTTGCTACAAAAGGGCAAAACTGTCGACGACATTTTGCCGCAAGCATTTGCGGTGTGTCGTGAAGCCAGTCAACGTGTACTGGGAATGCGTCATTTTGATGTACAGCTAATTGGTGGTATTACGCTTAACGAAGGTCGCATTGCCGAAATGCGCACCGGTGAGGGTAAAACACTGGTTGCTACGTTGCCGTCTTATCTCAATGCATTAACTGGCAATAGTGTTCACGTAGTGACAGTGAATGATTACCTAGCCCGCCGAGATGCTGATTGGAACCGCCCACTGTTTGAATTTTTAGGCATGACTGTGGGTGTTGTGGTACCGGGAATGCAAGCACAAGACAAAGGCGAACAATACGCCTGCGATATCGTCTACGGCACCAACAATGAGTTTGGCTTCGACTATCTGCGTGACAACATGGCTTTCTCACTTGAGCAGAAAGTTCAGCGCGACTTATCGTTCGCAATCGTCGATGAGGTTGACTCGATTCTTATTGATGAAGCCCGTACCCCGCTGATTATCTCAGGCCCAGCCGATGATCACTCAGAACTGTACAAAAAAATTAACACCCTTATTCCACAGCTAAAGCAGGGCGAAGCGTCAGAAGACGATAGCCAGCCTGTTGATGGTCATTTCTTTGTTGATGCGAAAAGTCGCTCCATTGAATTGACAGAAGAAGGGCATGAGTTTGTTGAAGAACTGCTGACCAACGAAGGCGTTCTGACGGAAGGCGAAAGCTTGTACTCAGCGTCTAACCTGAGCTTGTTGCATCATATTCACTCAGCTTTGAAAGCCCATGCGGTATTCCAGAAAAACGTTGATTACATCGTCCAAAACAACCAAGTAGTCATCGTTGATGAACACACGGGCCGTACGATGCCAGGGCGTCGCTGGAGTGAAGGGCTGCATCAGGCGGTTGAGGCCAAAGAAGGTTTACAGATTCAGCCAGAAAGCCAAACGCTGGCATCGACGACCTTCCAGAACTACTTCCGTTTATACGGCAAGCTCTCTGGTATGACAGGTACAGCCGATACTGAAGCGTTCGAATTTCATCAAATTTATGGACTGGACGTGGTAGTTATACCGACCAACCGCCCGGTACAACGAATTGATCCAAACGATGTGATCTACGCGACGCAGCGTGAAAAATACGATGCTGTGGTTGAAGAAATTCGTGAAGTAACCTCACAGGGTCGTCCAGTACTTGTTGGTACCGCTTCGATTGAATCATCTGAGTATATTTCAGGCGTATTAACCAAGGCGAAAGTCGCTCATAACGTACTGAACGCCAAAGAAAATGCGCGAGAAGCGCAAGTTATTGCCGATGCAGGCCGTCCGGGAGCTGTCACAATCGCGACCAACATGGCCGGTCGTGGTACCGACATTATGTTGGGTGGTAACTGGGAATCTGAAGTGGCTGCGCTGGAAAATCCAGACGCCGCGACATCTGAGCGCATTAAAGCTGAGTGGCAAGAGCGCCATGATGCCGTATTGGAAGCCGGTGGTTTGCACATCATAGGTACCGAGCGACATGAGTCCCGTCGTATTGATAACCAGCTGCGTGGTCGTGCGGGTCGTCAGGGGGATAAAGGTTCAACGCGTTTCTTCTTATCTTTAGAAGACAACCTGATGCGCATCTTTATGTCTGACCGTATGCGCAACATGATGCAATCTTTAGGCATGAAAGACGGCGAATCCATCGAGCACCGTATGGTGACTAATGCGGTAGAAAAAGCACAGCGCAAAGTTGAAGGCCGTAACTTCGATATTCGTAAGCAATTGCTTGAATACGATGACGTAGCTAACGATCAGCGCCGCGTCGTATATGGCCAGCGTAATGACCTGATGGAAATGGGTGATATTTCAGCCGTGATCGAAAACGTACGCATTGATGTTGTGAATGAAGTCATCGATGAATTCATACCACCGCAAAGTTTGGCAGAGCAGTGGGACATCGAAGGGCTTGAGCGTCAGCTAGCGACCCAGTTCTCATTAGAGTTACCGATTCAACAATGGTTAGATGACGATACCAAGCTCTACGAAGAAGTTTTACGTGAGCGTATCTTAGGTGAAATAACCAAAGCCTATGACGAAAAAGAAGCCGTGATTGGTGCCGAGACCATGCGTAAGGTCGAGCGCCAGATGATGCTTCAGGTGCTTGATAACCTTTGGAAAGAACACTTAGCAACCATGGATCATCTACGTCAGGGAATTCACCTGCGTGGCTATGGTCAGAAAAATCCGAAGCAAGAATACAAGCGTGAAGCATTTGGTTTGTTTGAAGAGCTTTTACGTAATATTAAGCATGACACCATACGAGTGCTCAGTAATATTCGTATTCGCCAAGACGAAGAAATTCGTCAAGAAGAAGAGCGTCGTCGCCAAGAAGCAGAAGCACAGCTTGCACGCGCTCAATTTAAGCATGATGAAGCCTCTCCTCTATTGAGTGAGGGGGATGCGCCAGCAGACGCACCAGAAGGAGCGAATGGTGCAGAAGATAATCAGAAACCATTTGTACGCGACGAGCAAAAAGTAGGTCGTAACGACTCTTGCCCTTGTGGTTCTGGTAAGAAATTTAAACATTGCCATGGCAAATTGTCCTGAGGATAAATAGAAACTAAATGGCCGTTAACTTCACCGTATTTGAAGACTTTTCTGTCGTAAAAGGCGTACGCATCGGCGTAGCGCAATCGGCAGTGCGTTACCAAAACCGAGATGACATGGTTATCTTTGAGCTGGCCGAAGGAACAGAAGTCGCAGGTGTATTTACCACCAACGCTTTCTGTGCCGCGCCAGTACATATTTGCCGTGCGCACCTCGACGTTGCCAAGCCACGATATCTGCTTATCAACACAGGCAATGCCAACGCAGGTACAGGCCCTTCAGGCCATAAGAACGCCGTGCGTTCTTGTGACATGTTAGCAGCCGCGACTGGCGTAAACGCTGAACAGATATTGCCATTCTCTACTGGAGTTATCGGTGAGCCATTAAATATGGCAGCATTTGAACGTGGTATTCCGGCGGCATTGGATAACCTGAGTGAAGATAACTGGGCACGTGCAGGTCGTGGCATTATGACCACAGACACGCTGCCAAAAGGTTTCAGTAAACAGGTTGAGATCAACGGCACCACCGTCACCATTACTGGTTTGTCGAAAGGCGCAGGCATGATCATGCCAAACATGGCTACCATGCTTGGTTTTATTGCCACTGACGCCGCGATTCCGGCAGAGTTAATGCAAAGCTGGTGTCGCAAACTTGCTGATACGTCATTCAACCGGGTCACTATTGATGGTGATACGTCGACCAATGACTCGTGTGTATTGATTGCGACGGGACAGTCTTCGGTTGCGATCAGTGATGAAAGCTCTGAAGCCGCGAAAATCATGTTTGCAGCGCTTTCTGAAGTCTTCTTGCTGCTGGCTCAGGCCATAGTTCGTGATGGTGAAGGTGCGACTAAATTCGTCACCATTGATGTTGAAGGTGGCGCAAGCCAGAAAGAAGCCCTCGACGTTGCCTATACCGTTGCACACTCTCCTTTAGTAAAAACCGCATGGTTTGCCTCCGATGCTAACTGGGGCCGCATACTGGCAGCAGTAGGGCGCTCGGGCGTGCAAAACTTTGATTTAGACAAAGTACAAATCTACCTGAACGATGTACAAATCGTCGAAGACGGCGGACGTTGCGATAACTACACCGAAGAAAAAGGCGCGGCAGTGTTAGCAGGTGCTGAATTTACCGTGCGTATTATTCTTGGGCGTGGGGACATCAACGAACGTATCTGGACGACAGATCTTTCACACGATTACGTTACCATCAACGCGGACTACCGTTCGTAATGAAACAAGTGCACGTAGCCGTGGCTGTGGCGGTTGTGAATGAGGATATCCTTATTGCCCGCCGCCCAAACGATAAACACCAAGGCGGCCTCTGGGAATTTCCTGGAGGCAAAGTCGAAGCTAACGAAAGCGTAGAATACGCCCTGATTCGCGAACTCGACGAAGAAGTCGCACTGCCCATCGCGGCAGAGCACATCTCACCGCTGATGCAGATCCCTTTTAACTACCCGGATAAATCCGTTTTACTCGACGTCATGTGGGTGGATGTTCCTATGAATAATGCACTGCTTGCTCATGGCGCAGAAGGGCAAGAAGTACGCTGGGTGCATTTTAGTAAATTGGGAGAATTCGAATTTCCGGCGGCCAATGCGCCAATTCTTGAGGGTGTGATTAATCGATTAAGTTAATCCCTATAAGATCCAATCCGAAGATTGCGCGATTACACATTCTACTATGCGACCATATGAACAGTGTGAATGTGATTTTTAAAGAGAAGGATGATTCTCAAGAAAAGAACCTCAACGTTACTGTTAGAACTTCTCATGAAAGCCTCCTTCGGTTGTTTTCTTCAGAACCTACATTAAGCATGTCGCCTATAGACAGTCGATGATGTCTAATCTTTAGGGTAACCTGAACTTCTATAAAGTTTTCATATATCTGTACATGGAGGTCTCAGTGTCGCCCTTAAAGCTTATTTTTCTTATCTTGCCTATCTTACTTTTCGGCTGTGGGGGTGGTGACTCTTCATCCGATGGCAGTAATTTACCAATTGAAGAAACTGCAGAATCTTTCATTAATCCCGTGGAAGACACGCTTGAGTCTGACATTTTCGATCCGAGTGATATTGCCGAAGAGAAGATAGATACCGTATTTAGTCTATCGGATGGCTACGCTACATACTTCAGTGAAGAAGACGTCATCAATGATCCAGACGGTTATGGTGCTGGTAAGGGAACCAATGGTTCTGATCCTGATATCGTTCGTAATTATATTGATGAGGAGCCAGTTGATTCGTTTCGCCTTCGCTACTCGTGGAGTGAATTTAAAAATATCGAATCAAAAAAATTGAATATTAAGTGGACTGGACAGCTTGATATCGGTAGCGATTCTGCAACGGTGTACGCGATAATCGATGCAGGATGGGCATCAACAAATTTCTCGTTAGATGATGAGCTTGTTGAGTCGTACGTAAATTGCGGGCCTTGTATCGTTTCGCTTGAACTAGAGCAGGGATCTTATGAATTTGAAATTGATTATCATAATCACTGGCATACGACCGATGTATCGGTTGTTTTTACATCAGAGCTTCCAGAGAAAATGGATCTTGCCGAGGCGAGAATCACCGTCCCTTCAGGGGATGAATTGGTTGCGCTGACAGCATACAGTGGTAATAGTTTGTATCAGAAAGTAGTCGTCGAAGTGCCTGAGGGCTCTGAAACTATAACGGTAGTAGCAAGTTCTTACGATCCAGTTCATTGGGTGTTTGAAGGCGCGACTGATCGAATAAGCAAGGTTTTTTACTATTCCTACTCCATGAACTCGGATGTTACAGGCGTTGAGTCTGAATCACTAGGTTATTGGGTTTACTCGGATGAGGAAGAGATTGTTACTACTGTGAAAAACATGTCAGGGCGCTCACCCGGTTATCTTTTTGATGAATACTCACCTGAGCGTATCGTTCTTGATCTTGACTACGTGTCATCGATCAAATTCACTAAAGATAAAATTCTTATTGATAACCTTGCTGGTTTGGATACTGAATTTTATTCAGTCAGAAGCGCTGTTGGTGGGCCAGAGTTTGCGACACGTTTTGACGTTGATATGCCGGTAATGCTCAACGATGTAACTTGGCTAGCATGGTCAGAGGAAGAGCCGAGTTTGTCGGGGCTATCACGGGATTTCAAAATTGTTGTTCATTCAGGGAGTGACAGTCCAGAACTGCAAGAAATTGAAGAAACGATCACTGCCAAGGCTACTTACTATCTATCAGCTGATACTGGTCATGTTTATCAAGTTGTTGCAGAATTTTCAGAACAACATGTTCTTCAGCCTGGTACTTATTGGATCTCAATGAGTCACAATAAGGGGCTAACTGAGGAGGAATTCTGGGTTGTTAAAGAACAAGATGACTCATTACAGGGAAGTTCTATTCGAATTCCTGAGTTTGACTTTTGGTTTTCGGGTGATGAGCCACCTGCGACCAGTACGACTTCGAGAGGGGTTAATATGATTCTGTCTGGTTTTGAGTGAGCAATCGGGAAAATCTTGTATTTAAGGTGTTGTGCTTTGTGGATGGGACCTCTCGGGCGAATCATAGTAAGCCGTTGATAAATGAACACGTTAGGGCTTCGGTTTACTAATTTATGCGTAAATTCAAGTTCATACCGAAATAACAGGCTGGCACGATTTCATCGACGGGAATTTTGAATTATGGAAAATTTCTCAATTAGGTCAAAAACTTCCGTCGGGTATCACGAAATAGTTACCAAGCAAAAGAATGGTTAACCGCTTCGGCGCTATTGATTGATACCCGACAAGACGCTAATTCAAACTTGTTCCACCCCAGAGTGTTTGAATCAACAGTTGCCGATGCGCTCGATTATGCATACGGCTACCGGCGATCAGGGGATAAACCTGATTATCGAAGCCCGCTCAACTGGTACGTAAAACCACTCTCTTCAAGTATTCAAGCGGTCGTGTGTGATATTCACGAGATACATAATGGCGGCGTAGATCATCCCAGGGTGACCTGCTTTATGTAATTTTATTATTGATTCAATGCGCTTAGAGGTTGGAAAGTCGACCCAGGCCGAGTGGGATAAAGTAAAGAAACCTGCCCAGACATGACTCTGTCTGACACCATGGGTGAGTTCAAGTGGCCTTTATTTGAAGAGGAAACGAATAGCGAGCCGACAGAAAAGGAAATTTTACAGAAGCATCCAGCCAACAGAATATCGGATAAACCATAACTTTTATTCTCAGAATAACAAACGGAGATTTTGCGAGTACTCAGGGTCGGTGGAAGGCTCTATCCATAATAATCTATTTCTATTGTTAGTTGTCTTGTAACAAGCGCTAAGCTAGTCCTCTGCTTTCTCAAGGAAAGCACACGTGTCTCAAATATTTTATTTAATGTCAGTGTGAATGCCCCATAGGTTTATGTTCAAGGTTATTGTATGGACGATTGGATATGCGTTATATCGCATCGAAGATATTTTAAAACTAAATCAAACATTGAATGTCCAATGAAACGCTACACCGGGTTTAAGAGCTCGGTAAGTGCGGTGCATGAACTCAACCGCTGATTTCACATCAATAGAGGACAATTAAATGACGAGTATCGATATTGGAATTAATAGTGAAAATCGACAAAAAATAGCAGAAGGCTTGAAACATCTGTTAGCCGACTCCTATACCTTGTACTTACAAACACATAATTTTCATTGGAATGTAAGCGGCCCTCAGTTCCGAGAGTTACACCTTATGTTTGAGGAGCATTACACAGAGTTAGCTGTTGCTGTGGATGATATAGCAGAGCGAATTCGAACCTTAGATGTTGCTGCGCCGGGCACTTACAAAGAATTCGCTAGATTAAGCACCATTGACGAAGTTGAAGGTGTGCCAAGCTCAGAAGAGATGGTTGATTTACTCACCAAAGGACATGAACAGGTTGTAAAAACCTCAAGAGAGGTGCTGAAATTAGCACAGTCTGCGGATGACGAATCAACGGCCGCACTGGTTTCTGATCGAATGCGTATTCATGAAAAAACATCGTGGATGTTACGAGCAATACGAAAATAATATTAGCTCGACCTTAATTAGCTCGACCTTAATTAGCTCGACCTTAATTAGACGGACCTTAATTAGACGGACCTTAATTAGACGGACCTTAAGAACGGTAGTCCCGGTAGCGTAGCATGGCTTTCCGGGGCTTTTGTATTGATAGTCCATCAGTTTATAAATCTCAGAACTCAGATGATAACTGTAATGCTTTAAATAATGGGCGAGTCAACGGTCGTAACGCTGGCAGATCTGATTCAAGCGACTCAAACGACTCAAGCGACTATGACTAAGCCATACCGGCAGTAAACCCTAAAGCAGCGATGCCAGACTAAGGCAGGAGAGGAAGCAGGCTCTCTCAAATTAAGATAGCTTGTTCAAGCAAACTGTTTTAAATCAATAACTGCCGGGACTAGAGGTGTTGCAATGCGGAAAAATACAGTGCTGAATAAATTCCATAGATAGCCTCCGTAGGTGTTGAGTTTGAGAGCTGAGCTTTAAATAAAAGCCATTAAATAAATTAAGCAAGTTTAGAGTGACGTTTACTACTCCAAGCGATGGGACAGCAGTGGCCCTTACCTAATTGAACGAACACCAATTGTATTTCTATAATAAATCTGGCTGTCCATATAGCTATGATTAAAATTTGCGATATTCGCTACTGCTCGGAATAGGAAGGGATAAGAACTTATTTTTCTTATTGTGCCGTTAAAGGACACCTTGCCAAAACTGTCGTAATTTCGCCCAGTGTAGCGATTGATCTTTTAGAGGAGTCAGGCATTATTTGTTAACTGCTGTTTAAATTTTATACTCTTTTAAGACAATGGAGGTCGAAATGTCGCGTTTAGATGATATCGCTATCGCAAGAACTGTTTGTGATTATTTTATAGGCAGAAGAGTGTATGGGCAGGGGATTGATACAACGACAAATGCTGGCTTAGCTCTATATCAACGTGGTGGCCGTTTATCAACAACGCTTACGCTGCAAAATAATGCTGCACACAGAGCGTCAAATCAGGTGGGGTATTGGGAGCACATTGGCAGTCGACAAAGAAGAGAGCCTGATGGTTCTGGTCTTTGGTGCGATGGTTCTGCGGGAATCATTATCTCACTTCTTGCTCAACGTGCCGATTTTAAGTCTAAACTAGAGGTCATCAAACAAGGTGATCCGACTCTGCATGGTCATTGGTGGGTATTAGCTAACAGTCCTAATAATACAGTGTTGGATTTTGATACTGCTCTCCCTAAAGATAGTTTCGTTATTGATATCTGGGGGGCTATTAGGGGCGATCTACCCTCCAGTGTGGCTTATAACCCATCAAAGATTCTTTATGATTGCGGTGAGGATAATACTCTCCAGGTTGTGTGTACGGTTCCCGCCAAACCGTAAGTTAGCTACTAAAAAATTTTAGAAAAAGCAGATAGATAAGTGTATATAGATAAATAACTTAAGAGTGCGAGGGAAGTTTCTCCCCGCTTAAGTTATTTCAAACAAATTGCGCTTACGCAAACACCCCAACAAATGGCACCACCGTTAACCCAATCATCGCAATAACCGCCAGTATGGTGAGGATAAACGCCGTAGGTCGTTCACGAAAACGTTCGGCAAACGTAGGCACGTAGTCGCCTTGTACGTGTTCTATCCATTCTTCTTGTACTTGGTCGAGTAGCTCTCGTGCGGCGATGTAGTCGTCTTCATCGGGCAGCCATATTGCAGCGACTGAAATTCCCCATCGGCCTTGATTGGTTTCGTAGTACTCAATGCCTGCATTATCTAGCGCTTCACGCACAAAGTTGGCTTCTTCTTCAAATACGCCGTTCAGTCGAAACAATAGTTTGGCCATGGTGTGTCCTTATTCGGCGTTTGGAGTGCGTTTGCGGTGTAATATAAGCGCAAGGCCAGCAAGGCCGAACACGAGCAGTAAAAGTGGCATGATGCCTATTTGCATGTAGAGCGTTTCCCCGGTTCGGCGTTCAGCAACGGCGGTAAAGGTCGTGCGTTCGTTCACGGGTATACGTTTGACGATTTCACCTTTGTGGTTCACTAATGCGGAGATACCGGTGTTGGTGGAGCGTAATAACCAGCGCCCTGTTTCTAGAGCGCGCATTTGCGCTAATGCCATGTGTTGTTTCGGACCAAGTGAGTCGCCAAACCAAGCGTCGTTGCTGATGGTGACTAGCAGGTCGGCATAGCGCGCGCCTTCGAGTACTAAATCTGGGTAGGCAATTTCGTAGCATATGTAAGGGGTCACTAAGGCAAGATCACGTTGATCGCCGTCTTTAACGGTGACTCGCAATGGCGCTTGATGTGCTTCCCCAGAGCGGAAGCTCGACATGGGTAAATCGAAGAAGGGGATTAGTCCTCGAATAGCTGCTTCCAGTGGAATGTACTCACCAAACGGGACTAAGCGTTGTTTGTGGTAGAGGCCTTCCCCCGTCCCAAACGCGACAATGCTGTTGTGGTATTCGCCGGATAATTCAGTGCCTTCTGGCCAGCGGAAGGGGATGCCGGTAATCACAGTGCTACCTGCGTCGGTCAGTTCATCAGCAAGGAGTTCTTTGTATGGTTGGTAACGTTGCAGCAGTAAGGTGATCGCCGTTTCAGGCCAGAGTATGAGGTCGGTGCCTAGCATGGGGCGTGTGTCTGCTTGATAACGCTCGATGGTGGGATAAATCTCAGCATTCAGCCATTTACGTTCTTGATCAACGTTGCCTTGCACCACGCCGACTGTCATCGTGCCGATGGACTCTGTCCATTCAATATCTTTTAACGCTAAACCGCTTGGCCAAAGTAGAAGCGGCAATAGATAAGCCCAGTGTCGCTGGTAAATAAAGCTGACAAGTCCTGCAGATGTTAGCGCCAGTATGACTGAGATACCGTAGGCTCCGGATATGGGTGCCCAGCCAGACAACCAGCTAAATAAATGCGCATCGCCCGCATACAGCCAAGGAAAGCCTGTCAGGAACCACGACCGACACCATTCTTGTAACAGCCAGTATGCAGCAAAGGTTAGCCAACTGAGCGTGTGGCCGCTGAGCTTGTGTCGTAGCCAAAACCAAAAGGCGGGTATTAACGCCAAAAATCCAGCGAAGAGGGCAACCAGTGGCACGGCTAAAAATGCCGGGGTGCCGCCGTGATCGTGCATACTGACGTATATCCACGACACGCCGAGCCCAAATTGACCAAGGCCAAACAGCCAGCTGCGTTGAAAGGCTTGTGTCGGGGTTTGTGCGCTGCGAAGTGCAAAGAATAGTGCGCCTAAGCTTATTAAGCCTAAAGGCCATAGAAAGTAAGGAGCAAGTGCGAACGGGAAAAGCACCCCGCCCAACAGTGCTATCCATAACGGTAGGGCTGAGCGTGAAAACATAATGTCAGTCTTTGTTGAGGTGTACTTCAAGCAGGTTAATCTGGCGGCTGGTACCGTTGATCACCCGGAACTTCATACCGTCAATGCGGATGCTTTCGTTGCACTCAGGCACTCGTCCAAAATGATGAGTCACGATGCCACCAATGGTGTCGAAATCTCCACTGAGTAGCTCTTTACCCAAGGTTTCGTTGAAGTCTGATAGCGGCGTTAGTGCTTTCACTGTAAACACACCGGGATCAACTTCTTTGATGTTGTTTTCTTCGTCGTCGAAGTCGTGCTCGTCTTCGATATCGCCAACAATCTGCTCAAGAACGTCTTCAATCGTGACTAGACCGGCGACACCACCAAATTCATCAACCACAATGGCCATGTGGTTGCGGTTAGAACGAAATTCACGCAGCAGTACGTTAAGGCGTTTGCTCTCAGGGACAAAATTCGCCGGGCGCAGAATATCGCGTAAACGGAAATCTTCGGCGTGTGCTTCTAGTACTAAGGGCAGTAAATCTTTAGCAAGTAAGATACCGCTGACTTCGTTTTGGTTGTCGGCCATCACGGGAAAACGCGAGTGAGCAGATTCAATAATACGTGGCAGGTAATCTTTTAGGGTTTCGTTTTCTTGAATAAACGTCATTTGCGAGCGAGGGATCATAATATCCCGAACCTGCATATCGGAAACCTGCAGGGCACCTTCGATAATAGTGAGCGTTTCAGTATCGACAATACTGCGATCTGCGGCAGCTCTTACGATGTCTTTGATGTCCTGACGATTACGTGGATCATCGCTGAACAGTTCACTTATTTTTTCCAGCCAACTTCGGGGTTGGCTCGATTGGTCTTCGCTCATGGTGCCTCATTCTGGCCTGCTCATACTGCTTAAACAGGGCCTGTTATTGATAATTTTGAGAGTATTAATGTCTCAATGATACTGCCTAGTTAATTAAAGCAGATTCTCAGTTTGTATCGGGCATAGGCTCTAGATACGGGTCTGAATAGTCAAGGGAAGCCAAAATAGTGCGCTCTATCGCTTCCATTTCTTCGGCTTCGTCGTCCTTTATATGGTCGTACCCCAGTAAATGCAAGCAGCCATGAACAACCATATGCGCCCAGTGGGCTTCTGTGGACTTGTTTTGCTCGTCGGCTTCGCGCTCAACAACGGCGATACAGATGATCAAATCACCGAGTAATTCGATAGGTACTTCGGGTGGGGCGTCAAACGGAAATGAGAGTACATTAGTGGGTTTTTCTTTGCCACGGTACTCATGATTTAGCGTTTGGCTTTCTTCTTCAGACACTAAGCGAATGGTCAGCTCGGGTTCTTCAAAGGTTGTGCGCGATTCGAGCGCGGCTTCCGCCCAGCGTTGTAATTGCTCATCGGTAGGTAACAATCGCTTTGCAGGGTTGGGTTTTTCGTTAGTATCGTCCGTGAATAGGTCGTCGCCAAGCTGAACGTCCAGAAGCAGGTTCATTCGCTTTTGTCCGCCTTATTTTCTGAACGGTTGTCTGGACGGTTGTCCGAACCGCTGTCTGCGTTTTGTTTAGCGGCAATGAACTCAGCCTTGCGACGGGCTTCTTCTTGCTCGGCTTTTTCTTCAAATAAGTCGTAAGCGGTAACAATACGCTGTACTAGAGGGTGGCGAACAACATCGCGATTGCTGAACTTAGTCATGCCGATGCCTTCAACACCTTCGAGTACTTCAAGGCCATGTTTTAAACCTGAATATACGCCGCGCGGTAAATCGACCTGAGTGATGTCACCAGTAATGACGGCTTTAGAACCAAAGCCAACACGGGTCAGGAACATTTTCATTTGTTCTTTGGTGGTGTTTTGGCTCTCATCCAAGATAACAAATGAGTGGCTCAGGGTACGGCCACGCATGTAGGCCAGTGGCGCAATCTCGATTTGGTTTCGTTCAATCATTTTGGTGACGGATTCGAAACCCAGCATCTCATAGAGTGCGTCGTAAAGCGGGCGCAGGTACGGATCAATTTTTTGAGCTAAATCACCGGGTAAAAAGCCGAGTTTCTCTCCGGCTTCGACGGCAGGGCGAACCAATAAAATACGTTTGACGTCATCGCGCATTAGCGCTTCAACGGCGGCTGCCACCGCTAGGTAGGTTTTGCCGGTACCGGCTGGCCCAATACCAAAGCTGATGTCGTATTTACGGACTTGATCAAGGTATTCAAGCTGGTTATCACCGCGCGGTTTGATCACCGCGAGTGGTGTTTTGATGATGCCATTGTTTGCGCTGTAGTCACGTTTCCCACGCTGTGATGGGCGACTGCTGTCTTCTTGCAAAAAGAGATGGATTAAATCTGGGCTGATTTCCGTACCATTTCCGGTCTCGCGATACAGGCGTTGAATCAATTCAGCGGCGCGTTTAGTTTTCTTGACGCTGCCTTCAAGTTGAAAGCGATTGCCGCGGTTGAAGATCTCAATATCGTAATGGTTAGCAATTTGCTGGGTATGGCTGTCCAGATTTCCACAGAGGTTAGCCAAGCGCGATGCATCGTCAGGCTCTAGTGCGAAATTGAGCGCATGCTGCTTGCCGCTTTCTTCTGGCGTACTGTTATCTTGCTGTTGTTCGTCCGTCAATGTGACCTCGGATGTTGCCTTAAGGGCGGATTGTGGTACTTAATTATTAATAAGCTTGTGAAGTGTCTAAAGCAACACCGCGTAAGCTGTTTGAGTAGGCATTTACAATTTTAACGCGTAGAAACTTGCCGATCATCGAGTGGTCGTCGCATTTAAAGTTGACTACACGGTTGTTTTCGGTGCGGCCTGCGAGTTCGCCGGGGTCTTTTTTCGAGACGCCAGTAACCAGAATAATTTCTTCACGATCAACCATGCGGCGACTGATTTGCTGGGCGTTTTGTACAATACGATCTTGCAGAATCTTCAGTCGTTTTTTCTTCAGGTCTTCTGGCGTGTCGTCATCTAATTGCGCTGCCGGTGTGCCAGGGCGTGAACTATAAATAAAGCTGAAGGAGGTATCGAAACCAATGGTTTCAATTAACTTCATGGTATCAAGAAAGTCTTCTTCCGTTTCGCCAGGGAAACCAATAATAAAATCAGACGAGATCGAAATATCAGGGCGCAACTTCTGCAATCGTTGAATTTTATCAATGTATAAATCGATCTCGTGACCGCGTTTCATTGCCGCTAAAATACGGTTTGAGCCGCTCTGAACAGGTAGGTGAATATGACTGACCAGTTCAGGTACTTCGGCATACACATCAATCAGGCTATCGCTAAATTCAACCGGATGAGAGGTTGTGAAACGAATACGGTCAATGCCATCAATCTCAGCAACTTGGGTGATTAACTCGGCCAGATCCGCGTGATCGCCGTCGCCTGTGTCACCCATGTAAGAGTTGACGTTTTGGCCAAGCAAGTTCACTTCACGAACACCTTGCTGAGCAAGTGTTTCGACTTCTTTCAGTACGCCAGCCAGAGGGCGGCTGACTTCTTCGCCGCGAGTATATGGCACCACACAGAAAGTACAGTATTTAGAGCAGCCTTCCATGATGGAGACAAACGCGGATGAACCTTCTGATTTTGGTGCAGGAAGGTGATCAAACTTTTCAATTTCAGGGAAAGTAACATCCACCACCTGAATGGAGTTGGCTGCCTTGTTCACCATGTCGGGTAGGCGGTGTAGCGTTTGCGGGCCAAATACCATGTCGACGAAGGGCGCGCGTTTCATAATAGCGTCGCCTTCTTGCGATGCTACACAGCCACCCACGCCGATCTTTAGGTTAGGGTTGCTACTTTTGAGGTTTTTCCAGCGGCCAAGTTCGTGAAAGACTTTTTCTTGCGCCTTTTCACGAATCGAGCAGGTGTTCAGAAGGATCACGTCGGCTTCTTCTGGGTTTTGGGTCACAACCATCTGGTGACTTTCGCCCAACATGTCTGCCATGCGTGATGAATCATATTCATTCATCTGGCATCCGTGGGTTTTGATATAGAGCTTCTTCACCTGATCGGTCATGTCGTTGCTACTGGCCTCGGTTTGTCTGTCATTCTGGCTTTGAAAGGCGCTTAGTATACTGCGCCTATGCGGGTCTTCGCTAGCGTTGCAGCAATTCTTCAATGCCATCAGCAAGCTGGCGTGACTGCTCATCCATCGGTAAATGACGGATGTCGGGGTACTTGAGAGCCCCGGCGATGTTGTAAAGCCAACGTTCGGTTCGTAATACGAGTGCTTCCGCGTTGTCACTGTTGGCATCTAGGGTCTCGTTGACCATAGATAAGATGACTTGCGCGTGAGCCGCGGAGACTTCAGCTTGCTCGCGCAGGCTGGCAATTTCGGCGTCTGCTCGGGGTGTTTTTTGAACTAAATCTTCTGCCGACGCAAGGGTTTTGGCGGCGGTTTTGTAGCTGCGAGGAATCAGCGTGGCAGCATTGGCATCCTTCAGGTTTTTCATCTGATTACGTACTTTTTGCAGCTGTAAAAAGCCAATGGTACTGACCTCAACCGCGTGCATGTCCAGCAGTAGTTCACGCTGGCTTTGTGCTGTACTGGCTGGTGCTGCGGTGGTTTCTAGGGTGGCGATGATGTTGGCGAATTTACTCTCAACATGGGCAACATCAGAAGGGTAGTAAGTGCGGCTGTTGATTCTATTGAGTACTTCCATGTGTGCCAATGATGGTGCGAGTGTCTCGCGGGCCATCAGAGTATGTTCTAGCGCGCGTTGGTAGGTTGCTGATGCTGCAAGTGCTTTGACGCGCACTTGATCGTCTGCACGGCCTTTATTTTGAAGCATACGAGCCTCTTTTAGCGAACTGGCCGCTTCTTTAGTCAGGACGGGCGCAAAGCGGTAGGTTTCTTGCGCTTGAGCATCGCGACTAAGGCTCTCAGCTTCTGTGATGAGCGTGGTCCCTGAGCGTGATGTACTCACCGCTTCACGGCTAGCTTGATCGCGGATGTTGTCGAGGCCTTTTGGTGCTGAGGCACAGCCGCTGAGTATGAGGCCTGTTGTCATGGCAAGTAGCAGGGTGGTACGACGCATTCTATTTCTCCGGTAAGTGCTGCCCGCATGGTAACACGCTCTAAGTCAGTGTCAGAGAGGCCATGAGGTGACATCGGTGTTGAGAGTTATGACCGCTTTGACCCTTTTCTGTGTGAATTGATCCGCGTTTACAATTTACAGGGCTTGTTTATGTCCGATTGCGTTGCTATATAAGATACATAGTGATTAAAAAGAGGGTGGTCGGTTCGGACAGCCAATAATGAAAGTGGTACCAATTATTCCGGTGAAATAAGGAGCAAACCTTATGAATGCAGAGATGCAAGCGCTCTACTGGCGCATTCAGAATAACAATGATCACTCAGGGCAAGATGCGGTTAGTTTACTAATGCCTTCCGATGGTAGTGAGCCAGCAACCTTACTGCCTACCGAAGTCAGTTTTTGCTCGCGGCGATCTGGCCGCCAAGATGTTGATCTTAAGTGGTCTGATGACGACTCCGACCTTTTTCTTAACTTACTCGAACGAATTTCCAACGATGATCCGTCAGATGACGAAGGCATCGTATTAGATATCAATGACGGCATAGTTCAAGGCATTGTTCAACTGGTCGCATTGGCGCGCTTTCAAACGCCTTGGCCGACGGATGAGCTAGTTGCTGAAGACATCAACACTGTGCGGGATGAAGTCGAGGTAGGTGATCTTGTTGCCGTGAATTCCTTGTATGGTTATCCAATGGCGATTGTGGTGGGGATGGATTCTATAGACCTTACCTGCGTTCTTTTAGAAGATATTGAGAAGGATGGCTTAAGTATCGTGCCTGATCACAGTGTGATTATTCTAAACCGTAATAGCGCACTGCCTAATACGTTTGCCGCTAGCGATACCGGCGAAGCTGAAGTATTTCATTAGGGCATATTTGTTATACAGAGGTGCTGTAACTTATTAAGTCTAGGAAACACCACGTACTGGTAGTGACCTAGGCTTATTTCTATCATCCGATAGAGTTGCTGTCTGACTGGCCCAGCATGTTGGGCTTCAGTCGTGACATACGACTCTATGGATGATTATCTTACGAAAGGGTGCTTGGTTTTTAGTTTTCAGAATTCACTTGCGCTTGCAGGCGACGCTGCTTTCGCTCTAGTGCCATCATTCCTATAAGATCATAAAAATCTGTGCGTGCGGCATCAGCGCCATTGGCGATGACTTCAGCATGAACATCCTGTTGGTCGTTGGCTGATACTGCTTGTGATTGTGCCATCCTTATCTCCCGTCAGTCTTTAATGATTAGCGATAGCATCCCAGCATAGGCTGAGCACCATCTCTTCAGTAATCGTTTGATCTTTTAAGCCCGGTTTTGTGCGAGCCATTCGAACCAGTGTCGAAATACCGCCATAGGCGTAAACGCCCAATACTTCGTTTGGCAGATCTTTAATCTCGCCACGTGCTCGGCCTTCTTCAAATAGCGAGTGGATGCGTTCCACTATGCCGGCTTGTGCTTTGAGCTGTAACTCTTCTCGTACGTCCGGAGCCACGCCTAACTGATCGAGTAGGGCTGCATCTCGTGGTGAATCATTGAGATAGCGGTACAAATTACTCCAAATTTTTTGCAGTTGTTCACGCACGCTTCCTTGTTTGTCACAGTTGGCCAAACAAGCCTCCGTCAGACGTTCCATCTGCATGAGGTAGACCATCTCAATCAGTTCTTCTTTCGTATCGAAATACCGATAGATGGTTCCGGCCCCACAACATGCCTGTTTGGCAACAAGTGAAATCGGTGACTGCAAGCCGCACTCAGCAATGAGGTTGGCGGTAGCTTCAAGAATTTGTTCGCGTTTATCCATACTACTTTGATCCGGAGTGAACGTTCATTCTGCGCTTGTGATGCAATTTACTCAAGCGCATATTAGGTTGATTTATGAATCAGTTTGTTGCGGTGGCGCTGTTATTGGGGCGGCATTCGCATCCGCGCGTAAAGCGGAGATTAAAAACACTGCCGATAGAGAGGCCGTCAGTAAGCACACAGCCATCATTGGCATAGGCGTTCCATCATGAAGCTTGCCCCAAAGGAGTCCTGCCAGTGCGCCGCCTGAAAATTGGATAACGCCCATCAAGGCTGTTGCAGAGGCGGCCACATCTCGAAAGTGCTGCATGATAGTGCCCATGGTATTGGCAGTGATTAGTCCAAGAGAACCGACAAAGGTCATGAGAAGTGGCAAAGCAATACCTAAGGTGAAGTACTCAGGGAAGAAGCTCAGCACGACTAATGCAATGGCACTGGAGAATTGAATAGCCACACCAGTGCTCAAAAGGCGGGTAGTAGAGTAGTACTTGAGCAGAGTCATATTTAGGCGGTTCATCACCATAACTACGGCGACGTTTGCCCCAAAAAGCCACGGGAACATGCTCGCGGATTGCTCAAAATGTTCGAGATAAAGATAGGGCGACGCAGTAATAAACACGAACATACCGCTGAATGAGCTGGCCAGCATAAAAATATAACGGCGAGCACTGCGATGCCGTATTACCTGTGCGTAACCTTCCCAAGGCTTACGTTTTACCCGCTTGTGTTTAGGGTGGCTTTCAGGCAGTTGCCATATCAAGAGTAAGATCAGCACAGCGCTGTACGCGGCCAACACCGCAAAGATGGTTTGCCACTGACTGAAATGCAACACTAATGAGCCAAGCATCGGCGCAATCATGGGAGCGGCCATCATAATCATGGCAATCATAGACAGTACACGGGCAATATCCGCGCCGTCGAAGTTATCTCGAACGATGGCGGTAGAATTGACTACCGCGAGACCACCACCTACCGCTTGAACAACGCGCAGTATCAATAACTCATCAAGGCTAGTGACCCAAATAAGGCTAAGGCTGGCGGCCCCAAAAATTGCTAAGCCCAAATAAATAATAGGTTTGCGCCCAAAGCTATCAGACAGTGGCCCACCTGTGATTTGGCCCAGCGCAAAACCCAACAAAAACGTACTGACGGATAATTCCACATGGTGAATATCGCTGTTCAAGCTACTCGCCATGTTGGCCATTGCGGGCAGGTACATATCAATCGCTAGCGGTGCAATTGCAGTGAGTAATGCAAGCAAGAGAGGCAGCGGTAGGCGGGATTTATTGATCATGATACACCTTGGAATTCTTCAGGCTTATATAATAGTTGTTTCTCAGTTGTATTAAGAGTGCTCAAATTTAAACGGATTGTTCATGATATCGGCATAATTATTCACTAAAGAGACATAACAAGAAGAGGAGAGCGACGACGGGGAAGTATGTGGGTGGCTCAAATAATTGTCACAAAAAAGCCCCGCAATGCGGGGCTGCTGTTTGGCTAAGGGGGATAGCTTTCAGTGTTTAGCTCTGAATGCTTGGCTCAGCCCACATAATGCATTACACGTTAAAACGGAAGTGAATAACGTCGCCGTCTTTGACGATGTATTCTTTGCCTTCTAAGCGCCACTTACCGGCTTCTTTTGAGCCTGCTTCGCCTTTGTATTGAATAAAGTCGTCGTAGCCGATGACTTCAGCACGAATAAAGCCGCGTTCGAAGTCTGTGTGAATAGCCGCTGCAGCACGCGGAGCGGTAGCGCCTACTTTGATGGTCCAAGCACGAACTTCTTGAACACCTGCTGTGAAGTAGGTTTGCAAGCCAAGTAATTCATAACCGGCACGAATCACTCGATCGAGGCCCGGTTCGGTCATCCCCATTTCTGACAAAAACTCCATTTTGTCTTCGTCGTCGAGTTCGGCGACTTCAGCTTCAATCTTATTGCATACAGCAACAACAGAGGCACCTTCAGATGCGGCGATTTTATTCACTTCATCTAAGTAGGGATTATTTTCAAAACCATCTTCAGCTACATTGGCGATGTACATGGTCGGTTTTGTGGTAAGCAGGTGGAAAGTACGAGCAACTTTCTGCTCGTCTTCATCCAGTTCAATCATGCGTGCAGTTTTGCCCGCTTCGAATTGAGGAATCAGTTTTTCTAACAGGGCTTTCTGAGCAATAGAATCCTTATCGCCGCCTTTCGCAGTACGAGTAACACGCTGTAGCTGTTTTTCGCAGGAATCTAAATCCGCAAGAATCAACTCAGTGTTGATCACATCGATGTCTTCCGCTGGGTTCACGTGGTTAGCAACGTGGATAACGTTAGGATCTTCGAAGCAACGTACAACGTGAGCGATGGCATCAGTTTCACGAATATTCGCTAAAAACTGGTTCCCAAGGCCTTCACCTTTTGAAGCGCCAGCAACCAAGCCCGCAATGTCAACGAATTCCATCGCGGTGGGTACAACACGATTTGGATTAACAATCGCAGCCAATTCGTCTAAGCGTGAATCAGGCATAGAGACTAAGCCAGAGTTCGGCTCAATCGTACAAAATGGGAAGTTCTCAGCAGCAATGCCGGATTTAGTCAGTGCGTTAAATAGCGTGGATTTACCGACGTTTGGTAAGCCAACGATGCCACATTTGAAGCCCATAATATGTCCTGTAATTCGTTATACGATCTAAGTTGCGGGTATTTTACCCTTTAAACGAGTGAAGTCGATTCATCGCTTTCGCTAAATCACCTGAAATGGCATCTGGAAGTACACAGATGGCCTCGTCGATGACGTGATCTATACTTTGTTGTTCTGCTTTACTTGCTCGCCCAAGCACGTGTCCTGTGACTAATGACTTATCGCCAGGGTGGCCAATACCTACGCGTAGGCGATGAAAATCTTTTTGATTGCCGAGTTGAGCAATGATGTCACGCAAGCCATTTTGGCCGCCGTGTCCGCCACCGATTTTAAATTTGGCGACGCCTGCTGGCATATCAAGTTCGTCGTGAGCGACGAGTATTTCATTCGGTTTGATCTTATAGAAGTTCGCAAGCGCGGCAACAGATTGGCCACTGCGATTCATAAAGGTCGTTGGTAGCAGCAAAAAACATTCTTGGCCGGCGATACGACCTTTACCACTTAAACCAAAGAATTTTTTATCGGGGCTGAGGGAAATGCCTTCTTGGCGTGCGAGACGTTCAACCAACCAAGCGCCCGCATTGTGACGGGTTTGTTCATATTCTGCGCCCGGATTACCGAGGCCAACGATAAGGCGAATAGGATCAGCCATGTAGAAGCCCTATTTTGTTAGTAATAAAAATTAGCCAATAAAAAAGCGGGGCAAGCCCCGCTTTTTTACTCAGAAGAGACGATTATTCGCCAGCTTCTTCAGTGCTTTCTTCTTCGTCAGCAGCAGCTTTCTTAGGAGCAATTACTGAAACAACAGAAGTATCGTGCTCAGGACCATGGCTCAACGCCAATGATTCAACACCTTTAGGTAGAGTTAGATCAGACAAGTGGATTGCTTGACCAAGTTCTACTTTTTCCATATCAATTTCAATGAACTCTGGAAGATCACCAGCAGTACAAATGATATCTAGGCTAGTCAGCTGGTGCATGATGCTACCGCCGCCAATTTTAACGCCAACACAAGTTTCTTCATTTAAGAAGTGTAGTGGAACGTGTGCTTTGATCTTGGTGTTCTTGCTTACACGCAAGAAGTCAGCGTGCCAAATCAATGCTTTTGCTGGGTGACGCTGAAGGTCTTTCAGAATAACCTGCTCGTCTTTGCCATCAACGCTTAGAGTAACGATTGAGCTGTAGAATGCTTCAAACTCAAGCACTTTGTTCAGTTCATTAGCTTTAAGAGTGATAGAAGTAGGCTTGCGGTCGTTACCGCCCGCTTTTCCACCGTAGATGATCGCTGGAACTAGGTTCTCGCGGCGCAGGCGGCGGCTCGCACCTTTCCCTGAGTCTTCGCGAGTAGTTGCAGATAAAGTAAAATCTGACATAGGTATTTCCTCATTTAGGATGTTAAAAACCGCCAGCATTTGCGACCAACGCGGGCGGTTGTAATGGATTGAACATTGTTGCTCAATCCGAATATCAGCTCGTTGTTCGTTTAACGGAACATCGCGCTAATGGATTCTTCGTTGTTTACGCGACGAATAGATTCTGCCAATAAACCAGCAATGGTCAGTTGACGAATGTTGCCAGTGGCGCGGGCAGATTCAGACAGTGGGATAGTGTCAGTAACTACCAATTCGTCCAATTCAGCGCTTGCTAGGCGTTCAATCGCGGGGCCGGATAGTACAGGATGTGTACAGTAAGCCACAACCTTTTTCGCGCCGAACTCTTTCAATGCTTTGGCGGCCATACAGAGAGTGCCAGCGGTATCGACCATGTCGTCAACCAGTACACAGGTACGATCGGTCACATCACCGATGATGTGCATAACCTCGGAGACATTGGCTTTAGGACGACGTTTATCAATAATGGCTAGATCAACATCAAGCTGTTTGGCGATGGCGCGAGCACGGACTACGCCGCCGATGTCGGGCGATACAATGATTAGGTCTTCAAAGCCCTGACGCTCAATATCATCCAATAAAATAGGTGAGCCATACACGTTGTCTACAGGGATATCGAAGAAGCCCTGAATTTGATCAGCGTGAAGGTCGACAGTTAATACACGATCAATTCCTGAACCTGACATCATGTCGGCAACGGCGCGCGCTGAAATAGGCACTCGGGCGCTTCGTGGACGACGGTCTTGGCGAGCGTAACCGAAGTAAGGAACCACCGCAGTGATTCGGCTAGCAGAAGCACGACGCAGGCCATCAGCCATGAGCAGAACTTCCATCAGGTTGTCGTTGGTAGGTGCACACGTTGGTTGCAGAATGAAAACGTCTTTACCACGAACGTTCTCATTGATTTCAACCGTGATTTCGCCATCGCTGAATTTATCAACGGTCGCCTCACCTAGAGGAATGTCGAGACGCTCGACAACGAGTTTAGCCAGTTCCGGATTGGCGTTACCGGTAAATACCATTAGCTTAGACACAGGCGTCCCCTAGATGTATAAATTTTGAATGATGGAAGGATATAGAATTGGCTGAGGTGGCAGGGATCGAACCTGCGAATGACGGGATCAAAACCCGTTGCCTTACCACTTGGCGACACCCCAGCAACTTTAAGACGGTCTGAATAATACCTTATGCGTTATCGAAAGATTAGTTCCTTTCGCAACGAAGGCCACATATTCACCCGGTAGCTGGTCAGAAACAAAGTTTGCTTCTTTCTCAGAACCAAAGCTTGAAAATATGCAAGCTCCAGTGCCCGTCATCTTAGCAAAGGAAAATTTATTTAGCAAATTCAATGTCTTACCTATTTCTGGGTACAACATTGAGACAATCTGCTGGCAGTCATTTCTGCCCCCTTGCTTCAACGCGGTGCGAATATTAATGGCGGGAGTATCCCTTGTCAAACCCTCATGTTGAAATATTTTTCCGGTGTCGACGTGAACCGGTGGGCAGACGACCAAATACCAAGGTTCAGGCAGCTCAGGAACCGGCGTTAAATGCTCACCAACGCCTTCAGCAAACGCCGCCTGGCCACGAACAAATACAGGTACATCCGCACCAAGGGCTAGGCCTAATGCGGCTAGCTCATCAAAACTTAGATCGAGATCCCATAATTTATTCAGCGCTAGAAGAGCAGTGGCGGCATCGGAACTGCCACCGCCTAAGCCACCGCCCATAGGCAGGATTTTTTTTAGCTCAATATCTGCGCCACACACCTTGTTGCTCTTTTGCTGCGATTTTTCTTGCAGCATTCGTGCTGCTTTGATGATGAGGTTGTCTTCAAACGGGACGCCGGCAATTTCAGGCGATAGGGTTAACTTGCTATCAGAGCGCTGGCGGAATGCTAATTCGTCGCCGTAATCTAAAAATTGAAACAGAGTTTGCAGGTTGTGATATCCGTCCTCTCTGCGCCCTGTGATGTGCAAGAAAAGGTTGAGCTTGGCCGGTGCGGGAACGCGTAGCCAGTGCTGCGCTTGTTGTGAATGCGGAGTCGTCGCTGACTCAGTCAGGCGGTCGTCAGTCATGCAAGGTCCACTCGCGTATTGAGAAGGTAAAACGAAAGTCGTGGCCACTCACTTTGACTAACCCAGGCAACCAATAGCCGTTTTGGCGTGAATATCGTTTGTAGGTGATTTCCCAGCCATGCTGGATCATTTTGCTCAATAATCCGGTGTCATCAAATTCAGTAACGGCTTTGGCGCCGGGACTTGGCTGTCCTTTTACCCAATAGCGAATATCCGACACTGGGAAGTTCCAGCCTAGGTAAAGCAACATGAGTTCTTCCGGAGATTTGGCATCGCGAGGACTGTCCCAGCCGGGCAAGGTCAGCTCGGCACGATCTTTGTCGCCGCTTAGGCGTGTGGCACCTTGGCCTAATGGTCCGGCAATGTAGATATCAAATTCACGTTTGTTTTGCTTCCAGTCAAGGTAGCCGGTGGCGCTGTCGTCCGGTGTGCGTACAGACATCTTGCCGCGCACTTGCCAGTGCTGCACCTTATTTAACTGGGATTGCAAAGTGTCTTTGCCGCCAGTGGGTAGCATGGAAGCGCACCCACTTTGTAGCAGAACAAGGAGTAGGAAACTAACCCCTAATAGCTGGCGTTTGATGTGCATCATTACAGTTGCTCAACACCCAGACGTTCTAAGGTTTCATTGATGATGGCACTGTCTGGCTGCAGCTTAAGGCCTTCTTTCCAGACCTCAACGGCCATGTCTTGATCATCGGTAGCCCAGTACCATTCACCTAAATGAGCGGCAATTTCGTGATCCTTCATCTTATTCCAAGCATCTAATAACAGTGGGCCCGCTTCATTGATTCTTCCTTCACGAAAATACAGCCAACCAAGGCTGTCTATCATGGCTGGGTTGTCGGGTTGAAGGGAAAGCGCCTTCTCGATTAGTGGTTCAGCCTCATCAAAGCGATTAGTTTTGTTCGCTAGACTGTAGCCGAGTGCGTTAAGCGCTTCGGCATGATCAGGATGTTTACTGAGTAAATGTCGTAGGTCGCTTTCTAATTTGGCTAAATCTCCCATGCGCTCTGCCAACATTGCTCGGGTGTATAACAAATTAGCGTTATCCGGCGACGCTTCTAGCGCTACGGTGAGCGATTGGATTGCGTCTTCTTGCCGCTCAGCACGAATCAGTAGTTCGGTTTCGATGCGCATGAGTTCGGTTTTGTATTTAGGGAATGCCTCACTACGTTCGTTGATGTAGGCGATAGCGGCATCAGTGTCTTGGGTGTCTTCTAATAATCGAGCAGCGGCTAGCTGAGCGGGTAGAAATTCACGACTCTCGCCAACTTGGCGGAAGTGAGATAGGGCTAAATCCGTGTTTTCTTCCGTCGCTGCCATATCGGCTAAGTAGTAATGTGCTTCGTTTACATTTTGCTCGGATGTTAATAGATCGTTTAAAAGCTTTCTGGCGCCGTCGGCATTGCCTAGCTCTTTTTCGAGCAAGGCGAGAGATAACATGATTTGGGGGTCATTAGGGAAGCGGTGGTTGGTCTCGATAAAGGCGTCACGAGCGTCTTTTATACGTTCAGCTTCGAGCATTGTGCGGGCACGTAAAAGCGCAATTTGTTTGTTGTCTGGATGTTCATCATGAAGATCATCAAGCCAATCGTTAGCTTCGTCTATGCGTTTAGCGATAATTAAGATCCGAGCTTTCTGAATGGCTGCCGGTAGTAGCTCGGGGGAGTGTTTTAGGGCGACGTCAATGTGGGCTACCGCGACATCGGTGCGCGACAATGACTGTTCTAAAATTGCACGTGCGTAGTAAATGTTGCCTTCTTTCGGATAGGTTTGAGTGAGTGACTCAAGCCTAGCGAGTTGTTGCAGGCGAATGTCATTTTCTGAAACCACCGTGGCGGCCGCAAAAAAATCAAACTGGGGGACGCCGGTCATTTCGAACAATCGAACGTACAAATCCAGGCTTTCTTCGTAACGTTTTTGTCCCAAAGCCACTTGAGCTGCAGCTTGAACGGCGCCGGGATCGTTTGGTTCAACTTCTAACCAGATGGCGCTCGCTTCGGCGGCAAAGTTTCCGGCACCAACATATTGCGCAATGCGCAATGCTCGCTCCGCCACATTGGGATCACGTGTTTTACGCGCCTGATCCAAGTAATGGAATAGGGACACATCATAGCGTTGGCGCTGGCCTGCCATCTCGGCAATAAGCAGTGAGTACATGGTTGCAGCAGGAATAGGGCGGTACTCAACTTCAGGAGTCTCGGCATTAAGCTCCGAGGCCGCTAAATTGTGGGTGTTGGAGTCGTTCCCTTGCAGTGCAGCACAGCCGGCGAGGACTATGGTTGCTAGGCCTGCGGTGACGCTGCGAGTGGCAGTAGGGAGTACTTTAGAGAGCACTTTCTTTTTAGCTTCCTGCCAAAAATTATCGCCAATGATGTTTGAAAAGAGTACTGAGTCTGATGACATATAATGGATAAACCTAATGAATCTGGTGTTATTTAGAGTCAGATAGCTGGGTAAGTCAAAGATTTCGGGCGCAAATTCTGCCACAGATGTTTATAATCGCCGCTTTTACACGGGGAATTTTGGCCGTCAGAATGAGTATTTGGACTCTAGGTATCAATCATAAGACAGCTCCGGTAGAAGTGCGCGAACGTGTAGCCTTCGACCCTGCCTCTATGAATTTGGTTCTAAAAGACCTCCAAGAACTCGAGTGCGTGTCAGAAGTGGTGGTACTTTCCACCTGTAACCGTACCGAAATTTACTGCACTGCAGATGATCGTTGCCCTGAGCGCATTGCGCAGTGGCTGCATGCCAATCATGATATTGAGCGCGCTGATCTTGATGCTTCTCTTTATGCCCTGACCGATGACAATGCCGTGGCGCATACCATGCGTGTGGCCAGTGGTTTAGATTCGTTAGTGCTCGGTGAGCCACAAATTCTAGGGCAAATGAAATCTGCATTTGCCGTTGCACAAGAAGCAGGAACCACGGGCACTGAGCTGGGTCGTTTATTTCGCCAGACGTTTTCGATTGCCAAGCGTGTGCGCACCGATACAGCGATTGGCCAGAATCCTGTGTCCGTGGCGTTTGCCGCGGTGCGTATGGCGCAACATATTTTTGCCGACCTCAAAAACAGTCGTGCCTTGTTGATTGGTGCGGGGGAGACCATCGAGTTGGTGGCTCGTCATTTACGCCATGCTGGCGTTGAACATATGACATTAGCCAATCGTACCTTGGCGCGAGCGCAGAATTTAGCGCAAGAGTTTCACGCGGAAGCCGTGTTGCTGGAAGATATTCCGATGGTGCTTTCTCAGGCGGATATTGTCATTTCTTCTACTGCCAGCCCGTTACCGATTTTAGGTAAGGGGATGGTCGAGAAAGCATTGAAGAAGCGTCGTCATAAACCCATGTTTATGGTGGATATCGCAGTGCCACGAGATATCGAACAAGAAGTCGGTGATTTATCGGATGTGTACTTGTATACGGTGGATGATTTACGCGACATTATTGAAGAAAACGTTCGCTCTCGCGAAGACGCTGCCAAGCAGGCAGAAGAGCTGATTGAAGCGGGCGTTGAGCATTTTATGCGCGAGCTAAAAGCGCTGGATGCCGTCAGTACATTAACGGATATACGCACTCACGTTGAAGTACTGCGCGACGAACAATTAGAAAAAGCGCTGCGCCAGATTCAAAACGGTGCAGACCCTGAAAAAGTATTACGTACCTTTGCTCATACGCTGGGTAATAAAATATTGCATAAACCTATGACGGCGCTTCGCCGCGCTGGCTCTGAGGGACGTATTGACGTTCTAGACTGGAGCCGGGAACTGTTTGATCTGGATAATCGCTCCGAATGAAGTCTTCAATATTACATAAGCTCGAAACCCTTCGTGATCGCTACGAAGAAGTGGGGCATCTGCTATCAAGCCCCGACATCATCTCTGACCAAGACAAGTTCCGTAATTTGTCAAAAGAGTACAGCGAACTTGAAGAGGTTGCTGCGGCCTATACCGATTACGAACAAGCCCAGGCGGATTTTAATGAAGCTGAGGTGCTCGCGTCGGATGAAGATCCAGAAATGCGTGCAATGGGGCAGGATGAGCTGCAAGCCAGTAAAGAGCGCATGGCTGAATTACAGGCGAACATTGAAATTCTGTTACTGCCAAAAGACCCAGACGATGGCCGAAACGTAATAGTGGAAGTGCGTGCAGGCACCGGTGGTGATGAGGCGGCGATTTTTTCCGGTGATTTATATCGCATGTACACACGTTTTGCTGAGACTCAAGGCTGGCGTACCGAAATGCTTAACTCGAATGAGGGTGAGCATGGTGGCTTTAAAGAAGTCATTATTCGTATTAGTGGTACCGATGTGTATTCGTGTTTGAAGTTTGAGTCTGGAGCTCACCGTGTGCAGCGTGTTCCGGCGACAGAAAGCCAAGGGCGCATTCATACGTCGGCGTGTACTGTGGCGGTGATGCCAGAAGTCGAAGACGAAGCTGAAATCGACATTAACAAGAACGATCTACGTGTGGATACTTTTCGTGCCTCAGGCGCGGGTGGTCAGCACGTGAACAAAACCGACTCTGCCATTCGATTAACGCACTTACCAACCGGCTTAGTGGTGGAGTGTCAGGATGAACGTTCTCAGCATAAGAACCGTGCCAAGGCGATGGCTTTACTTGCAACACGTTTACGTGATGCGCAGCGCCAGGCGGCTCATGCAGAACAAGCGGCTACTCGTAAGAGCCTTGTTGGCTCGGGGGATCGCTCGGAGCGTATTCGTACTTATAATTATCCACAGGGCCGAGTCACGGATCATCGTATCAACCTGACGCTCTATAAACTGGATGAGATTGTGCAAGGCGATCTATCCGCTGTGATTGAACCATTAATTCAAGAACATCAGGCGAACTTACTGGCTGAGATGTCAGGTCAGTGAGTTTGACCGTCGCTGACTGGCTCAAACAGGCGCAAGCCTGTTTATTGAATGCAGGCAGCGACAGCCATCGTTTAGACGCCGAACTCCTCATCATGCATGTCCTGCAGGTGAATCGCGCTTGGTTGTTTACCTGGCCAGAAAAAGAATTATCCCCAGACCAAACCTCGCAATTAGCTGAATTACTTACTCGTCGCGCTCAAGGTGAGCCAGTGGCGTATCTGATCGGTGTGCGAGAGTTTTGGTCGTTACCATTAAAAGTCGCACCTTCAACGTTAATTCCACGTCCCGATACCGAAACACTGATTGAATGGGCGTTGGAGTTAGTATTGCCTGAGAATACGCGCGCTGTTGATCTAGGAACAGGCACAGGCGCGATTGCCTTAGCCTTAGCCAGTGAGCATCCAACATGGCAAGTATCAGCGGTTGAATTTAATCCTGAGGCGGTTGAGCTAGCTCGAGAAAATACAGAGCGCTTGGGCTTAGCTATAACGGTTGCGCAGGGTAGTTGGTTTGAACCGGTTCAAGGTACTTTTGATTTAATAGTGAGTAACCCGCCCTACATTGATCCAAGCGACCATCACTTAGATGAGGGCGATGTGCGCTTTGAGCCTCGCTCAGCATTAGTGGCAGAGCAAAACGGTCTTGGCGATTTAGAGTATATTATCGAGAACGCTCCTCTCTACCTTAATAATGAGGGCTGGTTGCTGCTTGAGCACGGATATGATCAGGCTGATGCAGTATGTGACTACTTACATCAACGCGGTTTTGTTGATGTCGAAAACCGTTGTGATCTTGGCGGTCAACCACGTATTAGCGGCGGACGCTGGCTAGGTCATTCCGCTACCGGACAGATATAGAGGCCATGGTGCTATGAAAGATGATGAATTACTTCGGTACAGTCGCCATATCTTATTGCCTCAGATCGATATTGCAGGACAGCAAGCCATTAATGATGCTCATGTGATGATCATCGGCTTAGGTGGACTAGGTTCACCGGTGGCTTTGTATCTTGCTGCCGCGGGTGTTGGTCAGTTAACACTGGTGGATGACGATGAAGTCGAGCTAACGAACTTACAGCGTCAAATAGCTCATAACACAGAGTCCGTCGGCTTGTGTAAGGTTGAATCGGCGAGGGCATCTTTGCTGGCGATTAACCCAGATACCATTATTCATTATTATCAGGTGCGAGCGCATCAAGATTGGTTAAGCGCTAATTTAACCAGTGTTACTTTAATGGTCGATTGCACCGATAATGCCAAAATTCGTTACGCGATGAACGATGTTGCCATAGCAAAAAAGATCCCTTGGGTGTCTGGGGCTGCGGTCGGTTTTAGTGGGCAAGTGGCTGTGTTTGACTCGAGAGAAGAGAACTCACCTTGTTATCGCTGCTTATATCCGACGCTTTCCAGTGAAACTTTATCGTGTGCAGAGAGCGGAGTGCTGTCCCCCGTCGTGGGCGTGATTGGTAGTTTGCAAGCTACAGAAGCGCTGCGGTTAATCACCAAGTTTGGTGAGAAACAATACGGGTGCTTACATATCTGGGATGCGCTTGCTGGAGATTGGCGACGCTGGAAGCTAAACCAGCGCGAGGGTTGTGTGTGCTGTGAGAGTATTGATTAGGCCGGTTCGCTAGAACCGGCCTTATTAAAAATAATGCTGTCCGCACTAATTATTTTGGAGATTGATTTTCAATGCAGTCTCAACATCCTCCCAGCTCACCAGTTTGAAATTTTGTTTTTCGCTGGGCAGTACGTTTCGTCCATCCTGCACCACTAGTAACCCTTTTGGAAAATTCTTCCCTAGCGGTAGGCTAGTCACCTCAAGCCCATCAGTTTCTGATGCGCCATCGATGTTTGCTTTGGAGTTCATGCCGATGCGGAAATGCCCGATCAGCTCGTAGGGCGGCTCAGTGTTGTAAATAACGTAGCTATTATTGCCCTGACTTGAAACAACTAAGTAGCTGCTATTTTCTGTGTGATATAGGCCCATTCCTTCAATATCTGCGACCAGCACATCGGACAGTTCTTTAACCAATTCAGGGTTATTACCGCCGTTCTTATCAGCGCTAATTCGCCATATGGCTTTGTTCTCTTCACCTAAAAATAATACGCCCTGAGCATCGTCGGCCACACAACCTTCCGGTTGGCTCGCGACCGAAAATTCACGCACTTTTTTACCATTCCAACCGGCCGTAGAGTCACTGATTTCGTACTGTTCATAACGGCCATCTTGGTCATTAATAAATACATGCATAGAGCGGTCAGTAGCGGCATACATACATAGGCCATAGACATCATCAAGACTGGTAATGATTTCAGTTTGATACCTAGTGTGGCCATCAACTGGATTCATAGAAAACAATGAGATGCTGCGGTGGTCGCGATGGCTGGCGGCGGCAATATCCATTTCATAGCCTTGCAGCGTGAAGCCTTGTCGTAGGTCGACGTTATTGACACGACCTACAGTGAGGTTTTGGATACGCTCACCAGATAAGCGATAGACTTCTAGGCCTGCTTGTTTATTCGTCCCTAGCACTAAGCTATTTTCTGGTTGTGATTTATTAACCCATATCGCCGGGTCATCGGCTGCGTCACCTTTCGACTCTACTGGCGTTGTTTCTATACGTGCTGGAACGAATGGAACCGAAGGTTGCGAGCGTTGTTTATTGTCGGGCGTTTCAACTCTTGTACGTAACAGTTGTGCGCTCTCGTCATTAAAAATAGATAGTACATTTCCCTTGTCGGTCAAAGTGACTGTCATGCCCTCAATTTTGATGTGCTCAGAGACATGCCATTCATGGATTTTAGTGTACTGATTATTATCGGGTATATAGCCGGTAATAATGGCGCTTCCTAAACTTGCAACGTATAGAGTATCTGCTTGTATTGCTAAGGGCCCTGCAGCTACGGGTAACGTACCGTAGGGTTGAACGAAGTCTACAATCTTGCGTTTAAGTTCTTCTTCTGCAGAGGCGGGGTAGGCCCAGATCCCAATATTTTCTTCACTAATAAATAACGTTTGGGTTCGATCATTAACTGCACAGTATTCACTGCCCGGAGGAATAGGAAATTGCCTGATTGGCTGTAACAGCGTGCTACCTGTTATTGAGTGATTCATTAAAAATTGACGACCTAGGCTATCGTCCCCTAGTACAAATACTTGTGCGGCTTCATTGTCTGGTGAGTAAAGGCATAAACCTTCAACAGCAAATCCAAGTGTCTGACTAAAGTGTAAGTCAGTCATACTTTTTTTATTAAGCGAGAAAAAAGCGAGTCGGTTGTTCGCGATATCGTAAGTTACAAAATTACTTTCTCTGCGGTCGCCATACTCAGCTCGGAATTTAGAACCAAGGCGCTGCTCATTAAGAAATAGTCCCTGAGTCTCATCAATGGTTAGCCAATCTTGATTAACTTGCCAGCCTGTTTCTCTTTGGTCGGTAATGACATGAGTGGTTAATTGATGCGACTCTATCGTCTCATCTTTGCTGCAGCCGCTCACTAAAACCGTAGTGCAGAGTGCTGTGATTATGTTTCGCGTTAAACAATTAAATTTCATAAGTATCTATCAGAATATGAGTGCATTAAATAAACATGGGTTACTAGTACTGGTGTTTCAGTACTAATAACCGCATGGCTCGTTTTAGAAGTGGCTAAAGCGCACACCCAGACGATAGGTCGGGCCGTAGTCTTCGTATTGAGCGTTGTAGCGCTCAGAGTTCTGATAAGCGTAATAAGGTTCGTCGGTTAGGTTCATAACTTCAAACGTGAATTTTACGTTTTCAGTCGCGTTATACGCAGTGTTTAGATCCATCTGCGTTTGGCTGCTTTGGTACACATCGGATAAACCATTTTCTAAACTGTTTACCTCTGCTAAGTATTCGGATTTGTAATTAGTCGCGACACGTACACTGAATTTTGTGTCTTCGTAGCCAATAATTAAGTTGCCGGTCACGTCAGATTGATTCGGCAGGGCGATATCACGCTCAGTCAGTTCTCCATCCACATATCCAGAAACGGTGGCGTCACTTGATGTGAAGGTTGCGTTTGCATTAATTAGCATGCCATTAAAAGGCGCCGGTAGACTGCTGAATTTATGGCTGAATGCTAATTCAAGGCCTCTGAGAGTTGCTTCATCACCATTTTTGAAGGTAATGACTTCATCATAATCAGCGTACTGTGGCGCACCTGCTAAGTCGGTTTCGTAGGCAAAGTTATCAATGGCTTTATAGAATAAACCTGCAGAAACTACGCTGGCCGTTCCCATATAATGCGCAACACTCAGATCCAGGTTAGCGGCTTCAAGTGGCTTGAGGTTTGGGTTACCTAGCTCCGCCTCTTCACCGTCGTCAGTGAAGTTAGGACTCATTTGCTCGAACGTTGGACGAACCACTGCGTTAGTCCAAGCGGCGCGCATTTGTGTATTTCGGTTAATGTCCCAGCGGGTAAGTATGGCAGGAAGTGTGTTGCTGTAATTGTTGTTTTGCTTAACTTTAGCCAGCTCGTCGTCTGTCGTGAGCGCATTACCGTTTAATTCTGTATCGGTTTTTTCATGGCGAACCCCTGCAATTAAATGAACACTGTCACTGATGTCCATACTGCCCATCAAATAGGCGGCATTAATGTTTTCATTGATTGCGTAATCAGCCAGCGTTGAATCTTCATCATTAAAGGCGTCTTCTCGATCTAGTCCTGCCATGTAGCTGCGAACCGTCCCTTTGTTGATGCCCGGCCCGAAACGGCCAAGTGAGTAATCGCGATCGCCGCCGGCAAAGTTTTCCATAGTGACACTGGTATCTTCAGATAAATCTTCATAGACCCAAACGTCGCCATCCTGAGTTTTACGACGTTTAACCGCTTTCACACCGGTTTTAAGCGTGGCAAAACGTTCGTTGAACAAGAAGTCACGGCTAACGTCTAGTTGCGCTTGGCGTTGAATATCTTCAGTGACACTTTTCTCGCGTTCGATTTCTGTTAACTCAAAAGCTGCAGGATCATAAAAAGAAGCTGAGCCACCATTGATGACAGGACGACGGCTACTACCAAAGGTTAGATCTGCTATGTCATCGCTGCTTTCGAAGGCGGCCCCAGCGATGCTATCTGGCTCGTCTTCAGAGGCTTTACTGACACCGACCTGATATTCAACGATCCAGTCATTGAGGTAGTGCTCACCGCCAAAAATACTTGATCGAATTAACTGAGTTTCTTTACGATCTTTTAATTCACGTGAGACTTCAGCATCACTGCTGCTACCGCTTGATATGGCATCGGCAAACTCCACAACGGCGGCTTGCCTTTGCTCGTCATCCGAGAAGCGGCTGTATAAGTTGTTTAAATAGAAACTGTGATCTTGATTTACTTCGTACTCAAGGTTGAGTGCAGCGCCGAGTCGCTCGCGCTTAATGCTGTACTCGCGCATTTCGATTTCTTCTAGCAGCGCTGGATCTTCTTCGAAATCCCAAGCACCACCGGTTTCAATGTTATCTGAACCAAAATTACGGCTATCCCAGCTGAGTGCAAGGGCAACACCTAGTCGTTGATCGCCATTGAGTTCGAAAGCATTGCCTACAGAGGCCGCCAGTGACGGGTTGTTTTGCTCGCTCTGTTGGTCATAACTGGTGTTGGCTTGCACGGTCGCGAAAGCACCATCTTGATCAAGCGGTGATAGGCTCTTGATGTCGACGGTACCGCCAATCGCATTAGCGTCCATATCCGGGGTGAGAGTCTTTGTGACAGTTAGCGAGCTTAGGAGTGCCGATGGGATAACATCGAGTGCGACCGCGCGACTTCCGGCTTCAGGGGCGGGTACTTGTGCGCCATTCACCGTGACGCTGTTCAGTTCTGCACCAATACCGCGGATGCGAACAAAGCGCCCCTCACCTTGGTCACGTTCAATGGATAGGCCAGGCACACGCTGCAGTGCTTCGGCAGCGTTAGAGTCTGGGAGCTGACCAATGGCATCGGAGTCGACCGCACTGATGCTGTTCGCTGCAAAGCGTTCGCGATCGAGTGCGCGCTGCAGTTGAGCGACTTGACCTACAACGAGTATTTCGTCATCTGCATTGGCCGCCGTCACTAGAATGTCAGCACGGGTGGTTTGATCGTCAGAAATCGTTACTTTTTCAGTGGCGATAATATTTCCGCCTTGGGTAACGATAAGCGTGTAGTTACCGGCACTGATTTGATTGAAGCGGTAGCGCCCGCCTTCTGAGGTTAGCGTTTCGCGGCTTAACTCATCAAGAGTAATGGTCATACCGTTCAATGAGGTATCACTTTGTGACGAGTTATTTACTGTGCTTAGGCGGCCTTCTAATTGACCATCCGCAAAAGCGTTAGTGCTGCACAATGCGATCGCAACTGCGAGCGGGGCGCTCCTTAATTTCATCTCTGACTCTCCAAATACGTAGTGAATAAATAATCAGCGAGCACCCTAGAGAGTAAAAATGACAGCTATGTGACGTGTCAGTGTTTGGAAGCGCTATTCCAGTAGATGGCGGCGCTTATTGATCCAATATGACCTCCATAAGATGGCGATGAGTTGATGAAAAGTGGCTGGCTTGCCTGAGTTGTTGTTTTTATTGCCCAGTCTTATGCGTGAATGGGTAAAGTAGTGTGAGCTAAATTGACCCCTGCTAAATTGTCATAAACATGTGGCAAGCTTATCTTTTTACACCATACCTACGCTTATCATGAATTCACTACTGACATTACATACTCGCAAACTCTTATTTATTTCATTGCTCGCCGGGTTGGTTTTTGGCGCGTCTATGCTATTCGGTGAAACTAAGGTTATTGCGGATGTAAATTGGTTGGATGTGTTGGGGGAAGGCGGCAGTGCCTTGGCTATTGCCGTATGGTTAGTCATGATTTTGCGGAGTCGACCTGCAGGTCGTGTGACCAATCTTTTAACCTTAGGCCTTGGGTTTATTTTTTTGGCGATGTGGCAAGACACCTTGGATGAATTCTTTGTGTTTAGTGCTTCGCAAATCTGGGAAAATATTATTGAGTCAGGTTTTTTCCCCATGGGATTGGCACTGCTTACTTATGGTTTATGGCATTGGCATAAAGAACAGTTGAGTATTCGATCGCAGTTACTTAAACGTGAGCAATGTTTTCGTGACCACCTATGGATCGATAATATCGGACAAGTGGCCGGGATTGATCAAGTCCGTGCCGCCTTGTTAAAGAACTGGCACGATTCAAATATCTCCCGCGCTTTGGTGTTTGCGGAAATACATAATTTTTCTGCCTTTGAGCGGCGCTATGGCTTTCGTGAAGCGGAGCGTTTGCTGCGCGAAAGCGGTGAAATAATCATGCTGAATCTGCGTCAACACGATTTGATGTGTCGTTTTGCTCGTGATCGCTTGGTGATTTTATTACCGAGCACCAACCCTGATCAGGCGATGTTAATCGCTAAGGACATACAAAGCGCGATTCAGCATTTTGCCTTTCGCGAATCCTCCTCGAATGAACGGATTCATATCGAGCTAAGAATAGGCGTGGCTGTACGTCAGTTAGGTGATTTACCGGAAGATTTAATCGAAAAAGGTCATCGCGCGATTGAGTCTGCTTCGAGTGGTAATGGCTTGAGTTTAGTGTCATGACGGTGGCTCAAGATAATAAATCGCAGTGGTTAAGTATCGAGCAGAAATATTTGCCGGTGCACTTTCAGTTAGCTCAACTATTAGATTTGGTGATGTCTGCCGATATTCCGCAGCATAAAATACTACGAGGGACAGGGTTGTTTTATGAAGACCTTGTGCGCAGTGACGCTCTTATATGCCCGAAGCAAATGGCAGTATTAGTGGCGAATACTCAGCAATACTTATCGCATCAGGAGGTTAGTTTTCGCTGGGGAGCAAGTTTATGGCCAGGTTATGCCGGTGTTTTTAGTCAGTCTCTGGGGGCATCTGAAAGTTTATTAGCGGCATTAGAAACGCTGAAGTTATTTCGTCATTGGTTGTCACCTGTGGTGGTGCCTGATATTCATATCACAGACACCTTGTGTTTGGTGTACTGGAAAAACACTTATGGTGTGGATGAAAAGGTAAGACGTTTTTTTGTTGAAGCTTATATGTCTGCGTTGGTGTCCCTAACCATTGAGCATTCGGTAGATGGTCAATCCCATTGGCGCTGTGGGGTGCAACACTTAGATGCAAATGGACCGCACCGAGTGTATTTGGGAGAGCATGTCAGCTGCTTAAATATGGATGTTATGGTGATTGAACGCCGGGAGGCGGAGATAGAATGGCGCAAGGGCTCTATGCACCTACGCGAATTAGCCACACAGCAAGCGTTAACGGCCTATCGTCATGTTGATGCTGAAACCTTCCCCGAGGCTGTGCAGGTATATTTGTCTTCACGGCTTTCTGAAGCCACTTCTGTTGCTGTGGCGGCAGAAGCTTTCTCTATGAGTTGTGCGACTTTAAAGAGACGCCTGTCAGCCTATGGCACTCATTTCCAAGCGTTATTGGATGAGGTGCGAATGCAACACAGCTTGTATTTGATTCATGTATTAGGCTGGAGCAACGAGCGTATAGCGGATTATCTAAATGTAGGCGATAGCGCTAATTTTCGACGGGCATTCAAACGCTGGACTGGTTTAAGCCCAAGCGCTAGTCGGGATAAATATGCCTCGTTTATTCCTCGCCAAATAAAGAGCAATCAATCAAGTCACACAAACAGTGAATTACCACCAAGTGGACTTCCTGAATACGCGCTGTGACATTGGATGGTACGCGAATTTCAACATCGTCAGCGGTGAGTAGAGAGGTCATTTGTCCGCCGTCTTTACCGGATAAAGCGATGACGACCATATCGCGTTCGTGGGCGGCTTTAATCGCTTGAATGACGTTATTAGAATTACCGCTTGTGGAAATAGCGAGCAGTACGTCGCCGCTGTTGCCCAGTGCTCGAATCTGTTTACTGAAAACTTCGTTGTAGCTGTAATCGTTGGCGATTGACGTCATGGTTGATGGATCAGTCGCTAACGAGATAGCCGGTAGGCTAGGGCGTTCGCGTTCAAAGCGGTTAAGAAGCTCTGACGAAAAGTGCTGTGCATCACCGGCGGAACCACCATTGCCACAGGCTAGAATTTTCCCGCCACTGACGAGAGAGTTCACTAACAGTTGGGCTGCATGCTCAATATACGGAGGTAGCTCCTCTGCTGCGAGTGTTTTAGTTTCGATGCTAGCGCCAAAGTGGCTAATAATGCGGTCTTGCACAGATAAACTCTCCTCAAGGGTCGGGGTCATCATAAAGAAAAACGACGCGTTGAGAAAGCATCTCATCTTTATTAATGTTTACAGGCCTTTGCTTAGAAGGCGTTTTTTATCCACTCGAAGACGACAGGCTCTCCGCTGGCCGACATGACATCGAAGCGGCAGTCCGGTTCGCTGTTTCCAAAGTGGTGTTGTAAGTAGTGTCGGGCAGCGCGATTAAGGCGTTGCTGTTTGGTGGCTGTCACGCTTTCTGCACCGGAACCATGAGCTTCCGATTTACGATAGCGAACTTCAATAAACACTAAAACATTAGCGTCTTTCATTATCAGATCAATCTCGCCACCTTTAATAAGGTAATTGCGCTCAAGTAGCTTTAAGCCTCGCTTTTTGAGAAGTGATTCTGCTAATCGTTCGACGTCATTGCCGCGAGCACGAGTATGTTGGTCTTTATTTGTTCGTTTGAACCACATAAGCCCTCCTTGGCTTGCTGTAGTAATTGTTATTGAATCAATACTAAAGCTTGATCGGCTCGCCGCTGCGGAAACTCGTGCATTCAGTTTTGCGGTGAATACGGTGTTGAGGATCAAGCGTTAGCGCGCCTGTGCTGCCATAAATACGGCTTTCGGGGAAAGCTTCAAGTTGTTTTACCCGAGCAATTAAACGGAACGCATCAACCCCCATCGCATACAAGCGAGCATAGCTGCCTTGGCCACCTTGAACAGACGCTTCCACTTCGTCTTTAAGCTCGGAGTCGCGTAAAAGCCAAGGCGTATCACAGAAGTAGATACCGTTTAAGTCACGGTCTTTGCGCAGATCTATCTCCCCTGAAAATACATGCGATGTTGAATACACCGGTAAGTCCCGGGCGAAATTAAAGGCTAGGGTGGGTTTAATTTGTCGAGCTTGATCGGGAAGTGCAACAAGGAACAACCAGTCAGCATCTTGGCGACGGCGAGGCTCAAAATCCACGCTTCTGCGCATTAAACTACGAATAGACTTATATCGCGCTTGGCTGCTGTCGACGTTCAGCAGAGATTTAATATTGGGGTTGTAGTCTTTCACGCGAGGATAGTGCTGTGTTTCTTCTATCTCACCGCCAAGTGCTAACCATTTTTCTTCGAACGCTTGATAGATACGTTCGCCCCAGTTGCCTTCGGGGATCATCACAAGTGCGCGGCGGTGACCATCAGCCCAAGCTTGCTCCGCAATTTGTACCGCTTCATCTTCCGCAGACAAGCCAAATTGAAATAACTCAGGCGGTGAGGTTGCATACGAATTGTCGTTTGACGCGTAGTTTAGTGCCAGTGTTGGTAGTGGCAGAGATGATCGGCTTTGAAGTTCTTCTACATCGGCTTTATTAAGCGGGCCAACCAGCCACTGGCTACCTGCTTGTATAGCGCCGGCGTAGGCTTGATCCATACTTTCTTGTGTCGCGTGATCAATAATGGTGATGGCTGGTACTTGTGAGCCTTTTTTAAAAGACTCAAAGTAAGCTGCCATAAATCCATCGCGAATGGCTTCTCCTGTGCGCGCTAAGCGCCCACTGAGAGGCAGCAATAAAGTTACTTGTTGCGGTCTATTCGCGGCAATGTCTTCAAGCATAGTAAGGACACCGGGTAGGCGAAGCGATGCAGGGTGGCCCGGGTGAGTCGTCTGCCAGTTGCGCACCCCCGCGAGCTGCTCATCCAATGTCATTTGGTAGTTTTTACTGATGGCGGCAAGTTCAAGCCAGCCTCCAAATCGAGTGCCAGGAACTTTTTCTGCCCACACTTGCATCTCTTCATTGGGAAGCTGCATTAAATCTGCCCACAGCTGGTCATGGTTGGCGTCTTGGGCATGAGATGGCAACATGGCAGACACGAAATCACGCTCGCGTGCGGCCTGGAAAAATTCACCATCAAGTTCAAGTAAGCTGGCCTCAAGCAGCGCGGCTCTATACTCTTGATCTTGGTTCGCTGAATTAATCAATTCATTGAATTTTTCTAGATGGTAGCGGGCAGCATCAGTATCCAAATAGCCAATAGCTGTGTCGGCAGAAAGTAGGTGCCACTCTGCACGCCCCAATGGCGACAGCGCAGAAGCATCCAGCAGTTGCAATTGGTTGCTGGCATTGCCAAACTCGCCCGCTTCTAGCTGCTGGCGAATGATTTCAAGTTGCGCGCTATTCTCAGGGCGAAACGTTTGCTGTTCAGTCGTTGTATTTTGTGGTGACGTGGCGCAACCGGTGAGAGTGACACCAATAACAACGACAGCAGCGCTTAGTACACTTCGCGCCGAAGTCGGCAGCTTGAGTGATAGTGTGCTTAAGCGATCTTTCAATAACCTTTTTTCAGTTGGGTAATCCCGCATGACATCAAATCCGGATAAGGCTTCGGGCGGCGTTTTGTATGTAGTCGCCACTCCGATTGGTAATCTTTCAGACCTTACTGAACGTGCTATCACAGTACTGACGCAGGTCGATCTGGTTGCCTGCGAGGATACCAGACATACTCAGAAATTACTGCAGCACCTAGGGCTTAGAAAGGTGATGTTGTCGGTTCATGACCATAACGAACGAGACCGCATTGATCAGGTCGCTCAGCACTTGAGCGAAGGTCGGAGTTTGGCATTGGTTTCTGACGCTGGTACACCGCTGATATCTGACCCCGGTTATCCATTAGTGCAAGCGCTCCGCGAACGCGGGTATCAGGTCGTGCCTGTACCGGGGCCGAGTGCTTTAATCACGGCATTGAGTGCCGCAGGCTTACCGACGGATCGTTTTTTGTTTGAGGGGTTTCTGCCGCACAAAGCGGGTGGGCGTCGCGAGCGTCTCGAACCTTTGATTAACGAGACAGCCACCATCGTATTTTACGAGTCTAAGCACCGTATTCTTGAGACGCTAGAAATCATGACGGAGGCCTTTGGAACTGATCGGAAAGCCTGTGTGGCGCGTGAACTCACGAAAACCTTCGAGACTTTTTACCACGGCACTTTGGCTGATATTCAAGCGGCATTACGAGTCGACACTGATCAAACAAAAGGTGAATTTGTCGTCATGGTGGCGGGTAACCCAGAACCCATAACGGCTAGTGCTTACGACACCGAAAAGCTCTTTCGTTTATTGCTTGCCGAGTTACCCCCGAAGAAGGCTGCGGCGGTGATTGCTGAGTTGACAGGTGAAAACAAGAAGTCGCTGTATCAGCGTGCTTTAGAGATGCAAGGGAAGGTGTGATTTACATAATATAGATAACGTTCGTTCAGAAATGCGAGTAACATCACATTCTATCTTTTGAATGATGTTCGTGGCTCGTTTAGCCCTATTGAGAGGGTGTGTCGAACTGAACATTCGCATATTATGGTCGGATTGTAGGACTAAAGTGTGAATTTCATCATCTGATGGGTGATGTGAAATTAGAAGAAAAACCAGAAGCAAAAAGTAATTCAAGAAAAATAGTCACAACAATAATAGATACAAGAATAACAACAAAGAAATCATCAGGGCGGATACTATGAATCTCATTAAACACATGCTGTTGCTTGTTGCAGTCGTTGTGCTTGCTGCGTGTAATGAAGTCGAGATTACTGCACCGGAAGCGTCGTCAGTACATGCCGACAAGCCGAGTGACTTTAGAATTATGTTTGGCGGTAACTCAGCGCCCAAAGATCTAAAGATTCAATTAAATAATGTTGATGTGACGGATGAATTTATTGTCAGTAAAGCCGAAGCTTACGCTAACGGTTCTGACCTTGAAGATAGCGTCTTTAGTGGTCGAAACGTTCTTTGGGTTCGGGCCTACAACAAAACAGACAGCGTTGCGTTTTACTACGACAACAGTGGCCCTGAAATCCATATCCTAAATGCCGACCATGATGCCCTCACGGTCACTGGCTATGTTTCTGATGATTCATTTGTTGAAAGCCTCGTCCTTGATGGTGTTGCTGTCGACCTAGATGCCGATAATAACTTTACGGCGGCTTTCCGAAGCCAAGCACTGAACACCTTCACGGCTACTGATTCGCTAGGCCAAACGGCGACAAACACCTTTGCTCGTTCTGATAACGAATTTAACGGTATTTCTGCTCGTCTAAACCAAGGTGGTTTTGACTTTCTAACCAGTGCGCTTGAGCAAGAATTGAACAGTGCGGATTTAAGCCACATTGTGACTGGGATGGAGCTTGTGCCTATTTTAAGTTCGGGTTTATTTGATCTTAATATGCAAGTAACCAGCTTGGGCTTTAACGATGTCGGCGTCGATTTAACCGTGCTCGAAAATGAACGCCTAGATACCGATATTAGTGCCAGTAATGTTGTGCTGGGCTTCCGCATGACTGGTTCCATTCTGTTTTTCCTTCCATACGACAGCACAGGTACTGTGAAAATGTCGTACTTGGATGCGGGCACCGATTTACTACTGGATGTTCGTAATTCAGATCTTGATATTAGCTTGGCGAATACCGCGATCAATCACAGCAACCCTGTGATCACGTTTAACGATACTAACGCCATTCAGAGCATTTTTGATCGCTTAGTCAGTGCTGTTGTGAGTGCGGTTGCGCCGCTTGTTGAAAAAGCTTTGGTTAATATTCTTGAGCAAATCATCGTTCCTATCATGTCCGATTTCATAAAAGACATCCCAATCAACCTTGAAGTGGTTACTCCGACTGAGGGAGAAGCCATCAATATTTACGCATTGCCAACCTTCCTTGATTCAGCCGATCGTGGGGTGACAGTTGATCTTGGTACTCGTATCTGGGCACCACAGCCATCAGCGGATGTTCGTCGTGCACTGGGTTCTTTGTATGTCGAAGGTGAAACGCCAACAATGAGTGACGTGACCCCAGATGGCACGCCGTTTCACTTCGGTGCTTCTATCTCGACTAACGTGATTAACCAAGCGTTAATGGCCACGTACGAATCCGGTATGTTAACCGTAGAAATCAGCGAAGAGTACTACCCGCAAGCCACGACGTCAGCGATCTCTGTTTACCGTTCAGAGGATACAGACATTCAAGAAGCGGATGAAATTCGTATGAGCTTATCGCCATCGTCCGCGCCATACGTTAAGTTGATGCCAGCAGACGGTGCGGCAGGTGTACTTGCTTGGTATGACGTTACTCTGACCTTTGAGCTATACAAATCTCGCTGGGGTGAATTCCGCACGCTGTTTGGTACTACGTTTAATCTAGAAGTACCGTTTGAAGTGAACTCTACCGAAGATGGTTACCTGAGTGTGGGTCTTGAGCAATTGCCAACGCTCTTTATCACAGCAACAGACCAAAGCGGCATGATTCGATTAACGCCTGAGTTCATTAACTCGACGCTTGATTACTTCATGCCACTCGTGATGCCAAGCATTGCTGAAAATCTAAAAGTTGTTCCACTGCCACGTATCTATGAACACACCTTGTTAATGCGTGATTTCTGGGTGGCAGGTAGCGGTAACAATACCTTAGCGCTGGCAGGTGACTTGATTCCTGTTGCTGTGACCGCTGCGGCTTCAGCGCCAAGCACCACAGTGAATCGTATGGACTCTGAAGACGTTGCTGTACAGGTAACCGGTTTGGATGCTAATGGCGAAACCACATCAGCGGTTGTGCTAGTGAGCAACAGTGATGTGACCATCGACATCGGTGGTCTTAACCCTAACGCTGACTTAGGTGACCTAGAGCATCGTTACCGTGTTGATGGTGGCGCTTGGTCTATCTGGAAGAAGCGTGATGAGATTCATCTGCGTCGTTTACTTGCGGGCGATCACAGCGTTGAAGTGTGCTCACGCTCTCCGTTATTGAAGCGTGAAGAGTCATGCCCAGTGGTGAACTTCACCACAGAAGTATCGCGTTAATAAAGTGAACTCAACAAGACTAAATCCATGTTGAGTTTCATTTCTTAATATTCAAAAGGGCTGATTATCAGCCCTTTTTTGTGTCTGAAACTCGGTATGAGTCGCGAGTTTTTTGGTTAAATCCCTTTCTTTCAATATGGATCACCGAATACTTTGCTTGCAATATAGTTTATATATGAACTATATTGTTTGCATGTGAACTAGTTGAGGCGCTTATGCGAAAGCAATCACCTAAGAGCCAAGATAAGCGGATGTTCTTTTTGCTGAACTTGGCGCAGAAAAAACTATTTAAACATGTCGATAGTGTGTGTGAAGCGGAGCTGGGTGCCTCTGTTACTCAGATGGCGGCCTTAATGTATTTAGCCAAAGCGCCGGGTTGCTTACAGAAAGACTTGGCAGCAGTACTGGATTTGAATAAATCGGCGGTGACCGGGCTAATTACTCGCATGGAAAAAAATGCGTTAGTCACCCGTACTGTCCATGAGCATGATGGACGTGCCGTGTTATTGAACGTCACTCCTGATGGGCTTAGCAAAGTGACTCGATTACTCCCAATGATCGAGACGCTGAATAACGAGTTTACGGACGAATTCTCAGAGCAAGAGCTTGCAACTGTACTGCGATTTTTAAATTTTATATTGCAGAAATTCTGACCTGACTGGGGATGTCATCATGAAACCAGAAACACTTTTTTTACCGACCGGCGCTGGCCATAACGTTGCTGCACGTCATTTTGAGTCCGCATCAAAAGACGCTAAAGGCGTTTGCATAATTTCCTGTGCTACCGGAGTGGCGCAGTACTTATATGATGATTTTGCTGTGTGGTTAACCAAGCAAGGTTATCAAGTGGTCACGTTTGATTATGATGGCATCGGCTTATCCGTTGAGGATCATGTCAAAGACTCAAAAAGCGATAAAATGAGTTGGGCAAATCACGATTGCCCTACGGTATTAACATATGTAGCTGAAACATTTCCTAGCTTAGAACGTATCTGGATTGGTCATAGTATTGGCGGGCATTTGCCCGGCATGATGCCGGACACTAAATTAATTGATCGTATTATCACAGTGGGCGCTGGGACGGGTACATGGTGGTACAACGCTTGGCCGACACGTCGTATAGCTTGGTTGTTGTGGTACGTCATTGTTCCAGTGACGGTACCAATTTTTGGATATTTCCCCGGAAACAAGCTAGGCATCCTGTGCGACATGCCCAAAGGGGTCATTATGCAGTGGCGACGTTGGTGCTTGCATCGCAACTACTCTATTGGCAAAGAAGGCTCTTGGTTGCGTGATCGTTATGCCAGTGTCAAAGCGCCAATCACTTCAATTATTTTTACTGATGATGAAATGATGTCGGTAAAAAATACGGATTTACTCCACGCGTTTTATACCAATTCGACACAGAAGAGAGTGGTCGTACAACCGTCAGACATTGGGCAGAAGCGAATTGGACACATAGGTTGGCATAGACAACGATTCGAAACACTTTGGGAAGAAGTATTTAAGCCAGAACTCGAAGGAAGGATCTAAATTGGTCGGTAACTCTCTGTTTTAACATCATTTTAGCGGCGACAGCATCGACCAGTTTTGCTATTCTCCGCGCCGGAGTCGGCCAGACAGTCGCTGCCTGCGTAAGCAGGGGGAGGAAAGTCCGGGCTTCATAGGGCAGGGTGCCAGGTAACGCCTGGGGGGTGTGAACCCACGACCAGTGCAACAGAGAGCAAACCGCCGATGGGTATCTTCGGATATCACAGGTAAGGGTGAAAGGGTGCGGTAAGAGCGCACCGCGCGGCTGGCAACAGTTCGTGGCACGGTAAACTCCACTCGAAGCAAGACCAAATAGGTTCCCTGTTATCCTTGAGGTACAAGGCGCGGCCCGCGCTGGGAACGGGTAGGTTGCTTGAGCCTGTGAGTGATTGCAGGCCTAGACGAATGACTGTTCAAGACAGAACCCGGCTTATCGGTTGACTCCACTTGAACACTAAAGCCCCGAGAACTTGTTTCTCGGGGCTTTTTTATTGGGTGCAAGCCGGTTCTGGGAACAGTCACTGTTCAAGACGGTTTTCGTAAAAAAGACACTAGTCTCAGACTTTATTCCTACTGTCATCACTTGTTCATCTTGGCGTTTTAGTATGCCTTCCTCTGTTTACGAACGTCCGGGTTCGTTCTTTTCATTGTTAAACTTAGGAAACGTTATGACATTTAATAAATCCTTACTAGCCACAGTTATTACATCTATCGCGTTAACGGGTTGTGGCGGTGATTCGTCTAACAATAATTCATCGGTAGTGGTTGATGAGAGCCCGGTCGCTGAAGCTTTTACCGATAACTTTCCAGCGGATGGTGTTGTGCTGCCTTATAGCGTCTTGCGCGCTGATTTGGTTGATGTAAGCACGGCTTTACCATTTGAAATACGTAATGGTGGCTTTGGTTCGGCAATGACGAAAGACCCCGCGAGTGAAAATCGTTTTTATGCATTAACCGACCGCGGCCCTAATGCGACCTTTAATACGGGTTCATACGGTAAGGGAAAAAAATTCCCTACACCAGATTACACGCCTCGTATCGGTTTGTTTGAAGTGAGCACCAGCGGTGAAATTTCGTTAATTAAAACCGTGTTATTAAAACGTCCTGATGGCACGTTAATTACCGGTTTACCGAATACTTCTGCATTGGGTGGAACGGGTGAAACCCCTTACAATGCAGATGGCTCACCGGTGTTGGTGGATGGCAGCAAGCCTTACGATGAAACCACAAATCCCGTTAAGCTAGATGATTACGGCTTAGATCCTGAAGGTCTTGTTGCATTAAAAGATGGTTCTTTTTGGGTGAGTGATGAGTACGGCCCACATATGGTTCACTTTGATGCGGACGGTAAAGAAATTGATCGTATTAATGCCTTCGCTAGCGATACGCGTGTAACACACCATTTGCCAGCGGAATTTGCATATCGTCGCGCTAATCGTGGTATGGAAGGTTTGGCGATCACGCCAGACGAAAAAACATTGGTTGGTATTATGCAATCGACCATGCAGTTACCAAACAAGTCGGTTCAGAATATGGATCTTACTCGTATCGTCACGGTTAACGTTGAAGATGGGGCGGTTCATCAGTATCTGTATAAGCAAGAAAAAGGCGCTAACTCGAACTCAGAAATTGCAGCGCTCAGTCCTACAGAGTTTTTGGTTATCGAACGCGACGGTAGTTTCCTTTATGGCGGCCCAGATGGTGTTGACGCGGCAACTCCTGATGCTATGAAACATGTCTATCGTATTGATTTAAGTACCGGTACTGACATCGAATCTATCGCTACTTCAGGCGATTTAGTTCCTGTCTCTTATACACATCTCCGAGCCCACGAGACTAGGCATGATCTCG
>OJBO01000003.1_pt1 | contig 222474 bp, 205 predicted proteins | sample 1590461 | NCBI WGS metagenome assembly OJBO01 (sample SAMN05416836, study PRJEB24817) | seawater metagenome | isolation source: Sea water | place: Canada:Atlantic | collected 2013-07 | reverse complement strand
CATGCCTAGTCTCGTGGGCTCGGAGATGTGTATAAGAGACAGGTATAAAAAGGGTCCGTTACACACGCCCGTCCTAATGAACCATCCGGTGGAATTAATAAGTTGAGGGATGCTTCAATACCTGATTCCGCAGAAAACAAAGCTCGATGTGCCTGTACCTGCAACGCACTGGAGGAGGCCGCGTTATTTTGTAAAGACGCCATCGAAGAAATAATCACAGCCAACACAGTGATAACAAACAACGCCATGGGCAAGCCAAAGCCCTGCTGATGTACATACTTGTTAGCAACTCTATCAAGGGACATTAACTACCCTCACTTGTTGCGACAAAGACAATGACTCACCGGTAGTAGGGTGCTGCAATACATACTCAAACACCACCAAACCATTGCGCGATAACGTCGGCGTTTGATAACGAAAGTCGAGCGAACCTACCGCTAAAGGAAAAGCGAGTACTGTGCGCCCTGCTGCACGATTGACCGGTAAAGAAGCCTTCAAGCTGGCAACGTTAGTGATAAATCCGTAATTTTGGTATCTATATAAGAAATCACCGTCTTGGCAGATCGCTTCAGGGCCAGAGGAAACAAAGAAGCGGCGCTCGGGAGAATCGGTAGGAAAGGTATGAGCAGAGCCTAGCGTCACATCTATTTCTGCATTCCCCGCCGGAACACTACCGATATCAGGCGTAATCGGGCCGGGGTCAAGCTGGGCGTATAAATTACCGGAAGGAATGGGGTACACCGACACATACCCACTCACGCTTTCGATGAGTGAATAAGGAACCGCTTTGAAGGTAGTGACGGAAGAACCCACATTCAATGTGGTGTATGTTGAGGCCGCGACTACTGGCATAAACTCTATGCACTGGCCATCACTTGTCGTACGTATGCTGCCCGGCAGTGAATCACGAATAGCGCGACTAATCTGTTCGTTAACCACATAGCCAGCCGACCCAAGCTGTTGTCGTCCGGCACTTGAGACAAATCCTTGGCTGGTAGATTGAACAAATTGCATTGATATAACCGCAAGTATTCCCGCAACAGAAATGGTTAATACCAATTCTATTAAGGTAAAGCCTTGCGTGTTGGAATGACGATAGTTCATCAGTAATTTCCTTTATAAACAGAAAATACACTGTCATTACCTATAGGATCAGTAATGGTCACTGTGACAAGCTTCGCCCCGTCGGTATTTACACCTATGGAGTCATCACACGCAACATCAACACTTACCGTAAAACCTGCATAGTCCGCAGCTAAAGATGAATCAATTAATGCTGGGGCTTCATTTGAAATTTCTGCAAAATCATCAACGTCATCGTAGTCATCTCGATTTTCACCATCATCAGTAATACGACACGCACCAGTAAACGTCGGGGTACCATAAACACCAGTATCTTCATCAAATCGATGGCTCATTATTTCATCAAGATATAATTGTGCGAGATCTAAGGCGCGAGTTTGCACCATAACGTCAGATGAACGACCAGAGAGTACAGAAAAAGATCTTAGTGATGCCACCATAGCCACAGAGATGATGACAATGGTAAGGATCATTTCGACTAACGACATACCCTGCACAGACTTCATAAACTGGCTTCCCTGTCACGGTTGGCAGGTACCGATATAAGAAAAGCCACTGTCTGCAATACACAAGCTATGGCTATTATCGGCAACAAAAGAGAATTGAGTACTGGTGCCCGTCTCGGCATTTTCATCAAAAGAAATGGATACAGAGCCACCATCAGATAAGTTAGAACCATTGATTGATAGTGTCGCTCCGGCGCGCTCTGCACGACTAGGATCAAACGAGTCGCCGCTCTGTGAAACAACAAATAACCATTCAGAGGACGTTTGCGAAATAACCAAAGAGACCGGCGAGCCGCTTATGACATTCGCCAGTGCTTTTTTTTGCGCCAAGATGGCGGTAGAAACCAATTGTTCCCGTGCCCCCAACGTCGCAAAGCGGTCTGTTTTTAAAAACAGACCGCCTGCGGTGGCTGAGAGGATCGCGATCAAGGAGATCACGATCACTAACTCTACTAAGGTAAAGCCTCTCTGCTTAGTCATTAGCTAACTCAGCAACCGCCCGGTGTCACAGCGACGGCTGGCGTTGCCGTAATAGGCGCGGTGTTATCTGCCGCCGCGGTAGCGGCTGTATAAGTTACGGTACAACCCGCTTGTAAAGTGTAGGTCAATACAGAGCCACCCGCTGTACCCCCACCTGAAGCGACGTACTCTTCAGATACTTGCGCCGACGCGGTAATACCCGTTGCGTTCGCTTGCGGATATCCATTGACCATGTCAATGTCTAAACCTTCAAGCCTTACGTCATCCCCCAGCGCACCAGAATCTGCCAACTGCTGAGCATGTGAAATATTCGCAGCTGAGCGAAGCGCACCAGCCAGCGCATTGAGACTTGCAACTCTGGCTTGTTGTCCAAAATCTGCAAAACGAGGCAGAGCGAAGGCGGACAGCACACCGAGAATAACAATAACCATGATCAATTCGATCAGTGTAAAACCATTTTGTTTTTTCATATCCCGACTCCTGTGTGTTATCGGATGTTCCAACTCACGCGACCGGTGGTCGTGTTATAGTCAATAAAAAATTTGTCGTCACTTGCCTTATGGTAGTACCGACATTGCCCTTCAATAACATTCACTTGAAAATCAAAAGTCTGATCATCATCAAAAGTCAGTGTCGGAACTTCTACATCCAACAGGCTTTTCCATAACCCTGCACAGCGAGCTGTCGTTGGTGCTGATAAAACGCTATCCGTGTCTTTTACTCTGCCTGATGGCCAACCCGATTCGGTTAACACCATATCAGCCAGCAAAGGACTGTTTCGGTCTGTCATCCATACTTCCCGGTAAATCATAGCTCCGGTTTTTATGGCCATAGCAACAGACTTAACATGCGCTTTGTGAGCCTCATCAATGAGATCCGTCAAACGAGGGACTAAAAATAGCATCCCCGCTGACATCACCATCAACGCGACGGCTGATTGAAGTAGGCTAAACCCCTTACTGCAATCAACGTTCAGCAACATCGTTGGCATATGTAAACCTTAGTTCAACACAGAAAAACCGTGAGCGGTTTTTACGAAATAAAACATTAATAACGTAACTCGGAAATACAGTTACAAAACGAGTTACATCATTGATATAAATAAGATTTTTATTAAAAAAATGGCGACCATAGGCCGCCATAAAAGTCAGGATCGCAGAGATAACTTTCGCATTAGGTACAATAGTCAGCACGTTAGTTTCCGGACACTGCGCCGCTAAGTTCCCATACAGGTAGAAACACACCTAATGCCAGCAAGAGCACCAGAGCACCTAAGAAAACAAGCAAGATAGGTTCTATTGCATCGGCCAGTTGTTTCAGTTCGTAATCAACCTCCTGCTCATAAAAATCAGCCACTTCATCCAATAACTTATCAATGGCACCGGTTTCTTCACCGACTGACATCATTTGCAACACAAGTGGTGTAAACAGGCCAGTTTGCATGGCGGTGTTGGTTAGTTGCTCGCCTCGCTCGACACCGGTCGCCATACTAGTAATGGCTCTACCTATGTAAAAATTTCCAACACTGCCAGCAACAATGGATAACGTGCTTAAAATAGGTACGCCAGCGCCCAGCATCATGGAAAACGAGCGAGAGAAACGTGCCAGTGCAACACGTTCAAAAATACTGCCCAACAAAGGAATTTTGAGTTTGACCCTATCCCACCAAACGGCACCGTCGTCTGTTTTTATAAACTGGCTAAAGCCAATATAAGTCAGCACAAGACCTGCAAGCAGCATATGCCACCAATTTTGCATAAACTCAGAAATACCAATTAATATCAGGGTCGCAAATGGGAGGTCTGCCCCCAGCTTATTAAATACCGACGAAAAGCTGGGAATCACAAACATAGTAATAACAACCATCGCTATCGCCATCGCACTAATTACCATAATAGGGTAACGCAATGCAGATTTAACACGCTTACGCGTTTCTCGCTCCATCTCTAGGTGTTCAACTAACCGAATCAGTGCATGATCTAGATTACCGGTACTTTCGCCGATATGAATCATACTAATATAAATAGGGGAAAATAATTGTGGATGCTTTTTAAACGCTGTGGCTAAGTCAGACCCCGATACAAGCTGATCACTAATTTCCTGTAATACAAAAGAAAGCCCCTTATTATTTGCGCTTTCACTTAACCCGGTTAGCGCTCGAATAATTGGTACACCAGCTTTTGTTAACGCATAGAGTTGACGAGTAAAAAGGACTAACTCTTCTGACGTTACCTTACCGGTGCTGGATTTCTGTTTATCCCCTTTAGCAGCACTTGAAGCATGCTGATTCACTTGAATTGGCGTGATGCCTTTTTGCATCAATTGCGAAATAGCCATATCACGACTGCCCGCTTGCAAGGTACCATCAACAGCACCACCTGCGGGGTTGCGCCCACGATACTGGTAAATCGCCATCAGTAATCCTCACCTTCTAATGTCGCAGACACCCGGAAGACTTCATCTAATGACGTAACACCTTCTCGTGCGTAATCGAGTGCAGACATCGCTAATGAGCGGAAGTAGCGAGACTTCACTGCCGCGTCTGCAAACGCTTGATTATCATTGCTACGTAACGCTGAAATTAAATCACTATTCATTTCTAACAGTTCATAAATACCAATACGCCCTTGATACCCAGTGTTGTGGCAATGATGACAACCACGACCGTGCTTGTATGCTTGTGCAGAACAGCCCACTTCCATCGTCTCTAGCCAAGCTTTCTCTTGGATGTCGGCGTCATAAGGCTGAGTGCAGTGAGGACAAAGCTTTTTAATCAAGCGCTGAGCTAATACAGCTCGCAACGATGAAGCCACAAGATAGGTATCGACCCCCATATCCATCAAACGTGCAGGAGCGGATAACGCATCATTGGTGTGTAGGGTGGATAGCACCATGTGACCAGTCATAGCGGCTCTTAAGCCAATTTCAGCCGTTTCTTGATCACGCATCTCACCGATCAATACGATGTCTGGGTCTTGTCGTAATGCAGCACGCAATACCGTTGAAAACTCCAGCCCAACCTTTGTATTTACCTGCACTTGGTTAATGCGGGGCAAGCGGTATTCAATCGGATCTTCCGCCGTAATAATTTTCTTTTCCGCCTGGTTTAACTGCGTTAATCCAGCATACAGCGTGGTAGTTTTACCTGAACCTGTTGGCCCTGTTACCAAAATCAAACCGTGAGGACGCGTAATCAGGTATTCAAATCGTTTTTGTATCGCCGCCCGCATACCGAGCGAAGCCATGCTCAAAATCCCACCGCTCTGATCAAGTAAACGCATGACCACCGACTCACCAAACTGCACTGGCATGGTAGAAAGTCGGACATCAATATTGTGATTTCGCACACGAATATTAAAACGTCCATCTTGCGGTAAGCGCTTCTCGGATATGTCTAAACCAGACATGATTTTTAAACGTGATACCAAAGCCGAAGCCACACGCTTTTCTTTCATGATTTGCTCTTGCAGCTCACCGTCCACTCGTAAACGAATACGCAACTGAGTTTCTTCCGGCTCAATATGTACATCAGACGCTTTGACCTGGACGGCATCTTCAAACAAGCTTTGTAGTAAACGTACAACAGGCGCTTCAGAGGTATCAGAGCCAGATACGATGGCATTAATATCAAAGTCGCTGCTTTGTAGCTCACCTTCTAGCTCACCCGCAATAGACGCCATTTGCTCTTGGCGTCTGTAAACGTTATCCAAAATAGACAGTAGGTCTTGTTCTTGAACAAACGCCGGTAATACGGGTTTTTTCAGAATGCGTTGCAGATCGTCAATGATCATCAAGTCAGTCGGATCAGCTAAGCCAACTAACATACCTTCTGGCTCTTCCGATAAAAGCAAAGCTCGGTAACGCCGCGCCTGTGTTTCTGGTAATTTTTGAATCAGAATGCTATCGAGACGAAAACGAGAAAGATCAATAAAAGGGTAACCAAAATAGTCTGACATTATTGCCAGAAATTTTACTTCGGTGACAAAACCAAGATCAGTAATCGCTTTACCTAATTTTTTACCCGAACGCTTTTGTTCGTATAAAGCTAACTTCAATTGACTTTCATCAATTAAGCCTTTTTCGAGCAGTAAATCACCAATACGAACTTTTCGATTTAATCTGGTATCCATACCTCACTCCAGAGTTTTTTGCTGATAACGAAGCCAGCTTGATTGCTGCTCGTTCAGTGAGTAATTTTCTTCTATGTGCCGTAACTCGCTTTTCGCTTGAGAGACCATCCCCGCATCAACCAGTGCCTGTGTTTTCGCGATCGGCCACTCGACATTGCCCGGCTGAAGCGATGATAAGCGGCTGTATTGATCAACGGCATCGCTATATAGACCAAACATATGAAGCCCAGGAGCAATAACACTTAACCAACTAATATTTCGGTTCTCGGAGTTAGATTGGTACACAGCATAAAATTGATCGCGCAACCCTTGCTCTAAAAATATTCGCGCTTTCATCGCTTGATAATCAATAGCACCACTCAATTTTGATGCATTTTCAAGCTCTAATAAGGAAGCCTGCCAATCTCCATTACGATAATAAGCAACGGCTTTGACGTAATAATCTTCGGCGGAAGTTCTACGAGTAATGCTGGCCGTTGGGGTTTTCTCGCTGACTTTTTGGGTTGCTTCAACCTGTGTATTTGACGGTGCTTTTTTGATGGCTGAAGAACTTGAAACTGTCTTCGTTTTTGTGTTTTTTTGTTCGGCCCCAAGCACAAGGTTAACGGCCTGATTGTCATCTGAAATACTAGGGCTATTCACCGGCTCATCGACTAATTGGAAGAGTGCATCAGAAGAAACATCTGACACGTTAACCACCTCAGGCTCGACCAGTAATGCCAACGCAGATTCGGCAGGCGTCACTGATAGCAGCTCAGGTAACTCGTTGGTTGGTTCCAATTGAGTTGTTGGTTCAGTTGATGATTGCATGACCGTCCGAGCTGCCGTCTGAGAGAGCACGTTGGACTCTACTGCTTTAACGATGTTCGGTTCCGCCTCTGGTATGACGGGTAAAGGCGAAATTATCGTAATGGGCTCTTCGCTGCGAAAATAATCGCTGAAGTAAATAACTGATGCCGCGCAAACGATTGACACCAGTAGGGCTGGCCAAATAGCTAATCTCTGAACCTGATGCTCTTCTGCATATCCTGCGACTTCACCTGGCTGAAACTCTCGACGGCTATCGAGATCCTGTAGCACCTGATGTATAAGACTCACACTACGCTCCTTATAAACCAATTACATGACGAATACGTTCACGCCAAGATATGTCGTGAAATGCACCTTCGGTATCTGAAGCCGCCGCCTCAACATGCTCTACATTGATCGTTGCAACACCTTGTCCAAACGCAACCAATAGTGCTTTGCTGGCAAGTGCATTAATTAGCCGCGGAGTACCTTGGCTACATATCCATAAGCGCCTAACGGCTGATTTTGTAAATAAAGGCCCACCGCTGTATCCAGCAAATGACATTCGATGATTTAGGTAACGCGCGATCGTTTCAGGGCTATCAATCGTCTTCAATTCCGCTGAGGTAGTAATTCGCTGTTTCAACTGACGAAACTCGGTACGATCAATTATTTCATTCAACTCGGGCTGACCGAACAGTACTATTTGAATAAGTTTTTGGCGCTCTGTTTCTAAATTAGAAATTAGACGCAACGCCTCTAACGTATCTGCAGGAAGACATTGAGCTTCATCAATGACTAAAACAAGACGATTGTTGCCCTTAGCTAAATTGACTAAATAGCTTTGGATGTCATTGCGTAATTGGCTTAGACGTTGATAACCGGTGAGTCCGATTTCAGCGCCAATCGCCACCCACAGAGCCGTCGGCGATAATGTTGGATTGGGAATGTAAGCCGTGGCAATTTTATCATTGGCCAAATGATTTAATAAACGCCGACACAACAAGGTTTTACCTGTACCCACTTCACCGGTTACTTTGATAAAGCCTTCACCGGAAGTCAGGCCGTACAATACTGACTCAAATGCATCATCATGGGACGGCATTTCTACGTAATAACCAGTGTCTGGTGTTAACGAAAATGGAGAGTCCACCAGCCCATAATGGGCTTCACAGGCTTGTTTAACCTCAACAACATCCATACTTACCACTCCGGCAATAGAACGCGAGAATAACGTTTATTAAGCTGATCTATACGTTCTGACGAGAGCTGCGTATCAATGATTCTTGGCTGAATTAATATCACTAACTCGCTTTGCACCACGGATTTGCTTTTTTGACGAAACAACGCACCAATCAAAGGGATATCGCCTAATAATGGAACTTTCGAGGTCGTTTCTAGGCTTTTGTTTTGCATCAAGCCTCCGATCACCACAACTTGACCTGAGCGCGCACGGATAATAGAGTCTGTTTCTCGTACCGTGCTAAAAGCTAAAGGTAAGGTGTATTCATCATCATTTAGCTTTACATATTTCTGCTTCTCTTCAACCTCAGTAACGGTTGGATGCACGTGCAAGGTAACCTCGTTATCATCACCAATTTGTGGTGTCACATCCAAAGCTATACCTGAAAAGAAAGGGGTTAGCTCAATCTCAGGGGTATTAGAAGAACCTGTTACCGTTGTATTGGTCGTGCTTTTAATGTCGGTAACAAAAAACTCATCATTACCCACTTTAATCACTGCTTTCTGGTTATTGACTGTGGCAATACGTGGGCTTGATAACACTTCAAGATCACCTTGAGTTTCGAGCAAGCTTAGTGCACCAGTAAAGTCACCTGCATCAACATTAAGCGTGAATATTCCACCTAATAAATTAGGGTCTGACAATGGCTCTGAACCTTGTACCGCCCAGACATCGTTTTTGCCCGTACGTGCTGCCAGTGTTGACCAATCGATGCCTGATTGAGCACCATCATTGAGTGTGACTTCTACGATTTTCGCTTCAATCAAAACTTGTTTTTGAACCGTAAGCTCGGCTTGCTCTAGATACTTTTGAATCTGATTTAACGTCGTAGGCATAGCTCGTACAATAACCAGTCCAGCGTGAGCATCAACGACAACTTGCGCATCTTTTTCTCTGTTTATCATTAGCGCTAATGATTGATTTAGCTCTTGCCAAAACTCAGAACCGGATGACGTTTCTACTTCACTAGAGCTACGAGTGCTACGCGTACTGCTAGAGCCGCTATCAGAATCGGAGTCTTCACTTGAACTATCACTCACGGTCCCACTGCTCACACGCATACCAGAGCGCCCCGTACGCTTAACATTTAAGTAGTTAATCGGAAAAATACGGGTTTGCAGTGATTTTGGTAAAATCTGGATACCATATCCAGATTCTGTGAAGTCATACCCGTACAAATCGCGCACCGCCGACAGCGCCTCTCGTACAGTGACGTTTTTTAGATTTAAGGAGATATTGCCCTTCACTTCAGGGTGCACAACCAAATTAAACCCAGACCCATCCACAAGACTGTTAAAAAACGCAGCTGCAGGCACCTTATTAGCGACCACATCAAAACGCTCTTCAGCAGACTCTGGCAATGCAACTGGTGGTATTAAGTTTCTTGGGTTCATGCCCATAACTTCTGGCGCATCAGGTACCAATAAAGGGACTTTAGGCTCCACGGGCGTATCTTCTGGTGCTTTCGAATTAGTCGCACAGGACGTCAGGAGAACAGACATCAGCAGTGTGGCAATCGTTAACGGTGTCGTATGATTAATTCTATTCACAATCTGCTTCCTACTTCTCAGAGTGTTTCGTTCTATTAATTAAAGACAGGAATCTGAGTTTTTTCCTGTATTTTAGGACTACCTTGTCTGATGTGATTTTCACCACTTTGGCACCAGCAACGCTGTCGCCTTCTTTAACAAGTTGTCCATTAATAACGGCAGAGCGAGAATCGGCAGATACTTTGATCTGCTGTAACGTAAAGCTGGCCTTTTTCGGTGCTTCTTGTGTACTCACCACACCTCCCATGCCTGGAGGCCGAGTTGGATCATTTGCATAAGCACTCGAAGTACCAAAAACAATGCACGAGAGCAGTACCAAAAATAAAAACTTTAAGTTTGATAACGATAAACTAGTCACTAAGCAGCTCCTCCCTTGTACTTAAAGTGAACACTTCTAAGTGCAAGTCACCCGTCGGATATTCGGCAACATTGTAATCTAACGATTCCCAATACAGTTTCCACGGCATAGAATCGAGACGAGTTAGGTAAGCCATGACAGCGGGATAATCAGCCTGCATATGGATAGTTACCCCATGACGAAATAGATCCACATCTGAAAATTCATCATTGATAACCACACTCTCACCAGCACTGTTTTCCAGACTGATCAGTTTTAACGTCCGATCTTGAGTTAACATACTCTCAAGTACTTTCGGCATATTTTCCGCAGACACTAAAGTATCGGTAAGGCCACGAATTCGGTCGTCTATGATGTCTTTTTGGGCAACGATTTTCTGGATGTCATCTCGTACCGGTTCATTAGGATCAAGTACCGGTGTGTTACGCAAACGCTCCAGATGTGCCTGCATACGTAAGACATTACTTTCAATTTCATTCGCTTGTGTACGCTGATTAAGTGCCGAATTCCAAATAGGCACGGCAATAAAAATTAAATATACCGCTGCAATTACGACATGCGCCGTAATAACCATTAATTTTCGTTCTCGGGCTGATAAGGCGCGATATTTATCTAAGGCTTCTTCAACTCGTGCGTTTTGCCACCACTGTTTCATAAGCGTCCCTCCCTAGCTTGTCGCATTAGCTCTTTGCTAGTAATCGTGGCAGTTTTATTGCCCGAATCTTTGGTCACCTCTTGAGGGCGACTATCTAACTTGAAGGACAACCAAGCACTGTCTTCTTGCTTGTATATATCGACAAAACGGAATGCGTGATCTTCAAAGCCATCTCTCTTTAATAATGAAGAAACGTATTTTGAAACTTTGGCGGGATCATCAGTACTTCCCTCCAAGCTGATGTGCTTACCTTCACGATAAAATGCAAATCGTTTAAGCCAAACGCCAGCAATGTCTTGTTCACCTAAGCCTGTTACTAAAGTAGTAAACGAGTCGCTGCTACTTAACTCCTGCTGGGTAAGATAACGTAAGATACGCTGACTACTATCAAGATCGGCACGCATGTCATCACGTTGCTTAGTCAATTCCTGATTAATTTTTAGCGGTGGCCTTTCACGCTCAATGTTATTTACCTGAGATTCAACCTCAACTTGCTGCGCGGCAACGTTTCCCATCCGTAGCCCCTGCCAATACCAGTTGATACTCAAACCAACCAACACAACAATCGCGATCAAAGTATGGGCAATGACTGTAATAATTAATTGCCGTAAATCATTAGGAATTTTAGGTGGCTGGAACTCTTCTAAATAAAAGTTAACTCGTTGTTTAATTTCCCAAGTCATAACCGAGCGCCCCCCCTAGTGCCATGGCCAGAGAAGCCGTTAACGGAATTTCACCTTCCTGACGATTAAATGCACTCTCTAGAGACATCAAACGTACCGGCGTGTTAATACGATCTTCGATCTCACCCAAAGCATCCGTGACATCTATATTATCGGGCTTCATCACCCATAATTGACCGATAGCCCCCAAACCAAGCTGACTCTCGAAATAATCCATTGAGCGCTGTAACTCTAACGCGAGCACATCAATGCGACTATTTGGCTGCATCATCATGCCGCCCTCACTCACGTTTAAACTGCTCAAGCCCAAATCATCAGTACCCAGCGAAATCTGGCGCGTAAAATACAAAGCACCATTACGGTAGAGGTAGATAACTCCGGCATCTGCTTCAAGACGCAACACAGCCACGCTGTCATCAGGATCGACACTCGCAAGCAGGTTTAGGGCACTCATCTCGTTAATGATGATTTGATCAAGCTTTAGCTCATACTCACGACAGAACGTAACAATTTCTTTTAAATACGAACGCTCAGTAATTGCCGCAAATGCCATGGTCATCCGCCCACGATACGCATCACTTGGCAATGGAAATGCCTGCAACACTTTATCGCTAATATCATCACTGACTAACTCAGCCAAACGAAACCCCATTGCATCGCTGAGCTCCTCCGCTGGCACGGGTGGCGATTCAACCAATTGCAACTCGTAGCGTGTCGAATCTAAGCACACAACCACGGGAATGCCGGTGAGTTTATGATCTTTAATCCACTCTCCGAGTGACGCTAACCCATCGTCGTCTTCGCTAGGAAGATAACTAGAGATAACGCCTCGGTCTGTGCGATGCACAGCCCACGCGCGTCCGTGATTTAGTTCAATCCCGAGACAACCCTGAGCTGTTTTTTTTGTGTGTAGCCACGACAATGGCATGGCGATCCTCATACATTTGCAACACTGTAAATATGAGTGTAGACCATGGTTTGGAAAGCGATGGTCTAAGCCGACCTACCTGACTATAATGCTGACGAGCCTCGTATTTTTCTGGCCCGATAAGAAAAATAACGGTTATTCAATCCAAAATAATGGCGTATAAGGTCTTCTTTCTTTGTTTCATATCGTCCTGTTTGAACCAGAAATTCCGCCCAATACGGGCAACATCATTCGCCTGTGCGCGAATACTGGCTGCCAACTGCATCTTATAGAGCCGCTAGGTTTTGATATGGAAGAGAAGAGCCTGCGACGAGCAGGACTGGATTACAGCGAGTGGGCAAACATCAAGATTCATAAAGACTACAACGCCTTTATTGAAAACGAACAGCCTCAACGCTTGTATGCTTTAACCACAAAAGGCACAGCGACGCATTCGGATACTCAATTTCAAAAAGGTGACTATCTGATGTTTGGCCCCGAAACACGTGGGCTTCCTGAAGATGTACGAATGGGCATTCCGCAAGAGCAGTGGTTACGCTTACCTATGCTAGAGCACAGCCGCAGTATGAATCTATCGAATGCCGTGGCTGTCATGGTGTATGAAGCGTGGCGTCAGCTGGGGTATGGCGGCTCAAAATAACAAAAAAACTCTCCAAACGTTAACCTCTTGAGCGGCCAACCTAAGGAGAGCTTTTTAAATCACACCAACTTAGTGAGTTGGTTGCTCTGAGGCTTCTTTCTGCGCAGCTTGCGCTTCTTGCAGACGCTTCTGATACAAAGCTTCAAAGTTGATTGGAGCTAGCATCAACGCTGGGAAACCACCCTTCACCACCAAGCTATCTATATTCTCACGCAAGTACGGGAACAAGATGTTCGGGCAAATTGCACCCAGCATAGCGCCAAGCTGCTGCTCAGGAATGTTCACTACCGCAAACAAGCCGCACTGAACTAGCTCAACCAAGAAGGCGGTTTCGTCATCATTTTTCGCGGTAATCGTGATTTTCACAGACACTTCGTAGTGCTGTTCATCCACTTTACGACCTGAAGTGTTCAGATCCAGCTTAACTTCTGGCTTCCACTGCTTAGTGAATGCCGCAGGCGAGTTAGGCGCTTCAAACGAAATATCTTTAGTGTATATACGCTGCAGTGCGAACTGAGACTGTTCTTTGTTCTCTGACATTGGAATTAATCCTTTCTATTATTTTTTAACAAGTGGAAGGTTCTGATTGTTCCACTCCATCATGCCGCCTTTCATACGCACAGCATCAAAGCCTTTTTCGCGCAGCATCTTACCGGCCATGCTCACGGTCTGACCGGTTTTGCATACCAATATAATGGGGCGATTTTTTTGTGGTTCAAGTTCACCAAGGCGGTTGGCCAGATTGGCGTAAGGAATATTCACCGCGCCGACTAAATGGCCGTTCTTGAAATCACTGCCATCACGAATATCAAGAACAAAGGCATCCTTCTTGTTGATCATGCTTGTCGCTTCAGCAGTGCTGACGGTAGGTCCATTACGGCGGTTGTTATCCCAGAGCAAAGCACCCACAAAGGCACCCCAGATACCGACCAGCCACCAATGTTTACCTACGAATTCGATTAACTGCTCCATTACCCTATCACTGTCGTCAAATATAAGAGGCGGCAGTATAACGCTCATGGCTCAGCGGCTCCACCGCATTGGGCCTTCCTTATTGTAACGGTCATATTTAGAGCCGACCCAATATAAGGTACAATCCGGTTTATCTTTACTTATCACGTTACTTTTTACATTACCTCTTACGTTACTATGAGTGTACTGACATGACTACGCGTCCAAAACCTACTGCGCTGATTATTCTGGATGGCTGGGGCCACCGTGATAAAACAGACAACAATGCCATTGCTAACGCAAACACCCCGACGTGGGACCGTTTGATCGCGCAATACCCGAATGCTCTGATCAAAACCTCAGGTGAAGCCGTCGGCTTACCTGACGGACAAATGGGTAATTCTGAAGTAGGGCACATGAACTTAGGCGCTGGACGCATTGTTTATCAGAATTTCACCCGTATTAACAAAACCATTCGCGATGGCGAGTTAGGAGACAATCCGGCGCTATCTGAAGCAATGGATAAAGCTAAAGCGGCGTCTGGTGCATTGCATTTAGTCGGCTTGCTATCCCCCGGTGGTGTTCACAGCCACGAAGATCACGTTATTGCCTTGCTGGATATGGCCAAAGCCAAAGGCGTAGAAAAGGTCTATATCCACGCTATTCTGGATGGCCGTGATATGCCTCCCCGTTCAGCAGGCCCAACACTCGAAAAAGTCAGCGCGCATTGTGCCATGCTCGGTAACGCCAGCATCGCGACAGTAATTGGCCGCTTCTTCTCGATGGATCGCGACAATCGCTGGGAGCGCGTGGAACAAGGCTATGCCGCCATGACTGAGCGCCGTGCTGAGTTCACCGCCGCCACTGCCATGGACGCATTAAAAGCGGCCTACGAGCGTGATGAAAACGACGAATTCGTGAAGGCGACGACAATCGGCAATGAAGGCCAGGTCGAAGACGGCGACGCGATTATCTGCTTTAACTTCCGCCCTGATCGCGCCCGTGAAATTACCCGTGCCTTTGTGGATGGTGATGACTTCACTGGCTTCGAGCGAACTAAACGCCCAGCACTAAGCGATTACGTCATGCTGACTGAGTATGCTGCGACGATTGATGCAAGCTGTGCTTTTCCACCACAAGCCTTAGTGAATGGCATTGGCGAATACGTGTCTGATAAAGGCATGAAGCAATTACGCATTGCTGAAACCGAAAAATACGCCCACGTTACTTTCTTCTTCTCGGGTGGTCGTGAACAAGAGTACGAAGGCGAAACACGTATCCTAGTGAAATCTCCGGATGTCGAAACTTACGACCTACAACCAGAGATGAGCGCCCCAGAAGTCACTGACAAACTCGTTGATGCGATAAAAAATGGCGGCTACGACTTAATCGTCTGCAACTACGCCAATGGCGATATGGTCGGCCATACCGGTGTTTACGATGCCGCGGTAAAAGCCGCAGAGTGTATTGATGGGTGCCTACAAAAAGTCACCGATGCCATTCTTGAAGTCGGTGGCGAATGCCTGATCACCGCAGACCACGGCAATGCTGAGCTTATGCTCGATGCCAACGGTGAAGCCATGACGCAACACACAACAGGCCCAGTGAATCTGATTCATGTTCATAATCGAGATCAAGTAATCACCATGACAGAAGGCCGTTTGTGCGATATATCACCGACTCTGCTCAACATCATGGGTGTTGAGCAACCGGCTGAAATGACTGGCCATTCGCTGATTAGCGCTAAGTAATGCTACGTGCGATTGGCGTTAGCCTACTGCTTCTATTAAGCGCAATTCAGCCTGCGACCGCAGACGATGATGAACAGCGCTTAAAAGAAGTGCAGGCAGAAATTAAAAAGCTGCAATCCTGGCTTAATGAGGCTCGTAGCGAATACGACGATTTAAACAAAAAGCTGCAAACGTCTGACAAAGAAATTGCCGCCTTGGTAAAACAAATCGACGATACTCGCGCTCGCTTGAGAGAGGAACAAACGCGGTTAAAAAAGCTCCGCTCGGAGCAGGCTCAGCTGCGCCAGCTCCGAACACGCCACCAGCAGCTCCTGACTGATCAAGTTCGCATTGCCCGTCAGATGGGCGATGAAGCGGCCATTCAATTTTGGTTAGCCCAAGACGACCCGAGTAAAAACCAACGGTTAGTGCGCTATTTTGGCTATTTCAATCGTGCTCGGGTCGAACATCTACACACCACTATTACCGAACTAGTACGACTCGATAACCTAGAAATCTTAATTGCCGGACAAGAAAAAAAGCTGCGCGAAACAGATGAACGATTAAGCAGCGAAAACAAACGCCTTGCCAGCACTCGCCAGCAGCAAAAAACATTGCTATCAAAACTCAGCACACAAATGAGTAGCGAAAGTGAACGCCTTAAAAAACGCCAAGCTGACCGCAAACGTTTAGAAGAATTACTCAATGAGGTTGAAACTCTAATCAGTAATAGCCCTCGCCGAAATGATGAGCGCCCTTTCAAAGACATGCGTGGAAAATTAGAGCGCCCACTGTCTGGGCCGATTTTAGCGGCCTTTGGCAACCGTAATAACGGCAATAAGTCACGTTGGGAAGGCTGGAAAATTGGCACCAAAGAAGGCACCACTGTGCATTCTATCCATCATGGCCGTGTTGTTTTTTCAGATTGGTTACGTGGTTTTGGCTTATTAATCATTATTGATCATGGCCAAGGCTACCTAAGTCTGTACGCCCATAACCAAACCTTACAACGCGATGTTGGTAGTTGGGTCAATGGTGGGGATACTATTGCAACGGCGGGACAAAGTGGTGGCCAAGATAAGCCCGCCCTATATTTTGAAATTCGTCATAACGGCAAGCCACAAGATCCGGCGGTATGGCTCAAACGCCGCTAACATCGTTGCACAGCACCTTATCCAATGGTTCAGGTGCCTTAACAGTGTATGACTTTTGTGCCATGCTTCCTGAATGGACAACCAGAGCGAGACATCATGCTGAGGAAACACCTGCTACACCCACTGCTAATCACAATGGGCCTGACATTGACCTTTGGTAGTGTGAACGCGGAAGAAGCAAGCACTCCAGATTCCCCCACTCCACGAGATTTAAGCAAAGAGCTGCCGTTACAGGATTTGCGCACGTTCACTGAAATATTCGAACGTATTCGCAGCTCTTATGTGGAAGAAGTCGATGATCACACGCTATTTAATAATGCCATCCAAGGTATGCTTGAGTCACTTGATCCACACTCAGCCTATCTACGCGAAGAAGACTTTACCGACCTGCAAGAAAACACCTCAGGTAAGTTTGGTGGCTTAGGCATCGAAGTCGGCATGGAAAACGGCTTAATTCGGGTAATCACTCCCATTGATGATACCCCAGCGCAACGCGCTGGAATTCGTCCTGGTGACTTAATCGTATCGTTAGATGGTGAAGCCGTTATGGGCCTCAACCTTGGCGACGCGGTAGAGCGTATGCGCGGCGAGCCGGGCACCGTCATTACCATTGAAGTGCGCCGTGAAGGCGTGGCCGAGTTGCTATCCTTCGCACTCGAACGTGCAGAAATTAAAGTTGCCAGTGTGCGTACTGAAAAATTAAGCGGTGACATTGGCTACGTTCGTATCACCCAGTTCCAAGAAAAAACCGGGCGCGAACTAAACGAAGCGCTACACGCGTGGAAAACCGACAGCGAATTAAACGGCGTTATTCTCGATTTGCGTAACAACCCGGGAGGCGTATTACAAGCGGCCGTTGAAGTGGTTGATAGCTTCGTCAGCGACGGCCTTATTGTGTACACCAAAGGACGTAACCCACTGTCTGACATGAATTATGCAGCCCAGAGTGACACCTTATTTCCTGATGTTCCGTTAGTCGTATTAATTAATGGCGGCTCTGCATCGGCCTCAGAAATTGTCGCTGGTGCTCTGCAAGACCATAAACGCGCGGTTATTGTTGGCACTCGTTCATTTGGTAAAGGCTCAGTACAAACCGTACTTCCTGTTACCGAGACCTCAGCGGTGAAACTCACCACCGCGCGCTATTTCACACCCGATGGCCGCTCTATTCAGGCGCAAGGTATCTCACCTGACATCGCGATAGAACAAAGCGAAGTCACTCCCCTTGAGCAACGTTTTTATAAAGAATCGGATTTACCGGGTCATTTAAGCAACCCAACCTCTGATAAAGAAGAAGCAACCGATAAAACAGCAGACACGCCAAAAAATCGGAAAGACGATTTAATTGCTCGTGACTTTCAGTTATATGAAGCACATACATTACTTCGCGGGGTAAGTATTCTTGCACCAAAGAAAACAGCAAAAGCAACGTCTAAAAATGTCGATGCTGTAAGTAAGACTGAAACAACAAACGACTGAATAGGTTGTATTTGAACATGGCAATGCACGGAATAATAACATTGGCCTTGCCATTTCATATCTTTCTCAAAACGTCTTTGACTCTTCTCTGCTTGTTGTCATCCATTGCACAAGCAGCGCCTTCCCTTGTCATCATCCTTGATGATATTGGCAATAACTACGCACTCGGTAAACGCGCCATCGAATTGCCCGGTAGCCTGACCCTCGCCTTTTTACCTCACACGCCATTTGCTGCAAGCCTTGCCGAACAAGCATCAAAACAGCCAACTAATCATCAAAAAGGCATCATGCTTCACGCCCCAATGGCAAACGAAACCGGCGCTAAACTAGGGCCGGGGGCCATGACCGAGGAGATGGATAAAGAGACTCTGCAAGCCACCCTTGAAGATAACCTCAACTCAATTCCTCACGTTCGTGGGGTGAATAATCATATGGGCAGTTTATTAACCCAACAACAGCACAGCATGACTTGGGTAATGGACGTCATTGAAAAACGCGGCTTATATTTTGTAGATAGCTTAACTAATCCGGCCAGTGTCGCGGCTGAAACAGCAGAAAAAACGGGGGTTCCATCCGCGGAGCGTGATGTATTTTTGGATAACGAGCGAGAGTTAGGGTCATTGGTAAAGCAATTTCAACAAGCCCTCGATGTGGCGCGCAAGCAGGGCCACGTTATTTTAATTGGCCACCCCTACCCAGAAACACTCGATTTTCTTGAGGCCGTATTGCCAACACTCGAAGAAAAAGAAAACATCGAACTACTGACCGCTGATGATTTTTTAGCACGTAAAATGTGGTTACAAGGCGCTCAACCTACTCAGGTCTCACGCCTTCAATTACAGTTATTGCCTTAATAAAAATTAAAACTGATAACCCATACCTAAATTAAAACCATCGCCTGAGTTTATATCTTCACGGCTTTCTGCATCATCATTCTGCAACTGGTAATCCGCTTTAAATACAACATCCGAGTGTGGATAATAATTCACCACGAAGTCCGTTTGTGTCGCACCGTCGTCTTTGTTCTGGTTGAATATACCGGACTGGCGTCCTCTGATGCCCTACCCTCTACTGAAAATACGACATTACTTGAAGGTAAGTTCCGTGTACCCAGCTTGCGTAACGTCGCCGTCACCGCCCCATATATGCACAACGGCGTGTTTAAATCGCTAGATACCGTGATTCGTTTTTACGATAAGCACCTGACAGATTCAGACAATGCTATCAATCCAGAAACCGGAGTCGCTTGGGCCGCTCCCGAAGTGGCTGACAATATCAGTACCGCTGAGTTGCAAGATGGCCGCAAACTCACTGATAACGAAGTAGATGCATTGGTATGCTTCCTCCGTAGTTTAACGGATGAGGCTTACGAAGCGCTTATTCCTGACGATAGGCTGGTGTGCGAGTAATCACAACCAGCGTATTTTTTTGAAGACAATCAACAAACTAACGGCAATGGTGCCCATCACGGCAAGCAGAATAAAATAGCCATTCTGCGCATGTAATTCGGGTATATGGTCGAAGTTCATACCGTACAAGCCCGCCAAAAAACCAAGCGGTATAAAGATGGCCGTAATCACAGTTAATACTTGCATTGTGCGGTTTAGCTGGTGCGACGATATTGAAAGATATCCATCAATTAAGTCGCCACAGATGCTGTAAAACATTTCTGTCATGGTATACAAACGATCAAATCTATCGTGCAAGTCAGTAATTGCATGCCCCATCGCATCTTCTGAGTTTGCTAGGGCAAGATAATCATCACCACGCAGCTCGTCAGTAATATTGCGGTGATAATTAAATAAGCGACGAAGCTTCACTAGTTTAGAGCGGTAATTCACTAATTCTCGCATCAACTCATCATTGCCGTTGGTCATCAACGAATCTTCGATATCACTCAAGTGTGTCTCAAATTCCAGCAATGCATCTAAGTACAACCCTGCCGAAGTATGCATAATGCGAAGCGCTAAGTGACCAGGCCCTTGCTTTAACAAGGTACCGGACGCTTCAGCGAAGAACTTTTCAATGCTCACTGCTTTTTGTGGATGGCACGTAATCAGGATATTTTTACCGATAAAGAATCCCAACGTTTGCGGCTCGTGCTTTAACTCTGCGGTAAAGTTAGCGATCCCGCGATATAAAATAAATGTGTATTCACCGAACTCTTCAATTTTCGGTGGGTGACGTGCGCGCTGAGTGTCTTGAATAGCCAGCGGATGGCAATTCATTTTTTCTAAAATAGCTTTTTCAGATTCCTGACTTTCAGCCTCGATATCCAGCCACAAAGTCGCACCGGGAAATGAACGCCATTCGTCTACTAATTCGATGCCGCCCATTTTAGTGGCGCCATTTTTAGCCGTTAATATGCTACGGATCATAGGTATTTACTCACTTAATACGCTGTAAACTTTATTCAAAGTACACATTAAAACAACCGGTGCTGATTACTGGTTAAATTCAAAAATGAATCACCGGTAAATTGAAACATTGCCTCGGCAACTGGCTGTAATTGCTTCTCAAGGTAGTGCCCATAATCAATGGCTGAATGACGAATATTGTCAGGCTCTGGGCCATTCAGGGTGATCAAATACGTCACCCAACCGCCCCTGTCTTGGTAGCGTGCCGAGCGACCTTGTGCTTCAAGCCAACGATCCATCATTGCCGCCGCTTTTGCATGTGGTGGGCGACTTTTTTGATAGTGCGTTAATGGTCGGCGTAGACGTTTACGGTATATCAGGAGGTGATCACGCTCACCCGCTAATAATGCCGTCACTTCACTCTTCAACCAATCTTGCCACGGCTCTTGATAAAATATACGCCGGTATAACTCTTTCTGAAACTCGCGCGCCAGCGGTGTCCAGTCACTACGAACAGCCTCCAGCCCTTTAAATACAAGCGCTTCAGAACCCGCCTTAATACCTGCATAGCGCTTTTTGCTGCCGGTCTCTGCCCCCCGTATAGAAGGCATAAAAAAACGACGATAGTGAGTTTCATACTCCAGTTCCAAATAACTAGGAAGCGAAAACTCACGCTCTAATTCATCTTGCAACCAAGCATTGATATCCTTCACCAATTGGTGCCCTATGACATCAGCTTCGGCATCCGTGACATCTGTTTTTAACCACACAAACACTGAATCTGTATCGCCGTATATCACGTCATAACCTTGCTGCTGTATCCAACCAGTTGTACGTTGAATAATGTCATGGCCACGCTTAGTGATAGAGGCCGCAAGACGGGTGTCGTAAAAACGACAGCCATCCGATCCTAAGATGCCATAGCAAGACGCCATAATGATTTTTATTGATTGCGACAACGGTGTGTTGCCTTCCGTTTTAGCCGTTTCTCGTAACTCGCCTAAATGTCGAATCAAATCTGGCAATACATGGTGTTCACGATGAAAGTGGCCACCAAAATACCCCGGTATTGTTCGGGGTTCTTCTGATGTGTCATCTAAACTCTCAACAGCAGACAGCCCTTCGATCAAGCCCAGAGGATCAATGCAAAAAGTCCGAATAATAGACGGATAAAGGCTCTTAAAATCCAATACCAGCACATGCTCATACAAGCCAGGTATGGAGTCCATTACATAGCCACCTGGGCTTTTTTCGGCACTGTAGCCATCGCCTAAGTTTGGAGCCACCCAGCCTTTTCGATGCAGACGAGGCAAATACATATTTTCAAAGGCCGCGACAGAGCCGCCCATACGATCCATCAATAACCCAGTCATCTGGGAGCGCTCTATTAAAAACTCAAACAAGTCGGTTTTAATAAAAATTCGCCAGACGAGTTCGCAATCTTTCAAGTTGTATTCAGCCAGCCTTTTTTTGCCATGCTCAAATAAATGCTCAATATCGCTGCCTCGCTCTTCGCCGTGTAGCAATTTGGCATCACCAAGCAGCACTTTTGCGACGTCATCCAAGGCGAAACTATCAAAGTGCCAAGTGGCGGTTCTTAGGCACTCAATGCCGTCTAAAATAACGCGGCCGGGGGTATGTAAAAATATACGATCGGGCTTTTGTTGCGACTGTCGCCATTCAATCGGTGAAGCATTCCGACCAAGATTAAAATCAATATCATGTTGTTCAAATTTACGTTTTAAGAACGCCATATCAAACTGAATAAAATTCCAGCCAATGATCAAATCAGGGTCGTACTCAGCCACTACGTCGAGAAAACGTTTAAGCAGAGCTGGCTCATCCGCTACTGCTTCATAATATTCGGGCGTTAAATTTTCGGCATCATTACCATCACAAAGTGCTTCATCAATCATCAACACCAGCGAAAAATCGGGGGCGTAAAACCCGATAGAAAACAAACGATCAGGCTGATGTAAACGCGGGTAGGAGGTTTCAATATCGATCGATAAACAGCTCAACGCCGGACGGTAATCACCCGGCTTAATTTGAGCACCTATGGCGTCTTGCCAAGCACCTTGATTAATCTCGGCTGGCGCTTTGTCAACGAGGCTTTCGTACCCCAATACCGCACCACCCGCCACAAAACGCTCCATCAGGTATCGATCGGTTGGGCGAATATCCAATTCCCAAATGCCCACGCCTTGATCACGCATAACATCACGCCAGCGGTATAAACGATTCGAGGGTAGGTAACACGCCAACGCGTCACGGCCATCAAACAGACGCAAAGACACATCCTTCAATGTAATTGGCCAACCTAACGAACGAATTGCTAATTCCGCTTTTGCCCGATCTGCGCGCGCAATAAAGCAAATGCATGACTGTTCAATAGTGGTACGCACAGGTCCTTCTGGCGTCGACCACCAAAAGGTAAGTAAGGTTTGATCGCCGTTGTCGTGCCAGCGGCTACTAAGTAAAAAGGCAGGGAGCAATGGGGTGTCGTTTTTTGTACTAAAGTAATAAGTGAGTCTATTGCAGGAGTTAGCCGATGACCACACCTCAAATCAGTCAGGATCCGCTTTACCAAATGCTACGCAACGATGACGTTGCCGGTTTCAACCAAGCTCGGGAGTCTGGGCAGGCGTGTGATCTTCAAGGATGTGATTTAAGAGGCTTAGATTTACGCAAGCTAAACCTAACCGGAATGGACCTCACGGATACCTACTTCCGAGGCTCTGACCTACGTGGTATCGACTTCCGCGGTTGTCGTCTTGATGGTGCCAGTCTTGCCGATGCAAGGGTAAGTGGCTGTTATTTCCCTAACGACATCTCCGCCACAGAGATCCAGATGTCCGTATCGCTAGGTACTCGTTTACGACAATTATAAGAATATGTGACTCAGTTATCATCCCGCGGCCCTCGAACTTACTCTTGCCTACAATCGGGTTACAGTAGACAAGTTGATAAATTGCTCATAGAGGCAAGAGAGGCCCCCCATGTACTTAAATGGAAATACACCCGTCCCCGGATTTGAACAAGCCGTTCCTAAGCTACAGCATCTTGCTCAAGAGATGCTTAATGGGTTTGAATTTACACAGGATGTAATCACTTTCGAGTCGGTGGAGGATCTCTACGAACTCTTTGATGAAGACACTCTATTTTTAGTCAATGATGGCATCATTAACCTAACCAGTAACGATGTCACATTGATCAGTTATGAAGAAGGAGATCTTATTGGCATCGCCAACAGCTTCCACCTTCCTTCGCCGCGCTTAACGACCGATGGCTACGTTGAACTTCAACCCGTCAATCGCGATGATTTCCTCCTGCATTTATACGATGACAAGCGACGCCAGCATTGCTGGACGCACTATCTCGTGACCATGAATGCCATCATGATGAATAAAATTTCAACCACCACTGATAGCCAAGCCAAGCCTGCAGCAGGGTTTCTGAATTTCGCTCCGGGCCAAACGATTATTCAACAAGGCGACGACGCCGACATGGTGTACACCCTCATTAGCGGTGAGGCCAACGTATTGGTTGATGGCACAATTGTGGGTCAATTAGAGGAAGAAGAAGTATTTGGTGCGATGGCTGCATTCACTAAAGAAAAACGTTCTGCCTCCATTGTCGCGCAATCACACTGTTCTGTGATGGCGGTGCCACAAGAAGATTTCACCATTTTGATCGAGGCTCAGCCTAGAGCCGCAGTGAATCTAATTCAGGGGTTAGCCAAACGTATTTTGATTATGAATAAGCAGTTGCTAGAGAGCCCACAAGCACAAACGCAGAATATGTAATCTTTACAAAACTAAATGCGAATCATTATTGACTGCATTTATAAATCTATTTAGTATGGGTCCTGTTGTTGGTTTTAGCGGCCAACAACGTTCAACATTCTGGCGGCAGCGTCGAATGGTGATCTCTCTCATCAATGGCCGAGAGGCCATGCTAATCACGGTTGCTTTGCCCCTCTTTTTGAGGGGCGCTTTTTTATCCTGCGACCTGTCCCTGCTAGCCTATGACCTATCATCTAGCCTGCGGCCTATGACCGATCCTCTAGCAAGTACCAAACATCCGTTATATCCTCACCGTGCCAGTATTTACACCATTGATGAATCACTCAGTGAGCTACTTCCATGAGACATGCCCTTTGCCAAGACCACGAAATGTTAGAAGGAACATCACGAGGGTTTGAATTGGAAGGCCAATCGATATTTCTGGTACGTCGCCAAAACAAGGTGTATGCATACCGTAATCGCTGCCCTCACCTGGGGATTAATCTTGAATGGCAACCAGACCAATTCTTAGACGCTGATGCCTGTTTGATCCAGTGCGCCATGCACGGTGCCTTATTTATCATTGAATCTGGGCAATGCATCTCTGGTCCGTGCACTGGACAATCATTAACGGCGTTACCGTGTGATATTGAAAATGGCGATATATGGGTTCAACTTCCCGATGACTCAGAATCAAGCGCTCGATAAGAGATACACTATTAAAATCTCGCACGCTGAATATCATTATTTATAGCTCTACCGGCAAAAGACCACTAATCCACATTCCTGAATCATCCTCCGCAAACATGACCTGAGCCGCCATGACCTCAACCCCGTTAGCCATTACTTCTCTCAGCACTTGTGCGTATTTCGCATCAATATGATGCGCCACCGTCACCCGTTGTATCCCTTCATGGGGAACACAAAACAACATCACGGCGCGGTCACCTTCGGCTTTTAAAGCCTCCAAGCGCTTTAGGTGTTTTCGACCACGCTCTGTGACTGCATCCGGAAAGCACCCTAATCCGGTATTTAGGATGTGAGAATCTGTGCCTAACTGTTCACGCTCGGGCCAATACTCCTCCAATAACGTCACGCTTTTCACTTCAATCCAACAACGGTGACCGTTTTCGTCAAGCAAGCAAAAATCTAAACGCCCATCTTCCACTTTAGGTTCCGGAAGTAATTCGTCCCATAACGTTAACCCCGGAATCCGGCGTTGCTCTAACGCTTCTTTCACCAGTTGGTTTGGCCGTGCGGTATTCATACACGCTCGATATTGGCCATCAATTTCAACCCATTCCCAGGTATATCGATACTTGCGCTTAGGGTTTTGGCTATCCGATAACCACACACGGCTGCCCGGCTCGGCACAGCGTTTCATTGAGCCAGTATTTGGGCAGTGTACTGTGATCTCTGAGCCGTCAGCCAAAATCACATCCGCCAAAAAGCGCTTATATCGTTTTACTAAGGTCGCTGGTATCAGCGGTAATTCGTATTTCATAGGAATGTGTTCATAAGGGTTTCAACCAGTCAGCAAGGCGCGCGACCGCTTCTTTTAAACGAGATAGCTCAGTGGTGAAAGCAAACCGAATATGTTGATTGGCTCGGTGGTCTCCAAAATCGACCCCCGGTGTTAATGCCACTCCGGTTTCACGCAACATACGTGAACAAAATGCGAGGCTATCGTCGGTAAACCGACTGGCATCAGCGTATATATAAAATGCGCCGTCCGGGGCAACCGGAACGTCAAAACCAAGTGTTGGCAGGGCTTCTAACAGGTACGCACGACGCTCTGCTAAGATCTGGCGACGTTGCTCGAAGATATCCATCACTTCAGGCGTAAATGCCGCCATTGCTGCGTATTGCGCCGGTGTTGACGGAGCAAGAAAGAGATTCTGCGCGAGGGTGTCTAACGTTGGCACCCAGCTTTCGGGAACCACTGCCCAGCCCAACCGCCAGCCGGTCATTCCAAAAAACTTTGAGAAACTGTTCAATACCACCGCGTTATTCGCCACCGAAAGCACTGTTTCTGGATCACCGCTGTAATTCAATCCTTGGTAGATTTCATCGACCCATAACTCGCCGCCCAAGGCATTAGCCGTACCATTTAAGGCCGCCAATTCCCTCAGGCTCAAGACCGAGCCCGTTGGATTCGCCGGGCTAGCCACCAGCACGGCTTTGGTGGATGGCTGCCAATGGTTACGAAGGTCGTCAGGCGTCAGTTGATATTTTTGCGCAGGGCCACAGGGGACAAGTTGTCCGTGTGCTTCAAATACGCGGGCAAAGTGACGGTTACAGGGGTAGCCGGGATCTGCCAGTAACAAGCCATCTCCCGGATTTAAACGTGCGGCACTCAATAAGAGTAAAGCCCCAGAGGCTCCGGGGGTTAATACAATGCGCCGCGAAGATATCTCTACCCCAAAACGCTGCTGATAATAATCGGCTATCTGTTCTCGCAGAGCCGGAAGACCAAGCGCCGGTGTGTAACCTGTTTTACCTGCCCGTAATGCCGTCACAGCGGCTTCCGTCATGACGTCTGGTGTTGAGAAATCGGGTTCGCCCACTTCAAGGTGAATAATATCCTGACCTTGCGCTTGCAATGCCTGCGCTTCGGCCAAGATGGCCATCACGTGAAAAGGTTGAATCTCGTTACTGCGCGCGGAGTTTTCTGACATACGTCCCCAACATCATTGAGCCGTTTCTAACCTTGATAGAACTCTCGTTAGATACTGTAAAAACGGGATAATTATGAATAGTGATTACTCACCATTGTGCCAGATTGGGCGAATAAGCGTTATGATTTACAATCCACTCTAAAACTGCAAATCAACCGTTTTTTGCCTAAAATAAGTCATCGTATGCCTCGCAATGCGCACTATGTTGCGAAATGGCAACATAAGTATTGGCGCTGGCGGTGTTATCTGATAGTTTCCCGGCCTTACTTTTTTTAAGAGCGCATTGATGCGCGATGATCGTCTGAACCAGTGAGGCAGCAGAAAATGCCGCAAGATAAAAAAGAATTTGCACTGTCTGATTTTAAGCCGTATGACCTGAGCAAAGAAGAAGAGTACATGAACAGTGCTCAACTTGATCACTTCCGCTCAATCCTCAGTAACTGGCGTCAGGAACTGATGGAAGAAGTTGATCGCACCAAGGTCCACATGCAAACCGAGCTCAACAACTACGCTGACCCAAATGATCGTGCCAGCCAAGAAGAAGAGTTTAGTTTGGAGCTTCGTACGCGTGACCGCGAGCGTAAGCTGCTGAAGAAAATCAGTAAAACGATCGACCTGATCAATAAGGGCGATTATGGTTTCTGCGAAGCGTGTGGTGTTGAAATTGGCATCCGTCGCTTAGAAGCGCGCCCAACCGCTGACCTTTGTATCGACTGCAAGACCCTTGCTGAGATCAAAGAGAAGCAACTCGGCGTTTAATCCGATGATCCATGCGGGTGCGTTGCATCCGCTTGGATTTGGGTTTTACCCATTTAGGTTGTGATATCGATGTCGTCGTATATCGGTCGTTTTGCCCCCTCTCCTACTGGGCCACTTCATTTCGGCTCACTGCTTGCTGCACTCGCAAGTTATCTCGATGCTAAACACCATCAAGGTCGTTGGCTTGTTCGTATTGAAGATCTTGATCCACCTCGTGAAGACCCAAACGCAGCGGCACACATTTTGTCTGTGCTCGATTGTTATGGCCTGCACTGGGATGGAGAGGTGGTATACCAAAGTCAGCGTAGCGAGATTTACACAGAAGCACTGGATCAGTTACGTCAGCAAAACAAGGCCTTTCCCTGCGCATGTTCGCGCAAACAGTTACTTGGCAAGCCACATCAAGGCTTGTGCTCTCCTCCCATGCGAACAGACTATGCTTGGCGATTGTTATGCCCTGACGGCACTCGTAAGGTCAGTGATGGCTTACAAGCTGATCAGCATTACAACCTTCAAGCGGATATTGGTGATTTTGTGATTCGTCGCCGTGACGGCTTATGGTCATATCAACTAGCAGTCGTCGTGGATGATGCCGAGCAGCAGATAACTCATGTCGTACGGGGCATTGATTTGATCGACTCCACCATTCGCCAACAGCTCTTACAGCAGGCACTGGGATACGCAATACCCTCATACAGCCATATTCCAGTCGCGATAGAAACCAACGGGCAAAAGCTCAGCAAGCAGAACCTAGCGTTAGCCCTGAAACCCGATACCGCTAGCGCTACCTTATGGCAAGCCCTGCACTGGTTGGAACAGCACCCACCAGCCGATCTACAAGGCGCTCCCTGTAAAGACATTCTTAACTGGGGCTCACTGCACTGGAACTCAAGCAGGCTGAGCCATATCACTGAAAAACCAGCCCCTGAAAATTATCGACGGGCCATTCCCGAAGAACAGATAAAGACCAGCGGGCCAACACGATAAAGTAACGCTCAGGTTAGACGGGCAGGAGCACACCATAGCTTCGTAAGTGTGATAATCTTCCTGCACCTTCATACGGAACACGCTATGTACGATTATCGCCTCAGCCTACTCATGTTAGTAGGCATATTCCTGATCTCACCGGTCATGATGGATTGGTGGCTTGATGATCGTGCCGCTTGGTATCGCCCTTTTGGTATCTGGGCCTTTTTGATCGCACTCTATATTTGGTTCAACAGCAAACAGCGGGATAACGATGACGTTTAGCCTAGGCCAGCTGGCATTTCTGGTACTGGGTTACCTGATTGTACTTTTCATGACTGCGTATTCGGTCGAGCGCGATTGGATACCACGTCGTTGGGTACGTCACCCTGTCGTGTATGTATTATCGCTTGGTGTGTATGCCAGTGCTTGGGCGTTTTATGGCTCGGTGGGCTTAGCCAGCCAGTATGGCTATGGGTTTCTTGCTTACTACTTGGGTATTTCCGGCGCGTTTGTGATGTCGCCGATTCTGTTGCGCCCCATATTACATATAACTCGGGTGTATCAGCTCAGCTCGCTGGCCGACTTATTAGCCTTCCGCTACCGCTCTCGCTGGGCAGGTATTACCGCCTCCCTGTTTATGCTCGCCGTTGTCATCCCGATGCTGACACTGCAAATAACCGCCATTGGCGACACCCTCTACCTACTGAATAACGAATGGCCGGTTGAAAATCTCGCGTTAGCCTACTGTATTGGCATGATTGTGTTTGCGATTTTATTTGGTGCTCGTCACGTCTCCCCTCGTGAGAAACACGAGGGACTCGTTTTTGCGATAGCGTTCGAGTCACTAGTGAAACTGGTCGCCATCTTGGTACTTTGCGGTGTCGTCTTATTTGGAATATTTCCGGAAGTGGGTGGCCTTGAAAGCTGGCTAATTGAAAACCAAGAGCAGCTCGCCCGCCAGCAAGTGCGCTTGCAAGACGGGCCATGGCGTACCTTGCTTTTGGTGTTTTTCGCCGCTGCGGTGGCTATGCCTCACATGTTTCATATGGCATTTACCGAAAACACAAACCCCAACGCATTGCGTCAAGCAAGCTGGGGCTTCCCTTTGTTTCTATTGATCATGAGCTTTTCGGTGCCGCCCATATTGTGGGCAGGTTACTACCTCGATGTAGACACTGACCCTTCCTATTTCGCCATCGGCATCGGTCTACACACTGAATCCGCATTTCTTACATTACTGGTCTTTATGGGGGGCTTGGCCGCCGCCTCTGGCATCATCATCGTGACCACACTCTCTACCGCCGCCATGTTTTTGAATCACTTGGTGCTGCCAGTCTACAAACCCGCACCACGGTATAACTTTTACCGCTGGTTGCTGTGGATGCGCCGTAGTTTAATTGCCGTCATTTTGCTGATGGCTTATGGCTTCTATCGCATTGTTGGGGCTGACCTCGATCTTAGCCAGTTAGGCATTTTAGGCTTTGTCGCCTGCTCCCAGTTTTTACCGGGCGTACTGGGCTTACTGTATTGGCCACAATCCAATCGCAAAGGCTTTTTGATCGGTATCATTCTGGGAACCGTGACTTGGGTGTATAGCCTGCTATTGCCATTCTGCGAGCTAGCGCTTGGCTGGGAAGTCCCCTTCTACTTACCACAAACCGACGAAAGTAATTGGCATCTTGCGGCCATTGCCGCCATTACCATTAACTTCCTGATGTTTGTCATCATCAGTCTGATCACTAAGCAAACCCCGGAAGAAGAAGCCGCTGCCGATGCGTGTTCTATTGATACCGTCTCGCGCCCTTCTCGCCAGCCTTTAATCGCTAATAATTCAAACGAGATCATCTCATCACTGAGTGCACCATTAGGCCGCTACGTTGCAGAACGGGAAGTGTATCAAGCACTCACCGACATCGAGTTACCCTCCTACGAAGAGCGCCCATTCGCCTTGCGTCGACTTCGTACGCGTTTAGAGGCCAACCTATCCGGTTTGATGGGGCCAACGGTCGCTCACGACTTAGTCACCCGATACCTGCCTTATCAAGAAAACGTTGAACTCACCGACGATCTTTATCAAATTGAGGAGCGGCTTGAAGGGCATCATAGCCGCCTCAGTGGCTTGGCCAGCGAACTAGATAACCTACGCCGCTATCATCGCCAGACGCTCGAACGCTTACCAATGGGCGTGTGCTCGTTAGCGCCAGACGGTGAAGTGTTGATGTGGAATATGGTGATGTCTGACCTCACGACCACAGCCCCGCGCGATGTCACCGGGTCACACATCACTCGCCTGCCCGCTCCCTGGGGGCCAATGCTATCGGAGTTTTTGAATAGCCGAGCCATGCACCAACACAAGCACCGTGTTGATACTGGCGGTCGCCCACGTTGGTTTGGTTTACACAAAGCGGTCATGGAACCGAGTGGCGGCCAACCTGGCGGCACCGTAATTTTGATGGAAGATCAAACCGACAATCAATTGTTAGAAGAAGAACTCATACACAACGAACGTCTTGCATCCATTGGTCGTTTAGCGGCAGGGGTCGCGCATGAAATAGGCAACCCGATTACGGGAATTGATTGCTTAGCTCAAGGGATTCGCTACGAAACCGATAATCCTGAGCTACTTGAAATGGCCGATCAAATTCAAGAGCAAACCAAACGTGTCACCCGGATTGTGCAATCCTTGATGAACTTCTCCCATGCTGGCCACCACACCGCCGAACATGAGCCTGTTGATGTCACCTACTGTATTGATGAAGCGATGCAGTTACTACGTTTAAGCAAACACAGCCAAGACATCAATTTTGTAAATGATTGCCCGAAAGAGCTCTACACTCAAGGCGATGCACAACGCCTAGTGCAAGTATTCGTTAACTTGCTAGGCAACGCCCGTGATGCATCAGAACCCGGCAGCAGCATTTGGGTTCAAGGCGAAGAAGACGAGCAGCAGATTCGTATTAAGGTCATTGACGACGGCCACGGCATTCCGCCGGAAACACTCGATCATATTTTCGACCCCTTCTTTACCACAAAAGAAGTCGGCAAAGGCACAGGCCTTGGGCTTTCTCTTGTTTACAGTATTATTGAAGAACATTATGGACACATCGTATTTGATAGCCCATTGGCCAGTGGCCGGGGCACCTGTGTTACAGTCAGCCTCCCGCGTGGAATTGACGCCGAGATAACCTACGGAAATAATTAATGAGTCATATTCTAGTTGTTGAAGACGAAGCTATTATCCGCAATGCGGTGCGTAGACTTCTGCAACGCCATAATCATGAAGTGACTGATGTCGATTCTATCGACGCCGCGCGCGAGCAAGATTTATCCAGCTTTGACATGATCATCACCGACCTTCGTCTTCCAGGCGGTGTAGGTACTGACCTGATTGAACTAGCTGGCAGCACCCCTGTATTAATCATGACCAGCTACGCGAGCCTTCGATCTGCCGTTGATGCAATGAAACTCGGCGCCGTTGATTACATCGCCAAACCGTTTGATCACGATGAAATGGTCCAGTGCGTTGAACGCATTCTGGCGAAAGCTGGAAAGGCAGAGCCGCTTACCGACGACTTATCCGACGTTCCCCCTGTTACCCCATCAGAGACTGGCATCATTGGTAGCTGTGAACCCATGCAGTTATTGTTTCGTAAGATTGCCAAAGTCGCCCCCACCGATGCTACGGTATTAATTCAAGGCGAATCGGGAACAGGGAAAGAACTGGTTGCCCGCGCGCTACATAACCAAAGCCGCCGTGCGAACAAACCCCACATCTCGGTAAACTGTGCCGCCATTCCAGAGACCCTTATTGAATCTGAATTATTTGGTCACGAAAAAGGGGCTTTCACCGGAGCAACCGCACAACGCCAAGGCCTAATAGAAGCAGCCGACGGCGGCACACTCTTTTTAGATGAAATTGGCGAACTACCGCTAGAAGCGCAAGCGCGCTTATTACGTGTATTGCAAGAAGGTGAAATTCGCAGAGTAGGCTCGGTACACAGCCAGCAAGTCGATGTTCGACTAGTGGCCGCAACACACCGAAATCTAAAAGAGCTAGCGGCTTCCGGCGACTTCCGCGAAGACTTGTTCTATCGCCTCAACGTCATGGAACTGCGCTTACCTCCCCTGCGTGATCGCGGTGAAGACGTCATCGAAATCGCTGGAGCCATGCTTAAGCGCGCATGCGAGCGAATGAATCAATCACCAATGACATTCAGCGAAGACACATTAAACGCAATTCGAGAGTACCACTGGCCGGGGAATGTCCGCGAACTAGAGAACGCCGTAGAACGCGCGGTGATTTTGGCAGAGAGTTCAGTGATTGACCCCGACCTACTTGGCATCGAAGTATCACCGGATCGTTACATCAGTGACTCGATGCGCAACAACCTAATTGATAACAACCCGTATCAGCCAATCGGCGAGGAAGAACAAGAGCAAGGCGATCTATCCTTAGATGATTACTTTGTACACTTCGTTCTGGAAAACGAAGCCAGCATGACAGAAACCGAACTCGCAAAGAAACTCGGTATTTCGCGAAAGTCATTGTGGGAACGCCGCCAACGCTTAGGTATACCTCGTAAAAAAGGCGGTCGCTAGCCATTACTCTCCACACCGTTTTAATATCTAGGCCCACGGGGGAACTTATCCCCTTCCGGCGGGTGGAACCAGGCATCTCATAAATTTCTGCGGCGACCCCTAAGGCGCTAAACCATTATCGCTGTTATATCGCTTTTCAGATCAAATATCAGAATTACTATTTAATGTCTCCATCACCACCTAATTTGAAATGCAGCTGAGCGGCTTTTCTTTTAATCGGCATGCGTGCGGCGCCAGACAACAAAGTTATTCTGCGGCCTTTAGAGCAAAACCTTGCCCCGGAGCGATACAAAAAATATGGATACTTCAAAAGGTCGCTCCGGGGCGGATTGTTTTGCGTGCCGCATAATGACTGCCGTTGGCTGGATGAAGCCGGATGCGCCGAGAAGAGAGGATCGTAAGGAGAAACCTCTCCTTGCATGGGGCCGGGGGCGGAGCCCCGAAAGGAAGTTGAGGTTTAGAGCTAAGTTTGAGCGTTGAACGTTAAAGAAACACGATTAAATTAATAAAACAGTTTGAAGTAACGCTATCTAGGGAAACAGCAGTGGGGCGCTAGCTACCTTAATATTTACAACTGAAATCAGCTTTCAATACAACCAAGCTCCCCCCTTTGCGCCGCCTCAGCATGATCCATTCTCAATCAAAACTAAACATCATCAAATTGTGCCCCAATGCGTCCAGTTCAGTTACAGAGTGTTACCCAACATTCACAACTGTTACCAAGTGGCGCACATTCAGTAACACTTTAGTCTAACTGTCTATAAACATAGACACCTGTATTTTCGTAAGCTACTGATATATATAGAAAAAGTGTTTTTGGCACGGTAATCGCTTTATATACATCACTAAGCAAGTGTCCATTTATAAAAATAACAAAGCGACACACTTAGTGAAAAGGAAGGCACACTAATAAAAATAATAAAGTGCCGCTAAACCTTACTAATAAGAAAAATAGAATGGCCACCATTGGTGGTTTCGAATGAGCAGACGGCGAATATAACAACAATAAAAACGTCAACCCTCTGCCTATTCAAAACCCCGATGACACCTGTGGCAGCGCAAATAATAAGAATAATGCCCCTGAAAAGCCGCGAATGCGGCTTTTTTATTGCCTGCAAGAAAATCAACCACCACTCATAGCCAAGCCTCAGGCTCTTTAGGCACGACTGCATTATTTACTTTAGGCACGACTGCATTATTTAGAAGTGCCTTGTTACCCAACTCACTCCTGACTGTTACCGAACGTGTTACCCAAACTGTTACCTCGTGTGTACACAGGCGTAAGTTTTCGTAACACTTCTGGAAATAAAACGACGTACCTTTACACAATAAAATCCTAACCCATTGAAAAATAAAGAAATATTAAAACTGGCACGTTAATCGCTTTAGTTATTACATAAGCATCAGCGCAACGATAAAAATAAAAAATGCTGCTGATACTAAAAGAGGATGACCCAACAATAAAAATAACAGGGGCACCTCAGGAATTACAAAAAGACGGTCAGCACAGCCAACAATAAAAATAATAGGCGTGCGAACAATCAAGACCGCTCAGGAAGAATCCACAAAAGCCGCATTGCGGCTTTTTTATTGTCTAGCGTTTCTGCTAGCTCCCAAACAAGTACTCATCAACAACACGTTTCCACCATACTAGCGATAACAGCCTAGAGATAGCGTGCTCAATGGACACTGAGATGTCTCACCAATAACAACCCAGATCGCGGTAAGGTATCAATTTCACTCAGCTTCTTTCCAATACCGATACCTTTCCTACACCAATATCTTTCTTGCCCCCTTCCTGAAGCGGCATCTAATCAACATCTAAGCGATATCAGTAAGTGTGAGAGCCATCTTCTCGCTAAAGTATCCCGTGTTACCGGAAAATTTACATAGTGTTACGTTTCCTGAAGTTTGTTACCCATCGGTTACACATTCCGTAAGCTTTCGTAACACTTTTACATTCGCCTAGACGCACTTTGTCTCACGAAAAACATAAGCCATTGATTATAAAGGAGTTTTAAAAGTTGGCACACTAATCGCTTTATTATCTACAGATAGCTCAGCTACTGATAAAAATAATAAAAGCAGAGCATCTAGCAAGATGGCAAAACAATAAAAATAACAAGTGCCTGCAAGACCTAAATAATAAAAATAAGAAAGAAAAGAGCCGATAAAAATAATAACAATGGCTCAGTAAGACAAGTGTTTTGAATGCGCAGTAGCGCCGATAACAATAATAAAACGAGGCAGCGGATTGCCCATTCAAAACACCTGTCCCAACAACACTATGTGTTGAGGATGACTAGGCCGCACTGAGATAATCAGCTGCGGCTTTTTTATTGCCTGTTCTCTCCCCTTCTCTTTGATTCTACGGCTCTCTCTACAGCCCTCTATCGCCCTATCCTTTACCACCTAACCTTTATCTGTAGTACTGTAACCGGTAAACTCGCTGGCAAGGGCATTTCTGAATAACGTAGTGATCACTCACATGCAGTGTCACTCAGTATCCATAAGTGTCCTTGCTAAATACATTCACACCAGAGACGCCAATCAACAGTGACACTGATTAATCGAGTCAAACGGCTCTTCAGCGCTAAAGACAACGCTGACGATATCCGACTGCAAATCATCCCACGCGACGGGCATAACATTTCCCGCAATAACATCAGCGAACCTGCCCTGAAGGTTCTCTATCGTTTACGCAAAGCGGGCTATGGCGGTTACTTAGTGGGGGGCGGTGTCCGCGACAACCTATTGGGTTTGGCGCCTAAAGATTTTGATGTCTCGACGGACGCAACGCCCGAGCAGGTAAATGCTCTGTTTCGTAACTCGCGTTTAATCGGCCGTCGCTTCAAATTAGTTCATGTCGTCTTTGGCCGCGAAGTGATTGAAGTAGCGACTTTCCGTGCGCCACCTTCAGACAAACACTCTGATAAGGTCTCTTCGCAAGGCGAGCAAGGCATGATTCTGCGTGACAACGTCTATGGCACCAAAGACGAAGATGCCATGCGTCGTGATTTCACCATCAATGCCTTGTACTACAACATTGATGACTTCAGTGTGCATTCTTATGCCGGTGGCTGGGATGACATGGAAGCGAAGCGCATACGGTTAATTGGTGATCCTGAAACACGCTACCGTGAAGATCCCGTTCGCATGCTGCGCGCCATTCGTTTTGCTGCCAAACTTGGCTTTACCATTGAGCCAGCGACGGCTGATCCAATCAAAGAGATGGCACCACTGCTGCAACAGATTCCACCTGCGCGCTTGTTTGAAGAGGCGCTCAAGTTGATTTTGGCGGGCAATGCATTAGAAACATTGCGTTTACTGCGCGAATATCGCCTGTTTGAGCCTTTATTCCCAGCTACTGAACAATGCATGAAGCAAGACGATTTTGCCGTGAGTTTGATTGAAAACACCATGGCCAATACAGACGCACGTATTCAAGCCGGTAAATCCGTCACGCCGTATTTTTTCTTAGCGTCGTTGCTGTGGCCGCAGCTTTTACGTGTGCAAAAAGAAATGGAAGAACAAGGCATGGCACCGCATCCCGCCATGCAAAAAGCCGCCGACCGCGTTCTTGGCCAGCAAGTGAAAGCCACAGCCATACCAAAACGTTTTTCGATTCCTATGCGTGAAATTTGGGAAATGCAGCTGCGCTTACCGAAAACACGTAGCCGTAGAGTTGCCGAATTAACTCAGCACCCTCGCTTCCGTGCTGCGTATGACTTCTTGCTACTGCGTGATCAGTCAGGAGAAGAAGGCCTGACCGAACTTTGTGATTTTTGGACAAAACTGCAGGAGGAGTATCCCCCTGCCCCGCGTCCACCACGCAATGAATTCAAAAACAATGACGGCGATAAATCAGATGGGGCTCGCCGTCGCCGCCCGCGTCGTCGTCGCAGTTAGTTCCCAATGACGACGGCATACATAGGGCTTGGGGCCAATATTGATGGCCCCAGCGAGCAAATTGAGAGTGCGATCAAAGCGCTTAATGCACTTGAATCGACATCAGTCACTCAGTGGTCCTGCCTATACCAAAGCAAACCTCTTGGCCCTGATGACCAGCCTGATTACACCAATGCTGTGGCGACCATCGAGACTCAATTATCGCCCTTGGCTTTGTTAGATGCCCTGCAAAATATTGAGCAAGAGCAAGGTCGCGTCAAGCACCGCCATTGGGGCGAACGCTGCATTGATCTCGATATATTACTATTCGGAGCAGAAACACTGCGTTCCGAACGGTTAAATATTCCTCACCATGAAATGAAAAACCGCAGCTTTGTTATCGAGCCGCTGCTAGAGATAGCGCCGGATCTGGTTCTGCCCGATGGAACCAATTTGTCGGAGGTGACCCCAACGTTTGGGGGAAATCTAACCCGCCAGCAACGTCCCGTTATTGACTTATAAGCCACAATCCGCAACATACGCGCACTATAAGCACCTTACGCATTACCCAGTTCCCGCCAAATATAGCCGGGAGTGTTTTCGGAGAGAGAGAATGAACCCGATCAGTATCCGCACACTGCAATCCCTAAAAGATAAGCAGCAACGATTTTCTGTACTGACCGCTTACGACGCAACGTTCGCGCAATTGGCCGCCGATGCGGGCATCGAGACCTTATTGGTGGGAGATTCGCTCGGTATGGTACTGCAAGGTCGTGACTCGACCCTGCCTGTGACTCTGGAAGACATGGTGTATCACACCGCGGCGGTGGCTCGCGGTAATGCCAAAGCGAAGCGCCCGGCACTGATCATGACCGACCTGCCATTTATGACTTATGGTGATATTGAGACAGGTATCACCAGCGCCCGTGCTGTTATGCAAGCGGGGGCTCATATGGTGAAGGTCGAAGGTGACGACTGGCTCGTTCCCTTAGTCGAAAACCTCTCACGCCAAGGCGTCCCTGTGTGTGCGCATTTAGGCTTAACACCACAATCGGTGAATAAATTTGGCGGTTATCGCGTCCAAGGCCGCGATGACGACAAAGCCGATGCTATGGTGAATCACGCTAAAGCCTTAGTCGATGCAGGTGCCGATATGATCCTTCTTGAGTGTGTGCCTAGCCCGTTAGCAAAACGTATCACCGACGCCGTATCAGTACCGGTGATTGGCATAGGTGCTGGCTCAGATACCGACGCACAAGTACTCGTCTGCTATGACATGCTTGGCCTAAACACCGGCCATACGCCTAAATTTGTAAAAAATTACATGACCGATGGCCGCACCGTTCCAGACGCGCTAAAAGCCTACGGTGATGAAGTTCGCTCAGGGGCGTTTCCCGCTGCTGAACACGGGTTTGATGCATGATTACCATTCATACCATCAAAGAGTTACGTGAACACGTAAGTGACGCCCGTCAGGCTGGCAAAGTCATTGGCTTTGTTCCGACGATGGGTAATTTACACGCGGGTCACATCACCTTGGTCGAACGAGCAAAAAAAGAGTGTGACTTCATTGTCAGCAGTATCTTCGTCAACCCACTGCAGTTTAACGACAAGAGTGATTTGCAACGTTACCCTAGAACCTTGCCTAATGATCAGGAACAACTAACAGCCGCTCACTGTGATCTGCTGTTTGCCCCAGACGTTGATGAAATGTACCCGCATGGCCAGGACGAACAATCCATTGTTCATGTGCCTGTGGTCTCTGCGGGTTTATGTGGTGGCAGCCGCCCCGGACATTTCGACGGTGTATCCACCGTGGTCACCAAATTGTTCAATCAGGTGTTACCCGACAACGCGTATTTTGGCGAAAAAGATTTTCAACAGGTCGCCGTGATTCGCAAGATGGTTAGCGACCTATGTATGCCAGTGAATGTCGTCACCGTGCCAACCGCCCGTGCCGATGATGGCTTAGCGTTGAGTTCACGCAATGGCTACTTGTCCACGGATGAAAGGGAGTTAGCAGTTGGGCTTTATAAGACGCTCAACGAGATTGCCGCTGAATTGCACCAAGGCTTAGCATTAGAGTCCGTCATTGAGGGCGCAATTCGTCGTCTGAATAGCCGAGGCTTCAAAACGGACTATATTGAAGTTCGTGACGCCAGTGACCTAAGCACAGTGACTTCAATATCAACAGGCACACAAGAGATTGTCATTTTGGCCGCCGCCTTTTTAGGCAATGCACGCCTTATTGATAATATGGTCGTAACATTGAATCGTGGGATTGTTTAGGGCATACTTGCGCGCCTTGTGCCTAGCGGCCAAGATTTGAACAACTCAGGCGTCTGTGGATCAGGTCCCGGCCAGTATCATCTGAACAGAGAAAGAAAGGGTTTACCATGCAAACCATCATGCTGAAAGCCAAGCTGCATCAGGCACGTGTGACTCACTCTGTGCTGAACTATGAAGGCTCTTGCGCCATTGACGGCAAGCTACTGGATCTCGCGGGTATGCGTGAGTTTGAACAAATCCAGATTTATAACATTGATAACGGTCAACGTTTCACCACGTACATTATTCGTGGCGAAGACGATTCAGGCATCATCTCTGTTAACGGCGCCGCAGCACACCACGCTAGCGTGGGAGATCGCATTATTATTTGTGCTTATGCTAACTACGACGAGCAAGAGCTCGCGACGTTCAAACCTAAAATGGTTTACATGAACGAAGACAACACGGTCAGTCACACCAGCTTTGATATTCCCGTTCAAGTTGCCTAATTAAGGTAGCTGAGCGCACGGATAACGAACTAACTGACCAGAAAGGCCGCCCTAGAGGCGGCCTTTTTTTGCCCCGCCGCCACCGAATCTCTATACTCAAGCCATGACGTTTCACAAGTTCCACTAAGGAAAATCAATGGCCTACACCGGAAGTCTGACCCAATCAGATGCTTGGAAGGATCTCGCTGAACATCACGAGAAAATCCGTAACATCCACATGCGTGATTGGTTCGCGGAAGACCCTAACCGTTTTCACAACTTTCATCTCGAAGCCGCTGGCCTGAGTCTGGATTACTCAAAAAACCGCGTCACCAAAGACACAATGTCAATGCTGCTACGCCTTGCTCAAGAGCAAGATCTATCCACAAAAATTCAGGCGATGTTCGATGGTGAAGCCATCAATCGCAGCGAAAACCGCCCGGCATTGCACACCGCCCTCAGAAACTTCAGTGACCGTGACATCTTTGTCGATGGCGAAAACATCATGCCCGAAGTGCGTGAAACCGTGCATCGCATGGAAGAGTTCTGCTGGAAAATTCGCCGTAACCAATGGCGTGGCTACACCAATCGCCCGTTCACTGACGTCGTCTCCATTGGTATCGGTGGTTCTTTCCTCGGGCCTAAATTAGCCTCTAGTGCGCTCAAGCCATACTGGGATAGCCGTTTAAGCATTCACTACCTGGCCAACATTGATGGCTCGCACATTACTGAAATTCTCAAGCGTCTAGATCCCGCAACCACCCTCTTCATTATTCAATCTAAATCATTTGGCACTCAGGAAACCTTGAAGAATGCCAATGCCTGCCGACAATGGTTCTTAGACAACGGTGGCACTGAAGATGACCTAAGTAAGCACTTCACTGCCGTATCGTCGAACATCGAAAAAGCCACAGCCTTTGGTATCGACGAAGAAAACATCTTCCCTATGTGGGATTGGGTCGGCGGACGTTACTCGCTATGGTCGGCCATTGGCTTACCTTTAGCACTGGCGATTGGTATTGATAACTTCCGTGAGTTGCTTCGTGGGGCGCACGACATGGACGAACATTTCCGCACCGCGCCACTGGATCAAAACATGCCCGTCATCATGGCCTTGCTCGGCGCATGGTATGTGAACTTCTTCGGTGTGAACTCTCACGCCATTTTGCCTTACGACCACTATTTACGATCTCTGCCCGCTTACTTGCAGCAGCTTGATATGGAAAGTAACGGCAAGCGCGTCAGCATTGATGGCAATGTGTTGGATTACGACACAGGCCCGATCATTTGGGGCGGCGTGGGCACCAACGGCCAACACGCCTTCCACCAGCTGCTGCACCAAGGCACACACTTCTCGCCGTGTGATTTCATCATGCCGATGACCAGCCACAACCCGATTGATAACTTCCATGCCATGCTGGTATCGAATTGCCTATCGCAAAGCCAAGCTTTGCTTCAGGGTAAGAGCGAAGAACAAGCCATCAACGAAATTTTGGCGACTGGCAAAAGCAAAGCGGAAGCCATTGTATTGGCACCGCAGAAAATCATTCCGGGCAACCGTCCTTCCAATACCTTGTACTTCCAAAAATCGACCCCCCGTTCAATTGGTGCCTTGATTGCCCTCTATGAACATAAAGTCGCAGCTCAGGGAATGATCTGGGGCGTAAACTCCTTCGATCAATGGGGCGTTGAGCTAGGCAAGCAGTTAGGTGACAAAGTGCTTGGAGCACTGGAGAGCACAGACAAGGGAAATGATTTCGACGGCTCAACCAATGGATTGATTCAGGCATTTCACCAAATGCAGGGCCTGCTGTAATTCGTCAAGCAAGTGATCACACATTTCTAGATAACACATTTCTTGATAACAAAGCTCAACGACCTACAAAGTTTGTAGGTCGTTTCCTGCTATTTCATATCCCAACCCCGGCTTGGATTCCCTTCTGCACTGAATGCACTTCGGTGATAAAATACCGGCCTTTTAGAGTCTCCTAATAGCCTCGTGCCGGATTTACACTTATGACAGCGCATTCTTCATCGTTTCACGCCATTGCTTGGCACGAACAATCTCTGCACCTGCTAGATCAGCGCGTGTTACCGCATACTCATCAGATTTTGAAATATCACACCGCCGCCGATGTCGCTGATGCCATACGCGATATGGTAGTACGAGGCGCACCGGCCATTGGTATTACCGCAGCGTATGCTTATGCCTTAGATGCCCTCGCCGGTCGAGATCTTGATCAGGCCTACAAAGTGCTCGCTGAATCCCGTCCGACGGCGGTAAATTTGTTCTGGGCATTGGAACGCATGGCGTCATTAGGAACAGATGACCCACATGCATTGGTTGCCGAAGCCAAAAAAATTCACGACGAAGACATCACCGCGAATTTGGCCATGGGGAAATTCGGCGCATCACTGCTAAACGATCAATGCCGTATATACACCCACTGCAACACCGGTGCGCTCGCCACCGGGGGCCACGGTACCGCATTGGGCATCATTCGTTCAGCCGTTACTCAAGGTAAGGTGTCGCAAGTTTACGCGGGCGAAACCCGCCCCTGGTTGCAAGGGGCACGTTTAACCGCTTGGGAACTCATGCAAGACAATATCCCAGTGAAGCTCGTGTGTGACGGTGCGGCTGCGCAACTGTTTCGACAAGGTGCCGTCGATTGGGTGATTGTCGGGGCTGATCGCATTACCGCCAACGGCGACGTTGCCAACAAAATCGGTACATACAGCTTGGCGGTACTAGCCAAGCACCACGGCATGAAAGTGATGGTTGCTGCACCTTCCACCACCTTCGACCTTACGCTAGATAACGGCAACGCCATTCCCATTGAACAGCGCCCCATGTCTGAGGTCACATCACTCAACGGCCAGCCTATTGCTCCAGAAGGCTGCGAAGCGATTAATCCATCCTTCGATGTTACCCCTGCCGAACTTATTGACGCCATCGTCACCGAGAAAGGCTATGTACTCAATCCAACCGTGGCCAACATCAGTGCCATGATGGTTGGTAATGGTTAATGCCGGAGGTTCAAATGACCGCACAGTTTGATCAACACGCCTTTGAGCAAGCCGCTGAAGAGCTGTGTCGTTATGGCCGCATTCTGTATGCTAATAACTGGTCACCGGCCACCAGCTCGAATTACTCTGTGCGTCTCAGTGCTGACGCCTGCGCATTAACCAGTTCAGGCAAACACAAAGGCGAACTGACCCCAGCCGATATACTTGCTGTGAACATGCACGGTGAACCACTTACCCAAGGCAAGCCATCGGCGGAAACCTTACTGCATACCCAACTGTACCAGCGCGATGCCCAGATTGGCGCTGTACTGCATACGCATTCGCCAACGGTCGTTTTATTATCCCAAATATGGGCGCAAGATAGCTTAAGCATCACCGGCTGGGAGCTACAAAAAGCCTTCGCCGGAGAAACTACCCATGAAGGCACCGTCACCTTCCCTATTTTTGCCAACGACCAAGACATCGCCCGCTTAGCCAGCGAAGTAGAACAGAGCATGAAAAATAATGGGCAAGGTCACGCCTATCTCATTAGAGGGCATGGCGTGTACACCTGGGGGAAAGACTTAGCGGAATGTTTCCGCCACTTGGAAGCCATAGAGCACCTGTTAGGCTACCAATTAGAACTTCTAAAATTACGTCAATCGTAAAACAACCGAGTTAATGGCCATGAGCGTACTGCGCATCTATACCGACCACGACATCACTAACCTGCTATTTACCACAGACAGTGACGTTAAAATTGCTGCCAAATTGGCAGAAGCTGGCGTTCGCTTTGAGCAATGGAAAACCAATGCGGATATTGAACCGGGCGCACCAGCAGAAGACGTAATTGCGGCATACCAAACAGACATTGATCGTCTAATAAAAGAAGACGGCTACCAAACCGTGGATGTCGTTAGCCTGAATTCCGACCACCCACAAAAAGCCGAGTTTCGCCAAAAATTTCTAAGTGAGCACACCCACAGCGAAGACGAAGTTCGATTCTTTGTGGCTGGCGAAGGACTATTTTCTCTACACATTGGTGAGCAAGTTTTTGAAGTGCATTGCACACAAGGTGATTTAATCAGCGTTCCGGCAAATACCACTCATTGGTTCGACATGGGGCCAAACCCCGGATTTATCGCCATCCGTTTATTTAATAATCCCGAAGGCTGGGTTGCCAATTTCACCGGCAGCGATATTTCTGACCGCTTTAATCGCCTAGAGAACTAAGCCTACACCATGCAAAATATCAAACTTATATTGACCGATATTGAAGGCACCACGTCATCCATCAGCTTCGTTAAAGACGTGTTATTTCCTTACGCAGCCAAACACCTGCCTGCGTATGTAAAACAGCACATTGACGATAACGTGGTGAAAACCGCCCTGCAACAAACCGCAGAGCTTGCTGGTACTGACGGCATAGAGATTGATGTAAAAAATACCGACCAATTAATAAAACAGCTACTCGCTTGGATAACCGAAGACCGCAAAGCTACCCCCCTAAAAACCCTACAAGGGTTGATCTGGAAAACCGGTTACGAGAATGGCGACTACCAAGCACACATGTATCCAGACGCCACCGAGTACCTGAAAAAGTGGCACAGTAAAGGCATGCCACTTTACGTCTACTCATCTGGTTCAGTAAAAGCGCAGCAATTATTTTTTGGATACTCGCAAGATGGCGATTTATTGCCGCTGTTTAACGGCCATTTTGATACACAAATGGGCGGCAAGCGCGACGCGCAATCATACAAAAATATTTTGGTTGAACTGCAAAAACAGCATGCGAAATTAAACGCTGAAAATGTTTTGTTTTTGTCGGACATCAAAGAAGAACTTGATGCCGCGCGTGAGGCTGGAATGCAGACGGTGTGGCTGATTAGAGAAGATAAAATTCCGGCAGAGCCAGAGCATAAAGCCGTGAAGAGTTTTGCGGAAATCTAAGAATCACTCCCCCTCCCTGTAGGAGGGGGTCATATCCCCAACACCTGACATTAACTCGTCGGTTTGCATTCGTCTAACCTGCTTGCCCTCGATTCGATATACGCCAGACTTATCTTTAAAGGTTTCCTGATCAATAGGTTCGAAGGTCTTCGGGTCTATAACATCAAGTTTTAACTTACATACATTATTGATCTGATAGATGCCGCTGCAGTCTCTCACGTAGTCGTATGGCAGAACCTCAAGAGTCGCCGGATCTATGCCAAGATCGACTTTATCAGAGCCACGGTATACCACCTTTCCGTCCGTGATATAGCCATCTTCCAATAGTTTGACTGCCTTTACATCAATGTCATCCAAGGCTTTCGAATATCGCCCCATCAAGTAGTACACCCGATCTTTATCTACGGCAAATGCATATGGTTTCAGCTCAGGTTCTTTGGTCAATAACTGAAACGTTGAAATATCCAGCTCCGGAATAATAACTCCTGCACGCTGAGCGTGAGTATGCTCAATGAAGAAGACCTGATCTTTATCCATAAAGCATGTGAACCCCAGCGTCTCAAACGCGCTATGGAACGTTTTCTTGTCTACTTCGACAGAGAGATTCTTCAGATAGAGTTTGTAACGAGATCCCAAAGACCTTGCCAAAATTTCAAAATCGGTGATTCGCTCGTACTCATCAGAAACAATGCGCTTATAGAAGCTATCCGTTGTAAATATCCTTCCTTTATGAAAGGTCAGGACAAATATCAAATAGATAAACGCAAAAAGATAACAACCTGTCTCCAGAAGCTCAGGCTTACTCATAAGGCCATCAAGGCCAGACTCCGGCCTTAAGAACAGATAGTTATCGTAATAGAGTACGAAAGCACCACTTAAAGAAAGAAAATACACGGCACCGCCAAGCAGTGAATAAGGAAGTACATAAGCTGCTTCTTTCACTACATTTCGTTCTGGACTCCGCGATTTCTGAAACAACTTCAGAAACAGATAGAGCAACATAGACGAAGCACCCCACAAAACATACATCACGTTAAAGGAGAGCTTATCGCGCAATACGTAGGCAGCGGCTACGAAAGCGATAGCAACAAAAAGCAACAACCTACGATCGCTGCGATCATGAAACGCTGTCTTACAGTTCCGGCAAACAAGAAGCTCCACAGATTTTTCTTCTTCGTCACATCGACCACATGTTTTCATCAGAAATTCCTTTCACACAAATTATCCATAATCAGAAGCTAGCTGATATCGGCACTCAGGCTTTCTTCTTACGTGTTTTATTTGCTGCCTTTTTCTCAAGCGCGAGCTTCTCTCGCTCAGCTTTAATTTTCGCCAGCAAGGCTTCGGCGCTGTTTTCGCCGCTGATTAAATCTGGGTTTTCGGCGCGCCAATCGGCGGTCAGTTCGCCGCGAAAAGCTTTGGCTAAAATGGATTGAGTGAGGTTGTTGACTCGCTCCAACGCGGCATTGGTTTTTTGTTCGATACTGTCGGCGAAGGCGAAGAGTTCTTCGACGCGACGGACGATTTCGGTTTGTTCTTCTAATTGAGGCTTTGGTAAATTAATGTCCAAAAGAGCTTTTTGTCCAATATTTCTCATAGACATCTGATTTCCAGTCGATCTCGATTCAATTTCTTTTCGCCCACGCTTAGATCTGAGAAACATGCTTACCCAAGACTTGTTTTCTTCGTTCATAACTAACCGTAGAACTTTGTCACTAAGCATGAGATTTCTAGTCACTGCGTGAACAATAACTGGATTACCTAATAACTCAATCGTGTTAGCTCTTGAAATTAAAAAATCACCAACAGCTATTCGACGTGATTCTAAGAAGTGTGCTTTATTAGGTAGGGTTTTACTCTGTTCTTCATCATAACTCCCCCAAGTAACTGCACTGATTTTGATGATGCCAAATTCATTTTTCTGCGGTGGAGTTTCAATACACTTTAAACTCTTTCCAGCTTCGATTTTTTCGACTATTTGATCCAACTTGACATTTTTCCATCCAACTAAACTTATTGTACCTCGCCACTCCTCCGTCAGCTTACCACTCACCGCTGCGGCCAATACGGATTGGCGGAAGGTTTTCAGAATTTCGGGAATGCGTTCGAGGCGGGCTTTGGTGGTTTCCACCTGTGCCAGCAGGATGTCGAGCTTTTCGGCGATGATTTTTTGTTCGGCGAGGAGGGGGATGGGAATCGCTATTCCAGAGTAATCTTTGAATTTCAAATTCCGCAGATTATTACTTCCACCTTGGTAACGTACAACTTCTCCAGATAGATAAAATTTTGTTAAGTAATAATTGAGGTAAGTTGAACTAACCTCCTGTGAGGGGCGAGCCATTCTTAAAAAATTCGTGCATACAGCCGGATATTCGAGCTGCTCTAATACCAGGGATGTTATCAAAACAGTTCTGCCAACTGGCTGATCAGGCCCTCCTCCAGATATTTCTATGAGTACATCGCCATTTCGTAACTCGCGATTATTCAGACTTGATGTTTTGATTCGACGGTTAACTGCTGTTGATCCCTGATCTCTCTTCCAGTTTTTGAATTCGGATCCGCGAATGCATGAGACTGTTTTGTAGTCATCTGCAATGAAGCTTTCGTCTTTGCCCCAGTCGCCACCGATGACGTGAATTAAAAGATCCTCCAGAGACGCATAGCTCCAAGCTTCTGTGGTGAGGCTCATCACTCCACCCCTTCCAGCGCTTTTAACAAGCCTTCCAGCTCGCTCAGTGCGCCTTCCAGTTCGTCTTTTGCTTTGCGCGCTAATACATCTGGCTCGGGCAAGTTTGCGGCATCCACGCTGTCTTTGTCTTTTAACCAACTGATGTCCAGTGAGTCGCCTTTGTTGTCGCGTATCCAGTCGCGTTTAAATACGCGCCAGCGGCTGTGTAATAATTTGTCGTCTACATTTTTATTTTCAGCGACAGCTTCTTTATCGACGGAAATTTCTTCGGCGCCAAAGCTGTATTCGCCTTCGGTGCGTTGGTCGATAGATGGATTCCCGCCTTCGCGGGAATGACGGGCCTCTTCATTCGCAAAGAAGACTTTTTCAAAGGGGGTTAGGTGGCTGTCACCAAACGGGGTGCGTTTGCCAAAGTTGGGCATGTTGGTGCGCAGGTCGTAGACCCAAACGTCTTGGGTGCAGTTTTCTTCTTGTTTAGGATCTTTGGCACTGCCTTTGGTAAAAAATAGGACGTTGGTTTTTACTCCTTGGGCGTAAAAAATGCCGGTGGGTAGGCGCAAAATAGTATGCAGGTTGCACTTATTCATTAAGTCGCGGCGTACGTCGGTGCCGACACCCGCTTCAAATAATACGTTATCGGGTAATACCACCGCGGCACGGCCACCGGGTTTTAAATTGCGGTAAATATGCTGCAAAAACGCCAGTTGTTTGTTGCTGGTTTTGTAGGTGAGGTCGTCGCGTGTGTTGGATGCTTCGCCGCCTTTGCTGGTGCCAAAGGGTGGGTTGGCCAAAATAATATCGGCTTTGGGCAGGGCTTTTCCTGCATCGCCTAGGGCGTTACCACCCAATACAACGCCCTCGGAGCCTTCAGCGCCCTGTGAAGAGCCACCCTCCATGCCGTGTAAAAGGCAGTTCATCAAGGATAAGCGGCGGGTGTTGGGCACCAGTTCGATGCCGACAAAGGCTTTGTGCTTTTGAAAGGCGGCCTCTTTGCTGCTGAGGTCCATGTAGTCGTCGGTTTGCTCGCGCATATATTGATCAGCCGCGACTAAAAATCCTGCCGTGCCCGCTGCTGGGTCTTGGATCACTTCGCCAATTTGTGGCTGGATGCAGCGCACCATGCTGTTGATGAGTGCGCGTGGGGTAAAGTATTGGCCCGCGCCAGATTTGGTCTCAGAGGCGTTCTTTTCCAATAAACCTTCGTACAAGTCTCCGAGGCCGTCTTTGGCGGCGCTAAACCAGTCGATTTGGTCGAGGGTTTTAATCATTTGCTCAAGATGACGAGGCTCGCGCAGACGGGTTTGGGCGTCGGCGTATATAGCGCTGATAAGTGGGTCTTCGTGAACCAGTTTGCCGTCGGCATCTTTGCCGGTAGATAGGCTTAGCAAAATACGTTTGTAGTCGTTTAATAAGTTAATACCAGACTTGTCGTTAATATCTGTCCAGCGGCAGCCTTCAGGTAAGGGGTGTTTTTTTAATGTGCCGGCTTCGGTATTTTCGTGCACCATTTTTATAAATAGCAGCAGTACCAGCTCAGTGACGTAGTCGGAATAGTTGATGCCGTCGTCACGTAGTACGTCACACAGGTTCCAGAGTTTTTGTACGATGTCGTTGTGGGTCATGAGGCTCTCGTTATTCCTGATTCAAAATATCAATGTAGGCGCTGTAAGCAAACACTCGGTTGCGCTTTTGGCCGGTGAGTTCTCGTACCAGTGCGAATTCGGGTTGCGCTAATTTATCTAAGACCTTGCCCGCCGTGGCGGCGGTAATGCCGCTGTGCTTCACCAAGGTATTGATGTTGGCGATGGGGTATTCAAACAGTACATCCAGTACTTGTTGTGCCGAACCTGTCATGCGCCCAAGGCTTGTGAGCTGCGCGCGGTGAGTTTGGCGTAGTTGGTTAAGTTGTTGGGCGGTGTTGACTGCTTGGTTGGCGGTATCGGCGACGGCATCCACAAAAAACAGTAGCCAGTTTTCCCAGTCACCACTTAGGCGAACTTGCTGCAGTTTGTCGTAGTACACCTGTCGGTGTTTTTTGAAAAATACCGATAGGTAAAGCAGTGGTTCAGTTAATACGTTGGCTGATACTAGTATCAGTGGGATCAGTAAACGCCCCAAGCGGCCATTGCCGTCCATAAAAGGGTGAATGGTTTCAAACTGTACATGGGCGAGCGCCGCTTTGATGAGCGGGTCGGTGGCTTCGGGTACGTCATTAAGAAAGCGTTCTAGCTCGGCCCAGCAGTTAGCCAGTTCGTTGGCTGGAGCGGGTACAAAGGTGGCTTCGTCGGCACGATGGCCACCAATCCAGACCTGATTTTTGCGGAATTCCCCTGGCCCTTTACTGATGCCCCGGCCTGAGGTCATCAAGGCTTTGTGCAGTTCGGTGAGCAAGCGAAAGGTAATAGGATGCCCTTCTCGAATGCGTTGAACCCCCAGAGCCAAGGCATTAACGTAGCAAGACACTTCTTGTACGTCGTCCATGGGCACGCCGGGCACACCTTCCATTTCGTAAAGCATTAGGTCGCTTAGGGAAGATTGGGTGCCTTCGATTTGTGAGGACATGACGGCTTCTTTGCGTACATAGCTGTAGAGAAAAAGCCGCGCGTCGGGCAGTAAGGTGCTGATGGCATCCAAGCGACCAAGGGCGAGCATGGCTTGGTTGATACGCCCTTGTAGCTTGGTGTCCATTTGCAAGGCGGGTACCGGCGGTAATGGCGTAGGTATAAATGCCTTACAAGCGACGCCACCGGCGATGCTAGGTACGTATGTACCTGTGACTCCCCGATCCATCGAAGCTCCTGAAGTTAAAATAAGTGCGGTTGTTATTTTAACTTCACCACAAAGATAAAATAAAGTTAATAATTATTTTAAGTTAAGTCTGATACTTACTCATAAAAGTCGTAACAGCCTTCAGAAATGCCAGGGCTCGTTCGGGGTCATTGACCAACAAACCACGACGCTGTAATAACTCTAACTGCTGCTCTGGGGTGATGGCGGGCTTGTTAAAATGCATCATCGGGTGGCCTTCAAACGATCAAAGGCAGAATGACAGGCATAAAAAACCCGCACGATTTGAGCGTAACTGAAACCAGTCATAGGCTTGGCGGGTGTATTAAGGCGAACTATAGCTCGCAGGCCTGCGTCAGGCAAATGAGTTTTGAAAGATCAGAAATGCTAGAAAAAGCTACTTTTACGCCGATACGGCGCATTTCCCACGCAAAAGACCACATTTCAGGCATATTCAGCTCCATTACTGGAAGGCCAAATCGCCCCTGCCAGTTCATCCAATACAACATCTAACTGTCCATTCAGCGTTTTATCAAACTGCTTGGCTCCGCCGTGTTCGCCAAAGCGATTATTTACAAACTCATGATCGATAATCACTTCGTGGATAAGTTGTTTAGCTAGGCGTTCTAGCCATGTACGTTGGGCTGGCATCCAGTTATGACTCTGGTAGATGCGTTGCATCGCTTGGGCCACTCGTTGTTCAAACGGGATAAGTGCCTCACCAAGTGCTGCACGACGAATGTGGCCGATGATGCTGGCAGCGATGTCTTGATTGGTTTGGTTGCGCACGGCGGTTTGTAATTTAGCTTCGGTGTAGCCTGCACCATCCAGAAGAAGTCGCACTTCTTTCAGTTGTTCGCGGGTCAGGTCGCGTGGGCGATTGACCACAGCACTGAGTGCTGCACTGTTATTGAGCTGCTCTTTAATGAAGTCATTAAAGCTGTCCAGATAATCTTCTGGTTTTTGGTGCGTGCCATAACTTTGGGTGCGATCACGGATTTCGTCGTGGTGTTCTGATATTACTGGTTGGCGTTCGCTCCCTAGTAGGTTGTTTACTTCTGCTAATTGGTTTAGCAAACCACTGTGTTGAGTAATAAAAGTGGCGGCTTGCTTGGGGCCTAGCTGGTGTAAGTGCTTGTGCAGGCTTTTGGGTTCTACGCCCCACAAATCCTGTAATTCATCGAGTTTTTGTTTTAATGCGGGTTTATGTTCAGATTTTTTCTCGGCTTTGCGTAATACGCGCATTACTTTTTGGCTAAGTTGGCTGAGTACAACATCAGCATGATTTTGTTCTGGTGTTTCGCCGGGTGCATTCAGTGCACGTTCTAGCAGTTCAGGATCGGTGATTTCGTTAACTAGCTGTTCTAGGGTGATGTTGGGATCTTTCACCAGTGGCTTCATGGTATTTACGTCAGCCAACGCTGCGTAGATATCTACCGGGTCGTAGATGCGAAATACAGTTTTGCCGATCTCATCGCAACGACGTGTGGCACGACCAATCATTTGTTCGTACAAAATGCGTGATTTTACTCGACGCATAAATACGAGATTACAAATTTTGGGGACATCAATGCCGGTGGTGAGTAGGTCAACGGTGATGGCGATACTGGGGTAACGTTCGTTTTTGTACCGGCGAATGAGTTGTGCAACTTTATCGCTTTGGCCGGTAATTTTAGACACCGCCGCTTGGTTGTATTCACCGTTGTATAGGTCTTTAAAGGCGTCGTCTAACAGGCGTTTGACCATATCTGCATGCAAATCAGTGGCGCAGAAAATTAACGTTTTTTCATCGCCAAAGGGATCAAGCTCTTGAACTAATTGCTGGCAGATAACGCGGTTAAAGTTTTCGTTAATGACCCCTCGGTTAAAGGCGTCCACTTCGAAATTTAGCTCATCATCTAGCTCTGCTGTTTGCACTTCGCCGGTTTGGGTGTTGATTGCATGAACCTGCTCGCCCTTGTTAAAGGTGATGCCGTTTTGGGTAAGTAGGGTTTCGTAGCGAATGGGGGGCTCGTGATCAATCAGCCAGTCGTCGGCGACGGCTTCACGATATGAGTAGGTATATACCGGTTTACCGAATATATCGCTGGTGTGTTTGGCTGGCGTTGCGGTTAAGGCTATTTTGACGGCATCAAAGTAATCTAATACTCGGCGATAACTGGATAAATATTGGCTGGCGTCACGGGTAACGAGCTCGCCTTCGGTCATTTCTTGATCCAGTGTGTAACCCCGGTGGGCTTCGTCAATAATGATGCAATCGAACTGATCAAGCGGCGGCGGGTTATCGCTCATAAAGATGCGTTTGACCATAGCTTGAACGGTGGCCACCTGAACGCGAGTTTCTGCTTCGGCTGTCATGTCTCCGAGTTCTGCCACATTGTAGATTTTGGATAATGTTTGGTTTTGTTCCAGCGGTGCTTCGTTAAAAGCATCCATGGCTTGTTCGCCTAGGGCAGTTCGATCAACCAAAAATAAAATGCGTTTGAAGCGCTCGGCTTTTAAAAAACGATACATTAAGCCAATGATGGTGCGTGTCTTACCCGTGCCGGTGGCCATTGCTAGTAAGGCGGTGCGCGTATCGTTGGCTAAAGTGTTTTCTACCGCAAGAATGGCTTTTTGTTGATACTCGCGCACTTTTAAATAACCAAAAGGTTCGGCTTTTAGCGTTTGTAGTGCGTCTTTTTTACTGCGCTTGAGAAGATCAAGTAAGCCATTGGGTGTATGAAAACTAGGGAGTGCTCGTTTGGTGTTGGCTGGAGAGCGTACATCACGAAACCAAGTGCCTGATTGCTCAGCCAGTTGTGGAATATAAGGGCGGCCATTGCATGAATAGACGAAGGGCACTTTATAGTGGCCGTCTTCATCATCGGGCCATGCGATGGTCTGGCCTGCGATTTCCCAAGCACCGATTAATACTGGTGTTGATGATGCCGCCGCATATGTTGGCGTGGTGTTAAATCCTTTACTGTAGCGTTCAGCCTGAGGGATTTTACCGGCGACATTGGTGTTTTCTTTTTTAGCTTCGACGACCGCAATGGGGGTTAGGCCTGCAAAAAGTACGTAATCCGCTCTACCTTTTTCACCTTTATGCTCTGTTGGCCATTCCGCAATGGCGATGTTTTTTCCTTTTTCGGGCCTTGTGCCATTTCTAAAGGTGAGTTCTTCGCTGTCAGCTAGCCAACCAGCTTCAATTAATTGCTGGTCGATCAAGATGCGTGTTAAGGCTTCGTCTAGAACAATATGTTGAGTTGCCTCTTGTGTATTGCGGTTGATCTGTTGTCTTTGTGAGGCTTGAGCTTTGTCGTCTTGTTCTGCAAGTTGCGCCTGAAGCGCTTTGATTTTGGCTTCGTATTCTTGCTGTTGTTTGTTTAGTGCTTTTTCATGGGTGCTCGCTTGCTGTACCAACCCACGAGATTCTTCATCCATCGCATGAGCAAGGGCTTCGTATTCATCTTTCTCATTGGCGATTAACTCATTTAATTGCTGACTAGAGTCAAGGTCGATATTCGCTTGCTGTAGTTCATTTTTGAGTTTGGTGATTTCGGTTTGCAGTTTGCGCAGTTGTTCGCTTGGGTCTGCAGGTGGAATAAAAGGCCCAGCCTTGAACTGTATGCCTGACTTGCCAAAAGACTGATGAAACCAAATGGCGAGTTTACGAGCCACAACTAAGCCATTGATGGCTTCTTTGTGCTGAGTTTTAAATTGGTGTGTGGCTTTGTTGCCTTCAATTCTTAGGGTGTGGAATAGCTCTCGTACCACAGGCTCAAGTTTTAGCTCGCGGTTAATCTTGTATAGGAGGTCGGCTTGTGTGGTTTGTTCATCGAGGGATATTCCGACCAATACTGCAATATGCTGTGCTAAGGCTTCGCCTAATTGACGCAATTTAATGAGGGTGGTGTTCGGATCGCTAGCAAACGCACGTTCGGCAGAGGTGGCTAGTTCTACAAATAGAGTGTCGTGCTCTACTAAAAAGCCAAAGTTACTGGTCTGATCAGGTGACTGCATCCGCCGAAAACTCCATTTTCCTGAAACTAAGTGACAGTCCCTACTTTAATGGTATATCCGGATAATAGCACCCTACTGTTAATGAAAAAGAGCGCAATGGCATAACCATTACGCTCTGATATCGCAAAAAAAAATGACTTATAACGGCTGGAAAATCTCATCGTCACAATCGTCATCGTTTTGATGATCGTCTTCACAGTCATCGTGTGAATGGTCGTGATGCGAATGATGCCCCTTATGCTTACCGTGTTTTTTGTGCTTCTTTTTACCGTGTTTATGTTTGCTGTCATTGATGAACTTACTTAGCTTGCCAAACCAGCTGTGTCGGTCGTGTCCATGATCATCTGACGCTTCACACGTATCGTCGTTATCATCTCCAATAACAACAGGCTCTACGGCATAGCCAATTTCTTGCAGGATAATGTTCGCTGCATTTGCTGAAGTAGCATCCGTTGGGTGTATGCCATCACCTAACTGCTCGTATGTTTCGAAGTAGTTAATAAAAGTGGCTTCTGGAAGTTCAGCACGAAGCGTTCCCATCACGGTTTCATTTAACAGGCTGTAATCGCTTTCTGTGATGGTCCAAGTCAGTAGCGAGCTCTGACGGAACAACTCCAAGTCGATTGATTCAACGGGCGGGTAATCTGCAAACACCGGCATCAAACCCATGCTTAGTGCGAGTTCACCCACTTGCATAAGACGATCTGCTAGGTCGTACATATCTTCCATATCACACCGAATGGCTTCAGATTCAGGGCGACCAAAGGCGTCAGAGTGCAGGCAATCATTGGGGGCTGTAATGATGACGTACTCAGCGTTGTATGCGCCGGTACTTAATGAGCGTACACGCGAAGCTGCACGAGTAAGTTGTGTTTCGTAGCTATTAAATTCTGCTGTGCTACAAGCACCGGCGTATAACGCATCACGACAGCTTGGGCGTGCAAACGTGGTAGAGCCCGCTTGAGCTTCGTTAATCACGCGACCATTGTGGCTAGGTGCGCGTACTAGAGCATCACCAAGGGATAGGTAGTTTCCACCCGCGACGGCTAAACCCAGCAGTGGGGCCGATAAGCCTGAATCAAATGGGGTATTGCCACTTCCGAATGATGCACCAATGACTAAGATTGGCTGATTATTATTTACAACGGTTTCTTCTGTGCCGGTATTGTCGGGGGTTTCTTCACTATCAGACCCACCACGATGTGCGTGAGCCACTTGCATTACATTCAAAAGAATAAAAGCTGAGAGTAAGAGTTTTCTCATGGAGGCGTTCCTTGTCAGAGTTGTAGGGAAAAGTTTCCCTAGATTTGAAATCTGAGGGGAAACTTAAAGAAGCAGGTATGTTTCTACAAGGCCAAAAGAGTCTAAATATATTTAGATACACAATTTGACCAACACCTTTGACAATTACATCAGGATTATTCTTTCCCTCTCGGCGTTGATTACACCGTAAAGGAATAAGTTACTTAAATAGGAAGTCCTTTAATTAACTACTCAAGGGCATCCAAGGGCCGCGCAGTGTTCTGGATTCACTGCTGATCGACTGCAGTGGAGGAATGACGATACTGTCTTCATCGCGCACCGAGCGGAGTGGCATTAAGCCTTTTACCATCAAGCCCGATGCGGTCGTGTCTAGCATGTTCAACTCAGCACACGGCTTTACTTCACTGTCGCCGTCCTCTTTATATACATGCAAGGGGAGTTGCGTCACTTTGCTACTAGCCGTGACGTCTCCCGACCAACTTTTTTGGCTAAAATAGTTGCCTAATTGTGCCGCCACCAGCCATGCGCCATTCCCCCAGAGGTAATATGGGTGCTGGCCATTTTTTGGTAATTCTTCAAATTTAAGTGAGTCTAACGGGCTGGTCTTGGCCCCATAAGGCAGGCGTAACATAAAGCGCGGGCAAGTAAGTAAAACATGCTCACTGTATTCCTGCTCGCGGATTGCCGACCACATTAGGGAAAAGTCACTTTCAATCTCTCGATGCAAATACCAATGCTCGGGATCAGCTACTTGAGTTAGCCCCGGACATCCTGCGATTCGCTCAGATGCACCACTTAATAACACAGCGTTGGAATCTGCTGCGGTACTGGCGATATTTGCTAACGCCTCACAATGACTCACTTCATCCTGAAACTGGTAATCAGCAATTATCATACTGAAGGGCACCGCGCCTTCATCAAGACGACTCTCAAGCAATAACTGGTGTAGCTGTGTCGTTGATTCGGGATTATTTTCGTTATCCAAAATGATTTCTTGCAAGCTAACATCCGCGATAAATAAACGGAGGCTTCGGTCTGTATCTAATTGCTTCAGCAACCAATACAAACCACGCCACGACGACTCAATGTCTTGAAATGCACTGCTGTGCAATATTTTGCGCAGCAAGTGACTGGCCGCTTGCTCTACCGTGTCGATAAGTTCGGCTTGGCGAGGGTCTGGGCTTGGTACGACATAGGGCGCAACAATTTGCTGTATAAGATCTTTGACTGAGTTCTGAGATTCGGCTTGCGCTCGGGATGAATTAAGTAACATATCCAGCACATCATTCTGAGGCGTATCACTTTGAGCGACCTCTGTATGATTTTCGCTAGCCTGGGTATGTCCCGACCAACTTTGTATTTCAGCCGCTGCAGCAGCAAAATGATCTCGGTTTTTAAGTTTGGTTTTTAGTTGTCTAAATTCACGAAAAAGATCAACGCGCTCATAAATAAAATCGGGATGAAGGTCGTCCATATCGAAGAATTTTATCGGCCGATCCGCTACGGATAAATCGAGAGTGACGTTCATATTTTCAAATACGTCGTCAAAGTTATCGCGCGTTACTTCGTGTATTTTTCGTTGAGATAGGGTGTCTGCATCGTTGTTGGCGCGATGATCTCGGCCACTGAAATCCGCCAGCACCAATAGATGACTCGGACGATTACTCTCTGGAGCCGCCGAGCGCTCGGCATCTGATGATGAAGAAAAAACTGCGCCGCCTGTATGTATCGTTGCCCTACTCATCGTTAACTTCCTTTTAAATTGGCATCACTTGTTATCATTTTGAGATAACAGATTAAGCGCACTTTACCAGACCCACCCAGACCATTCACCTTGTCGGCGATATATTACTAGTGCGCCTCCCTCTGCACCTCATTTTGATACTTTTTGGCAACTTAAAAACCTCGACTAGCCTAAATAGATCGAAACGTCTTCATAGAGCACGCACGTAATGATCAATCAACACTTAGCCAAAATCACTATTTTCGCAATAACCGCGCTTTCACCGCTTGTTATGGCCAACGATTTTGCTGATATCATTACTGAGCATGCCAACGCCGATGTGAAAGAATGGTTGGCTAACCCAGCAATCATCAATGCGATCAAAGCTCAAAACACCACGAGCACAGCACTCACTACCGATAAACTGGAGCTTTCAGGAAAGTCGCTATCATCACTGAATTATTCAGAGATGTCCTAGAAAGGCTTACCGGATTCGGTAAGCCTTTTTTATTTATTTCAAATAGCGCGCATGAAAACGTAAGTGATCTTCAATAAAACTCGCGATAAAGAAATAGCTATGGTCATAGCCATCCTGGCGGCGTAACACTAAGTCATAACAAGATTCCGCCGCTGCGGCTTCCAATGTTTCTGGCTTAAGCTGTTCCTGTAAAAAGTTATCCGCTAACCCCTGATCAACCAACAGTGGCAGCTTCTCTTTCGCGACTTTCAAAAGCTCACTGGCATCATACTTACGCCAGCTTTCTCGATTATCGCCCAAGTAGCTACCCAATGCCTTTTCACCCCAAGGGCAGTTCATGGGATTACAAATCGGACTAAATGCAGAAATCGAACGATAACGTTGCGGGTTCTTTAAACCGACCGTAATCGCGCCGTGCCCTCCCATTGAATGACCGCTGATCGCTCTAACATCACTCACTGGGAACTCAGTTTCAATCAAAAAAGGCAGTTCCTTTACGACATAATCGTACATACGATAATGCTTATCCCATGGCTCTTGTGTGGCATTCACATAAAAGCCAGCACCCAAACCAAAGTCGTAAGCACCGTCTTCATCATCCGGCACCCCCTCTCCACGAGGAGAGGTATCTGGCATAACAATCGCGATACCCAACTCTGCCGCCACACGCTGCGCTCCGGCTTTCTGGGTAAAGTTTTCATCGGTACACGTTAACCCCGACAACCAATACAACACAGGGACTTTTTTCTCTACCGCTTGCGGCGGTAAATAAATCGCAAATCGCATCTCACAACTTAATTCAAAAGAGCGATGCGAGTACTGCATTTGGCGTCCGCCAAAACAGAGTGTTTCGCTAATCTTTTCCATGTTTTATCCGCCCCGCTGAACCTTAGTAATGAATCACGCTACGAATACTTTTACCTTCGTGCATCAAATCAAAGGCTTCATTAATTTTGTCGAGCGACATAGTGTGAGTAATAAAATCACTTAACTTAAATTCACCAGCCAAATAACGCTCAACATAATCAGGCAACTCTGTACGACCTTTAACACCACCAAACGCTGTGCCACGCCAGACTCGCCCAGTCACCAATTGGAAAGGACGTGTCGAGATTTCTTGGCCAGCACCCGCCACGCCAATAATGATGGATTCGCCCCAACCTTTATGACAACACTCAAGAGCAGAGCGCATCACATCAACATTACCAATACACTCAAAGGAATAATCCACACCACCATCGGTTAGATCAACAATCACTTCCTGAATAGGTTTGTCGTAATGTTTAGGATTAATGCAATCCGTCGCACCCAGCTGCTTAGCTAAATCAAACTTACTTTCGTTAATGTCGATAGCAATAATGCGAGAAGCTTTCGCCATTGCTGCACCAATCACCGCCGACAAACCAATGCCGCCCAAACCAAAAATAGCTACCGTATCACCTTCTTGCACTTTGGCCGTATTCATTACGGCACCCATGCCGGTGGTCACACCACAGCCCAGCAAACACACTTCTTCAAGTGGTGCCGTTGGGTTGACTTTTGCCAGTGAAATCTCGGGCAAAACTGTATATTCAGAAAATGTAGAGCAACCCATGTAATGGAATATCGGCTCACCATTTTGAGAAAAACGCGATGTACCATCAGGCATTAATCCTTTGCCTTGGGTCGCACGAACGGCCTGACACAGGTTGGTTTTTCCAGAGGTGCAGAACTTACATTCACCGCACTCAGCCGTGTACAGCGGAATTACGTGATCCCCTACTTTTAGGCTTGTTACACCTTCGCCAATAGACTCAACAATGCCGCCGCCTTCATGCCCTAAAATCGCAGGAAAGATACCTTCAGGATCTTCACCTGAAAGAGTAAACGCATCGGTATGACAAACGCCCGTGGCAACAATTTTCACACGAACTTCGCCAGCCTTTGGTGGAGCAACGTCTACCTCTTCAATCGATAATGGCGCGCCTGCTTTCCATGCGATAGCAGCTCGACAACGGATAGTCTCGGACATGATGATTCTCCTGATATTCGGGTGAACATAAAAATTAGGATATGTATTAGAGGCTTATTGTATTTCGTTACCACAGTGAGACAATGGTCTTATTTATAAAATCACTTTTACCATATAGAAACAATCATAAAGGAACCATCCCGTGCAGAACCTCTGGCAAGGTGTGAATGAGTTTGTCGCCGTAGCCGATCAACAAAGCTTTACCAAGGCTGCCAAGCAACTCGACCTGTCTACAGCGCACATAAGCCGTCAGGTGAGACTATTAGAGGCTCGTCTAGGCACAGAGCTTGTGTACCGCACAACGCGGCGTGTGAGCTTAACTGAGGCAGGGAACCTCTATTACCAGAGCTGCCGCCCCTTACTAGATGGCTTACAGCACGCCGAAGAAGCCGTCGGAGAATTACAAAGCACGCCACGAGGTCGCATTCGCATCACAGCGCCAGTCAACTGGGGCGACTATCACCTCGCACCGGTGCTGAATCAGTTTCTTATCGACTACCCTGAAATCAGCCTGCATTGCGAACTGACCAACCAAAAACTCGACTTAATTCATGAAGGGTTTGATTTAGCGATTCGTCTCGGGAAATTAGATAACCCACAGTTAGTTGCGAAACAATTGGGGCAACGACGCCTGCATACCTGCGCATCCCCGGCGTACTTAAAAACACACGGCGTCCCCTCAACATTGTCGGCTCTGGCCGACCATGAATGCCTATCCGGTACACTCGATTACTGGCGCTTTCGTGACGATTCTGGCGAACGTATCGTAAAACTCAGCAGCCGTTTGCGTTGCAACTCAGGCAATGCATTACTGGATGCCGCCAAACGAAATTTAGGTATTATTCAATTACCCGATTATTATTTGAAAGACGCCATTCAAAACCAAGACTTAATCGAAGTATTGCAAGCATATGCTCCGGATGACGAAGGTATTTGGGCGTTGTACCCTCCGGGAAGACAACTTTCCCCGAAAGTACGAATACTGGTAGATTACTTAACCGCAACACTCTGACATCTTCTCCAGCAAATAGCTGGCTTCACACTGGAAACATTATGGTCACCGAGAAGTCGCATTTAGAACTTTGCAACCTAACCCTAGATCAATATTCAGAAATAAAACATCTGATGGACGAGGCCTACCCAGAGCTTGGAGGTGCTTGGCCCGAACATACGATTCAGCGCTTAATTGAAGAGTTCCCACAAGGGCAAATTGGCGTTATTGATAACGACGAAGTGGTGGGAATCGCGCTGTCGGTTCAGGTAGATTACAAGCGCTTTTCAAACCCCCACACCTATGAAGACATTGTTGGGCCAAACGACGTTATCACCAGCGATCCAAAAGGTGATGCGTTATACGGACTGGACGTCGTTATTCGAAAATCTCACCGAGGTATGCGTATTGGCCGCCGTTTGTACGATGCCCGGAAAGAGCTTTGTCGTCAGTACAATTTTCAGGCAATTTTAGCTGGCGGCCGTATTCCTAGTTATCACACCTATCGCCATGATATGTCGCCCATGGAATTTATTGAGAAGGTCGATAAACGGGAAATATATGATCCTATTTTGTCGTTTCAGCTTTCCAACGACTTTCAGGTTAAGCGACTGTTAAAAAAATACTTGCCTGAAGATTCAGACTCCGTCGGTTTTGCGACCTTACTTGAGTGGAATAATATTCTGTTCGAGCCGACTAATACCGTTCTTGATTTTCGTAAAACAACCGTGCGTGTTGGTGCCGTTCAATGGCAGATGCGAACGGTAAAATCCATTGAAGAACTTCTCAAGCAAGTCGAATACTTTGTCGATACGGTGTCGGATTATCAGTGTGATTTCATTGTCTTCCCTGAGTTTTTTAATGCGCCATTGATGGGATTAGGGCCGCAGTCATCTCAAACCGAAGCGATTCGTTTTTTAGCTGAATTTACCGATCAAATCCGCGACGCTATGTCGCGCATGGCCGTTGAATACAACGCAAACATCGTTACCGGTTCCATGCCGATTCAAGAGAATAACGATATTTTCAACGTGTCCTACCTGTGTCACCGCAGTGGTAAGGTCGATGAACAGAGAAAAATCCATATTACACCGCACGAGAAAAATGACTGGGTGATTCGTGGTGGTGATGAGCTGCAAGTATTTGAAACTGATGCAGGCCGAGTGGGCATCCAAATTTGTTATGACGTCGAATTCCCTGAGCTGTCTCGAATCATGTCAGAACAGGGTTTAGAAATATTATTTGTACCTTTCTGGACAGACACTAAAAATAGCTATCTACGGGTGCGTCATTGTGCCCAAGCGCGTGCGATTGAAAACGAATGTTATGTCGTGATCGCAGGCAGCGTGGGGAACTTACCAGAAGTGGAAAGCTTGGATGTGCAGTATGGTCAATCCGCCGTATTAACCCCATCTGACTTCCCATTCCCACACGATGCGGTTCTATCTGAAGCGACTGCTAATACAGAAATGCTGCTGTTCTCCGATCTTGATATGGATAAGCTACGAATTCTTCATAACGAAGGTTCCGTGCGTAATTTAAAAGATCGTCGCAAGGATTTGTACGAAGTCATGATTAAGAAATAAATTGAACGGTTAAACCGCTAAAGTAATGGCATTAACGCAATAAAAAAGGCACTGCAGATACTGCAGTGCCTAAAATATTTAGCAAAACAGATTACACCTTTTCAGGTTGCTTCTGAGTTTCTGCCAAGTGAGGCTCAAGCTTGAGCATGTTTTCACGCAGTGCTTCAGGAATATCACACGGACGACCGTTCTTATAGTCAAAGAACACCATCATGCTTTCACCCTTCGCAACGAGACGCGATGTCTCATGACTCCACACACCGTATTCTTGCAGAATACGGCCTGATTCAAGCTTTGTACTCTTAATACCGACACTGATCGTGTCAGGGTATTTTAGAGGCGCCATAAATTTTGCACTGGTGCTCGATAAAATCGGCCCCATGCCTGTTGTTTTCATAAACTTCTCAATCTCGATGGCTTCTACGTATTTCACCCGAGCACTTTCAAAGTAGCGAAAATACACTGAGTTGTTTACGTGCTGGAATGAGTCCATCTCTCCCCAAGCGACAGGTATTTCTACAACGATCGGATAATCATATAAATCCAGCATAGTTCCATTCCCCACATTACTTGTTGAAAACGCTGATTAGGTCAGGAAGTACCTAGCCAGCCATAAGGGAGCACCGTTATGACGCTCACAAGTAGATAAGAGCAACGAGTATGCCCAAAGTAATACCATGATCGAAAATCACCCAACATTAATACTTAAGTACTGGTTTTTCATTTCTACGAGGACAAAAATTAGTGGTTCCTAGTACTTTATCATTAACTAAAAACGGCAACATAAAGCCTCTCTCTTCCGGACAAGGGAAATTATTCGGCCACATTTTTTTAAAAAAAAATAAGCGACAATATATTTGCGGTTTTATCGCTCCCAAAAGGCCATTACGGCCAAAGGGACAATTTTCCGACGATTTAATTCAATGTTAACGCCAAATAAAAACATATAAGCACTTAGACATTTTGAGTCGTGACAAACATCGCTCCGCTAATAAAACTCAGACAAAAAAAAGCCCGCAATCAGCGGGCCGTTTTTAGCGCTAAATTAAACAATCACAATTCAAAGCTATGGCGAAGCACGATAGTTTCTACACGATCAGGGCCAGTAGAAATAATATCAATCGGCGCGCCGATCGCTTCTTCAATAAAACGAATGTAGGCACGAGCATTCTCAGGAAGCTCGTCAATCGTCTTGGCACCAAACGTTGTGCCCGTCCAACCTGGTAGTTCTTTATACACTGGCGTGATCTTAGCGAACTGATCAGCCGACGCTGGTACTTTCAAAGAATTACCATCAGCATCTTTGTAGCCAACACACACTTTAATGGTTTCAAGGCCATCAAGTACGTCGAGTTTAGTCAGGCAGATAGTGTTGATCGAGTTAACACGAATGGCATGCTTCACTAACATCGCATCAAACCAACCACAGCGACGATCACGACCGGTAGTAGTGCCTTTTTCTTTACCGACATCCGCTAAGTGTTTACCGACGTTGTCAAACAATTCAGTTGGGAAAGGACCAGAACCTACACGGGTCGTATACGCCTTGGTAATACCCAAAATTTGATCCAAGTACAGCGGGCCAACACCTGAACCTGTAGCGACGCCACCGGCCGTTGTATTCGACGAGGTCACAAACGGATAAGTACCATGGTCAATATCGAGCAAGGTGCCTTGAGCGCCTTCAAACATGATATCGCCGCCTTCTTCACGTACGGTATGCACAAGATCGACCGCATCAACCACGATGTCTTTGATCTGCGCTGCCCAATCCATACAAGAGGCAAGCGTTTCTTCAAAGCTAACCGCGTCTACACCGTAGTAATTCACCAGTGAGAAGTTGTGATATTCCATCACGTCTTTTAGCTTATCAGCGAATTCTGGCTGGTACATGTCATCGACACGTAGACCACGACGGCTTACTTTATCTTCGTAAGCAGGCCCAATCCCGCGACCCGTCGTACCAATTTTAGCGTTACCGCGTTTTAACTCACGCGCCTGATCCAGTGCAACGTGGTAAGGCAAAATAAGCGGACAAGCGTGTGAAATACGTAGACGTTCCATAACAGGAACACCACGATCTTCCAGCGCACGGACTTCTTTTAACAAAGCATCCGGAGCCAATACAACGCCATTACCGATCACACAACGAACGCCATCACGCAGGATGCCAGACGGGATCAAATGCAATGCCGTTTTTTCGCCATTAATGACCAGAGTGTGACCTGCGTTATGACCGCCTTGGAAGCGAACCACCGCCGCTGCTTTTTCAGTCAGCAAATCAACAATCTTACCTTTACCTTCGTCACCCCATTGGGTTCCGAGAACAACTACGCTTTTACCCATCGTGGTATCTTTCACTCACAAGGGCCTTGCTTATCAATAAACAAAGCCAGTTATCATTTAAAAATCAGTTCAAGCGTCTGTCAGCTTCCACTGACCATCCACTTGATGCAGACGCTGGTCACATTGAACCGCATCACCATTCAACTCTATCAGTACGCGAATTCCTTCCCCACGCAGCTGACTGATTGCTGCCCACAATACCGGATCATCCGACACTGGAGCCGCAACGGTTTGTTTGGCCGTAAATTCGCGCTTTCCTAGTTGCGCCAGCACTTTTAAATCGGCACTGAACCCCGTCGCTGGACGCGCACGTCCAAATACTGCGCCGGTTTCGTCATAACGGCCGCCTTGGGCAATGGCATCACCATAGCCAGGAACATAAGCCGCAAAGACTAAGCCCGTGTGGTAATCGTACCCACGAAGCTCTGTTAGGTCGCAGGTCATTGAAGTTTCAGGAAAACGTATCGCCAACTGATCAAACACCTGCTGTAGGTGCGCAATCTCTGTCGCAGTTTCTGGAACCAATGTCTGCAATTGCTCTAGTTTTTCAACCAAAGACGTCGCACTGCCCTGCATAGACGCTAACAGTGAGAAGGCCTCAATATGAGTCGCATCGCTTAATTCTCGGCGAACCCACGCTAAGGTGTCGGTTGCGCACTTGAGCTTGAGTAAATCAAATAATTCGCTTTGTTGCTCATCGCTTAAGCCAGCCACATTGGCCAATGCGCGGAATACACCCACATTACTTAAGTCCAGATGCACTAGGCCGATGCCTGCTTGTGTTAATAAGCTCAACATCACGCTAATAATTTCTACATCGGCATCAATGCCTGCTTCGCCGTAAAGTTCAGCACCGATTTGTGTCGGTGTACGACTTGCTAGCAAGCTCAATGGTTTTGCATGAAACACGGTGCGGCAGTAACTCAGACGGCTAATGCCTTCTGGTGCCAAGCTATGTGCATCAATACGCGCAACTTGTGGCGTTGTATCTGCGCTTAACCCCATCAATCGACCTGATAATTGATCCGTCACCTTGAAGGTACGCAGATCAAGATCTTTACCTGTGCCTGTTAGTAGCGAATCAAGGTACTCGAGCGCTGGCGGGATGACAAAGTCATACCCACTGTTATCCAGATAGTCGAGAAGATGGCGACGCAATTGCTCAATCCGACGTGCCTGTGGTGGTAGGATTTCATCAATACCATCCGGCAACAGCCAACGATCAGCTCCAGTCATGTTCCAGCCTTCAGTGTTTTAAAAAATAAAGCAGAACCAGACCCAGTAACATACTGGCCAGTCCTGTGATTCTCATCGTGCGGTTGTCTGTTTTTGCGAGTTGCTCAACGAGCTTGCGCCAGCGCCCCGGATAAAGGAAAGGTACGATGCCTTCAATAATGAACACTAAACTCAGAGCCAGTGCCAATTCGTACCAGATATCCCCAGACAAGTTGCAACCTTAAAAGAAAACGATTTGCACAAAAAAACCGGGCTACCGGCCCGGTTTCAGGATTCTACCAAAGCAGCACCGGCTTGGATACAACTCAAAGCCGGTGAGTCAGGTTGTAAAACCAGTTATACCGGTCTTACTTGCCCTGCGCGCTGTTAAGGTAGCGGAAGAAGTCACCCTTCGGATCCAGTAAGAGTACATCGTTACCTTGGAAGGTCTCGGTGTACGCCTTTAAGCTACGAGTAAAGGAGTAGAACTCTGGGTTCTTGTTAAAAGCCTCAGCGTAAATACGCGCAGCTTCAGCATCCCCTTCACCTTTGATTTGCTCCGCTTCACGGTAGGCTTGTGCTTCCAGTACGGTTTTTTGACGATCCGCGTCAGCTTCAATACCTTCAGCCAGCTCGTTACCTTGTGAACGGTGTTCACGTGCTTCACGGCCACGCTCTGCTGACATACGGTCGTATACTGATTTACTCAGCTCTTCCGGTAGATCAACGGCTTTAACACGAACATCAATCAACTCAATGCCTAGCTCTTTCTGAGTTTCGATATTCAGATCAGCGGTTAACTGAGTCATTAGCTGATCACGCTCACCGGATACAACTTCGTGCAAGGTACGTGAGGCGATTTCGTTACGCAGACCTTTGTTTACTAGGTTCTCTAGCAAGGTCGTTGCACGATTACGATCACCTGAAGACGCTTGGTAGTATGAACGAACATCTTTAATGCGCCATTTAGCGTAAGAATCAACAATCACGTATTTCTTACCTGAAGTTAAGAAACGTGATGGCTGCGTATCCAGCGTTAACACACGAGCATCGAAGCGTTTGATTTCTTGCATCACTGGAACTTTCCAGCCAAGGCCCGGCATCAAATCCGCTTCAACCACTTCACCAAACTGGAATTTAATCGCACGTTCAGTTTCTTTAACGATATAAAAACTCTGGCTACCCACCATAACACCCAGTGCAATGATGATTAACGCGATAAATGCTTTAGGAGACATTAACGACCCTCCCTACGAACTGTGTTAGTAGACTGACGAGCGCGTGCTTCTTTTAGCACTTCATCAGTAAGGCGTGAAATGTCACGTTCATTCATACCCGACTCACGCGCTGCGGTTTGTACTGGCTGCATCAACTTATCCAGCGGTAAGTACATCATGTTGTTGCCACCTTCGACATCAACCAACACTTTGCTGCTGTTGGTGTACACAGAGGTCAACGCATCAATGTATAAACGCTCACGCGTTACGTCTGGTGCCTTGTTGTATTCCGTGAGCAGTTTAGTGAAACGATCCGCTTCACCTTGTGCACGTGCAACCACACGCTCTTTGTAGGCACGCGCTTCTTCTAGCTGACGCTGTGCTCGACCACGAGCTTCTGGCACAACAGAGTTCGCATACGCTTCACTGTTGTTGATGATTTTTTCTTTATCGTTTTTCGCACGCTGTACGTCATCGAAGGCATCTTTGACAGCCGCCGGTGGCGTGGTTTCTTTCAGCTCTGCGTTAACAATGGTCATACCCGTGTCGTAGCGATCCAAGTAGCTCTGTAAACGCACCGTCACTGCACCGGAAATAATGGCACGGCCATTCGTCAGGATTGGGTCCATCGCGTTAGAACCTACCTCATGACGCAGTGCACTTTCTGCCGCTGACATCAAGGTTGCTTCTGGATTTTCAACACGTAAAGCAAACGCAACCGGATCACTCACTCGATACTGAATAAACAGCTTAGCGTCGATGATATTCTCATCTTCGGTCAGCATGCTTTCACGAATTTCAGCTTCACGAACCTGAGTTGTGTTTACCTTGATCACTTCTTCCAGCACAGGAATCTTAAACTGCAGACCTGGCATTTCAGTGCTGTGGTACTTACCAGTACGCAGCACAACGCCTCGTTCCTGCTCATCCACCGTGTAAAAAGAGTTCATGGCCAACAAGATCGCAACAACGATACCGGCAACAATGAGGAAACCAACGATGCTGCCGTCGTCTCCGCCGCCCGAACTATTATTGCTACCGCTGCCTTTGCCACCAAAGAAACCGTTCACCTTATCGGTTAATTTACGGATCACTTCATCAAGGTCTGGTGGCTGATTTCCGCCGCCATTATTATTACCCCGGTTGTTATTTCCCCAGGGATCCTTGGGATTGTTGCCTTTGCCACCAGGCTCATTCCAGGCCATAGTTCACTCCAGTGTGTATGCCTATATATGTGTAGACGTAATGATAACGGATTTCAGCGTATGGGCCAGTCGCCTGACGCCAAAGCCCCGTCTTTTATTGCCACGGTTCTTCAGGTGGCTCGATAAAACGTGCCTCGGGTATCTCTGCTTTCGATAACGCGCGGCGAAAATCTTGTAGCTGCATACGTACATCAATCAGCATATCGCCATTATCTGCGAATGCTTCGCCTTGTACGCCACTGAGATCGTAAAGAATTGCACGCAAGCGCGCATCAGCAGGTGTTAAGGCGATGGTTTCTGCATACAGCTCTTCACCCAAAAGTTCGCCCATGGCTTGTCGTAATAAATCAAAGCCAAGGCCCTCTTGAGCCGACACCCAAACCGCTTCGGGTGTGCCATCTTCACGGCGATCAATTCGTGCTTCGCCGCCGTGTTCTAACAAATCAATTTTATTGTAGACGCGTAATTCAGGCAGGGTATCAGCATCAATTTCACTTAGCACTAATTCCACTTGCTCAATGTTGCCATCACGCTCATCCGATGCGCAATCAACCACATGCATCAACAAGTCGGCTTCGGCCGCTTCTTGCAGGGTTGCCCGAAACGCTTCAACTAATTTGTGCGGCAGGTGCCGAATAAAACCTACGGTATCGGCTAATACGACTTCACCCACGTCTTCAATATTATAACGGCGCAACGTTGGGTCTAGTGTCGCGAACAATTGATCCGCAGCGTACACCTCGGCTTCCGTCAGTGCATTAAATAACGTCGACTTTCCCGCATTGGTGTAACCCACAATAGCCACTGTCGGTACCGCTGAACGCTTACGTGCTCGGCGACTTTGATTACGCTGTGCGCGTACCTTATCCAAGCGGCTATTAATTTTTTTCACTCGATCGCGAAGTAAACGACGGTCGGTTTCGAGCTGAGTTTCACCCGGCCCGCGCATACCAATCCCGCCTTTTTGACGCTCAAGGTGTGTCCACCCTCGTATCAACCGCGTTGACTGGTGTTGCAGTTGCGCTAACTCAACCTGAAGTTTACCTTCGTGTGTTCGTGCACGTTGCGCAAAGATGTCGAGAATCAAACCTGTACGATCAAGTACCCGAGCTTGCAATATGCCCTCTAGGTTACGTTCTTGTCGTGGCGACAGTGCGTGGTTGAAAATCACTAACTGGACGTCATGCAGCCGTAACAGCTCGGCGATGTCTTCCACCTTGCCTTTACCAACAAACGTTTTCACGTCCGGAACATCGCGCTTGGTCGTCACTAGATCAACAGGATCGGCTCCAGCTGAGATAACCAACTCACGAAATTCATTGAGATCTTCCCGGTTTGCACCCTCAGGAAAATCAACATGGACAAGTATTGCGGTTTCGCCACCGTTATTGGGACGCTCAAAAAACACAGAGGCCTCGGATTAATTCTGTTCGATGCAAGATGCATCCGGAAACAACAAAAATACCGGCATGCAAACACACGCCGGTATAGTTTTACAAACTTTCATGCGGATACAGTGACGACTCAAAGAACATCGCCACTATTAGAGAAAAGAGAGGCGGTATTATTCGTCGTCGTCACTTGGCTCTACTGGTGCTAAGCGAATGTTACGCGTAGGCACAACTGTCGAGATGGCATGTTTGTATACCATCTGAGATACCGTATTTTTCAACAGGATGACAAACTGATCGAAAGATTCAATCTGCCCCTGCAACTTGATGCCGTTCACAAGAAATATAGATACAGGGATGCGCTCTTTGCGCAGCTGATTCAAGTAAGGGTCTTGTAGCGAGTGCCCTTTTGACATAGTGCTTCTCCTAAAATGAGAAAGTGCCTTCCAATCTGCGGATGGCGAAATAAAAGTAGTAATACCCCAGGGTCGTACTGATCAACACCTAACAAATGCGACACACCTTGCCAACATTTGCCTAATTCTAGTTCAAGATCAGTCCGAGGTGCTAAATATGGCGTTGGACGTCAGTATTTTCAAGGCATTTCTGAGAATATCCTGATCATCAGTGTCTAACCAGTGCAGATCCTCCCAGCTACGCAGCCAAGTAATTTGCCGTTTAGCCAGTTGACGCGTGGCAATGATGCCTCGTTCAACCATCTCATCGTACCCGTATTCACCCTCTAAGTAGTCCCACACTTGACGATAACCTACACATCTAATCGACGGCATACCTTTATGCAGGTCGCCGCGATCATGTAAGGCTTGTACCTCTTCAACAAAGCCCTGCCCCATCATTATCTCGTAGCGCTGGGCAATACGTTCATGCAACCGCTTTCGTTCTGGTGGGCAGACAGCTAAGTTCACTACGTTATATGGCAATGAAGCGGCTTTTTGCTCGGCCCAATGTTCCGTCAGGGTTTTGCCTGTAATCATCCAGACTTCGAGCGCACGTTGTATCCGTTGCGAATCCATTGGCTCTAAACGCTCGGCGGCGACGGGATCAACCTTGGCTAATTTTTCATGCATGGCAGGCCAGCCCAAGGTATTACCTTCTTCTAATAACTGCGCACGAATTTCATCATTCGCCGTGGGTAAATCCGCCGCACCATCGCGAAGAAATTTGAAATACATAATCGTCCCACCGACCAACAAAGGGACTTTTCCAGCCGCAGTGATTTCAGCCATTTCACGCAAGGCATCTTCACGAAAGTTCGCCGCAGAATATGTTTCGGAAGGATCAATCAAATCAATTAAGCGGTGCGGTGCTTCCGCTAACATCGCCGCATCCGGTTTGGCGGTGCCTATGTTCATGTCTTTGTAGACTAGGGCTGAATCGACACTGATAATTTCACAAGGGTAATTGCGAACCAACTCCAACGCCAATGCCGTTTTCCCGGAGGCGGTCGGCCCCATTAAAAAAATGGCCGGCGGCAAATGATATTTATTCAATTCGCTCATTATCGCCCCCGCATAAATAATTTATCGAGTTCGGGCATGGTCATTTGTGTCCACGTTGGGCGGCCGTGATTACATTGACCTGAGCGTTCGGTGTCTTCCATATCACGCAATAAGGCATTCATTTCTGGAATGGTTAATTTACGATTTGCTCGTACCGATCCATGACAGGCCATAGTTGATAACAGTTCATTGCGATGAGCAAGAATGCGATCCGATGCACCATGCTCTATAAGATCACCCAACATATCGGTAATTAGCTGTCCGACATTGGCTTGTTGCAACAACACGGGAATCTGACGAATCATTAAACTCTCCGGAGACATCCGCGCTAGCTCAACCCCTAACAATTTAAACTCATCAGCGTATTGTTCTGCGGCGTCTGCTTCGCGCTCACTCACGTGCAAAGTCTCGGGGACTAATAAGGGCTGACTTTGAATGCCTTGCTGGTCGACGGCAACTTTTAAGCGCTCGTAGGTAATGCGTTCATGGGCAGCATGGGTATCCACCACAATCAAGCCTTGCGCATTTTGCGCAAGAATATAAATACCGTGCAGTTGAGCAATCGCAAAACCGAGCGGTGGCAGATCTTCGCGATCCTCACCCGGTAATGGCTGAGGCGTATTAGTCCCGAGTGCAGCATGACTCATAGCTGCATGGCTAGAAGCCGCCTGATTTAACTGCTCGTAACTGCGAAGCTGTTCAGCAACCGCCCCTTGGGAAGGACGATCACCAAAGCCGTTTGAAGTTGGCTGAAACTGATAACCCGGTGAAGCAGCCGAACCAGAATTAGCGTTTTGCCAATTTAAACGGTTCTGCCCCTGAAACTCACCCGCTTCAGCGCCGGTGCTTGTTTCAGAATTCACTGAGGCTGAAGAATGTCCCGCCTCAGAAATACTGCCACCGGTTGGCTGCTCGGGGCGAATATCGCCAAGCGCACGGTGCAACGAACGGAAAATAAAATCATGCACCAAACGACCATCACGAAACCGAACCTCGTGTTTGGTCGGGTGAACGTTCACATCCACCAACTTAGGATCGAGCCATAAGTACAACACAAACGCAGGCTGTCGACCGTGATACAAGACATCGCGATACGCCTGTTTAATTGCGTGAACCACCAGCTTATCGCGCACCGCTCGACCGTTCACAAAGAAGTACTGCATATCGGCTTGCGAACGTGAGAACGTCGGCAGGCCAACCCAGCCTTCTATGGTTAAGCCCGCAGCTTCGGTTTCGATATGAACCGCGTTATCCATAAACTGTGGATTCAGCAGGCTAGCCACACGCTTTTCACGATCAATCATGCGACTGGCGGGACGTAACGAATGGATCACTTTTTGGTTATGACGCAAAGTAAAGGCAACATCGTAACGACTAAGAGCGAGCTTTTTTAACGTGTCTTCAAGATGCGAAAATTCTGTTTTTTCCGTGCGTAAAAATTTACGGCGCGCCGGTGTATTAAAAAACAAATCACGCACTTCGAGTGTTGTGCCAATAGGATGCGCTGCGGGGCTAATTTCGGCCTGCATTTCACGTCCTTCGGCTTTCACTTGCCATGCTTCTGTTGCTGTTTTTTCACGCGACGTTAGGGTTAACCGAGATACCGACGAGATACTGGCCAACGCCTCGCCACGGAAACCCATAGTACCCACCGCTTCAAGATCATCCAGCGTGGTGATTTTACTGGTCGCGTGGCGACTCAGTGATAGTGATAAGTCGTCTTTACCAATGCCTATACCATCATCACGCACACGTAATAATTTCACACCGCCCTGCTCTGCATCCACATCAATATGCACGGCCCCCGCATCCAGCGAGTTTTCCACAAGTTCTTTAACAATGTTGGCTGGACGCTCAACCACTTCACCCGCCGCTATTTGGTTGGCAAGTCGTGGGGACAGTAAATGAATGCGGCTCATGATTTTCCTGAATGACTAAATATGATCAATGCAACTCAGCTGCACTTAAGAATTGGGAATACGAATCCGCTGACCCACTCGCAATGAATTAGAGTTAAGCCCATTCAAATCGCGTAATGCTTTGGTATCCATACCACTCTGTACCGCCAACTCTGACAAGGTATCACCTCGACGAACGACGTAATCAACAAACTTGGTTGCGGCTTTTTTACGTGCAGCAATCAAGGTGCCTGCAGGCGGGTTATTTTCAAAATACTCTTTAATTCCATTATAAATCGCTTTCGCCATTTTCTTTTGGTAATTCTTGTCTTGTAACTGGCGAGCTTCTGTCGGATTTGAAATAAAACCTGTTTCAACAAGCAGTGCTGGCATGTCTGGCGATTTCAAAACAACAAACGCCGCTTCTTCAACATTACGTTTATGCAGTTTACTGATTTGGCCCATTTCTTTGAGGATTTCTTCCCCCGCTTGCACACTGGTTGTACGTGTCGCCGTCATGGATAAATCAAGCAAGGTTAACGCTAAGTGATCTTCGCGATCGCCAATACTGACACCACCTATCAAATCAGATGAGTTTTCTTTATCCGCCAAAAAGCGCGCAGTTTCACTCGTCGCGCCGCGATCCGACAAAACAAATACCGAGCTGCCTTTCGCGCTTGGATGTTTAAATGCGTCCGCATGAATTGACACAAAAAAGTCTGCGTTGGCTTTACGTGCTTTTTCTGTTCGATCACGTAGACCCACATAATAATCCCCCGTACGCACCATAAATGGAGTAAATCCCATTTCACTGTCCAGTAAGCGCTGTAACTCTTTGGCAATGGCGAGCACGACGTGCTTTTCTTTAATTCGTCCTGGCCCTAACGCGCCCGGATCTTCTCCACCATGGCCAGCATCTATCGCAATAATAATATCGCGTTGGTCGGCCTCGTAAGATTCGGCTTGTTTTATCACTGGCACCGCAGACACCGTCGCTTTTGTTTGCGGGCGACCTAAGTCCACCACCAGCCGATGATGCTTCACGGTACTGCTCGGTATAATAGGAAAGCTTTTAAAGTCCATCGTCGCGCGAGTTTCAACGACTAAGCGTAAATCGGTTTTATTACGCACACCATCACGTAAACGAATGATCTCGGTCGAGTTATTTTCAACCTGATCCAACGACATTTTCAATTTAGCGTCTTGTAAATCAATCACGATACGATCAGGATTTTTGAGCTGAAAAATTTTATGCTCGTGCCCACGGCTTAAATCAATAACTAAGCGAACATTGTCCGGCGATTGCCAGATACGGATATCACTGACATCGGCATAAACATGCTGTGCGTAAAGAAAAAACAGAACCACACCAAACAGGTGCTTCACTTGCTTTGCCACTCGTCTAATACCTTCTGCAACTGCTCACTCCAGTGAATTCCACGCTCCGTATTACCTTGCCAATTAAGTTGTCGAGCATCACCCAGATCATCAATTTGAATGATTAAATCAGCGCTAGGTAATACACCTAAGCCTTTCTCTGGCCACTCTATCAGGCACAAGGTGCCATCTGCCAGATATTCGCGAATCCCCATATACTCAAGCTCTTCCGGATCGCCTAAACGATACAGATCAAAATGGCATACGCGTACCGCAGCCAAGTCATACTCTTCCACTAAGGTGTAGGTCGGAGATTTCACCGCTCCAACGTGGCCCAGCGCCTGTATTAGCCCACGACTAAACGTCGTTTTACCGGCACCTAAGGTGCCTTCTAAAAATATCAAACCACCATCAATCAACAAAGGGGCTACCTGAGCAGCAAATCCCACCATGTTGACTTCACCCGTCAGAATCACGCTATTAGCCGGTTGGCTTGTTACCTCTGATTTACTCATTAGTTCACTAGTTCCCGGATATGGCTCATCAAATCGCTCGCCAAGAGCCCTCGCATACCGCCTACTTCAGACGCTAAGTCCGCCGCTGCACTGTGTATACATGCTCCGAAACACGCCGCTTCCCAAGGACTCATACCTTGCGCCAGTAAAGCAGTAATAACGCCTGTCAGCACATCCCCCATACCACCGCTGGCCATACCCGGATTGCCATCGGTGCATATGGCAAGCTGGCCGCAAGGCGAAGCAATGACCGTTCCCTGCCCTTTCAACACAACAACCGCTTGATACCGATCCGCTAACTGAACAGCGGACGCTAAACGTTCACTTTGAATATCAGCGACACTTTCATCAAGTAAGCGGGCGGCCTCTCCCGGATGTGGAGTGAGCACCACATCGCGCTCACTAAAATCGGATTGCCAACCTGGTGACGCCAGAATATTTAATGCATCTGCATCCAATACCACCGGATGATCCGCCAGCAAGACTTGCTGTAATAATAATTCAGACCAACTACTACGCCCCAAACCCGGCCCGCACCCTACGACCGTAGCACGATCTAAAAGTGGCGGAATTTCGAGCCCGGAATGCACTCCGCTCACCATGCATTCAGGGCGACGTGCAAGAATCACAGGCAAATGATCGGGGCGTGTTGCGCATGATGTTAAACCCACACCAGCACGCGAACATGCCTCTGCCGCCATACTTATTGCACCGCCAAACCCATGATCTCCACCAACTAATAGCGCATGACCGTGATTGCACTTATTGGAGTTTCCACGACGGAGAGGCAAGCGCTGCTTCGTTTTATTCAATACATCCCAACTGATACGGCGTGCAAAAGGCACGACCTTTGCTCGTTCGTTATCGGTTAAATCCAATGCGGCAAAAGCAATATCACCACAGACATCAGGACCGTCACAGGTGAGCAAGCCCGGCTTAAGCCCAATAAAAGTAACCGTCTGAGTCGCCTCAACACACACGCCCATAATACGGCCAGAGTCGGCGTGTAACCCCGAAGGAATATCTAGCGCCAACACATCCGCCGAATGTTGATTAATCGCCTGAATGGCTAACGCAAAATCCCCCGCCACCAGCGCATTAAGGCCGGTGCCCAGTAATCCATCCACAATAAGGTCAGCTTCGGCGGGTAAACCACCTGAGAACCTCGTTGCCTGCACACCGTTCGACTCAGCAAAGACTCGTGCCTGCAAAGCCGCAGCACTTTGGTTACTCGAATCACCATCGCCCTTATCCTCACCTAGGGTATAAAAGGAAACCTCCAACCCATGCAACTTCGCCAGCGCCGCCACCACCCAAGCGTCTCCACCGTTATTACCTGATCCTGCTAACAAACAAACATGCTGAACATCTGGCCAGCGTGACAACACCGCTGAAAATGCAGCTTCACCGGCATGGCTCATGAGTTCATAGCCATTATCGCCCATGCGTTCGATAATTAGACGATCAAGTTCACGAACACCAGCAACATCATGGATATCCTGAGGGAGGTGATCACGGGCGGAAAATGGTCGTTTCATCGAGTTCAGGCCTGAGCTTGTGATAAGTTAAGTCGTTTGCACCGCTTGGCTTTGTAATACACTGCGCAAATTATCGAGAATTATATAGCAAGCTGAGCCTGAGGCCCACGCTAGGCCCGCAACCCTTTACTCAACATCACAGGTCTCGTATACAAAGCCCATGCCAACGCCCATCACAACGCCTAAGCCCACGCTTAAGCCAACGCCAGAACAGCTCCAGCAACTACGTCTGAAAATTTCAGAATGGGCGCTAGAGGCTGGATTTCAACAAGCGGGCATCAGCAACGTCGATACAGGACAACATGCGGAATATCTACAACACTGGCTGGATGCGGGTTATCACGGCGAGATGGAATACATGGCCAGCCACGTTACCCCTCGCGGCAACATGCGCGCCCTGCCCGACGAGCTATTGCCCGGCACCTTAAGCGTGATCAGCTTACGTATGGATTATCTCGCCCCCGATATTGAGTTAGTTGGGCACCTAAAAGATCCTGGAAATGCCTATATATCTCGTTACGCGCTGGGTCGTGATTACCACAAACTGATTCGCAAACGGTTAACCCAACTTGGAAAACGCATTCAAAACGCCATTGGTGAATTTGGATTTCGCGCCTTTGTCGATAGCGCGCCGGTGCTCGAACGAGCACTCGCCGAGCAAGCGGGCTTAGGCTGGATTGGCAAAAACACCATGCTGATCAACCGCAAAGCCGGGTCGTATTTTTTTCTTGGTGAAATCCTCACCGACCTGCCGTTAGCGCCGACAGCACAAGAACAAGACGCACAACAAGAGAGTAACCACTGTGGTCGCTGTCAGGCCTGTTTAGATATTTGCCCGACCCAAGCCTTTGTTGGCCCAAATGTATTAGATGCTCGCCGCTGTATTTCGTATTTAACCATTGAATTAAATGGCCCGATTCCAGAAGACCTACGTCCCGGCATCGGCAACCGCATTTTCGGTTGCGACGACTGCCAAATAGGCTGCCCCTGGAATCGTTTTAGCAAAGCCACAAAAGAAGACGACTTCACCCCGCGCCACCAGCTCGACAAAGCGACGTTATTAGAGTTATTTGCGTGGGATGAAAAAACGTTTTTAAGCAAAACCGAAGGTATGCCGATTCGCCGTACCGGTTATGAAAACTGGATGCGTAATATTGCCGTGGCGTTAGGAAATGCGCCTAAAAGTATAGAAATTACCGAGGCGTTAAATGCCAGACGAGGAACGATTTCTGAGTTAGTGGATGAACACATTGATTGGGCGTTGGAGCGAAAGTAGCTCCGTGCTCTGGGGCACATTTACAGCACAACCGGCTCATCCTGCATTCTTTCCCATGTTTGTACCATAAGCTTTTTGGCGGGGCCCCAACGGTAACCGCCAAGCGCACCACTCTGCTGTATGACTCGGTGGCAAGGAATCAGTAAAGCAACCGGATTAGCTCCAATGGCATTACCAACCGCTCGTGCAGATCGGGGCGCGCCAAGTGCTGTGGCTACCTGACCATAGCTGGCTACAGCGCTAGGTGGTATTTTCAGCAGCGCCCGCCATACCGCAATCTGAAAATTCGTACCTTTCACGTGAATCGACAGCGGACCATGTTTGGTTGCTGTATTACTATCAAAAAACGCATCAACAACATGGCGCGTGGATGAAACGCTCTCCCTGATCGAACTGAGCGGCCAAGCGTTATGCAAGCTTTCTAGCAAATCGTCCATGCTATTGAAGTCCATAAACTCTGCTCGACAAACACCACGCTGGGTTACCGCGACAAATATAGGCCCCAGCGGAGTGCTGTGTACGCCGTACTCAATGTGAACCTGCTTACCTCGACTTTTATACTCGCCGGGTGTGACAGCTTCTAACTGCACAAAATGATCATGTAGCCGTGAGCTGCCACTTAACCCAAGTTCATGTGAGACATCGAGCAAGGAATGAGCATTTTCCAGCAACACCTTGCCCCGCTCCAATGTCAGGACCTGTAAAAAGCGCTTCGGCGTAGTACCTGCCCACTGACAAAACACCCTTTGAAAATGATACGGACTCAAATGTACATGAGCAGCTATCTCTTCAAGGCTGGGCTGATCCGCTGCCCTATCAACCAAATAGGTCATAGCGCTTGCGATTCGGTCATAGTCTGACATTGCATGGTCTCTCAAACGCGATTGATAGATACACCGCCATCGACCAGCATTGCAGATCCCGTGGTGAAGCTGGAGGCATCGGATGCTAAGTATAATGCGGATTGAGCAATTTCATCGGGTGTCGCCATTCGCTTGAGAGCATGCAGGTTATGCACAAACGCTAATGATTCTGGCGTATTGGCAAACTCGCGTCCCGCAGGCGTATCAGTACCACCGGGCAGAAGGGCATTAACCCGGATATTCTGAGGCCCATGCTCTGACGCCAGCACTTGAGTTAATCCAATAAGGCCCGCCTTACTGGCTGCATAAGCCGCCATACCTGGCATACCTGCGGTGTAACCAACGAAGGTAGAGGTGAAAATCAACGAACCTCCTTTTCGGGCAGCCATAGCCGGCAGTTGGTACTTTGCGCCCAAAAATGCGCTGGTTAAGTTCGTCGCAAGAACCTGATTCCAATCGTTTTGCGACATCTCTGGGAGAGGGCCCATAGCCCCCAAGATACCCGCGTTGTTGAAAGCGATATCCAGTCCACCGAAGTGACTTACCGCCTTATCTACCAGAGCTTTGGCAAAAGCCTCATCACCAACGTCGCCCGCTAGTGCCAGAGCCTGCCCTCCTTCCGCCTTGATTGAATCCGCAAGCTCGTCGAGTTCCGTTTGTCGCCTTGCAGCCACCACGACGGCAGCACCTTCTTGCGCAAAAAGCTTCGCGGTTGCGTAACCAATACCGGAGCTAGCACCGGTAACAATAGCAACTTTGTTGGCCAGTATGTTCATCAATTATGTCTCCTAGTTCTGCTGACAATTAAAGGGCAAGCGCCCGAACGGATGTCATATTAGGAGGCGAAATGATGACTGCCGACCCGAATCTTGCTGTATTTTAATTGCGCTACAAAGCGGGAATTAAAGCGGGAATTAAAGCGGGGGAATATCAACTTTCCGTAGCCGCGCCTCGTTATGTATTTTGCGCCACTTTGGTGATATTGAAGCCTTCCTCGGGGGTGGGAGCCATAAAATACTTTGTAACCTGCTCAAACATATCTGGTGTATCAGTTGCCGCTCTTTCAGGCTGTTCTTTGCGCCGTTGTTCAATCTGTTTTAAGCAAACCTCATTTGACAGGTCGATGTATACCAAATTATGTGGAGCTTCAATTTCGGAGAAAATACCCCGAAACCAATCTCTTTGTGACAGGGTGTTTGCAGGGAAGTCCATAACTACATTGGGTCCCGCAGACAACATGGACTGAACAAGCTTTTTAATCTGGGGCTTAGAGGGAAACGAACAAGTTTTTCTTCGAGTGACTGTCTTTTCTTTGTTTGAACCAACTCCCCTATGGAAAATCTTAATGGTTAAATTTCATGCGAAAAATCGAAGGGTTTTTTCTTATTTAGACTGTCTTGTTTATTTCCCAGAAGGTGTTGGCAAAAACCATAGCTATGTGATTTTCCATTTTCATACACTTAACGTCCCGCTATATTGCGCCGTCTTGTGGCGTCAACTTTGAGCGGTTTGTTATAAATTTTTTTCGTTCTCTTTGCCATGCCAAACTCTCAAAATATAAATGACCTCACTGGTGACTAAATAGCGAACGGTAAATTGGCTTATGTAAAGATCTCTAATCTTCTCTGGATCAGAGGCTTTAGGCACTGGCAAACCAATTAGAGGGAAATCCTTTAGCTTTTGGACACCCTCTTGAATGTCGATAGCAGCTCTACGAGCAGCATAAGCATTCTTATTCTCTATAAATTCGACAACTCTTTGAAGGTCTTCGATGGACTCTGGTGAGTATTTAACCTTCATACTTGAGGCGGGGATTTTCTGGCGCCAGTCCCCCAACTATTGAGCCAGGCATTAACATCTGTCTCTTCAAGGGACTTACCCGCTTTAATGGATTCAAGTGCCTCGAGGGTATCTTGCCACCTAGAGTCCTCAAGAGACTGCTTCACCAAAAACTCTTTAATTGCTTGATTTATAAGATAGTTTTTGCTCCTGTCGAGCTTTTTAGCCAAAGATTCTAGAGGCTGATCAATATCGTCAGAAAGCCGGATACTTGTAATACTCATGAAGCCACCCTAAGTGTAGTTACTTGTATTACATGTTAGTACAGCGATAGAGGAAGGGCTAGGAGAATCTATAACGCCTGCCAGCAAGGGCGAGTGAAGCGAGTCCAGCCACTTTGTTATTTTTTCTAACCGCTTAACTTGCAGGCAGCTACTTTAACCACTCGTCAAACATTTCAACCATGACCGTTTCGCCAACTTCCACTCGCCCGCGCTCTTGTTCCAGCACAATAAAACAATTCGCTTGGCTCACTGAGGTTAAAATACCTGAGCCTTGTAGGCCGGTGCTTCGCACTTCAAGCTGTCCTGGCGAATTAACCGAGGCAATGCCGCGCTGATAATCCGCTCGGCCCGGTCGTTTACGCAGTATTTCTGTGGTTGTGGCAGATAAACGAATATTAGGCGTGACTTGCTCGCCACTCAGTTTCCGTAAAAGAGGCAAGCCCACTTGATGCAGTGTCACTAATGCCGACACCGGGTTCCCCGGTAGACCTAAAAATAAGCAATTAATAATACGACCAAACGCTAATGGTTTGCCCGGTTTCATGGCGAGTTTCCATAATTCAAGCTGGCCTAATGCCTCAACGGCTTTACGTGTGTAGTCGGCGTCGCCCACGGATACGCCACCGCAGGTTATGACGATGTCGGCTTTTTCACTTGCGTCGTGAAGCGCTTTTTTAATGGAATTTTCATTATCTTCTACGGCGGGCAGTACAATTAATTCAGCGCCTAATTTTTGCAGAATAGGCGTGAGTACATACGAATTACTTTCGTAAATTTGCCCCGCTTTTAAAGGAGTACCCGGTGCTATCAGTTCATCGCCGGTGGTAAACAATGCAACTTTAATCGGGGTTTTTACTTCGACTTGAGCAAGCCCAATACTGGCCAGTAATCCACAATCGGATGGAGTTAATCGGCGGCCTGCCGTTAACACATATGAACCCAATGCAATGTCTTCACCAGCGCGACGTATATTCGATCCCGCTTTTAGTGTTTCTGTAAATGTAACGACATTGCCAACCACTGTGGCGTTTTCTTGCATTTCTACCAGCGAGCAATCACTCGGCACGGGGGCACCGGTCATGATGCGTATGCATTCATCCGGCTTTACCGTGCCTTGATAGGGATGCCCGGCAAATGCTTCTCCTACACATGTGTATTCTCGATAGCCTAATTCGCCTATGGCATAGCCATCCATCGCTGAGTTATCTTCCGGTGGGACATTCATCGGGCTAACGGCTGCGCTAGCTAATATGCGTCCATAGGCTTTATTAAGCGGAATTGTTTCTGTGTGTGTAATAGGTGTCACTGAAGCCAATATTTGCACTAACGCATCGGCGACGGGGGTTAATGCTTTTTGGAGGCCTTCCTGATCACAGATGCTCATACAGCAATGACCCTTGTTCGACATGCCAACCAGTTACCAAGCGTCGCTTCTAAAGTATCACCTACCACGAGTGGGCCAACACCTTTTGGGGTGCCTGTCATGACTACGTCACCGGGATTAAGGGTGAAGGACGCTGACATGTGTGCAATTAAGTCCAAGATGGGATGCAGCATATCGCTAGTGTGACCTACCTGCTGTACGACGCCATTGCGTTCTAAGGTGAAGGATAATGCTTGCCAGTCTTCTACCCGCGACGCTGAAACAAATGGCGTGAGCGGGCATGAACCGTCAAACGCTTTTGCTCGCTCCCATGGCAGGCCTTTGTCTTTCAGTTCACTCTGTATATCACGCAGGGTTAAATCGAGGCCCAAACCAACACCGGCAACGGCGGCTTGTACTTGCTCCTGTGTGGCATGTGTTAAACGTCGCCCAATCAAAATAGCCAACTCAAGCTCATGATGAACCGAGCCTTTGTTTTCTGGTATCACGATTGGTTGACGAAGATCGCACGCAGCATCGGAGGGCTTTAAAAAAAGCACTGGGGTATCTGGAACGGGGTTATTAAGTTCAGCGGCATGTGCCGCGTAATTGCGGCCTATGCAAATAATTTTACCGACCGAGTATTCAAAATGCTGGTTGTCGAGCAAGGGAGTAAACATGGCCGCCACCGTGACTGCAAAAGTCTGACTATATCAGACTCACTATGCAGCGCATCTTTTGCTCAGCTGGATGTCTATCTAAAAATTGAGCAATCAGAATAATTAGCGGCGATATACCCGGTTAGTCTTTCGAGGCAATAAGCTCAGATAGTTCACGATTCACTTGCGAAGGAACCTCTAAACTCGTCTCTAGCAGGTAGCGTAATGTGGCTTCACTTTCGAGGTCTAACGAGTCACTGGCACACCCCACCACGTCATCGTCAATATGCACTAACGAACATTCCATGACGATGCTACTTTCATCTTCCAGCACTAAGGTGATATTCAGTGTTTGCTCTAAACGCCACTCTACATTTTCTGGCAATACCAGAAGAATGCCGCGCATGCTGATGTCGAGGCAAAAGGTTTCTAGGGTTTGTTTTCCATCGTTAACTTGCACACGCTGGAAAAGATGAACTCGTTTCGCTTGGCGCTGATCCATAAATTCTTTCCTGTCTGCTACCCCTAAAGGTTTAGCTTTTTATGGCGTAACCGCAAGCTTTAAGCGTAAAAAAAGCCGGCCAATGCCGCGAATTGTGACGGCGTCGACCAGCTTGATGCATCATGAGTATCTTGAACGCTATTGTACCCGCTTTACGCCAAACGCTTGTATTTCATGCGCTTCGGCTGAGCGTCACCGCCTAAACGTTTCTTACGATCCGCTTCATACTCGGTGTAATTACCATCAAAGAAAGTCACTTTAGAATCACCTTCGTAGGCAAGAATATGCGTGGCAATACGGTCAAGGAACCAACGATCGTGCGACACCACCATCACAGCACCTGGGAAAGCGCCAACGGCTTCTTCCAGTGCACGCAGAGTCTCAACATCAAGATCGTTTGAGGGTTCATCGAGAAGCAATACGTTGGCACCTTGCTTTAGCGTGTACGCCAACTGCAAGCGACCACGCTCACCACCCGACAATTCGCCAACACGTTTCTGCTGATCACCACCTTTGAAATTAAAGCGCCCAATGTACGAACGGCTTGGGTATTCTTTGCCGTTAATGTTGATCATGTCTTGGCCGTCAGAGATGGACTCCCACACGGTTTTGCTGTCATCTAGCTCGTCACGTAGCTGCTCAACAAACGCCAGCTTCACAGTTTCGCCGGTGACGACTTCACCTGAATCTGGCTGTTCAGTGCCCGCAATCATGCGGAACAACGTGGATTTACCCGCGCCATTACCACCCACGATGCCCACAATCGCACCCGGCGGTACGGTAAAGCTTAGGTCGTCAATCAGAACGCGATCACCAAACGACTTAGTCACGTTATGGAACTCAATGACTTTGTCACCCAAACGCGGCCCCGGCGGTATGTATATTTCGTTGGTCTCGTTACGTGTTTGGAATTCACGCGAGTTCAACTCTTCAAAGCGCGCCAAGCGTGCTTTACTCTTCGCCTGACGACCCTTAGCGCCTTGGCGAACCCACTCAAGCTCATGTTTGATGGCTTTGGAGTGCGCTTCTTCTTGTTTCTTTTCTTGCTCGAAGCGTTTTTCTTTGGCTTCTAACCAGGTCGTGTAGTTACCTTCGTATGGAATACCGTGGCCACGGTCGAGTTCTAAAATCCACTCAGCACAGTTATCAAGGAAGTAACGGTCGTGCGTAATTGCCACTACAGTGCCCGGATATTCTTCGAGGAATTTTTCTAACCAACCCACGGATTCGGCGTCCAAGTGGTTAGTCGGCTCATCAAGAAGCAACATGTCTGGCTTCGACATTAATAAACGACACAAGGCCACACGACGACGCTCACCACCCGACAGTTTAGTAACATCCGCGTCCCACGCAGGAAGACGCAGCGCATCGGCGGCGATTTCCATCTGGCGATCAATGTCATGCCCACCCGCCGCTTCTATAATGGCTTCTAAGCGGCCCTGCTTTTTAGCCAGTGCATCAAAATCAGCGTCTGGCTCAGCGTAATCGACGTACACTTGATCAAGTTCTGCTTTCGCAGTCATTAGCTCGCTTAAGCCGTCTTCAACGTTGCCACGCACGTCTTTTTCAGGATCTAACTGAGGTTCTTGCGGCAAATAACCAATGTTCAAATCTGGCTGTGGACGCGCTTCACCAATAATGTCGGTATCGATACCCGCCATGATTTTCAGTAACGTCGATTTACCTGAACCATTCAGACCCAACACACCAATTTTGGCGCCAGGAAAAAATGATAAAGAGATGTCTCGTAGGATCTGACGTTTAGGCGGAACGATCTTGCCCAGACGATTCATAGTAAATACGTATTGTGCCATCTTAGTACCCTCCAAATTCTATGCGCGCAACGCTACTTAAAAGCCAGCACAAAGGCAACTTCATACACTCAATTACGCCGATGATTGTGTCGAAGCCCAACAATCACTAGAGTAAGGTCTATACTCGTTTTTTACGTTATGGAAATACTTAGTCTCATGCTCCAGCCGTACGGAGTCAGCGAATCTCCTGATAAAAAGCACTTACTCATACGCGAAGGCAGCAATTTACCGCTGTTCGTATTGAGCTTCCTGTTTCTTACCGTTGTACTAGGATTTTACAGCTGGCAACAATGGCAAAGCGCTCAACACAGCTATGAACTCGATTTACAACGCACCGTTGATCATTACGTAAAACAAGCCTCACTCGTCACTTCCGCAGGCCTGCATGCAAATAAAACATTTACTCGCAGCTACAACAGCTTACTCGAAGCCTATATTAATCAACCCAACCTCGTTGATGAAGAGCGTTTATGGGAGCATTACAGCTCGGCCATTTTCAACGGCACTGGATTTTTTATTACTGACAGTAGTGGCCAAGTAACTCGCCACTACGGGCCATTACTTAGCACTGAAGAAACCGAGGATATCCAGTCTCACCTGAAGAATGCAGGATTAGACAATGCCGTATTTTCGTTACGCTACGGACATCAAGGCGGCTACTACATAGGCACACGCTTTAATACGGCGTCAGGGCCACTGATCTTGGTCAGTCGTCGCGCTTACAGCAGTTTATCTGACATTATTTATTACGGTGGCTTTACCGGTTACGAGTTAGTTATATTTGACCGCAGCAAACAAGTCATCAGTATTCGAGAGCAGTATTACGCCGACAGCTCGAATCCTGTGGCGCTCACGCCAGAAGAAGAAAACCAAATTATATACAGGGCAGCCATTCCTCATACGCCCTGGGATGTCCTCGCCTTACCGGTAAAAAATTACTGGGATGAAAAGGCCGTAGATAACCTGCGTATGCCGCTCACATTCTTGATCGTGTTCTTAATCGTACAGCTGGGGCTGTGGAAATATTTGCGCTGGCAGGGACAAGAATTATCACGCCTAAAAACAGCCCGCACAGATACCGAGAAACGTGCAGACCGAGCCTTACGCTCAATCGATGAAGCGTTAATTTCAACTGACGCACTAGGACAAATAAATTACCTCAATCCAAGAGCGCTAGCTCTGCTCCAAACCGATGCTCCAGAGAGCTTACTAGGCCGAACACTCAGCGAAGTCTGGCCAGAAAAACACGCCCTTTGGAACCGAGGATTAGAGATTCCAGAGCTGGAACGTCTTGCCGCTGAGCGCCGCCAACTCCATGTTGAGATTGACAACGAACACCGAATTTTCGAACAGCACGTACATACAATCCATGATCAACAGCGCATAACAGGGCACGTTTGGTTGCTGCGTGATATTACCGATGCCGAAAATGCAAACCTCGCTTTAGAACAGAGCCGCACTCGTTATAAAGCGCTGTTTGAAGAAGCTGGGATTGCCCACTGCCTCGTCGATCTGTCATCGTTTGATGGAACCATTGATTCGCTTCATTTGGTGAGCGTAAACGACGCGACACTTCACCTAGCTGATTTTGCTAGCGCTGACGCAATGGCCCTGCATTACACCAAGCATAAAGATGCCCTTAAGCCGATGTTGGATGCGATTTCAACGGCGAAAGATCTCAAGCTGATGAACCATGAATGCGAAGTCACTATCCCCAACCGTTCAGGTGAACTGCGTGAAGTGTGGGTGAACACCAGCTTCCGTTCTGGCTCAAGTAGCCAAGTGCTCATCACCATGCTCGACATCACAGAACGTAAACGTGCCACAGAAAAAATTCGTGAGCGCGAAATATTCTGGCAACACGTCATGAATGCCATGCCAGATGTGGTGTACGTACTTAATATAAATAGCCAACTGCAGCAGTCGACCGTGTATAACAACCGCCATATCAATCACCTGCTCGGCTATCCAGATACTCCAGAATATAAACAAAGCAGTTGGCTGGATTATGTCCTAGAAGATGATCTCGCAAAGTGCCGAGAAGGTCTGCGCCACATACGCAACGCGAACCCTGGCGAAACACTCGAAGCCACAGCGCGTTTCCGACACCTCAACGGCGATACCCGTGTACTGAAATTTCGCGATACCCCTTTTGTATTTGATGACAACAAAGTCTCTCAATACATAGGAACTGTTCGTGATGTCACCGAAGACATTGAGCAACAAGAAAAAATTGTTGAAAGCGAACGGCGCTACCGTTTGCTGGCTGAAAATATGAGCGACATTGTGTGGGCCTCAGATTCAGACCTCAATTTCAACTTTGTTAGCACATCGGTCATGAGTATTTTGGGCTATCAGCCTGACGAATTAATCCGCGAAGGGTTGAGTATTGTATTTAGCCGGTCAGATATAAAACGTATTTCACGTGCTCTACACCGGCATATTCAAATGGCTCTGCACAGTCCAGATGCCGCGCGCCGACGTAAGTCCACGATTCGTGAAGATGTTATGGCCACCGCAAAAAATGGCACTGAGATCATGTTTGAGCTGCAAGCCAGTTTACTCTGGAACGACAAAGGCGAGCTGCAAGGCCTGCTCGGTATTTGTCGCGATGTCACCGAAGCCCGCAGCATCGCTAGAGAACTGCAATTGGCCGCAGAAGTATTCGAGAACAGTAACGAAGCTATTTTAATCACCGATCAGTCGCTCAAAATTGCCAACACCAACCGTGCATTTGGCCACATTACCGGTTATGAAAAAGATGACGTGATCGGAAAAATGCCGAACTTCCTCATTGATCCGGAGCAAATCGAAGAAGACTTAATCGAACGTGTTGGCGAGAGCCTTATTGTCGATGGCTATTGGCAAGGCGAAGTGTCATATCGCCGTCACAACGGTGATATGCGCACCGGTTGGGCTGGAGTCAGCGCAATATTAGACAACGACAAAGAAGTTCAAAGCCTGATCATCATCATGTCAGACATCACCGAGCGAAAAAGCACCGAAGAGCGAATTCATAAGCTCGCGTACTTCGACCCTCTCACCAGTTTGCCTAATCGCAGTCAGATGCACGAAACGCTGGATCAAATGCTAGAACGTGCGCGTACCAACGACCAATGGGTAGTCTTGTTATTTATTGATCTCGATCGCTTCAAACCGATCAACGATTCCATGGGACACCCTGCCGGGGACGATGTTCTGCAACAGGTCGCCGGTCGTTTACGCCACTGCGTGAAGAAAAAAGATCTCGTCAGCCGCATGGGCGGTGATGAATTCACCGTCGCTATCGCGGATCAAACAAGCCACGCCTCTGCCGCGGATACCGCTGTTATCGTTGCTGATCGAATTCTGGCGGCGCTGCAACAATCGTTTAACTTAAATCAACGCGAAGTCTTTATCACCGCCAGCATAGGTATTTCTATCTTCCCGAACGACGGTGACAGCGTCATTGAACTGTTAAAAAATGCCGATATGGCCATGTATCACGCCAAAGATATGGGCCGTGACAACATGCAATTTTTTACCGCTTCCATGAACCGCAAAGCGGTACAAATGTTAGAGCTGGAAAACGACCTTCGCCACGCCTTAGCTCGTGAAGAAATGGAACTCTACTTCCAGCCTCAGTACCAGACATCCACTTCGACCATGATTGGGGCCGAGGCATTACTGCGCTGGAATCACCCAACTCAAGGCATGATCTCACCGGGCGTGTTTATCCCAATTATTGAAGACACCGGCATGATTGTGCCCATCGGCCAATGGGTGTTAGAAGAAGCCTGCCAAAAATTTGTAAAATGGCGAACCGAAGGCAATACCACACTTGAACGAATCGCGGTCAACGTTTCCGCCCGCCAATTCCGCAGCGATGGCTTCCTCAATGTGGTTAAAGACATCATTATTAGAACCGGTATACGCCCAAATCAACTTGAACTCGAACTCACTGAAAGCATCCTCATGGATGATGTTGATCTTGCCCTACAAACGCTTCAGGGCCTGCGCAGCATGGGCGTTAAGACTGCTATTGATGACTTTGGTACCGGCTACTCATCACTCAACTACCTCAAGCAATTCCCCGTCGATACACTCAAGATCGACCGCAGTTTTATTATGAACTTGCCGCAAAACTCGGACGACGCGCAGATTTCGCGCACCATTATTGCCATGGGACACAACCTCGGCATGGGGATTATTGCTGAAGGCGTTGAGACCGCAGAACAACTGTCCTTCCTTAAAGATGCGCTCTGTGAAGAGGTTCAAGGCTTCTTGTTTAGTAAGCCCGTCGCTGAGCAAGACTTCCTTCAACTAGGTAAATCTATCGACCAATCAAAACCATCCTGAACATCAGTCATGTAATATTGATACCTTCTCAAGTGCGAGGCTCCTGAGTTTGAGGTAGAATGTGCGCCATTCTGATTACAGCCTGTCTATTTACCTGTCTATAAAGAGGACGCCCTGATGTTTAGCCGTGATATGAACATAGCGGATTTTGACCCTGAAGTTTGGTCAGCCATGAAGGCGGAAGATGCCCGCCAAGAACACCACATTGAGCTGATTGCCTCTGAAAACTACACCAGCCCACGTGTCATGGAAGCTCAGGGCTCTCAGCTTACCAATAAGTACGCTGAAGGCTACCCCGGCAAACGTTACTACGGTGGTTGCGAACACGTTGACGTGATCGAGCAACTAGCGATTGATCGCGCTAAAGAATTGTTTGGTGCCAGTTACGCCAACGTGCAACCGCACTCAGGTTCACAAGCGAACGCTGCGGTTTACTTCGCCCTTTGTCAGCCTGGTGACACCATCCTAGGCATGAGCCTAGCGCACGGCGGTCACCTAACTCACGGTGCTTCAGTATCGTTTTCTGGCCGCGTATATAACGCCGTACAGTACGGTCTAAACCCAGAGACTGGCGAAATTGATTACGACGAAGCTGAGCGTTTGGCGATTGAACACAAGCCCAAAATGATCGTGGCTGGCTTCTCTGCCTACTCTCGTGTTGTTGATTGGCAGCGTTTCCGTGACATCGCCGACAAAGTAGGTGCTTACCTGTTTGTTGATATGGCACACGTTGCAGGTTTGATTGCTGCAGGCGTATACCCTAGCCCTGTTGGCATCGCTGATGTGGTAACGACCACGACTCACAAAACACTGCGTGGCCCACGTGGTGGTTTGATCCTCGCCAATAATGACGAAGATTTGAACAAAAAGTTTAACTTCGCGGTATTCCCTGAATCTCAGGGTGGCCCTTTGATGCACGTCATCGCAGCGAAAGCGGTGTGCTTCAAAGAAGCGATGTCTGAAGACTACAAAGCCTACCAAGCACAAGTAGTTAAAAACGCTCAAGCCATGGCAAGCACTTTCCTTAGCCGTGGCATCAAAGTCGTTTCTGGCGGTACTGACGACCACCTGTTCCTTGTTGACCTGATTGGTAAAGAGTACACAGGTAAAGATGCAGATGCGGCACTTGGCCGTGCCAACATTACTGTGAACAAAAACTCAGTGCCTAACGATCCGCGCTCACCGTTCGTAACCTCTGGTTTACGTATTGGTAGCCCAGCAATCACCAGCCGTGGCTTCAAAGAAGCTCAGGCAACAGAACTTGCCGGCTGGATTTGCGACATTCTAGATGGCCTCGAAAGCGGTAATGCAGATACCGTTGAAGCTGACGTTAAAGCAAAAGTTGTCGCGTTGTGCGAGCAGTTCCCTGTTTATAAATAAAACAGACTGAACTGGTCAGAAACACGAAGAAGCCTCGCATAGCGGGGCTTTTTTATATCTGCTTTATTACCACTCACATACCGAAGACTAACTGACCAGAACGACCTGTAACCTCTCCGTCACATAAATCTCATACAGTGTGACTTCAACGGAGGTAACAACCTATGAAAGATTCTTGGAAACCCGTTAACCACAACCAACTGGTCAACTTGCTCGCGCACCAGCATCAACAGCTTGATGAAAGCCAACAAAACCTGTGGGATGCCATCCGCCTGCCGTACCCTGAATTATGGCAGCAACACCCTTGGGGAGATGAAGGATGCGGCTTCTGGGTCATCGCCGTGGCTGGCCGTTCGTGTATTTATTTCAATGATATTAGCGGTGGCTTCTCTTGTGGTTCGTTTCAGCGCTGGGGAAAGATCGATACTTACAAAGCTTCAGACGCTACTCTTCTGGGCGCATTACATACCTTATTTACTCGTGAAGAAGCGCAAGAAACCGCCTAAACGGCGTTTATGTAATCTTATTTGGCATTCTCAGCTTCATTTAGATACCGGGGTGGCTACATATAACCCATATAAATATTAGGGGTTTCGTGACATGAGTCAGGTTTTGATTCTGAATCACTGCCTGTTATGTATTTATGTCGTCGAAACACCCGCTTCTCCGCCCCAATTCACCTCAAGTGCTTAATCCATCTTGGCCGCCGCCCCCCTCACCTACATCCTCGTCCTGCAGGTTTAATACAGCCATAACGTATTTCTATTATTCGTATCACAGGACACAGATTATGGCTGACACCGCAACTTCAAAACCGACCATACGTATGACAGCCGGTGAACGCGCAGGCATTCCACCACGTCGCATGGATTTTAAATTCGCCGACGACACCAAGCGTTACTGGTACGCCGATAACGCGTTCCTAACCACGTTTTGGACAACACTGTCCGCGTTATTCCCGGCCGGTGAAACCTTCTTTATTGATTCGGTAAAAAATTATCGCCATCAAGTCACGGAATCAAAACTGAAAGATGAAATTTCAGGATTTATTGGCCAAGAAGCCATGCACACGAAAGAGCACCAAGCGTTCAACGACATGGGGGACAAGCATGGCCTACCCACGCTGCAATTGGATAAAGAACTTTGGTGGCTGCTGGATATAGCCAAAAAAGTCTTTCCAAAAAAGATGCAGTTGGCGACCACAGTAGCGCTAGAACACTACACCGCTATTTTGGCTGAGCAGCTATTGCGCGATAAACAACATCAAGAAAACATCCAAGATCCAGAAGCCTTAAAGTTATGGATGTGGCACGCCCTCGAAGAAAACGAACACAAAGCGGTTGCTTATGATGTGTATCAGCTCACTGGCGGCGGCTACTTCACCCGGGTCTTTGCTATGATTCTTGCGACACTTGGATTTATTATTTTTGTGGGTCAGGGTCATATCCGCTTGTTGTGGGCTAACGGAACATTATTCAACCTGAAAGATAACCTAAAAGGCCTATGGAGCTTATGGGGCTGGAAAGGACTTTTCCCGCGTCTGCTATTTAAGTACTTGGACTTCTTCCGCCCGGGCTTTCACCCTAACGATCACGACACCGTACAATTGCTCGATGATTGGCGTCACAAGATGCTGGATGAAGGTGGCATGTTAGCCTCTCAACCCTACAGCGCTGCTCAAAACGCATAATCAAACCCCATATGCCAAGGTGCTTAACAAGGTACTAAAACTGAGCCTTGGCATATCCGCCCATTCATTTTGATCGGAAATCACTGATTTTTGCACTGTCTTAAAATTCTCACTCGTCAGTAAATCCCTTAACTTTGTATAAGTGTCGTGGTCATCCACTCGCAGATTCTCGCCTATGCTACATAGTGCCTAGTTACTCAGAGATTACTGCCCGTATCGAAAACCACCACACTGGAAGGTGCTAAGCCAATATACAGCCAGCATCGATTACCATAATTAGGGTAGGACTCTTATATGACAAATGCAGCGACACATTCCACGGTGGCTCCATCAACAAGCAAACCCCGCATTACCGCAGGTGAACGTGCAGGTATTCCGCCGCGCCGCATGGATTTTGAATTTGCCGAAGAGACGACACGTTACTGGTATGGCAATAATGCATTTTTAACGACATTCTGGGCAACTTTATCCGCGCTATTCCCAGAAGGTGAAACTTTTTTTGTCGATAGCGTAAAGAACTACCGTCATATGATCACTGATCCGACATTGAAAGATCAGGTCTCTGGATTTATTGGCCAAGAAGCCATGCACAGCAAAGAGCACGAAACGTTCAATGCGATGGCAGAGAAACATGGGTTCCCCACCGATAAGCTGGATAAAGAACTGGGCGTACTATTTAAGTTCATTCGCAAATATATTCCGAAAAAAATGCAACTGGCCGTTACCGTCGCGCTTGAGCATTACACGGCGATTCTGGCTGAGCAGTTATTACGTGAAGACATCCACCAAGAGATGTTCACTGATGAAGAAGCTAAAAAATTATGGATGTGGCACGCCCTCGAAGAAAACGAGCACAAAATCGTTGCGTATGATGTCTATGAAGTCGCAGGCGGTGGCTACTTTACCCGCGTTGCCACCATGTTGATTGCCACCCTCGTATTCGCCGTCGTCGTTACCCAAGGCCACATGCGTCTATTGTGGGCCGATGGCAGCCTATTTAAATGGAAAGAAAACTGGAAAGGTTTAAAGTTTCTGTGGGGCTGGAAAGGGTTATTCCCACGCTTAGCCAAACAGTACTTTGATTTTTACCGCCCAGGTTTCCATCCAAATGATCACGATACTGTGCAGTTACTCGATGACTGGCGTGAAAAAATGCTAACGGAAGGCGGTATGCTTGCCGATCAGATCAAAAATCCTTCACGGCCTGCCACCGTTTAATCAAAAAAGCCGGTACCTTTTAAGGTAATCCGGCTTTTTTATGGCATCTTTACAATGCCTTGATGGCACATTTAGCTGTATTAAATAATGTATTGGCGTCTAACAACCCTTTGACGCCATTCCACCCCCGCCACAAAATATCGCCAATGTCTGAAATAAACCCCCTCAACAGCAGATAGACAGCTGTTCATCCGACCTTCTAGGTATTTCCTGCCAATAAGCGTACTTTCGCGACCCAAAATAACCTGACTAATTTGGTAAAAATTGGCAGCCAGCTACCTTCAACTGGCAAACTGACACGCGTCTAATAGACTGAACACAAAGAGAGCCAACTCTAAATCGATTCAAGGCTCCTAAATACAATGACTAACAAGCAGGTGTATCGTATGACTACGACAACAGCAACCGAGACGACTAAAAAGGTACGCATGACTGCGGGTGAACGTGCAGGTATTCCTCCACGTCGTATGGATTTTGAATTTGGCGAAGACACCAAACGTTACTGGTACGCAGATAACTCGTTCTTAACGACGTTTTGGACCACACTGTCTGCACTGTTCCCAGAAGGCGAAACCTTCTTTGTCGATACGGTAAAAAACTACCGTCACGAAATTAAAGATCAGCTTCTTAAAGACCAAGTGTCTGGCTTTATCGGCCAAGAAGCGATGCACAGTAAAGAACACGCAGCATTTAATGACGTTGCTGAGCGTAATGGCCTGCCAACTGGCACCCTAGACAAAGAAGTGGGTTGGTTGTTAAAGCTTGGGCGTAAAATACTGCCTAAGAAACTGCAACTCGCGATCACCGTTGCTCTTGAGCACTACACGGCAATTTTGGCGGAGCAGTTATTACGTGACAAGCGCCACCAAGAAAACATCAGCGACCCAGAAGCACTGAAATTGTGGATGTGGCACGCACTGGAAGAAAACGAGCACAAAATTGTTGCTTACGATGTATACCAACTGGTCGGCGGTGGCTACTTCTTACGTACCTTCGCTATGCTTTTGGCAACTGTGTTTTTCTTTGTCATTGTTATTCAAGGCCACGCGCGCTTGATGTGGGCTGATGGCAGCTTGTTCAACATTAAAGCTAACTTGAAAGGTTTATGGTTCTTGTGGGGCTGGAAAGGTCTATTCCCAACACTGACCTTCAAATACCTCGACTACTTCCGTCCAGGCTTCCATCCGAACGACCACGACACAGTACAATTACTAGACGACTGGCGTGAAAAGATGTTGCAAGATGGTGGCATGCTGGCTGACCAGATCAAGAATCCATCTCATGCGCACATGACAGGCAACACCTCAGCGGCATAATTGCTGACCTTACTTGATCTAAGTAAGTGTAAAAATGACATAAAATCGGGCCGCTATGCGGCCCTTTTTTATTGCCTGAAAGCCGCTAAATCAGTAAGATGCGCCCAGCCTCCGACCCTGCGGAGTGGCCATTTCCTAAACGGAACGTTCTTTAATATGCATTGCCCATTCTGCGCACATCCAGAAACCAAAGTTATCGACTCTCGTCTGGTGGCTGACGGCGAACAGATTCGTCGACGCAGGGAATGCATTCAGTGTGGTGAACGCTACACGACCTTTGAGACCGCTGAACTTGTGATGCCACGCATCATCAAACAGGACGGCACCCGTGAACCCTTTAATGACGACAAACTCCGCTCCGGAATCCAGCGCGCGCTAGAAAAACGCCCGGTCAGCGTCGAGGCCATTGAAGCCGCGATCACCCACATCAAACAAACATTACGTGCGACTGGCGAGCGAGAAATCCCGAGTCGCGATTTGGGCGAATGGGTAATGCGGGAGCTTCGAAGCCTCGATGAAGTCGCCTTTGTACGCTTCGCCTCGGTGTATCGTAGCTTTAAAGATCTTGATGAATTTCGTGCCGAGATCGAACGTATGTCGCAAACTCCAGAAGCACGACAGACACCGGGGGCCTCCGATGACTGAGCAAGCAACTGATCACCTAAGCATTAAAGACACAAAATGGATGAGCCGTGCCCTGCAACTCGCCGAACGAGGTCGCTATACCACCAGCCCTAATCCACGAGTCGGCTGTGTCATCGTAAAAAACGACAATGTTATTGGCGAGGGTTGGCATCAACAAGCCGGAGGCCCTCATGCGGAAGTTCATGCACTGCGTGATGCCGGTGATAATGCTAAAGGCGCGACCGCTTATGTCACCCTCGAACCCTGCAGCCATCATGGCCGCACACCGCCCTGTGCTGAAGGCTTAATCAAGGCAGGCGTTGCACGTGTGGTCGGCGCCGTTCGAGACCCCAACCCTGAAGTGGCAGGTCGAGGCTTTCAAATGCTGCGCGATGCGGGGATTAAAGTCACTGAAGCCTGCCTCGCAGAACAAGCCTATGCCTTGAATGCGGGCTTTATGAAGCGTATGACCTCTGGCTTACCCTTGGTGCGCTTAAAGCTTGCCATGAGCCTGGATGGTCGTACGGCAATGCAATCCGGCGAAAGCCAATGGATTACCGGTCCAGAGGCGCGTCGTGACGTACAGCGTTTACGTGCCCAAAGCTGCGCCGTCATTACCGGTGCCGACAGCGTAATAATTGATAACCCATCCATGACGGTACGTGCAGACGAAGCTGAACTGAACATCCCAACAGAATTACAGCGCCAACCATTACGCGTGATCATTGATGGCTCTGAGCGTGTGACTTCAACCGCGAAGATATTTGCACAACCGGGCGATATACTGATTGCCGGTCACACTTCTCGCCAGCAAAAACTTGAACGCAGCAGCGCATTAGGCAAAACAGACTATTGGTCGGGTGCTAAGAGCGAAAAAACAGACCTAACTGCATTGCTAAAATATTTAGCGGCACAGCAATGCAATGAAGTATTGGTTGAATCCGGTGCACAACTTGCCGGTGCATTTATTGAATCCGGGTTAGTCGATGAGTTAGTCGTGTACTGTGCCCCCACGTTACTCGGTAGTGAGGCGCGTCCGCTGCTATCATTGCCAATGAGCGACATGAAACAACAGATTCGCTGGCACTGGCAGGATGTACGTATGGTGGGTAACGATGTTCGCCTAACCTTGCACCCTACCTTGCGATCAGTCAAAAACACCGAACAAGAAGGGCTGTAGAGTGTTCACAGGAATCATCGAAGCCGTCGGCCATATTACCAGCACTCGTACCGAACAAGGTGATGTACGGTTACGGATCAATACCGCAAACCTTGATCTAAGCGATGTGAAATTAGGCGACAGCATTGCCACCAATGGCGTATGCCTCACCGTGGTTGCTTGTCATGCGGATGGATTTGAAGCAGACGTCTCGCGTGAATCATTAGCGCATACTCGCATTGCTCAGTGGGCAGCAGGAACAAAAGTAAATTTAGAAAAAGCCATGCTGCCTTCCACTCGCATGGGTGGCCACTTAGTAAGCGGTCATGTGGATGGGGTTGGCATCGTGCATTCGCGTGACATTGATGCTCGCTCTGTGCGTTTTAGCATCGATATTCCCGCCGAACTGCAGCGCTATATTGCTGCCAAAGGGTCGGTAACAGTTGATGGTGTCAGCCTCACCACTAACGCACTCACCGCCACTGGCTTTGAATTAAATATTGTTCCGCACACCGCCGAGCAAACAACACTGGCGCAGATACAAGCCGGTGACCAAGTACACTTAGAAGTCGATATTATTGCGCGTTATCTAGAGCAACTTTTAAGTAATACAGACAACACCAAGCAAAGCCAAATGACACCGGCTTTTTTAGCAGAAAATGGCTTTTGGAAATAACCGGGAATTTTTATGACTCTGAACAGCGTTGAAGAAATCATTGCCGACATGCGTGCCGGTAAAATGGTCATTTTAATGGATGACGAAGATCGCGAAAATGAAGGCGACATTATTGTTGCTGCCGAAAAAGTAACCCCAGACATTATTAATTTCATGGCCACTGAAGCGCGTGGATTAATTTGCTTAACTCTGACTGGCGAGCGTTGCGATTTTCTGGGTTTGCCTTCTATGGTGGCTGGCAATGGGGCTAAATTCTCAACACCATTTACTGTCTCTATTGAAGCCGCAGAAGGTGTGACGACTGGCATTTCTGCAGCCGACCGTGCCAAGACAATCATTGCTGCGGTAAACCCTATGGGTAAGCCGGAAGACATCGTTCAGCCAGGGCATATTTTCCCATTGCGTGCACGTCCTGGTGGCGTGCTGAGTCGTGCAGGCCACACCGAAGCGGGTTGTGACCTAGCGCGGTTAGCAGGACTGATTCCGTCGTCTGCCATTGTTGAAATCATGAACGCCGACGGTACTATGGCGCGTCGTCCAGACCTCGAAGTATTCGCTGAAAAGCACGGAATTAAAATCGGCACCATTGCTGATTTAATTCATTATCGTATTGCCAATGAAAAAACCGTTGATGTGATTTCACAAGACCAAGTACACACCGAATTTGGTGACTTCACACTGCACACATTTAAAGACTCTATTTTGGGCGAAACTCACCTAGCGTTAACTTTGGGCGACATTACCCCAGAAGAACCCACACTGGTGCGAGTACAAACCAACAATATGATTCGTGATGTATTGGGGTTACGTTCTACTGAGTCCGACAGTTGGTCATCCACTCAAGCACTGAAGCGCATCGCCAAAGAAGGCAAAGGCGTACTGGTGTTGTTATCGGCGGATCAAACAGAAGATGTCGACGCCTCGTTGGATAATTTCTTTGGACGTGCACGTCCGCAGCGTAGCCCGAACACTGACAGCTCTGGTGCCTTTTTAACCATCGGTACCGGCTCACAAATTTTACGTGAACTGAACATTCGCAAAATGCGTTTGCTCAGCTCTGAAATGAAATACAGCGGTATCTCCGGGTTTGATCTCGAAATTACCGAATACCTCCCTTACTCCGAATAATTTTTTCTGACAGGATAACGTTATGAATCAGATTAAAACTATTGAAGGCAAGCTCACTCCTAACGATGGCCGTTACGCCATTGTTGTGGGTCGTTGGAACGCCTTTGTTGTCGAAAGCCTGTTAGAAGGCGCAGTCGATTCGCTCATGCGTCACGGCGTTGAAGAATCTAACATCACCATTATCCGTGCGCCGGGTGCAGTTGAAATTCCTCTCGTGGTGAAAAAAGCCGCAGCGTCTGGCAAATACGATGCTGTGATCGCCTTAGGCGCCGTCATTCGTGGTGGGACACCACACTTTGAATACGTGGCGGGCGAATGTGTGAAAGGCCTGTCGAATATTGCGCTGCAATACGACATCCCTGTCGCGTTCGGCGTATTGACCGTAGACACTATCGAACAAGCCATTGAGCGCTCAGGCACCAAGGCAGGTAATAAAGGCGAGGAAGCCGCAATGTCAGCGTTTGAGATGGTCGCGCTGCTCAAAGAAATGGAGGTTTGAGGTAATGTCACGAGCTTCCGGCAATCAAAAGCCAAGCATGTCCGCCCGCCGCAAAGCACGCCGCTTTGCGATACAGGCACTGTATCAATGGCAAATATCTGGCTCTAGCCTTACCGCTATTGAGGCAGAGTTTCGCACCGATAACGACATGAGCAAGGTCGATATTGAGTACTTCCAAGACATCCTTCACAACGTACCAAAAGAGAAGGGCAAGCTGGACGAAAAAATCTTGCCATTTATGGATCGTCGCATCGACGAACTCACGCCGGTTGAATTAGCCATCTTACGTTTAGGCGCATTCGAGATGTGTCACCGCATTGATATCCCTTACAAGGTAGTTATCAACGAATCGGTTGAGCTAGCCAAAACGTTTGGCGCAACTGACGGCCACAAATACGTCAACGGTATTTTGGACAAGTTAGCCGCGCGTGAGCGTATGGTCGAAATCCGAGGCGGACGTAACTAACGTATGCCACGGCCTTCGGAGTTTGACCTGATTCGTGATTATTTCACCCGTGGTTTTCCGCAGGCGGACGACGTGTTGCTGGGCATCGGTGACGACTGTTCATTGGTTAACCCGCCGCTCGATATGGAACTGGCACAAAGTATTGATACCCAAGTCGCTGGAGTCCATTTTCCAGCGAATGCTCCAGCACATCTTATTGCAGCACGAGCATTACGCTGTGCCGTCAGTGACTTGGCCGCCATTGGCGCTGTGCCGCAAGGCTTTCATCTCGCGCTGACTCTACCTGAGAGCGACCCAAGCTTTCTGGCTGAATTCGCCCGAGGCTTACGCCAAACTGCACACGAACTTGAAATGCCGCTATTGGGCGGTGACACCACTCGCGGCTCCGTACTTACCGTGACCGTGGCAGTACAGGGCTGGTTACCACAAGGCTTAGGTTTACGTCGAACGGGAGCTGTTGCTGGTCAGGATATTTGGCTATCAGGAAAGATAGGCGCTGCAGCACTAATTCTCGACGAGGTGCTCAAAACACCAGACAGAGACGACGCTGCCACCGCGCCCTATTACCACCCTCAAGTCCACGTTTCTTTCGGGCATGTATTACTCAGTTTAGCGACCTCCGCCATTGATATTTCTGACGGCTTATTGCAAGACGCTCGACATATTGCCCGAGCATCCGGCGTTAATTTAGAATTTGACGCTAACGCCATACCAACAAGTGTGCCTCGGGAACATCCGCAATGGACTCAATGTCTTACCGGCGGAGATGATTACCAATTGCTATTTACTGCTCCTAAAGACGCAGAAGATCGTATTCTTGCCTGCGCGCAAACAATTAATTTAGATCACTGTACTCGCGTTGGAAAAGTAATTGCAGCCACCGAGTCAGATTCTGGAAACATCACAGTAATAGCCAACGGTACACCGCTGAACTTTGACCGCGAAGGTTACGAGCACTTTTAAGTCAGTTTAATTCCCACTTCGTTTTATTAATCTATAGGCCTCCCTAAATTATGAACAATGACAAAATCGAAGCCGCAGCCTTCCGTCGCTTACTTGAACATTTAGATTCTCGTAAAGATGTGCAAAATATAGAACTCATGAATCTAGCGGGTTTCTGTCGTAACTGCCTAGCTAAGTGGTACAGCGCTGCGGCAGAAGATCACGGCCAGACAATTACTTACGATGATGCCCGTGAGAAAATCTACGGCATGCCTTACAGTGAATGGAAAGAAAAACACCAGCAAGAAGCAACGCCAGAGCAGCTAGCGCAGTTCAATAAAACGAATTCATAAATACGTCATCTCGTACATTCTATTGAGGTAAATATCATGAAACGGATCGCAACGGTTTTTACAGCATTAGCCTTATCATTTAGCACACTTGCGTTAACCTCGACGGCAGCAATCGCGCAGGCGGATGTTCAAGCAGCTTATATTGATGTGAGCGGCAACGGTGAAATTGAAGCCTACCCCGATTACTTAACGATCTCAGTAGAATTAAGCGCAACGGACAAAGACGTAGCCATAGCCAAAAACCTAGTCGATGAGGCTTTTGCACAAATTACCACCATCGCTAAAAACTTAAGAATTGAACGTAAAGATGTCGAGTCCGTTCTTATCAATAATTACCCTCAATGGCAGTACCTTAAAAACGGTAAACGCGAACTGATTGGCCATCGAGTAACTCGACCTGTCACTATCAATCTTCGTAACCTAGATAACTACGGTAAACTGCTTGAATCTCTACTGACGGATGAACGCTTTCGGGTCAGTTCAACTCAATTGAAGTTTAATGATCCAGAAAAACATCAAACGAAAGCACGCCGCTTAGCGTTATTAAGTGCTAAAGAAAAAGCCACAGAAATGTCCGCTGTACTTGATCAAAAAATCTCTGGCGTGCTCTGGATTCAAGAAACCGGTAACCGTATTCATCAGCCCGTCATGATGATGGAAAGCGCCTCAATGATGCGTTCAAAAGCCGACACCGGCAGTGAAATGCAGATCCAAGAGCAAACCATTAGCCAACAAGTGCAGGTACGCTTCTCAATTATTCCTGATTGAGAGGCTGCTAATAATAAAGAGATTTGTGCCCCATGAGTGATGTACCGAAAGATACCCAACCCAGCATACAACCGGGCCGCTACCGCCATTACAAAGGCAACGAATACGAGGTCTTTGGGTTAGTCCGCCACAGCGAAACCGAAGAATGGTTAGTGCATTACCGAACCCTGTATGGCGATAAGAGCGAGTGGGTACGCCCCTACGGAATGTTTACCGAAAGCGTCACTACCGACACCGGAGAGCAACCCCGCTTTCAGTATATTGGTCTATGTGAGTAAACAGCGAGTAACTCAAATGACACCCGCTATAGAGAAAGCTAAGAAAGCCAAGATCAACTTCGACATCCTCAAGTATCAACACGACCCCGCTACCACCAACTATGGCGGCGAAGCCGCGGACAAGCTGAATCTATCACCTGATAGTGTATTCAAAACGCTGCTGGTCGCACTGACAGGCCACAAAAGCCCCCTTGCGGTAGCCGTCATTCCTGTTGCCAACACTCTTAGCTTAAAAGCCATCGCTAAAGCACTGGGAGCAAAAAAAGCAGACATGGCCGATCCCAAAGTCGCAGAACGCAGCACAGGCTACCTCGTCGGTGGCATCAGTCCTATAGGCCAAAAGAAAGCGCTGCCCACCGTCGTTGATGACTCGTCCAAACAGTTCGAACGCATTCATGTCAGCGCTGGCCGCAGAGGCTTAGAAATTTCACTACAGGCCAACGACCTAGTCACACTTACCAGAGGTATTTTCGGAAAAATTACGGCAGAATAGAGCCTTCTTTTCTTTTTACTACGATGTTGCCTGAATGAAACTGCTGTTGCTTATTCCCGTCATTACCCTTGTTACCGCTCTATCTCTACTTCTGAGTGCTTGCACCTCACCTCTGCCGTACACACAGGCAGACCTATCTGTTGAACGCGAGCAACGTATCACCGACGGCTACGTAGACAAAGAAGTCTCAGCCGGCGTGCACGTCATTGAAGTACGCCACGAAGACATACTCGCGCTAACCATACAAAAAGAAAAAACGTTAAGTAATCTCAAGAGCATCTGGCAACAGCGTGCCAAGGAACTATGCCCGAAGGGCTACCAGGGCGAACCTGAGGTGATACAGCCAGACGAAGCTCGCACCGATGAATTCTTTTGTACGCTGAATATTTGCCAGAAATACTTGTTAGTGTCTGGAATTGCATACTGTAAGACGGTTTACGAGTTTTAAAATTCAATAAAGGTAAGTAAAAGCAGCCCTTTTACCCTTTTTGGCCAAAGAGATGACACCTTAAACCACAATTGATTACCTACTCCAAAATAGGATGACTCTAAGTTCTGCATTCGTATTATCAACTCTGTACTTTAATAATAAGAACGGAGTGACATATGAAAAACCTATCAGCTTTAACTTTCACCCCCATTGTTTGTGCAGCCTTATTAACGGGCTGTTTTGGTGGTAACAATCCAGATCCTGAGCCAGAAGGCCAAGCACTTTCCAATCCTGGCAACTATGAAATCTGCTCATACGAAGATAACTTAGACAACGACGATTATCGCTCAGCGCGCATGTCTTACCCATGTGATTTAAGTGACGGCCCCTACCCTTCAACGACACTAACCGGGGGCTTCACCAATACCAAAGAACAAATGTATTGGTTAGCTGACCACCTGACGACTCATGGTTATATCGTGCTCACCCTTACACCAACAAATTCGTTATCCGTGCCCCCTATCTGGCGCAAAGCACACATCGCCGGTTTTGAGGTGTTAGCGCAGGAAAATAACCGTTGGTTTAGCCCTATCAGAGGGAAGGTCGATCTCAATAACCGTAACATCATGGGTTACTCCATGGGCGGTGGCGGCGCAATAATGGCTGCCGAAGAGATGGAAGAAAAGCCTGCAAGTATGATCGCACTTGCCCCATGGCTCGGTGCCTACACAATTGATTACGGCCAAATAACCGTACCAAGCATGATCGTAGGTGCCGAAAACGACGTAGTCGCTATTAACAGTGAAGTTTATTATCCAAAATTCCGTTCTGACATCGAGCGCGGGATAGCGATGATTACAGATGCAAATCATCTTGATTTCATCGGCGATGGAGAAAGCGAAGAGCATGAACGTATCCGCACAATGGTTACTGCATTTTTAGAAGTTCAATTAAAAGGAGATTCATCGGCCTATAGCTATTTTGATGGTGCAGAACATGATGAACACGTCATTGATGGCTGGTTCTCTGCCTTTGATTATCAACACTAAATAATAGCTTTGGTCCTGCAGTCAGGGGCCACAGTGACAACAGGAAAACGCCGCTATTTTAGCGGCGTAATACTCTAGCACACGTTCTCGCCGCCGACATAATCAAATGATTAAGCTATAGTACTCATGGCGTTACGATATTAGTTATTCAAACCAAAAAATTGAGAATCGCATGGACCTAGATGCTGAGTGTATTCCATTAGCGCATATCCTGACGTACTTCTCTATCAGAGAAAAACCACGCTTTGAAGTCGACAATGGTTTAGCCCCACTGGATAGCGCGAGGCCATCCAGAGAGCAACATATAGAAACCCTGATTAGCATCACAATGGGGATGGACTATCAGGAAATGTTTCAGAATCTAGGTATCGACCTTTCTGATGGCGTTATAACCGATCGCTACCTATCTGCTCGACAAGTCCTGGCCCTCGTAGAACAAGCCATAGACCGTCTTAACATGCCCTATCTCGGATTATTTATCGGTAACATCATGACAGTTTCTCATTATGGGATGGCGGGACTGGCGGTCGTTACTCAGCCAAATCTTCGTGAGTGTTGCTTACTCCTATCAAGATTTTGTAGAGAATATTTTCCGCCGCTAGAAATTTCTGTCCATGTCGATGAGGACGTCAGCTGGATAGCTATCGAAGAAAATATCTCACTCAAGCCCTATCAGGAGTTCTTTATTGAGCTGAATTTTGTGAGCTTTTACAACATGGTCTATGACCTCGTTGGGCATGATTCAAAAATGATGCCTATTCGTATCGAGCTTGCTTACCCTGAACCAGCTTGGGGTCACATATATCGTCGTTACTTTAATTGCCCCGTAGTGTTTAACCGCCCACAAAATCGCATGATCAGAAAAACTCATGGCATCGATTTAGATTTGCCATTGGCAAATCGTTTATTAGCGATAACTGCAGAAAAAGTGTTTCTGCAAAACATACCCACACGAGCAATGAAGTATTTACCGTTAAAACTGAAACACTTTTTAGCTCGATCTTATGGGGCCTACCCAACACTCGAAAAATCCGCTCGAGAACTGGGAGTGAGCAGTCGAACATTAAGACGAAAACTGGCCGAAGAAGGCACTAGCTACAAACAAGAAGTGGATAAAGTGAAAGAGCGATTTGCGCGAGAATATTTTGCTCGTGGAGGACGTTCCGTTGCCGAATTAGCTAACCTGTTAGGATTTTCAAACACCCCGGCATTCACCCGAGCATTTAAACGTTGGACTAGCCTCACCCCGTCAGAGTTCATACTAAAAACAACGGGAATAAATATCGAACTCGTAGATTAAGCGTAAAAATAAACGTCTTGTATTTACAAATTGAAGGAGTGTCTAAAAACCTCAGTCCTGTTACTGACGAGAAACGCCTACTTATTTGTACTGCTATTTTTCGGTAAAATTACCCACGATAAATTTCATCCCCTCCCCTGTTGGGTTACGCGCTTCGCGCTAACCGCAACCTACGGATAAGAACTACAATCTAATGTTTTTTAAACCAGCCTCGCCGGATCAAGCAAAATCTCCAGTTCATCACGACTTATCTCCGTCATCTCTTCAGCCACGTCAATCACTGCCCGCCCTTCTTTGTAGGCTTTCTTGGCTATTTCTGCTGCTTTTAAATAACCAATCACAGGATTCAGCGCGGTCACTAATACCGGGTTACGTGCTAAGGGTTCTTTGATGGCGTCTTCATTTACTTTAAAACCAGCAATGGCTTGGTCAGCCAAACTTATGGCTGAGCGGCTCATTAGGCCGATGCTGTCGAGCAAGCGCGTCGCCATTAATGGCAGCATGACATTCAATTCAAAATTACCAGACTGCCCAGCGACAGTGAGTGTTGTATCGTTACCGATGACTTGAGCACACGCCATGGCGACGGCTTCGGGAATCACTGGATTCACCTTTCCCGGCATAATGGATGATCCCGGCTGTAATGCGGGCAATTCGATCTCACCTAATCCTGCCAACGGGCCTGAATTCATCCAGCGTAAGTCATTGGCTATTTTCATCAAGGCTACTGCTAAGGTTTTTAACGCAGCTCCAGTGGCAACGATGGTATCTTGCGCCCCCATGGCGGCAAAGCGGTTGTCAGTAGGGCGGAACACGACTCCCGTGATCTGGCTTAGCTCGGCACAGACGTCTTTTGCAAATCCTGCCGGTGCGTTTACCCCAGTACCCACCGCGGTTCCTCCAATCGCTAGCTTCTGCAGCTGACACTGGTTAAACAGTAAAAGTGACTCGGCGTGTTCAATTTGCGCTATCCAGCCCGATATTACTTGGCTAAAGCGCACTGGCATGGCATCCATTAAATGCGTACGCCCTGTTTTAATCATGTGATGCGTGTCTTGTGCTTTTTTCGCTAACACGGTTTTCAAATGCGCTAGCGCTGGTACCACTTTGCTGTGTATTCCCAATGCGCTAGCAATATGAATGGCTGAAGGAATAACGTCATTACTGCTTTGACCATAATTAACATGATCATTCGGTGAGACATCCTTGCCAGACGCCAAGGAAGCCATGCGCGCCAGGACTTCATTCACGTTCATGTTTGAACTGGTGCCTGAGCCGGTCTGAAAAACATCCACCGGAAAGTGATCGCTAAAGTGGTTATCACTCAATAACTCGATCGCCGCATTTTCAATCGATGCTGCAACTTCTTCATCTAGCGCTCCGGTGCGACCATTGGTGGTTGCACTCGCAAGCTTGACTATGACAAGAGCGCGCAAAAAAGCATCCGGCATTGTCTGCTGACCAATGGAAAAATTATCCACTGCGCGCTGTGTTTGAGCGCCGTAGAAGGCGTTTTCAGGAACGTTCACTTCTCCCATGCTGTCGTGCTCGGTGCGATATATTTGGTTCATGCATCCTCCAGAGATAGTTGCCGGTGCCTGTTGTACAAGGTGACGTTATCACTCAGAAGCTCCATATGCAGAGGAAGTTCCGCATGAAATTCAAATGGGGCAGAGACTTTAAAGGCAGGAAAAGCACCACGATAATTTTTATCGTGGTGCTCTCGGGGAAACTCTATTCAATAACAAGATTGAAGTTATTAACGCAGGGCTGTGGCGGTGAATACGTTACTACCTGAGGCAAGCGCCCACCGGACGAACAACTTTGAAGCAGTGGCCCAATGTATGGCACCCCCCCACTTTTTACATCAGGACTACCTAACCACCAGTTATTGGTGAATAACGCAGCGATATTTCCTTGTGCAAGTACGAGGTTCTCGCAAGTAGTTACTTTATCCCCCTGGGTCAGCACCAAGGTGCCTTCAACCGCAAAGTTAAGTTTGTCTGGCATTGGTCCACTGGAATCACAGGCGATAGCATTGCCCGTACCAACCTGCTCAGCAAACCAGTCAGCGACACCTGAACTCTTCTTACGATCAGCTTTCACCGTAATTTTACACTTACCGGACTCTGCCTTTGCTGTGGTGCCATCATAATCTTTTGTAGAATCATGCGCAGTCACCTGATACGAACAGTCAGTCAGACCATTAACATGCAGATAAACATCATTACTGTCGGTGCCTGCGTTCGCAGCAGCCGTTATAAGCAGAGCCGATGTTAGTATTAAACTTTTATTGAAAGCGTTTTTCATAATCAGTTCCTTGATAACCTGAGGGGAAGCCAGTTTTTCTGGCCTGCCCACAGTATCAAATTGCGACATCTTAGAAAGTAATTTAACGCCATATTCTGTGAGTACTAGGGATTTTAGTCTGATACCACTAAATAAGAGATGCTTATCATTTCGTAGAGTTACACGCTTCGCGCTAATCACAACCTACCGAGTAATTAATGCCAAAAAAAGGCTGCAATTGCAGCCTTTTTATTAAGAGCAAAACGCTTACGCTGTTTTGTTCTTTTTGCGGTTTTGATTTGCTTGCAGCTTCATCACACCGACAATCACTTTCTGGTACCAAGATCCCATAGTACGAACCATTAGATCGAAGGCAATCGCATCAGGACCAATCAATACACGACGTTTGTTTTTCTTCACGCCATTAATGATGGTTTTCGCCGCTTTGTCTGGCGTGGTGATAAACAAACGCTCGAAATCAGCTTTTGAGGCATCCGCATCCGCACCAGTAATAGCAGATGAGTTTTCATTGAAGCGCGTAGATTGTGCGATATTAGTCTTGATGCCACCTGGGTGAACACAAGTTGTGCTGACACAAGAACCCGCAATATCTAGATCCTGACGCAGTGATTCAGTCAAACCACGTACGGCAAACTTCGAAGCGTTGTAACCGCTCATCAGTGGCTGCGATGCCAAGCCGAAGATGCTCGATATATTAACAATGTGGCCTTCGCCTGCATTTTCCATGTGTGGCAAAAATGCTTTTGTACCGTACAGAACGCCGTAGAAGTTGATGTCCATGATCCATTTGTAATCTTCAATAGACAGATCACCTACCGTACCCGCTAAAGCAACACCCGCATTGTTGAATACTAAATTGGCTTTGCCGTGGTCGGCAACGACTTGGTCAGCCCACGCATAGAAGGCATCTTTATCAGACACATCAAGTTTTTGCGTGGTAATTTTTACAGGGTACTGTTTAAGTAATTCAGCAGTTTCCGCAAGGCCGGCTTCATTCACATCACTCAGTGCAACGTTACACCCTTGCTGAGCTAAGTTAATCGCCAATGCACGACCAATACCTGAACCTGCACCAGTAACCGCAGCAACTTTACCGTTAAGATTTTTCATATCATTCTCCTGTATGGTCGTAAGTTGTTACTTGAACTGACCATTTCTGCCATGACGCCAGCGTGAACCTAGCGATAATTAGTGTAATTACTTTACGTTAATCGGGCTAAAAAAATAGGTCGGTTATCGACAGAATAAGCAGACCGAATGGCGTTATTTGGCGCTTTTTACTTGCCCAGAATACGTTTGGTGTAATCAACCATATTTATTACTGGGCTCATTTCCTTCCACAGTAATTTTTGCATGTTTTTTGTTGATAAAAGTCGACTGCCCAACCATGTGCGAAAGCCATTATTGCCGTAAACCATTCTTGGTTTATTTTTAATAATGCCTTTCATTACATAACTGCAAATATCTTCCGGTGCCGTCGTTAGGAACTTCTTTCTAAAGTCCTGACTCTCTTTCGCCCGCGTAATATTGGTATCAATACCACCGGGATGCACTAAATGAACTTGTACATGGCTTTGGCTAAGTTCAACCATAAGCGCTTCAGTAAAACCGCGCACCGCAAATTTGCTGGCACAATAGTCTGAGTTATTAGGCGTACCGATTAAGCCAAAAATGCTCGACACATTTACAATAGCTGCTTCGTCTTGTTCTAGTAGTTGAGGTAAAAATGCACGTGTACCATAAACGACGCCATTAAAATTTACGGCCATAACACGTTCGTAAGACTCGTCAGGCATTGCCCAAACAGGGCTATTATTACCTTCTATTCCCGCATTATTAATAACGACATGCGCATTGCCGAACTCAGCCTTCACATTCTCGGCAAACAAGTACACTGCATCGCGATCTGAAATATCAAACGCTTCAGAATACACTCCATTGCAACTACCTGATGTTAACAAGCTTACGGTCTCACTAAGGCCTTTTGCATCAAAATCGCAGAGTGCGAGTTTGCAGTCTTCTTTAGCAAAGAGCTGAGCATACGCCCGCCCCATGCCAGACGCTGCCCCCGTTATAACTACGGTTTTACCAGTAAAAGTATTCATAAGGTCTCTTATTTAAACGTGTGATCAGCACGTTTAAAGTTTTTCGCTAGCAGCCAGAAGGTCCAACTAAAACCTGGAAACATAGCAATAACTTTACCGCTTTTACTTTTATACCAACTGTTACAGCCGCCTTTTTCCCATACCGTTTTTTTCATTTCATCATGAATATGATTGGTGTAGCGCTCTTCTGCTTCTGGTGTTACTTCAATGGATTTAGCACGTGAGGTCAGTACACGTTTAATTGAATCCATGATGTAGTTCATTTGCGCTTCAATTACAAAAATCGCTGAGGTATGACCAATACCTGTGTTTGGCCCAGTCACGATAAATAAATTCGGAAAATCTGGAATGGTCGTGCCTAAGTATGCACGTGGGTAATCTTCCCAGAAATCACCAATGGTTTTTCCACCACGCCCAACCACTGGGTAGGAAATCACGCCATCAGTGGCATCGTAGCCAGTTGAATAAATAATCAGGTCGAAATCTAGGTTTTCACCTTGAGTCGTATTGATGCCTGTTTCGGTAATTTCATCAATGCCATCGTCTTTGCTGTGTACAAACACATTGTCACGACAATAGGAAGGATACAAAGTACTCGACAAAATAATACGTTTACAACCAATGGTGTAGTCTGGCGTAACTTTCTCACGTAATACTGGGTCTTTAATCTGGCGTTTGATGTGCGCCTTCGCCGGTGCTTGAGCGGCACGTTTCAAACCAGCTTCGGAGTATTTAAATCCAATAATACGAGTTTCAAGACCCCAATAGATGCTCCAGCGCAGCATTTTGTACATAAATTTATTACGCAATAATGCACGCTGCCAAGGCTTAAATACTTTGTCATGACGTGGCATTACCCAGTGCGGAGTACGCTGAAAAACGTGTAGTTCGCCACAATCGGGAGCAATGGCAGGAATAATCTGTGCCGCACTTGCGCCACTACCAATAATCGCAACTTTTTTGCCTTTGTAGTCGTAATCGTGATCCCAGTCGTTGGTGTGGAACGACTTACCTTTAAAGGTATCGCGTCCTTTAAAGTTCGGAATTACTGGAGTACTGAGTGGGCCAGAGGCATTGATAATAAACTGACTCTCGTACACTTCGCCGTTGTCGGTATGAATATGCCAACGAGAAATATCGTCTTGCCATTCTACTTTCTGCACGTTGCAGTTGGTGTCTGTTTTCTCGCGTAGATTGTATTTGGAAATAACGCTTTCGGTGTATTCATTCAACTCGGCTTGGTTCGCGTACATTTGCGACCAATCGTAAGGCTCGGAGGAAATAGAGTACAAAGGCGATTGCACATCAACAGCCGCACCCGGGTAGGTGTTCTGGCACCAAGTTCCACCCATGAAGCTGCGACGTTCTAAAATGACAAAATCTTCTCGACCTTGTTTTAGCAGTTTAATCGCGGCACTTTGGCCACCAAAGCCGCTACCAATAATAACGATGTTGTGTTGCTTCATTCTCTGATTACCTCAAATACATCTACAAATAGACCACCAAACCATCTGACGACAGCGAATGTCACTTTACTTCTGACGACGCCTGTTGTCAAATTGGCGTATGACATCAACAGCAACAAAAAATGGCGGACGTAGCTATCGGGGCATGACCCTTGAACAACGTACCGCAGAGCGACGCGAACGCTTCCTTGAGGCGGGCCTTAATATCTTCGGGAACGAAGGGTTTCACGCTGCCACTGTACGCAAAATTTGCAAAGAAGCCGGTTTGACCGACCGTTACTTCTACGAAAGTTACAGTTCGATGGAAGCGTTACTGATTGAGGTGTACGAGCGCTGTTTAAAGAGCATCTTAACCCGAGTGCAATCAACACTGATCGCCGTCAATAAAGATGAAGCTCCAAATCAACTTCTCACCGAACTCTTGGATCACTTTTTTACTGAAATGGAAGACCCAAGAGTTGCCAAGGTATGTATGTTTGAAGCGGAAGGCGTCAGTGACCACATGCATAATCTCTATAACGATTATATTCGCCGTTTTGTGACGATTTTACTCAGTGCTTCTCAGGGCTATACCAATAAGTGGCCGCTATCAGAGGAAGAAAGCGAAGTTCTTGGCAACGCCATTGTCGGTGGTATTATTCAAGCAACGCGAAATTGGGCCTTAAACGATTACCATCTTTCAAAGAAGTCGATGATTAATGGAATTGTCGTCTTATTCTTAGGCACTCAGCTATTTATGAATAAAGACTAACTCCTTATCGTGATTCAAAATTAAGCCACCTGACTCTCGTTTTTTAGTGGCGTACAATATTGGCTTATTGATCGCCAGAGACGGCCATGAAACTCGACGACATTCGCAAGCTCCATCAAAAAAAGTATCGCACGCTGCACCAAAAGTTTTTGGTAGAAGGCGAACACTTGGTGCTTGAGCTGGAGCGCGCATGCGAAAAAAATCCTGCCCTTAAAGCCAGCGAATTGTACGTCACCGAAGAGTATCAAGACTGGCCAGCGCCTTTCAAAAAACACCTTATTAGCGCAAAGCAGATGGCGCAAATATCAGACACTAAATCGCCTCAAGGGGTAATTGCAGTGGTGCCTATGATCAAGGCCGACGCCGCAAGTATCGAAGACGACCATCTGCGCGCTGTGTATCTGCACGAAGTACAAGATCCAGGCAACTTAGGTACCATCATTCGCACATTGGGTTGGTTTGGCGGCTTTCGCTTACTGCTTAGCGCCAATAGTGTTGATCCGTTTAACCCCAAGGTGGTGCGATCTAGTATGGGAGCCATATTCCACCTGCCGATTGAGCTAGATGTTGATGTAATGAGCTTGCCGCAACGCTATCCCAACATTGCTTCGCTGGATATGAATGGCGAGCACCTAAGCCACGATTCATTCCGCCGTTGCGATTGCTACATCTTTGGTAACGAAGCCCGTGGCATTCCCCACGATGCACTTGAAGAGATCAGTCCACATCCATTTACCATCCAAGGATGTGGCGCAATTGAATCGCTGAACTTGGCCAGCGCAGTCAATATGTGCGCTTATGAGATCAATCGCTTGTAAATATCCTCCCTCCGGCGTTGCCCAATACGGTGAACTGCGGGACAATAGCGCCCTTTTTTATCATGCCGGCCAACGCTAAGCGTCAGGATCGAGCAGAAATAACACTATACCGTGATCAGGAGTCGTTACATGACCACCCGTACCGAACTAGCGAACGCTATCCGCGCACTCAGCATGGATGCCGTACAAAAAGCCAAATCCGGCCACCCCGGCGCCCCAATGGGGATGGCAGACATCGCTGAAGTACTTTGGAACGACTACCTCAAGCACAACCCTGAAAATCCGGAATGGGCTGATCGTGACCGTTTTATACTTTCCAACGGCCACGGCTCTATGCTGATTTACAGCCTATTACACCTGAGCGGTTACGACCTCAACATCGACGATCTGAAAAACTTCCGTCAGATGCATTCAAGAACACCGGGCCACCCTGAATACGGCTACGCTCCGGGCATTGAAACCACGACTGGCCCACTGGGTCAGGGTATCGCCAACGGCGTGGGCATGGCACTGGCTGAAAAAGTTTTGGCGGGGCAATTCAACCGTGACGGCCACGACATCGTTGACCACAACACGTATGTGTTTATGGGTGACGGCTGCATGATGGAAGGTATTTCGCACGAAGCCTGCTCATTAGCAGGCACGTTGGGCCTTGGTAAGTTAGTCGCGTTCTATGACGACAACGGCATCTCGATTGATGGCGAAGTCGAAGGCTGGTTTACAGACGACACCGTGAAGCGTTTCGAGTCTTACGGATGGCAGGTTATCCCGCGCGTAAATGGCCACGACCCAGAAGAAATTAAGCAAGCGATTGAGACCGCTCGCGCCAATACCGAACAGCCAACATTAATTTGTTGCAAAACTATCATTGGTTTTGGTTCACCAAACAAAGAAGGCAAAGAAGATTGCCACGGCGCACCGCTGGGCGATGACGAAATTGCACTCACCCGCGAACGTTTAGGCTGGAAACACGGCGCATTTGAAATTCCAAACAATGTTTACGAAGGCTGGAATGCGAAAGAAAAAGGCATTGCCGCTGAAACAAGCTGGAACACCAAATTTGATGCCTACGCTAAAGCTCACCCAGAGCTAGCCGCAGAATTCAAACGCCGAGTTGCGGGTGAGCTACCTGCAGACTTCTCTGCACAAGCTCAAGCCTTCATCGACGAATGCCAAACCAAAGGCGAAGTGGTTGCGTCACGTAAAGCCTCGCAAAATACACTGAACGCGTTCGGCCCATTATTACCAGAACTGCTTGGTGGTTCAGCGGATCTTGCAGGCTCTAACCTAACCTTATGGAAAGGCTGCAAAGGCGTGAGCGACATCGACGCCTCGGGCAACTACATCTTCTACGGTGTACGTGAATTTGCCATGAGCGCCATGATGAATGGTTTGGCCTTGCACAAAGGTTTTGTTCCTTACGGCGCGACCTTCCTGATGTTTATGGAATACGCTCGTAATGCTGTACGTATGGCAGCACTAATGAAGCAGCGTGCTATTTTCGTATACACCCACGACTCTATCGGCTTGGGCGAAGATGGCCCAACCCACCAGCCAGTAGAACAAGTGGCTAACCTACGCAACACACCCAACCTGCACACATGGCGTCCTTGTGACACCGTTGAATCTGCAGTGAGCTGGAAATCTGCCATTGAACGTAACGACGGCCCAAGCGCGTTGATCTTCTCGCGTCAGGGATTACCACACCAGGCTCGTGATGCAGAGCAAGTGGCTGCCATCACCAAAGGTGGCTACATCCTGAAAGACTGTGCTGGCACACCAGATGCCATCATCATCGCCACCGGTTCTGAAGTGTCTCTTGCTGTTGAAGCCGCCGAAAAACTGGCCGGCAAAAACATCCGAGTCGTTTCTATGCCATGTGCGGAAATCTTCTCAGCGCAAGACGCCGCCTACCGCGACGCGGTATTACCTGCCGCCGTGACAGCTCGTGTCGCAGTTGAAGCATTGCACAAAGATTACTGGTACAAGTTTGTTGGCTTAAACGGCGCCATCGTCGGCATGGACACCTTTGGTGAATCCGCGCCGATTGCCGACCTCATGAAGCACTTCGGCATCACCACTGATGCCGTGGTTGAAGCGGTTAACGGCCTGCTATAAGAGCAGGTTTGACTTAAACCTGCTTGATAAAAAACCGGGCTTAGTGCCCGGTTTTTTTATGCCTGATTTACTCATTTATCAGCTCGTGTTCTACACCTGTTTGAAAGGCACGCTGTTGACGCCAGCGACCATAAGAACGAAAACCACTTCATGTTATGATGCAACCATCGTTATCGTCATATATATGGATATAAATCGCATGATCTTTCCACGCTTCTTCCGCTCCACCCTGCTTATCTTACTGATGCTTGCCCCCTTAATTCATGCTGTGGACATAGATGATGAAGACGGTGATGGCATTGATTATGCGGAAGATAACTGTCCAACCATTGCCAATGCAGACCAAGTAAATTCTGATTATGACTTTGAAGGAGATGCCTGTGACAACGATGACGATGATGATGGCTTACCTGATGAACTAGAAGCCACCTTAGGTACAAACTCATCAGATCCAAGTGATGCTTACTTAGATAGCGATAACGACGGTCATGGTAACTTAGCTGAATTTCTACTCGGGTCTGACCCGAACAATGACGAGTCCACTCCCACGTTAGTAACATCATCTCTACTAGATTTTACTCAAGAACCATTAAGCACTGCAGCTCATACAACCCCAAACTGGCTTTGGTATGGCTTTGATGCTCAACCCGCCCACAACGACGGTCGACTAGGTTATGTGGTAGCAAAGCTCGACGTAGCAGTCGCTCCGACTGAAACAAGTTCCGTCAGACTAAAATTCCCCCACTCTCTTGAAATTGAGTACAAAGTGAATGGCGTTGCTCTCGATGAGATTTTTGTTCGCAGAGATGATAGTGACTATGATCCAGCTACCTACGTTTATATCCCAGTCAATGCAGGTTCATCCATAATTACACTGCGATACATAGGTAGCTCAGACGAATTTACAATTTCCGAGTTAACGTTGGAAGCAGACAGTGATAATGACGGCATAATGGATGCTGATGATAACTGCCCTAATGATAGCAACAGCGACCAACAAAATTATGACAACGATCTGCTAGGAAACCAATGTGATAGCGATGACGATAATGACGGGCTATCTGACGTTTTAGAAAATCAGCTAGGAACAAATCCCGAAAACAGTGCCGACGCAACTGAAGATCTGGACGGAGACAACTACAACAACCTATTAGAAGTATTGCTAGGTTCACTCCCTAACGATATTAACTCCATTCCAGAAAAAACAGACCACTTTGATATTGATTTTAGTAATGGAATTCCTTCCAATATACAGATTATACCTTCGGAAATATGGTCTTCTGACTCCACCAGTTTGTATGGTCATCAAAGCTACCGAGCTTCACTTATGACAGGCGAAACCAACACTGCCGCAGAAATGCTTATTGCGACTAACTTAGAAAATACGAGCCTAATCAATGTTCTTATAAATCACAGCAATGCGAGCAGTTATGTAATTCACAAATACGCTCATCTTGATTTCGGCGTGGGTTTAATTGGAAATGACTCTCTATTTTCTGATTATGTTTTATTTTTAGATGATCAATGGGGGTTATATAAAATAACAATTCCAGCAGGCCCTCAATTATTAAAACTATCCATAGAGCCCTCCAGCTTTTCAGATCCTTTCATACCTTTATCATTGGTCATTGACAGAGTTATTTCTGGTGATGCGAATTATGACTGGAATGCTTATGGCGACGATCCAGATAACGACGGTGTTTTATCTGTTATTGATAACTGTCCTTTAATTAATTCAGATTTAACCGATACCGATGGTGATGGATTTGGGGATGCATGTGACTTTGATATAGAACAAGATTCTGATCAGGATGGAATCCTCAACATCTATGACAATTGCCCTATTGTCTACAACCCTTATCAAGAACCCAGCTATGGCTTTGCCACCCAAGGTTACGCATGTAATTCAGACGACGATGAAGATGGCCTTCCAGATAGCATTGAAGATACGTTAGATTATCGCGATTCAAGGTTCCGAGAACCTTTGGCGGACTCAGATAGTGACGGCGCGAACGATGTTTACGAACTAAACACAGGCACAGACCCCTTTGTCGCCAACACGTTTAGTGATATTACTCTGATCGACTACTTTCCAATGGGCGACGCCACATACACCTACAAAGCCTTTGTTAACTCAGCTCCCCTTGAGTATCTCACTGAGTACCAACAAGAGATTGAGAGTACAGAGACAAGCGGTATATTCATTGATGACACTGGTGGTTATTTCGGTGAATCAAGGAAAACATACAAAATTGGTAAGGACGCATTACTTCTTATCAAAAAAAACAATGATGGACCGGTAGAGTTGCCACTCGAAGAAATACCCTACATCCCCTATCGCATTCAAGAAGGGGGGACCTTTACTGGTTATGAAGATGAGGGCTGTCTCCATTATTGTGACATTTACTCAATCTCCATACTCGACCAAGGCGTTATGTCATTCAAAGGCAAGGACGTCAGCTACATAACTGTAAATTTTTCTGATAGTAACTGGGGTGTCAATTATATTTACCTGAAAGACATTGGCCTTTACGGTGTTGAGTATTCGCACTTGGTTGATTACACAATCACCAACCGCGTAGATGTCGAGGCTCTCGCTGCCAACTCACTAGAAGGTTCTGAGCCTAAGGTTGCTTCTCCAGAAAACAAAAGCTCCAGTAAATCCTCCGGCGGCGCCATCAACCTGTTCTGGCTGCTGATCGCTGGAGTGGCCGTTATGAGCCGCAGGCGCTTGATGATTCAATAACATCGTAATATCGCCGGGCCTGTCCCGGCTTTTTTTTCAAACACCCACCCACTGATCCCCCCTTATGGCCATATTTTACATTTGCTAATTGGGCCAAAGTGCTCCTATCTAAAAAGGTAATAATGAACAGGCGTGCGGGGTTATAGCTAACCCTCACTTTCCCCGAACAAACGTAGGCTCGAGAGATATGAAGTGGATATGGATTCTAGCGCTACTAAGCGCCTCTCTTGCAACCCCTATGACCAGTCTTGCCGATCAGGATCACTATGCGCTGATCGCCAAAAGTGTGGATGACGAAAATTTTGTCGATACTTGGCTCGGATGCCAAGAAGAAGCACTAAAGTATAACGATACTTGTACTCTATTAGGCGGCGAAGGCCCTGCCAACCCTCACACTCAATATTCTGCCATTGAACAAGCACGAGCAAGTAAGCTCTATTCTGCTTTTGCCATTTCAGTAACAAAATCAGAGTTCATTGTCGATGCCCTGTCCGGCATTGACACTCCTGTTGTAACGTTTGACTCTCCCTTCTCTGAAGGGGTTTCTGATGCTTCTCAAGGGTATATCGGCCCAGACAATCAAGCTATCGGTGCTGATCTTGCAAAAATTGCACAAACATTTTTACCCCAAGGCGGCTCCCTTTGTATTTTCACAGCGATTCATGACCCTAACTTACGACAGAGAGTCGCGGGCGTCCGTAAAACGCTCAGTAAGTCGATCATACATCCATATGACCAGAAGCTAACTGGAGAGCATGGTTGGTTTGAAGGCGATCGCTGCCCTCTAAATACGGGCGATAACTCACGACAAACCATGGATCAAATGGATGCCTTTTTTTCTGAAATCCATGCCGACATGCTTATTTCTGTCGGCCACTGGCCCATTATTAATGCCGACCTGTATAGAAAAACAACCTACCCTTATCGGCACGATCTAAAAACCAGAAAAACACATGTCGTTGTGGCGACAGGCAAAGTTCAAAGCAGCTATACCGACCTACTGTCGGATCAACTGATACACGGGTTAGTCAGCGTCGATTTTAAAGAGATAGGTCGAATGACTTACTTGCGTATGCGTCAAGCACACAAGGGGGAGCCGATACCTAAGGTCACCTACACCCAGAACTACATCCTAACCTTGGAAGCGCAGACGCAGAAATAACAGCACAAGTGCTATTAATTAAGGCTGTCCTCTGCCCGAAGCATAAGCACTCACTGCCAGCCACAGACCAACAACACATAACGTTTTTCAGATCAAAGATCTGATTTGCTATTTTATGTCCCTAGGGCACCTCTGAAAAATACAGTAGTGCTGCATTTTTCAGAGGTGCCCTAGAACCTTTTATTTTAAAATTAGCGCTGCATGATTTGAAATGCGGCTTCGCGGACTTTCCTTTAATCGGCGTGCGTAACGCATAATGACAGCCGTTGGCTGGGTAAAGCTGGATGCGCCGAAAAGAGAGTATCGTAAGGAGAAACCTCTCCTTGCATGGGGCCGGGGGCGGAGCCCTGAAAGAGAAGAGCCCTGAAAGGGAATTGAGTTTGAGAACTTAGTTTAAAAGCTGAGCTTTAAGTAAACGCGATTAAAGAGACTAGGCAGTTTGGAGTTACGTATGTTCACTCCAAACTGTGGCCTATAAGCAGCACTGAGCCTACTTCCAATGCCATCGGAACATTAATAATGTCGAGACTATCTCACTTTGCCATATTTGGCTCATGGTGTTCAGGCAACCGTCTGTTAAACTAGGTCAAACTCTAACAGCTCGCGCCGCTTTTAATTTAAGAAGCTTGATCGCCAGAAAGAGCCATTTGTTATCACCAGAGAACCCAAGATGCTTAAGGCTCTGTTTAAAGAAAAGTTCGCACTGTCTCTCGACGAGGTGAAGCGCCGTCACGAATATAAAGATTCTAAATATATAAAAATTCAGGGCATGCAGGTTCATTACCGCGATGTTGGTGAGGGGCCTGTACTCCTGTTATTACATGGCATGTTTGCTTCGCTACACACTTGGGAAGATTGGATTGATATCCTGAAAAAAGATTTTCGTATTATTGCCATTGATGCGCCAAACTATGGCTTTACAGGCGCTCATCCCAAAGGGATGCATAAACACATTTATAGCGATTTTTTAAATGAGTTTACCGATGCTTTGGATATTAAAGAGTGTATGTTGGCAGGTAACTCGCTTGGTGGCTGGATGGCCTGGGAATTTGCTGGACGCTTCCCGGAAAAAGTTAAAAAGATCATTTTAATTGATGCTGCGGGTTTCTTTTTTGTTGTCCCTTGGTTATTGATGCTTTTAGCTTTGCCGTTGAGTACAACGATTGGCCCGATGGTCAAATACCCTAAAGTGGCATTTAAAGCGGTCTTAAAGCAGGTGTACGGTGATCCTTCACGTCTACCAAAAGCGAAGCTAGACTTGTATTACGATTTAATGATGCGTGAAGGAAATCGCGCCTCTGGATCACGTGTTGTGCATTACATTCGCAACATGGGTGGCTTTCGTACTGGCTATATGAAAAAGGTGACACAACCGACATTGATCATGTGGGGCGAAAAAGATCGTTGGATTCCTAAACGTCACGTTCCTATGTATTGCAAAGCGATTAAAAACTCTAAGTCGATTATTTATCCCGGTTTAGGACATATGCCAATGGAAGAAATGCCTGATATCACGGCACAAGACGCACGCGAATTTTTACTTAAAAAGTAGGGACTCGGGCACCTCAATTAGTGATCACTACTGACACCTACTGAGGAGCACTGGCGGCTAGCATGCCGTCAGATAATGCTTGTGGTGCTGGCTCCCACTCTCTTAAATACGCCAGTTCGGAGTCAAAGGTTTTCATGGATAAAGGGGTCGACTCAGGCATCACGGGTTGAGAAGGTATTAGTTCAGCCTTACCAACCGGCACCTTTAATGCCTTCATGCACTCGCAACGATACCTAGGCGTATCAACTCTATCAACAACCCACCACTCCGCTTGCAACTGCTCATGGGTAATATCTAACAGCACAAACCCCCGATGATAAAAGTCAACAAAGTTTAAATGCGGCAATAGTGACTCAAGGGACGCACCCGCCAGCTGAGCCGCAGGCTTAGAAGTAATTCCGGGGGATGTGACTGCAGGGGTTACAAACTCAACGCCGAGTGGAGTTGATAAATCACTGAATGGGTCATCATGAATCGTCATTGCCCAACTGGAGTGAATATCTCCAGTGAGTACCACCCAATTATCAACACTATGACGACGAACACTATCAAACAAGCGGTTTCTAGCCGCAGGGTAACCATCCCATTGATCATAATTAAATGGCTGCTCATTCAACCCAAACTGACTCACCATCACTTGCTGACCAAACAGTTTCCACGTCACACCTTCTTGCTGAGCTGCGGCCAAACGTGTATCCAGCCAAGCTTCTTGCTCAAATCCGAGCAAGGTCCTATCGCTGTTTTCTGTTTCTAGCAAATCGTCAGTGGGGCCGTCTCTCCCTGCTAGGCGCGTGTCTAACACGGATAAATCTAGCAAGTCACCAAAACGATAACCACGATATAACGCCATGCGCCCGGTGTGTTCAATCTCTCTAACAGGCATCCACTCATAATACGCCTTAACCGCCGCCGAAAGGCGCTCGCCCCAGCGACCTTGATTCTCGTTAGAATGATTCACAGAGCCGCCTGACCACGCATTATTAGCGACTTCGTGGTCATCCCAAATTACAACAAACGAGTGCTGGCGATGCGCCGCTTGTAAATCTTTATCAAGCTTGTAACACGCATGACGCGCCCGATAATCATCAAGCGATACCGTTTCTTTTAAGGGGCAGTGAACACGCCCCGTCGTCAGAGATTCTTCAATGCTTGCGTATTCATAAATGTAATCGCCAAGGTGCAATACAAGATCAAGATCACTGCGCGCTGCGATTTCACGATACACATTAAAATAACCGGCGGCGTAATTTGAGCACGAGGTATACGCGATGCGGAGGTGCTCAACATGCCCTTCGGGCAAGGTACGCATCTTCCCTACATCCGACCAATGCCCGCGTGTTTCAAAGGCATAATAATACGTGGTTGCTGGTGCTAGTTCAGTGACGTCAATTTTAATGGTGTGATCGCATTCAGGCCCGGTAACGCCGTATTCTTCTGCCACGACATTAGCCATAGCGGGGTCAAGTGCCACACGCCACCGATAAGCACTGTATTCGCTATTATTTTGAGGGGTTATGCGAGTCCAGATAATAACCGCATTTTGCAGTGGATCACCGCTAGCAACGCCATGTTGGAAGGGATAATTCCCCGGTTTTTTTCGGGCCGAGATTCCCGGTAAAAAGGCACCGCTGGCCAAACTATCAATCAGAAACTCTCTACGTGACAGAGGCATATATCCCGCTCACACATTGGCTGACGGGCTTAGTTAACCTTTTCTTAATGACAGTGAGATGGCTCGTTTTTGACAGTTCAGTGACAGTAAATGAGGAATAATCACACCAAGGTGTCTCTTTACAACCTACCCTAAACACTCGAAAGCGGGCATCCTGAAATCATTACTAACTAAACGAGGAGCATACGATGTCATTATTGCGCTACATGGGTGTCGTCAAACTAAGTACTGCAGAACTCGCAGAAACTTATGCCAACGACGATTCACGATTCTTTCAATACCGAGGTGATAACATTCACTACCGTGTTGAAGGGCGCAAAGACGACGATGCCCCTGTCATTGTTATGCTGCATGGCATCATGGCGTCGCTACATACTTGGGACGGCTGGGTTGAGCAATTAAGCGATAAATATAAAATCGTACGCATTGATGTTCCGAGTTTTGGTTTGACCGGTGCCATTAGCGATGGCGATTCGTCTATCGCCTCTTTGGTTGATCGTGTTCATGCTTTGCTGAATTATTTAGAGTTAGACAGCTATGTGATGGCAGGAAACTCGCTGGGTGGATATATTTCTTGGTCATACACAGTTGCGCACCCAGAGCGTGTTCGCGCTTTAATATTGCAAGATGCAGCAGGCTATCCAATGAGCTTACCACTCATTATGAAACTATTTACTACACCTTACCTACGCCATGGTGTCCGTTTAGCAACGCCCAAATTTGCAGTGCAATTTATTCTCAGTGAAGTCTATGGCGACAGTAAGCGTATCGCACCGAAGCAGATCCCGTATTACCAAGATTTAATGCTGCACAAAGGCAACCCTCTCGCTCTACTGAAGATATTTGAAGAGCTAGAGCATATGAGCCACGACCGCGTAAAAGAGATCAAAGTCCCGACCTTGATTCAATGGGGGGATAAGGACAAATGGATTCCGCCGCACAATGCCGAGTTATTTCATAAGGACATTGAAGGGTCAGAGCTTATTATGTATCCAGGGGTTGGCCACGTACCAATGGAAGAAACACCAGAACAAACCGCCAAAGACGCTGATGAATTTTTGCAGCGCGTGTTAAGCTGAACCAACTTGAGCCGGAGTAATCCGGCTCCGGTTTTAACTGTAATTCGCAATACTAGTCTCGAACATCTTGCTGCTTTTCCATCTCGCCAAGCATTGGCTCTGCCAATATCCAACTCAGTATTTCTGTCGCGTCACCAATTAACTTACTCATCCTGATGCCTCCTAAGCACTGAAGAATAAGCACAGTTAAACGTATAACGTTTCATAGCGATAATGAAAAATAATTACCGCGTTAATATTCAAAAGCTATCAACCAGTTGGACTTGTTTAGCCGCAGTCTCTTCTTTACTAACTAGAGGTTCCTTAGCTAACGTTAATTAGCTGAAGCTACTTAGTCGGACCAACAAAATAATGCGCCAACCGGTTACCCACCAGCATGGCAGCAACAAACCACATAACTGAAGCGTCAAAGGAAAATACATCAACTAACGCCGGACCTGGGCATAATCCAACCAAACCCCAGCCGACACCAAAGAGCACGGCCCCCATTACTAATCGAATATTTATTTGAGTCAGTACAGGAGTATGAAATACATCAGAAAACACTGGTTGCTTTCGCGTTAAACCAAACCGGTAAGCCACAAAAAATACAACCACTGCCGCTCCCATCACCGCGATTAACTCAGGCTGCCACTCCCCGAAGATATCAAGAAAGCCTCTAACTTTTTGAGGGTCATTCATGCCTGATAGCAATAACCCCAAGCCAAACACCAGACCACTAAGAAAGCTAATTAACATCTTCATGGTTGAACACCCACAATTTGTGACGTCTCGAAAAAATTCATGACAGCTACGGTAATCATTCCAGCGAGAATAAAGGTGACCGTTGCTACCCCAGATCGAACTGATAAGCGCCCCATACCGCACACACCGTGACCACTGGTGCAACCATTACCAATGTAAGTACCAACCCCCACCAATAGACCGGCAACAATCAAAAGTGGCTTATTTGTCGTGATAGTAATAACGGAGTCATAACCCGTTAATTGGAACAGTGGCCAAGCCAACACTAAGCCACCAAGAAAAAAATACGCCCAACGACGATTTAATTCAGACCATGCAAAGACACTCGATATCACATTCGTCATGCCACTAATACGCCCAATACCTAGCCAAAGTATTGCTGCCGCCGTGCCAATTAATAGCCCACCCGCTATCTCATCCCACATACATTGTTCACCTGATCAAAACACAACGACACTCTTGTGCCATTAAAAAATCCGTTTCATATTCTACCCGAGCCTCCCGTTTTCGTCTGTTCAAGTTAAACATCATCGCCTCATCATTAACGAAAAAGCGACACAAATGCGTACCCAAAGAGTGCTCGACTCCGCACGTTTGAACACCCAGAAGTTCCACAGTTCATTCACCCGGTGATAACTGTTTAGGCTGATTGCAATAAGGCCTATACTGCTGTTAACGCACTAATGAGGAAATACCGGCATGTCTGCAGTTTTGACAAAAAGCAAAGAAGGCCTTCCCCTTCACTTGATTGAAAAGACCGATTATTCAACGTGGCTAGAGCAACAAACCACAACAACTCAGCAATGGTTATCCTCAACAGATTTTAGTGGCAGTGGCCATGCTGTCATTCCAGCTCCCGATGGAAGCTTAAGTGCGGCGGTTTGTGTTGTTGAATCACTCAATGATTACTTTGCCTGCGGCCAGCTAGCAAGTAGCCTTCCTTCAGGCACCTACCGGATACAGCAGACGCTAAGCGACCAAGAGTTAATTGCCGTGGCTTTTGGATGGGGGGTCGGTGCATATCGTTTTGATCGTTATACCGAAAAAGCACCAGCAAACGCTATTTTAGCGGTCGACAACGAACTGATCTTTGATGAAGCAACGCGTTTAATTGAAGGCACCAAGCGCGTTCGCGATTTAGTAAACACTCCGGCCTCTGACATGATGCCGCAGGATATGTCCGCCTCAGTACAAAGTTTAGCCAACGAGTTTGGTGCTAGCTTCACTGAAATCATCGGCGATGAACTGCTCGCTGAAAACTACCCAATGGTGCATGCCGTGGGCCGGGCCAGTGTTCATGAGCCTCGCCTACTTGACCTAACTTGGGGGAACCCTGAGCATCCTAAAGTTACCTTGGTGGGTAAAGGTATCTGCTTTGACAGCGGTGGCTTAAATATGAAGCCGGGCGAGTTTATGCGTCAAATGAAAAAGGACATGGGCGGTGCAGCCCATACGATAGGTTTGGCTTATCTGATCATGGCCAATAACCTGCCAATTCGTTTGCGTCTCATTATTCCTGCCGCAGAAAATGCCGTAGCCGGTAATGCGTTCCGACCGGGTGATGTTATCCCTACTCGCAAAGGTCTGACGGTTGAGATCGACAATACTGATGCTGAAGGTCGCTTAGTTTTATGCGATGCCCTCACGGAAGGCGCAAGTGAAAACCCAGATCTCATGATCGATTTTGCAACTCTCACCGGCGCTTGCCGCGTTGCCTTAGGTACCGACCTTCCGGGATTTTTCACTAACCAAAAAATCCTTGCCGCTGAACTGATGCAATCTGGCGAAAAAGTGTCAGACCCTGTTTGGAACTTACCTTTATTTCGACAGTACAAATATGCACTGCACAGCGAAGTAGCCGACTTAGTTAACTCTGCATCGGTACCCGGTGGCGCAATTACCGCAGCACTTTATCTAGAAGCCTTCATTAATGACTGCCCGTGGGTACACTTGGACGTTATGGCGTGGAATCGACGTGCACTTCCGGGTCGTCCAACTGGGGGCGAAGCTATGGGGCTACGCGCCGTTTTTGAATATTTGCGCACTCGCTATTCTGCTTAAAACTCGCACCTGTTTTTAGCCTTGTGCTTATTTGCGAAGACTAAATAGAAGACACAAAAAAAGCCCGGTGATTTCTCATCGGGCTTTTTTTGTGACATCAGCTAAAAACTAACAATTAAACGGTTTTGCCATTACTGCTTGGAATATCGTCAATCGTTACTTCTACTGTATCAGGCTTCTGATGCACAGCCGCTGAGCTGGCTTGCGTTTGCGCACGGCGCTTGCCTTTCTTGAACAGAGTGCGTCGTATATCTAAGAACATACGGGCAAACGAGCCCCAATCCATAGAGCCGATACATGCCATTTCATCGCCTTTAGCCCAACCTGGGTTACGACTTTCAAAAAAGCCAATTTTAGGCACAGCACGTTCTTTTTCTGTAATTGGTGTAACGAAGTCAGCCAGAGTACAGGCATCATCGCCAAAATCTAACAGACCGGTTTCACGATTTAATGCACCCGGAAAAATATCATCGGCTGCCGAAAACGCGGCTTCACGTAACTTCGGATCATCACCGTCAATATTCGGGTAATACTTGTAGAAGTTGTTCGCAAGAATCAGGTATGTGCGGTAACCCATTGAGATTAAGAACCAGTACATCTCTTTAGTTGGGTGACGCAGACGTTCGGATATCAACCACAAGAAGAATGACATAGGGAATGCCTTAGTGCCCCAGTATTCTTTTGACATAACAGTATCGCCACTGAATAAAATTCGAATCTCTTTACCTTCGCTGTTAATGATGTTTTTAGCAACGCCGGTAGAAAAACCAACCACTTTGCCGTCGCATTTACGCTTGGCAATGTGCGCACCAGTCTTGTTAGAGAAATCTTCAAGGAACTGTTCGAAAGGCGTGTTTTTGTAGTAAACCTTGAAAAGATCATACATACCCAGACATTCATCCAGAGTAATGTTTTCGCGGCTCTTGTAGCGCATTTTGATTGGCGGAAGCTTTTTCTGAACGTTCTTGTTGTCTGACATAGCGAGAACTCCGGCCCATTCAGGGCTCGTTTTATTATTAATAGAGCTTTTGCACCAGGCTGGGCTTGTTCCCGAACGTCCTGTTCTGTCCTGTATCGACAACTGAATTCCCTAAGGGACAAAGAGACCACCACCCTCATTTTGGTATGGCCGTCCGGGGCCACTGAGTCGTAGTGTGTCTATTATTTTCAGATTTTAGTGATACATCGGTGAGACTCACTGTCTCTTGGCTTGTCTAACTCAAGCGCATTGCAACTGAGTTTACGACGACCTTTCCTGATATAATCGGCATCTGCCGACTCCGAACCGTAACTAACACTTGTTCACCATTTGGTGAAGTGTCTATTTATTATATTCAGAACTGCGAGTCTACGCTTATTTTTCGATTAGCCAATGGGCAATTCGAGCCACGGAGTGCATGGCCCGAATTGTTACAAGCAAATGTGACGTAAGTCACTAGAGTAATGAGATTTCATCATGATAGTGTTTGTCAAAATTCTCAAATGATTCGCTATTATGCCCACAGCAGCGAATATTCCCAGATTCGATATTGTATACCCAACCATGAATTTCTACTTTTTTAGTCGCTAATTTAGCCGCCACGACCGGATGAGTACGCAAGTGCTGTACTTGTTGCTGCACATTTTCTTCGATTGCTTCATTTAGGTGTTTAGGCTCAATACACGCGCCACTTTCAATATTATTACGCTCCCGAACGATTTCCATGGCAGAACGGCAGTGCCCTAACCATTCATGCACATGAGGCAAGCCTTTAACGCTGTGCATATCAAGCGCCCCTTTAACAGCACCACAGTCCGTATGGCCACAAACAATGATATGTCGCACCCCCAGCACAGCAACGGCGTATTCAATGGATGCCGTCATTCCGCCCGTTTCATTCGAGTGGGGTGGAATAATATTACCTGCATTACGACAGATAAATAGATCACCCGGATCAGAACCTGTCAGTAAGTTCGGATCGATACGAGAGTCAGAACATGTAATGAATAACACCTCAGGGTTTTGACCACCTGCCAAGGTGCCAAACAGATCTTTGCGCTCAGGATATACGTTCGTACGGAAATCCAATACACCGCGAATGATGTCTTTCACTGTTTCACCTCAATAATAGTTAGACATAGAGTAAGTGATATTGAGGCGGCTGAATACAGCCGCCTTGTCATCCCATTATTCAATTTCTATGAGTATCTCACCTGGGGTCACTCGGTCGCCTTTCGCTACATGCACGGCCTTCACGGTTCCAGCGATATTGGCATGTACTTCTGATTCCATTTTCATGGCTTCCGTCACTAACACCGCCTGCCCAGACTTCACCGTATCGCCTTCTTTGACAAGCACATCGACTACATTACCAGGCATTGCAGGGGTTACATGGCCCGGAGCCGTTGCGCGTCCGCGTTTATTTCCACCCGCTTCTGCAACAAATTCATTGAGCGGCTCGAAGACCACTTCTTCCGGCACGCCATCCAGTGATAAATATATTTTACGTCGTCCGCCGTCCATTCCTCCGACGCCAGTGACGGCGATTTCATACTTTTCACCGTGAACATCGATAACAAACTCGGTCGCTTGTGGCGCAACCGCTTTACCTTTCCCGGCTAATTCAGGAGCAAGTAATTCTTCAGGTTTGAGAGTGCCATCAGTCCGTTGCTGCAAGAATTCGCGCCCGAGGTCAGGGAACATAGCGTAGGTCAGTACATCTTCTCCTGAGGTCGCTAATGAACCAATGTCTTCTCGCAGCTTATTGAGTTCTGGGGATAATTGATCCGCAGGCCGCCCTTCAATGACATCGCCACTGCCTATCGCTTTTTTCTGTAATTCCGCATTCACAGGCGCAGGCGCTTGGCCATATCCGCCCTGCAAGTAGCGCTTTACCTCGTTGGTGATGGTTTTATAGCGCTGGCCAGACAAGACATTATAAACAGCCTGCGTTCCTACAATTTGCGAGGTAGGGGTAACTAATGGAGGAAACCCGAGATCTTCGCGTACGCGAGGAATTTCAGCAAACACGTCTCGAATCTTATCCAGTGCATTCTGTTCTTTCAGCTGATTTGCTAAATTCGACATCATGCCGCCGGGCACCTGGTTAATCTGTACCGCCACATCTTCTCGTGTGAATTCGCTTTCAAACTGATGGTATTTTTTACGTACCTCGCGAAAGTAGTCTGCGATTTCACTCAATAACTCTAGGTCTAAGCCTGTGTCGTATGCGCTGCCTTTCAATGCAGCCACTTGCGTCTCCGTCGCCGGGTGGCTAGTGCCTGTTGCGAATGAGGAAATGGCGGTATCTATACGATCAACCCCGGCTTCAATGGCTTTCATCTGACACAAAGGCGCTAAACCTGATGTACTGTGGCTATGAATCACCAAAGGTAAATCAACATTGGCTTTAATCGCTTTGACCAGAGCTTCGGTGGCAAACGGAGTGAGCAAGCCCGCCATGTCTTTAATCGCAATGGAGTCAGCCCCCATCTCTTGCAGCGCCTTAGCCTGCTGTACAAACAACTCCGGTGTATGCACCGGACTGGTGGTGTAACAAATGGTGCCTTGCGCGTGCTTTCCTGCTTTTTTCACCGCTTTCATGGCGGTTTCGAGGTTGCGCAGATCGTTGAGTGCATCAAACACTCGGAACACGTCAATGCCGTTTGCTGCGGCTTTTTCGACAAAAGCTTCAACCACATCATCGGCGTAATGACGATAACCCAGTAAGTTCTGTCCTCGCAGCAGCATCTGCAGGCGCGTATTTGGAAGCGCTGCTTTTAATTGACGTAAGCGCTCCCACGGGTCTTCTTTTAGGAAGCGAACACAAGCATCAAACGTCGCGCCACCCCATACTTCTAACGACCAATAACCGACCTGATCCAGCTTTTCACAAATAGGAAGCATGTCTTCTGTGCGCAATCGCGTAGCAATCAGGGACTGATGGGCATCGCGTAATACAACATCGGTAACTTCAATTTTCTTTGGCGTTGTCATAGTAACTCTCCTGATTAAAAACCCGCGTGAGCGGAAATAGCTGCAGCGATGGCCAGTGCGACTTCGCTTGGGTGACGTTTAATGGAGTAATTCATCAGCTCCGGGTGCTCTGGTACAAAGCTGGTGTTAAATGACGCCGCTTCGAAGTCAGGGTGATTCAATATTTGCTGGTAGTACTGGGCGGTGGTTTTAATGCCATGCAAACGCATGTCATCTAACGCCCTCTTGCCTCGTGCTATAACTTCCTCCCAAGTCAGCGCCCAAACAACGAGCTTTAAGCACATGGAATCGTAATAAGGCGGAATTTCGTAGCCCGTATAAATCGCGGTGTCCACTCGAACTCCCGGTCCGCCCGGTGCGTAATAGTGTGAGATACGACCAAAGCTCGGCAGGAAGTCATTTTTAGGATCTTCCGCATTAATACGAAACTGCAGAGCGTAACCACGATACTGAATATCTTCTTGGCGAATACTCAAAGGCAAGCCTGCTGCAATGCGCAACTGCTCACGCACAATATCGATACCCGTGATGGCCTCGGTAATTGTGTGCTCCACCTGTACACGAGTGTTCATTTCCATAAAGTACACTTCATTGCCAGTGAGCAAAAACTCGACGGTTCCTGCATTCACATAACCAACGGCTTCGGCGGCTTTCACCGCCAAATCACCGATATAATGACGCTGCTCTGGGGTCAGCTGTGGGCTTGGTGCAATTTCGATAAGCTTCTGGTTACGACGTTGTATCGAACAATCTCGCTCATATAGATGAACGACATTCCCATGACTATCACCCAATATTTGCACTTCGATATGACGAGGATTTACGATGCATTTCTCAAGAAACACCTCAGCCGACCCAAATGCCTTGGTTGCTTCAGAGATAACTCGTGGATACTGCTGTTTAAGTTCTTCGGCGGTATCGCAACGACGTATGCCCCGACCACCACCACCGGAGGTAGCCTTGATCATGACGGGATAACCTACCTGCTCAGCTAACGTCAGCGCTTCCTCAACGTTTTCTAAGTTGCCATCTGATCCGGGAGTAATAGGTACACCTGCAGCGCGCATACTGTCGCGAGCTTGCGTTTTATCACCCATATTATGGATAACACTCGATGACGGCCCAATGAAAGTAATCCCTTTCTCTTCACACAAACGCGCAAAATCAGGGTTCTCAGATAGAAAGCCATAACCTGGATGTATTGCATCACACCCGGTTTGTACGGCTAAGCTAACAATGCCGGCAGGGTCGAGATACCCACGCAGTGGGTCTTCTCCTAAAGAATAAGCCTCATCGGCTCGCTTGACGTGCAAACCATATCGATCAGGCTCGGTATAAATGGCGACAGAACGCACACCAGCCTCAGCACAAGCACGGATTATCCGAACTGCAATTTCGCCTCGATTGGCGATTAATACTTTCTTCAACATTGTGAAGCCCTCTTCAGCGTATGGCGCAACGATAATTCATAAGAAGAACAAGTAATAATTGATATTATTTAGCTTATCTATAACCTATAACTTATATATAAGCGGAATATTTTCTTACCCATGCCTCACTCAGTACAAAAAATAGCCAGCAGACTGACTTTTCGCCAGCTCCAGGTATATAAGGCAGTGTATGATTTACGCAGTTACAGCAAAGCGGGTGAAGACTTAGGTTTGACGCAACCTGCCGTCAGCAGTCAAATTCGCCAGCTAGAGGCTGCTCTTAAGCAACCCCTGTTTGAATACATTGGACGAAAGCTATACACCACGGCAGCAGGTGAGCTTCTATACCAAACAATCAGCGGAATTTTTAATGAATTACAGAATTTGCAAAGTGATCTTGCCGCTCTGCAGGGCAAGGTCGCTGGCGAGCTAAAATTAGTCGCCGTAAACACGGCCCAATATGTAGTGCCGTATTTGCTACGGGCTTTTTTGGATCTAAACCCTGACGTCAAAATCAGCGTCAAAGTAGTTAACCGCGCGACCGCCCTGGAACGATTAGCCAACAACACCGACGACCTTGTCATTATGGGGATGGTACCCGAAGGCCGCTCCCTGACGTCTATCCCGTTTTTAGATAACGAGCTGGTTCCCGTTGTACCCGATGGCCACCCTCTTTTACTGAAAAGTAATATCAGCGCCGAAGAGTTTCTCAATAGCCAGCTATTACTCCGTGAAGCAGGCTCGGGAAGTCGCCTAGCGCTGGAGGTATTTTGCCAAGAATCTCGGTTGAAAATTCCTAGCGCGATGGAGCTTGGATCAAATGACTCAGTAAAACATGCGGTTATTGCTGGTCTAGGCGTTGCGGTGTTACCGAAATTAGGATTATTACCAGAACTACAACTTGGAAATTTAAAAATACCTAAAATATCTGGGTTTCCACTGCATCGTAGCTGGTGCTTAGTTCACCCGGTCAACAAGCATTTATCTCCAGCCGCCCGAGCTTTTGTAGAATATATTCAACAAAATATTTCTGGGTTTAATGAATATTTTGCAAGAGAGCGAAACTTTAAATCAGAATAAATGTAGCCCAACTTCTGAACTCACTCCGGATAAAGTACCGCCGCACCAAAACGAGCCTCCAAGCCAAGTCGCAGATTTTTTGTGAGGGATTTAACAACTAACTGGTACGAGGCATCAATCATCCGCTCTATTTCACCGCTAGGAATGGAGTCATTTACCAGCACGGTATTCCAATGTTTTTTATTCATATGGTACCCAGGAGTGACACCATCAAAAATGTCACGAAGCTGAATTGCCTCTAGCGGATCACATTTCAAATTAACGCGTGTTACGTTATCTCTATGCATCACCAGCGCAAACATCTTACCGCTGATTTTAAACACTTCAGCCTCTGGGCCAAAAGGGTACTCTAAAACAGCTTCTGGTTTTGATGACAAATATTGAATCAGCGCTGATGCATCCATAATAACCCCTGCTTTTAAATATTGGCCAAATATGACTTAGGTATAACCATTTACATAACCGGTAAAGAAAACTCGTTTGCAGTTTTAGGAATAAATCGCCAAGAAATTTGGCCATTTTTTACTAAAAAAATACCTGAGCGCTGCCACCGAGTCCCGCTCGCTGAACGATTAAAAATACCAGAAAACCACAATCGAACCACGCCTAATAGAGACCTTAACCCCAGAAAATGCAAGACATTGCTATCCCCTAGGCCCCATTCTGCATAAAGCTCTCGTTGCTTATCAATAATCACAGCAAGACCTTCCGCACCACCTATTTTAACCAACCATTCATTAGTGGCCTGTCGAGTTCCATGACTCACGACAAAAACCCTGACGTCTGGATTTTCTTTCGCCCACACAACCAAATTTTTTACATCGCGCTCGGCAAACGGGCATCCCACGTGACGAAGGAATGCGACTAAAAAGAGGTTAGGCAGCTCCTCTATAACGGGTAAACCTGATTTAACGACTTCTAAGCCTAGAGGTGAAAGAACGGCCTGAGTAGGATGTTTAAATATATTCATCAACACAGCTCCATTGTTAACTATGCAACTATATTGCTCATAAAACGGAACCCTTTACAAAAAAAATATGTGTTATTGCAAGACAAGGCGTCAGTTTTCATTGCGGCAAATAACAACCATTTAATATAATTTATCAAACGCATTCCGCCCCTTTGGCCAAGTTTAGTCATGGACGTCGAAGACAACAAAAATAATCACCAAAGGTGAAATCTAATGAACGCCATCCAATGGGTGCTCACACGCACTTACACTTTTATAGCGCTGGCACTCGGCGCCGTAGCAATATATATAATCGGTTACGATACTAGCAAATTGATGACTTATTTTTTGCTGCCTTTTTATCTGGTTTGCCTACTCATGCAATTCGCTTTGCCAAAAATAAAAGCCCCTCTTGAGAAAGGAGAGCTAACAACCGACCTCATATCTAACACTGTCACTATAACCACCGTTAACGCACTTCAGAACATGGTTTTAGGCATAATGTTCGCCTGGGGCTCAAGCAGCCTACTTATTCACTTCAATATCATCGACGAAAGCTTTGGGTTGGCGAATCTACCCATTTGGGCTCAGGCTTTATGCGCATTTCTGATTGCTGATTTTTTCTTCTATGTCACCCATAGAATGGCTCACGAAGTACCCTTTTTCTGGAAGTTCCATTCGATACATCACTCCGCCCACCGCGTGACCTTTATGAATGCATACCGAGTACACCCGGTAGATGCGATGTTTCGACGTTACGTCCCCCTCTTCTTCGTAACACTATCAGGGGTCAGTATTGAGGCATTGTCGCTAGTCATTGTATTCTCAACAATACTGGCAACCGTGACTCATATGAATGTCGACCTACGCCATGGCTGGTTTAACTATATTATTGCTACGAATGAGCTACATCGCTGGCATCACTCAAAGAAATACAGCGAAGCTAAGAATTTTGCACTCTTCACATTATGGGACCACCTATTTGGCACCTACTACTGGCCTCGCGACCGAGACATCCCTGAAGAAACAGGCCTCGGCGATGAAACAAACTACCCACTTCACAACTATTGGCAATTACTGCTTATTCCTTTTCGCTGGAATAAGCTTGATGCAAAGGACACCACGAAAAAGACACAGCAAGATACAGGTCGAATAAGTACGAATGAAGAACCAAACCAAAGCTCTCAAGTAACGTAGAGCTAAATTCAGACAAAAAAATACTCGGCGAGCCGAGTATTTTTTTGTCTGGGGCAATCAAGCACGACCGGTAAATTTACTCTCATCGACATTAATTTTAATGCGGTCGCCAATCGATATATGCTCTGGAACCTGAACAACCAAGCCTGTTGTAAGTGTTGCTGGCTTAGTTCGTGAAGTAGCTGACGAGCCTTTCATCGCAGGTGCTGTATCCGTGATAACCAACTCAACCACTGAGGGTAAATCAACACCAACTGGCGAATCATTCAAGACTACGACCTGCAGCCCTTGAGTATCTTCTGCTATAAATAAAGCCTCATCTTCAATAGACTCTTTATTCAAACTGAACATGGTGAAATCTTCGTTATCCATAAAGACGTATTCTTCACCATCAATATAAGACAAGCTTACCTGACGGCGAATAAGATCTGCCAGCTGAAGCATATCGCCATCCTTGAATGACTCATCAAGCTTTGAGCCTGTAACAACATCATACATACGCATACGGTAAATAGAGCCGCCCGCACGCCCCTGAGGCACAGAGCGCTCAATATCTTTCACAAAATACACACTACCGTTGTACTCAACCGCGGCATTCTTTTTGATTTCACTGGCCTTTGGCATCTGCTAAAACTCTCAGGATTAAAAAGGTGAGATTACTCTATTTTCGGCCTGAATCAATAGGTGCTCTCTGCCCTTTCCTGAAATTCCGACCGCTTTATATTTTCTTACAGGCACAAAAAAAGGCAGACTGAATCAGCCTGCCTCTCTTTTTATTGCTTATCTAAAATTAGATAGCAACGATGTTCTCTGCCTGAGGGCCTTTCTGGCCTTGAGTAACAGTGAACTCAACTTTTTGGCCTTCAGCCAAAGTTTTGAAGCCAGCGCTCTGGATAGCACTGAAGTGAGCGAAAACGTCAGGACCAGAAGGCTGCTCGATGAAACCGAAACCTTTAGATTCATTGAACCACTTAACTGTACCTTGAACTTTGTTAGACATAATAGTCATCCTAATTTTATAAATTTCATTGGCCGAAATTGACCGTGGCGCTTGGAAATACAGACTGAAACTTAGAAAACTGCAGGACGACGTACTTAGTAGAACAACGAAATGTAGATTTGTAAATATAGGCTTTCTTTCTAGCTGGCGAAATCATACATCTATGTTCTCAAGTTGTAAAGCCCTTAAACAACATCAATTTCAGAGAATGAGCATTTAAGCTCAAAACAAGAGTACCGATGGGTTAACCGACACGAGAACTTAAAGTAATTAAGCCCTCAGGCGGATATTAATTATCCCAGAAGGGTTTCAAGAACTTGACGGCGGTGTGCCCTTCCTGACGAAGCTGCGCAATGGTTTTTCTGGTCACAGCTGCTTTGGTTGGTTTTTCTAACTCCTCACCAAAGGACACCACTTCAATAGCATCATTTGTGTTTGGACCTAAAGAAAACACGACGTGATTCAAGTCACCGCCAGTGCCTGACTCAAAAAACACGACATCGCCTTTCGGCGGACGCCAGTACGTGCTGCTGAATATAAAGCCCGGCCAATCTTTCCAGAGTGAACTGTCTGGACCAAAACCCTGCGCGCCAGCACCACCCCAGCCAGCAATTCGACCATACAATTCTTTTACCGACTGTTTCGTGACGTAGCCACGCTTTGCCGCTAACAATAGAATAAAATCAAAACAACAAATCGAATTTTCCTGAGACTTACCAACCTCGTCTAGTCGGCAAGTTCCTTCGTACCAGTTACTGATTCCCGTAGCCATAAGGAACGGCTCCCAATAATACTCATTTCCGACCTCCGCTATGGCATCAAGGGCTAACTGATTTCCTTTCGTTGACATACTAAATCACCCTTAGGCATTCAGGAAAAACACCTACGAATAGATGCTTCCCCTGATAGTTAAAAATCACATGTACGTATAAAGTCTTAAAAGGGGAGGTTTTTCCAGAAATAAGAATCGCTAGCGAAGATGACATCTCCAATATCATCCCCATAACTAGATCAATTGCGCCCCTTAATATTTATTGTCCAAAACAATAAGCTCAGTAATTAATCAAAATCAATAGAATTTACTGTGAGTCGTATCAATATTGAGGAGGGTGTAGAAACAGCTGGTGTTATTTCTATCATGGATTCAGCCACATAAAAAAACGGCCCGAGACATTCATTGTCATCGGGCCGTTCTTTCCCCATCAGGGCAGCGCAATCGCGCTGTTACTGCTAAGTGCTACATTTTCGGGTGCTGTAGCTTTGTTGCTCTGTTAATGACTTAGTTACGAATCAGGTGATCAAATGCTCCAAGCGCCGCAGTGGCTCCAGCGCCCATCGAAATGATGATCTGTTTGTACGCTACATTGGTACAATCACCGGCGGCAAATATTCCCGGAACGTTGGTTTGACCATGATTATCAATCACAACTTCGCCTCGATCCGTGAGTGTCACAGTCTCTTTTAAAAATTCAGTGTTTGGCACCAAGCCAATCTGAACAAAGATACCGGCCAGTTCAACCACGTGTGTTTCATCCGTAGCACGATCCTTGTATTGCAAGCCAGTTACACGCTGACCATCCCCCAATACCTCCGTAGTCATCGCTTGCTTAATAATGGTCACATTCGCCATTGAATCAGCTTTTTTCACCAGTACGGCATCCGCACGCAGTGTGTCTGAAAACTCAAGTACAGTGACGTGCTCAACAATTCCGGCCAGATCAATCGCCGCTTCGATACCCGAGTTACCACCACCGATCACTGCCACTTTTTTACCTTTAAACAGCGGGCCATCACAGTGTGGGCAGTAGGCGACACCTTTATTGCGATATTCCTGCTCACCCGGAACATTCATTTCCCTCCACCGAGCACCGGTCGCCAAGATCACTGACTTACTATTAAGAACGGCACCATTTGCCAGCTCTACTTCTGTCAGCCCATCTTCCACTTTACGAACAGCCACCGCTTTTTGAGCGTTCATCACGTCCACGTCGTATTCTTTAACGTGCTCTTCTAAATGCGCCACTAGCTGTGGACCTTCGGTGTATTTCACTGAAATAAAGTTTTCAATACCGACGGTATCCGACACTTGACCACCAAAACGCTCAGCAACGATACCGGTACGAATGCCTTTACGTGCCGCGTAAATTGCCGCAGAAGCCCCCGCTGGGCCACCGCCAACAACCAAGACTTCGTACGCTTCTTTATCTGCAAGTGCAGCTGCTGCTTTTGCATCGGCTTCGTCATCCACTTTATTCAGAATTTCAGCCAAGGTCATTTTGCCATTACCGAAAGGTTCGCCATTTAGGTAAACCGCAGGTACCGCCATAATATCGCGCGACTTCACTTCATCCTGATACACACCACCATCAATCATGGTCGCCGTGATTTTAGGATTAAGTGCCGCCATTAAATTTACGGCCTGAACAACATCTGGGCAGTTGTGGCATGACAAAGAAATATAGACTTCAAAGTTCAACTCACGATTCAAGTCTTTCGCTTGATCCTGCAACACTTGCTCTTCTTTAGAGGGATGACTGCCCGCCTGGAGAAGCGCTAACACTAATGACGTAAACTCATGACCAAGAGGCACACCAGCAAATGCAACACGTGATTCGCTGCCTTCTTTCGCGACGGTCATGACCGGCGAGCGACCACCAATTTTATCCGTCGTGGTAGTCATCGAAATTTTGTCGTTTAACTCAACGATTTCACGAGCCAGCTCTTCTAGCTCTTTTGATTTCGGTGAATCATTAACAGACACCACAAGCTCAATCGGATTACGCAGATTGTTCAGGTAGGCGCCCAATTGCTGTTTCATGGTTGCATCAAGCATGGTGTTTACCTTCTGTTATTAACTTTACTTTATGGACTTATAGTAACGTTGCTTCTTCGATTATTGAAATCAATGTTTTCTAAGGAATCGATAGTTTTTTGCTAACACTACTTAATCAAGCAATATATCACCAATGTCGAGGAGGCAACGTATACCCGAACAATCAACTTTCGTATGATATAGCGCTAAACAAGGATTAATTAACAGGTAAGTTAAATGGGCAAGAAAAAACCAGTTTTTCAGAATCAACTAAAGACTCTGGAGGACCTCAAGGTCAAAGTTACACAGCTTATATCGCAACATTCCAACCTCCCAGGAAGTACTTTAGGTATTGCATTCAGAACGGTTATAGCACCAAACAGTAGTACTCTCTATGAGGAGGGGCACCATGGAAAAGGTGCCGTTTATAGCGGGGTTCGAGAATGTGACTACAAAATTTCCGAATCCGATCCGAATTGGGTTATAGCCAGTAGTGAACATGGCTTATCATTCTCTTCAACTATGACGCATGCAGTTAACACCATTCAGTTTTTAGGTAAGTTTCAGAAAAAAGGTACCAAAGTCTCATGTGCGTACTGGATACTTGAAGATGCTGACTCTATTCCCGACAAAATGGCATTTGTCCAAGACCCAGATAATACTGAACATTTTCTTTTAACAATCACTGAAGATATGAAAATAACCGACCTAGTTTTTAAGCTCAACTGGATTTCTGACAGGGTTACCACTATGAACGATCTTGCTCTTGAGGCCTACAAAGATGCTTAACTACACAGACACACACAGACCAGCCCTAATTTTGGCGGAACACTACTCGTCCAAGATGCAAGCACCTTTATTTACATCTTTCATCCAAGGAAAGACGGATCTAGAGTCCTCAAAAGAAGCTGTTGATGTTATCAATCACTTCTGGGTAATGACCGAGCTTGCCATCGCCGACCATGAAGCAGGCAGAGATATACAAGGGGTTACCGACATTGAGCATTGGATGCATCGACTTTTTCAGAAAGTTTCGGGCTACATGATCCAGCATGGTTTCGGCGAACTCTGGCAAGAATCGATTGATAAGCAATAAACAATCTCTTATTGAAAACATCATCCAGTAAATAATTACTGCGAGGGGTTGCATGTTTAAAAATCGGCTTAATGATTGAAATTACTACAATCTGGATCCCTGCCTTCGTAAGAATGACAAATACAAAAAAGCCCCAGCGTATGCTGAGGCTTTCTGTCTAACATCTAACTATGGTCTGAACGCTTGCGAGAAACTCGGCTTAGGTCAGATTAACAGCTGATGCTAAAGTGATGAGCTGCTAGGCATTTTTTAAGCGAGAACCCGAGACATACCAAATTGGTAGGCGACGGGTCGAGCGTAAAAATAACACCGCAGATCGCGCTTCAGAGAAGCTGGGTTTAGATCTTACCAACTAGATCTAAAGAAGGTGCTAGCGTCGCTTCGCCTTCTTTCCACTTAGCTGGGCAAACTTCACCTGGATTGTTGCGAACGTACTGTGCTGCTTTTACTTTGCGCATCAGGTCGTCTGCATCACGGCCAATACCTTCAGCAGTGATTTCCATTGCCTGTACGATGCCATCAGGATCGATCAGGAAAGTAGCACGGTCTGCAAGGCCAACGCCTGGACGCATTACACCGAAGTTGTTGGTGATGTTACCGCTGTTATCACCAACCATGTAGTAGTTGATTTTAGCGATAGTTTCAGACGCATCGTGCCATGCTTTGTGTACGAAGTGAGTATCTGTTGAAACAGAGAATACTTCTACGCCTAGCTTCTGAAGCTCTTCGTACTTGTCAGCAACATCGCCAAGCTCAGTAGGACATACGAAAGTGAAGTCAGCTGGGTAGAAGAAGAAGATAGACCATTTGCCTTTAACGTCTGCTTCAGTGATGTCTACGAATTCGCCGCCTTTAAACGCGGTTGCGCTGAATGGCTTAATTTCTGTGTTGATCATGGTGTTTCTCCATAAGTGGGTGGTTAAGAACTGACTCTATAGTACGACGCCGAGTCTGATACGTTTAATTGATCTTTTCAACCTAGGTCATAGGTATTACCTATAACTACTATTACCAGTGCGCAGCAGGTATGTCCGATCACTTTATTGTGCTTGCTGTCCTGAGACAACTCCCTCTGGCAAACTATCCAAATGCAAGGTTCGCGTTGGGAATGCGCAATCGGCACCGCTTTCGTGAATGATGTCCATGACCTTGAGCAGAATGTCCTGCTTCACTTCATGGAAGTACACCCAGTCAGTAGTCTTAGTGAAGGTGTATATGAAAAAATCAAGGCTTGAGGCACCAAATGCATTGAAATTAACAATCATAGTTTGCTCTTGATCTATTTCAGGATGATTACGCAACATCACCCTCACCTTCTCCATAAGCTCATGTACAACACGCGCATCTTGATAACGCACACCTATGGTTTCGTAAATTCGACGGTTTAACATACGGGAAGGGTTTTCTACAGCGATGCTGGTGAAGATCGAATTTGGCACATACAAGGGGCGCTTATCAAAGGTTCGAATACGTGTCACACGAAAGCCAATGCTTTCGACGGTGCCTTCTATACTTCGATCTGGGGAACGAACCCAATCCCCCACACGAAACGGTTTGTCGAGGTAAATAATCATTGAGCCGAAGAAATTAGCGAGTAAATCTTTGGCTGCTAAGCCCACGATCAAGCCGCCCATGCCACCAAAGGCAAGTATCCCTGAAATAGAGATCCCTAATAATTGGAACACCGGCATGATAATTAAAATGGTCACCGCAAGCTTGGCAACCTTTCCAACCATTTGGACGGTTGTTGGATCCATACCGCTATCAAGCTGTTTTTCTTCAACGCGATTAATCAATCGCCATAAAGCCCAAGCAACTAAAATAATTAGCGCTAACTGACGTGTAATTGAAATAGCTTCAAAGCTGTCTTCATTGAAGTAACTGGCGGTTATATCCCCAGCCCAAGTAAAACCGATAACAAAGATTATCCAGTTAACGGGAACGGCAATGCCTTTAACAAATACGTCATCCCAGTCGTTGTTAGTACTTGCGACAATACGTACCAGCCGCTTGCGTAACATACGCCAAGCCAAACCAGCAACCAATGTAACGCCGATGGCAATCGACACATCCCAGAACCAATCGTAGTTCTGGTTCAGCAGTTCACTCCACCATTCCATAGTTATTTATCCTTGTTGACGCTGACGCACCGCTTCAAACAAACACACCCCCGTGGCAACCGACACATTCAGTGAACTCACTTCGCCAGCCATCGGGATATTAATTAAATAGTCGCAGTTTTCGCGCGTTAAGCGTCGCATACCTTGACCTTCCGCCCCCATAACTAAAGCCAATGGCCCCGTCAGGCTTTGTTGATACACATTTTGCTCGGCTTCACCGGCGGTGCCGACAATCCAGACTCCACGTTCTTGTAAATCTTTCATGGTGCGCGCAAGGTTAGTGACTTGAATATACGGCACCGCTTCCGCTGCACCACAAGCGACTTTAGAAACCGTTGCGTTCATGGGAGCAGAACGATCTTTCGGAGCGATGACAATATGAACACCGGCGGCATCGGCGGTACGCAACACTGCACCTAGGTTATGCGGATCGGTCACACCATCAAGAATCAAGATGAAGGCGTCACCCTGAATGCCATCAAGTAAATCAGGGAGATGTTTTTCAGAACGGCCCTGAACCGGTTTGCGCAGTGCAATAATGCCTTGGTGATTGCCCTCGGCTTTTTGGTTCATGAGGCCTTTGTCAGCCTCCATAACAGACAAGCCATGTTCTTCGGCGAGATCGAGTAACGCTTGCATGCGAGCATCTTGTCGACCTTTTTGAACCCAAACTTCGACCACCTGATCTGGCGTTCGTTGCAGTAGAGTCGTAACGGCGTGAATACCGTAAACACTTTCTAATTTCATTGGTAACTTCTGTTGGCTATTACTTATTCATCATCAAGTGATGATTTATTTCGACTCATTCCGGATCATTTTGATTTGGAGCGCGACTTTTTAGCCGCTGGTTTCGCCGCTGATTTGGCCCCAGCAGCATTTAATTTCTGACGTTTGCTGGGTTTTCTTTTTTTACTTTTGGCCGCAGGCGCACCGTCTTTTTTGCCAGCAGGATTAGACGCAGGCTTGGCAGCCCCTGATTTGCTCGCTGGCTTTCCGCCCACTTTTCCTTTTGACTTACTTCCGGGTGCACTTTTAGACGACTTTCGAGTTGGCTTTAATAGCTCTTCTTTGGTCGTGCCTTTGCCTCGCTTTCTAGGCAGACGTGCAGGCACTGGCATATCACCAACGTCTGATTTTCGATCAGCATTAATCGGAGCGGTGGTTAATTCAAAATTCACCTTACGATCATCCAGATCCACACCAACCACACGCACCCAAATGGTGTCTCCTAAACGGAAACTACGACGTGTACGCTCACCAACTAAACGATGTTTAATGGCATCGAACTGGTAGTAATCATTTTGTAACGTACTGACGTGAACCAGCCCTTCAACATAGACGTTTTTCAGTTCAACAAATAAACCGAACCCTGTGACGGCAGAGATAACACCTTCAAAATCATCACCGACACGGTCGCGAATAAACTCACATTTAAGGAAATCGGTCACGTCACGCGTGGCATCGTCAGCGCGACGTTCGGCCATGGAGCAATGCTCGCCCATGACGACCATTGCTTGAAGGTCGTAAGGGTAAATGGTGCGTTTATTGATTGGCTTAGCGCCGTCAGCGCGCAATACATGTTTGCATTCACGGTCACTGCGAATCACGCTACGAATACCGCGATGCACGAGCAAATCAGGGTAACGACGAATCGGCGAGGTAAAGTGCGTATACGCTTTAAACGCTAAACCAAAGTGGCCTTGGTTTTCAGGCTCGTACTTCGCCTGACTTAACGAGCGCAATAAGACGGTCTGAATCAGGTGAGAATCCGGACGGTTTTCAATTTGCTGCAACAGGGTTTGATAATCACTCGGCTTAGGCTCTTTACCATTGGGCATGGTTAAACCCATTTCCGTTAAGAAGGAACCTAGATTTTCGAGTTTTTCAGCGCTTGGGCCTTTATGCACTCGATACAACGCAGGGATGTCATAGCGGCTGAAGAAGTCAGCAGCACAAACATTTGCAGCCAGCATACACTCTTCAATCAGCATGTGTGCGTGATGACGTTCTGTTGGGACGATTTCTTGAATCTTACGTTCGCTATCAAACACGATACGCGTTTCAACCGAGTCAAAATCCATTGCGCCACGCACTTCACGCTGCTGACGTAGAATTTTAAATAAGCGATAGAGTTCATCAACATGAGGCACGACATCAGCGTAATGTTCACGCCATTGCCCCTGAACTTCGGCATCACCGTCAGGGTTAATCATGTCCCAGACTTTGTTGTAGGTGAGGCGCGCGTGAGAATGAATAATGCCTTCCATAAACTTATAGCCAGAAACTCGGCCTGCTTTGGAGATGGTCATTTCACAGACCATGGTCAAGCGATCAACGTGCGGATTCAGCGAGCACAACCCGTTCGATAATTTCTCTGGCAACATGGGCACAACAAAGCCCGGGAAGTACACAGAGGTTGCACGTAAATGCGCTTCTTTATCGAGTGGCGCATTCACTTGTACATAGTTTGATACGTCAGCAATCGCTACCCACAAACGCCAACCACCGGTGCTTTTATTGCGTTCACAATATACGGCGTCGTCAAAATCGCGGGCATCTTCACCATCGATGGTAACGAACGGCATGTCGCGTAAATCAATGCGGTGCTTTTTATCCGCCGCCGTGACTTCCGCCGGAATCGCTTCCGCCTCGGCAGTGACTTCGTCAGACCACTCATGGGGAATACTGTGGCTGCGAATAGCGACGTCGATCTCCATACCCGGTGCCAAGTGCTCGCCCAGTACTTCAATCACTTCCCCCATCGGTAAGCCTTTTTGCGATGGCTGACGCGTAATCATGGCCACAACAAATTGCCCATGCTCTGCGCCATTACGACCATCTTGTGGAATCAGAACTTCAATAGGAATGCGCTTATTATCTGGTTGCACAATACCCACACCAGATTCTTCGTAATAGCGCCCGACCACTTGTGTCGTATTTTGCTCAAGCACGTCAACAATTTTACCTTCCGGGCGTCCACGACGGTCGAGCCCAAGAATCTGCACGGCAACTTTGTCGCCATGGAATACTCGGCGCATCTGGCGGTTCGACAGGTACACGTCATCATCACCATCACGAAGAACAAAGCCAAAACCATCTCTATGACCCATTACGGTGCCACTCACTAGATCGGCTTTTTTCATCGGCATAAACTGGTTACGACGATTACTGATCAACTGGCCATCGCGGCACATGGCGATCAAACGGCGGCGTAATGCTTCGATTCGGCCTTCGTCTTCTTCACCCAACGTCTCACACACTTGCGGATGCGTCAGCGGTCCCGGTGCTTCTTCGAGCAGCAGTAGCAGGGCATCACGGCTAGGAACCGGATTTTCATACTTCTCCGCTTCAAGGGCTGCGTTAGGGTCTTTGATTGTTTTTGCTTTCTTTCTGGAATCGCTCAAGCGATGACTCCTGAGAGTAAATTTTCATCAGTATACAGGACTGACAAATAGTTAGGGTATGGGATGTTAACGATGAAATATAACGACGCTAATACAAACGGGGAATTAACCCCATACGGCGGTATATTGCGCCACCTGAGATTGGGCGTGGCCTGTAGACACTTTATATCTTTGTTGTTGATCTTATTAAGGACCCGCCATTAACTTCGATCAACGCCCCTGCCAAAGCTTAATAGTCTAAAGCGTTACAGGACTCACGCGCACGACTGCATGGATGCAGGATGCCAAAGCCGAGCACTGCTGCATGATTCAGAGGTGCCCTAGCCTCATAAGGCTGGACAATCCGGCTGAAAATCACTGGGAAATATCGTCGAGATGAGGCTGTGAAGTGCCGGATCATAAATCTTCAATTCAGCCCGAGTATCCACTTCGTTATGAATGCCTACTTGCGGTTGCTGATTTACGTTAAACCAACTCTGTACGCCTTCTGCCCAATATTCAGCCGAGTCTGTTGCCGCATAGGTATTTTCCCAACGCCCCAGTGCCATGGCAGCAACGTAGGTCGCTTCTAATTGCGTCTGAAAAAGCGCATCAGTATTCTCCAATCCCATGATGGCAACAGAGTGTGCAAACTCATGCACGAAAATATCTTCACCATCATAGTCGTCATTCACACTGTCACAGAGCAAGTTCTCTTCGGCGCCACTGGATACCGGAATGTTTGGAGTCGCGCCTAAGCCGCGGGCGCGATCGTCCCAGCTCTCACCTTCTAATGGGAAGTCTTCGTCTAGATCTGCGTACTCAGGAATATCGGTAATGACTTCAGTGGTGCCAATAATGGCGACACGCGTGCCTTCATCCACCATAGTTTGCAGTAGGTCTTGGCGCATACTCATCATATGCATGACCTCATACCACGCTTCTTTTAATGCGGCTGCCGAGACGTCGCTGCCACCCAATATTGGCAGGCCATTGGCTTCACAATATTGAGTGTAATAGTCATCAAGATTTAAGGAAGCTGGAGGGGCTGTCAAAGTGCAATCAAAGCTATCCGCCGATTTTGCAGTAAAACTCCAGCTAAAATCTTCCGACAACGACTGCCCTAAAGAATTCGCTAACTCGGTTCCAAGAGTGATGGTATAGGTTTGGCCATCAATTAAATCCGCGGACGGAGTAAACACTACGACCGTATTGTCATCGCTTAATCGCAAACTTCCCGACACCGCATTACCATCAAACGTTAAGCTAACCTGACTGGAGGTGACCGAGCTAGGGCACCTCTGAAAAATACAGTAGTGCTGCGCGTGAGTCTTGTAACGCTTTAGATCGAGGCGTTGATCGAAGTTAATGGCGGGTCCTTAATAAGATCAACAACAAAGATATAAAGTGTCTACAAGCCACGCCCTCTGGGGCTTTCAGGAAAATAACATTTCTGTGTTGCTACTTTTTGACGTGACCCGCCATGCCTTCAAAGTAGCGCCTTGAACTGTCACTTTCCTGAAAGCCGCAGCCGCCACTGCATTTTTCAGAGGTGCCCTAGATTCAATTGGCGTCGTGAACACAATACTGATCGGAAAGTCAGCCTTCAGCGTCGCACCATCAAGAGGGCTTACGGCTCGAATATTCAGAGACGATTCGTTCCCACTATTAAGACCCACATTACTGCTAGATGATCCACCGCCGCCGCATGATGCCAATAAGACGGATGTGAATAGACACAATCCAATGTTTACAATATTCCCAGTCTTGTTCATAGCGCAATCCCTCTGTGTGCTAAGCCCGGCATGATGCAACGAACCCTAAGCCTCTTCTGTTGATGTGCAGATTAACAAAAGGAGGCTCTAGCAGCGAAAACTATTGCTAAAGCCCCGAAATTGGCAGGAATGGGGACACCGATACCAGCAGTCATTACCGATTCATAGCGCTTTAAAGTTAATTTGAGCAGACTCTCGCGTTTTACCTGCAGCTTCGAGCTTGTGCTCATAATCACTCCACAGTTCGGCTTGGTTGATCGCTAAGTGGTGCAAGTATTTCCAATCATACAAGCCTGAATCATGACCATCATCGAACACCAATTTCAAGGCGTAGTTGCCCGCAGGCTCCATACCCAGTAGGCCAACGTCCTTTTTACCATACTGCAACACCTCGTTACCGACGCCATGCCCCCGCACTTCTGCCGATGGAGACATCACTCGCAAGAATTCAAAACTTAACTCATAGGTGTCGGCACCATAAGTAAGTGCAACGCAGCGACTGCTTTTTCTGACTTTGATTGCATCAGGGATCATATCCAACCTCTTCACTTCGAAACCCAGCAGACTGGTAGAAGCTATCTATACTTAATTTTGTCCATCGAGCGCAGCCTCTCTGCCGCTCGCCTTAATCTTCCCATTAGTTTACAGCCCCGAGGATGTAACCGAATGAATTTTTTACGCACCATCAGCATTCGCAGTAAGCTTTGGCTGATTCTTATCATTGCTCTAGGCTTTATGGTTCTCCTTGAAGCCAAAGCGATGAATAATATTTATCAGACAATGTTTGATGCTGAATTTACCGCGAAAGAAGATAGTTCAAGAACCATCGTTAACAGCGGCCACAGCTTGCTAACGCACTACTACGACTTATACCAAAACGGTACGATGTCAGAAAATATGGCGAAAGAAGCAGCGCTTAATGCCATTGGTGCCTTTAAAGACGGCGATCAGTATTTTTGGATTAATGACGCCGGTCCGGTCATGCTACTCAACCCGTCAGCACCACAGCTGGTCGGAAAAAATGTCAGTGACCTAAAAGATAAACGCGGCCTTGGCATATTTAATACTGTTATTAAAATAGCCAATACGGGGCCAGAAGGCGGAATCATCACCTACGATTGGACGCCGCAAGGGTCATCCGACGTCAAAACCAAAGTCAGTTATGTACGAAAATTTGAGCCTTGGGGTTGGTACATTGGCTCAGGCAGCTACCCTAAAGACATCAGCGCCATGTTCACTGAAAGTGCAATATCTGCCGCGGTACTTACGTTAATTGCCGCGCTCATTATGACGATTTCTATTCGCTTAATTAGCAGCAGCATCTCTGATCCTTTGAGTCGCATTAATAAAGCCATGAAAAATATTGCGCACGGCAGCGGAGATCTAACCCAACGAATTCCTATCGACGGCCATGATGAACTAACTAAATTGGGCCGATCATTTAATCAGTTTGTCTCACAGATTCACGACATTATTTCCGAGAGTAAATCAGCAACGGATCAAGTAGCCCATCTTGGGCGCGATATCGCCAGTGTCAGCACACAAACAAAAAATTTGACTGAAAATCAGATGCGAGAAAGCGAACAAGTGGCCACCGGTGCAATAGAGATGAGCCAAACCATTCGTGAAATTGCAAGCAACGCAGATAACGCCGCAGGCAGCGTAAAAGTGGTTGAATCAAATGCACGTTCTGGCTTAAAAACCATGCAAAAAACGCAAGAACACATTGCGGATCTTGCTAGCCAAATTCAATCTTCACGCGAATCAATTCAAAACCTGCGCACAGAAACCGAGAGCATTGGCACCGTGCTTGAAGTGATTCGTGGCATTGCCGAGCAAACCAATTTACTGGCACTCAATGCCGCTATTGAAGCCGCACGAGCTGGCGAGCAAGGCCGAGGATTCGCGGTGGTAGCCGATGAAGTAAGAACACTGGCATCTCGAACTCAAGAATCAACGGAAGAAATTCACCGCACAATTACGCGTTTGCAAGACCAAGCAGAAGCGACGGTTCAATCCATGGAGAACAGCGCAAACCACTCGGATGAGACCAGCGCGATGTCCCAATCAGCCTGCGATGCCATTGCTTCAATCAGTGATGCCGTTGTGACGTTAACTGAAATGAATTTAGGTATTGCCAGTGCCGTAGATCAACAAAGTACGGCAGCGAATGAAATCAGTACCAGTATTACGCGTATTGCCGATTCATCGAACAGCATTAATCAGAATATGATGCATTCAGATGAGAACGGTAAAATGTTAACTCAATGCAGTGATAATTTATCGCAGTTGATTTCTCGATTCAAAGTCTCATAAATTTAAGTCTCATAAATTTAAGTCTCATAAATTTAAGTCTCATAAATTTAAGTCACAGAAATAAAAAAAGCCGCATAGTAATCTATGCGGCTTTTTTATTATTTTTTGTGAACTTTATTCTGAGATTACTACAGAATAAACTGGCTCAAGTCTTGGTCTTTTGCCAAAGCATCGAGTTTATCGTTCACATAGGCTTCGTCAATCAAGACCGCTTCGGTCAAGTCAGTAGCATCAAACGAGATGCTTTCTAACAGGCGTTCCATCAAGGTATGCAAACGTCGAGCACCTATATTTTCAGTACTTTCATTAACGTCGTAGGCAATTTGAGCAAGACGCTGAATGCCTTCTTTGGTGAAATCAATATCCAACCCTTCTGTTTTTAAGAGGGCCTTATATTGTTCAGTTAAAGACGCATTAGGCTCTGTTAAAATACGCTCAAAATCTTGCGGCGTTAATGCTTTCAGTTCAACACGAATCGGCAAACGACCTTGCAACTCAGGAATCAAGTCAGAAGGTTTGCTTACATGAAAAGCGCCCGACGCTACAAACAGAATATGATCGGTTTTAATCATGCCGTGTTTGGTACTCACGGTGCAGCCTTCAATTAGTGGTAGCAGGTCACGCTGTACGCCTTCACGAGAAACATCGCCACCCGACCCTGACTCTTGGCGCTTCGCAACTTTATCTATTTCATCAATAAAGACGATGCCATTCTGTTCAACGAGTTCTAGCGCACGTACTTTTAGCTCCTCCATATTAAGAAGCTTGCCTGCTTCTTCATCACACAGCTGCTTAAGGGCATCCGAAATTTTCATCTTACGGGTGGTTTTTTTATCCCCGCCCATATTCGAAAACATATTCTGTAGCTGACTGGTCATCTCTTCCATGCCTGGTGGAGACATGATTTCAACACCCATATTTGCTTGAGCAGACAATTCAATTTCGATTTCTTTGTCGTCTAAATCGCCATTACGTAATTTCTTACGGAAGACCTGACGTGTTGAGCTGTCTTCTTTTGGCTCTTCTGTCGTATCCCAGCTGGTTGATGTGTTACGGGCTGGCGGCAACAAAGCATCGAGCACACGCTCTTCCGCTTGCTCTTCTGCACGGGCACGAACCTTTTTCATTTCCTGCTCGCGCAGTAGTTTGATACCGGTTTCGACTAAATCACGGATAATGGATTCAACGTCTTTACCCACGTAACCCACTTCAGTGAATTTGGTGGCTTCTACTTTAATAAACGGCGCATTAGCGAGTTTGGCTAAACGGCGGGCAATTTCTGTTTTACCTACGCCTGTTGGGCCGATCATCAAAATGTTTTTAGGCGTTACTTCCTCGCGCAGTTCAGGGTTCAACTGCATACGACGCCAGCGGTTGCGCAAGGCAATTGCCACAGAACGCTTAGCATCATGCTGGCCAATAATGTGCTGATCCAGTTCATGGACAATTTCACGTGGAGTCATCTGGCTCATTTGGTGTCTTCTCCAACGTCTTTGGCGTTCAATGTTTCAATCGTAAGATTGGTGTTGGTAAATACGCAGATGTCGCCTGCAATGTTCAAGCTCTTTTCTACAATGTCGCGGGCGCTGAGCTCGGAATTTTCAAGTAATGCACGCGCAGAGGCTAAGGCGTAATTTCCACCAGATCCAACCCCAATCAGGTCATTCTCTGGCTGCAGAACATCGCCATTACCGGTAATAATCAGAGAAGCGGTATGATCGGCCACCGCAAGAATCGCTTCAAGCTTGCGTAGGGCACGATCTGAACGCCATTCTTTGGCTAGCTCAACCGCTGCTCGGGTCAATTGACCGTTGTGCTGATGCAGTTGCGCTTCAAATTTCTCAAAGAGGGTGAATGCATCGGCGGTGCTACCCGCAAACCCGGCAAGCACCTTGTTGTTGTATAACCGACGTACTTTGCGGGCGTTCCCTTTCATCACGGTGTTACCTAGGGAAACCTGACCGTCGCCACCAATGACGACGTCATCGCCACGGCGAACGGATACAATCGTTGTCATATCTTTGTACCTTCACAAATATTTAGAATGGATGTCGCTGTTCTAATAACGCTAGATTACAAAGATGGGGGCACTCAACCGGTTTTCAAGCATCCATAAGTGACGGCCGTCATTACCGTCCAAATAGTTAATCCCGAACGCGATCTATCGCCTTGCATAGCAACGCCATGCCTTCAATAGCCCTTGGCCCCGAACGCAGTAATGTCGAACTATTGATAGGAATCATGGCTCCATTTCTTACCGCCGAGATGTTGGGCCAACGCTCCCACACGGCATCACGGGATTGAATGGCATTGGTGTGGCTGGACATGATGATCACTTCAGGGTCTTTCACTATGATGCTTTCTAATGAAACCACGGGATACGGAGCATCTGCATCATGAAAAACATTATCGCCGTTGCAATCATGGATCAGCGCCTCAACCCAGCTACCCTCACCCACCGTTCGCAGCGGCTGATACGATAACTGGTAAAAAACACGGACAAATTCTTTACCTCCATACTCAGCACGCAGGGCTTGATACGCGCGATCAAAGCGTTCGGCCGCTGCCTTACCTAGCGCTTCTTCGCCAACTTCTCTACCAAGGCGCTCAATCGCATCGCGCACCGCCGCCATGCTTTTGGGGTCCACGTAGGTTATGGGCAAGCCGAGGGACTCTAGTTTTTCAAGATCCGACTGTTTATTGCCACTTTTCCACGCCACGATGAGATCTGGCTCCAGCGCGACAATGCGCTCGATATTTAAACCCGCGTAATTGCCGATGCGAGGAAGGCTTTTTGCGGCATCGGGAAAATCTGCATGCTCAACCGTCCCAACCAATCGATCTCCGACACCAATATCAAATAACATTTCGGTCGACGAAGGCGACAGGGTAATTATGCGCTCAATTTTTTTATCAGCGGGGTCAGACTCAATTACTTCATCAGAAAGCACAGGCAAACTGAACCCGAGCATCAAAACACAACATCCCTGCATCAGCCCACTGATTAAAAAACGCATTACCAATCAACTCCTTTTCTCGCTTTTATGCCTGCTCGATAGGCATGTTTTTCGTCTTTCACTTCACTAACGGTATCTGCCAGCTCTTTTAACTCAGAAATAGCACCACGACCGGTAATAACCACCGTCTGATTTTCTGGACGATTCCGGATAGCATCCAAGACTTCTTGTTTATTTAAGTAGTCGTAACCCAGCATGTAGGTCATTTCGTCGAGTAGAACAACGTGATATTGCGGATCAGCCAAAAACTTCTTCGCTTCTTGCCACACCGATTCTGCAGCAGCGATGTCGCCTGAGCGATCTTGAGTTTCCCATGTAAACCCCGTCGCCATAACCGCAAAAGGAACACCATTCGCTTCCAGTAAATTACGCTCTCCACAATCCCACTGTCCTTTAATAAATTGTGCAACGGCAGCCTTGTAACCATGACCAACGCAGCGCGCCACAGTACCAAACCCGGAGGTCGATTTTCCTTTACCATTACCGGTAATAACAATCACTATGCCACGCTCTATGGTTGCTTTAGCGATGCTGGCATCGACCTTCTCTTTTTGTTTCTGCGCTTTTTTCTTGTGACGCTCGTTTCTTTCCTGTTCGTTTCTTTCCTGCTCGCTTTTTTCTGTTTCGCTATTTGTTTGGTCGTTTTCGCTCATGTTCGTCACTTATTTGAATTAATTGTATTTATGAAATCGCCGCACATAACGCGTCGATATTAAGATTTTTCTCGTAGCAGTCAGCTAAGCGTTCTAATTCTCGCTCACGGACATCACGCCATGATTCGGCGTCGATATGTTTTCCTGATACCCAATGGAGAATGCTTTCGAGGCTGTCTTTCTCTTCAAACAAACCATGAATATAGGTGCCTATGATTTGTCCATCCTCAGACATTGCACCGTCTTTATAAGTATTCCCAAACTGATCCGTTACTTCACAAAACGGCAGAGAAAGCGCTTTACCAGCGCTGGTACCGCAATGAATCTCATACCCTGATATTTGTTGTAATCCGTGCCCTATGTGAGTTTTTCCGGTTATTTTTTTAAGCTGCTTATCGGCTAACAGGGATGTCGTTAATTCAAGTATTCCTAGCCCTGTAGAACAACCGGCCTCGCCTTCGATGCCTAAAGGATCATCTATCGTCTGCCCTAGCATCTGCAAGCCGCCACAGATACCTAAGACTTTACCGCCGTATCTGAGGTGTTTTTTAATCTCATTCTCAAACCCGTGTTCGCGTAAATACGCTAAATCTGCTTGAACACTTTTACTGCCGGGAATAATGATTAGGTCTGCACCAGTCAATGATCCATTCGCCGTTATGTATTCAAGCTCAACCTGAGGGTGTGATAGTAAAGGTTCAAAGTCGGTGTGATTACTGATGCGCGGAAGCACTGGCACTTTAATGCGAATAACGTCCTGTCTATTTGCTAAGTTAGCACTATGCAGATCGCGATTAATGCCATCTTCTGCATCCAAAACCAAGTCACTCAAATATGGAATAACGCCAAAAACAGGCTTACCTGAATGCTCTTCTAACCAATCTAGGCCACCCTGCAGTAATTCAATGCGGCCACGAAACTTATTAATCACAAAGCCTTTAACTCGCGCTTGCTCAGAGGTTGAAAGAACGTTAACGGTACCCGTCAGGTGCGCAAACACACCGCCACGATCTATATCGGAAATTAATATCACGGGGCAATCGACAGCTTCAGCAAATCCCATGTTGGCAATATCATTCTCGCGTAGATTAATTTCTGCTGGGCTTCCAGCGCCCTCAATAATCACGACATCGTATTGTGCTCGTAAGCGAGCGTAGGCTTCCAATACCCGATCAAATGCTAGAGCCTTCAAATTGCCAAACACACGAGCATCCAGTTCACTGACTGCTTTGCCATTGATAATGACCTGTGAGGTCATGTCTGAATTAGGCTTAAGCAACACGGGATTAAAATCGGTTGATAGCGCTAAGCCACAGGCTTCAGCCTGAAGCGCTTGGGCGCGACCGATCTCTCCACCACAAAGAGTCACCGCGCTATTCAATGCCATGTTCTGTGGTTTAAAAGGAGCCACCGAGACGCCATGACGGCGTAATATTCGGCACAATGCAGTAACGCACAAGCTTTTGCCCGCATCGGAGGTGGTTCCTTGCACCATCAGTGCCCCGCGCAGCTTGCTGTAATCAGTCATTGCGATCCTGTTCTTTCTGCTCGCGCGGATGAGTTTTACTCTGCTTCAAGCTCATAGGGCAACCCGCTACGACTATGGTGACATCATCGGCTAACTCCGCCAGAGCTTGATTTAACCAACCGGCCTCATCAACAAATACGCGGCTAAGCTCACCTAAAGGGACAATACCGCTACCCACTTCGTTAGAGACAATGACTATCCGCGCTGAAGTCATCTTAAGAGCATTCAGTAATGATACTCTTTCCGCTCGCCAGCCAGCGATAAGAGACTCGTTATCTTCTGATTTTTTACACAACCAATTGGTCAGATACAACGTCATACAATCAATTAATAATGTATCGTGATCACATGCCTGCGTAACAACCTCGGCCAAATAAAGTGGCTCTTCTATTAACTGCCAATGTGTAGGTCTATCCGCTTGATGCTGTGCAATACGGCGAGTCATCTCATCATCGCCAGCCGTGGCCGTGGCCACATAAAAAACATTAGCGGTAGGTAGTTTTTCACCGCGACCGCTGTCATATTTTTTCACCAAAGATTCGGCATAACGGCTTTTTCCTGAGCGCGCTCCGCCCAACACCACAGAGATCATCCTGCCGTCCCCATAGTGACTACCACCCCTGCATTTGAAGCCGCTGCAAGCAAGGTTAAATAAATGGCTAATTCAGTTACCTGCTGAACGGCACCTAAGGTATCCCCAGTAAATCCTTTTAATTGCTTATGCAAAAAAAGATAACTAGCCAAACCCACACCAACTAATACAAGCACTAGCCAGACAAAAACATTAGGCACTAAACATAAGGCGGCTCCGCCAATAACAACCGCAATCCAAGTATCGGCACTGGAGCCTGCTTCGGCCAAAGGTTTTGCTTTTGACGTATCGGTATCAGAAACATACGGCATATAACGAATAAATATGGTGGGAATAACTCGGCTTAATGGGTGCGCAACAACAAGAGCAATCACTGGATCAGCTAACTGCGATAACGCCATAAATTTCAAACTCAAAGACGCCCACAAAGCCACAGAGCCGTATGTACCAATGCGGGAGTCTTTCATGATGTTCAGCTTTTGCTCAACCGTCCAGCCGCCTCCCATACCATCAGCGCTATCGGCCAAGCCATCTTCATGAAAACAACCCGTCAGTAACAAACTGACCACCATCGATAACAACACAGCTATTTCTATACTAAACAGCGTCGAAGTCGCCCACAGTACCGCAGCGCAAAGGCACCCTATAAGCCAACCAACCGCCGGAAAATAACGACTCGCATGATTTAAATTTGATTGGCTAAATTCGGTACTCGCGGGCACAGGAATGCGTGAGAAAAATGCCAGAGCAATCCAGAACAGATTTAACTGCTGGTGAATCCCTTTTAACTCCCGTGTGGTTTCGTCTGGTGCTGTCATACCTCGGTTACACCCGCATCCGCGAAGCTAGCCATGTCGTTATAAAAAGCCGCCGCTGCTTTAAGTAGCGGATAAGCCAGCGCGGCTCCGCTACCTTCTCCCAAACGCAACCCTAAGTTAAGTAGCGGTATCGCCTGTAATTCATCCAGAATATAACGATGTGCCTGTTCTTCCGAATGATGACAAAACACCATATAACCCCGCACATCTGAGTTAAGCCTAACCGCCGCCAACGCTGCAACTGAGGCTATGAATCCATCCACTAAAATAATGCATTGTCGCTCAGCGGCACCCAACATCGCACCGACCATTTGCACAATTTCAAAGCCGCCCAAACCCGCCAAGGTATCAAGAACAGAACGCTGAGCATCTAGTTCAAATCCTGTTATCGCCTGATGACGCTGGATGGCTTTATCAACTAGCTGAATTTTCTTCGCTAACACGTCATCACTAATGCCAGTGCCGCGCCCAACGGTTTCGGTGGCGGTATAACCACAAAACACACTGAGCAACGCCGAGGCCGATGATGTGTTACCTATGCCCATTTCACCAAAACCGAATACATTAGTTCCGGTATCAGCAAACTCACGAACTAATGCAGCCCCCTTCGCTAGCCCTTGCTCTGCAGTGATAATCGACATAGCAGGAGCTTCAGCAATATTATGAGTACCCTTGCCTAGAGATTGATCAATCACATCTGGGTGATCCATTTTCGCTAACATGCCCGTATCAACCACCGAAATAGCCATGTCATTTACACGACAAAAACAGTTAATTGCCGCGCCACCACTCACAAAGTTAGCAACCATTTGTTGTGTGACCTCCGGTGGCGCAATACTCACCCCTTGCTGCGCGATACCATGATCGCCAGCAAATACCAACATGCGAGCACCGCTCAGTTTGATCGTGTCAGGGCCAGTGATTTTTGCCAGCTGACTGGCCAGCATCTCAAGTTGCCCTAGAGCACCCACAGGCTTAGTTTTTTGGTCAATATTGGTTTGTATTTTTTCGTGATGCGACACATCAACCGGCGTTATTAAGAACATAGTTTCACTTTTAAATATGAATCAAGAAAACAAACATTCACGATGCTTGGCGATTTTTTAGAATTATAAAAAAGAACACACTACCCAGTGCTGACGTAACAATGCCAACGGGTAACACTTGATCTTGCAGCAATGAGTTCGCGACAATATCCACCCAAATCATAAAGCTGCCACCCACCACTAAAGACATGGCTAGCACACGATGAATTTGAGCACCCACCAGCAAACGACAAATATGCGGAATCATTAAACCAACAAAACCAATTCCGCCGACTTCTGCCACCAGTACAGCCGTTATTACGGAGCATAAAATCAACATACCTAAACGCAGTTGATGCACTGGAACCCCCAGAGTAATCGCGCTTTCTTCCCCCGACTGCATCACTAAGAGCCAACGTCCAAACAGGAAAAAAACACACGATCCTAAGCTAATAATCACCAGCGGTAGAATCAGATCTCCCCAATCAGCTCCAGAAAAACTGCCCATTAACCAGAACAATAAGGTGGTCGCCGTTTCCGGGCTGGAGTAGTAAATAACCAAGCTGGTAAATGCACTGAGCATAAACGAGACGGCCACACCTGAGAGTAATAGTTTGTCGACCTGTGCCGCAGACTTACCCGCCAGCAATAACATAAGGAATACAGACAGTGCGCCACCCAGCAACGCGCCTGTAGTCACTGATATAATGGGAATCGTAACAGACACCACAGATACCGAAAAAACAGTGGCTGATAGCGCTGCCATTAACGACATAGCGACAACAGCACCAAGTGCCGCACCAGAAGAAATACCAAAAAGATAAGGGTCAGCCAATGGGTTGCGCGTAACGGACTGTAATATCGCCCCGGTAATCGATAAACCAGCACCAGTAAGCAACGCCATAAATATTCGAGGCAAACGGATATCCCAAATAATTTGCTGTTCTACTGCTGTTAGGCCGCACGTTTGTGAATGTTCGCCGCACAGGAGAACACCGCTAAACACATCCTGAAATGACAAACTAATACTGCCCTGACCTGCAGCAATAAAAACAGACAAGAATAAGAAGGCAACGCTGGCCAAAAAATAGATAGCGAAACGCGCATGGCCACGTTGAATGGCGTAATAATGATCATCGTTTGTGTTTTCAGGAAACGATATATGGGGCGCTATTGGGCGAGTCACTTTTCGTGAAAGCATTATATTCCCCCCATTTCGTAAGACACCCTTAATTGATTAGCTCCCACTCGCTCAACTTGGGCCTTTACTTGAAATACCTCCGCAATCACTTCAGGGGTTAATACTTGCTCTGGTGTACCATCGATCACGAGCTTCCCCTTACTAAGTAACACAATTCGATCACAGTAGGCTGCCGCTAAATTCAAATCATGAACACTCACCAATGATGTGATTTGTAGCTGTCGTACTAAATCAAGAATTTCAATTTGGTGGCGTATATCCAGATGATTCGTAGGCTCATCGAGAAGTAAAATATCGGGCTGTTGGATAATCGCTCGTGCGATGAGCGCTCGTTGCTTTTCGCCACCCGACAAAGACTCAAAACTCTGCGGTAACTTGTGCACTAAATCCACTTGCTCTGCGGCCTGCATAATGTCAACACGATCATCTTTGGTGATAAAAGAAAGTAAGGGTTTGTTCGGCGTTAGCCCCATCGCGATAACATCATAGACGGATAGCTCAAATGGCATGATGGGTTCTTGCAAGACAACGGCTATTTTTTGAGCGAGCGCTCGGCGTGAATAGTGTCCGACGAAATCCCCATCCACTGACACCTCACCCGTTATTTGCGCTCCACGAGAGTATTTGAAACCGTATACCGCTTTTAGCAACGAAGATTTACCGGCTCCGTTCGGCCCAATAACCCCGACAAACTCACCCGGAGCTACCGCCAGCGATATATCCTCCAACACCTGTGTGCCCGCAATTTTGAGCGACAATGAGCGAATATCTATTTGTGAATGTACATCAGGCATCGCCAATTTAGACCATAAGTCGGGCGAGTAGATTTCGAGATGAAAAAAACCTCAGACAGAATGCCTGATAAGAATTTCACCATCGAGTGACCCGCTCGAGCAGTTAAAGAGTTGTTTTCGGCAGGTAATCTGGCTTACGACGGTCAAACATCATGTCGCATACAGTTGCGGGCACAGCCACGGATTAACACCGTGTTCCCCTTTTAAGTGCTTCGTTTTGCTCCCTCCTTGCGATTACACAGCAAAAAGAAGTAGCAAAATTCAGACACACCGAGTCAGACGCCGATTATGTCACAGCCATCAGCGGTATGCAGCAACCGACTGACTTAGAAAGCACTGACGTAAAGGCACCCATATTTCGGCTCTATTGCCAGCAACCTATGAACCCCGGATAATTCACTGCATCCCCTTACTGACTGATCGCATCACTTCACGCCATACAGTTAAGCCAACTCAAAGACAACTCAAAGACAACACTGGAACCCCAAATGATTGTTGCTAAAGATACCGTTGTACAACTGCACTACACTTTAAAAGATGAGCAAGGTAACGAGATCGAAACCACTCGCCACGGCGACCCTATTGCCTATCTTCAGGGTCATAAGAACATGATCCCGGGTTTTGAAAGCGCGATAGAAGGCAAACAAGCTGGCGAGCATATCGATATCACGGTGTCGCCAGAAAACGGCTACGGCCACCGTATCGAAGGATCTGTACAGCGTGTGCCCGTCAAACACCTGCAAGGTGCCAGTAAATGGAAAAAAGGCATGATCGCGGGTATCAATACCGACCAAGGCGAGCGTCAGGTCACGATTGTAAAGATGGGACGATTCATGGTGGACGTTGACACGAATCACCCGTTTGCTGGCAAAACTTTGCAATTTGATGTCGATATTGTTGAAGTTCGCGCAGCCACTGACTCTGAGATCAGCCATGGGCACGCCCATGGCATTGGCGGACATCAACATTAGCGGTGATAGCATTGGCGATAGGTAGTATTTCTACAGACCTTCCGCTATTCTCGAAGCATATTTTTTAAACCATGACCTAGGAGATTAAGGATGAATATCCGTCACCTGATTACTGCCGCTGCAGCCACACTAATGGTTGCCTGTTCTTCTAACGAACCCGCCCCTGTCGTTGCGGAATGTGTATTCGCCGATGGCAGCAACCAGCCAGCGCCTTTATGGGTGTGTGGTGCGCCAGTTGAGGGCATCGACCTTTCTGCTGTAGGTTATGCCGACAAATCAGCCGCTGGTCCTAACTTCATGAAGCAAATGGCGGCAACGGCTGCGCGTGTAGAACTGGCACAGACGATGAAAGTTGAAGTTCAAAACATGATCAAACAGTTTGCTGAAACTACAGGCACAGCTGATGACGAAACCGTTGATCAAGTAAATAGCTCCACAACTAAGCAAATCACCAAACAAGAATTACAAGGCAGTAAAATTTACCGCCAAATGCCAACGCCTAGCGGCGGTATGGTCGTTCTGGTTGGCCTAGATGCAGACACCGTAACTCAGATTGCTGAACAAGCCCTGAAAACCTCAATGAATAACGAAAAAGCGTTATGGCAGAAGTTCCAGTCACAGAAGTCGTTCGACGAGATGGCTGAAGAAATGGCAAAAATGCGCTAATAACGCGTTGAGGCTTACTCTAAAAAACCGACATATGAGGCAACTCTGTGTCGGTTTTTTTTGCACACTATTTTACTCGTTGCTGTCGCTTTAGGGCCGGGGAATGAAAATGAAAAAGACGCTTCTTACTTCAACTTTGCTTTTGTGCGCCACCATGCCTGCTGGCATTACCAATGCCCAAGACAACAGCGAATACGAACGTTGGCGAGCGGCGACCCAGCAGAGCTTTCAAACTTACCTCGATGACAACGACAAGGCCTTTATTGGTTTTTTAAAACAACGCTGGGAAGAGGTGGAAACAGAGACAGGGAAAAACGAAGATACTGCGCCGAAGCCTCTAGATATCCCTGTCGCGCCGCCCGTCATAGCGCCGGTAATTATTTCCACGCCTGCCACTCAACCCAAGCCTTTACCTGACAAACCAGACCCGAGTTCAAGCCCGGTCATTTCAGTCATCACACCCAATCCCCAGCCTATTGTTATACCAGCGGCCCCCCCGATCATTCCACCTGCCGGGCCATCTACTGACGTTAACTTTTATGGGTACCGTCTAGCAATTCCATACAATCAGGCAATGACGACTTCATTTCGTCAGCGGCCTTCGCCGGAAAGCATTGCCGACGGTTGGGAGCGACTCGCCAAAAGTGATTACAAGCCGACATTGGAACAACTCAAGCAGTGGCAATCTAGCCTGCATCTAAGTGACTGGGCAGCGGCGCAGTTAGTTGCAGAATTTAGCAGTAAGATCGCCACCACTGACAACGCACGCACCTTACTCAGCTGGTTTCTGATGGTGAAACTCGGGTATGACGCCCGCCTCGCCTACAACGATGATCTCTACTTATTGATGCCTGCGGATGACGATATTTTCGGCGTTACTTTTTTCACCTTGCTAGGCCAACGTTATTACGCACTGCCGACCAATGGGCCGGTGTCCGTCAGCACGACAGTATTCACTTATGGTAAGCAGCATGAAAGCGCGAGTGACATACTCAAGTTTAAAACGCCTGAGGGCTTCATCGCGTCTGGGCAGGAGGGCAAACGAACACTCACCTATCAACAAGACAATAAAGATGTGTCTGTCGTATTAAGCTATCCCGCTGAACAAATTCGCTATTTAAGTACCCTGCCGCAGTTAGGCTTATCGCGCTACCCAACCGCAACATTACCGGCGTCAACGCGCGAACAAATCACTCAACAACTGCGCCCTTTGCTAGACGGTCAATCAGAAGAAATAGCAGTTAACCGACTGTTAAATTTTGTGCAAAATGCGTTTAAATACGAAACCGATGAAGAGCAGTTCCGGGAAGAGAACTACCTCTTTCCACTTGAGACTCTTCATTACGCCGCCTCGGATTGTGAAGATCGCGCAGCTTTGTTTAGCCAGTTAGTTAACGACCTCTTAGGCTTACCCGTAGTATTATTAGATTACCCCGGCCATGTTGCTGCCGCGGTTGCTTTTAATCGTGATGTTGATGGTGATGTTTTTATGCATAATGGCCGCCGCTACACAGTCACTGACCCGACGTATATTAATGCAAAAGCGGGCATGGCAATGCCAAACTTTGCAGCAACACCGCCTGATGTCATTGATATTTTTTAATGCGTGATGAACATCATCGTTTTATGTAGAGCGGTATTAACGGTTAGTAGATTTTTTAAAAAGTAAGATTTTGAGCATCATTACTAACATTATTAAAAATACCTTTAACAACATTTTTTAAAACAAGGGAGAGAGTTTATGTCACTTAGTATTGCTATCGTTCCTGTGACCCCGTTTGAACAAAACTGCAGCATTGTTATGTGCAATAAAACCCAAGAAGCGGCCATTGTTGATCCGGGTGGTGATATTGAAAAAATCAAAGCACAGCTCGATAAAATGGGCGCAACCCCCACTAAGATTTTATTAACCCATGCGCATATTGATCATGCCGGTGGCACAGCGGTACTCGCCCGCGATTTAAACCTTCCTATTATTGGCCCTGAAAAAGAAGACGATTTTTGGATCAAGGCGCTGCCTCAACAGTCAGCCATGTTTGGTTTTCCTCAGGTTGAGAGCTTCACCCCTGACCAATGGCTGAACGATGGTGACAGCGTTAACATTGGCGATGTTGAGTTGCAGGTCATTCATACGCCCGGACACACACCCGGCCATGTAGTTTTTTATCAGCCAGAACAGAAATTTGCTTGGGTAGGAGATGTGATATTTAACGGTTCGATAGGGCGTACTGATTTTCCGCGAGGAAACATGGAAGAGCTTGTATCATCGATTCGCGAGAAACTCTTCCCACTAGGCGATGACATTGAGTTTATTTGTGGTCACGGGCCTAACTCGACCTTCGGCCACGAGCGTCAACACAACCCGTTTGTTTCTGATCATCGAGGCTGATTCCAGAAACTAATAACGCGGGCCAATACAACGTCTAATTACTCTTTTTTTCTTGAGGAGCCTGAACCTGAGACTTTGATTTCAGCAGAGGCTTAACAAGCGATTTTGGCTCGGATATAACCTCAGGGGCAGGCGGTTCTGGCGTTTGAATCGCCGCTAGCTCCTGAACACGCGCTGCACTTTGAGCGAGTGCTAGATCCATTTTCTCATCGTACATCTCTAGCCAAGTTCTTGAGCCAGGCAACATTTTGGCCAAATCTCGCATCCCTTGCTTCAGTGCCGTGAGGTGCTGTTGATAACTCTGCTCTTGATTCAAAATAAGGGTTTTAAAGGCGGCGGCATCACTATTGCCAAGAATGTCTTGATACTGCCCAAGGCTCTCTTCGTAGGCCGCAACCTGCATTTTTAACTCGGCATTTTCGCCACGAATTAATTCAACCTCGGCCTTGGTTGCGTATTCAACATCGTCACTGAATAACGACACAATTCCCACGGTCGAAAGCACCGATAATCCACACACGGCAACCACCAACAACAGGATAACGACCTTGCGGTTTAACGATACCGTACGCTCCAGTAAGGACAGTCGTTGGCCATCATCCAAATCATAGTCCTGTTCTTCCTCTGCCATACTCCCTCCTGTCATAAACCTCTGTATTTACTGATATTCTTGTCTTAAGCATAGCAGTAAATGCCGGACATATACTCAGCGTTAATTTTGCTTTTTCATATACCGGCTCAGCGTCTTATTCTCACGATGAAACCACGCTTCAGCTTCCGCTCCGACGGGAGTCGTGTCATCAAAATCAAACAGCGGTTGCATGACATCAACCCAATATAAACGCTCAATCTCTCGACCATTTTCGGTCAATCTCTGACGAATAAAACCCACTTCTTCCGCCAGACTAAAGCCTTCCATTGACGTCACTGGGTTACCAACATCAGTGGCATGAAGCCCATGCGTTACGACATACCCACCACTGGAGTCCGTCTCGCCTATCACGGCATAAAACCCGAGTAACTTTTCCGGAGTTGTTTGAGCTATAACCTCAGGGGCACGCTGCGCAATCACCTCAGGATAATCGAGCACCATGCCCGCATATTTACCGGCAATAATGAGTGCCCCCCTACGAATAAGTGTTTTATTGGTGGTTAGATCCGTCTCTGACACTAATTCCAAACCAATAAGTGCCCCTGTGTGACCTTTGTTCTGTAATCGCCAGTCTTCAACGTAAACCCCACTTGGGGCGAACTCCATCATGCAGTTACCTACACGCTGTAAATGCGCAGCTTCTGGCCAGCGGTTTCGTTCTTGAAAAGAGATACCTGCTCGCCACCGTAGCTCAGTATCCGACCAAACTGAGTGTGCGTACCAAGCTTCGTAATCTGCGACATCCATGGGAGCATCAGCCACCAGTTTCTGCTGATTAACGAGCGGTAAACGTAAGTCGATTGTTAAACCTGCGGACTGAAGCCAAAACACTCGTGTTTGTGAATCGCTCATGCCGTTAGCAAAGGCAATGGTGCGCCGACGATACATTCCTAGCATCCACGCAGGGACACTCTCAGGCCGCTGCCAGAGGTGCGCACGACATAACTCCAATAGGTTCATCGCAACACGCCCTTCATAGCACCATTAGCACCTACCCCGTTCGCTTTGTGATCAATTTGGTGGCCACATTGATGACTACGCAGGCGACCAAAGGAAGACAATCCTAACGATGCATCAGGCAAGCTAACCTCCCCTTTTTCTAATCGTTTTTGTAAGTACCTAAACGTTTGAATGGTTTGTGCGTAGAGATGATCTCCGCAACGTACACCTGAATAAACGGTAGGCTGCTGGCCTCCTTGGGCTGCCACTGCGGGTTGAATCAAGGTGTCGTAGTCACACGTGCAAAATAGAGGAAAAGAATAACGCTCTTCCGAGACTTTTCGGACACGATGAGTGGTTGCCTTAAAGCGTCCATTACTGAGGATTTCCATCATGTCGCCGACATTCACAATCAAACAGCCTGACTTTACGGGGGCATCAACCCATTTACCAGCACCGTTCAATACTTCTAATCCATCTGCGGTAGGTAACAACAAAGTAAAACACTCATAGTCAGTATGCGCTCCGATTCCCTCGCGATCTTGAGCTTGGGGTGAATAAGGGTAATGAATTAAGCGTAGCTGATTCGGTGGATTGCGCAGGTATGCATCAAAATAGTGCTCGTCTAACCCTAACGCGAGAGCAAAGCCACGGAAAAGATCTTTCCCCAGGTCGACTCCTGCACGATAGTAAGCACTAACATCGTCTTTAAAGCCTTGATCATCAGGCCATTGTCCCGGCCCGAGCATTGGGCGATACAAAGACATATCGGTTAGGTCGTTATTTACGTCATAAGTTTCTTTTAAGTCTGGCTGATTTGTTGAACCATAAAAGTGCTCTTCACCTTCAGGCACATAACCACTGTGATTTTTTGAGTTGCCGATATAACAGCGCATTTTTTCAGCAAGCGGCTGTGCAAAATACGCACGAGCACACTGGATAAGCCGGTCGGATAGGTCCAACGGAATTCCGTGCCCTGAAATATAAAAGAAACCAACATTCGTTGCAGCCTCAGCCAACTCGACCGCCACTCGATCACGTTCGCGGAAGTCGTCGGATCTTAATCCTGAAATATCAATTATCGGCAGAGCAGTGAAGTGTTTTGAAGACTCTAACGTCTTCGACTGAGAGGTAAAATTAGATGAAGTGCTAGGCATATTCAGTCTCCCATGACTAAGTACAGGGTGACTGGTCGTCCAGTGGTGTTCCGGCGATGCCGTCCGGGTCGTCCCGGTTGTTTAATTGTCGACCCTTAAGAAAATATCAAAGCCCTTACGCCATCGCTACAGCCATTGAGCCTTGGAGTTCACAAAGGTGCCCTTTCAATTGTTCTAAGAATCTACAGACACAAAAAAGCCCGCACGTAGCGGGCTTCTTTGTGGGTTTCGATATTACTTCTTGCCGAAGCCACCGAAACGCTTCTGGAACTTATCAATACGACCACCAGTATCAACAGTCTTCTGCTTACCAGTGTAGAACGGGTGGCATGCAGAACATACGTCCAAGTACATAGTACCCGGCTTAGTTGATTGGGTTTTTACAACGTTGCCACAAGAACACGTTGCTTCCAGAGTAGCGTACTCAGGATGAATACCGTCTTTCATAAATCACCTCACAGTCTTCTCGCCGCCACTTCCCGGGGACCATTTGAACAACTTTTTACAGTCTTGGCCCAATATCAGTAAGCACCGCGTTACTAGCAGTTATATACAGAGTTAGCCCTTGCAAGGGCAATTAGGACGCGCATAATACCAGAGCCTTTCATATCAGCAAGCATTTTCATGTCCTTTTTCGTAGTCGATGTCGCCTTACCTGTCCCGCTATTACGCACCTTTGACTACCTTCCTATCGAAGGCGAACGTCAAAGTGACTATCAAGCAGGGCAACGCGTGCGGGCCGATTTTGGCCGCCAACTGCTCACCGGCATCGTTTTGGGCACCCGAACGACAACGGAAATTCCTCAGAATAAGCTCAAGCCTTTATTAACACGGCTGGATGATGAACCCCTGATTAGCGAACGAGACTTATCCTTAGCGCGCTGGATGGCCGATTACTACCACCACAGCGTAGGCGATGTATTAGAACACTGGATTCCTACTATGCTACGCCGTGGCGCAGCATTAACCGAAGCGGATGAATCTGGCTGGCAGCGCATTGCGCCGATCGATTCTGAGCCAGCACTTCGCGGCGACAAGCAAAAAGCGCTGTGGCAACGATTTGTTGATCAAACAGACATCCCCCATAGCCAACTAACCGGAACGGGCTTCTCTTTGGCTCAATGCCGACGTTTGGCCGAACTTGAATTAATTCGAGAAACCCACCAACTGCCACAACCTTGTATTCCTGCTACCCCCAAGCCCTTTCTCACACTCAATGGTGAGCAAGAGAAAGCCCTGACCTTAATGAAGAATGAGCTGGGAAAATTCCGCGCCTGCTTATTAGAGGGCGTTACTGGCTCGGGCAAGACTGAAGTTTATTTACAGCTCATTGATGCGGTGATTCAACAAGGCAAACAAGCCTTGGTATTGGTGCCTGAAATCGGACTGACACCACAAACCGTACAACGTTTTCAGGAGCGCTTCTCAGTACCTGTTGCTCTTTTGCACTCCGGTTTAAACGACAGAGAACGCTTGCAAGGCTGGCGACAAGCCAAAGAAGGCGTAGCCAGAATATTAATTGGCACACGCTCAGCCGTATTTACACCATTGCCAGATTTAGGGCTTATTATTCTCGACGAGGAACACGACGGCTCCTTTAAGCAACAAGATGGCCTGCGCTATTCCGCTCGTGATTTTGCCCTTGTGCGTGCTCATCAAGCCAAGGTGCCGGTATTGCTTGGTTCAGCAACGCCATCATTAGAAACCTTGCACAACGCCTTAAGTGGCCGCTACTTGCATGTAAAGCTCACCCAGCGCGCAGGCAATGCAAAACCACCCGGCATGAAACTGCACAGTATTTTGCATCAGCCAATGATTTCTGGGTTTGCAGAACCGGTGCTGAGTGCCATAAAGCAGCATTTAGATAATCAAAAACAAGTCTTGGTATTCCTTAATCGCCGAGGGTTTGCCCCCTTATTGGCCTGCCGACATTGTGGCTGGATGGCCGAGTGTCGCCGCTGCGATGCGCGCTTAACACTGCATCAGTATCCACCGCATTTGCATTGCCATCACTGTGATCACCAACAGCCTGTCGTCCACACTTGCCCAGAATGCCATTCACCGGATGTTGAAGCCGTTGGCCAAGGCACGGAGCGTATAGAAGAAAGCTTGTGTGAGTTGTTTCCACTCACACCGGTGCGCCGAGTTGACCGCGATACCGTGCGTACCAAACAAGCCTTTGATGAGTTGTTTAACGACATTCACCAAGGTGGCTCATGTATATTAGTCGGCACCCAAATGCTGGCCAAAGGTCATCACTTTCCTGACGTGACCTTAGTGGTGATACTCGACAGCGACGCCGGACTCTTCAGTGCTGACTTTCGTGGCATGGAACACTCGGCGCAATTAATTGAGCAAGTTGCCGGGCGCGCTGGCCGAGCCGACAACCCCGGCGATGTGTGGATACAAACTTTGTACGCCGACCACCCACAATTAAACTTATTAATTGATAACGGCTACCACGCGCTGGCCCTATCCATGTTGAAAGAACGCCTAGAACAGCAGCTTCCCCCCTACAGCCACATGGCCATGCTACGCAGCGAATGTGAAGACAAAGGGTTATCACGACAGCTGACCGATCAAGCCCGGCATATGCTACAAGACTGGCTACGACAATACGGCAAAGGCAATGCACCTGTTACCTTGCTAGGCCCGTTTCCTGCCATCATGGAGCGCCGCAATGGGCGTTTTCGATATCAGTTACAGATATTCTGCCCCGAGCGAAAATCGCTGCATCAGGCATTAGATGCACTGGTAAAACAGCTACAAAGTTTAAAAGGGTTTAACAAAGTGAGGTGGCACCTAGATGTAGACCCGGTAGATACACTTTAAATATGACTGCAGCGCGTGCGTCATAAAGATTCACCCGACGAACAGACTGTTTGCACGTTTGACCATTCTGAATTTTCAGGCATGCTATCTATAACAATCAATAATTCGAACTAGCGGAGATACTTTCATGAGTGAGCCAGTGATTGATCAGACACAAAATACTCAGAGCAAAGCGAACGAAACAACCGACTGGGACGACGTGTCGTTTCTTGATGAGTTGGAGCTAGGTGAAGTAGACCCTGAATCCTATCAAGAACAAGACGACGATGGCTGTGAAGGTGGGGCGTGTAAGATTTAAGCCAGCTTTGCTGGCTATATGCGGATCAATCGGCTCGTTTGAGCTCGAAAAAGATGATTATGACTTGATATGTGTATGTGGCATGACACACCTAGCCTGTTAGATATTGGTCTGCGTTAAAACGGGGGAAGATCAACCACTCTGCTACCTTTCTTGTTAGTGGTTTTTCTTATTATTCTTTTCACGTTGTTGCTCGATCAGCAATTTTCCAAAATTGGATTGGCCTTTTTTCTTCTTGGCTTCTTCCAGAGTTACTCTGGTTTTTTTTGATTTATTTTCCATTGGTGTCCCCTCTCACGACCTGAAATTCAGCCAGTTCTTCATCAGTAAGCTGGTATAAATCAGGGTCGTTCTCAATCATTTTGTCAATTTCTTCATCTGTCATACTCTTAACTTTCTGAGCATTAGATAAGCTTTTTAGCTTTCTAATCTGATCAAGAGTAACTCTAGTTGTTTTTTCCGTCATGCCTCTAAACCTCTAGTAAAGTTACGACTAGTATATTGTTCTATGTCTTTCTTTTTAGCCGGTCGGACAGAAATAAGTCGATTCACAGGCTCTCCTGCTTCATACACTCTAACCGTATAGACTACAAACAATATGCCGAGCGGCCCTTTCCCTATTGTTTGATAGCGAACCTCTCCATAATTTTTTCGATTATCTATTCGTTCTTGTCTAAACGGATCATCCCAAATGAGCACGGCATCATAAAAATCTATACCGCGCTCTAACAAGGTCTTTTGCCTCTTTGCTTCATCCCACTCAAATTCCATATTTTCTCCTTGTGTTGATTAACGTGTAGATCGCTAACGTTGCCATAATTTGCAGTTTTGTAATGGAGGCTTTTGTGCTATTTTTAAGCGCAAAAGGCGTAACGGAAAAACTGTCGAATTGATAGCCTTGTTAACCTTGCCAGCTTTCTGGCTTGAGAAGCTTTTTTTTCTGCACAAAATATTCGTACTCTTTAATATTTTCATCTATGTTGATGCCAAGTTTCTTGGATTCCCTTTTTATAGCATCCAAGGGCCATGACTCGGGATCAATCTCCTCGTAATTTTTAAATATTTTTTGACCCTCGCCTAGCTGCTCATTCAGCGCCCAAAGAGCTTTCTTTATATGATCCTCAGAAACTCTGTCATAAAGGGCGGATAGGGCTGAGTTAATTTTTTCATCAGAAATCTTCAGCTCTTTCAAGCTGCTTCGTATTTCTTCTGCATATTCCAGCTTATACTCTAAGTGCAAATATTGAAATGAGCTACTCACTGCCATTAGCGATGCTACCGGCGACGAAATACTTATGGCCAAGGATTTCACTTCATCTATAGCAGCGTAAGCTTCGGAAACAGCAGTATTGAGTTTTGCAGCGAAGCCAGCACCTTTAAATTCAGAAAACTTATCCAAATTCCAGAAAACTAAGGCAAATGACAATGCTATAAGACTTAACGATGCAGCAGCGGTCTTTTCAATTACAGCCAAGGTAATCGGGACTAGCACTAGAGCGATAATCAAGAGGAAATTTATTGTATTTTTAAAGTTCATTGACTTTTCACTCTCAGATTCTTTGCTCATTGAGGTAAACAGCGTAATAGTATGCCCGCACACTATTTCGGTTAGCCATAGCACTCTTATTTATAAACCAGAGTTGTAACTGACTGATTTAGTTAGACTTTAAGCTAACACCCACCGACAAAGCGTGCAACTTGATTTGTAAGGTGTGCCAAGTATTTAATTTATTCAAAAATATACTGTATGTAGCCGATAAATCTATCAATTAGAGTAACGGCCTTTAACACAGAATAAACGTCGATTTTTTCGTTTGGTAAATCCTACTGAATATTATCGATGATAAGCACTTCGGTATATTCAATGATGACGATTATTCATCCACTAGCACGTCGCATTTATAAACGCCTTCATCTCCAGCCAATGTTTTTGTCAGTTTAGGTAGTAGCTCTGACATTTTTTTATGCAGCGTCCACGGTGGGTTGATCACGATCATGCCCGATGAAGTCATGCCACGCTCGTCATTGTCATCAGCACTCAGACCCAGTTCAAAGCGTTGAATGTTGCGAATGCCGCTGTGTACAAACTGACGTTCGAATTCGTTAATTTTATTGCGGTTAATCATTGGGTACCAAACCGCATAAGTACCACTGGGAAATTTTTTGTGGGCGTTTTTTATGGCCGTCACCACTTGGTCGTACTCTGTTTTTACTTCGTATGAGGGATCAACCAACACAACCGCACGGCGACTCGCAGGCGGTACTAGCCCTAACAAGCCTTTTAATCCGTCTTCTTTCGAAACTCGTATTTTGCGCTGTCGCTCTGTATTTTTACTGAGAGTTTTAAAGTCTTCTGGATGCAGCTCGAATAACCATCCACGATCTTGACGACGCAGGTAGTGCTTAGCAAACGATGGGGAACCTGGGTAAAAGGATAACTCCCTGCGGTCGGCTCCTGCTTCTTTATTGATGTCGTTGATTACGTCGAAATAACGTTCTAATTCAGGAAAGTCAGACGCTTCTAGCTTAGCAATACCGTTTGAGTGCTCTTCGAGCTTTTTTGCATGCGCTGACTTCAAATTAAATAGCCCGGCACCCGAGTGCGTATCGATGTAGTCGAATCCTGCGTCTTTCTTGCAAAGGTGCTCCAGAATTTCAACAAGTACGATGTGCTTGAGTACGTCGGCAAAGTTGCCTGCGTGATAAGAGTGTCGGTAGCTCAACATAGCTTAGTGTCTTCTGTTCTAGTCATTATGAGGTGTGCGCGTTTAACGCATTGTACATCAACCGATCAGTTAGTGAGCCTATGACAATTGCGTTATGATCTAGCCTTTACACTCTCGACACCGCACTAGGAATCTTATGACGCCGCCGAATATGAAAAACCCGATTCATTTGCTGGCTTTTGGCCTTGGCTCTGGTCTAGCACCGAAAGCACCGGGAACTTTTGGAACACTCGCAGCCTTGCCTGTTTGGTGGTTTCTATTACAAGGCGTCCCGACCTTGCCTTATGTTGGTGTGTTGCTGGCAGGTTTTGCGTTAGGAGTGGTGCTGTGCGAAATCACCTCTCGCGACATGGGTGTCCACGACTTTGGCGGCATCGTCTGGGATGAGTGGATCGGGGTATGGATCACTCTGATGTGGTTGCCGCTAGGTGGTGACATCTGGGCTGACTTAGCGTGGCTAGCCTACGGTTTCGCTCTGTTTCGCTTCTTTGACATCATTAAGCCTTGGCCGATTAAGTGGCTAGACCAAAAAGTACATGGTGGTTTTGGCATTATGATTGACGATGTACTGGCGGGTATTTTTGGTTTGGCTGTGGTGCAACTGACAGCTGCGTTGATCTAATCCAACAGCTCTAAACATGGGCAGCGATAACGCTGCCTATGCACAATACAAACACTCTCAGTAATAAGAGCTGTGAGCGCTGATCTAAATCAATGAGCCTTTGTTCAGCGCAATGCTCAATCAACTATTGAGAATCTAACAACGCTTTGACTTTGCTCATGTCGAACTTAGCGGTTTGAGCCATCCAAGATTGTCGCATCTGAATTAGTGGAGCCAGACTTTCAGCCGTCGGGTTATCAACAGTCGGGAGGCGGCCAATCATTTGTAAGCTGTATACCCCTTTTGCACCTTCTTCTATGCGATACATATTCAATTCCATAAAGTTCTGCCCTCGTGGCTGAACAATGAAATCAAGCAAGACCACTTTTCCATCTTCACTTGCGCTCGCTTTGTACTTAGCTCCAGGGCTGACTTGCTGAAGCGCTCTAACGAGTGCCGCTGCATATTCACCGGCCGTCTTTATTTCAGCTTCATTCAGTCGTGTATAAACAACTTGTTTCGTCCAGCTTTTTAACTCATCAGTACTGCGAATATATTTAATGATCTGACTGCTATCGCTCGTCTCGCCTTTGATCACAACAATGCGATCAAACACTTCACCGTCGATCACCGGAACCACTTCATTGGCTTTTAACTTCTCACCCTCCGCACTAGCAACAGCGGTAAAGATCAGACTTATAACAACCAAGAAGGTACGCATCACGACCAATTTAGATAACTGCATTTCACATCCTGTTTCTTCATATTAAATACTGAGGTAAGGGTATCAGTTGCTTCCCTGCCTCTCAAACTAACAAGTTCTGATTCTCATCAAAGTATGACCATCACCGCCGTAAGACACGCGCTATCACTCCCAGGTTCAACAAACTAGTGAGCGACGCCGCTACATAGGTTAATGCGGCTGCGGTGAGTATTTGTCGGGCCGATGCCATATCTTGCTCGCTTAGATATTCACCGTTTTCGAGTAACGGCAGGGCTTTGCCAAAGCTTGCGTCCCATTCAACAGGCAGCGTGACTAAATTCAACAACACGCCCAGTACCATTGAGATGATAGCCCCTAATAATGCCCAACGTGAAAATGCAGGACTAAGCCAAATCAGTAAGGGCGTTGCGACCAATAACACAGGAGCCGCTTTGCTAAATATTATAGTCATTAGTGCAACCCCCGAGCGCAAGTTAAACAATCGCTCATCTCGGTGGTGTTGAATCGCATGGCCCACTTCATGAGCCGCAACCACAACGCCTGTCAAACTTCGATCTTCGTACTTATCTTTTGTTAACCGCACCGCCCTAGCGCTTGGGTCGTAGTGGTCACCGCTCTCGGTTATCTCAACCGACACATCAGTAATATTCAACACTCCTAACAAGTGGCGGGCCATATCACCCCCATTACCGGGGAAATCACTACGCTCTTTACTGTGTTTTTTAAGCACTCGCTTAACCCACCAGTTAGGCGCTAACATCAACAGCACTAAGCCAACGGCTAGCAATATGTAAATCATGACACTGTACTCTCCCGTGATACTCGGAACGGACTATTCTACCTGTGGATTAGGCATTAGTTGTACCTGCTGTTAGAATATGCGCCCTGTTTTATTCAGAGGGCACCCCCTTTGCAAATCAATTATATCGCCTCTTGTAGCCTGCCAACGCCGTACGGTGTATTCACCATGCATGGTTTTGAAGAAGCGGAGACAGGTAAAGAACACATCGCTCTCTCCATGGGGGATGTCGCCACCGGCGAGCCCGTGTTACTACGCGCTCACTCAGAGTGCCTGACCGGTGATGCCCTTTACAGTATGCGCTGCGATTGCGGGTATCAGTTAGAAGAGGCTCTTCGTTCAGTGTCTGAAGCTGGTCGAGGAGTGGTGTTGTACCTTCGTCAAGAAGGTCGAGGCATTGGTCTCATCAATAAAATTCGTGCATACAACCTTCAAGATCAGGGTGCTGATACGGTTGAGGCGAATGAGCAGTTAGGCTTTGGTGCCGACTTGCGAGAGTACGGTATGTGCCAGCCAATGCTTGAGCATCTCAACATAAGTTCGATTCGTTTAATGACGAACAACCCTCGCAAGGTGAAGGCATTATCTGAGGCAGGGGTGGCCATTACTGAGCGTGTATCTATCGAGGTCGGGCGTAACCCTCACAACAACGGCTATTTGAATACAAAGGCCAGTAAGCTAGGGCACTTTCTATCTCATCAAGATGACAACCCTGAGTGATATATTCGTAGTGCACTTTAGTAACCGGCATGGGGACGTCGGTTACGACTCAGTCTTCCTCTTGAGGTGGCTTTCGAATCTGAACAAAAATTTCGTGCCCTTCAAATTGTCGCATCAAGGTTTGTAATTTGGCCACATGACGCTCGGTTAATAAGGTTCCTCTCGACAGTAGGACCGCACCACCTGGGCTGACCAAATTTCCTTCTAAAATCATCCCTTCTTTTGCATTGGCAATATTCAATCGCTCAGTGCTCGATATTGCACCACCGTTGTAACACTCTAGTGTCTCAATAAAAATATCCACCAGCTCTCTGTCATAGCGCTGACCTGCGAGCTTGATCAGATAAGTGCGAGAATCTTTTTCAGAAAGCGGTTCACCTAAGAAATTCTGCTCTCGTTGTAATTCAGCATAATCACAAACGATGCGTAAAATTCGTGACGGTTTAGGGATGGCATCTGCCGCTAATCGGTCGGGAAAGCCTTTGCCGTTATATAGCTCCATGTGTGAGCGAATGATGTTGGCTGCATTTTGCAATGGTTCTAACAGCATCATTGAGGTTTGGCCATTAATGGTGAAGCGCGCGTATTCCGATTTTTCAGAATTACTCATTTGTGGAATGGCTTTCGTGAGTACGGAGTCCGGCAATGACATTTTGCCAAGGTTACGTAAAAGAGCCGCATAAAATGTGTCTTCAATTTGCGCCTCATCCAAGCCAGCCGCTGCGGCAAATGCTCGTATTAATTCTGCAAATCGCTGTGTAGACCCTTTCTCTTCTCCGAGACGGTCCTCCATTGTGCCCACCAAAATATGTACCATGGCATCAAATTCATGGCGCAATGATTGATAGGCTTCTTGTAACTTCTCTTCCGCTTCACCAACAGCCGCCGATGACTTTTGATATTTGGCTTGCAACTCTTTGTTCAGCCGAGCTAACTCATCATTTTGCTCTACGATATGAGCACTTAGCCGCACATTCGCCGATTTTAGCTCACGAGTTTCGAGAACCTCAGCCACCATATCTCGCAGTTGGTCGTTATCCCATGGCTTAGAGATGTAACGATAAATATTACCTTCGTTCACCGCTTTGATTGCCGAATCAAGATCGGAATACCCCGTTAATAAGACACGTACCATATCTGGGTAATTTTCAAAGCAATGCTTCAAAAGTTCAGCCCCGGACATACCTGGCATACGCATGTCGGAGATAATAATATCGAATTTTTCGGTCTCTAAAAGATCAACGGCCTCTTGCCCGCTGTTAGCGAGGCTCACGTCGTAGAGTCGAAAAAACAGGCGTTTTAGCGCCTGTAAAACGCCCGGTTCATCATCAACCAGCAGGATACGCCCACTCTTCTCTCGCCCTTCTTGGCCGAGGCTGTCAATCGGCATGTTGTCACTCTCCGTTCTTCATGGGTGTCGGCTTGGATGTAGCTATAGGTACAGGTATCGTCAAGGTGAAGGTCGTACCTTTGCCTTCCCGCGACACCACGGCAATGTCACCGTTATGTTCTCTTATTAATATGTAGCACAAAGCGAGACCAATGCCGCTTCCTTTACCTTTTTCATAGGTAGTATAGAAAGGCTCGAAGATTCGTTTCATGACCTCTTGAGGCATACCACAGCCCTCATCAGTGATGTTTATAACAATCGCCTCACCCGTTAGTTCTTGCGTCACCGACACATTGCCCGGCCTCTCATCAAGCGCGACCAATGCGTTGTCCAACATATGAAAAACAACCTGCGCAATCTTCGCCGGGTGACACAAAAACGCTGGCACTTTGATTAAATGGGTACTTAACGTTACGCCTTCAGGAAGACGACTTCGAATAAGATTAAACACAGACGGGAGTTCACTATTAATATCTGCAATTCGCATGTCATCGCGGCAACTGCTGCCCCCCCAGTGCGCTAAGGTCATTAACAATACCCTCGATGCGATGAATCCCTTCAATGCTGTCGCGTAAACGTTTTGGTGCGTTATCGCACACATGGGCTATTTCGAGAGTTTGATAGGCTTTTAGCATATCTTGATAAAAAGGGGCGCTGATATCTAAGTGGTCAGAGGCCTGATCAAGCGCACCGATGAACTCATTGTAAGCCTCTAAATCATTCACAAGGCCGCTTAAGTTGCTGTCCACATAAGAAACCGGATTCGTTATTTCATGGGCAATCGTCGAAGCCGCTTCACCCAATACCTCAAGTCGCTCAGAAGAAAAATGCTGTGCGCTTGACGCTGGAGCTGACCTCGAAGAGGAGGGACTATTTAAAAATGAGGGACTCCTTAAAAGTGAGGTGCTATTTAATGGTGTGAGGCTATTTAAAGATGAGCGGGAACTCTGATGCCGCCATAAAACCAACCAAACATAGAGAGACGTAACCGCCATTAACAACAAAGCAACCAGCAACGGGGATAGCTGGGTTAAGTATCTAAACGCGACATAAGTGGTGAGACCTACCGTCAAGATCAGACATAGAAATGAGAAGTAACGTTGAGGGCGCAACCTACTCTCCCGAAAAGGATCTCATTTCAGTAAAGCAGGGATTTATTTAAGCAAGTGCTAGCAGGCCTAAAAACCGGCTGACTTATTAGACACTGATTGGGAAGTGTTTACGAATAACCGCAAGTATCGCGCTTTCATCAATGCCCGCGTCTAGGTGTTGCTGAAACGGACTGTCGTGTTCAATGTAGCGATCCGGAATACCCAGCATCTCAACCTTTACGGCCAAGCCTTCCCCGGCGAGTACTTCTAATACCGCCGATCCAGCTCCGCCCATACGAGCATTCTCTTCAACCGTAACGAGCACATCGTGAGTTTGCGCTAACTCAAGAATCAGGGCGTCATCGATTGGCTTAACAAAGCGCATGTCGGCAACGGTGGCGTCCACGACATCGGCAACGTTCATGGCCGCAGACAACGGCGCGCCAAAGGCCAGTATCGCCACACGCTTTTCAGTCAGGCTGGATTCTCGGCGAACAATACCTTTACCTAACGGCTGTTCGACAAGAGGGCCTCTGGTATCTGCACCACAACCGCTACCACGCGGATAACGCACAGCAGCCGGGCCTTGATGCTTGTAGCCGGTGTACAGCAACTGGCGGCATTCCTGCTCATCAGATGGCGTCATAATCACCATATTGGGAATACAACGCATGTAACTTAAATCGTAAGCACCGTGGTGAGTTGGCCCATCTTCACCGACCAAGCCTGCACGATCGATGGCAAACAAGACATCAAGATTTTGCAACGCAACATCATGAATCAGCTGATCATAACCGCGCTGAAGGAAGGTCGAGTATATGGCTACAACTGGCTTTACACCCTCACAGGCTAAGCCCGCCGCCAGTGTAACGGCGTGCTGTTCAGCAATGGCGACGTCGTAATAACGCTCGGGATATTCTTCCGAAAAACGAATCATGTCTGAGCCTTCACGCATGGCCGGAGTAATCCCAACCAAGCGTTCATCTTCGGCAGCCACGTCACACAACCAGTTACCAAACACGTTGGAGTAGGTGGGTTTTTTAATCGCCGGGGCTTTGGCATTCAGCGACTTTACCGCATGGTACTTAATAGGTTCTTCTTCGGCAGGCGTAAACCCCTTACCTTTGCGTGTCACGATATGAAGAAAACGCGGCCCAGACAGTTTTTTTAGATTTGCTAGCGTCGCCACCAGCTCATTAAGGTCGTGACCATCAATCGGGCCGTAGTAATTAAACCCAAGCTCTTCGAATAAGGTGCCTGGCGCAACCATGCCTTTCATATGCTCTTCAGTGCGACGAGCAAACTCCCAAGCGGCCGGAATCTTCTCCAGTACTTTTTTACTGCCCTGACGCATCGCAGAATACGTTTGGCTCGACCAGATACGCGTAAAGTACTTATTGAGTGCGCCAACATTGTTAGAGATCGACATGTCATTGTCGTTCAATATAACCAGCATATTGGCCTTCTCATGACCGGCATGATTTAACGCTTCAAACGCCATTCCAGCGCTGATCGCACCGTCACCAATAATGGCAACACTCTGATTCTCTAACTTCTGTTGGCGAAACGCGAGGGCCATGCCCAGTGCCGCACTGATCGACGTGCTGGAGTGCCCGACACCGAAGGTATCGTATTCACTTTCGCTACGCAGTGGGAAAGCTGCTGGGCCTGCAACGCTACGAATTTTTGGTAATGCTTCGCGACGCCCAGTCAGAATTTTATGCGGGTAGGCTTGGTGGCCCACATCCCAGACGATTCGATCATCTGGTGTGTTAAATACGTGATGAAGTGCAACGGTGAGTTCAACGACTCCTAGTCCGGCGCCAAAATGCCCGCCCGATTGTCCGACACTGTATATCAGGAATTCTCGTAACTCTTTGCACAATGGTGCCAGTTGAGCAGCGCTAAACTCCCGCAGGTCTGCCGGTGAATCAATAAGATCCAGCAAAGGGGTGTCAGGACGAGTTAACGGGAATTCAGTAAACATTAGCGTGCAGAAGGTCCGTATGGCGACATGCCGAGTAAGTCGGCAAATAAAAGGGGGCCATTCTAACGGTTGATGGCGTTAATGAGTAGTCATAACTCGACACACCTCTCAATCATGCCCCGTCAATCAATGATCTCGGGCAATGATATAGCGAGCTAAATCAGCGAGTGTCTTCGTATTGCCGGGCAATACGTCCAAAGCTGCAATCGCTTCATCCACCAATTCACGAGCTTTAGCCTTTGCTCCCTCAAGCCCCAATATTCCGGGGTAAGTCGGCTTATTTAACGCCTCGTCAGCGCCCTGCTGCTTACCCAGAATCTCGGTATTACCTTCAACATCTAAGATGTCATCTTGCACCTGAAACGCCAAACCAATCGCTTGAGCATAACAATCTAGTGCCGCATTTAACGCTTGGTCAGGTTCAGGTAAAGCACAAGTAGCACCCATCAATACAGAAGCGCGAATCAAAGCTCCGGTTTTATAACCGTGCATTTTTTCAAGCTGCTCCAGCGTCATTGTTTTACCAACATGGCTGGTATCAATGGATTGACCACCCACCATACCCGCAGCACCCGCCGCCTTGGATAAGGCTCTAATGAGGCCTAATCGTTGGCCATCACTTAAGTTCGGCGCATTGGCCAATAACTCAAAAGCCGAATTGGAAAGCGCATCACCGGCGAGAATCGCAGTCGCGTCATCAAAGGCAATATGGCATGTTGGCTTACCGCGACGAAGATCATCGTCATCCATCGCCGGTAAATCATCATGCACTAGGCTGTAGCTGTGCACCATTTCCATGGATACGGCCGCCGTATCCGCTAAATGATGATCCGCGCCCAGTGCATCCATCGTGGCGTAGATTAAATACGGACGTAACCGCTTGCCGCCGTTCATCACACCGTAGTGCATGGCGTCCGCTAAGCGATGATCAATAATGCCTAGTGCATCCAGATGTTCTTGTAACAGACGTGACATTCGCTCCTGAATCGGTTGTAGATTCATTCGCCGTCGCCTCCCACCTCAAACGGACGGGCATCACTTTGACCATTGCGCTCCATCAACAACTGAACGCGCTGCTCTGCCGCACTTAACGCTTCCTGGCAGCTGCGAGTAAGCCCTATACCGCGTTCAAACGCAGACAAACTCTCTTCCAAGCTTAATTCACCGCTTTCCATACGGATTACCAGCGCTTCTAGCTCAGTCAGCGCGGTCTCAAATTCAAACGATGTTTTTTTAGCCGGCATATCTACCCCCTATCGAAGCCGCAACACTAACGCCATGCCTGTTTAGGGTCAATATGAGCATCTCTCTAAGTTTTTTATGCTCTGAACAGGAAGAACACGAGGAAGCGTCTAAACTCAGTTACAAAGCCAGATAACAAAAAGGCCTTCTGCCCTCAACTTGGTCAACCAACGTTGGAGCCATGCAGCTAGACCTCACAAAGGAGTTCATGTGGATCTCGCGACACTAGTCGGTTTAATCGGCGCCTTTGGTATCGTAATTTTCGCCATGGTTTTAGGTGGCGACATCACTATGTTTGTGAACGTGCCATCACTACTTATTGTGATTGTTGGCAGTATGTTTGCCGTCTTGATGAAATTCGAGCTTGCACAGTTTTTGGGCGCACTTAAGATCGCGGGCAAAGCATTCTCTTTTAAGCTGGTTAAGCCTGAAACGATCATCGGTGAAATTGTTGAACTGGCGGGCTTAGCGCGCAAAGGCGGACTGCTTTCTCTTGAAGGCAAAGAAGTCAGTGATGAGTTTTTAAGTAAGGGCATTCAACTATTGGTGGATGGCCATGACCCAGACATTGTTAAAACACTGCTCAATAAAGAGATGAAACTCGGCAGTGACCGCCACGAGATCGGTATCACCATATTCAAATCCATGGGTGACGTCGGCCCGGCAATGGGGATGATCGGGACGCTCATTGGTCTTGTTGCGATGCTGGCCAACATGGATGACCCTAAGTCCATTGGCCCCGCCATGGCGGTAGCGCTACTTACCACCCTCTATGGTGCCATGATGGCCACCATGCTGATGCTTCCTATTGCTGACAAACTCACGCTCCGAAAAGGCGAAGAAGATCGTCTTAAATCCATGATCATTGACGCACTCTTAGCAATTCAAAATGGTCAAAATCCGCGCGTTATTGAATCTATGCTGCAAGCGTACATTCAAGAAGGCAAACGGGAAGTGGCAGGCGAGTAGTAGTCATGGCAGATGAAGAAGAACAGGAATGTCCACCCTGCCCCGACGGGATACCGGCCTGGGTAATGACCTTCGCCGACTTGATGTCGCTGCTGATGTGTTTCTTCGTGCTCCTGTTGTCATTCTCAGAAATGGACGCACTGAAGTTTAAACGTCTGGCAGGTGAGCTGCGTGAAGCCTTTGGGGTGCAAACCCTGATCAATGTCAGCGAGCCGCCTAAAGGCACCAGCGTGATAGCCCGGCATTTTAGCCCAGCAATTCCTGAACCGACCCCCATCAATGAAGTGCGGCAAAAGACCAGCGACATAACCAAAAGCTCTCTTGAGGTGTTATGCCAGGACGAAGTCACCCAACAGGAAACTCGTCAGGGCGAAAAAGGCATGCAATCACGAGAAATTGTCGTCCCGAAAGAAGACGTTGAGAATAAAAAGACCGAAGAGCAAGCGATGGATATCGCGGGCAAGCTCGAAAATGAAATCGCCAAAGGTCAGGTTGAAATCGAAACGGTGGGCAAAAAAATCATTATCCGCATTCAGCAGCGTGGCGCATTCCGCTCTGGATCAGACTATATCGAAGATAGATTCTTACCTGTGATTGATAAAATTCGTGAAATTTTGGTCGATATTCCCGGCAAAATTTCGGTTGAAGGTCATACCGACGACATTCCTATTAATGGCGGTTCATTTCGTTCTAACTGGGGTTTGTCTACCGCCCGAGCGGTTGCTTTTGCCCAAGAGCTTTTTATTGCCCCTGAAATGGACGAAAACCGCTTTCAGATCGTTGGACACGCCGACAAACAACCCCTAATTCCGAATACTGATGACGCCGCACGCGAACGAAACCGCCGCGTTGAAATCGTCATATTGAAAACACATGAGTACGATGATGACGATCAGCCTGAAATCACACCGACTCAAAATGACATCGACAGCGCCGTTAATTCACAGCCTGAAGATTTTGAACTTAACCCTAACGAGATCTTCTGATCCGGAGCACGAAAAATGGAAGAACGCCGTCGCTATTTCCGTTTAGATGATGAAGTCATCTTAGATTTTGAAGCCATTTCGCAAGACGAGGTATCCCGATGGAAATCGCGCCAACAGGATCACCGTAATGAGCTGGCAGAATTAGACCGAGATATTTCTAACGTGATTGGTCAGATGCAATCACAAAATCCAACTGTGGCCCATTTATTCGATTTAATTAATCGTAAAGTGAATCTTTTGAATTCACCGCTGAGCCCAGACCGCAAGGCTGACTTAACTCAAGCAGAAGCTCGTACTCGCGTGAATTTAAGTGCCTGTGGAATGTCGTTTCAAACTCACGAGCCGTTTAGTGAGAACGACAATTTGCGCTTACAAATGCAGCTAAAACCCTCCAATGTACCTGTCACATTAATGGGCACAGTGGTCGGTGTTGAACATACCGGCGACGCCGAAGCGCCGTATTTAATCCGAATAGATTTTGAGGGCTTAAAAGAGGCTGAACAAGAAATTCTGATTCACCATTTATTTCAGCTTCAGTCCCGTACATTGCGTTCAAATAAAGAAGCGCAGAACGACGCCTGACCAAGCCTTGATCCTTTGCTATGATGCGACTTTCGCCCCTTGAGAGTCCATCATGTCTGGTCCGCGCATATACACCCACGAAGCTCTGTCTCCGCAACAACAAATAGACCTAGACGATCAAGCAGCTGTGCACCTACTGCGCGTACTCCGCATGAGTGATGGCGATGCCATTCGATTATTTAACGGCGACGGCAATGAATACCAAGCCCAGCTTGTTGTTCATTCAAAAAAATACGCCAGTGCGTCTGTTATATCCGTTTTAAAAGCAGACGCAGAGATGCCGCTCAATCTTCATTTAGGCCAAGTTATTTCGAAAGGCGATCGCATGGATTTTACCGTCCAGAAAGCCACAGAGCTGGGGGTCTCAGAGATTACGCCACTGTGGAGCGAGCGCTGTGATGTTCGTCGTAAAGCAGATTTACTCGAAAAAAAATTAGAGCACTGGCGAAAGGTTGCGATCTCAGCGTGTGAGCAATCAGGCCGTAATACCGTGCCCAAAATACATCCGCCTATGAGCTTGCAAGACTGGCTACCAACGGTAGAGAGCGAGCGCCGTTTATTACTCCACCCTCATAATCAGCAACCTCTAGAATCAAACATAATGCCTGAGTCTGTCACGTTATTAGTCGGGCCTGAAGGTGGTTTTAGTGATAGCGAAGTGAGTTTATGCCAAGCTCAGAAGTTTGATGGTTTATTATTAGGGCCACGTATTCTTCGAACAGAAACCGCCGCCCTGACCGCCATAAGTGTACTGCAATATGTGTGGGGCGATTTCCGCTAATGCATCAGCCTAGCCAATAGCTAGGCTACTCACTAACAAGCCGAACACCTCTCCAATCCCAAAATGAAGACAATAGATACAAACCGATAAACAAGGTCGCCCACCATTCAATAATCCGCTTACCATTGCTCAGCTCAACCCCCACCGTCACGCCAGCAAACGCGATAAACATAAACCAAAGAATACCCATTAGAGCAGTTTTAACCCAAAAACTCGGTACCACTAAACCCTGTTTACGTGCGAGCAAGGTCAATACGTAGGAGATTGTTAAAGCCAGCAGCATTCCTTGAAAAAAGAGATTCGCACCCCGTACATGCACCCCCCAATGAGTCGCCGACTTTTCAGGCAGCAGCACTGCGGTGCCAGCTAACAAACCTAACGCCGCTAACACACCAAAAAAATGCATCGCATTCAACGCCACTTTTTTACCCGTGGTCACAGTGTATGCACTTAACCAGGTTCGGCAAATTTGCCACCAAATAATGAAGAACGCGCACGCGGCGATCATGCCACCGCGAAAAATAAATCCAGCATCCCCTTTCATGCCAGTATGGGTAATGTCCGTACAGCCATCAATAAAAGGATTACATAATTCAGCCGTGCCTTGGCTTGTACCTATCCAATATGTCACCGCGATGGTACCCATGGATAAAACAAATGAAATGAGTGCTATAAATTGGCCAAATGACATGAGGTTCTCCTATCGATACGCGACATGATACCACTGGTTTTGCTTTCTCGCTCATCGACGAATAGCCTTGTAATTTTAGAGAGTCGTCCCCTCTCAAGGAAAAGGTTACACTTCCCATCATCGATACGCTTCACAACCGAACGGGCAGTAACACTGGCTATGGCAAAGAAAAAAACCGCATACGTATGCACTGAATGTGGTGCCGACCACAATAAGTGGCAGGGTCAGTGCCCAAGCTGCAATCAATGGAATACATTACAAGAATTTGTGGTGTCGTCGGCCAAAACTGCGACCCGAGATACTCGCTTCTCGGGCTACTCAGGTGATGCAGGACAAACCGGTGTCATTAAACTTTCTGACGTAAACCTTGCTGAAGTGCCGCGTTTTAGTTCAGGTATGCAAGAGTTTGATCGGGTGTTAGGCGGCGGGCTTGTTCCCGGTTCCGCGATTTTAATCGGCGGTCATCCCGGTGCCGGTAAATCAACCTTACTACTGCAAACCTTATGCAACCTTGCAGCACAAATGCCCGCCATCTACGTGACGGGTGAAGAAAGCCTGCAACAAGTCGCGCTGCGCGCAAACCGCTTAGGCTTACCAACCGATCAATTGCAAATGCTCAGTGAAACCAACGTTGAGCGACTAACCGATGTGCTTCAACAGCATAAACCCAAAATTGTGGTCATCGACTCGATTCAAGTGATGCACGTCGATGGTGTGGAATCGGCTCCTGGAAGCGTCTCCCAAGTGCGTGAAAGTGCGGCGTATTTAACACGCTTTGCCAAACAAACCGGTACGGTGTTATTGCTTGTTGGGCACGTCACCAAAGATGGTTCTCTCGCAGGGCCGAAAGTACTAGAACACATGATCGATTGCTCGATCATGCTCGAAGGCTCTGGCGATAGCCGTTATCGTGTTTTGCGAGGCATTAAAAACCGCTTTGGTGCGATCAACGAACTTGGCGTATTCGCTATGCTTGATAGTGGGTTAAAAGAAGTTAAAAACCCAAGTTCAATATTCTTAAGTCGCGGCGACGAACCCGCGGCTGGAAGTGTCGTTATGGTGATTTGGGAAGGGACTCGACCGTTGTTAGTTGAGATTCAGGCCTTGGTCGACGACAGTCACTTTGGTAATCCCAAGCGCCTCGCTGTTGGCCTTGATCAGAATCGATTAAATCTTTTATTGGCAGCACTGCATCGCCATGGCGGTATTCACCTAGGTGACCAAGATGTGTATATCAATGTGGTTGGTGGGGTAAAAGTGACCGAAACCGGCGCTGATTTAGCACTGCTTCTCGCAGCACTGTCGAGCTTTCGTAATCAGCCATTAGAGCAAGGTTTAATCGTGTTTGGTGAGGTTGGACTTTCTGGCGAAATACGCCCGGTACCCTCCGGATTAGAACGAATCAAAGAAGCTGCAAAACATGGTTTTACCCGTGCCATTGTTCCTAAAGCCAATGCGCCAAGAAGTCCAATACCGGGGATGGAAGTGATTGGCGTAGAGAAACTGCAAGAAGCGATAGACCGGTTGTAAATAGGCCTCCCACCCCATGCAACAGTGCCCTTAATCAGGCTTTTTTAAGCCTTCACGTCGAGCTGCTTTTTCAGCGAGCTTAACGTTTTTGGTCCCCGTGATCATAGGGCGATGCCTATGCAGTGCCGCTTTCCCCATCATATAAGCCGACACCGGCGCCGTTAAAAATAAAAATATACTGATGACTAGTTCATGAATATGCACACTGCCCTGCTGCACACTAAACCAAATCAAAGAACCAATCAGTGTCGCACCTATACCGAGTGTGGACGCTTTAGTTGGTGCATGTAAACGCGTGAAGAAATCCGGAAGTTTGACCAATCCCCATGACCCTATCAGCATAAAACTTGCGCCGATCAATACCAGTAAAGCCACTAGATAGTCGGTCATGGCCACGGTTGTTAAATCACTCAATGATGTCACCCCTTAATAAATATTTCGCCAACGCAGCTGTGCTCACAAACCCCAGCATCGCAATAAGCAAAGCGCCCTCATAATACAAAGCAGAACCATGATACAAACCTAATAAAATGATTAACGCTATGCTATTAATGTAGAGAGTATCTAGAGCCAAAACCCTATCGGTAATATCAGGCCCTTGAATTAGTCGCCATAAACAAAACAGCATGGCAACACCGACCATAAATGCAGCCACCAACACCGCCAAGCCAACCAGGTTATTTAACATCCAAAGATCTCCTTTAGCGGTTGTTCATAGCGCTTGGCAATAAATGCCTTGAGTGAGGTTTCGTTATCCAAATGCAACACGTGAATATAAAGGCAACTCATATCTTCGGCGAACTCAACACTGACGGTACCGGGTGTCAGCGAAATTGAACTAGCTAACACCGTCGCAGGAAAGTCTTCCTGTAAAGACAGTGGGTACGCTATCCAGCCCGGTTTAAGATGCTTGTTTGGCATAAGTATTCTGCGGGCAACATCAACATTGGCAACAACGATATCCCACAGTAAGAGCAGCAAGTACACCAACATCGCTAACGGTTTTTTAACAGAGGTATGGCCACGCACATACGGGTACGCAACAATTGGAATCATTAAGCCTAAAAACAACCCCAAGAATAATTGCCCATACGACCAACCGTTAAGCAGTAACCATACAAGTGTCAGCATTAAAGAGTGAATTGGCATCGGGAATATGCGTTTCATTTTGATTCCCCCCCGTTTAACTGCATGACACTCACCCCTGTGTGCATGTCTTGAGCCGCCCTCAATGACCACTCAGTCAGTGGTCCAGCAAATACCACAAGTACAATCGACATACCCACCAATATTCCAGCAGCAGCGATATGAAGGCCACTGATTCGATATTCTGCATCTTGTGGCACGGCGCCCTGCGTACGCCAGAACAAGGTTGTGCCTGCTCGTGATAACGCCACCATTGCCACCAAACCAGCAATCAACATTAACGGCCATACCCAAAAGGCATCACCACTCTTTAAAGCAGACTGTAAGACAAATATTTTTCCGGTAAAGCCTGAGAATGGGGGGAGACCAATCATCGCCATGGCAACAATGGCAAACAATGCACCGCTAATGCGTGGATAGCGCAAAGGGCGCGACCGCACTAAGCGATCCCCTGCTTGCCCACGCTGCATTATTAATAGGCCAGCCACCAAAAAGAAAGCACCGCTCATGAAGGTGCTATGCAAGGCGTAATAAATACCTGCTGCCGTTGCCGCCACCGTACCTATAGCCACCGTCATTAGTAAGGTTCCAACAGAGACAATTATTAGATTAGCAATCAACCAGCGTAATGACTGACTGGCCAGAACACCAACAGAACCAATTATCACTGAGGCTCCAGATAACCACATCAATGCATCTTTACCAAGATTCGCGACCGCTCCTGCATCATCCCCAAAAACAGTACCATGTACACGCCACAGGCTGTACACGCCGACCTTAGTCATAATCGCGAATAAGGCAGCGACAGGAATAGATGTTGAACTGTATGTCCTAGGCAGCCAAAAATGTAAGGGTAATAATGCGGCTTTAATACCAAAAACAGCCATCAACAATAGCCCACCAGCTTTGGCTAAGGGCAAGCTTTCTTCAGGCAAACTAGAGGAGCGTGCAGCCATGTCTGGAATACTTAATGTTCCATAAGCCCGATACAACACGGCAAGGGCTATTAGGAAAAAGGCCGAGCCTATTAAATTATAAAGGACATAATGTTGGGCTGCACGAGTACGCTCTTTGCCACCGCCATGAATCAACAATGAGTAAGAGGCGATTAATAAAATTTCAAAAAATACGAATAAATTAAACGCATCAGCAGTAAGAAATGCGCCATTTATTCCCATTAACTGAAATAAAAACAATGGATGAAAAAACTTACCTGTTTGATCGTCACCACCACAGGCATATAGATGACTCGCCAGTGCTAACACAGCAGCTAATATAAGCATGAATCCAGCCAATGGATCCGCGATCAGGAAAATTCCAAAAGGCGCTTCCCATTCCCCCATCGCATACCCCTGAGCACCTTCGCCCATAGTTTGAGTAAATAAAACGATGGAGACAGCCAAGGTACCCAGTAAAAATAATTGCGCAACAAGTCGCTGCTGAGCAATGCGTTTATTGAACCAAGGAATCAATACAATCACTGCACCTAAAAAAGGAAGCAGAACGGGTAATGCGGTCAAGTGCATCACTATAGTTTACCTCCCGATGATGGCTCTGGGTGCTCTCGCACACTGCCATTTTGTTCGACCGTTTGTCCCTTGTTCGATAGCACATCTCCGACTTCGGCACGACCGTCGACATTATCATTGCCTAAATCTGCTCGAGCACGTATTGCTAAAATTAATGCAAACGCTGTCATCGCAAAACCGATCACAATCGCCGTCAGAACCAGCGCCTGCGGTAAAGGATCAGCATAGGATGCGCCTTCCGCTAAAATAGCAGGTTGATTTAACGCTAAACCGCCACTCGCAAATAAAAATAGATTAACCGCATAAGACATCAAGGTCAGACCAAGCACCACCGAGAATGTATGACCACGCAGCATTAAAAAAATTGAGCACGTCACCATCACGCCGACGGTAACTGAATAGATTAGTTCCATTACGCTTGCCCTCCGCGGTTTGGCCTATCGGTGGTTGTTAATTTTCCTAAGTTGGTCAAGATCGACAAGGTTGCTCCAATCACGGTTAAGTAGACGCCAAGATCAAACGCCATTGCACTGGCTAACTCGAACTTGCCGACCAAAGGCAAAGAGAAATAATCAAACCATGTCGTTAAGAACGGACGTCCAAATGCCCAACTTCCTGCGCCGGACAAAAAGGCGATTAGCAAACCTGAAACGATAAACCATTGAAAATTCAGGTCACCACGGTCACGCATCCACACGACACCATTCGCAACGTATTGCTGAACTAGTGCTACCGCAGTGATCAAACCGGCAATAAAACCACCACCCGGTAAATTATGACCACGTAAAAATATATACGCTGACACCAGCAACGCGAGCGGCAGTAAGCTTTGGGAAATTTGCATCAACATTAGTGGATTACTATCAGATGACCACGGCCTTCCGTCCATATCGGCGGCGGGCACAAACAAGCGAATTCCCGCCAGTAGCTTATAAATGCCAATGGCAGCAATCGCTAACACGGTAATTTCACCAAAGGTATCGAAGCCACGAAAATCAACCAAAATTACGTTAACCACGTTGGTGCCTCCCCCTCCTGTTTTTGCATTCAGGGTAAAGAAGTCACTGATGCTTTCCATCGGGCGGGTCAACATGGCATAGGTTAATGTACCAACTAACGAACCGATCAAGGTCGCGAGACCTAAATCACGAGCAATACGTGCAGGCGGCAAGTTAAACAGAGACATTTTTTGCGGTAAAAAATACAGGGCCAATAAAAACAGAATGATGGTCGCCACTTCAACCGATAACTGAGTCAACGCAAGATCAGGGGCAGAGAACCACGCAAAAGCGACAGAGACAACCAAGCCAACAACCGAGATAGTCACTAAAGCCAAAAGACGTCGATGCGATAAGAGTACGGTAGCCACGGAGCCAACAATGAGCAGTAAGGCACCACCTAGGGATACTAAATCAAGATCACTTGTTGGTAGTGACCCTCCGGCGCTGGTTAAGCCTAACAATGGCATTCCTAAGGCCAATATCGCCACCACAATCATCCACGTTGCATAGCGTTGGAAGCGACCATTATCAATAAAGGCGTAAACGTTATTCGCACGACGAGCCAGCGTTTGAATAACATGCTCAAACACTTGCTTTGCATCCACTTCAGAAAACTGCGCCTGAAAAGCAAACATGTGCTTCCGCTGGCTATACAGAGCCATCCCCCCTAAGACGGCAAGCAAGCTCATGAGCAGTGGTAAATTAAAGCCATGCCAAATTGAAAGGCTAAATTCCGGAACCCCTGTCGGCATCAAGGATGCTCCAACGGCTACCAGCAAATCTCCAACAATAAGCTCAGGAAAAACACCTACCAGAAAACACAATACGACCAAAATTTCGACAGGTACACGCATGTACCGTGGCGGTTCATGCGGTGTTTTTGGCAAGTCGATAGGTTCACCATTAAAAAACACGTCATGAATAAATCGTAGAGAGTAAGCCACGGCCAGTGCTCCGCCAACCGTTACTAACAAAGGAATGAGCCATGACATTGCCCCAAGAATATCTTGGTGTAACGACTCTGCGAACAACATTTCTTTTGATAAAAAACCATTCATTAACGGCACACCGGCCATTGAGGCAGCTGCAACCATCGCCAAGGTCGCTGTATAAGGCATGTATTTCATCAAGCCATTCAACTTTCGCATGTCACGCGAACCGGATTCATGATCAATAATCCCTGCGGCCATAAATAAAGACGCTTTGAATACCGCATGATTGATGACATGAAACATGGCCGCGAGAGAAGCTAATTCTGTATCTAAGCCAAGCAATAATGTAATGAGACCTAAATGGCTGATCGTTGAATAAGCCAGCAGCCCCTTTAAGTCGTGCTTAAACAATGCAGTGTAAGCACCCACTAACAAGGTCATCAAGCCGACTAAGCTCACCAGTGCGAACCAAAGCTCGGTATGCGATAGCACAGGGTAAAAGCGTGCCATCAAAAATATCCCGGCCTTCACCATAGTAGCTGAGTGTAAATATGCAGACACAGGGGTCGGGGCTGCCATAGCGTGTGGCAACCAAAAATGAAACGGAAACTGAGCCGACTTAGTAAACGCCCCTAATAATACGAGCACAACAATTAAAGGATACAGCTGATGCTGGGCGATCAAAGTACCACTCGCTAATACGGTTTGAAGATCGTAACTGCCAACCACTTCTCCGATAAGAAGCAAGCCAGCTAAGAGAGCAAGGCCGCCAGCACCAGTGACGGTTAATGCCATTCGAGCGCCCTTTCGAGCATCCGACCGATTAGACCAAAAACTAATTAACAAAAAAGAGCTAACACTGGTTAACTCCCAGAAGAACCAAAGCTGAATTAAGTTCGATGAAAGCACGACCCCAAGCATGGCCGTCATAAATAACATCAAGCTCGCATAAAAACGCCCGGCATTATCTCCAGGGGAGAGGTAATACCGCGCGTATAAAATAACTAACAAGCCTATGCCTAAAATCAGCAAGGTAAACATAAGACCTAAGCCATCAAGGAAAAAGCTAATACTTAGCGACAGCACTGGTACCCACTCATAGCTCACCGAAGGGTATTCGCCTGCCATTACTTGTGGAATAAGGCTGACAATAATACCCAATGCGATGGCTGGAAGAATGGCCGTCCCTAGAGCTAGCAGAGAACGAGGGTAACGCCCTAAAAATAAAGGAATCAGAACACCAAGTAAGGGTAATAAAGGTACCCAAATTAGATTCATACAATTAGGCTCATCTAGTTAATTTAGTACTGTCAGGGTAATCATCACACCAGCGTGATAGTATAACAATTTAGCACTTCACCTACAGTATTACTGCAAGCTAGAGGTGACAATTGTGCATAAAAAAACCCCTGTAATAACAGGGGTTTTTTTATATCGGGCCACCCTACACGTGATATTCAGGACTTAACTCAACAACGGCCTCAACAAAGGCCTTCGCGTGTTCAGGATCGACAAATTGGTGAATACCGTGTCCCAGATTAAAGACCTGACCGCTACCTTTGCCGTAACTGTCTAAAATGCGCTTCACTTCTTTTCGAATGGTCGCAGGTGATGCATATAAAACCGAAGGGTCCATATTGCCCTGCAGAGCAACACGGTTGCCCACACGGCCGCGAGCACTCCCGATGTCTGTCGTCCAATCAATACCCAGCGCATCTGCGCCTGTATCGGCCATTAACTCTAACCACTGACCGCCACCTTTGGTGAACAAGATGACAGGAATTTTCTGGCCATCGTGCTCACGAATCAAACCATCTACGATTTGCTTCATGTACTTAAGTGAGAACTCTTGATACGCCACATCGCTGAGGCTACCACCCCAAGTATCAAAAATCTGTACCGCCTGCGCACCCGCTTTGATTTGACCGTTTAGGTAGTCAATCACAGACAGCGCTAGTTTATTCAACAACTCGTGCATGACCGCTGGCGTGTCGTACATCATAGCTTTCACATGACGGAAGTCTTTTGAGGAGCCACCTTCTACCATGTAAGTCGCTAACGTCCATGGACTGCCTGAAAAACCAATCAGCGGAACACGGCCATTTAATTCAGAACGGATTGTACTTACCGCTTTTAATACGTAACTCAGATCAGCTTCTGTATTCGCAATAGGCAGATCGGCAACGTCTTTTTCAGTACGAACAACTTTTCTAAAACGCGGGCCTTCGCCCTCTTCAAAGTACAACCCCAAACCCATCGCATCTGGGATCGTCAAAATATCTGAGAACAAAATCGCAGCATCTAGCGGAAAACGTTCCAACGGCTGAATGGTCACCTCACATGCCAACTCGTGATTTTTACACAACGACATAAAATCACCGGCCTGAGCGCGTGTCGCTTTGTATTCTGGTAAGTAACGGCCCGCCTGACGCATCATCCAGATGGGAGTGCGGTCTACAGGTTCACGCAAAAGCGCGCGTAGGAAGCGATCATTTTTCAGCTCAGACATATAACTACCGATGTGTTGAATTTAATTTGCGCAAGATAATAACAAAAAACCCGGCCGATGGCCGGGTTTGTAATGCTATCTAAATCAGTCCTTAACACCGATTATTAACTCGCTAGGTGCGACATTACCCGCTGGGAAAACAGTAAGAGTAAGCCCTTCAGCATCATTGGACGGGGTACCGTCAGTATAAACGTCAATGCTTAACGTATCCCCAGCATTAACAACAAACTCTTTAACAACCGTGCCGCTTGAGGCTGAATCAAAATTACCATTTGCCAGCTCAGCTACCACTTCCACCGAGCTCTGCAATGCTACCCCACAGGCATCACTAAACGTAAGTATTGCAGGATCGCTTGGACGAGCCAGCCGGTCGTTAGGCACAACCACGACCTGACTGTTGTTGGTCAGGTATGGCCCGCCGATAAACGTTGTTTCTATCCCATCTACACGATCAACGATCAGGTAAGGTCTCTGAATACTTTCTACTGGTGAGCCTGGGTCTCCTCTTACATAAAATGAAACCTGCTGGCCAGACGTTGTCCCAATATTCGTTGCAACTTCACTAACACTCGAGCCTATAAGCTCCAGATCTCCGGCGTCCATGTCAAAGGACGTGCCTGCCGGTGGGGTATTTCCATTCACATCAGATATTGAATACGTATAGCTAACAACCTCGTCAGGTTGCATCACCACACAACTATCAGCCGTCACATCTCGCAGCCCCGCAGGAGATTCCGCAACAGCGGAAACCAAAGCACTTGAGACACTTGCACTCGCAACAATAAAGCTCTTAGCATCACGAACATGCATTAGTGACTGGCAATGTACTCCGTTGCGATCAGCACAGCTTATTCCCTGAAAGGTAGATGGAGCTGAGGTAAAACTGCCGTCACTGTTAAAATCAAAAAACTGCTCGCGCGGATTCGTATTAACATCGTGGTCGTAAATGCCGTTTTCATTAGCATCGAGAAAGGCTTCAGCGTAAGACTCGAAGGACTCTCCATCATCGAACAAATTATTAGCATCTGAATCAGAAAAACCAGCCTCACCTGACGTATAGGCTACAATTGTTGCTACGCCCGGCAGCCCCCCATTCCAGGTAGCGTCATATGTGACATTAGAAGCACGATCTCGCGAGTTGTCGGCAGTAAATACATTACCTGACTCATCAGCTCCTGGGAGAGGCTCAGTACTATACCAAGTAACGCTACAGCCGCCATTTTCAGTCTGACATGCGGACTCAATGTGACCTGCATCAGCTACGAAATTAACAACAGTGCCGTCTGGTACTGGGTTCTGAAAGTGATCATTAACATACGCAGTCACCGCAATCTCTGACGGTTCTCCAAATGTGTCCCACCCCCAGGTGCTGTATTTGTCGAGAGCAATCACAAAACTATCCTGGTCCGCTATCCCTGTGGTTACTGAGATACTTTGCGAACTAGTATATATCTCGGTAGTTCCATCCGTACCGATAGTAGTTGCACGCACAGACGTCACAGTGTGAGTTGTACCAGCCAAAACGACCGTAGAAACCTCTCCCTCGTCATTTGTTACAGATCGCTGAATTGAAAGTTCAAGCCCCCCTACCGGAGGATTAGATAATTCAAACTCAACTTCCTTGTTAGAGATAGGGTTATTGGTTTTATCCAACACCTTGAATGTAACTGTTGTCAACTTGGGTAGAACCGCATCACCGATCGTCGCGATTGATATAAGCGGATCACTGACACCAACATAAGTAATTGCTCCCACCTCAGGTGAGGCAACGGTGACCGTACCTGAAGCGACAGCCAAACGATCCCCTACATCTGTCGCTCCGGACGGGTAAAGTCCAAATGTCACGAAATCATCACCAGAACAGCCTTTTGCTGTATATGTCACGGTGACATCACCGCTGGATGTAGTGACCTGTCCATCCTTGCTAAATTCCGCACGTCCGTCTGCTGCACAGGTAGAGTTAAACAGGACAGTGTACTCTTCGGATGCAATTTTCTTGTTGTCGTTACCCGCATCAACAATCGTTGCGGTCACCTGCGTGCTACCGCCCGCAGAGAGACTGATAGTATTGATACTTAAAACACCCGATTGATATGCATCACCAAAACCAGTACCTATTGAAGGCGTATCTATAACTGAAGACGTCGTTACATCATCTGTGTCTGAACCTGTGGTGCCTGTATCACCCGCGTCCGTTGAAGTATCACTAACCACAGGATCTCCACCACCGCCACAAGCCGTGAGAAATAGAGATAAGAATAAAGCTGCCAAATAAGCGGGCATGCGCATGGGTGACCCCTCCCTGTTTAGAATTTTTACGTATGTCACGAATCGCTCAAGCATAACACTGAGATAAGAGATACGACTACTGCAAAAAAACAAAACGCGACCGAAGTCGCGTTTTGTAGTAACTGGAACCAACGTAGATAAACAACCTGGATAAGTCACTAACTACTAATCCCGCTAGCCCGCTACCTTTGGGCTCTAACGCACCTAGCTATAGATCAAGGTAGTCCAAAATACCTTCACCAGCTTCTCGGCCTTCCCAGATCGCGGTTACCACAAGATCAGAACCTCGCACCATGTCACCACCGGCGAAAACTTTCGGATTAGTGGTCTGGAATTTGAACTCTTGCTCTTCCGGTGCAATAACACCCTCCCAGCTATTGAGTTCGATACCAAAGTCTTTAAACCAGGGCGCAGGGCTTGGGCGGAAACCAAACGCAACCAATACCGCATCAGCAGGCAGAATCTCTTCCGACCCCTCAATCACTTCAGGGCGACGACGACCATTTTCGTCAGGCTCACCCATCTTTGTGGTCACGACCTTAACGCCTTCCACTTTACCGTCACCAACAATGGCAACAGGCTGGCGGTTGAATAAAAACCTCACACCTTCTTCACGTGCGTTGGTTACTTCACGCTTAGAGCCTGGCATATTGGCTTCATCACGGCGGTATGCACAAGACACAGTCTCTGCACCTTGGCGAATAGAGGTACGGTTACAGTCCATTGCTGTATCACCACCGCCTAGAACTACGACTTTTTTACCCTTCATACTAACGAAGTCAGCCGCGTCTTTTTCAAAACCAAGATTCCGATTTACACTTGAAATCAAGAAATCGAGGGCATCATGAACGCCGGGTAAATCTTCACCCGGAAAGCCACCTTTCATGTAGTTGTAGGTGCCCATGCCTAGGAATACGGCATCAAATTCGTCCACAATCGCTTGGAACTCGATGTCTTTGCCGACTTCGGTGTTCAAACGGAACTCAACACCCATACCTTCAAAGACTTCACGACGGTTAGACATCACGCTCTTCTCAAGCTTGAACTCTGGAATACCAAAGGTCAGCAAACCACCGATTTCTGGGTATTTATCAAAGATGACTGGTGTTACGCCATTGCGCACAAGGACATCAGCCGCTCCAAGACCCGCAGGGCCAGCACCGATAATCGCGACACGCTTACCCGTTGGAACAACTTTTGACATATCAGGGCGCCAGCCCATAGCAAAGGCAGTATCGGTGATGTATTTCTCAACATTCCCGATCGTGACTGCACCAAAGCCGTCGTTCAAAGTACAAGAACCTTCACACAAGCGATCTTGCGGGCATACGCGTCCACACACCTCTGGTAGCGTATTGGTTGCGTGACTTAGCTCCACCGCTTCCATGATGTTGCCTTCACTGGCCAGTTTCAGCCAGTTAGGAATGTAGTTGTGCACCGGGCACTTCCACTCACAGTATGGGTTTCCACACTCTAGGCAGCGATGTGCTTGGTCGTTCACTTGCTCTTGCTTGAACGGCTCATAAATCTCTACGAACTGCGCCTTACGGACACTGATCGATTTTTTCTTTGGGTCTTGTCGACCCACATCAACAAACTGGAAGTTGTTGTTCAGACGTTGTGTCATCTCGAACCTCTCTCTCTCATCCTGTACCGATTACTCAGGACGAGCACGGGTGCTATTCAGCAGTTGTTGTAAGTCAGCCGCTTTCGGCTTAACCAGCCAGAATTTACCAATAAAGCCGTCGAAGTCATCAAGAATAGTTTGACCCCAAGCGCTACCGGTTTCTTCTACGAATTCACGAAGCACTGTACGCAAGTGATTACGGTACGCTTCCATCTCTTCGTTGCTGATGCGGTGAATATCCACCAGCTCATGGTTGTACTTATCAACAAATGTATTGTCTTGGTCGAGTACGTAAGCGAAGCCGCCTGTCATACCTGCGCCGAAGTTGTAACCTGTGCTACCTAACACACAGACCATACCGCCTGTCATGTACTCACAGCAGTGATCACCAGCGCCTTCTACAACCGCATGAACACCCGAGTTACGAACACCAAAGCGCTCGCCAGCACAGCCAGCGGCAAGTAATTTACCGCCAGTCGCACCGTATAAGCAGGTATTACCCACGATGGACGTTTTATTGGTCGCAAACGTTGAGCCTTTTGGCGGGAAGATAACCAGCTTACCGCCAGTCATGCCTTTACCCACGTAATCGTTGGCGTCACCTTCGAGTTTCATCTCTAAGCCACCAGCGTTCCATACACCAAAGGACTGACCAGCAATACCCGTCAAGTTCAACTTGATCGGCGCACTTGCCATACCTTGGTTGCCATGACGCTTAGCTATCTCACCCGACAAGCGCGCACCCACAGAGCGGTCACAGTTGGTGATATGGAAGCTAAATTCCCCACCCGCTTTGTTTTCGATTGCAGATAGCGTTTCTTCAACCATACGCTCAGCCAATAGACCTTCATCGTAAGGTTTATTTCGCTCAACTTTTACCGTGTGTGGTTTATCCGCCGGTATTAAATCGTTCACCAACATAGGCATCAGATTCAAGCTGCGCTGCTTACCTGTATTACCTTCGATCTGTTCAAGCAAGTCAGTACGGCCAACAAGCTCTTCAAGAGAACGAATACCCAACTGAGCCATCCAGCCACGAACTTCTTCAGCCACAAAGCGGAAGTAGTTTACTACCATGTCTTTAGTGCCGATGTAATGTTTGTCTCGCAGGTTTTCATTCTGCGTAGCAACACCCGTCGCACAGTTATTTAGGTGACAAATACGTAAGTATTTACAGCCCACTGCGACCATAGGCAAGGTGCCGAAACCAAACGATTCCGCCCCTAAAATCGCTGCTTTGATCACATCCAAGCCGGACTTCAAACCACCGTCTGTCTGCACACGAACATTACCGCGAAGATCGTTTGCACGCAGTGCTTGGTGCGCTTCCGAAAGACCTAGCTCCCAAGGGGAACCCGCATAACGGATAGATGTTAACGGTGATGCCGCGGTACCGCCGTCGTAACCGGAGATAGTAATAAGATCCGCATAGGCTTTCGCCACACCCGCTGCAATCGTCCCCACACCCGGTTCAGACACGAGCTTCACAGACACTAACGCTTTAGGGTTAACCTGTTTCAGGTCGTAAATCAGCTGCGCCAAATCTTCAATCGAGTAGATATCATGATGAGGAGGCGGAGATATCAGTGTTACGCCAGGTACCGAGAAGCGTAATGTCGCAATCAATTGATTGACCTTACCACCCGGTAACTGACCACCTTCACCCGGCTTAGCACCCTGCGCGACTTTAATCTGCAGCACTTCAGCACTGGACAAGTAATGCGGCGTCACACCAAAACGACCAGAAGCGATCTGCTTAATCTTAGAGTTGCGGCTTGTACCATAACGCAGTGGATCTTCACCGCCTTCACCTGAGTTAGATCGTCCGCCCAACTCGTTCATAGCCATAGCCAGCGCTTCATGCGCTTCTGGGGAGAGCGCCCCCAACGACATAGCTGCGGTATCAAAACGCGGATAAAGCGCCTCTGCAGGCTCTACTTCGCTGATATCAATCGGCTGAATATCTTTCCGGAAGGTCAATAAATCACGAATAGTGGCCACTGGGCGCTGATTCACTAACTCAGAAAAGCGATCGTAAGCCGCTTGGCTATTCGTTTGAACCGCTTCTTGAATATTTTTCACAACATCAGGGTTGTACGCGTGGTATTCACCACCGTGTACATATTTAAGCAAGCCACCCTGTTCAATCTGTTTGCGCGTTTTCCAAGCGACGCTACGAATCAACTGTACGTCTTCATCAAAGTCGCTAAAAGAGGCACCTTCAATACGGCTAGGCACACCACAGAAACATAGATCAACCACTTCATCGCTGAGACCAATCGCTTCAAACAATTGTGAACCACGATATGAGGTAATGGTTGAGATACCCATTTTAGACATTACTTTCAGCAAACCTTTACGGATTGCTTTGCGGTAATTCTGCTGAGATTTTAGCGGGTCACCCAACACTTCACCGCTACGGTGAAGGTCAGTCAAAATATCATAAGCCAACCACGGGTACACCGCGGTTGCACCGAAACCTAGCAACACAGCGAATTGATGAGCATCACGAGCAGAGCCCGTCTCAACAACAATGTTACCGTTGGTACGTAAACCACGCTGGCTTAGGTGGTGATGCACAGCACCCGTCGCCATCACAGCAGGGATGACCAATTGATCTTCGTTAACCTCACGGTCACTTAATATCAAAATGACATCACCACCACGAATCGCCGCTTCCGCTTGTGCGGTGAGCGCCAAGATCGCCTCTTTAAGCGATGTGTTCGCGTCATAAGCCATCGACAAAGTGGTATGACGGAATTCTTCACGCCCGGTGTCTTTAAGGCCGATAAACTTCAATGGTGACAACACTGGCGAGGTCAGGATCACACGATTCGCGTGATCCGCAGATTCTTCGAATACGTTCTTCTCAGCACCAATACAGGTTTCCAACGACATTACGATAGATTCACGTAATGGATCAATCGGTGGGTTAGTAACCTGAGCAAATTGCTGACGGAAGTAATCGGCAACGTGGCGAACACGCTGAGACAACACAGCCATTGGGGTGTCATCCCCCATCGAACCCGTTGCTTCTTGACCATCTTCTGCCATCGGACGTAATACTTGATCACGCTCTTCACGCGTCACAAGATGCAACTTCTGATGGGTGTTGAGCGCATCGCCAGCAAGCGCTTCCTTGCCTGCCTTTTCTAACTGCAAACGGCTTTCAATGCGCAACGCATTTTCTTTCAACCATTTTTTATAGGGCTGGGACGATTTCAATAAATGATCGATATCGTCTGTATGCAGCAACTTACCTTCTTGAGTGTCGATGGCCAAGATGTCACCTGGGCCTACTCGACCTTTCGCAACAACATTCTCCGGCTTGTAATCGTACACGCCTACTTCAGAAGCAACGGTAATAAACTTATTCTTAGTGATCACCCAGCGCGATGGACGCAAGCCATTACGGTCAAGACCACAGACCGCATAACGACCGTCAGTAATAACAAGGCCAGCAGGACCATCCCACGGCTCCATATGCATGGAGTTGTATTCATAAAACGAGCGCAAGTCAGCGTCCATCGTCTCTACGTTCTGCCATGCCGGCGGAATCATCATGCGAATCGCACGGAAAATATTCATGCCGCCCATCGCCAACAGCTCTAACATATTATCCATTGAGGACGAGTCAGACCCTGTTGTATTCACTACCGGAGAGATATCTTCAAGGTTAGGCAAGAGGTCGCTAGCGAACTTGCTAGAACGTGCGTTAGCCCAATTGCGGTTACCACGGATCGTATTAATCTCACCATTGTGCGCCAACATTCGGAAAGGCTGAGCCAAAGGCCAACGTGGCATCGTATTGGTCGAGAAACGTTGGTGGAATACACAAATAGCGGTTTCTAGACGCTCATCACCCAAGTCCAAATAAAAATTCGGCAGGTCAACAGGCATCATCAAGCCTTTGTATGACAATACTTTGTCAGACAAACTCGCGATGTAGAAGTCAGAATGATCGGCTAATGCTTTTTCAGCAAAACGACGCGCGTAAAACAACTTAACCGCTAACGCTGTGTCATCAAGTGTCGCCTCAGGCGCGACAAACACCTGCTCAAAACGAGGTAGGCAATCCACCGCCATAGGGCCAAGACAATCGTTGCTCGTCGGTACGGTACGCCAACCAAGAACATTAAGCCCCTGATCTTTTAACGCACTTTCCAGCGCCATTTTTTGCTGAGCAAAAATAGCGTCATCAAGGTCCATAAACACCATGCCAACAGCATACTGTTCAGGAAGTGTGATTCCGACTTCCTGCGTGACAGCACGCAAGAACGAGTCTGGTTTCTGAATTAACAGACCACAACCGTCGCCAGTTTTACCGTCAGCAGCAATACCGCCACGGTGTGTCATACAGGTCAAGGACTCGATCGCTGTGGTCAGGAGTTCATGGCTCGGTGCACCTTCAAGGTGCGCCAAAAGACCAAAACCACAGTTGTCCTTAAATTCGCCTGGAGTATACAGACCAGTTCTCATAGAACAGCTCTCACCAATAAAAATCGTTGAATATCAAGGGCTTAGATTTAATTAACGTTCAAAAAATAAGCAACCCAGAGACAAAAGGACGCTCATTCTACACATCTGAGGCGGTCGCCACAAATAGACACACGTAAAGGCCCGACGCAATGCGCCGGATACGAAGGTATTTTGTAATCAGCGAAGTGCGTTTTGTGCGTCAGACAATGGCCGCACCCACGGCGATTGACTACGTAATTTGGGAGGTAGCGCATTGACGGCGGCACGAGCTTCCGCTTTGCTCGCATACACCCCCGACACAACAACAAACCAAGGCTTACTGTTATGCACAGCTTCGTACTGATACAGGGTACCTGTTACTTGTGCTTGCCACTCACCTTTGAATGCGTTTGCGCCATCGGCACTAGACGACCCTAAGAGTTGCACGATATACCCACTCTCCGGCTTCAGCAAGGCCACTTCGTCCGCAGTGTAAGTCTGCTGTGGCTTTGCACTCGATTCTTTCTTCGTTAAACCAGCGACGGAGGGGGCAATAACTGTTTTCTCAACCGGCTTAGGAGCTGCTTTAGAAACAGGAGGAGCGAGCTTAGAAGCAGATGAAGCTTGCGAAAGCTCTGTAGATACTGCCTTCGACTTTTCACTGATTTCTGAAGCAACAGCGCTCGTCTTCACCGAAAGAGACTCAACCTGTGCTGCGCTTCCCGCGTCTCCGGTTTGAGCAGGAGCCACGGAGGCTAGCTCAAGATCAACCGTCTCAATCTTTGGTTCTGCTGCCGACTCAGTGACTTCCGAATAATTATAATCTGTGATTTGGCCCGGTACTGGCTGTGGCTGGATCGCTGTTTCTGCCTCACTTGACGCAAAAGATTCCTGAGCAGGAGCCTCATTATCGCTGCCAAGCTGATAAGCGACCAACATAATTATTGAGGTTGCGATTGCTGCAATCCCTAATATATTCCGTAGCGGGAATCCGTCACTTCGCGCGCTAGTTTGGGCGGCGCGAGGGGAAGCAATCATCTGCTCAGCAATCGCGAGTAATTTACCGGGAAGCGCTCCTGAACGAGCTATTGCTTGCTCTAACTCTTTTGAATCCAAAGGACACGCGGCACCATCGCCGTAGACATTAGCCAGCAGCTTCGAGGCTTCGTTATCGTTAATTGGCTCCACCGTTAAAATATGCACAGGAGCTTGTGCTGGAGAATGACGGAATCCGCCCTCATAACCCGGCAATCCAAACAGAGCGAAAGAAATTGCCTGGGGAGCTAATAAAGCGAAGTGGGCGATATCATTTAACGTGTCAGGATCAAGCTGATCAGCCTGATCAATAATAATAAGGAGGTTTCCGCCATCTTCTGCACGCGCTAACGCTTCATTCCTAATTGCCTCTCGAGACTGACCGCCGTCGTCATGTATCGCCGGCATATCCCAGTGATTAGCTACAGAAGAAAGTATTGAAGGCATGCCCAGCATGACGCTGGCGGTTAGGAATAAAGTATCTTCTGGGGTTTCTCTCTGTGCTGCTAATGCGTTAGCAATCACAGACTTTCCTGAGCCTTCCGGGCCAGCAACCACTACCAATAGCTCACTATATGAAGCCAGATGTGCGAGCAACTCAACATTTCGCGATTGTGAATCCAATAAATGCATCATCATAAACTCACTAACTCCCCCTTTAGTATTAAGGGATTTTGCTGTCGCAGATAATTCCACATCAAAGTCCATTTTCATCACCTGCTAATGTTGTTTATTACTGTCGAAGTAACACTTTAAAGCCCGCTATTAACTAGCTTTTGCGCCACACGCCATCAGTGTTTCAAGCAAAAGTGTAGAGGGCACGTCAGATGTGACATAAGCCTCTCCAATTTGTTTCAACAATACCAGTCTTAAGGTGCCATCTAGCACTTTTTTATCCACAGCCATCCGACTAATATAATCGTCACAACTCATGTCTTTAGGCCCCTCAACGGGAAGGTGAGCGGCTTGTAATAAACGTCGAAGTTTAAGCACTTGCCCATCAGACAAAGCGCCCAAACGAGCACTTAAGTCAGCAGCCATCATCATGCCAGCACCGACCGCTTCACCATGAAGCCAACTGCCATAGCCTTGATGCGCTTCGATTGCATGACCAAATGTATGACCTAAATTTAAAATGGCTCGAATTCCGCCTTCACGCTCGTCCTGAGAGACTACCTTAGCCTTATTCTCACAGGAGCGATAAATAGCCTCGGCAAGTAATTCTGCATCACCCGATATCAAGCTTGCCACAGACTCTTGCAGCCAATCATAAAAGTCTGAATCACAAATCAAACCATATTTAATAACTTCAGCCATGCCCGCTGCCATTTCAGCCAGCGGTAATGTTTCTAGTGTATCCGTATCAGCAATGACCGCCTGAGGCTGATGAAAAGCACCAATCATATTCTTGCCGAGAGGATGATTGACACCTGTTTTACCACCGACCGAGGAATCAACTTGAGAGAGTAGCGTGGTAGGTACTTGAATAAAATTAACACCTCGCTGATATGACGCGGCAGCAAACCCGGTCATATCACCAACAACACCGCCACCCAAAGCGATAAGCGTTGTGGTTCGATTGTGTCGATGCTCAAGCAAAGCATCAAAGATTTTATTTAAGGTTGTTAAATCTTTATGGCTCTCGCCATCGGGTAAGATGACTGTATCAACCCGATACCCCTTGAGTGCTTTTTTTATGTCCTCGAGGTAAATAGGAGCAACCACATCGTTAGTAACGATCATGACCTGTTTACCGTGAATGTGAGGCGCATATACATCCGGGTTACTGAGCAAGTCTGAACCGATATAGATAGGATAACTTCGATCACCAAGATCAACAGCAAGAGTTTGCATATTCGTGTTTTGCATAATGCCTTTGAGCCTCAAGAAAGATGTTTTTTAAGTTCCTGCACAACCCAACGAGGGTTGCGTTGATCCGTTTCAATCACGATGTCTGCAACCGAGCGATACAAGGGGTCACGCTCGGCAAACAAGCTTCTAAGTACTTGTTCAGGGTCGGGGGTTTGCAATAGAGGACGATTGCGATCCCGAGAGGTACGAGAGAGCTGTTGCTCGACAGAAGTGCAAAGATAAACAACCGTGCCACGCGAAGCCAGATTACGACGGTTTTCCTCTCGTAAAATAGCGCCACCGCCTGTAGCAAGTACAATCCCGCTTACGCTCGTCATTTCCTCAATAACAGAAACTTCACGCTCACGAAAACCGGCCTCACCTTCCTTATCAAAAATCCAAGGAATATCCGCGCCACATCGCTCTTCGATGACTTTATCGGAATCATAGAACTCAAATTTAAGTTCTTGAGAAAGCAAGCGGCCGATGGTGCTTTTACCAGCACCCATCGGCCCAATGAGATATACAGATTGTGTCATTCGATTAACGCGCGGACAACGTTTCCTTAACCAATCGTGGAGTGATAAAGACCAACAACTCGCTCTTTTCTTCTTGCTGGCTAGTACGACGGAACAGAGCGCCAATCAACGGCAGATCACCAAAGAATGGGGTTTTACTCACCTGCGTGATTTCTTCTGAACGGAAGATACCACCCAGCACAATAGTTTCACCATTTTCAACCAGCACTTGCGTTTCAACCGCATTGGTATCAATCGCCGGACCCGCCGTCGTTAGCTCACCAACAGAGTCTTGGTTAATCACTAAGTCCATAATAATGCGGTCATCAGGGGTAATTTGCGGGGTAACCTCTAAACGCAATACAGCAGACTTAAAAGAAACGTTCGCGGCACCACTTGAGCTTGCTTGTAAGTATGGGATCTCAGTACCGGATTCAATGGAAGCCGTTTGACCATCTGCCGTAATCACTCGAGGTTGAGAGACAATTTCCGCACGACCTTCAGTCTCAATCGCTGACAATTCAAGATCTAGCAAGAAGTCGGCTGTCTGATAGCCAATTGCAAACGTTGAAGCAGAAGCATCAGTCACACCGAAATCAATCACATCCGAGCTTTCAAGATCTATCGTTTGACTAGATGAACCTGTGTTAGCACGGTCAAATAGAATCTGGTTGCCTTCTCTCAACGTTGATTTTGTACCACCAAACGTTGTCCAATTGTCACCGTTGTTTTTAAATCCTGCACCACCCCACTGAACACCCAGCTCTTCACCAACCGTAGTGCTAGCAACGACAATACGGGCCTCGATAAGCACCTGACGAACAGGGACATCAAGCATAGTTAATGCTTCTCGAACCTTCTCCAAATTTTTCGCACTGTCCTTCATTAGTAGTGTGTTCGTACGCGAATCAACAACGGCTGTACCGCGCTCAGATAGCAAACCTTGCTCGGAGGTTAATAACTCAGCCAAATCAGCAGCTTTTGCATATTTCAGCTGCATATACTCAGTGACTAGTGGTGCCAACTCTTCAACCTGACGCACTGCCTCAAGCTCGACTTTTTCACGCGCTGCAATTTCTTCAGCCGGTGCAATTAAAAGCACCGAGCCCATTTGACGCTGACCTAGGCCTTTTGTTTTAAGTACTAAATCTAATGCCTGATCCCAAGGAACATTTTGCAAGCGAAGGGTAATACTGCCACCAACAGAATCCGACGCTACCAAATTCAATCCAGTAAAATCAGCAATCAACTGAAGAACGGTACGAACCTCAATATTTTGGAAATTAAGCGATAGCTTTTCACCCGTAAACGGAAACTGTTTATCTTGCTGGCCTTCTGCGTCTTTAGGAATATCTGAAATATTAATAGAGAGCACTTTATCCGTTTGATACGCCAAGTAATCAAAATCGGCAGACTGAGGCTCAATCACAATACGCGCAGAACCACCCTCAGCACGTGCATCAACAAAACGTACCGGTGTTGCAAAGTCGGCAACATCCAGACGACGACTCAGAACATTAGGCAATGCAACGCCTTCGAGATCAGCGATGATCTTTGATCCCTCTCTACGAATATTGGCCGAAGCACGAGCGTCACTTAAAGATATCTGAACCTGCCCCTCACCTTGACTACCACGACGAAAATCCACATTCACGACTTTCATTCCGTTTTGGCTTATTTTCTCCCCACTGGCAGAAGTCTTCGTATTACCAGCAAATTGCTTTGACTGCCCATCATCACCAACACGAACAAACAATTTATTCCCTTGAACCTGAGTTGTGTATCCCACCAACTGATTCAAGTTAATTACAACTCGCGCCCGATCTTTCGCTTCGACGACCATTGCGCTGCGTGCATTACCTGTACCCAGCTCATGACGCTTAGATTTCAAATCACTCGTCACACCAGGAAGATCCAAAGCAATTCGGGCTGGTTTTTCAATGGTATAACCACTAATTTCAGGTGGAGTCCCATCAAACACCAATTCAATTTCGGTCACATCACCTGCGGATGACGCCGACTTAAAATCGGTTAAGGTGACAGCAAATACGTTCGTTGCCGTTAGAGTCAGGCCTAGGGCGAGTGAGCGAATCAAAAAGCGTAGGCCGCTGTAGTTTTTCATAGTTATTCTCCTGCCGTTCCGTCGAGAGCCAAAGTTCTAGGGCGCTCAAGCCAACCGCCTAGTCCATCCGGTACAATTTCAATAATATTAATGCGGCCACCCAGAACGGTGACAACGCGGCCATGGTTACGGCCCATGTATTCGCCTTCTTTCACACGAACAACACCACCAGTACCATCTTTCACCAACGCCCAAAGTTCACCATCAGGCTTTTGGAGTGTTCCCACCATGCCAAGCTGTTCGATATTAAACTGCTCTAAATACTCTTTTGGACGATCGGTATCCGGGCGAATATTATAACCATTATTTGATGTAGCTAACTCTTCCTCTACAACGGCTAGCCTAAACGGCGAACGAATGGCTGAGGCACTGTAACTAAAGGATTCGTAAGGTTTAAACTCAGGTATTGGCTCAACTCTTCCTCGTGGCTTCGCCATGATTTGCGCCATATATTCTTTTAAATCACTCGCATTACCGGTTTCATTAAAGCAGCCAGAAAGTGACAATACGGAGGCCGATAGAATCAACAATTTCATCATGTCACTCCCCCCCGTCCGCATCATACTGATAGGTCTTGGCCAAAATATTCATTGTGAGGACGCCACCCTTTGAAGCGGTTTTAATATCAAAATCATGCAGAGTCACAATACGGGGCAACGAAGCAACGCCTGAAACAAATGCCCCCATTTCATGATAATCACCCGACACTTCGATATTAATGGGAAGCTCTTTATAGAACTCTGTTTTTTTCATATCTTGAGGATCGATTGATTTAAGATCCAAACCAGAATTCAAAGCCGCCGTACTTATATCATCAATAAGACCAGGAACTTCGGTATCCTTGGGTAACTGTTTCAATAAGGAACCAAAACGAGTTTCCATTTCAATCATCTGGGTACGATATTCGTCGAGATTGGCGACTCTAAAAGCTTTAGTCTCGAAATCTTTTTTAAGGCTAACTTCCATTGAACTTAAACGTTCAAGCTTTGCTTCTTCTTTTTGAATAAAAACAAAGTAACCGCCAGCACCAATACCAAAAAATAGAGCAACGCAGAAGATGACTTTGCCGATCAAAGGCCAAGATCCCATATTCTGCCAATCTATGTCATTGGGATCGAATGCCTTTATCTGATCAAGCAACGATTCGCCAGTACTATTCGTATCAGCCATATCAACTTTGCTCCTTGTTAGCATCCAGCGGATCAGCTTTCGTCATGATAATTTCGAATTCATTGACTCCCTGCGCCTTTGCTTGAACCTTAATTAAAGACGGATCTCTAAACCAATCTGATTCATCAAAACGCCTCATCAACGCCGACAATCGATTGTTCGACGAGGCAACGCCTGTCACTCGAACTTTATTACCTTCCACTTTCAAGGTTGTAAAATACAGATCCTCAGGAACAGAACGAGCAACTTCATCAAATATCCGCACGATAACAGGGCGATTTCCCTGCAACGCCTGAATTAATTCCATACGCTCAATCAACTCTGTGCGAGTTTTTCGAAGCTCTTGAATTTCAATAATTTGCGCATCCAACAATGCGGTTTCACGCTGCAAATATGAATTACGAGCCGACTGTGAGCTGGCAGCGCTATCAAAGTACTGCAACACTGCAAATACGCTCACTAACGCCAGCGTCACAACCAACCCAATAAAAACGTAAAACGATTTATTGCGTTCTTCTCGAAGCGCTTCGCGCCACGGCAATAAGTTAATATTAGCCATCAGTCAAAACTCCTCATAGCCAAACCCGCCGCAATCATTAGAGAAGGCGCATCATTCGCAAGCCAAGTGGCATTCACTTTCTGAGATAACGTCATACTGACAAAGGGGTTAGCAACAACCGTTGGCGTACCTATCGTATCTTGCACTTGCTCGGCGAGACCAGGGATCGAAGAGGTACCGCCAGCTAAAATAATTGAATCAACGTCGTTAAACTGACTGGATGAATAGAAAAACTGCAGCGAACGACTCACCTGCTGAACCACCGCCTCACGGAAGGGGCCTAAAATTTCAGATTCATAATCATCCGGCACACCACCCTCGAGCTTGGCACGCTGAGCATCCTCTTCACTCAGACCGTATCGGCGCATGATGTCTTCCGTCAACTGACGACCACCAAACAACTGCTCCCGAGTGTAGATTGACTTACCGTTATGCATCACACTCAAGGTCGTCATCGTTGCACCTATATCCATTACAGCAACGGTCTCAACGTTTTCACCGGCAACCTGAGCCTCTAATAAAGCAAAGGCACGCTCAGTACAGAAAGCCTCAACATCAACCTTAACAACGTCGTAACCAGCAATTTCGACAGAGTCTTTTCGACGTTCAACGGTTTCAGAACGACAGGCAGCCAAAAGTACATTCACCATATCTGGCGACTTATCACTGGGCCCTGCCAGCTCCCAATCCAAAGCGACTTCTTCGAGTGGGTACGGGATATACTGATCGGCTTCGGCACGGATTTGAAAATCCATCTCGTCCGCATTCAAGCCAGCGTTCATCTCAACTGTTTTTGTAATCACAGCGGAACCCGCTACAGCTAAAGCAACACTTTTAGTGGTTGTACGAGAACGTACAATCGCCTGACGAATAGCTTCACCGACGGCCTCTTCATTATTAATGCCTTGTTCAACAACAGCATTCGGAGGCAATGGCACCGTAGCATAAGCCTCGACCTGATAACGCTCACCTTGGCGACTCAATTCCAACACCTTGACGGATGTTGAACTGATATCTAACCCCAGAAGCGCCTTATTTTTTTTCTTAAATAGGCTGGCCAGCACGACAAATCCCCTTCTGTTTCGCGAACTTGCGCGCACAAGCTCACACAGATCCTATATAGTTCCGATCATTATAAGCACAATCCTGATAAAAGAACAAAAAACGCTTATAATGCCCAATCCCGCATAATAGCTGGCTTTCTTCGGAATTTAACGATCTTTATTATATGAATATGGCATCCCCGCTCCTCAAGTTTACTTTTTGGCTCTTTATGTCTATCGGAGCTGGGTTCGCCCTAGCCGTTACCGGAGTTTATTTAACTCTGGCACCGACGTTACCAGACGCCGAAACCCTCAAAGAAGTCGACCTACAAACCCCTCTGCGAGTTTATACCGCCGACGGATTGCTCATCACCGAGTTCGGGGAGAAACGACGCACACCTATTACATATCAGGAAATCCCCCCTCAATTCATTGACGCACTTCTCGCTTCTGAAGATGGCAGCTTTTTTGAGCACTCAGGTATAGACATAAAAGGCCTCGCTCGCGCCGTTTTTGATTTAGTAACCACTGGACGTAAAAAATCCGGGGGCAGCACGATCACTATGCAGGTGGCTAAAAACTACTATTTATCGAGCGAAAAGACCTTCACCCGAAAATTTACCGAGATCCTCCTTGCGCTTAAAATTGAAAAAGCACTAAGCAAGGAAGAAATCCTCGAACTCTACGTCAACAAAATTTATTTAGGCAAGCGTGCGTATGGCATTGAAGCCGCCAGCCAAGTGTATTACGGCAAGACCATTCGCGAACTCGACCTTGCCCAACTCGCCATGATTGCCGGTTTACCTCAAGCACCATCCGCTGCCAACCCAATCAGAAGCCCTAGTCGCGCCCTTTCTCGTCGTAACTATGTTCTCGCGCGCTTAAGAAATCTTGAGAAAATCTCACAAGAAGAATTCGAACTCGCGATTCGCGAGCCGCTCTCTGCGCGCTACCACGGTGCTACCTCAGAAATTAGCGCACCTTATATAGCGGAAATGATTCGCCAAGAAATGATTCGTCGTTATGGCCGCAGTGCATACACCGCAGGGTATAGCGTATACACCACTATTAATGGTCAGCGCCAAGAAGCTGCTAACGTGGCACTGCAGCGTGGTTTACTGCAATACGACCGAGACCACGGTTACCGAGGCTCTCAGCAATCGTTTGATATTACGTTTCTTGATGTGCCAGCTAATAAAACGGTTGCAGAATGGTTAAGCTCTGCAGACAAAGCCTACGATGTCGACTGGCCAACCACACTTGAAAACTGGGATGAGTTTCTTCGCGCCCAAAGTGACTACGGGATAGTAAAACCTGGCATAGTTAAATCGGTTGAAACTGCTGGCGGCTGGGTTTACACATCTGATGGCTTCCGCTGGCTTCCGTTTTCGGGCATGGAATGGGCCGAGCCTTATTTAAGCACCAATTCTAGAGGGAAAGCTCCAACAACCCCACAACAAGTCATCAAACGCGGTGACTTAATCTGGCTGCAAGAAGAGAATGATTCATTATTACTAGCCGAACTACCTCAAGTTGAGGGAGCACTCGTCTCAATGAACCCACACAATGGAGCTATCGAGGCGCTAGTCGGTGGTTTTTCCAACGCTGACAACCAGTTTAACCGAGCCACTCAAGCAGAACGACAGCCCGGTTCATCCTTCAAGCCCTTCATATACAGTGCCGCACTAGATCACGGCTTTACTACCGCCAGCATGATCAACGACGCCCCCGTCGTATTTGAAGACGCCGGGCTGGAAAACACATGGCGCCCAGAAAACCATAACGGTAAGTTCTATGGCCCGACCAGATTACGACAAGCGCTTTATCGCTCTCAGAATCTAGTATCGATTCGAATTTTAAAACAAATGGGCCCTGGCACAGCGGTGTCTTACATTAAGCAGTTCGGCTTTGATCCTTCAAAACTCAATAAGGACTTATCTCTTGCGCTTGGTGCTTCTGCGGTAACGCCACTAGATGTCGCAACGGGTTACAGCGCATTCGCCAATGGCGGCTTTAAAGTCAGCCCCTTTTTAATGGCTCGAATTGAGACCGACCTAGGTGAGGTTCTGTATGAGGCAAACCCTGCTGTTGCATTAGAAGCACCGGTATTAGATAACGTTACTCAGATATCTAATTTAGACAACAGCGAACAGATAGAAATTAAAGCCACCTCCGCTAACAGCGATTCAACCGACGACCTCACAGAAGACCAAACTTCGGAGCAAGAAGACAGCAACACGCTTGAAACAAGCGAGGTTCGCTATGCTCAACGCATCGTCAACAAACAAAACCATTACCTCACCGTTAGTATGATGCAAGATGTCATTAAACGCGGGACAGGGCGTCGAGCACTGGCACTAGAACGATCAGACCTTGCAGGAAAAACAGGCACCACAAACGATCAAAAAGATGCATGGTTTTCTGGCTTCAACCCCGATTTAGTGACCACCGTATGGGTTGGCTTCGATCAACCGAGCACGCTCGGTTACTGGGCTTCGGGCGGGGCAACGGCGTTGCCAATCTGGGTGGAATACATGCGAACGGCATTGAAGGACATCCCCGAAAAAAGCTACGACCAGCCGGAAGGAATTATTTCAGTCCGTATTGATCCAGCAACAGGCTTACTTGCGGCACCAGGGCAAACCAACGCTATCTTCGAATACTTTCGTGAAGGCACCGCACCAACGGAGTATGCACGCAGACAAGACGACAACCCATTTAATGAAAACACCGGAACTGGTGAGGTAATTCCTGAGCAGTTGTTCTAGCGCATAAAAAAGCCCCAACACCTAATTGAGGAGGGGGCTTTAAACTTTACCGCGAAAAGTTAAAGGTCGATCAACTTACCCGGATTAATAATATTTTTAGGATCGAATACCGACTTCACCGCCCGCATGTAATCCAGTTCTGCTTTCGAACGTGTGTACTCAAGATATGGCTTCTTAGTCATGCCCACACCATGCTCTGCTGATACCGAACCTTGATACTTTTCAACAATCTCAAACACCCAAGTTGACACCTTGGCACAACGTTCAAAGAACTCTTCTTTTGCAAGATCGTTAGGCTTGAGAATATTCAGATGTAAATTACCATCACCAATATGACCAAACCAAATCATCTCAAAATCAGGGTATTCACGTGACACCACCTCGTCAATGTCACGCAAAAATGGAGGCACTTTAGAAACCACGACAGAAATATCGTTTTTGTAAGGCGTCCATTCAGCAATCGTTTCAGAAATGTCTTCGCGTAAGCGCCACAAGTTTGCAGCCTGAGTTTCACTCTGAGAGATTACACCATCAACCACCCAGCCTTGCTCCATGCACTGTTCAAACATGGTCATTGCTTGATCCATATCCGCATCTGTAATTGCTTCAAATTCAATAAGTGCATAGAAATCTGTACTTGTTTCGAATGGCGCAGGGACATCCCCTCGAGCAACCACTTTCTGCATCGCTTTATCCGAGAAAAACTCAAACGCCGTCAGATCCATTGAACTCTGGAACTGATTCAATACCTTCATCACATCGTCTAACTCCGGCACACCCAACACCAATACCGTCAGGTTTTTAGGCGGACGCGTTAACCGCATGGTCGCTTCAGTCACAAAACCCAGCGTGCCCTCACCACCAATAAACAACTGGCGCATATCGTAGCCAGTGTTGTTTTTCATTAAGTCTTTATTCAGTTCAAGAATATCGCCTTTACCGGTTACAACGGTAAGACCCGCCACCCAGTCACGCGTCATCCCCCAGCGAATAACCTTAATACCGCCAGCATTTGTCGATATATTCCCGCCGATCTGACTAGAACCCGCCGAGGCAAAATCCACCGGATAGAAAAGATCATGCTCCTCGGCAAAGTTTTGCAACTGCTCTGTAATCACACCAGCCCCACACTTAACCGAACGATCAACCGCGTTAAAGTCAGAAATCTGATTCATGTAATCAAATGCAACAACAACCTCGCCATTCGCTGCCACAGCACCAGCACTCAGCCCGGTACGACCACCAGAGGGAACAAGGGCAATGCTGTACTCATTGGCAAGCTTCACAATATCCGCGACTTGCTGTGTCGTTTTAGGAAAGACAATGGCCGTTGGTGCGGGCGGATAGATTTTGGTCCAATCCTTCCCGAAGGTTTCCAGAGAGTCGGCGTCAGTGCGTACTTTGTCAGCGCCAACGATCGCAGAAAGCTGCTTGATCAGGGCTTCTTGTGTCAACGTGGTCATGGAGTAATCCGAAATTGAATGATCTTCACCTCAAATTGAGCAAATTTTGCGTTGCTTTGCCACTATGAGGCTCACTTTAATAGCCGTCTATGCTAGCATACGCGCCTTATTTTTCGGAGTGGTTTTAGCCGCTCCACACGCCCTACTAGGCTGCTACCACCAGCGAAACGGAAGGCGTAACGGTTTCTACTTACTAATTATAGGTACCACCATGGCACAAACGTCTCTGGATAAAAGCAAGATCAAGTTCCTATTGTTGGAAGGCGTCCACCCGTCAGCCCTCGAAACACTGAAGGCATCGGGCTACACCAACATCGAGTATCTAAAAACTTCGCTGCCGGATGACGAGCTTAAAGCCGCCATCAAAGACGCTCATTTCGTTGGCATTCGCTCGCGTACTCAGCTCACCGATGAAATCTTCGCAGCGGCTGAAAAACTGATCGCTGTCGGCTGCTTCTGCATCGGCACCAATCAGGTTGACCTAAAAGCAGCGACTAAGCGCGGCGTTGCCGTCTTTAATGCTCCTTACTCGAACACTCGCTCGGTTGCTGAACTTTCAATTGCTGAAATCATCATGTTGATGCGTGGTGTACCAGAAAAAAGTGCCCAATGTCACCGTGGCGGCTGGAACAAGTCTGCAACTGACTCTTACGAAATTCGCGGTAAAAAGCTGGGCATCGTAGGTTACGGCAGTATCGGTACACAGTTATCTGTGATGGCCGAAAGCATGGGCATGGAAGTTTACTTCTACGATGTCGTGACCAAGCTCCCTATCGGTAATGCAAAACAGGTGGGCTCATTAAATGAGCTATTGAACCTTTCTGACGTTATTTCTCTGCACGTACCAGAAACCGCAGCCACTAAATGGATGATGGGGCCTGAGCAGTTTGCTGCAATGAAGCAAGGTTCCATCGTACTCAACGCATCTCGTGGTACGGTCGTTGATATCGACGCGCTAGCGGACGCGATTCGTAGCAAAAAACTACTTGGTGCGGCGATCGATGTCTTCCCGGTTGAGCCACGCTCAAACAATGAAGAGTTTGTTACTCCATTACGCGAATTCGACAACGTAATCCTAACGCCACACGTAGGCGGCTCTACTATTGAAGCGCAGGAGAACATTGGTAAAGAAGTAGGCGAGAAGCTGGCTCAATACAGCGATAACGGTACCACTACATCGTCTGTTAACTTCCCTGAAGTTGCACTGCCATCCAACCCTGATGTGCACCGCATCTTACACATTCACAAGAATGTGCCGGGCGTCATGAATGCCATCAACAGTATTCTCGCTGAAAACAACATCAATATTTCTGGCCAATACTTACAGACGGTCGAAGAAGTAGGATATGTTGTTATTGATGTTGCAACCGATGCTTCGGAACTGGCATTAGAAAAGATCAAAACCGTTGAAGGCACTATCCGTGCTCGCGTTCTCTACTAATAGCTGGCTATTAAGAGCCTAGCTCTTACTCTAGTAAAAAATAAAAAAGCGCCTTGTGGCGCTTTTTTATTGCCTCTCTAATTTATTTAATCAGATATTGTTTGTCACAGGACTCACCTAACGATAACCGACGAGCAATGGTATCGGGAATTTCATTCGCATGATGAGTCACATATAACAAAGTTACGGCCCTTTGTTCGGATAAGCGACGAATAAACGCCAACACCATCTCTCGCGCAGCATCATCCAATCCTTGGCAAGGCTCGTCTAGAATCAACAAAGGTGGCTGCTTTATTAACGCTCGCGCAATTAAGACCAAGCGTTGTTCACCATAGGATAAATGGTGCAGACTTTGATTCGCTTTATCACGCAAACCAATGATCTCAAGCCACTCTTCGGCCAGATGACGGTCATCATCCCCCACCGCCTGGTAAACACCAATACTGTCGTACAAGCCTGAAATTACAGCCGTCAGAACATTGGTTGTTGCTCGGTACTCCCACTGCAATGAGGAAGACACAATACCAATGTGCTTCTTAATGTCCCAAATGGTTTCCCCGGTTCCTCGCTTCATTCCAAACAAATACAACTCATTCCGATAGCACTGCGGATTATCGCCAGTAATAAGCTGCAGCAAGCTCGTCTTACCAGACCCGTTAGGGCCAACGATGGCCCAATGCTGCCCTGGCAGCACACTCCAATTTAACTCGGAAAAAAGCACTCTCTCCCCGAATTGAACAAGGGTATCCACCATATTTACTAGAGGAGCTTTGTCTTCTAAGGCGTAATGAATATTAGCGCTGGGAAAATCTGGCAACGGCCGATCAAAATGCAGCAAGCCTCGGACCTCAGGCGCGGCCAATACCTCCGAACGCTCACCAGATTTTAAAAGCGTTCCATCGTACATAAATGCCAGGTGCGACACCCATGAAGGCAATTCATCCAAGCGGTTAGCCACCCAAAGAATCCTTTGGCCTCGCTCGTGAAGCGTTAACAACGCTTCAGATAAAGCTTCTCGACTACTCGCATCAAGCCCCTCAAAGGGCTCATCCAACACTAGCACCTCTGGAGACTGCCGAATAGCATTGATCAACATGACCTTACGACTTTCCCCCGTCGATAAAGATCGGAAGCCTTGACTAAGCAACGTAGATAAACCCAGTGCTTCAATCCACTCTGACACCTCCTCGTGCGGTGCGAGTAGCTCACTGACAAGCGTACCTACATCCTGCTGATCAAGCAGATCAGATTCATCTTCACGACGCTCCCGATCGATTAAAGCCGCCTGCGCTTCAAGTGATACAAAGGCTACATGATTCGGTAAATCAGAGGTTTCACCGTGACTCAAGCACACGTCACCGGCAAACAAACGCGACAGCACAGTCTTGCCACTGCCGTTTGTCCCGATAATGCCCCAGGTCTGATCAACATCCACCGACCAGTCATCAACAATAAGAGTTCGCCCGTCATACAGACGCGCACGTAGTTCTTTAAATTCAGTTTTCATAACGAGACTTAGGGAGATTAGATTAACAACAAAGGTTTTCCAGGAAGCGTAAGCGAGGAAGGTGTGGCAAGGCAAAAGTTCGCGAGAAAACGGAGCCTACAAGTCGTAAGTGAGTATTTCGAGCGAACTTTTCACACCGCCACAGCGACGCAGGTAGCTTTATTATCAACCCGGAGGCCAGGACAGACCTCGCCCGCCGATGATATGCATATGCAGGTGGAACACAGACTGCCCCGCGCCTTCTCCGTTATTAATAACGAGACGGAATCGATCACCCAATCCTTCTTGCTCCGCTACCTTATTCGCTACCAGCATCATATGACCAAGTAGCGCGGCGTCAGATGCCTCAGCATCACACAAACGAGGAATCGGTTTACGGGGAATAACCAAAATATGCATGGGTGCAGCCGGAAACATATCTCTAAAAGCGAGACACTGGTCATCTTCATAGACAATATTGGCATCAACCTCGCCACGTGAGATTTTACCGAAAATAGTATCTTCAGACATAAGGGGTCCTGTTAGCTAAGAATCATCAATCACCTTTATATCAGATGTGCCTTAACAAACTCTAAAATAATTTAAGCCTCGTCTTCGTACATAACAACCATATTGCGCCCATTCTCCTTAGCGAGATACAGCGCCTTATCTGCGTCCGTAATTGATGCATGAATAGATTGATCAACACCAGCACGCACACCAATACTCACCGTAATTCGCTGGTAATCATCATCTGGTAAGATATACATCTGAGCCTCAACAAATCGGCGAAACTCATCAAGAAGCTCATAAGCCCTTTCGGCTTCCAACCCAGCCATCAAAACAGCAAATTCCTCTCCCCCCACTCTTGCAACAATGAAACGTGAGAACGCAAGGCCTAAATGCTCAGAGAATTGCCTCAAAACCGCATCACCGGCATCATGACCAAACTCATCATTCAATGGCTTAAAACGATCTATATCCAGCACGGCTAAGGTGTAAGGCATTAAAGCCTTTGTTGATCTAGCAACCGAAGCGTCTCCTTCTTCGTAGAAATAACGACGATTCGACAACCCAGTAAGATAATCTTTCGTAGCTAGAGTTTTTAATTCAAGTAACTGCTCAAGTGATTCGATATTATTGGTAACACGACAGAAGAACTCTTCTTGAAGGAACGGTTTCTGAAGAAAATCATTCGCCCCCTTTTTAATAAACTGCACAGATATATCCGGGTCGCCCTGCCCAGATAAACCAATCACAGCAATTGATCGTTTATCATAGCGGTGGCGAATCTCTTGAACAAAATCAAAGCCATTCATTCCCGGCATATGGTAGTCGCTAATCACCAAAGAAATAGCCTCATCTTCCTGCAACGCTTTTAAGCCATCCTCAGCGCTAGAAACTTCTTTCACCTTAAAGCAGTGCAAATGAAGATAATGACTCACCACCCTCCTACTAGTATCTGAATCGTCCACAACCAGTGCCGTCAAATATTGATTTCGCTCCAACCGTAAAAGCATACGGACAGCGTACTGATATGAAAACCGATTCTCCTTAATAACGTAATCGGCTACTCCCATCGCTAATAGCTTTTTTCTCTGATCAGCATCTGCGCTGCCTGTCAGCACCACGACAGGTAAAGACTCGGCTAGTAAACACTCAACCATCTCACCATGAGGTGCATCCGGTAGAGACAAGTCCACGATAGCTGCGACTAGCTGATCTGCGTGCTTTTTATATAGCGCGCGCCCTTCTGCCATAGACGAAGCGAATAACACAGAGTCTATGCGAGCCTGCTTAAAAGTATGACGAAGGATTTTCTGAACAATAGAACTGTCTTCAACAACGAGAAATAAACCCATAAACAAACTCCCAGTATTCCCAGAAGTATAGGCAGAACCTATTGAAACACGCCGTTATTTGAAAAATAGACAGCTAAAGCCTTAAGGCCTTGCTTAATAATAAAGAGAACAACAAGCCCAATAGACTCTCAATCTTTGCTTTCCAGCTCAGAGCTTTAGTGCTGCGTCGCTGTGCCCCGTGATCACCCCATGGTGATACGCTGTTTTATGACACTGACTAAACCCCAGGCAAGAAAAAACCCCCAACCATTAAGTGATTGGGGGGTTTTAGAATAAGAGCTTGATCGGCGAAGCCAACTTTACCATGACCGTGATCTGCGCAGCAGATGGGTCACCAGCAAGCCTTCTCTTAAATCTCAGGCAAGAAAAAACCCCCAACCACTAAGTGATTGGGGGTTTTAGAATAAGAGCTTGACGATGACCTACTCTCACATGGGGAAACCCCACACTACCATCGGCGATACTGCGTTTCACTTCTGAGTTCGGAATGGATTCAGGTGGTTCCACAGCTCTATTGTCGTCAAGCAAACTTGGATGCGTTGGATTGTCTTACGTGTTCTGCAATCGTTTCGCAAATAGGGTTGGATACATGAGCTCTTATTCAGAGTTTGAGATTCTCAAGCGATCTTGTAGAAGGCTTGTCTTATTTATCAACTTATCTGTGTCTGCCTTTAGCAGTCACACACCAAGTTTGGGTGTTATATGGTCAAGCCTCACGGGCAATTAGTATCAGTTAGCTCAACGCCTCGCAACGCTTACACACCTGACCTATCAACCTGGTAGTCTTCCAGGGCCCTACAGGGAACTCGAAGTTCCAGTGAGATCTCATCTTGAAGGAGGCTTCACGCTTAGATGCTTTCAGCGTTTATCCCGTCCGAACGTAGCTACCGGGCAATGCCATTGGCATGACAACCCGAACACCAGAGGTTCGTCCATTCCGGTCCTCTCGTACTAGGAACAGCTCTTCTCAAATCTCAAACGCCCACGGCAGATAGGGACCGAACTGTCTCACGACGTTCTAAACCCAGCTCGCGTACCTCTTTAAATGGCGAACAGCCATACCCTTGGGACCGGCTTCAGCCCCAGGATGAGATGAGCCGACATCGAGGTGCCAAACACCGCCGTCGATATGAACTCTTGGGCGGTATCAGCCTGTTATCCCCGGAGTACCTTTTATCCGTTGAGCGATGGCCCTTCCATACAGAACCACCGGATCACTATGACCTACTTTCGTACCTGCTCGACGTGTCTGTCTCGCAGTTAAGCTGGCTTATGCCATTGCACTAACCGTACGATGTCCGACCGTACTTAGCCAACCTTCGTGCTCCTCCGTTACTCTTTGGGAGGAGACCGCCCCAGTCAAACTACCCACCACACAGTGTCCTCGATCCAGATAATGGACCTGAGTTAGAACCCCAAATTGACCAGGCTGGTATTTCAAGGTTGGCTCCACGATGACTGGCGTCACCGCTTCAAAGCCTCCCAGCTATCCTACACAAGCCAATTCAAAGTTCACTGTGAAGCTATAGTAAAGGTTCACGGGGTCTTTCCGTCTAGCCGCGGGTATACGGCATCTTAACCGCAATTTCAATTTCACTGAGTCTCGGGTGGAGACAGTGTGGCCGTCGTTACGCCATTCGTGCAGGTCGGAACTTACCCGACAAGGAATTTCGCTACCTTAGGACCGTTATAGTTACGGCCGCCGTTTACCGGGGCTTCGATCAAGAGCTTCGCCGAAGCTAACCCCATCAATTAACCTTCCGGCACCGGGCAGGCGTCACACCCTATACGTCCACTTTCGTGTTTGCAGAGTGCTGTGTTTTTAATAAACAGTCGCAGCCACCTGGTATCTTCGACCGGTCTCAGCTTACGGAGCAAGTCCTTCACCAAAACCGGCGCACCTTCTCCCGAAGTTACGGTGCCATTTTGCCTAGTTCCTTCACCCGAGTTCTCTCAAGCGCCTTGGTATTCTCTACCTACCCACCTGTGTCGGTTTAGAGTACGGTTTCTTTGTAGCTGAAGCTTAGAGGATTTTCCTGGAAGCATGGCATCGACCACTTCGGACTCCGTAGAGTCACCGTCATCGCTTCTCGGTGTTAAGACATCCCGGATTTGCCTAAGATGTCCACCTACGAGCTTAAACACGGACAACCAACGCCGTGCTGGCCTAGCCTTCTCCGTCTCCCCATCGCACTACAAACAAGTACAGGAATGTTAACCTGTTTCCCATCGACTACGCTTCTCAGCCTCGCCTTAGGGGCCGACTAACCCTGCCCCGATTAACGTTGGACAGGAACCCTTGGGTTTCCGGCGTGGGAGTTTTTCACTCCCATTATCGTTACTCATGTCAGCATTCGCACTTCTGATACCTCCAGCCTGGTTCACACCTTGACCTTCAACGGCTTACAGAACGCTCCTCTACCATGCACTAAGTGCATCCGTAGCTTCGGTGTACAGTTTGAGCCCCGTTATATCTTCCGCGCAGGCCGACTCGACTAGTGAGCTATTACGCTTTCTTTAAAGGGTGGCTGCTTCTAAGCCAACCTCCTAGCTGTTTTAGCCTTCCCACATCGTTTCCCACTTAACTGTAACTTTGGGACCTTAGCTGACGGTCTGGGTTGTTTCCCTTTCCACGACGGACGTTAGCACCCGCCGTGTGTCTCCCGTGATTGAACTCATGGGTATTCGGAGTTTGCAAAGGGTTGGTAAGTCGGGATGACCCCCTAGCCTTAACAGTGCTCTACCCCCCATGGTTAGACACGAGGCACTACCTAAATAGTTTTCGAGGAGAACCAGCTATCTCCGAGCTTGATTAGCCTTTCACTCCTATCCACAAGTCATCCCCTGGCTTTTCAACGACAGTGGGTTCGGTCCTCCAGTTGATGTTACTCAACCTTCAACCTGCTCATGGATAGATCGCCCGGTTTCGGGTCTAATGCTAGCGACTGGACGCGCAGTTAACACTCGGTTTCCCTACGGCTCCGCAATTCGCTTAACCTTGCCACTAACATTAAGTCGCTGACCCATTATACAAAAGGTACGCAGTCACGGAACAAGTCCGCTCCCACTGCTTGTATGTACACGGTTTCAGGATCTATTTCACTCCCCTCACAGGGGTTCTTTTCGCCTTTCCCTCACGGTACTAGTTCACTATCGGTCATCTGGGAGTATTTAGCCTTGGAGGATGGTCCCCCCATATTCAGTCAGGATATCACGTGTCCCGACCTACTCGATTTCATCATATATAAGTTTTCGTATACGGGGCTATCACCCACTATGGCCGCACTTTCCAGAGCGTTCTACTAACTACAATATGACTTAAGGGCTGGTCCCCGTTCGCTCGCCGCTACTAAGGGAATCTCGGTTGATTTCTTTTCCTACGGGTACTTAGATGTTTCAGTTCTCCGCGTTCGCCTCCATAACCTATGTATTCAGTTATGGATACCTGCCTTATGACAGGTGGGTTTCCCCATTCAGAGATCTTCGGGTCAAAGGTTGTTTGCCACCTCACCGAAGCTTATCGCAGGCTACTACGTCTTTCATCGCCTCCAGATGCCAAGGCATCCACCGTGCACACTTATTCACTTGACCATATAACCCCAAACCGTCTCAGTACTTACAAGCTATGAAGTACAAAAACTTTAATGGTTAGAGTCATTGATATAATATCGATCAAGCCTATCTACAAGTTCGCTTGAGAATCTCAATTCTCATGTATCCAAATTTTTAAAGAACAACACAATAAAGCCAGAGACGGTTAAGTCACAGGCACCCGCGAGGGTCTGTGTAATTAGCATTTAAGTAATTCGTGTGAGCACTTAGCTGAGATGAGCAGAGTATCGTTTAAGGAGGTGATCCAGCCCCAGGTTCCCCTAGGGCTACCTTGTTACGACTTCACCCCAGTCATGAATCACTCCGTGGTAAACGCCCCCCCGAAGGTTAGGCTATCTACTTCTGGAGCAACCCACTCCCATGGTGTGACGGGCGGTGTGTACAAGGCCCGGGAACGTATTCACCGTGACATTCTGATTCACGATTACTAGCGATTCCGACTTCATGGAGTCGAGTTGCAGACTCCAATCCGGACT